>Ga0351893_10001_pt2 | contig 518957 bp, 458 predicted proteins | sample TotcelFGM3001K15_FD_206765 | JGI IMG/M metagenome (GOLD analysis project Ga0351893, IMG submission 206765) | Enriched cells from coal bed in the Powder River Basin, Montana, United States - Total cells FGM rep3 HSBNCT.FGM.300.1.K15 ...
GTGAATTATTGATAACAATCGCCAATAAGGCCGCTATCAATAGAATAATTCCACCGCTGCATGCTTATTATAAAGATTTTTTAAATTTTCATATGGGCGCTAAGTCCTTGTTATGGTGGATCAACGATGGATTGATGACGCTATTCTTTTTATTAGTCGGTCTAGAGATCAAGCGCGAATTGTTGGTGGGTGAGTTAAATAGCGTAAAAAAAGCAACACTTCCTGTATTTGCAGCAATCGGTGGGATGCTGGTGCCTGCCATTATTTTTCTTTTATTTAATCTGCATAACACTGTAGTTTTAAGAGGATGGGCCATACCAACAGCTACCGATATCGCATTTTCTTTAGGAATTCTTGCATTGTTAGGTTCACGCATCCCGATGGCATTAAAAGTATTATTAACTGCGTTAGCCATTATCGATGATATGGGCGCCATCATTATTATTGCCGCGTTTTATACAGAAACTATAAATTGGTTTTATCTGGGTGGTGCTATCGCCTTTACAATTATTCTTATATTATTAAATCGATTTAATGTGACGCGTATAGCAGCCTATCTTTTGCTGGGTTTTTTTATGTGGGGATGTGTTTTAAATTCGGGGGTTCACCCCACATTAGCCGGAATTATTTTAGCATTGATTATTCCACTCAAAGTTAAAGAAGGATTTTCACCGCTGAAAAAATTAGAAAAAACATTACATCCTTGGGTTATTTTCGGCATTATCCCTTTATTTGCGTTTGCGAATGCGGGCGTAGATTTAAGCGGAATTTCGTGGTCCACAGTTTCTGATACCCTGGCTTTAGGCATCGCATTCGGTTTATTTTTCGGAAAACAATTGGGTATTTGGTTGTTGTCTTTATTGGCTATTCGACTAAAATGGGCACATAAACCAAAAAACACAGATTTTGGTGGTTTGTATGGAATGGCATTACTGGGCGGAATCGGATTTACCATGAGTTTATTTATCGGTAGTCTGGCATTTGGACAATATGATCCGCATTATTTGGAGCGTGTACGAGTGGGTGTGATCGCAGGTTCGTTGCTTTCAGGCATTATCGGTTATACTGTACTACGTTTTCGTTATCCGCGAATATTAAAGCTAGAAAAATGAATTGAGGGGCTGTTATGCAAGATGCTTCATTGTGGACTTTTATCATGCACGCTGACATCGTAGTTAAAATCGTATTAATGATTTTATTAACGGTTTCAGTGGCATCTTGGACCATCATCATTCAACGCGTCGTTTTATTGCGAAAAACGCGGCGTCAAATGGCAGAATTTCAAGAGTTATTTTGGTCGGCTGCCAATATCAAGAATTTACTCGGACAAATTCCAGAGACGCATAGCGAATTAGCAGCGCTGTTGCATGCGGGTTATCGCGAATTTACGCGAGCTGGCACGCATAATCTTGAGCGTCTACTAACGACTTGCAAACGTGCAATGCACATTACCGAACAAAAAAGCTTACAAAAATTAGAAACTAATATTCCGATTTTAGCAACGATTGGATCTACCGCACCTTATGTCGGATTATTTGGAACGGTATGGGGAATTATGTCGTCGTTTCGTGCTTTAGGAGGCGCCGAACAGTTAACAATTGCAATGGTGGCCCCTGGAATTTCAGAAGCTTTAATTGCAACTGCAATTGGATTATTTGCGGCGATTCCGGCAGTTATTGCTTATAATCGTTTAGCCGATCAAGTGACACAAGTGCAACAAGATATGGAAATTTTCCAAGAAGAGTTAATTGGTATTTTTCAGCAATATGCCACTAAACCGCCTGTGCGTGAGGAAACAGTATGTCGAGTCGATTGACCTCAAAAAGAAAAGGACCGTTAGCGGAAATTAACGTCGTTCCGTATATCGATGTGATGTTAGTATTACTCGTTATTTTTATGATAACGGCGCCATTATTAACGCAAGGTATTAATGTTAAATTACCCAGCGCGCAAGCGAAAACAATTTCTGCCGAAAAAGATATACCGATTGTCGTTAGTATCGATAAATCTGGACGTTATTTTTTAAATACTGCAACCAATCCATCAGTTCCTATTTTACAACAAGAATTATTATATCAAGTGGCAGCGTTATTACGCGTTGCCGAAGAACAACATAAAACCCGACCCGTATATGTTAAAGGCGATAAAGATGTAGATTACGGCTCCGTCGTACAAGTGATGTCGTTGTTACAAAAAGCGGGGGCGGAGAATATCGGATTAATCACCCAAAACTTGGAGCAAGGTAGCCCGGATCGTTGATCCGGGAGCATTTCTGAAAAAAAGTTGCGTTAATCTTTTATTTTATGGTCGTGTTCCTACCACCTCTGGAATTCCTGTATGATCTTGAATAATTTCTTTAGCATTTTCCCATTCGACATTCATGCCTTCTTTCGAGAGTGAATTGACTAAGGTCGTGGCTTGCTCAGCCGCATTTTCCAAAGCAGAACGTTGTTCCTCCAAGGGTAAATGTGCTTCCATATATAAAGCATCTGCACTCCACCCAACAAGATAAGGTTGGTTGATAATAATCACCGGTTCTTTAATGGTTGCTAAATCAAATAATTCTTTAATATCTTCGGGATATAAATGAATGCAACCAGCACTACTGCGCACACCGACACTCGCAGGATCATTGGTATCATGAATTAAATAAGTGCGTTTTGATAATCGCAGCGCATATTGTCCGAGTGGATTATCTGGACCGGGCTTAACGACCTTAGGTACAGGATCCCCTTCTTTTTGACGGTAAAGATAAATACTTTGCGGAACATACCAAACTGGATTTTTTATTTTTTCTACGATATGTAAAATCCCGAGGGGTGTACTCCAATCTTTACGTCCAATACCCACGGGATAGGTATAAAAATAATTTTTTCCCTTGGGGAAATAATAAAGACGCATGGTTCCTAAATTAATAACAATTCCACGATAGGGAATATGTGGAATAATAAATTGGGTGGGAATAATTAATTGGGTGCCGGGCTGCAAATGTTTGGGATTCACTTGCGGATTAGCGGCCACCATTTCAAAGTAACCCAAATCATATTTGCGTGCGATGTCACCCATGGTGTCACCTGCTTTAACCACGGTCGTTTGCACTTTGCCGCATAAATCATTACCTGCAGGTGGTAACGGTAATTGCAATCCATAACTTACATAAGTGGCTCCTAGTGAAAATAGGAATAGAATTTTTTTGCTTAACTTAATCATGTCACTTCTACTTTCAGTTTTGTCTGCCAACGTTTGGGAATTCCAACGGCAATTAAATTTGTAATCATGGCCCCTAATAAAATGATAAGCCACGAAACGTAAAGCCAAACTAAGAATATGGGTAGTATAGCTAATGCACCATAGACTAATCGATAAGTTGAAAAATGGCTTAAATAAAGAGTAAAGACGTATTTGGCTATCTCAAATATAATCGTCGTTATTAAACCCCCTATAAACGCGTGTATAAAACGAACACGAGCCGCAGGCAGAATCCAATTAAAGATTGTAAATGTAATTAAAGTTAAAAGATAAGGCAACAAAATTAAGAGCGATTGATGAATATAAGGTGTGGTGACGAGTTTAGAAATGAAGGCTAATTTATATAAGAAACTGGCTGAGATAAGCAAAAGCCCAAAGGCAAATGGAGAAAGGAATAAGATTACCAAATACAATAGAAAGAATAACGACATATGCCGCGTGGATTTACCGTGCCAAATATCTCTAAAAACAGCATGAATGCTGTATAACATAAATAAATCCAAGACGAGTAAGAAGAGTATGCTCGAATTAGGCAGGTTCTGAACATTCTTGATAAAGTCATGTAAGTGTTGAGAAACCACATGAGCGGTGGCCGCCACAAAATTCTTTACAATAAAATTTTGTAGTTGATCCCAAACACCTTCAAAAATGGGAAAGAATGAAAGTAATTTGAAAATCACAAATAGGATAGGCACGATGGCTAGCAAAGTAGTGTATGCTAAACTGGCTGCTCGATCACTGAAACCCTCTTGGAAGGTGCGTAAAAAAAGGTATCGGGTAACCAACCAACTTTTATCAAGAAATTTTTTCATCTGGACGTCCCTATCTGAACCTGAGCTCGGAGTTTAAACTAAATTCAGCAAACGAGAGACTAAGGCCATCTTCTGGATCCCCGATAATCATCTACGACGATTTCCTGGATAACATTCATTTACAGGTTTGCAGACGATGGATCATCGCTTGCAAACTCCGAACTCACGTTATCTGATGCTCGCTTGTGCTATATAGGCCTCTCACTTATAATCCCGCGAGGGAGATTATCATGCCAAATGTTATCATATACCACAATCCAAAATGCACGAAGTCTAGGCAGACTCTAGCCCTGATTGAAGAGGCTGGCATCAAACCCAAAGTGATCGAGTACTTACGTAATCCGCCTACGGTGAATGAATTGGCCGCGATTTTAAAAAAATTAAAAATCACGGTGCGAGAGTTAATGAGAAAAAACGAAAGTGTGTATAAAGAATTGGATTTAGCAGATGAAAGTTTATCGGAGCGCATTTTGCTGAAAGCGATGGTTGAACATCCTATTTTAATTGAAAGACCGATTGTGATTAACGGCAATAAAGCTTGTCTTGGTCGTTCACCTGAAAATGTGTTGGAGATTCTTTAATGTCTTATGTGCTCGTTCTGTATTACAGTCGTTATGGAGCTACCGCAAGAATGGCCGAACATGTGGCCCGCGGAATTGAAACCATTACCAACATGGCAGCTCGTATTCGCACTGTGCCGGCTGTTTCGCCGGTCACTGAAGCCACAGAAAATCCCGTTCCTGCCAATGGTCCGCCTTATGCAACATTGGATGATTTAAAAAATTGCGCCGGAATGGCGATCGGAAGTCCCACGCGGTTTGGCAATATGGCAGCGCCGTTAAAATATTTTTTGGATACGACGAGTGGTTTATGGCAAGCAGGGGCTTTAATTAATAAACCGGTGGGATTTTTTACGTCGACGGCCAGTTTACATGGCGGTCAAGAAACTACTTTAATTAGCATGATGTTTCCTTTTTTGCATCATGGCGCCATCATTGTTGGGGTGCCTTATTCTGAAACTGAATTATTTACTACAAAAAGCGGTGGTACTCCCTATGGTCCATCCCATTTAGCTGGTGAAAAAAGTAATTTGCCATTAACTTCAGAAGAAGAGCGAATTTGTCATGCGTTAGGTAAACGAATTGCAACTCTTTCTAATCAATTAATTTAATTTCGCATGAAACCAATTGAATATTATCAACAGCAAATTGATGTCGGAATTATCGAGAAAGACCCGCAGCAATTAGAAGTCATGCAAATTCTACAGCGAATTTATGACGCTTTAATTGCAGAAGAAAAAAAATCAAAAAAATTATTGAATCGAATTTTTAATATCGCTGAACCTCCAGTGAAAGGTTTGTATGCCTGGGGGAGCGTTGGTGTTGGTAAAACTTTTCTAATGGATTGTTTTTTTCTTTGTTGTCCAGTCAAGAAAATGCGTTTGCATTTTCATTTATTTATGCAGCGTATTCATGCTGAATTAAAAGCAGTGCAAGGGGAGCCCGACCCTCTGCCCAAGATTGCAAAAAAACTCGCGCTAGAAACACGAGTATTATGTTTCGATGAGTTTTTTGTTTCGGACATCGCTGACGCTATGATTTTAGGAGAATTATTTAATGCTTTATTTGCAGAAGGTATTTGTTTAATTGCCACTTCAAATATTGCGCCGAGTGATTTGTATCGAGAAGGTTTGCAGCGTGAACGCTTTTTGCCGACCATTAAATTAATTAGACAAAATACGACGGTATATCACATGATTTCGCATCATGATTATCGGTTAATGCACCTATCCAAAGTGGGTGTTTATTTCACGCCGTTAGACCATCAATCTGAAAAATATATGGAGCAGGCCTTTCAACATTTGGCGGACGGCCAGGAAATTATTCAAGGTGATATTGAATTATTTGGTCGCGAAATAAAAGCTATTAAACGAACTCAAGATATGATTTGGTTTGAATTTGAAAATATTTGTAGCGTTCCGCGCTCGCAAAAAGATTATATTGCACTTTCCAAACAATACAATACGGTATTTATTAGTGATATTCCGGTATTAAAGCCTAAACAGCTCGATTTAACCACTGCATTTATTAACTTGATCGATGTTTTTTATGATGCGCATGTGCGTGTCGTGATTTCAGCGGCGGCTGATATCGAGCATTTATATCCAGCCGGGCAGTTGCGTTTCGCTTTTGCGCGCACACAATCACGATTAATTGAAATGCAATCGACGGATTATTTTATTAAGCGACGGGATAATGCTGAGGAAAAGCCCCATTGATGTTACTCAACGAGGCTTTTTTTATTAACTAGCAAATGCGGCAATTTACTTTATTTGCTGAATCAGGAGCGGGTGCAGAGCTGGGTTGCGCTGAACCATTCCACATTCCTAATATTCTTGACAGATACGAAGTATTTTCAGGAAATGCTATGATGGGCTGTATTGTAATTAATTGCACTAAATTACTGGATGAGGGTGCTTCAATACTTGCTTCTATAGATGCAGTTTCAGGAATTTCAGGATCTGTTTTTTCAGCTTTATTTAATTGTAAACCGCCTGCTTGAGCATCATAAGTTTTATTATCCACCTGAAATTTCCCTGGGAAATTTAACACTTGTTCTGCAACGGAAGGTAAGCCTTCATAAGCGGGTACCGTGAATGTTTTCAAGTCTTGCATAAACTGAGCGAGGCGTCGAACGAGTCCCATTTTATTTAAATGATTAAAAATCTTATCGAAATCTTGAATGCTGTCTAATTTAATATGTTCCGCACCAGAAATTCTTGACAGGAATTGAAATAAATTATCATTATATTCACTACCCAAACCCATGGTATATATTTTCGGAGGATTAGCATGTTGTCTTAGCTCATTTGCGATTGTTACAACATCAGTAGTCTCCATTTTTCCTTCGTTGTTACTGCCATCGGTAAAAATAATCAAGGTTTGGTTGGTATTATGCATTTTATCGCGTAAGCTATTGAGTTTCTGTTCAATAGTGTCATATAAACGTGTAGACCCATCACTTTCTAAATGATCTAAATATTCATTAATGGTATCTAGCTCGTTTAGTCGAGAATTAAATGTCTTATCGATTTCGGTAGAGAAGGTGGTTATTTGGATGGGAGCATTTTGATATGTATTTTCAGAAGCTAATTTATCAATAAAAGCTTTAACCATTCCTATGTAGTCAGAAAAGCAACCTTTCATAGACTCACTGCGATCTAAGATTAAAGTAATAGAATTTTCAACGGCAATCGCACGTTGCATATTAAAACAAATCGGGCGCGCTTGATTTCCAGTGATATGTAATACAAAACCTTCTTTGAAAATAACACTGAGATAACTCATGAAATGATTTTTCTCAATTCGCAGAGTGAAGTTTTGTAACGTATTTTCAGTGGTTGCTACGGGTGGTGGTGTTAAACACTTCACTAATAATCCATAATCAAAATACACGATTTTTTTATCCGAACTCATGTAAAGAATTTTTTCGATATGCTGTACAAGCAGCTCACTGGTATCAGACCTTGAAGTTAATGGCTGATATTGTGAGGTATCTTTAGCAATAGCTTTGCGTAGTTCGAAAAATGTAGCACTGCACAAGTATTTTTTACACATTTTTAATTGCAGTTGCGTGAAATCCTCCAACTCGGCCTCACAGGGAGCCATCAATATAAATTCATTGGAATCATTGAGTTCAACTTGCCATTTTACTTGTCCAATTCGAGTAAGATTAGCATCACCAAAGATTCGCTCAAAAATAAATTTTCCATTTCCATGATCCAATGTGATGGGTTCTGGATATACGATTTCATCTATGGGTTCCACGGCGACAGAATTTTCGCCCATTTCACTCAATGAATAATGCACATTCGATAAAACAGCTTCGGGCGAGCGTAATACTTCATTCAATTTTGCGACCATTGCAGCATCTTGAGTGGTTATGACAAGGGTTTCTTGTTGCAAGGTAACTTGGAAATTATATTTTTCTGGTAATAGGCTATTAAATAAAATTTCCCATTCGGATAAAGAAGGGTTGATGAGCTCAGTTTGTGGTAATTCTTGTGAGGCAGTGGCGGTAGATTCAATTTGAGAGTGTTCTTGTTCGTGCATGGTGGTCTCCTTATTTTAATTTCAGCAATTCTAAAATACTAATTTTGTTCCGTCTATGATCGTTTTAAACAAAATAAAATTTTGACTCCAGAATTACACGTAATAAATCAATTGCATAATTAAAATAATGGCGTTTATGGTGAAATAAAAAATAAGGGTTGTAATATTAACAATCTTAGCGCGGAATTAACTACGGTATTGTTAAATTGAGTATTTAAAATAATAATTTTCCTATATTTAATAGTAGGAAAAACATGCCAAAGATAAATCATATCCATGATAAATTTTTTAAAAAAATCATGAGTGATCCTAGAGTTGCACGGGAAATATGTGAAATTTATTTGTCACCGCACATCTTAAGGATACTGGATTTCAATGATTTCGTGATGGTAGACACGAGTTTATTTGATCCTTACCTGCAGCACTCGCGATCGGATGTTTTATATCGCGTTAAATTTAAAGATCGACCACAATATTTATATATTCTTTTTGAGCATCAAAGTAAGCCTGAGAAGAAGATGCCATTTCGTATAACGTTATATAGCTTTGAAATTATGCGGCGAGAGGGTACTAATACGCTTCCTATAGTGATACCCATCGTGTTTTATCACGGAAAAAAGCCGTATCCGTATAGTAGAGATTTATTCGATTTATTTGGGGGGTGGGCTGAATTAGCTAAAGAAATAATACTCAAACCATTTACATTAGTGGATATGAATCAAATTTCTGATGCTGAAATCAAACAGCATCGTTGGACGGGTGTTTTGGAATTTACTCAAAAACACATTTATTCTGATAACTTGCTGACTCGTCTCGTAGAAATTGTTCCGCAATTAAATGAGCTTGAACGAATGGGAGCGGATTGGTATATAATAAGCGTATTAGAATATGTGATACGTGCAGGTCACATAAATTCTAAAGAAGAGTTGAATAAATTTGTAATCGATCATCTGTCCCCAGAACTAAGGAGTAAAAGCATGACATTAGCTGAAAAATTCAAAGCAGAAGGTAAAGCAGAAGGTAAGGCAGAAGGTACTCGAGAAATTGCTTTTAAATTGCTACAAGCAGATTTGGATCTCAGCTTTATTGCTCGAGTAACAGGATTAAAAGTGGATGAGATAAAAAATTTAACCGGTGACCCTCTCGGGATGAAATAGAAATCCCCTCTACTATCTAGCTGGTAACCTCAATTTACATAAAACTTCATTTATCAATAAGTTGTTAGTCCAACAATTGTTTACAATTTGAACATGTCGTGGTATATTAAGAAACTTTGAGGAAAATAAAGGGAGTAGCGTTGAAGTTATCTTGTTACAGAGGTGAAATAGGAAGCACCAAATTCATACCAAAAAGCGCAGCGCTCAATTAATTCTTTTCAAAAGAAAGCGCTAGTAAAACTAAAACAGGTGGTAAGAACTATGCAACAAATAGTCTGAAAAAATTAATTAATTGATGCCAGCACTGAAATTATGTGTCACCCCACTTTTTAAAGTGCTGGTATCAATTTCATTGTTTACACAAGAGTAATTTATTTTTTTATCATGCAAATTTACAGACGTAAATTTGAGACAAATAAATTCTTTTCATTCTCATAATTCAACCCCCTTTGCCGCGATAAAAAAAATCCTGTAGAGTAGACTGCAGTGTGAAATGCGTAAATTAAAATATAAGGATTTTGCATATGCCAGTACAGGATATTTTCTCCGGAAATTATCGTGAAGCACATGAAAAATTTTTAAGAGCTGCTAATGAAATCGGCGCTGCTACCCAAACATTTTCCATGGGTTTCGATTTAGATTCTAATCCTTTGTTTATTGGTGCCGCCCATTTTGGTCCACCGGGTGCGAATAAATTAGTAATAATATTTTCCGGCGTGCATGGTATTGAGGGATATGCAGGTTCTGCCATTCAATCTCAAGCTTTTCCCTCACTTAAACAGCTTGCCGAAGCAGAAAATATCAGAGTGCTCATGGTGCATGCGATTAATCCTTATGGAATGGCATTGGGGCAACGATGGAATGCGGACAATGTTGATTTAAATCGCAATGCAAATAGTAATGGTCTAGATAACACGACGATCGATCCAATTTATGTGAAACTTAATTCTATTATCAACCCTCCGCATCCTTGTGGTTTTGAAGATTTCGAAGAAAAAATAAAAACTTTTGCGCAACAAAATAATTTGGATCAACGTAGAATTCAGTCAGCTATTATGGGCGGACAATTACAAAATCCTAGAGGGATTTTTTATAAAGGTTTAAAGCTCAGCGCGGAATTAGCAAAAATTTTTGAATATATAAAAGAATTTGATCACGACAATTTGGATTGTGTTTCAGTTCTGGATATTCATACTGGGATAGGTGACAAGGGTGATTCAACATTGGGAACACTATTTTCTTTATTGTCTACCGATGAAAATGAAATTGCTTATCGTGAACAATTAGCAAAAACTTATTTTTGTTATCAAGACAATAAATATAAACATATTATTGGAGATATGCCAGTATTGATGGGGACTACTGCCGCAGAAATTCGTGTCGGTGGCCAATTTAGCGGAAATTTAGCGTATGCGGTTGCGCGCTGTTTTAAAGAAGCCGCTGTGAGTTCTTTTGTACTTGAATTGGGAACCGGTCCCTTGTTGCATGAACTCTACACGTTAATTAATGCCAACAGTGTCTTAACCTTTTTTCCAGAGGATTTTAAATCGATGGAGGACTATCAAAAGTCTCCAATTATGCAAGAATTACGTGAGGCATTTTATCCGAGCGATGAAGAATGGCGTGAAAGTGTATTAAAACGAGGGGTAAATGTCTGTGAGTCTTTAATAAAATTCAGCGGCGCTGGATCTTTGATCCAGCCTATTACAAGGTAGCCCGGATCGCGGATCCGGGATCACTATTTATTTTCCTGGATCTTCGATCCAAGCTACATTATTCATTGATATCTAGAGCATGCTGAGGATGCGCCGGAGGTTTGAGCCCAAAATGAGTATATGCTCTTGGCGTTACTATTCGGCCTCGCGGCGTTCGTAAAATAAAACCCTCTTGAATGAGAAAAGGTTCGATAACGTCTTCTAAGGTATCGCGTTCTTCGCTAATGGCAGCGGCAATACTATCGATACCAGCAGGACCGCCATTAAATTTTTCGATTAGCGTTAATAAAAATTTGCGATCCATGACATCAAAACCAAAACTATCGACCTGTAAAAATTCCAATGCGCTTTTAGCAATGGTTAAATCAACGAAGCCATCATTTTTTATATCTGCGATGTCACGTACGCGACGCAATAATCGATTCGCAATTCGTGGTGTGCCGCGAGAGCGACGTGCGATTTCTTCTGCGCCATGTTCGTCGATGGTAATATTTAAAATTTTTGCAGCGCGTATAACAATATTCGTTAAGTCTTTAACGAGATAAAATTCCAAACGTTGCACGATACCAAATCGATCGCGCAGAGGTGAGGTGAGTAAACCCGCCCGTGTGGTTGCGCCGACTAAAGTAAATTTCGGTAAATCTAATTTAATAGAACGCGCTGAAGGACCTTCGCCGATCATAATATCCAGTTGATAATCTTCCATTGCCGGATACAAAATTTCTTCGATCGCGGGATTTAAACGATGAATTTCATCAATAAATAAAACGTCATTGTGTTCTAAATTAGTGAGTAATGCGGCCAAATCACCGGCTTTTTCTAACACTGGCCCCGAAGTTTGTTTTAAATTAGCATGCATCTCATGTGCGATAATATGTGCGAGCGTGGTTTTACCTAAACCGGGAGGTCCAAAAATTAAAACATGATCGAGAGATTCGCCGCGTTTATTGGCGGCGGAAATAAATATTTCCATTTGCTCGCGTACGCGAGCTTGACCGATATATTCTTGCAATTTGCGCGGACGAATTGAATTTTCTAAGATATTTTCCTGTGGTTTAATTTCGCCGGTGACCAGACGTTCGCTCATTAGTGCGCTCCTTTCAGCATATGCTGTAATGCTTGCCGAATTAAATCTTCAGCTTTAACGCCAGCAGAATAAATTTTTTCGACCACGCGTTTGGCATCATTCGGTTTATATCCTAACGTTGTTAATGCACTGATGGCATCTTGGATATTTTGATTTGAAGTTATGGGCATATTCGTGGCAGGATGATTTTGCCATTTTCCAACAACATCGCGACATTCAATCATTAAGCGTTCTGCGGTTTTTTTGCCGATGCCCGGTACTTTCACTAACCCCGAGCAATCTTGCTCTACAATGGCTTGAATAAATTGTTGTGGCTCGATGCTGGATAAAATGCTGAGTGCGAGTTTAGGGCCCACACCATTTACTTTAATTAATTCACGAAATAAATCACGATCACATTGCTGATGAAATCCATATAATTGATGTGCGTCTTCACGAATGACTAAATGAGTATAGAGTAAAATAGATTGCTCAATATCCGGTAAATGATAAAACGTAATCATCGGCGCTTGAATTTCGTAACCGACGCCATTTACTTCGAGCAATAAAAACGGGGGCAATTTTTCACGAATAATTCCACGCAAAGTTCCAATCATATTTTTTCTCTCTCTACCGCGTTTTGAAAACGTCGATGATTCGCATGACAAATTGCGATTGCTAGGGCATCGGCCGCATCTTCTTTTGGAGTTTCAGTTAATCTCAACAATGCACGTACCATGTGTTGAATTTGCATTTTATCCGCGGCACCATAACCGGTTACGGCTTTTTTAATTTGACGTGCACTATATTCAACTATAGGTAATGCCAAAGCGGCTGTTGCCGTTAATGCGGCCCCACGTGCTTGCCCTAATTTAAGCGCAGACTGCATATTTAAACACGTAAAAATCTGTTCGATTGCCGCTTCGTCAGGTTTATGTAAAGTAATTAATTCGCATAGGTGCTGATAAATAAAATAAAGTTTTTCATTTAATGCTGTTTGTGGTGTAGCGATAGTACCGAAAGCCACGGCATTTTGTTGTTGACCTTCAATGCAAATAATTCCGTAACCAGTAAAACGTGAACCGGGATCGATACCAATAATAATCCTTTTATTTTTTTCCATTAATTTAATTAATTACTATTCCATTTTTTCTAAAATTGCATCGGGAATTTCTGCATTGGTATAAACGTTTTGTACATCATCTAAATCTTCAAGCATTTCCACCAAGGCCAACATTTTTTCCGCAGATTCTTCTTCGGTAATTTTTACTTGTATTGCCGCTTGCATCGAGACTTCGGCTTGTTCGGGTTCGAGTCCCGTTTTTACAAAAGCATCACGCACGGTTTCGAATTCATCGACTGTGGTAAATACGTCGATAGAGCCGTCCGTGTTGGTTACCACATCTTCGACCGGTAATTCGAGCGCGGTAGCCATGATTTTATCTTCGCTCATTCCGCTTGGAAAACTAATTAAACCTTTTGCCGTAAATAAATAATTAACCGAACCATCCGTTCCCAAATTGCCACCATTTTTAGTGAAAGCATGGCGTACTTCGCCGACCGTACGATTCTTATTATCAGTTAGACAATCTACCATTACGGCCACACCATTCGGCCCGTAACCCTCATAACGAATTTCTTGCAAATTTCCGCTTTCATCGCCACCCGCGCCGCGTTTGATGGCACGTTGGATTGTGTCTTTCGGCATATTACTGCGTAGTGCTTTGTCTACCGCAATACGCAAACGTGAATTGCTATTAATATCTGCGCCACCGAGTCGTGCAGATACCGTAATTTCACGAATATGTTTAGTGAATATTTTTCCGCGTTTTGCATCTACGCGGGCTTTTGAATGCTTGATGTTAGCCCATTTACTATGACCTGCCATAATAATCTCTCAGCTATTTTTTTTCTTTCGCTATTTTAATGCCTAATTCTTTCAGTTGTACAGCGGCTACTTCTGAGGGTGCATCTGTTAGTGGACACCACGCGGTCTGTGTTTTTGGAAAAGCGATCACATCGCGTATTGATTGTGCGCCGGTCAGCCACATTGCAATACGATCTACTCCGAATGCAATTCCACCATGTGGAGGACATCCATATTGCAGCGCCTGCAGGAGATGACTGAACTGAGCTTCGGCTTGTTCTTTATTAATATTTAAAATATCAAACACCGCATATTGCATGTCAATATTCGCAATACGAATCGAGCCGCCACCTAATTCACTGCCATTGACCACTAAATCGTATGCACGGGATAAACTGTCACCTGGATTATTTTTTAATTTTTGTGGATCGTCTTCTTTTGGCGCTGTAAATGGATGATGTAACGGTTGCCAATCGCCTGTGCCACTATCGCGCTCGAACATCGGAAAATCAACGACCCATAAAGGTCGCCATTCGCCTTGATATAAATTCAAATCAGCGCCTAATTTACAACGTAATGCGCCTAACGCTTCACTGACGATTTTGGCTTTATCCGCACCAAAGAAAATAATATCGCCATTTTCAGCTTTAACGCGTTTTAATATTTCTTGAATAACTTCGGGTGGGAAAAATTTTAAAATTGGCGATTGTAAACCATCCGCACCTTTTTCGATTTCGTTTACTTTAATATAAGCTAAACCTTTTGCACCAAAAATGCTGACATATTGGGTGTAATCATCAATTTCTTTACGCGTCAATTTACCGCCGTCGGGTAAACGTAATGCAGCGACACGACCGAAGGGATCGTTGGCGGGATCTTTAAATACCTTAAATTCCACATTTTTAACGAGATCGCTAATTTCAGTTAATTCGAGTGGAATGCGTAAATCCGGACGATCAGTACCAAATCGTTGAACGGCTTCATGATATGTCATGCGGAGAAAAGGCCGCGGTAAATCGACATTAATTATTTTTTTAAATAATCCATGAATCATTTCTTCCATTAAATCTTGAATTTCGTTTTCAGTTAAAAATGAAGTTTCAATATCTAATTGTGTGAATTCAGGTTGGCGATCTGCACGTAAATCTTCATCGCGAAAACAGCGCACGATTTGATAATAACGATCAAAACCGGAAACCATTAATAATTGTTTGAATATTTGTGGTGATTGCGGTAACGCGAAAAAATGTCCCTCATGTGTTCGACTCGGTACTAAATAATCGCGTGCACCTTCCGGTGTAGATTTCGTTAAAACCGGAGTTTCGACATCCCAAAAGTCATGTTCATCTAAAAATTTGCGAAAATAACGCGTAATTTGCGTGCGCGTTTTTAAGCGCTCCGCCATTTCGGGGCGTCGTAAATCGATATAACGATAACGTAAACGTGCTTCCTCACCGACTTCTTGATATTCATCGACATTAAAAGGTAGAGGTAAGGATTTATTTAAAATCGTAATTTCATCGGCAATCAACTCAACTTCCCCCGAACTTAGTGCCGAATTGACGGTGCCTTCCGGTCGCGCACGCACGTGGCCGGTGATTTTAACCACAAATTCACGGCCTAACTTTTCCGCAAGCGCAAACGTAGTCTTGTTCTCAGGATCACAAACCACTTGCACAATACCCTTATTATCTCTGAGATCGATAAAAATCAGGCCGCCGTGATTCCGACGACGATGGACCCAGCCGCATAGAGAAACGCTGTTTTCCAGCAGAGATTTGTTGATTTGATCACTGTAATGACTACGCATATGCAACCTATATGAAAGTGGATGAGAACAGCAAATGTTACCCGTAGTGACTAATGTGCGCAAGCTGAGGATGTGCATTACTGGCTGTTTATCAAATGAGCATTAAACATTACCTAACATGAGTAAAATTAAGAATGACCTATTGAGGTTTTGAATTTATTTAAATCGCGGGCCGGAATCGTCACCCCAATCGAAATAATAATTTTAAAGGCTTCTTCCACAGTCATATCTAATTCGGTCACTTCGTCTTGCGGAACGACCACGAGAAATCCAGAAGTTGGATTTGGCGTTGTTGGAATAAAGGCCATAATTGAAGTTTTTTGATGCGGGAGATTGGCCAACGGGGCTGAGGTTTGAAATCCGATCGACCACATGCCGGTGCGGGGAAATTCGATTAATAAAACTTTACGAAAAGAGGTACTTGTCGGATGAATAAAAGCACTTAATAATTGTTTCACCGCAGCATGAATACTGCGAATTAATGGAATACGCGATAATAATTTTTCCCAACCGGACACCATGCGACTACCAATAAAATTAGCAACCAATAAGCCGGTTAAAAATACCAATAAAATCGAAAATAGTAAGCCCAATCCCGGGATATGAAAACCGAGCCATTTATCGGGCTGATATTTGGAGGGTACAAGTGCAAGCGTTTGATCAAATACATTGACAAGAAATCGAATCACCACAAAAGTCGCCCAGATCGGTATCCAAAATAATAAACCAGCGATGAAATATTTACGCATGCCAATCCTTGCGAAATTTAATTTGTATTTTACTCGCTTTTGTCTGAAGAGTCTTTGGGTTTAGTTTCTTCTTTGCTAGAGGATTTATCTTCAGTTTTATTTTCTTCTTTGGGTTTCGATTTATAATCGGTTGCGTACCAGCCTGACCCTTTCAATTGGAAACTGGTGGATGAGATCAGTTTTTTCAATGAATCTGCTCCGCACTCAGGACAAGTCATCATCGGCGGATCGCTCGGCTTTTGGAAGAACTCATTGGTTTTGCCGCATTTCTCGCAACGATATTCATAGATTGGCATGGAGGCCCTCATTTAAACTGGTAGAAAAGAAGCTTATTCTAACAGGTAAATACGTAGTTTCAATGCTTAGGCTATCGGGGCTAAGGTATGTTGAGAGGCGATTTCGTTGTACGCATTCAGTGAGCTGAAAATACTTAAATGTGCTAGCCCCTTACAATCCTTAGTTTGTTTAATCTCTCCGACTATTGCCAACAAAATCCCAACCGTGGCTAACATAAATCCGAGTGGTAAGAGTACACCAGTAGCAATTAAGAGCGCGCCAGCCATAATGCTCGCGAGACTAGTTAGGGCAAGCACAATTTCTAATGGCGGTGTCGTTTGCGGTCGTAATATTAGGGGTGGTAATTCGGGCGATATTTTTAGGCCTAAATCCAATAGGGGTTTAGACGCCATATTTTTTGTTTTTTTTATGCTTTGCAAAGCGATCCTGAGCGCCTCTTTTTCTGCAGGAAATTGATCTTCGCAGCCTTCATATAAACTATTTATGATTTGTTCTGGACTCATTGCTTGTGATAAAACGCGTTTGACCAGGTTAGGATTTTTTTCACGTAATGCTTTAATAATAACAATGACTGGCTCTAATTTTTCTTGCAAGCTTTGATAATAATGTGTTTCCGCTTCCCTGATCTTAAAGTCATTAGATTTTCCTGTGCGCTCGTCTAAATTTAACGTAAATAAATGCAAACGTTCACAGGAGAAATAGCGTTGCAGATGTAAAAATAGTGAATCTAAAGCGGGCTTATATTCATCACCTAGGCAGGCAATGATAAAATAACAATTTAATAATTTATCATTTTCACAGCTGTCATTAGCAATGATTTTCGATAAATTATTTAATTCTAATTCGGATGCAATTTTTTCGACATTTTTTAGAATGGTTTCTGCTGAAAGGGTCGCTTTTTGATTGAGTGCGCAATTTAATAAATCCAAGTGTTTTTTTAAATTAGCGAGACTTCTATCGTATTTTAAACCGTGTACAAAATAAGCGAGCGCAAACTCCACGCCGTTTTGTTGGGTAGGATGCGCGGCTCGAACCTGGAATAAATAAGAATTTATAATAAAATCTAATAAAGCATCTAACTGCGTAATATCCGTATTCAAAATAAAATGCTCAATTTTCGAGTTCACGTTTTTAATCCAACGACTGTGTTCGCTGGTTTCTGCTAAAAAAGAAAGCGCGTAAGTGAATGTTTTGGTAACTTGATAATAACAATACAGTTTTTCTTTTCCGATGGCGCATACTTGTAAAGTATCGTAAAAATTTAAAAAATCTTGTAATTCGAGCACCGTCACACCATGAATATCGACATCAGGTTGAAATACGGGTGATTTGGAATCAAATACAGCGGGACCAAATGTTTGATCTAAATGTTTGATCCAAGCAGCATAACTTGCTGCTGGCGCTTTTTCACTGTAAGCGATACGGTCAAAACCCCCTTGTGTATTAGGAATGTATGTTGCGCCATAATACTGCCAAGGATTTTTTAACCAAATAAATAAACGTTCACGTCCCTCTTGATCGCGACGTTTTTCAACATTAATAACAGCGTAAACATGATTTTGCACTAAACCATATCCAGTAACATGATTCAGTTCTTTATTTTCGGCGGGCAAAGTTTCTCGGGTGCTCGCCGTGATAATGTCGCCTCTTGCGATGTTTTCCTGAATAATTTTAAAAATTGCATAATGATAATTAGAATATTTAGTATTCGCGGAAATACCGGGCTTTGCTGTTGGATCTGATAACAAGGGATCAGAATTTAATTGCTGCAACATTTGCAACAGACTGCAAAGCATTTTAGGTAACCCTTGTGGGTCCAGCGTAAGCTTCATCACTGCCGCACAATCTGAAAACGGAGCAAATTGCTGTTTTAACTTGCGTGCGGTTGATTCGGAAGTGGCAAAATCTAAAAGCTCATCTTGCCAAGCGTGGGCAAACTCATTTGGAATATCCGCATTAAAATAAGGCGCTTTAGGATTAAAGGTTCGATCTTTTCCGTTGAAATAAGCGCACAAATTTTCAATAAATTCACTGGTCTCCTGTAATAACAAATTAATTTGTTTTAAAGTTAAGATGGGTCTTGAAGTATGTAGTGTTTGAGTGTCTTGTCCGATCATTATGCGTTGCAATTTCTGAATAAGATTAGATTGCTCACTTTCAACAAAATAATAAATTTCACTTTCTTTGCCGAAAAGGATTTTGCAAACTTCGCTACTTTGACCGCCATTTAAATAAGCGCGTAATGATTCTTCTGATGGGGTGTCTTTTCCAATGGTGTCTTTATATAAGCGTAAGACAGCAAATAATTTCTGGATGACAGCAATAATTCGTGTGTGATTGTGAAAGGAATCACTAAAAAATGATTTAGGTTTAATATCAGTGGCATCCAATAAAAATTGTGTGCGCGAATAAACATGCATTTCCGGCAAAAAACAATTCAGTATAATGGTTTGATCTTCGACACTATTTTTTTCAACCAGCGTTTCTATGAGATACGGATTTTGATACAAAATCGCTAACATCGTCGCTGTGAAAAAGCATTCACCTAAATTTTTTTGTTTTACTTCCGCTTGAGTGACGGCGTTGGTACGCATGATTGAAGTCGTTGAACTGAAAGTGAGGTCTAAGCCATTTCGAAGTGCTGCAGACATTTTTCGAATAGCTTCATCTCGACAATCGAAGACATCTAAATTGTTATAAGTAATTCGTTCAATAGCTACTGACATATTTTCTCACCCTAAAACATAATAACCCCCATAGATTAAAATATAGTTAAGGAGCAAAAAATTTATCCGAAAGTCGAGGGAGATTATATGTCTGCTCAATAAAACATTAAGAAAAAATTAGATTAAAATTAGAGTGAGAAAGTGTTCGAGGTTTAAGTCCTGTTTAATTTAATTGTTCTATGATGCAGTAAAGCAATGTGGAATTCGTAATAATGACAGGCACAAACCTTTTCGATGATTTACTGGAATTAATGGTGAAAATTGCCATGCATGAAGACTGTTTAGTAAAGAGAGAAATCGAAATAAATCGTGTGATTCGGCATTTAAAAACGATTGCGTTTGATCAACTTAATAAAAATAACCGCATTTACCTCATGGATACTGCGATTAAATTTGGCAACTTAGCTTTAGTGCAAGCCATATTCGCCTTGTTTGAAAAATATGAATTATTGTCGGAATTACGCCTTCCATCAGTCGAATGCTCGACGCCGTTTCGCCCGAGCTTTTGGTTAGCGAGTATTGTATCCCCATATCCGTTGGTATTGCGTCAAGCCTATCAGGCAATTGAGAATTTCCTCTGTGAAAAACTGAATATTGGAGAGCGGGTTAACATTGCTGGGATGCTACTCACTAAAGCGGAATATTTAACGAGAATCGCCACTTGGAGACGTCACTTTCAACAGGAATCTATCTACGCTGAAAAATATTCGGTGCCAGTATCGCTGAAAGAACATTTTGTTTAAATACTGCACATATTTTCGTCATAAAGCTTGTACAAAAATAATCTAAAAAGTGTTTTTATTGCTATTAATATGTACAGATGATACATTAAAGCAGAATTAATACTCTGGTATAAATACTTTTCTAACTGATCTATCAAGCACACAAAAACTCCGTGATGACTTAACAAGGACATGGAGAGATCGTTCAAATTTACAGGATAAAGTAAAAACAAATTGCGCGAAATGCACGAGCATTGGCGTGGATTTTTTTGCTTAAGGATTTCCGAAATTACGGCTGCAAATGCAAATAGGCATTGGTTAGGCCAGAGGGAAATTTTTAGCGAGAAAAAAAATGATTGAGACCCTGCAAGCAAAATGGGAGCAACGCGCAACCGTGCGTTCGCATCCAAGAATCGAATTTAATCCGAATATTTCTGGTTATTTATTCCCTATCTCACATCAACCCTTGTGTTTGCACCCTCTGGTTGCCGAATTGGGTGATGAGGCGATGCAATTTTTATTGATTCAGTCCTTATATAAATATTCGAATGACATTGCATTGATCGAAACTAAAATCGTTTGCCAATCGGCATTAAATATTACCGCCGATAGATTATCCGTTATTTTTCCTGCTGAATATAAATTAAATGCTTTTACCGTCATGACTGATGAAGCTTATCATGCTTATGTTGCATTTGACGCGATGCAGCAAATTCAAAAATTTACTAGGGTCGAACCAGTAACATTACCTAAAACGATTGAAATTGAAGTTGCGATTAAAAAAATAAAATCAAAATTAGCAGAAAAATATCATCGCGAGTTTGAATTAATTGCGGTGTGTTTAGCCGAAAATACGCTGACTAAAGAAATTGTCACCATGACCGATCAAGATGAAACCCATCCTTTCTTTCAGCAGATTATCAAAGAACATTTGACAGATGAAAGTCGTCATTGTGGATATTTTCAATTGGTATTGACGTATTTATGGCAGCACTTGGATTCAGAAGCAAAAGCTGCAATTGGCTTGATATTAGCGGATTTTATCGAAGCTTATTTAGGCGTAGAAGTACAAATCGAATTTATGCACCGCGTACTGATTGCAATGGGTTTGGGTTTAGAAGCAGCGCGCGAAGCATTAGCGGATATTTATGATGGTTTTAAACTCACAAAAAATCATCCGATGATCAAGAATATTATTTTTCAGCTACAGCGTACACAGGTTTTAGATGCAACGGTTATTCCTGGTTTTCAAGCCAAAGGGTGGTTATGCGCATAATTCAAAAACGTGCTACAAACATTAAATTTCAGCAAGATAATATTTTATCATTGCTACAAGACAATTTTGCTAAATTTTCGCATGCAACTGCTGTTTATTGTAGCGATCAACCTTTAAGTTATTTGGAATTGGATAAAAAATCCAATCAGCTGGCACGTTATATCCAAACGCAATTTCAACAAACCAAATCAGAAACAAATTTAGCTGGAGTGAAAATTGCTGTTTGTATGCCACGCGGATGTGAGCTTATTGTCGCATTTATTGCTATTTTAAAATTAAATGCGATATATGTGCCAATTGATCCTGATTTTCCAGAAGAGCGCATCAGTTTTATTTTAAAAAATAGCGAAGCTAAATTTGTTTTAGCAGAGCCGAAAAATATCACTAAAATTTTTAATTGCCATCCTGAAACATTTTGTTTATCGGTAACTGATTCCGCGACAGAATCTTCGGACGCGCTTAATTTAATTCACACTCAGGATGACGCTTATATTATTTATACTTCGGGTACCACGGGCCAACCGAAAGGGGTTTTGGTTGGTCATGCAGCTTTGCATAATTTAATAAATACCCTGCCCGATATTTTCCAAGCTAATTCACAAGATTGCTTTTTATTAATATTTTCTCCCTGTTTTGATGCGTCAATTTTCGAAATTTTAAGCAGTTTAATTGTGGGTGCGTGTTTATACCCCGTTCCGTCAGATGCACGTTATGGCGAGCAAGCGTTAGCAGAATTTATTCTGCAGCATCAGATTACTAAAGCCACGCTAACGCCATCCATATTGCAAACATTAGATGCTTATCAAGCTGATATGCCGCAGTTAAATACCGTTGTAATTGCTGGTGAAAAACCCAATAAAAATTTATTGGAATTCTGGCTAGATAAAATTAAATTAATTAATGCTTATGGCCCATCTGAATATACCATTTGTACTTCTTATCGCATAGTACGAGATATCGAGCATCCCACTGATATTGGAAGACCTATAGCAAACACAAAATTATATATATTAAATGAAAATTTTCAGCTGGTACAAAATAATGAGATCGGTGAACTTTATATTGCGGGTCGCGGTCTAGCGAAAGGCTATGTGAATAACCCGGCGGCTACCGAAAAAGCCTTTATTGATAATCCGTTTCTGCCTGGAACGAAATTATATCGAACCGGGGATTTAGTACGTTATATCGATGGTAACACATTGGAATATATCGAACGCAGAGATAATCAAGTTAAAATCCGCGGATTTAGGGTTGAACTCAGCGAAATTGAAGCGCAATTGTTACAATTTGTTGGTATTCTTCAAGCGATTGCGACATATAGTGAAGAATGGGGTATATGTGCTTACGTTCAAGCGGGAATAAATATAGCAGATAGCGTATTACGCGAATTTTTACAAAATAAATTGCCCGAATACATGCTGCCAAATCATTTTATCACCATCGCAGAGATTCCATTAACTGTGAATGGTAAGGTGGATAAGAAGGCATTACCAGAACCTACGGTCCAACAATATGCTGAACCCAGCGGTGAATATCAAACATTTATTGCTAATCTATGGCAAACACTATTGCCACATGTAAAACAATGCGGTCAAAAAGATAATTTCTTTTTGTTAGGTGGTCATTCACTATTAATCACTAAAATCATTTTAGAAATTAAAAAGAAATTCCAAGTTATTTTATTACCGAAACAAATTTTCGAAAATAGCGATCTGGATGAATTGGCTGAATTTATCGAGCGGACAGTCCAAAAAAACCAAAAATCCAAACAGAAATATAACTCAGCACAATATCAATTTTTATTGGCAGATTCTGAATATGCGATTACTAAACCCGATATGGAAAATCAAGACCAACCTTTTCCACTCACTAATGTGCAGCAAGCTTATTTATATGGTCGCTTAGGGTTATTTGAACTAGGTGCCACGTCGACGCATATTTATTTTGAATTGATTTTTAAAGCAATCGATTTAATTCGTTTTGAGCACGCGTTTAATATCCTCTTAGCTAGACATTCCAGTTTGCGTTTAACTTTTCAGCGCGGCGAGCAATGTGTGCAGCCCATGAAAAATTATGTAATCAAAGATCATGGACCTATTCAACAAACAGATTTATTAGCTATTCGTGATCGATTATCACATATAGTGTACGATCCTGCGATTTATCCTTTATTTGATATTGAGGTCTCCCGATATCAGGAAGAGTATATCGTGCATTTTAGTATGGATGCATTATTGATGGATGTAGCCAGTTTTGATTTATTTTTTAAAGAGTGGGCCGCGCTTTATAATAATCCAACCATTCATCTTCCCACTATAAGTTTACAGTTTCGCGATTACGTGCTGGCATTGCAAAAGTTGAAGACCAGTCAGTATTACCAAGAAGACAAAACCTATTGGCAATCCCAAATTGCTCATTATGATTTTGAAGCGGCTTTACCTTTACGCATCAGCCCGCACCAGATTAAATATCCTAAATTTAGTCGTATTACTAAGACAATTGATAAAAAGATTTGGCAAAAACTACAAGAAAAAATTATCCAACATAGCTTAAGTCCAACTAGCGTGATTCTGGCATGTTATGGTATGGTTTTAGCGTACTGGAGTGGAAAAACTAAATTTTGTATTAATTTAACTTTATTTAATCGCTTATCCCTTCATCCAGAGATGGAAAAAATCACCGGTGATTTTACGATTTTAGAATTATTTAATTTTATTCGTTCTGAAAAATATATATCACAATTATTAACGGATACACATCATAAACTTTGGGCCGATCTCGATCATCGTTTGTTAGGTGGTATCGAATTTCAACGCTTAGTGCGAAAAACTTTGCACTTTGATAACACTCGTGTTTTAGCACCGATTGTGTTGACCAGTGCATTGGGTATGCCGTTTACGAGTAGATTGCAATTCGACGGTGTTAAAACTTTAGGTTATGAAATTACGCAAACTTCGCAAGCATATTTGGATCATAAAGCCTATGAAAAAGCGGGCGCTTTAATCGCGGAATGGGATTATGTTGAACAATTATTTGAACCTGCGGTCATTCAACAAATGCATACGGATTATTGCAATCTAATTGAATTTTTAGCTGATAATCATTGGGATCAACCATTCTTAGCATTCCAACCCTCTGCTGAAGATTGTAAATTTATTAATGCAATTAATACGACTGAAAAATCCTATGCGTCTGATACCTTATTGAGTGTATTTGAAAAACAAGCCGAATTGTCGGCAGATCGCATCGCTGTGATTGATGGAAAAGGTCAAGTGTATAATTATGGCGAAATTAATCATTGCGCCAATAATCTGGCGAAGCAATTACATATTCAAGGCGCTAAACCCAATCAATTAATTGGTATTTTTTGTGAGAAAGGGTTTCTGCAAGTAGTTGGAGTTTATGGAATTTTAAAGTCGGGTGCTGCTTATCTTCCCCTCAGTAATGAAGTGCCAGTGAAACGAATCAGTGAAATACTTAGCGAAGGATTGGCACAGCAAGTGATTGTGTCGCGTAACCATTGGGAAAAAATTAAAGATACGGATATTCCACAAAAATATGCTGTAACCATCATCGAAGATGCAATAAATGTTAGTGTTACTGCGGATATTGATTTAAAAACTTTAGCACCCAAACCCGAAGATATCGCCTATGTTATATTTACTTCTGGTAGTACGGGGAAACCCAAAGGTGTGACAATTGCGCATCGAGGTGCGATTAATACGATTCAAGCTGTCAATGCACAATTTAATGTAAATGCTGAAGATAAAATTCTGGCGGTGTCAGGCTTGGTTTTTGATTTATCGGTGTATGATATTTTTGGTTTATTGGCGGTGGGCGGAGCAGTGGTTTTTCCTGACCCCGAACAAACAAAAAATCCAGCGCATTGGCATCAATTAATTAATCAACATCACATAACGATTTGGAATACGGTTCCGCAATTAATGGAATTGTTGACCGACTATGTTGAAAAAACCGCGCAAAATTTTAATAGTATTCGATTCGCTTTATTAAGCGGCGATTGGATTCCATTTTATTTACCGTTACATATTCGAAATTACGCAGCGGCAAACGCGCAAATAATTAGTTTGGGTGGCGCGACAGAAGGTTCGATTTGGTCCGTTTGGTATGAGATCGATAAACTCAATCCGGAGTGGTTAACGGTTCCCTATGGAACACCGATGCCAAATCAGAAAGCTTATATTTTAAATGAATTAAATGAAGAATGTCCGCTGGAAGTATTCGGCGAAATTTGTTTGGGTGGAATAGGCGTCGCAGAAGGATATTGGCAAAATCCAGAAAAAACCGCGGCGAGTTTCTTTATTCATCCAACATTAGGTCGCTTATATCGAACGGGAGATTTAGGACGTTGGCGACAAATGGGATTTATTGAATTGTTGGGTCGTAAAGATACTCAAGTTAAACTCAATGGATATCGGGTGGAGCTCGGCGAAATTGAAGCAAAAATTGCAGAGATTTTTGGTATTCAAGAAGTTTTGGTGCGGGTACAAACTAAAAACAGTAAACAAATATTAGCGGCTTATCTCGTGTTAGCAGATATTGATTTAATAAACCAAGAAGATTTAAATGCACAAATTATCGAGTATTTAGCGACTATTCTGCCGACCTATATGATTCCAAGTGTCTATTTCTTTTTGACTAAATTACCGTTAACACCTAACGGTAAAGTCGATTATCAAGCCTTATCGAGATTTGAAATTGATGATCGCCGGCATTATCAAGCCCCGAGTAATGATCTAGAAATAAAATTATGTGAAATTTTTGCAAAAATTCTCAACTGTACACAAGTGAGTACGAATGAAAACTTTTTCCAATTAGGCGGAGATTCCTTACTCGCTATTCGCGTCGTGACCGAAATCAATTTGATGTTTAATTGCAAAATTGAAGTTAAAGATATTTTTGTACATAAAACCGTGGAAAAAATTGCTGAGCAGATCGCTATCGCTGATAAACCAGAGAAATTTGAAAAAATCTATTCCGCTTTTTCATTAATTACTGAAGATGAAAAAGCGGCTGCAGAAGATTTCTGTAAGCAAGCAAATTTAGGGAATATTGTGGATATTTATCCTGCGGCATATCTGCAAAAAGGGATGCTGAGCGATGCCAATCGATATGCTAATTCAGTGTATCATAATGTCGTCATTTACGAAGTGCGCGCACCGTTCGAGCAACAAAAATTTCTGTTGGTTTGGGAACAACTCATTGCTAACCATGAATTGTTGCGAGTTGGATTTATAAATTATGTAAACCATGGATATTTAGCAATTGTATATGCCAAACTGGATATGGCGCGAAAATACCATTTTCACTTAATAGATGATAGTCAGATAGAAAAAATATTTTTATTCGAACAGCATAAGCCTCTGGATATCAGTCAACCCGGCTTATTTCGGTTGAATATCCAGCAAGATCCGAAAGCATTGAATAAATTTAATTTAATTTTCACTATCCATCATGCCATCGCCGATGGTTGGAGTGAGGCAAGTTTATTGGCGGAATTTATAGATGCCTACATCGAAGAAAATCCAGTTACAAGAGATATTTCTTTGCCGTATGGTCAATATATTCAAAACGAACAACAGGCGCTACGAACGCAGCAAAACTTCTGGCAAGATTATTTGGCTAATTATGAATATCAGCAACCCCATTTTCGTTATCGAGAAAAGAATAGCGCTGAACTCGATTTCCTGCAAACGCAATTTAACTTGGATGCCGATACAAATCAATTAGTGTTAAGTCAAGCGCATCGCTTTGGGGTTTCTGCTGATACTATTTTCTTAGCAGTGTACATATTTGTGTTAGCCAAATTTCTCAATCGTTCGGATTTAGTGATTGGAACCGTTGTTAATAATAGAATTGAAGATAAACATGGAGATACTTTATTTGGGTTATTTTTAAATACTATTCCGTTCAGAATGCACTTGAATAATGCGGAATTACCTGATCAATTTATTCAACGTGTATTCGCAGAAAAAGTAAATTTGCAAAATTTCAAGGCCTATCCATATGGTAAAATCAAATCCGATGTTGGTGTGCAGACGGATCTCTATTCCTGCGCCTTTAATTATGTGAATTTCCATGTAGCACAAAAACACTATGCGGCCGGCCATATTAAATTAAAACAACTACACGGTATTACTAATATTCCATTGATATTAACCGCACATCGAAATGGTGATACATTTCAAGTGAGTCTTGAGGGGCATACTACTTTTATTGACCAGAAATTTTTATTGCAATTAAAAGATAATTATCATTTTTATCTACAGAAATTTCTACAACAATCGAACATTCATGGTTTGTCGAAAAAAGATGCTCAACTCATAGCGCAATTTGGTGGTGCAAATGTTATTGCTTCTACTCAGCAAACCTTACACCAACTTTTTGAATTTCAAGCAGAGCATAATCCAAATAATATTGCTGTTGAATATGAGCATCAGCAATTGAATTATTCAGAATTAAATGCCAGAGCTAATCAGTTGGCGCGTGGTATACAAGCAAAATTTACTATTCGATGTAATGCCATCATTGGTATTTTAGTTGATCCCAGTATCAATATGCTGATTGCGATGTTGGCCATTTTAAAATTGGGAGCAGCATATTTGCCCTTGGATCCGAATTATCCGGATTCCCGCATTAAAGCGATGCTAGATGATGCAGAAACCACATTAATTTTAATAAATCAAAAATATAGAAATAAATTATCGCTTTCCGCTGATGTGATTGCATTGGATGACATGAAATATGTGCATGAAGCCACACATAATTTAAATTTACCTCACGGATCGTTGGCTTATCTTATGTATACTTCCGGTACCACCGGTAAACCCAAAGGAGTTATGATTGAGCACCAATCAGTGGTTGATTTAGCATTGCATCCTGGGCCGATTCAAATATTGTCTTCTGATGTATTTATTCAATTAGCCAACCCCGTATTTGATGCGGCGACTTTTGAAATTTGGTGCGCTTTGGGTAATGGCGCTAAATTAATTATTCCGACCGATGCTTTAACGATACTAGCGAATCTCAACGATTTCACGCCTATGCTGCAACGCCATCAGGTGACAACATTATGGCTGACGAAAACTTTATTTGATCGCATTTTTAATTTTAATCCGGCAAGCTTTGCTTCGCTAAAGTATTTAATTGTAGGTGGCGAAAAATTAAATGCGCAATTAATTACGAAATTAATGCAGCAAGAGGCTAAACCAAAGTACGTAGTTAATGGATATGGACCTACAGAAACTACAGTTTTCTCAACTATGTTTGTATGCGATGTTGATTCCTATACCTCGGTTCCCATCGGGCGACCATTGCCGAAACGAAAAATTTATATTTTAAATGCAAACCTGAATCCGGTACCGATAGGCGCTGTGGGTGAAATATATATTTCGGGCGGCTTGGCAACCGGATATTGGAAGCAACCCGAATTAAGCGCTAAAGCGTTTATTGTGAATCCGTTTGCGAGCAATAAAGAAAATTCACGCTTGTATAAAACGGGTGATTTAGCGCGTTGGTTGCCAGATGGAAATATTGAATATATCGCTCGCGCCGATAATCAAATTAAATTACGTGGGTTTCGTATCGAAATTAATGAAATTGAACAGAATATTCAAAGTTATCCGGGTATTCAGCAATGTGCGGTAGTTTTGCGAGAGAATACAGCTACTAGCATGCAATTTTTAGCTTGTTTTTATGTGAGCGATGAAACTATCAGCGAAGATGTTCTGAGCCAATATTTAGCGCAGCGGTTACCAGAATATATGATTCCGAGCTTTTTTATTACTTTGCCGGAATTACCTATGACTAAAAATGGTAAATTAGATTTAATTTATTTAAAAAATATTGACCTCGATATTAATCGAAAGCAGTCAATTGCTCCGCGCAATAGCGCAGAGAACGATATTGCTGAGATATGGCAACAGTTATTTTCGTTAGAAAATATCGGCGTTAGTGATGATTTTTTCCGTCTGGGGGGTAATTCTTTATTAATGCTGGATTTAAAATTTAAGTTAGAGCAGAAATTCAATAAAAATATCGTGCTGTCAGATCTCTATAAATATTCTGGGCTCGCGGAGCAGGCGCAATTTGTTCAGCAACAATCGGCTAATACAATTACTTTGTTAAACGATCAGAGTAGCGATCACGGTCAATTATTTTTGATTCATACTGCTCGCGGCAGTGCTGAAGTGTATCGAGATTTAGCCGTGAACTTATCGCTGCAAACATTTGGCGTGGAATCTTATAATTTATATACTACGACCAAACCCATTTTAGATATCGATAAATTAGCTGATTATTACACCCAAGAAATGCTGAAATGGATTCAGCCGAATAAGAAATTATATATTGGAGGTTGGTCTTTTGGTGGATTAGTAGCAGCTAAAATTAGACAGCGAATAATTCGCTATTTAAATAATCCTATACAAATTATTTTATTCGATGCCTTGACGCCAGATTATTTTCAAAATCGTGAGCGACTGCAACAAAATTCGGATTGGCATCATAATTTACGTCGTTATGGGCACACCAGCAATAATCAAGCGTTTGTACAAAAGCTAATTGAAGTAGGTGATATTCACGATCAAATGGCAATGAACTGTAAATTAACTCGAGATCATTATGATTTGTTGCTGATTAAAGCAGAAGAAAATCAATTGGCTGATATAGAAAATCAAGCAGATTATCGCTGGAGCCAGTATACCACTGGAACGATAACTATTCAGTACAGTCGAGGCAACCATGAAACTATGTTCGATCGACCCTATTTACACAGGTTAGCAGACATAATTAAAAACTATATTGAGGTAATTGTATGATAACGCTATGGCTCGTCAGTGAAATTAGAATTCATTCCTATAATTTTTCCGATCTCATTCAACGTAATGTGAATGTATTTTTGTTAGGGTCGGAGCGCGTTTTGGCGAAAATTCCACCCGAGTTTTCACTCACGCAACCAGCCATTATCGTCAATGAGACAAAATACGCAAATACCGAATTTATTATCCCGGATTTTTCAGATATCGAAATTAAGATTAAAGAATTTATCGAGGCCAACAGCTATCAAACGTCTGATATTCAAATATATTGTGATGAAGAATTATTTTTAGATTTTGTAGCTAAAATCAATCAAAATCTTGGTTTGCACGGTTTAAATTGCCATGAGATGGCGAAATTCCGTGATAAATATGTGATGAAATCCGCATTAAACGCTGTGCAGAACTTTAAAGTTCCGGAATTTATGCTATATGGGGTGAATGACGAAAACCTATTTTTCCCTTCTGTTATTAAACCACGAGCATTAGCCGGCTCTCTGGATACGCATTATTTTCCGGATAAGGAGAGCTATGCCAAGCATATTGCAGAGCAACCGTTATCTGCGCATATGATGGTGGAAGAATATATTACTGGCCCGTTGTATCATTGCGATTGCCTTGTGCAAAATGGCAAAGTGATTTTTTATGCCGCATCAAAATATTTAGCCCCTGTGATGGATGCGGCGCGCACTAAGACTTGTTTAGGCAGCGAAGTGCTCGCAATCGATGCGCTCGAATATGCGAATTTATTTGAAGCAACTCTCGAGGCGATTAATCATTTGGGTATGCAAGGTTATATGACACATTCGGAATTTATTTTAAAAGATAATATTCCGTATTTTGTTGAAACTGCGATTAGACCGGCAGGAGCGTGGATTAATACTTTATATGAAAAATATTTTCACTTTAATATTTTCAATAATCATTTATATGCTTGTTTGAACATACCTAATGATATTGCTCGCGCTAGATTTAAATATGGTTTAGGGTTGAATCCGATTGTTCAAAATTCTGGATTTATCGAGCGGATTTATATTCCTACTTTTCATTCAGCCAGTTATTCTGACATTAAATATGAATATATTGGTAAAGCAAAAACTAAGACTAATAGTTTTGCCGATGGGATAGGCGAAATTGTGCTTTATACTGATGAGTTGGATAAGTTCGCGCAAGATAAAGTGACCATCGCAAATACTGATTTTATTTTATCGATTGCTTAAGTAACAAGGAACGGATCGCAGTGAGGCGAGAAGAGATTTGAATCCTTTCGAAGAGTGGGCGGCGCACCTTCCCCTTTCTATTGATTTTCAACAGTCACTATGCCACAGTTGATCTAAACTATTGATAGGATTACAACATTGATACGGAAAACACGCGTTCACTTTTTTGTTTATCTTATTTCATCATTAGCTGCATTGACTGGCTTATTATTTGGGTATGACACGGGCGTTATTTCCGGCGCAATTTTATTTATTCGAAAAGATTTTCAGCTCACCGCAACCTTAACGGAAGTTACTGTAGCGGCTGTATTGTTAGGTGCTGTGCTAGGTTCTGCCATTAGCGGTCGGGTGACCGATATTCTGGGACGTAAAAACATTTTAATTTTGGTCGCGTGTATTTTTATCATCGGTACGTTGGTCAGTGCATTTAGTCCTAATACTCCATGGCTCATTGTCGGTCGCATTATTTTAGGTGTGGCAATTGGTGTTGGCTCATATGTAGCGCCCTTATATTTAGCTGAGATTGCGCCCAAACAAATCCGCGGTATGTTGGTCTCGTTAAATCAATTGTTAATTACGATTGGTATTGTACTGTCATATATTGTCGATTACTTTTTTGCGCGCACAGGTGCTTGGCGCTGGATGTTGGCATTGGGTGTTATTCCGGCGATTATTTTATTAATTGGTGTGTTATTTTTACCTGAAAGTCCGCGTTGGATGGTTTTACATGGGCGATATACTCGTGCTAAAGAAATTTTAAGTGGATTACGGGAAACGGACGCTGAAGTTAATTCGGAATTAACTGAGATTCAGCAATCCATTAGTAAAGGTCGCGGTAGTTTTAAAACATTATTTGCGAAGTGGTTGCGACCTGCAATTGCCGTTGCTTTTGGTTTAAGCTTTTTTCAACAAGTGACGGGGATTAATACCATCATTTATTATGCGCCTACCATTTTAGAAATAGCAGGTTTTAAAGAGGCAACAGGTGCCATTCTCGCAACATTGGGTGTCGGTATTATTAATGTTTTATTTACGATTCTCGCGTTACGCTTAATTGATCGTTTAGGTCGACGACCGCTTTTAATTACGGGCTTAATTTTAATGTTTGTTAGCTTATGTACTTTAAGTGTAGCGTTTTATGTTCAAAAGCGGGTCCCCATTATGGCTGTAGGTAGTATGGTGCTTTATATCGCAGGCTTCGCGATTAGTTTAGGTCCGATTATGTGGCTGATTATTTCTGAAGTTTTCCCACTAGAAATTCGCGGATTGGCTGTGAGTGTCGCCGTTGCGCTCTCGTGGGTGGTGAATTTATTAGTGGCACTGACTTTCTTAACATTAATTCAGGCCTTAGGTCCTAGTGGAACTTTTGGCTTGTATGCAGCACTGACTGTTTTAGCTTTATTATTCGTTTATTTTGTTGTGCCTGAAACTAAAGGTGTTTCGTTGGAAGAAATCGAACGCAATCTCTTATCGGGTAAACCTTCGCGTGAGTTGGGTCAACCAGTTTGATATTTTCTGGCCCATTTCTGACTTGACCCACGTGTCATTCTTACTGATCGTATTTGCCTTTTATTTTTTACATATATCAATCAGTTATGTAACTTCTGACTATTTTAGCGTGGGCCGCTAAAATAGTCAGATGAGATACCATCACCGTTATTTAGAACAAGCCATTAATGATATTGCTTTTTGAGTAATTAATTTTATTATTTTACGTGATAAAAAAGTTTTTTTGTCTGTTGAGGTTAAATTAAATAATCCTCAGCCAAGTATTGCTTGGACCAAATTTATGGGTCAATTAGGTTGCTCGTACGGAATTCAAGTAGTGATGCAATCTGGAATTTATAAAATTCACGAATAGTGCAGAGCATTACTTGCAGTATTTAATTTAGGTGAAATATAACAGTATATTTGATGTTCCCGGATCAATGATCCGGGCTACGATTACTTGCAGTTTAACTCCGGCGCAGCATAAGCATGTCTTTTATAATCACCGGTTACAATCTGCTTTCCATGTGCAGAGACATGGCAGCATCGCCATCGATGATTTTCGTGGGGATATCCTTCCCAGCTGACGCATAAATCGATGTCCCTATCGAGCGACCAACCCAGGCTGGTTGTATTTGCAGGCACGATTTCTTTATAGGAAGCGACAATTCCTTCTACATAAACTTCGTGATTAGTGCGATTTTCGGTATTAAATGCAAAAGCATTCAGACTTGCTGTAGTTAAAACTAACGCAGCTAATAAATAAGGTTTTTTCATTTTCTTTCCTCTCATGTTTCTAAAGCGTTGAACTCAATTGTAAATGAATAACAAAAGAGGGATAAATCTAAAGACCGAAAAATAAGGAAAAAATGAGTGATATATTAATGAAAAAATTAAGATTAAGTTAGGCAGAAAGTTTCAACATAACCCCGCCTCATTAGAAATTAATTGTAGCCTGGATCGAAGATCCGGGTGAGATATAACAATATATTTGATGTTCCCGGATCAACGATCCGGGCTACAAATAGGAAAAAAATGAGTGATATAGGCAGAAAGTTTCAACACAACCCAGTCGCATGGCGACGACTGGGTCATTATTTCAAGGAAGGGTAGTCAAGGTCTTAAGAAATTAGTCATCCCAGCGAAGAGTACCGCCAGCTTGGTACTCTATAACGCGGGTTTCAAAAAAGTTCTTTTCTTTTTTCAGATCCATCATTTCACTCATCCAATGAAATGGATTTTTAACGCCAGGATATTGTTCAGCTAAACCAATTTGTGCAAAGCGGCGATTCGCGATATAGCGTAAATATTCTTTAAACATTTCTGCATTCAAGCCTAAAACACCACGCGGCATGGTATCGACTGCATATTCATATTCAAGCTCCACGCCTTGCTTAATCATATCAATCACTTCTTGTTGAAATTCCGGTGTCCATAAATGTGGATTTTCAATTTTAATTTGATTAATAACATCAATACCGAAGTTCACATGCATGGATTCATCACGCAAAATATATTGAAATTGCTCAGAAGTTCCGGTCATTTTTCCGCGGCGCCCCAAACTTAATATTTGCGTAAATCCCACATAGAAAAACAATCCTTCCATTACCACGTAAAAAGCAATTAAATCGCGTAATAAACGCTGATCATTTTCTTTTGTGCCGGTATGGAAATTTGGATCCGCTAAACTTTGTGTGTAGGGGAGGACCCAATTTGCTTTGTTAGCAACACTCGGTACTTCACGATACATATTAAATAATTCGGCTTCATCTAAGCCCAAACTTTCAATAATATGCTGATACGAATGCGTGTGTAACGCTTCTTCGAATGCTTGGCGTAATAAATATTGTCGGCATTCTGGATTGGTAATATGTCGATAAACCGCTAAAACCAGGTTATTTGCCACTAAAGAATCGGCGGTGGCAAAAAATCCGAGACTGCGTTTGATTATCAAGCGCTCGTCATCGGTTAATCCTTCTGGGTTTTTCCATAACGCAATATCGGCTGCCATGTTTACTTCATTAGGCATCCAATGGTTTGCGCAGGCGGATAAATATTTTTGCCAAGCCCAGGTATATTTAAAAGGGACGAGCTGGTTTACATCGGCATGACAATTAATAATTTTTTTATCGTCAACGCGAACACGTACGGCGCCCAGTTCTAAATTTTCTAAGCCGGTTGCGCCACCCGCTTCGGTTTCCGCTTTAACCGATTTTATTTTAGTCGGTTTATTTTCTTTAACCGGCACATGTTGGTTTTCGTAATCATTCCAGCTTAGTATACTTTTATTTTTATCTGTCATTGTTGTTCTCCTAGCTTATTGGCAAGCTTCGCAATCTGGATTATCAATGCTACAAGCTTGAATCGCAGTATCCACTGCATTTAACGCGCCATCATTAATTGTCGCTTTTTCAGTGCTAGTTGCGCCTAGACTACGTAAATAGTATGTAGTTTTTAAACCACGTAACCAAGCATTGCGATATAATACATCGAGTTTTTTACCAGAAGGTTCTGCCATGTAAAGGTTGAGTGATTGTGCTTGATCAATCCACTTTTGTCGACGTGATGCGGCATCCACTAACCAACGTGGTTCTACTTCAAAAGCGGTGGCATACAATTGTTTTAATTCAGTCGGAATGCGATTAATTTTTTGTACGCTGCCATTATAATATTTTAAATCGTGCACCATCGCGTTATCCCACAAACCTAATTTCTTTAGATCGCGGACTAAATACGGGTTTACCACGGTAAATTCACCCGATAAATTCGATTTCACAAATAAATTTTGATAAGTCGGTTCGATCGATTGTGCAATGCCGCAAATATTGGAAATGGTTGCTGTCGGGGCAATCGCCATGACATTTGAATTACGCATGCCTTGTTTGACGACTTTTTTACGTAAATTATCCCAGTCTAAGCGTTGTTGTGTATCTTGCTCGAGATATTGTCCACGATTTTGTTTTACAAACTCGATGGAATCAATCGGTAAAATACCTTTACTCCACAAAGAACCTTCATAGCTAGCATAAGTTCCGCGTTCTTTAGCTAATTCTGCCGATGCTTCGATCGCATAATAACTAATATATTCCGTACTAATGTCGGCAAACTCCACCGCTGCTGCGGATGCATAAGGTATGCGTTGTTCATACAGCGCATCTTGAAATCCCATTAAACCTAAACCGATAGGTCGATGTTTAAAGTTGGAATTTTTAGCTTGTTTTACGCTGTAATAATTAATATCGATCACATTATCTAGCATGCGAATAGCAGTTTTGACTGTGCGCGCTAATTTTTCGGTATCCAGTTTGCCATTTTTCATATGGTTTACGAGATTAATACTACCTAAGTTACACACGGCAATTTCATCAGCGGAAGTATTCAACGTAATTTCGGTACATAAATTCGAGCTATGAATCACGCCCACATGTTGTTGGGGTGAACGTAGATTACAAACATCTTTAAATGTCATCCAAGGATGGCCTGTTTCAAATAACATGCCGAGCATTTTGCGCCATAAAGTTAATGCAGGAATGGTTTTAGAACGTACTTCATTGCGACGCGCTTTTTCTTCGTAGGCTAAGTAAGCTTTTGCAAAAGTTTTACCGAAGGTTTCATGTAAATCCGGCACTTGATCTGGCGAAAATAACGTCCAGTCTCCATTCTCAAATACGCGCTGCATAAATAAATCGGGAATCCAATTTGCGGTATTCATATCATGCGTACGGCGTCGATCATCCCCCGTGTTTTTGCGTAATTCAAGAAATTCTTCGATATCCATATGCCACAATTCTAAATAAGCACAGACGGCGCCTTTGCGTTTTCCGCCTTGATTTACTGCAATTGCAGTTGCATCTGCTACATTAAGAAAAGGCACGACGCCTAAGGATTTACCGTTAGTGCCTTTGATGTGTGCGCCCATCGCGCGAACTGGAGTCCAGTCATTTCCAAGTCCACCAGCATATTTGGATAATAAAGCATTGTCTTTTAATGCACTGTAAATTCCATCCAAACTATCTGGAACGGTCGTTAAAAAACAGCTGGATAATTGCGGATAAACAGTACCCGAATTAAATAAAGTGGGCGTCGAACTCATAAAATCAAACGACGATAATAAATTATAAAATTCAATCGCGCGTTCATTACGTTGTGTGCCTTCGCACTCTGCAAGACCCATCGCGACTCGCATAAAAAAGACTTGCGGTAATTCTAGGCGAACATTTTTATGATGAATAAAATAGCGATCATATAAAGTTTGCAAGCCTAAATAAGTAAAATAATTATCGCGTTTCGGATCAATAGCTTTGGCTAATTGATCTAAATCGAAATTTTTAAGATTACTGTTTAATAAATCGAGCTCGATGCCGCGCTGCATGAAATTTTTAAATGCGGTTGGATAATGCTTTTCAACAGTTTCTTTGGTGAGATCATGTGGAACATTTAAGGCGCTCAAAGTTTCATTATACAAGTCTTGTAATAATAAGCGCGCGCTAACATACGTATAATTCGGCTCGCTTTCGATCATGGTACGTGTCGTTAACATTAACGCTTTAAAAACGTCTTTTAATTTAACGCCATCAAATAAATTACTTTTTACAGCCTGGAGAATTTTATCGGGTTCAACTTCAGCTAAACCGGCACAAGCATTTTTAATTAAATTGGTTAACCATTTAATATCGAGTGGTGCGCGATGTCCGTCATCAAAAGTAATATGAATGCGATCTTCTTGTGGATGACTGTGTTGTTCGCGTTCTTTACGACGTTCTTCACGATAGAGTACGTAAGCACGCGCCACTTTATGTTGGCCATCATACATTAAAGCGAGTTCCACTTTATCTTGAATAGACTCGATATCAATGGTGCCACCCGTGGGCCACCGTTGTTTAAAAAGATCCGTAATTTGTTGCGTTAAACGAGTGATAATTTCATGCATACTTTGTGCATTGGCAGCCTGATCGCCCTCTACTGCAATAAACGCATTTTTTAAGGCGTCCTTGATACGGTTGTCATCATATTCAACAACGCGACCATCACGTTTGATGACATACAGCATGCCTGGGGTAATTACAGCTGGTTTGAGTTTTTTTACATCATTGATTGTTTCGATTTCCATAGCGTCTCCTATTCTTCAAAGCAAATTCTGAGGGCGGTAACTTAAGTTTCAGCAGGCGATTGGTGGCCGCCTTGTGTGCGGTTCGTACTTTAATTATACCACAATATATTGGGTTTTTCATGTTACATTAACACAAGATAATGTGTTTTAATGTAAATTGCAAGAGCAAAACCTGGGAGCATGATGTGGATAAAGTGTGGATTTCTTGTCAGTAGAACTTAAACCCCGGTGCATAAGAGAAGATTCAGTGAGTTACGCCACACTTCGAGAATTGGCTTTTACAAGTTAAGATAGAACATCCAAGAATATAAAGCGAATATCTCACACCGAGCAGAGCAGAAATGGAGGTTGTATGAAAATAGATGATGAAGGCTACCGGTTAAATGTTGGTATTATTCTCTTAAATCAAAACAACCAACTCTTTTGGGCGTGTCGTAATGATATACCAAATGCTTGGCAATTTCCGCAGGGAGGAGTAGATGAAGGTGAAACTCCTGTAGAGGCAATGTATCGTGAATTGAAAGAAGAGGTAGGATTGAACTCGGAGGTGGTTAAGTTGATTGCTGAAAGTCAGCACTGGTTAAAATACCGATTAGAGGAGTCTCGGATTAAACGAAAGTATATAGGTCAGAAACAAAAATGGTTTTTGCTGCGATTCTTGGGGAGTGATCATCGGATTGATCTCACTGCAGTTTCTTCCATTGAATTTTGTCGGTGGAAATGGGTCGATTATTGGTATCCATTAACTCATATTGTGGAATTCAAACGAGAAGTTTATACAAAGGTTTTACAGGAATTTAGTGCGTATATTTCGAGTTAATATCCGACTATTACTACACTGAAATATTTTAAAGGTTCCCATCACTTTCATTAGTCTTTACAATGGGATTGGATTAGAGCTTCCAGTTTTCAGGTAATTAAATGCTAAAGATACTACAAAGAATAGCGCAGGAGGTTAGTGCTGCTCCGACTTTGGAGAAAGCATTATCGCTCGTGGTTAAGCGAGTGGCCGATGCTTTGCAAGCTGACGTTTGTAGTATTTATATTTGTGATGACAGTAACGGTGAATATTTATTGATGGCTAACGTGGGTTTAGATCCTGATGCCGTCGGTAAAGTGCGTATAAAATATGGCTCAGGTATAGTGGGATTGGTCGGCGAACGCGAAGAGCCCATAAATGTCGATGATGCGCCTTCACATCCGAATTTTTATCGGCATGTCAAAATCAAAGAGACAGAATTACGCGGATTCTTAGGAGTTCCGATTATTGAACAAGGTGAATTGTTGGGTGTCATGGTCATCCAACAACATGAGAAACGTTTTTTCTCGGAAGATGAAGAAGCGTTTTGCATGACTTTAGCCGTGCAATTAGCGAGTGAAATTGCACGTGCAAAAGCACGCGGAATTGTCGGTGAATTGGGCTCTAAACGTCGTCGCAAAAAAGCCGCCGCTGTATTTTCCGGTTTAAGTGGTGCCCCGGGGGTTGCGATTGGAACTGCGGTTGTGGTTTATCCTCCCGCTAATTTAGATGCGGTGCCCGATAAAAAAATCACTGATGTTGGCGCTGAAGTTCGCGCTTTTGAAGAAGCTCTAAAAGCAGCACGCGAGGAAATTCGAGAAATTCAAATTCGTGCGCAAAATACTTTATCCGTAACCGAAAACACGATTTTTGAAGCTTATTTACGTATTTTGGATTCGCGCACCATCATTAATGAGGTGATTGAAAAAATCCATAATGGGCAATGGGCTCAGGGTGCTTTAAAACAAGTTATTAAAGCGCATATCTTACAATTTGAAGCGATTGATGATCCTTATTTAAAAGAACGTGCGAGCGATTTTCGCGATTTAGGGCGTCGTGTGTTAGCACATCTGCAATCGATAGATCGTAAACAACAAACTTTTCCTAAAAATACTATTTTAGTGAGTGATGAGGTGACTGCTACTACATTAATGGAAGTACCCGAAGAAAATTTAAAAGGGGTGATTTCCGGAAGTGGTTCCAGTAATTCACACGTCGCTATTTTAGCTCGTGCATTGGGTTTACCCACGGTGATGGGAGTGACTGGCACACCCATGGATCAACTCGCGAATAAAGAATGCGTGGTGGACGGTTACAATGGACAAATTTATTTATCGCCTTCCAGCGCGATCAAAAAAGAATTTCGCACGTTAGCTGAAGAAGAAAGCCAATTAGATGAAGAGTTAGAAGCATTGCGCGACTTACCGGCTGCGACCACCGATAATCATAGTTTATCGTTATTTATCAATACTGGTTTGCCCATTGAGGGTGGATTATCTTTGAGTGTAGGCGCAGAAGGGGTAGGCCTTTATCGTACCGAATTACCGTTTATGATTCGCGATCGTTTTCCAAGCGAAGAAGAACAACGCATTATGTACAAGCAATTATTAGCGACTTTTGCTCCCCGTCCGGTTGTGATGCGCACGTTAGATATTGGGGGCGATAAATCTTTACCTTATTTTTACGTCAAAGAAGATAATCCATTTTTAGGTTGGCGCGGAATTCGCGTCACCCTCGATCACCCCGAAATTTTTTTACAGCAAGTGCGCGCGATGTTGCAAGCGAGCGAAGATTTAAATAATTTATCGGTAATGTTACCGATGATTTCTTCCGTTCGTGAAGTAGAAACTTCTTTGCGATTAATCAATCAAGCATATGAAGAATTAATTAATGAAAATTATCGCATTGAAAAACCGCCAATCGGAATTATGATTGAAGTCCCCGCTGCAGTTTATCAAGCGTATGATTTAGCTACTCGAGTCGATTTTCTCTCAGTGGGGAGTAACGATTTAATTCAATATATTTTAGCGGTAGATCGCAATAATCCTCGCGTCGCAACTTTATACGATGGTTATCATCCCGCAGTATTACGCGCGCTAATGCAAGTCGTAAAAGCTGCGCATAAAGCAGGAAAACCCGTCAGTATTTGCGGTGAATTAGCGGGTGATCCCGGTGCGGTCATTTTATTATTAGGAATGGGGTTTGATGCGTTGAGCATGAATGCGAGAAGTCTTCCGCGCGTAAAATGGGTCATTCGAAATTTCAGTCTGGAAAAGGCTCAACAACTAGTGGAAGAAGTGTTAAAAATGGATGATCCCAAAGAAGTTCGTCAGCACTTGGAATTTACACTTGAGGAAGCTGATCTCGGTGGTTTAATTCGCGCAGGAAGATAAATTGAGCGACCCAATTATTTTTAGCTTAATTATTTATTTTATTTTGGGTGCTATTGCAGGTTTGCTTTCAGGAACGTTAGGCATTGGTGGTGGTATCATTATCGTGCCTGGATTAGCCTGGTTATTTCAATTTAAACATTTCCCTTCGCAATCTATCATGCAAATGGCAGCGGCAACTTCACTGGCTACCGTTTTAGTATCGATGTTACAAGCCTTATGGTCCCATCGTCATCGTCATCAACAAGCGGAATTCTGGTCGGTTTATCGAATTTGGGCGATACCTTTGATTTTAGGTGTGATTGCAGGCACGACATCAGCACATTTTCTTAATAGTAAAGTTTTAGGTGTGTGTTTTGGCGTATTTATGTTGTTGATCGCAACCAAAATATTAATTTCAGCGAAGGAAACAACTAAAACAAAGTTGCCTGGAAATCTAGGTATGATTATTATTGGATTTTTAATCGGTGCTATTTCTGGCTTGTTAGGAATTAGCGGTGGTATATTAGCAATGCCGTTTTTATTGCATTGTAATGTTGATATGCGACGCACAGTCATAATTTCTATTGCACTGGCGCTGACAGTAACCATAGTGGGTACGATCTCAGTTATGTTTACAGGCTGGCATCAAAGCGGATTACCTTCCTATACTATCGGCTACATTTATTGGCCCGCATGGATAGGTTTGGTAATAGGGTGTTTGATCTTCGTGCCGGTAGGCGTGTTTTTATCTTATCGCCTACCTGTGATTACTTTACGTAAAGCATTGGCAGCGATATTACTGCTGGTGGGAATACACATGTTAATTAGTATTTGATGGAGTTTTACGTATGTTGCGATTTCCACAAATCGATCCCGTTGCATTCCAATTAGGTCCCATCGAAGTACATTGGTATGGAATCATGTATTTAATTGGATTTTTAGCCGCCTGGGCGTTAGCGATGTATCGTGCGAATAAACCCAATAGTGGTTGGCGCAGCAATCAAATTGCCGATTTAATTTTTTATTCCGCCATCGGTGTCATTATTGGTGGCCGCCTTGGTTATATGTTGTTTTATCAATTTTCTACTTTTATTCATAATCCCATGACGCTTTTTCAAATCTGGCAAGGTGGCATGTCATTTCATGGTGGTCTGTTGGGTGTCGCGATCGCCTCGCTGATTTATAGTCGATTACAAAATCGCAATTGGTTTGATGTACTCGATTTTTTAGCACCATTAGTACCTGTCGGATTAGCTGCGGGTCGAATTGGTAATTTTATTAATGGTGAATTGTGGGGGCGAGAGACTACTGTTCCATGGGGCATGGTTTTTCCCAATGGGGGTCCTATGCCGCGTCATCCATCCCAATTATACGAATTCTTTTTAGAGGGCGTTCTGCTATTTATCATTTTGTGGATTTATTCTGCTAAATCAAGACCTCGATTTGCGGTCGCCGCATTATTTTTATTTTTCTATGGGTTATTTCGTTTTTGTGTGGAATTTTTTCGTGAGCCGGATGTGCCCATTGGTTTTATTGCAGAAGGATGGTTGACAGAGGGTCAACTCTTGTCATTTCCCATGATCTTGATAGGATTAATTAGTTTTATTTATGTTTATTACAGAAGAAGGGAATCGCATGTTTAAACAAGTTTTAGTGATCTTGGCGGTGACGATTGCAACGATTTTTTTTAAAAATCAGTTGAGCCACGTTTTAGATATTTTAGTTTCCGCGCATAATTACGTAGGCCAGAAATTACATCTCATTTTTGCGGATGATAAAATCGGTCGAATTATTCAAGATATGCTCGCTTTGTTGTTAATTCCGATTCTTTGCGGTTTATTAGTAGCAGCGATTTTTTGGTTAATGAAACGCGGCGCGATGCCACAAGTGATGATGGTGGTATGGTCTGTTTGGTTAGTTTTATTAGTTGCGATGGTTGCGCACAATGGACATACGACACCCACGCTAGCAAGTCGCAACAGCTCGCATTTACATGGTGCGCACCTCAGCATGAAATAATTTTGAGATTCTAATGCAACAATATTTACAATTTTTACGTGATGTCATCGCCAACGGAACCGATAAATCAGATCGCACTGGCACAGGAATACGCGGTATTTTTGGATATCAAATGCGTTTTGATTTAACCCAAGGTTTTCCATTGTTGACCACTAAAAAATTACATTTAAAAAGTATTATTTATGAATTGCTGTGGTTTTTACGCGGTGATACCAACGTAAAATATTTACATGAACATGGTGTGACGATTTGGGATGAATGGGCAGATGCAAATGGTGATCTCGGTCCGATTTATGGCAAACAATGGCGAAGTTGGGAAACCAAAAACGACCAAAGCATCGATCAATTAAATCAAGTCATCCAGCAAATTAAATCGAATCCGGATTCACGTCGGCATATTGTGTGTGCATGGAATGTCGGTGAATTAGAAAACATGGCATTACCGCCGTGTCACGTCTTATTTCAATTTTATGTGGCGAATGGTGAATTATCTTGTCAATTATATCAGCGTTCTGCCGATATATTTTTAGGCGTGCCATTCAATATCGCATCTTACGCATTATTAACACATATTATTGCAGAGCAATGCGATTTAAAAGCCAAAGAATTTATTTGGACCGGGGGCGATTGTCATATTTATCAAAATCATCGCGAACAAGTTGCCGAACAATTAAAGCGAACGCCACGTGAATTACCGCAATTAATTATTAAACGCAAACCCAAATCGATCGACGATTATCAATTCGAAGATTTCGAATTTATTAATTATAATCCCTACCCGAGTATTAAAGCCCCCATTGCGATTTAGCGCGCGTAGCCCCAATCGGAGATCCGGGATTTTGTTCCCCGGATCTCCGATCCAGACTACTCCCTTTACTTTATAAAATTCCCCCCTTTTTTATATGTCTATCAGAGAAAATTGCCCAATCTTTTATTTACTTTTAGTTAAAATAGCCTATAATTCTATTCGGTATGGTGGGTAATGTATTGAAAAGAAAAGCATTAAAATTTTTAATGGAATGGCTGGCGAGTTGGGATCGCAAGCCGTTGATAATTCGAGGTGCACGTCAGGTGGGTAAAACCTGGCTCGTTCGGCAATTGGCTACTGAAGCAGGTAAATATTTAGTTGAAATCAATTTCGAAAAAAATCCGAGTAGTGCTAGTCTCTTCTCTTCCAATGAGCCCCAACAAATTTTATTGAATTTGAGCGCTTTGTTTAATGGGATGCCTGAGCCGGAAAAATGCCTTTTATTCCTAGACGAAGTGCAAGCGGCACCACAGTTGCTGAGTAAACTACGTTGGTTTGCTGAGGATATGCCGCAATTAAGTGTCATCGCAGCGGGATCGTTATTGGAATTTGTGTTAAGTGACCATTCGTTTAGTATGCCAGTGGGTCGTATCGGTTATATGCACTTAGAGCCATTATCGTTTGAGGAATTTTTGTTAGCGCGAGATAAACAGTCGTTACATGATTATTTAATGCGATACGATTTAAATATCGATTTACCAATTGCGATTCACCAGCAATTAATCTCTTTATTTAAAGAATATCTGTTGGTGGGTGGTTTGCCGGCGGCCGTAAATAATTGGATTATGAATAATTCATTACAAAAAGTAAATCAAATACAGCATGATTTACTTGCAACTTATCGAGATGATTTTGCTAAATATCGCGGCCGTATCCCAGTTGAAAGGTTAGATGAAGCAATGATGGCAATTCCAAAAATGTTAGGCCAAAAAATCGTATATAGTCGTGTAAATTTAGCCCTGAATGCTGTGCAAATTAAGCAGGTTTTGAATTTATTAGCTAAGGCACGGATTTGTCATCCTGTTTGGAGTACTTCTGCTAATGGAACTCCATTAGCTGCAGAAATTAAAGATAAATATTTCAAAGAAATTTTTTTAGACGTTGGTTTATGTAGCGCAGCTTTAGGTTTTAGTATGATGCAAATTCAAAATATTAATGAGATTAACTTGATAAATAGCGGAGGAATCGCAGAGCAGGTAGTGGGACAACTTTTAAGAACAATTAATCCTCCTTATATTGAACCTTCACTATACTATTGGCAACGCGAAGAAAAAGGTTCCGGGGCGGAAATTGATTATATCATTGCCCATAATAATAAAATTGTGCCGATCGAAGTAAAAGCGGGCCGAACAGGTACTTTACGTTCAATGCAACAATTTATCCACGCAAAAAATCTAGCTTTTGGTTTACGAATTAATTCAGATTTTCCGAATAAAACCCCGGTTAAAACAAAAAATCATGCGGGGAAATTAATTGAATATGTATTATTATCTTTGCCATTTTATCTGGTTGGCCAAATTCATCGATTTTTAAATTTAGAGTTGGAAGAGGCATGAATCGTGTGCTTTTATTATTAAAATCAGAATCTGTTATTTTTTAACTTTTGTCTCCTTGCACTTGTACTGTAGCCCGGATCGAAAATCTGGGAAACAAAATCCCGGATCTTCGATCCGGGCTACTTGATACATTAAGGGAACGGACAGAAACCCTGATGCCCTCCAATGGTTTCAATTACTTTTGCTAAGGTCGAGCCACTTTTTGATTCGTTAGCTCTGCGAACTTGTTCTCGGCGCGAATCTACAGTGTCACTTTTATCTTGGAAAAATTGCAATACTTGAAAATCTTTAGAGCTATAAAAATTTAATTTTGCATGAATCAACGCTGGAAGAGCTAACCCCCCTGCCACACTGCCCGCTATTGCGCCGCCAACACCGCCTCCTGGGATAAGACAAAATAATAAAAATCCAACTGTGCCACCGAGAAGCATTCCTAATAGACAACCCAACATAATGCAAGCGGGTCGTAAAACGGTTTGGCAGAATTTTTTAAGTGCGGAATATTCAATAAAAGCTTTTTCGTATTCTTGTTTTGCTCGAAAAAAATTTTCGCAGGCAGTGGTTATTGCATTGTTGTCGTTTGTTTTTAGGCTTGCTATAGCAGCGTCGTAGGTTTCAAATAATTTATCCATTTTACTTAACCCCATTGAAACCTGCGTAAATTTTTCGAAATTAACCAGGAGAATATTGGCAAGTAAAGGATAATGAGAAGAATCTACTTCTGTGCGTAATAAAATTTTCTGCAATGTTTCTTTAGTGGTTGTAAATACAGTATTGGTGGCAATGTTTAAAAGTAATTGCATATTCACAGATTGAGCAATCCTGTTACGAATTTCTTCGGCAATCCCTGCATCTTCAGAGATGATCTTAATTAAAAGAGGAAAATAAAAATGAAAATCCAAACGAAAATTAACATCAATTTTATCTGATACTATTTTTAATATTCTCTCGTCTTCACCGGTTAAATCGGCAGCTAAAATACCAATAGAATTGAAATTAATTTTCGCTCCACTATCTCCTTCACAATAAAAAAGGTGATAAGCATCCTGATCTTTAACCAGATAATGTCCATCAGACTTTAGATTCTTGTCAAATGTTTCTTTATTTATTAACTCAACTTTTGCCACAAATAATCCCCTTACCTAACTTGAAGTTAAGACCTATCTTACAGGTTTAGGATTAATAATGTCTTAGGATTTCTATAAAAAAACGCGATTTATTAAATTTAATAGACACTTAATCTAAATGTGAGGCTCAGCGGCTTGTTTGAATGCTCGTGCGAAATACTGTTTTTCCTATTCAAGGCTTGGATTTGTTGCAGTTTTTTTGCAATTGCATACTGTAAGCTTTGTTCCTAAGTATTAGAGCCCAAGTGATGGTTTCACTTCCTAAGTTGTGAGTAAAAAGCTCCTTTCTGTATGTTGGGATTGATTAGTAACAACCGATTTATTTTCTTTTGGTTTTTTAAAAAAATCCCGAATTGAAGTGTCTAATCCTTTGCTAAATTTCAGTACCTCGGACTCTTCAAAATTATAAATCGAGTTTAATTTGTCATACGTGATGCCTGCCATCAATACACCACCTACGACGCTACCAGCAATCGCACCCACTAATCCCATCCCCGGGATCACATTACAGATAAAAAAACCGACCGTTCCACCTAACAGCATACCGAACATACAAGCTAACAGAATGCACGCTGGTACCACGAAATAATGCAGGAATTTTTTTAGTGTATAATATTCGATAAAAGCTTTTTCATACTCGTGCTTTGCATAAAGAAAATTTCTGAGTGCAGTTCTCTGAGTTACGATATCTGTGGCATTTAAACTTTCTAGAGCATCATTATAAGCTCGAACAACATATTCTAGTTTTCTTATATTGCATAAAACTTTTTTCACTGCAGAAGCATTATCTTTTATTCGACAGAGATAGTTAAAATAAATTGTTTTAAAGCGAGTTAAATATGGTGTTAAATATACCGAACCATTTTTAATTTCAAAAGCAGCGAGAGAGTTTAAATAAAGCAGTAAATCATTGCCACGCTGTTGGTTTATTTCATTTAGGAGGAAATCAAAAAAAACTAATTGCTCCGTTTCTAAATGGGGTTGCATGATATGCTTCCCTAATAATTGCTTGACTGATGATAAGGCCACGAGGGTTAGGTGATGTATATCAAGCGTTACAATGCGATAAAGCATTTGGATAAATGGATTTTCTGATTTTTGAATGGACGCAATATTTTCAGGTGATAGCTTTTCATTTACAGAAAGCGCGCGCAACAGAATGTGTAAATGACGAGGAACATCGGATACATTTATTTTGGCATGCACATTTTTGAAAATTTCTTCTTCGTTACCTGAAAGATCTGAATCTTTAATTCCAATCCAATTTAGATTAATTTGTAGATTATCGAAATTGGGTGAAATATAGAAAAGTTCATAATGGTGATATGCGCTTCGAATTAAATAATAATTATCTCCTTCGACAGCAGCGGGGTCAAAGTCTTTCTTAGCGAGCATCGTCAATTTTGCCACAAGTCATCCTCCTAATTGATGGGTAACATTATATTACAGGAATAGAATTAACAATGTCTTAGCAGCGATGGTATACACATAAATTCACGGGAATTAATATTCAGTTAATCTAAAAGTGGCAGTTATTTTTTCTGTTTTCACCAAACCCATATTGATGCTCGCCCAGAAAGCAGAGGATATTGGTCCTAAGAGTTTATATTGGTTTATTTCTTATGCTCGACAAAATATTCTGGTTGAGAATAAACGAATATTTTCCGCGACTTTTTAATATCTCATCACTTTATTTCTAGTTATCAAATAATTTATATTTTAAATAAAATGAAAGTATTTTCTCAGTTTGACTTTTATTATTTTACAGACTCGCACCGGATTGTCTTGCAAAGTGATGGGTAGCGTAGAGAGCTCATTAATAAACGATGATGTTGTTGTGTTAGAAGCAAATGAAAATCTGCTGCAAGTGGATTATATAAATCAACTCGCTAAATTCCGTTCAGATCATTAGGCAGAGGCCAAATTTTATCATTAAGGATCAAAAGTTAATACTGTGTTAACCGTCCAATGATAATCTAAGCTATAAGATAAAGCGCCCTGTACGTATATAAGGTCTGGACATGTCGAAAGTTGAACATTCTGAATTAAATCAAAGTCTTCCCTCGACTAAAGAAATTATTTTTAATGCCTTCTTTTTAGGTACGGGACAACGTGTAGGCAAAGTTAACCACGAGCTAACGACCCGCTATGAAAATATCCAAGAAATAGACAATTCCTCTGTGCGACAAACAAAGATTATTTATGATGGTCCAACAGGTATTGGTGGTGCGATTTTAGGTATAGGCGTAGAAGATAATATTGATAATTTTGAACGACAGTTGCAAACTATTATTGAAGATGAGAAAGAGAAGAATCCTAGCAACGTATTAAATATAAAATTGAATTTATTTGGATTTAGTCGCGGAGCGGTGCAGTGTTTTTATGCTGCTGAGCGTGCGGCTAACTTGGCGGAAAGTGAAAATATCAAATTAGATTTAACTTGTTTGGCCATTGATCCGGTTCCAGGACCTAAGCGTCCGAAAAGAGTCATATTGCCTAAAGGCGATTTCACCATTGTCATTATGTTAAACGAGGGGCGAATTGGATTTACTCCAATTGATATCGGGGCCATTGCACGGGACCCCACACAGACTAAGATAAATTATCGTGTTATGTATGGTCCCCATAGCGGCGGAACCAAAGTAACGGGTGCTTGGACGGTAGCGCCAACTTTTTTAATTAATGGAATCATCAATGATGAAATGGGATTGCAGAATAAAATTGATGGATTCAAACAACAAGGTGTTGCTTTTGCAAATGGCGGCGTAGAAATTAGACCGTATGATGCCCGTGAAAATACGCCACAAAAACAACTTTCGCATTATACAGAAATGCGTAGACATCCTGAGTGGTTTGCTTATCAAGGTCTCAATTTAAATATCAGAGAAATGAATGATCCCCGATATCGCGGTTTTATCGTTCGCGATGCAGATTATTTTCTAGACCAAAAACATCGAGAATTATTTCAATTACAATATAAAAAAGTGTTTGATTTTTTCTTTCAGCGAAATGTTGAGAGTACTTCACGCGAAGAAGTATATAAAGAATTGGAGCGCATGTGGGAGGAAGATCATTTAACGTTTGAAACTTTAATTCAATACAATATTATTCAACTCGATGAAACGAATGAAATAAAAGCGCGAGGTTATCCTTATCGAGAGCGTGCTTTTATCTTTACTCAACCTGTGGATGCAGCGTTTCAAGTGGCAATGAATATTTGTAAAGGGTTTGTTTTAGAAGCCAAAGATGATCTTGAATTTTTAAATGCAATTTATGCAATACGGACCATATTGGAAGAGATTTATTATGACGATCGCCCTGAGGTGGAGGCGACTAATAAGCAACAAAAAATGATAGGTATTTTATATGGTCATTTAATGCAATTCATAGAAGACGATAATTACCGGCATCTATACGGCTCTTTCTTTGCGGCTCTAATGTCACCGGAAATTTTTATCACTTTATTCCCCACATTTGATTTAGAGCCACTATTGGGTTCAAATCAATTTGAACGTATGTTGGATTTAATTCAACAAATTGAAAAAACTGTGAATTATCAGCAGGGAACCGGCTTTAAAAGGCTAATTGACATCCTCAAAGAATTTAATCATAAATCACAATCAGCTGTACTCCAACAAAAATGCTTAACGCCAGCCAATACCCATCCATTACGACGAGATTCGGCAGAAGAGCGGGCTTATAAACATTCAGATCGTGTGCGGGCAATTATAGCTCCCATTCTACAAAATATTCAGAATACTTCACCGCCAACGGCTCTACGAAGCTTTTATAATAAAAAATATGATGGAATTAAAGTTAAAACTTTTTTACGTTTAAAACAGCTATTAAATTTAAGCGCTGAGGAACAAACTGCGCAAATCGCTCAGGAAAATTCTGGAGATATCAAACGCTTATCTTTCCTTCTAAATGAACAAAAGAAAACATTGTTGGCACTCTTATCATCTAAGGACAAAGATCTTACGGTGTCACAAAAAATCGCGCATTTGACAGAAAAACTAGAAGATGAGGTACAAAAAAATCTTCGCAAGAAAATTATTCGACGTAAAGAAAGACATTACAATAGATTATTAGATCAGGTGATTGCGACTGATGAGAAAGAACGAACCGAACAATTGCACGTATTATTGAGAAGTGCTGAATTTTTGGAATTATTGCGTGGTTTTACCACGCCTATGCAAAAAGCTGATCTATTAAAACGAGTCGTAGCGCAATTCGATAAAACCAGAATGACTTGGAAAGAAGCCTGTAGCGCAGTCCTTGATGAAGATAAATATGCTCAAAATTACAATGCGCTAATTTTCCACGGAACATCCAGTGTTATTTTGGATAATATGACACCCGACACAGCGGTTTTATTGGCGCCACAATATTTACAGGAAACTCCGCAATTTGGTGAAGGGAATTTCTTCGTTCAAAAAGATCCGAATGAAATTGCGGTGGGCGAGGGTAGTCCTGGAATGGGAACGGCATTAGCCTATGCCATGTCGGTAGTTTTTTCCCCAGAACATAATCCCGAGCTTTATAGCGACCAGGAATTAGCGAAAAATTTAGAATATTTAAATATGATTATTCGTAACTATAATCCCGATTTGGTGCATTTAGAAAAAGACGACTTAGGATCGCATAAAACCAAAGAACAATTTGAAGTTCTGCAAAAAAAATTACAAGGGGAATTTGATCGTCGAGAATTGAAACGACAAAATCCACACGATCCCGCCGTTCAGCGACACCATCAGCCATTAATTCTCGCATTTGATAAAACGCATTTAGAAGTGCGGAATCCTAGTACCACAGTTGCTGGATTAAAAATGGATGATATTGATTCTCCCCGTCCACTAAGTGGTGAAAGATTCGTTAAAAAAGAAATTAATTTTAAATATTTGGTTGCGGTATATTGTCAAGCAGCGGAAATTCCGCATATAAAAGAAAAACTCGCGGCATTAGACCTACCGCAAAGAATTGCTGTGTTACCGATCGAAGCCGTTTTAGCGCAAGGAAATGCGGGTTTAAATGCCAATCAAAAAGTGGAAAATTTATCTGCTTTAAATCCAACAGAAGAAATTTATTTAGCGACTAAAGATTTGTATGGTGTTTATGCCAGCATGCTGCAAAATGTTTTATATGCCTATAGTTTAGCTTTAGAAAATTCTGTTCCTTTAAATAAAAATAGCTTTTTGGAATATTGCCGTAGTTATGAAACTACTCATCAATTTAAAGAATTAACTCTTGATCAAAACATAAAACATACTTTGCAAGATTTTTATGTGCAAAAAGGTCCAGCGGCATCGTTGGAATTAAATCAGAGTGCATTGCCTGAAGCGCAACTTACGAATTTGAGTGATTATTATCTTAGAATCTTAAAGAAACATGGAAGTATCACTAGCACTATTTCATTAACTTTGATCTTAAGTGCATTAATCAAGCCCTATACAGATGAATGTGAATGGAACTCGGCGCAGCACAAATTTTTTGTTGGCGCATTGCTTTATACCGTGGCATTACAGTCATATAGTCAAAATGAAAGAAAAGATGCTGATCTTTTATGGCAAACGGCTGAAACGTATTTCAATGATAAAGAACTCAAAGATAATCCGTTTGTCTTCGCTTTTAAAATTAAAGCTTATAAAGAATTGACGTCGTTACCTCGAATTAAATGGAAAGATGTCAAAGACTATATCAAATCCATCGCTCTGCATGATAAAGAAGCCGCTTTAATTTACGTCAAGCAACATCATCTAGAAAGAAAAAATAAACCCCATGACGCTTTTGAGCAGAAAATTATAGAGCATTATAAAAATAATCTTGAATTTGCCCATGAATTAGAATTGATGCGTAACTTGATTGAGGCTACTAAATTAACGACTGAAATTCCAGAGAAATTAAAGGAAATAAACCAGCAACTTTCTAATTTGGTACGCTCACTGTCTATCGATTGCAATTTTTCTACCGCAAGTTTTTTAATTGAGCAGATGACACAATTGGAGCGTATGACGAATCCTCTTACGATACAGAGTATTATCAATAGCTTATTAACTTCTGACGAGCTTAAAGGATTTATTTCTCCGAGTAGTGACCAAGTCTTGTATGCAAACTTATTTGCACTGCAGAATTCAATTAAGAAAATTTTAGCGTCAAAAAAGGCATGGGGTATTAAAGTTGTTGAAAAGCCTTTTCAAAATCCATGGGTAAGCTCAGAAAATCAATTTATCCTGAACTTAGCTGTTAGCATTACGGATGAGAATCTTTTTTCGAAGATAGTGGCTAATTTGCCAACTTTACAAGCTAATAAAACCGAATTAATAACTTTAATTTTAGAACAGTCCCAGAATGTAAATTTAGTTAAAATAGTAGTGGCGCTGGAGGTTTTGACAGATTCGGTAACGAATTTCGAGAACCAAGATTATTTACTTAAAGTGCAACAATTTTTAGTTGATAATGAGCGTGCGTTACGATCACGACCTAATTTTGATTATGTTCAATTCACTCAAAAAATCTCTGATAAATTAGTAAAACCGATTGTCGAATCTATTTCTAGAAATTCAAGTTCAGATGAATTAGCGAGTATTTCGAGAGATGCAGCCGATGTGGAGCTTACGGATGATGAGATACCAGTATCTACCTCGAAAATGAACGGAATAATCAAACCTTGTAGGATGCAACCCACAGACACAGATCCTCTCGTGAATCCTCCGCCAGCGGAAAAGTCAGAAACAGCAATAAATTCCTTTGAAGACTCTGTTGATCTTTCTGCAAGTTTTACGTCTTTGAATACAGACTCGCAGAATGCTTTTATGAAAAAGTTAAGTGGATATAAAGATAAGCATGCGGTTTTCTCATATCAGTGTAGGCTAAATAAAAATAGTATTTCGGCAATCTATGATAGGATTAATGCTAATTCCAATTTGTCCGATCCATTATTGCATGATCTAGATAATTTTCTAGCAACAATGAATATTACCGAACTCCTTAAGGATGACTCACAAAAAGTAGCTGGCCTCGCGTTGGTGCAAGCAATTACTGATTTGGAGAAAAAATCAGATAATTTGGCAGCCCGACCACTTGAAGGAAATGCAATAGAGGCGTCGAAAGTTGCTAAAAGTGTCGCAAAAGAATTATTGCATGAAACCAAAATTTATTTTTGTCGGGAGCCGCAAGCACGCACACCACAAATTCGAGAAAATTTTAAAAACGTATGTGAAAACAACATTGCTCCGGCAAAATCGGTCTTGGCACAAAATCGCAATAGCCATATAATTTCGAATATCGCTGTTGCAGTTTTGAAGCTCGTCGACACGTGTATCGAAAAAATAGGTTCTGTTTTATTTGATTATAAAGGCTGTTTATTTTCCAAGACAGATTCCACTAAAAAATTAGAAAATATTGAAAATAAAATATCAGAGATACAGCAGCTGGTAGTGAAATCATAATAATGGGTTGTCGTATAGCCCGGATCGCAGATCCAGGCTACTCAGTTAATGCTGATGATAATGGTAATGCTCATGTGAGCCAATCACATTGGTGTCCCAGTCTTCTTTGATATTGCGCACTGCGCTATGAATATGAATCGAATCATAACCAGGAGATACCACACTAAAAGCTGAAAATTGATTGAGTTCAATTAAATAATCGCCACTGACTACCCGCAAATAAAAAGAAGAAAAATCGGACTTGAGATTATTACTCCACCAAGAAAATTTCGCTTGTTCAACGATTCGATCTAAATCGAATTGATTGGCAATCGCAGTATCAAAAATATAAAAATATTCTTTGAGATATTCTTTCAATAAATATTTTGCCATAGCAGGTAAATCTTTGACTGCTAAAAATAGTATGGGGTTTTGATTTTGTATTTCTGAATTAACTTTTGGTTCAGTGCCACCCATTAAATTTGAGCGTATTTTAGCTCTCCAATTTGCTGCGGCGCGTTGCTTATCATTCAGCGCTAATACAAAGTCACGCGCTAAAATGACTTGACGCCACAAAACGGAATATCCTTCTTCCATGGTCCAAAAAGGTAAATGCTCATCAGCAAAATCCGGCCGACGTGGTACCACCATTGGATTTGATCCCATAAATAAAGGCCAGGGAGAAATATAAACGTGACCGTCTTTTTTGACGAAAGTGAAATTCACGCTGATGTGATGTCCCTCAAATCGTATTGCCCATTGGTTAGCATCAAGGCTTCCAAAAATGATGAGGCTATATTCCAAATTCGATCGGCCTAAAGGAGGTGACCAGACAGCCGGAGAGCCGGTTTGAATATCATAAGGAGAAGGGCCGGCAAGCTGTAAATAAAAGGGGTATTTTCTTTGCATCGTCTCCATTTCATTTAAGACCACCTGTCTTTCCATAATGCTCACGATATTGCGATAACCCATCGTGCTTAATAGAGATAATAATAATTTATTTAATTGAACTTTCTGTTCGGTATTTAAATTAAAAAATAATAGACCACTGAAATCACGACAGCTTGCTAGAGTGTAACAAAAACCTCTGGTTCTAAAGGGACTATTATAAGGCTGAATAAGTCGCATGCGCTGTGGAGGGGTGAGCATATTAATAAAATCTTGTGTAGTGCGCACAATTCGTTGGTATTGATAATTTAAGGTTTCTTCATTGCCGGGAGAATGAGTGTGCGCATAAGTGGAGAAAGAAAATAAAAGTAAAATGAGGTTTAACCATAATTTTTTCATCTTCTCTTCCCTGAGTCGATGCGGGATGATTGAGTAATCATCCCGTTAGATCGATTAAGAATTATTTCTAGTTTTAGCTGCGTTTAAACCTTCGAGCATCATAAGCGCTTCGTAGAGTTGATAATCTTTTTTCGCAACTTTTAATTGTGCTTCGATTGCTTTTTTGCGGGCTTCCAATTCTTCTTTAGTTTTTGGCGTAGCACCGTTGAGATGATTTTGGAAATCACCTTCATCGATAATAAAAGATCGACTATCTAGATCTTTCACCGCTAATGGAGGCACAGTCACATCAGGAATAATGCCTTGCGCCTGAATCACACGACCTGCTGGTGTGTAATATAAGGCGGTCGTTAATTTAATTGCGCTGTCTTGACTGAGCGGCAGCACAGTTTGCACTGAGCCCTTGCCGAAACTGCGGGTCCCCATAATGATTGCACGTTGATAATCTTGCAAGGCGCCAGCCACAATTTCAGAAGCTGAAGCCGAGCCGCCATTAATCAACAATACCATCGGTACGCCTTGAATTAAATCGTTGCCGGTAGCTTTAATGGAAATATCGGCACCAGGAATTCTACCTTTGGTGTAAACAATATTTTTATTGTATTTCGTTAATTGGCTCGACTCTAAAAAGTCTTCGGCCACTTTTGCAGAAACATCTAATAAACCGCCTGGATTATTCCGTAAATCCAGCACCAATCCTCTTAACTTACCATTCGGCGCTTTAGCTTTTAGCGATGCAATTGCATTGCGTAATTGTTTTTCCACGGGGCCTTGGAAGAAAGTAATATGAATGTATCCTAAACCGCCATCATATAATTCGCTTTTTACCGCAACTAATTTAATGGTATCGCGTACCACCGTAAATTGTAGAGGTTTGTCTACACCTTTGCGTAATACTGTCAGCGTAACCGTCGTGCCGGGTTTTCCTTTAATGAGTTTCACCGCTTCATCTAAACTGATATTGCGAATTAAAGTTTTATCGACTTTTATAATATAATCGTCGGGTTTAATTCCTGCTTTTTGCGCAGGAGAATCTTCGAGTGGGCTAATAACTTTTAACATGCCCTCTTGCAAAGTTAATTCGATACCAATTCCTACGAACTCACCAGATACGGTGGTCGTTAATTCTTTTAAAGCGTTTGCATCTAAATAACTAGAATGCGGATCGAGACTCGCTGCCATGCCTCGAATAGCGCTATCAAATAATTCTTTATTAGAGACGTCTTTAATATAATAACGATGAATAATTGCAATCGCGGTTACAAAACGTTGTATATCTTCGCGCGGTAGACGCTGTTCTGTTGGTAAGTTTTGATTAACCTTTTTTTCAGACATGACGTGCGGGACAATCGCCATTCTATCGTCATTGGTGGTCTCATTGGCAAAAACCATTCCTGTAGATAGAAATGCTGCACCAATTAAGATTTGTTTCGCTAATTTCGTTAACTTCAACATTTTCCTTAGTCTCCTTAATTGAACTATTCCTTTAGTTCAACTTACTACACCATCTGGATGGATCGACTGGTTTGGCATTTTGACGAATGGCAAAGTAAAGACTCGGCGTATCATATCCGCCACTTTGGCCAACACTCGCAATAATATCACCTTGATGTACGATTTCACCCACCTTTTTGTATAAATTACGGTTACGACCGTACAGACTCATAAAATTTTTGCCGTGATTAATTATCAGTAATAAACCGTACCCAGGAAGCCAATCAGAAAATATCACCTTACCATCTGCGATAGAACGCACGGGTTGATTAGCCTGCGCTTGAATGATTACACCATTCCATCTTAACTCGCTTTGATAGATTTTGGTACCAAATTCATTAATAATTTTTCCTGCTAAAGGCCACGGTAGCTTGCCTTTCGTCTGTTTTACATTCGCCACAAAAGCCGAAGATTCTGCTTTTTGTAAAACAGCAATCGTATTTTCTAAGCGACGTTTATTGTCCGTCAATTGTTGTAATTTTTGGTTTTTCGTGAGAATGCGCGTATTAATTTTTTGCACAATTTGTTGGCGATAGTTCTTCAATTGTTCCAGTTGAACTTGATTAGATTGCTGTTGTGTTTGCAGATTTTGTAAAACTTCCGATTGACGATGTGTCTTTGATTGCGTGAGATGCAGTTTCTCAATATCATGCCGCAAATTGGTGATCGCTTGGGCCTTAGTCAGCGCCAAATAATAATAATACATGCGAATACGATCGATGATGTGAGCGTCATCTTGATCTAATAAAAGCTTTAAAAACGAGGGATTTTGTAGCATATAAGCATCATGCACTTGTTGCGTTAAGATCGCTTGATGCACGGCGATCTCTTGTTGAATTTTCTCTTCTTGTATGAGTAATGTATTTAAATAATCTTGCTGGCGTTTTAATTTAACTTGGGTTTTGGCAAGTTGATTATGTACTGATGATGCCGATAATTCGGTGTTTTGCAGTTCTTTTTCGTATTGATCACGAAGTTTTTGCTCGGCAGTAAGTTCGGCTTTAATCCCTTCGATCGAATGATTGATTTTGATTAACTGGTTTTTATTCTGATTCACTGAACCAGCGTGCGCGTGCGTGAAATACGCCAACGGGGCCAGCAAAATAATTAATTTTTGCGCAATTCGAAATCCTAAAACCATGGTATCGCTTTGTCTTTTTGAACTCTCGGAAAGTATAGTATTTCTTTCAATTAATAGGAAATAAACTGCTGATCAGGCTCGATGGCATTGCGTGGGATAATCAGCATCCCCATTGCACTAACTGCGATTCCAATCGTTGCCAAATAAATGGGTAAATTAACACCAAAATGTGCCAAATATCCCGTCAACAGAGAGGAAATGCCAAAACATAAAGCCATAATCGAGCCACTGACACCCATCACCCACCCTTGCTCATTCTCATTTACTTGATTGGAGAAAAGCGTAACGAGCGCTGAATAGGCTAATGCAATACCAGTGCCGATGGGCAGCATTAAAATCCATAGTGGAGTGGAATCGTAAATTCTGATCACCAACCACATGCAAAAAGCAACAATAAATAAACTAAACACGATTATCCATTTCATATAAAATCGATTTACAAAATAATCTACTAAAAAGCCGCAGCCAATACTAAATCCAACACCTAGCACCGCTAATAATAATGACACTCTTAATGGACTAAAATGATAGCGCTCTAAAGCAAACATCGAAATAAAAGTAAAAAAGTTACTCCAGCCTAAAATCATAATAAAAAAAACAATCGATAATTTGCGAATTCTATGGTGCTTAAATGCGGAAATAAAAATATGTATGGCGCGGGTAAATTGAATTTTTATTTTTTCGGTGCGATAAAAAGTTTCTTTAAATACAAACCATAAAAATATAGCATTTAGTAAAGAAATTATTGCGGCAAAATAGAGTGGCGTTGAAAAACTAAACCAGCTCACAAAGCTGTTATCTGATAAAAATCCACCTGTTATTGGACCCACTACAAATCCAAGACATAGCGATAATAAAATAAAACCGATATTACGCGCTTTACGTTCAGGGGGACTAATATCCACAATTGCTGCTTGTGCTATCGGTTGGCTGCCCGCCGTAAATCCTGCAATCACGCGTCCAATAATTAAAAAAGTTAAGCTATGCTCAACGACAGCAACAGCCGAAAGGATATAACCAAAAAAAGCGCCGAGCAAACAAATCAGTAATGCTTTTTTGCGCCCTGTGCTATCTGACAAATCACCTAAAATAGCGGCACCGAAAAACCAACAAATCATAAAAATGCCGATCGTGAATCCATATAATAAATCACGCATACCCAGTCCCATCGAGGAAGGTAGGAAATCGGAATGGGGATCTATAATGATACTATTTAACACGGGAAATAAGAGACTTAGCCCCATTCCATCGATGAATAGCACCAGAAATAAAGGAGCCACAGTCATCAGCGATTTTTGTTTTTCCAAGCAAGAACTCCTAGGTTAATTTCAATATTACTTTACCGGTCATTTCTGACGGAATATTTAATCCCATTAAATAAAGAATTGTAGGTGCAATATCATCTAAAGCAGCTGTTTTCGTGGTAAATTCAGCTTTGCGGCCGAAATAATAAAGGGGAACTAGATTGGTGGTATGTGCTGTATGCGGCTGGTGATGGGCATCATCATACATGCATTCGATATTGCCATGGTCAGCGGTAATAATAGCCTCACCACCGACTTTTTGCAACGCTTCCAAAACGCGTTTTATGCAGTGATCAATTACAGCAACCGCTTCATCGGCAGCGGATTTTATACCTGTGTGTCCCACCATATCGGGGTTCGCATAATTACAAATAATTAAATCGTAAGTTTCACTGGTAATCGCTTCCACTAATTTATCGGTTAATTCATTTGCGCTCATTTCAGGTTGTAAATCATAGGTCGCGACTTTGGGTGATGGCACTAAAATGCGATCTTCCCCAGGAAATGCAGCCTCACGTCCACCATTAATAAAATACGTCACATGCGCGTATTTCTCCGTTTCTGCAATGCGTAATTGTCGAAGCCCTTGTTTTGCGATAAATTCACCTATGGTATTCTCGAGTTTTAACGGAGAATAAGCGACTTTAGCGGGTATTTTTTTATCATATTCGGTTAATGTGACATACATGCTTAAATTTGGAAATACGTTACGTGTGAATCCATTAAAATCTTCTAACGTAAATGCATAACTTAATTGTCGCGCGCGGTCAGCGCGATAATTCATGAAAATAACCACATCGCCATCACCGATAATTATGGGTTTTTCACCTTCATCGTGAATACTAATGGGTTTAACAAATTCATCAGTTTCACCTTGCTGATAAGCGTGCTGCAATCCTACACTTGCAGAATTCGTATGAAAATCGGCAATACCTTGCGTTAATAAATCATAAGCGATTTGCGTGCGCTCCCAGCGTTTATCACGATCCATTGCATAGTAACGCCCAATTACAGAAGCTATTTTTCCATCGCCGAGGGATTCATATAAATTTTCGATTCGAGTTATCGATGCCGCTGCAGATTTTGGCGGCGTGTCGCGACCGTCTAAAATCGCATGAAAATAATTTTGGGTGACGCCTTGGTCATGCACCATTTTAATCATCGCCATAATATGTGATTCCATACTATGGACACCTCCGGGTGATAATAATCCTAAAATGTGTATGGCTTTTTTTTGATTTTTAGCGTGCTGAATCGCATCTAGTAAAACCGAATTTTTATAAAATTCCCCATTCGCAATCGCATTATTAATGCGTGTTAAATCTTGTGGAACTTTACGTCCGGCGCCAATATGAAAATGTCCGACTTCGGAATTCCCCATTTGCCCATCGGGTAATCCAACGGCATTACCGGAGGCAGCAACCAATAGCGGCGGATACTGTTGATCTAAATAATCAAACGTAGGTGTGGTCACCGTACAGATGGGATTATACTCACAGTCTTCCCGATAACCCCAGCCGTCTAAAATGATCAAAGCGAAGGGTCTGTGTGTTATTTTTTTCATAATTGATTACCTTAGATGAAAATGTTAAACATTCTACTCTAAAATAACCCGAATGGACAAAACCCCAAAAACAGCGTTATCCTGAATAATCGTGACTGTTATGTAAGCCTGGATCGAATGCAGCTCGGATCGAAGACTAGCCTGGATCGAAGATCCGGGAACCCACTATCCAAGTTGCAAAAACAGTTACGAATAATCAGCATGGAAAGGATTAAATATGCAACGTTCACCTTATGGTACCTGGCAATCTCCAATTGCCGGAGATCTCGTGGCCCAAGCGGCGCATCAAATTAGTGAAGTGAAAGTTGACCAAGGTCACATTTATTGGCTTGAACAATTTCCCGAGCAGAAGGGTCGCAGCGCGATTTTTTGTCGTGACCCGCAAGGTGCGGTCCGTGAAATGACGCCTAAAGATTTTAGTGTACGCACACGCGTGCATGAATATGGTGGTGGTGATTATACTATCGTACACGGTGTGCTGTACTTTAGTAACGATCGCGATCAACGTCTTTATCGTCAAGAAAAAAATAAAATTCCAACGGCGATTACGCCAATTCCAGATGAACCAATGGCTTTAAGGTATGCCGACGGGGTCATCACTCCCGATGAAAAATTTTTAATATGCGTACGTGAGTCGCATCATGCAAACGAAGTCATTAATGAAATAGTCGCAGTGGCAGCGAATGGCAGTGACATTATTGTTATCGCTTCGGGACATGATTTTTATGCATCTCCGCGAATAAGTCCAGACGGGCGCAAGTTAGCTTATATTTGTTGGGACCAACCCGCCATGCCTTGGGACGAAACTTTATTATGTATTGCGGATTTTGACGCCGAGTTAAATGTACGAAATACAGAAGTGATTGCGGGCGGTGTTAATGAATCTGTTTGTCAACCTAAGTTTAATAAACTAGGAGAAATTTATTTTGTTTCGGATCGCAATAATTGGTGGAATATTTATAAATATCAGGCAGGTAAAATTCAACCGGTTGCTATTCTGGACGCAGAATTAGGGGGCTCTATTTTTAGATTAGGTAGTAACACCTATGAATTTACGGATACGCATAATTTAATTTGCATTGTAAATGCCAAGGAACATTACAGTTTGGCATTAATTAGCGAAAATAATATAAAAATGCTTAATACTCATCTTGATTATTTCGCGTCAACTTTAGCAACTGAAGGTGATTACGTTTATGCGGTCGCGGCCAACGCGGCGAGTGCGCCGACATTAATTCGATTAAATTTACAAAATGATCAAATTGAAGTTGTTCATTCGAGCTCGTCATTATTAATTAATGCAGATTATTTATCTTTGCCGCAAATGGTTGAGTTTCCCACCGCAAATAATTTAACGGCTTTTGCTTATTTTTATGCGCCGCATAATCCGCGTTTTGAAGGATTGCCCGATGAATTGCCCCCCTTAATTGTGATTACTCATGGTGGACCGACGGCAGCAAGTAATTCTGCTTTAAATTTAAAAATTCAATACTGGACGAGTCGCGGTTTTGCAGTATTAGATGTTAATTATGGTGGTAGCACCGGTTATGGCCGTGCTTACCGTGAACGTTTAAATCAAAACTGGGGAATCGTCGACGTTGAAGATTGTGTCAACGCCGCAAAATATTTAGTTCAGCAAGGCAAAGTCGATGGTAAGCGTTTAATTATTAAAGGCGGCAGTGCGGGGGGATTTACGGTATTATCCGCATTAACTTTTTATGATATTTTTGCAGCTGGCGCAAGTTATTATGGGGTTGCTGATCTCGCTGCATTAGTCCAAGAGACGCATAAATTCGAAGCGCGTTATTTAGATAAATTAATTGGCGCTTATCCCGAACAAAAACAAATTTATTTTGATCGTTCGCCATTACATCATGCAGAGAAATTATCGTGTCCGATTATTTTTTTTCAGGGTTTAGAAGATAAAGTTGTGCCCCCAGCACAAACCGAAGCAATGATTGCCGCGATGGAGAAAAAATCGCTGCCCTATGCCTACTTAACTTTTCCGCACGAGCAACATGGTTTTCGCGATGTTTATTCGATTAAAACGAGTTTAGAAGCCGAATTATCGTTTTATTCGCAAATATTTAATTTTAAACCGGCGGATGATATTAAATTCGTGCCGGTGAAAAATTGGAGCTAATAACGTAAACGCAAAGCACGCTAAGTTTAAAAAGCGCTAAGAGAATATAATTATTTTGTTTTATCTTTTTTTGTTGATGCGGAGTACTTTATATTTGAATTTTTTAATAAAATATAAATCTTTCTTTCCAATCTGCTCGTATAAAAGAATCTAATTTTAAATTTTGATATCGTACGATGCAGGATGAATTATAGGTCTATACATGGCTTAACGTTAGAATTCCTCCGTGGCGCTTTTTAAACTTAGTGTGCTTTGCGTTTACGTTTTCTTAGCCTTCTGGTTTCCCTCTATCCTCCTGAACTACAAAACCGCTTTCTTCATAACGCGTTTAACAGTATACTTTGAACCCATAATCTATTAAAAACGAATATAATATGAACAGCGTTTTCGATTTCATTACTCACCATTGGATATTAGCGGTCTTATTTGTTCTTGCGTTTATTTGGCTGATTTTAGAAGAAGCTTTTCATCAAGGGATGGGTGGCGCACGTCAAACGCCACAAGGCGTGACTAACCTAATGAATCGTGAAAACGCAGTCGTAGTAGATTTACGCGAACCGAATGCTTATGGTGACGGACATATCGTCGGAAGCATTAATATTCCCGCCGCACGCTTAGACAGCAATTTAAATAAATTAGAAAAATATAAAGCTCAACCTATCGTATTAGTTTGCCCAGTGGGTCAACATTCGGTGAAAGCGATGAACAAGTTGAAAAAAAACGGGTATGATAAAGTTTACGTATTAGGTGGTGGTCTGGGTGCATGGAAAAGCGCAGGATTGCCATTAGTAAAAAAATAAGCTATAGGGAGAGGCAGCATGGCAAAAGTTGTCATATACACGACTAACTACTGCCCTTACTGTGACCGTGCAAAGTCCTTGTTGCAAATGAAAGGCGCTCAGTACGATGAAATTCGAGTGGATCGAGACGAACAAGCGCGCGCTGAAATGATGGAAAAAAGTGGCCGGCGCACCGTTCCGCAGATTTTTATTAATGAGCAACCCATCGGTGGTTTTGATGATCTATGGGCGCTAGAGCAACAAGGGAAGTTGGATCAATTACTGAAATAATAATGAGGAAATCATAATGGCCGAAATTAAGAAAGCAAATCGCGACGCGAGTGCAGATCAGCAACCAGAATTTGGAATTCAACGCATTTATTTGCGTGATCTTTCATTTGAAGCACCCAAAAGTCCACAAGTTTTTTTAGAAGAATGGCGTCCTGAATTAGATATGGATATTGGTACGAAAACCAATCCGTTAGGTGAGGATAATCACGAAGTGATTTTAACGATCACGATTACTGTAAAAATGAAAAATGAAACGATTTTTTTAGTTGAAGTACAACAAGCGGGAATTTTTTCCGTTAAGAATTTTCCGAAAGATCAATTGCGTCCGATGTTAGGTAGTTTTTGCCCGAATATTCTTTATCCATATGCACGCGAAGCAGTAACCGATATTGTTGTTAAAGGCGGTTTTCCACAACTGTATTTAGCACCGGTTAATTTCGACGCTTTATATCAACAACACGAGCAACAGCAACAAGCTGGAGCGGGTGCGGGCGATAAAGCATAACCACTTTGCCTAAAGAGCCGAGTCGATGACAAACCAACCAGCAACACCAATTGCAGTTATTGGCGCCGGCTCTTGGGGTACCGCGCTGGCTTTATTGTTAGCGCGAAATCATCAAGTAGTCCGTTTATGGGGACGCGAAATTGAAGAAATGCGTGTTATGCAAACCCAGCGCATTAATCAACATTATCTCCCAGGATTTGTATTACCGGAATTAATTGAAGTCCACACAAATTTAGAATCCACATTAAAAAATGTGCGCGATATTTTAATTGTTGTGCCGAGTCATGCTTTTCGCGAAATATTAAAAACAATAAAACCGTTATTACATTCAGAGTTTCGTCTGGCGTGGGGTACGAAAGGTTTAGACGCAAAAAATAGTGAAACTTTAGATAAAGTTGTCGAAGAAGAATTAGGTGCGGGAATTTCTGTAGCAGCCCTATCGGGTCCCAGTTTGGCTTCTGAAGTTGCAAAGGGACTGCCAACTGCAGTAACTTTAGCGAGTAATGATGATTTATTTGCGGACCAATTAATTCAACGATTTTATACTGAATCATTTCGAATTTATAAAAGCAGCGATATGATTGGCGTCGAATTATGTGGCGTGGTTAAAAATGTATTGGCGATTGGTGCTGGAATTTGTGATGGATTGCAATTAGGAAATAATGCACGTAGCGCTTTTATTACGCGGGGAATTGCGGAATTATCGCGATTATTAAATGCGACCGGAGGTCAAACCGCGACTTTAATGTCGTTAGCTGGTATTGGAGATATTATTTTAACTTGCACGAGCCCTCTGTCGCGTAATTATCGTTTTGGACTGGCCGTTGGTAAAGGCAAGAAGATAGACGCTGTTATTCAGGAAATCGGACAGGTGGTTGAGGGATATGCGAATACCGATCAACTGAAGCGTTTAAGTCAACGACATGCGGTGGAAATGCCGATTGTTTCTGCAATTTATAATATTCTGCATTTGGGTTTAACGCCAAAACAAGCGGCGCAGGAATTATTGTCACGCGATGGAATGGCTAAATGGGAGTAAATAACATGAAAAAACTCGGTTTATTTTTGATATTTATTTTATTATTTACCACAGCGAGTTATGCGCGTGGACCAATGGAAGAAGAACAAACCATTTTAATGTTCAATCAGTTTCCGTTAAATGCACCGCTGCCAAAACATTATCGCACCACGAATAATAATATCACCACGCCGCGTGTTAATTTAATCGGCTTAAAAGAATTAAATGCTATTGGCAGTGGTCAATTCACCGAAGATCAATTAGAAAAAATTAAAAATCAAATTCACGCCCCAATTACCGTCGTGGATTTACGTCAAGAGTCGCATGGATTTATTGATGGTTTTCCTATTAGTTGGAGAAAAGGTCAATATAATTGGGCTAATCAAGGTAAGGATGCCTATGATATTCAGCGCACTGAACGTCGGTTAATTCGACAATTAAAAGAACTACCGCAAGTTTGTGTGTATGAAAAAGTGGATGCCAGCAATCAAATGTGTTTAGCGCCTAAAGATATCGAAAGCGAACGTCAATTAACTAAAGCATTAGGTTGCGGATATGAACGTTTTTTTATTCCTGACCATGGTGGCCCCACTCAATTACAAGCGCGGCAATTCGCGCATTTTGTTCGAAGTTTACCGGCAAATACCTGGCTTTATTTTCATTGTAATGCAGGTGGCGGACGCACAACGACATATATGGTGCTTTACGATATTTTACGCAACGGTCGCCATGTGACATTAAGAGATATTTTGCGTCGACAGCGTTTATTAGGCGGCTCAAACCTCACGGATATTCCTGACCCCAAAGATCCGTTATATATGTATCGATTACAACGCATGAAATTAATTCAATGGTTTTATCGACAATATCGTGGTGCGATTCCCGCAAAAACGTAGCCGGATTGTTGATCTGGGAACATCAAATAAATTTAATTTCAGAGAATTTCAGCAGCCTTGTACTATCTTGACATTCTTGATGCCGAATACGGTATTTCTCATCTTTAATGCCTAATATTCTAGATAGCTCAAATGCTTGAGTTAGATGAGGTTGTGCTTCTTCCGGCTGTTGATTACGAAAAAAAGCGCTGCCTAAATTGTAGTATGCGGCTAACAGGGTTTTAGTTTTATAAGAATAAAGTTCCTGCGTTAGACGTAAGGATCTTAAATAATATTGTATTGCTGAAGGATAGGATTTTTGTATATATGCTTGAAATCCGCTCTGTGCAAATTCATCTAATTGTTTTTGTTGAATCTGTCGTAATTGCTCTGCTTTATTATGTATGTTCCATGGGGTATTCGGAATTTCGTAAGCTACTTTGACATTTTTTAATGTTGTTATAGTAAAATCACTGTAAAGATTCGCATTCTGTAGAATATTATCAAATAAAGTAGCGGCTCGTTCTTTATCTTCAGTAGCTAATTTCAATTGGGCTGGGACCGGCTCATTATTGGCTTGCAGTGTAGCAATTGCGGCTCTTAACAGTGTGCAAAGTAATTCCTTGATGTCAGAATTAGTTAAATAATATTTTACTGCATGTGCGCGAAATACCGCATCTGGCCTATCAACTGTAAATGAGTTTTCAGCTATTTTATCTGCAATTATTTTAATTCTGTCATCGGGCTGAATTTTATATTCTAATATTCTTTTTTTTAGATTTTCCAGAGCTATAAATTCTCTAGGATCGAGTGTGCTCCAATGCATTCCATCATATAATATTCGAGTGGTAAATTCGGGTGTTGATAAAAATAATGCATCGTAAGATAAATACAAAGATTGCGCTTTTTTCACTTCTGGATGGGTCATTAATTTCGGAGCTTGAGTGTCCGTATGCATATGTACCGAATTATCTTCGAAATCGACGCTAATCGCTTCAATATTACAATTGATTTGGATCCATTTTAAATTGTTAATGCTCAAACGTGATAAATTTTGAAATGCCACATCTTTTGTTTTAAAACGAATTTCGATTGAATGACAGGTTTTAAATTTTGAAATTAAATCATGCAAATTGGATACTGGATACTGAGCATCAATATGCGCAAGGAGTAAGGATTGTTTATTTTCATGATTAATGCCGCGAATAGTTAGAATACAGCAGCTGATGAATCTTTCACTGTACAGGCCGTTGGCAATAGATTGATTCTCTGTGATTAGGGCTGATCTGCCCTGTGGCACATGAATATAAGATATATTTTTTTTCATACTAATAATGTCGCCTATTAAAAGATTTATGCTCAATGGTCAACAAATACTTTCATATGTTAACATTTTCTTTTGAATATTGATGTATCCCGGTTCTTCGATTCAGGCTACTTCATTGCGTTTTTCACTTTGCAAAAATTGTAGGATTTCTTCCCGCCTCGGAATGGATGGCTGTGCCCCATTTTTAGTGACCGACAACGCTGCTGCTGCATTGGCGAATTTAACGGCGTCAATTAAGGGCATATTATCACTGAGTGCAACTGCTAATGCGCCGTTAAAAGTATCGCCAGCTGCGGTTGTATCTACCGTATTTACGATAAAACTCGGAATTAAAATTTGTTGCGAGCGATCGGCGAGTAAAGCGCCCTGATCGCCTAAAGTGATAATGACATGCCGTACGCCTAAATCCAAAATAACGTGCGCAGTTTTTTTTGCGGATTCTAAATCCGTAATTTTAATTCCGCTTAATTGTTCAGCTTCGGCAGTGTTCGGTGTTAAAAAATCTATATTCGACCATAGATTTTTTGGTAATGATTGTACGGGCGCCGGATTTAAAATAACTGTTACACCTTCAGCATGCGCGATTTCTGCGGCTTTTATCACAGTTTCGAGCGGAGTTTCGAGTTGCAACAATAAAATATCTGCATTTTTTATCACATTATGTTTTTGTTGAATGAGTTCAGAGGTTAATTCTGCGTTGGCACCGGACGCGACTGCAATCGAATTTTCTCCCTCGGCGGAAACTAAAATTAAAGCAACCCCAGACGGATTTTTTTTATCGATAATAATATTGTCAATATTTATTTTATCCTCGACGTAATTTAGCAATGCTTGTTTGGCAAAAGCATCATTGCCTAAGCACGCAATAAAATTAACTTCGCCTCCTGCGCGAGCAGCAGCGACGGCTTGATTAGCCCCTTTACCACCAGCGGCCATTAAAAATTTACCGCCCAATACAGTTTCACCCGGTGCGGGAAATTGCTTTACTTTAATAATCATGTCGGTATTTGAGCTACCGATGACAAGAATTTTTTTCATTAAAGTGTCCTATTCGATTCGCGATAAAATAATGATAATTAATCCCACTAAATAAAATAAAAACATCAGCGCGATATATTTGCTCGTGCCTTTCGTTGCATGCGCGAATTCACGCCACACAAAAACGCCCCATAATGCCGCAACTAATGTTGCACCTTGGCCCAAACCATAAGAAATCGCATAACCTGCAGGACCCGCTGCAATTAAACTTAAACTTAAGCCGATGCACCAAATAATGCCGCCGATAATTCCTATTAAATGCGTTTTAAAATTTCCCTGAAAGTATTGTCGATAATAAACTCGATCACCCATAAAAGGTTTGCGCATCACAATGCTATTAAAAATAAAATTCGATAAAAATACGCCGATAGAAAAAATAAATGCCGCTGTATAGGGAGTCATTTTTCCTGCAATGGGCTGCACGAAATTATCGCTCATGGCGGCCGCTAAAAATCGATAAAAATAGCCCATTAGAATACCCGAAATAACCGAAATAATAATGCCTTTAGTGGAAGATTGCACTTGACCCACACGTTTATAAATAAAGGCGTCCACAATAATGGCCAGGACAATCAAAATGACGCCTAAAAATAATAAAAACGCATTACCAATAGGATGTGCAATATAGTTGGTTAACACGCCAATCACCAAGGCTAATCCAATTGCAATCGGAAAAGCCACGGCCATGCCCGCAATATCAATGGCCGAGACTAAAAGAATATTTGCTAAATTAAAAATAACGCCGCTCACAAACGCAAGTAATAGAGACATCCAGTTTGCTTGGCATAAATCAGCGATAAAACTGCGGCCTTCATTGCCGATGCTTCCTAAAGTAAATCCAAAAATAAGAGTGAGAATAATGATCCCGATCGCATAATCCCAATAAAACAGCTGAAACGGCCAATTATTTTTAGCGAGTTTCTGCATGTTGGCCCATGAGCCCCAGCACAACATAGTAATTAAACACAGCAAAATTGCGATACCGTAACTATGAATGACAACCATACGCGCTCCCTTTAGGTTTTAAAATTGAGTTGCCTCCAGGCTTCATAAAAAATGACGGCCACCGCATTTGATAAATTAAGGCTTCGACTTTGCGGTAGCATTGGAATTTTAATTTTGAAATCATCTGAAAATGAATCTAATTTTTCTTTAGGTAATCCACGTGTTTCGGGTCCAAAAATAAAAAAATCATGATCTTGATATTTCTTTTGATGATAAAATTGCGTGGCTTTAGTTGTGCATGCGAATAAGCGGGCAGGTTTGGCCATCTTAATAAATGTTTCGTAATCCGCATGTTCAATCACATTCGCCCATTCATGATAATCCAGCCCCGCGCGACGTAAGCTTTTTTCTTCTAATTTAAAACCCAACGGATGAATGAGATGTAATTGCGCTCCGGTATTTGCACATAAACGAATAATATTGCCGGTATTCGGTGGAATTTCAGGTTGATATAAAACGATATGCAGCACGGAAAAATCAATGCGATTTTTTGGGGTCATCACCGAAAGTAAAATCATCATCCGGTGGAGGTTCAACACTGCCTGCATTTACAGGAACAGGTGCAACTGGAATTTCTGCGACGATTTGTCCCGGTCGATAATCACCTTCGGCACGATTGAGTGCGACTTTAGTATTGCGATGTTGTAAATATGCATCGCGCATTGCTGCGTAGGGATCGAAGGATTCATATAATAGTTTGTCCATCGGTAATAGACTGGCGCGCAGATTCACGTAATACACGATACCCAATGTATATTTTAATGGACGATCATATAAATAAGCGACATAAGTGGTGGCGGTATTGAATGGAATTGCAAATGCATCACGCATGGTGGAGGGGCCCAAAAAAGGTAACACGACATAGGGTGAGTTACCGTTGGCACTATAATAAGCCATGGTCATACCAAAATCATTGGAGTGCTTAGGCAGTCCAGCATGTACGGCTACATCAAAAAATCCTCCAATTCCGAGCGAAGTATTCACCACAAAACGCGTTAAATCGATTAATGCGTAACGGAATTTTCCTTGGAAGATATCATTGACAAAAGCGGTGCCTTCTTCAACATTCGCGAATACACGAGTTACACCGTGTTGAAACGGTTCCGGCGTAATATGGCTATATACTTTAGCCACAGGACGGTAAAGCACTTTATCCAAACAAGTGTTGAACTTAAACATGTTACGATTGAAATTTTCGTAAGGGTCTTGTGGATAATTCGGATTTTTCACACATCCTACGAGCAAGCTCGCAGAGATCACAGTAGTCAAAGCGTAATTGACAGATTTCATCTGCTCTCATCCTTTGAGAAGAGGCTATTTTGCTAGTGTATCTAAATACTTAGGTGAACGCCAGGGATGATTTGTCTGGATGCGGAGCCGGGTGCTACAATCTCTTTTTTTGCTCAGGAGTAGTTATGGCATCTCTGCACAATAAAACCGTTTTGATAACGGGCGCATCTTCCGGTATTGGTAAAGCCTGTGCTGAACAGTTTGCCGCACTGGGCACACGCTTAATTTTAACGGCGCGGAGAGAATCCTTGTTGCACCAAGTAACCAAAAAATTGCAGGCTGAGCATAAAGTTGAAATTCTACCGGTGATTTTAGATGTAACCAATGCCGTTGCCGTACAGCAATTTTTTCAGAGTTTGCCGGATGCTTGGCAATCTATCGACATATTAGTGAATAATGCGGGTTTGGCGTGCGGCGCCGAGAAAATATATGAAAATCATGAAGCCGATTGGGATATTGTCATTGATACCAACATAAAGGGTTTATTATACGTCACTAAACAAACTTTATTGCTGATGTTAAAACAAAATAGCGGACATGTTATAAATATTGGTTCGGTTGCGGGATTTGAAGTTTATCCAGGTGGAGCTGTGTATTGCGCCTCTAAATTTGCAGTGCGTGCCATCAGTGATGGAATTAAAATGGATGTGCACGGAACGCCGATTCGCGTTAGTGAAATTGATCCTGGGATAGTTAAAACAGACTTTTCGAAAATACGTTTTAAGGGCGATGAAAAACGTGCAGATGCCGTATATGCTGGTATTAATTATTTAACTGCAGAAGATATTGCTGATACCGTGATTTATTGTGCCACACGTCCTCCGCACGTGGATATTCGCAATATTAAAATCATGCCAACAGATCAAACCGCTCCGCATATGGTGAAACGCCATGAATAAATTTCTCAATATTGCGGGTTACAAATTTGTAGCGCAAACAGAAGATCAATTAAAAATATTACGTGAACAATTATTTACAGAAGCGAATAGACTAAATATTAAAGGCACCATTTTATTGAGCGAAGAGGGCATTAATGCTTTTGTGGCTGGAAGTGTTTCGGAAATTAATCAATTTCGCCAATTTATCACTTCTATTCCACCATATTCAGATATCATTTTTAAAGATAGTTTTTCCGATGAAATTCCTTTTTCTCGCATGTTGGTTCGCATTAAAAACGAAATTATCACGATGGGACATCAGGAAATTAAACCGGAAAATCAGCCTGTAAATGCGTTGGATCCCGCGACTTTAAAACAATGGTATAACGAAAATCGCGAATTTACGATATTAGATACGCGTAACGACTACGAAGTTGCTTTGGGCACATTTGATAACGCGATTGATTTAAATATTGAAAATTTTCGTGAATTTCCTGATGCAGTGACTTTATTGCCGGATGAAATTAAATCCAAACCGGTCGTAACTTTTTGCACGGGTGGTATTCGTTGCGAGAAAGCCGCATTATACATGCAAAAACATGGCTTTAAAGAGGTTTATTTATTACAAGGTGGAATCTTAAATTATTTTTCCGAAGTCGGCGGTGAGCATTATCACGGTGAATGTTTTGTATTCGACAAACGTATTTCAGTTGATCCTGAATTAAATCCCACCGAAACCGATCGTTGTTATGCACATACGGAAATAAATACGGCTGCTGATTTACAAGAAAGTTTGGCTTGTCCTTATTGCCTGCATTTAAAAGAAAGTCGAAAAACAGAACGTGTCGCGTAGCTTGGATCAAGTGTAGCCTGGATCGTAGATCCAGGATCTTCTTTTCCTGGATCTGCGATCCAGGCTACCGTATTCTAAGATCTTTGACCCTTAATATTGTGCTTGTACTATTGCGGAATTAACATTACTCCATTCAATCACCTATTACCTCACAGCGGAGTATTTTTATGCCGAACATATTTGAAGATTATTCTGTATTAAAAGATTCGAGTCCTATTTATGTTTTTGTCTCCCATCTCATCAGTATGAAGTTAAAACCTGAAACTTATCACACGAAAACACAACTTCAAGAATTTACTGGATTTGCAATTGGAAAATTAAATCGTTTGCCTGAAGAACTGGGATTAAAAATGTGTTTTTTCACCTTGTCAGACACACTTTTGAAAAATGGCTATTTGGATCCTGCCAAATGTGGTGAAGCGTGGTATCGAGCTTATGAGGGAATATATTCAAAAATGGCGCAAGCTAAAGACAAAAAAGAAATTGTAGGTCGTAGTTACCTTTGTTTATTTATTGCAGGTTATTACTATCAGTACGCACCCGCTTTCAAGGCTTTTAAAAATCTGTGTGAATTCGAAATGGGCACTAAGACGCGAAAGAAAATGGATCTATTGCGTAGAGATATTGTCGACTTTATTAATAATCAGAATACGACATTAAGACCGCAAAAACTGGCACAAATCATTCAGTTTGAACAAGCTTGTGGAATTACAAATATAAGTAATTTTAATTTGTCAGTACCAACATCTCCGGAAATCAAAACGGCTCCCGAAATTAAAACAGAACCTCCTCGAGAAGAAACTGTAAATGAGAAAAAACCGAGAGAAATTCCGAAAGTGACGCCTGGAGAACGTGCAGCGCTGCAACTGGTTGCGCAGCTATCGCAAGTTACTGCGGAACTCGAAAAACAAAAATTAGAAACATCAAAATGTCCATCACCCCAACTCCGTAAATTAACAAGTGAAGGAAAACCACCGCTACCAGAGAGAGGCAGCCCCACGAATACCAGTGCCAAAACATTATCAGCTGTTGGTGCTTTTGCACGTCCTCGGTCTCCGAGTAATACTGGAGTGGAAAAAACGAGCGCTCCAACAACACCAAGCTACGCACCACGATCTCCGAATTACAAGTAACTCAGGGGGTAACCTTGAACGCTAAGGTTACCCTTCTTGACTGGCATCAAGCGCTTAGAACTGCTAAATTAGGGAATGACTTTGCTTGATCTAAGGCCATGCCATGAACCTCGATTATTTAGACTTTGAACAACCGATTGCAGAAATGCAGGAAAAAATTGAAGAATTACGCCGTGTTGGCTCCAACCAGGATATCAACTTGGCGGAAGAAATCGCGCGTCTTGAAGAAAAAAACCGGGCGTTAACCCGGCAAATTTTTTCTGATTTGAGTTCCCACCAAATCGTGCAGTTAGCGCGTCATCCACTACGACCTTACACGTTGGATTACATCGAACGTATTTTTACGAATTTTGTTGAGCTGCAAGGTGATCGACACTCTTCAAATGCTCCGGCGATTGTCTCAGGTTTAGCGGAATTAGAAGGTGAGTCGGTTATGGTGATCGGTCATCAAAAGGGGCGTACTACGAAGCAAAAAGTCGATCGCAATTTTGGGATGGCGAATCCAGATGGTTTTCGTAAAGCCTTGAGATTAATGAAAATGGCCGAGCGTTTCGATATTCCGGTCATTACTTTAATTGATACACCGGGTGCTTATCCTGGAATTGGCGCTGAGGAACGCAATCAAAGTGAAGCGATTGCGCGTAATTTATTGGAAATGTCAGAGCTGAAAACTCCCATCATTTGTGCGATTATCGGCGAAGGCTGTTCGGGTGGTGCATTAGCGATTGGAGTGGGTGATCGTACTTTAATGCTGCAATATTCGTATTATTCCGTTATTTCGCCAGAAGGTTGCGCATCGATTTTATGGAAAAGCGCTGAAAAAGCACGGGATGCAGCAGAAGCGCTGAATTTAACGGCCGATCGTTTAAAATCGTTCGGATTAATTGATGAAATTATCAAAGAACCTTTAGGCGGTGCGCATCGCAATCCTGATCAAATGGCCATTTCACTCAAAGAAAGTTTAATGCGTAATTTGCGTGCATTAAAATCCAAACCCATTGAAACTTTATTGGAAGAACGTTACCAACGTTGGACCCATTACGGTAGTAATGAAACTTGATCTTCAGTCTTTTATCAGGCATTTACAGCAATTAACCCACCAAAATGCTTTTTGTATTGCATTTAGTGGGGGCGTGGATTCGCACGTTTTATTAAAATTATTGGCCGAGTATCGAAAAACCCAATCTGAAATTCAATTACGTGCGGTGCATATCAATCATGGTTTAAGCCCCAATGCGAATTTATGGCAGCAGCATTGCCAACAAATTTGTGCCGCGCTCAATATTCCTTTAATTTCGCATACGATTGCATTAAAAAAAAATCCCGGTGAAAGTTTAGAAGCGTTAGCACGGGAAGCGCGTTACGCTTTTTTGGCTGAAATACTCAACTCCAACGAAGTATTATTAACCGCACATAATGCGGATGATCAAGCAGAAACGGTATTATTACAATTATTGCGTGGTGCAGGCATCAAAGGTCTTAGCGCGATGCCGACCCAAAAATTATTTGCTAATAGCGAATTAATTCGTCCATTATTAGCCTTTAGCCGAGATGAAATTCATTCATATGCAACTCAAAATCATTTAAATTGGATCGAAGACGAAAGTAATTTAAATTTAATTTTCGATCGTAATTATATTCGGCAAGAAATCATGCCGCTGATTAAACAGCGTTGGCCGCAAGCGTTAAATACGATTGGACGTTCTGCAGAAAATTGTGCAGAGGCACAACAATTCATTACCGAAATGATTGAGCACGATTTTTTAAATCAAACGACGTTAAATTTACAGAAACTCAGTGAATTACCGACAAATCAACAGCCTCATGCACTACGTCATTGGATTCATCAACAAGGCTTTAAATTACCGAGTAAAGTCCAGCTAGAAGAAATTTTCGCAACAGTGATCCATTCACGCCAAGATGCAACGCCAAAAGTGGAATGGAGTGATCAGCAGATTTTACGCTTTAAACACCACTTATATATTTTTAAAAAAAACGCGCTAAACGTTAAAGCTTGGCAAAGTCCCTGGGATTTACATGACGATTTAAAGTTACCTTTTGGATGTTTAAAAACGACTTTAAAAAAGGGCGCTGGATTAAAAAATCAATTACGCGGTCAAACTTTTATGGTGAGATTTCGTCAAGGTGGAGAAAAAATTAAACCGAGCGGACGTAAAGAAACGCATGCATTAAAAAAGTTATATCAAGAATGGCAAGTGCCGCACTGGTTGCGCGATCGAATTCCTTTACTCTATTATCAAGATCAATTAATTGCAGTGGTAGGGTATTGTGTGGCGGAAGGCTATCAAGCTTTACCCGATGAAACCGGGGTTGTGGTAGAGCATCAAGAATCAGAAATAATTTTTTGACGCAAAATCGCAGAGAGAAGAGGCAAAGGAAATTTGCATGAATTTTTTTCAAATCATTAAGACGGCCTCGCGGAAGTATGACGAGTTTAGGTGCTGCATCGTAGCAGCGGAGCCGTCCTCTAGCATTAGAAAAAATGCAGAAATATCACGGCTTGAAGCGGTGGGATCCAAATTAAAATTTACAAAGATACTCCCATTAATTTACTAGCAAAAATATTTTTGCAGGCATCAGCTCGTGGTAACTACGCATGCAAAATTATATGATTTAATATTCTTATTTTTGCGCCTTATCCCCCTCTTTGCCTCCGCGTAAAAAATTAATCCTAGCCTGAGTAAGACACCCACGAGCTTGTTAAAACCCTCAATTCTGATTATGATTGTTTATGCCTAAAACAACCCATCAATTTAGTATCCCCGACATGCATTGCGCGAGCTGCGTAAATACGATTGAAAAAGCGTTAATACAATTACCTGGCATAACATCCGCTCAAGTGAATTTCGCAAGCAAATCAGCCACCGTAACCGGTGAGGCTTCACATGAAAAAATTATTACTGCTATAAAACAATGTGGCTATGACGCGCGTTTAGCAGATGCGGAAGATCAAGATGATGATGTTATTCAGGCGAGCAAAACGTATCGTAAATTAATAGCAAAAACGATTGTTGCTTTGATTATCGGTGTCCCGTTAATGCTTGAACTTTTCTTTCCGTGGATGCCCTCATTGCAACGTAATTATATTCAATGGCCCTGGGTAGTCGTGAGTTTTATCACGTTATTAGTCCTGATTTTTTCTGGCGGTCAGATTTATCGCAGTGCATGGAAGGCATTTTTACATCATCAAGCCAATATGGATACGTTGATTGCGTTAGGCACAGGTGCGGCTTGGCTCTATTCTACCCTCGTTGTATTATTACCGATGTGGATTCCCGCTATTGCGCGGCATGTTTATTTTGATATTGCAGCGATTTTATTGGGATTTATTAATTTTGGGGCGGCTTTAGAAATTCGCGCACGTGGTAAAACCTCACAAGCGATTAAAAAATTAATGGGTCTACGACCTAAAACCGCAATGGTTATTCGACAAGGACAGCCGGTTGAAGTGTCGATTGAAGACATTCAAGTAGGAGACATCATTCAAATCCGTCCCGGAGAAAAAATTGCTGTGGATGGTGTGATCACTGAGGGAAATTCCGAAATTGATGAATCCATGTTAACCGGCGAGCCAATGCCCGTGCATAAAAAAATAAATGATGCAGTAGTGGCAGGAACCATCAATAAAATGGGAAGTTTTTTATTTAAAGCGACACGAGTGGGAAAAGAAACGGCGTTGGCGCGTATCATTGCATTAGTGAAACAAGCACAAAATACCAAACCGAAAATTGGACGTATCGTCGATAAAATTTCCGCGATATTTGTGCCGATAGTGATTATTCTCGCTATAATTACTGCAATGTTGTGGTATGATTTCGGTCCCACGCCGAAAGCCGCGTTTGTTCTAGTAACGACGATTGCGGTATTAGTAATCGCTTGTCCCTGTGCATTAGGTTTAGCAACGCCCATTTCAATTATTGTTGGAATTGGAAAAGCCGCAGAAAAAGGGATATTAATTCGCAATGGTGATGCGCTACAAACAGCCGCTAAACTAGACACCATAGTGCTTGATAAAACTGGAACGATTACTGAAGGAAAACCTGCATTAACTCAAATTATTCCGCTGAATCAGAACAATCCAGAAGAAATATTAAAATTGGCTGCGAGTGTTGAAAGTCATTCAGAGCATGCGTTAGGACAAGCCGTAGTTTCAGCAGCAAGAGAAAAACAATTAAAATTATTACCTATCAATGATTTTATGGCGATTGCTGGCCATGGTGTACAGGCAAAAATAAATGACCAAGAAATTCTGATCGGCAATAAAAAATTAATGCGAGATAACGGCGTTGATATTAATGCAATAAATACCGTTCACATCGAAACATTTAATACACCGCTCTTTTTTGCTATTAATAAAAAATTATCTGCCGTGTTAACCATTGCCGACCCTATTAAATCTGATGCGAAAGATGCAATTGCTAAGATGCAACAAATGGGTCTACAAGTCATTATGCTGACGGGTGATAATTCCATTACCGCAGCAGCGGTTGCAAAAGCAGTTGGCGTTGACAAATTTATTGCAGAGGTTTTACCGGCAGAAAAAGCAGAACAGATTAAACAATTGCAAGCTAAAGGAAATTTAGTTGCAATGGTAGGAGATGGAATTAATGATGCTCCAGCATTAAGTGCGGCACATATTGGTTTTGCCATTGGTACTGGAACTGATGTGGCTATTGAGAGTGGAGATGTGACATTAATGCGAGGGTCATTAATGCAAATTCCCAATACGATCATGATTTCTCGAGCCACAATAAAAAATATCAAACAGAATTTATGGGGTGCATTTCTATATAATGCTTTGGGAATCCCAATTGCAGCAGGCGTATTCTATCCTTTGGTGGGATTATTATTAAATCCTATGATTGCGGGTGCAGCGATGGCATTATCATCGGTTACTGTAGTTGCTAACGCTAACCGGTTGAGAATAGGTTCAATAAAAAATGATTTATTTATTTAATATTATCGGAATTTTATTAATACTCGCAGTGATTATTTGGTTTTGGTTAACTGGCAATAAAAAACTCGTCGTCGAAACAAATCATCCTATTACCATTCAAGTTGCAAATGGTGTTTACGATCCCGCACAAATTATCGTAAAAATCGGCGAACCTATTACCTTGCGTTTTATTCGTAAGGATGAGACGCCCTGCGCAGAAATGGTTATTTTTGCCGATTTAAATCAAAGTTTACAACTTCCTATTGATCAAGCAAAATCGATTACGATCACGCTACCGCATCCTGGTGAATACCTTTTTACCTGTCAAATGGGTATGTATCGAGGTAAATTAATTGGAATTAATAAACTGCAGTAAATCCAGCCCAAGAGTTTAGTCCAAATGAGTCTACTGGATCTGGGTTTCGTGCCCTTCCACATTTTTGTGCGTTGGTGGGTATAAAAGAATAGGTCCTGCTATCCTGCGCCCGATCATCACTTTTTGTTAGGAGCGGACGACCTGCCTCTAAATCAAGGTTCTTCTCTTCTTCTTTATCATCTTTAGCTTTAACGGAGCTATAGCCAAAAAGAGTGGGTAATTTAACAATAGATTGATAAATGGGATCGATTTTATCTGTACCTTTATAGATACACCAACCTAGTCCGGTGAGAAAAATACAAAACCCTGTTACTCCGGCCGAAGTATATTTGAAAATTTTAAAGGGAATTTTTAAGGTTTCTAATGTCTTGAGTAAAATGTAAAAGGCGTTATCACCGAACACAGCGCTATCCACGACGGAAGTTCCTAAGAATACTGCTGAGAAAATAGGATGTTCACCGGCTTTTGTATTGGCTTTTTTTCTTTTCTCCAGGCGTTGTTTTTTTTCGTTTGGTGTTTCCTTTGCTGTCCAAACCCGTAACATACTTAGATAGGAAGTCGCGTAGACCATAAGAGAGTTAGCAAACATACCTCCAAAATCAATAGATTGTTTCGCTAAGGAGGGTAGATTAAACTTTACCTTAAATGTGCCAAAAATCTGTTTTAAACTAGTGTCGATTCCATCGCCTAAAAATAAAAAAGAATTAAATAGATAATAAAGACCTACAGGAGTATTGATCAATGCCACAATGCTGCTTCTTTTCCAATCGATGTTAGGCCACTGACGGTATAAAAAACGTAGAACTAATTTTCTGACTTCACGATCGGTGTCATATCCTTTGAGTTCGTTGTTAATCCAAGTCTTGCCGAAGCCACTGACAAAAATACTAAAACCCAACCACATCGCACGAATAATTGGTGGCTCAGAGTCAGCTCCCAATATCCCCATTATTGCGCGAACACCAGTAGCCCAGACAATAGCGCCTGGAAATATTTTCGTTGTCGTAATCCGTAAGGCGGATAATAATGCTAATCCTGTTGTGTGAGCTCCGGGTTTTATTCCTACGCTAAAATCATTCCTTATACGTGTGTACCAACTTTCTCTAGGGTAACAGTTTAAAATAATGACGTTTTCATAGGTGGGACGATTTATCCGCGCAGTCGTTAGAACAACTAACCGATGATTTAAATTACTCCCGTTTAGTCCGTCAAAAAGTGCATGTTTGCTCATATACGAATTAAAATCATCAGCAGCTATGATAGGTAGAACTTTCCCTGTTGCTTCTAAATAACGTTGGCGGGTTAACAATAAAATAGGATAAAATGCTTCTCCACAATAGTTTTCATCATTGCTATCTAGACAAAGTAGGTGATTCGTGCCTGTTTCCTCTGCGATTCTCTCTTCTTCTTCCGTAATAGGTTTTTCATCGAAAAAAATTTGCATTTCTTCAAGGCCTGCCGTCAATATATTGGCATATTGTTCGGCTTTACTGTTCATCACAAATCCTTTTAATTGCTCAAGACAAGTTGGTTTGCGCCCATTATATTGATATTTGACGAGTCCCTTATGAGCATTATAAATATCAGAAGTTTTACAAATGAAATTACTAATAAACGTACATACAGATATAAAAATAAAAAAGCCGATCACAAACGGGTGGTAAACGTATTCTGTCCACGATCCCATAGCGACAATATTAAAAACTAGGTTATAACCAATAAAACAAGCTATTTGAACAGTGAGAAGCCCGAGATATAATCCGCCGCGCTGTAGTACACTCGCAGATTCTAATTCTGATTTTAAAGAGACTGGGGCATCCTTAAATTTAGCTTCCCAGATGTCGATTTGTGATTGCAATGCAGTAGTGGCAGGGTCTGAAATAGTTATTACGGCTGAGGCTAGTTCTGGCATGATGATTCCTTTATCAATTAGCTACAAAATCGAGATCTAAGAATTTATTTGCAAAATTTTTTATTTTATTTTTTCAATGCTGATTGGGGGAAGAGAGAGATTCGAATAAAAGAAGCTCGAGAAACTTATCATGATTTTTCCTTTAATCAATTTTCACAGATATGAATTAAATTTATTTTTCACAAGAATTCATTTTTCCAAGTGAATTATAAATATCTATGTGTACGCCTAAATTAAATTAAAATTAAATTTTAAGGATTAATTTTAAAATAAGTGCAATTAAGTTAATTGAAAGAATTTGAATTGTCAAACAATCTGCGCAATTATTTTTTCACCTAATATTTATCAAAAAATAATTATTTTTTTATTTTAAATTTAACAGAATTTAATTTTTTATTCACAGGTCGAATTATTCGCGATGTCATTCAATGTGTTTAGCACTTTTGCAATCAGCTGTTGCTAGCTATTTAGACTATGACTATAAATTGATTCTTGGTAAGATAGGGCACATTAGATTACCTATTATTCATTTAAGAGATGTTATGACTGAAATCGAGGCGATTCCGTTAGCGCGAATCCGTAATTTTTCTATTATTGCTCACATTGATCATGGCAAGTCGACCTTAGCTGACCGATTAATCCAAATTTGTGGTGGTTTAACGGAACGCGAGATGAAAGCTCAAGTGCTTGATTCAATGGACATTGAGCGTGAACGTGGAATCACCATCAAGGCCCAAAGCGTAACCCTACATTACCGTGCTGCTGATGGTGAAATCTATCAGTTGAATTTTATTGATACCCCAGGTCATGTGGATTTTGCGTACGAAGTTTCCCGCTCGTTGGCTGCGTGTGAAGGTGCATTGTTGGTGGTCGATGCTGCCCAAGGGGTAGAAGCACAAACAGTAGCGACCTGCTACACCGCACTTGAGCAAGGTTTAGAAGTGTTGCCAGTTCTTAATAAAATTGATTTACCGCAAGCTGATCCCGATCGTGTGAAGCAAGAAATTGAAGATGTCATTGGCATTGGCGCTTTGGATGCTGTGGAAGTGAGTGCAAAAGAAGGCCTGGGTGTGCCCGCTTTATTAGAACGTTTGATCCAATCGATTCCGGCGCCAGTGGGTGATGAAACAGCATCGCTACAAGCGCTGATTATTGATTCGTGGTTCGATAGTTATTTGGGTGTTGTTTCGTTAGTTCGTGTAAAACAGGGTATTTTAAAAAAAGGCGACAAAATTAAAGTGATGTCGACTGGTAAAGAGTATATTGCAGACGATATTGGAATTTTTACGCCTAAACGAACTTCGATGTCGCACTTGCGCGTGGGTGAAGTGGGATTTGTGGTAGCAGGAATTAAAGATATTTTCGGCGCACCCGTAGGCGACACCATTACGCTCGCTAAAAATTCGGCGTCGGCTCCTTTGCCGGGATTTCAACAAATTAAACCGCAAGTTTATGCGGGAATGTTTCCCATCAGTGCCGATGATTATGAAGCCTTTCGTGAAGCACTAGCGAAATTAAGACTGAACGATGCGGCATTATTTTATGAGCCAGAATCTTCGGATGCATTAGGTTTTGGTTTTCGATGCGGATTTTTGGGTATGTTGCATATGGAAATTGTGCAAGAACGTTTGGAGCGCGAATATAACCTGGAATTAATTACCACCGCACCAACGGTTATTTATGAAATTGTAACGCGAGATGGTGATACTCTTTACGTCGAAAATCCCAGCCGATTACCCGACCCTGGAAAAATAGCTGAAATTCGCGAACCGATTGCAGTTGCCAATATGTTATTGCCTGCGGAATATTTAGGATCAGTGATGACCTTGTGTGTTGAGCGTCGCGGCGTGCAAAAAAAATTATTATATCTTACCAACCAAGTGGCATTAACTTATGAATTACCGATGAGCGAGGTGGTACTCGATTTTTTTGATCGTTTAAAATCAGTGAGTCGCGGTTACGCTTCCTTGGATTATAGTTTCGATCATTTTCAGGAAGCCGATTTAGTGAGGTTGGATATTTTGATTGCTGGTGAAAAGGTCGATGCATTAGCCGCTATTTTACATCGCGCAACTTCCGCTCAGCGGGGACGCGCATTAGCTGAAAAATTGAAAGAATTAATTCCGCAACAAATGTTCGAAGTTCCCATTCAAGCTGCAATTGGTGCTAAGATTATTGCACGCACCACGGTAAAAGCGTTACGTAAAAACGTAATTGCCAAATGTTATGGCGGGGACGTGAGTCGTAAGCGCAAGTTATTGGAAAAACAAAAAGCCGGTAAAAAACGCATGAAACAAGTAGGTAGAGTCGCGATTCCCCAGGAAGCGTTTCTCGCGGTACTTAAAGTGGATAAGAGTTAAGGTTGAGCGTAATGAAACGCGATTTGGAAATTTTAACCGAGTGCATAGGATATCAATTTAAAGAGCTCAGTTTGCTAGAGCAGGCGTTACGTCATCGTAGTTTTGGCACCCCGCATAATGAACGTCTCGAATTTTTAGGTGATGCCGTTCTTGGGTTTGTGATTTCATCCGAATTATTTAATCGACAAACGAAAGCTAAAGAAGGTGAGCTTAGCCGTTTGCGCTCTTCTTTAGTGAATGGTGAAGAGCTTGCGGTTTTGGCGCGCGATTTACACCTCAATGATTTTATCGAGCTTGGCACGGGAGAAAGAAAAAGTGGCGGTGAATTTCGCCAATCTATTTTAGCGGATGCGATGGAAGCGATTATTGGCGCGATTTATTTAGATGGCGGTCTTGAAACGGTACGCGAATGTATTTTGCATTGGTATGGAGAAAAAGTTGAGGATTTAGGTCAACTCGTTCCCATCAAAGATGCTAAATCAAAATTACAAGAATGGTTACAAGCACGCCGGCTCCCTTTACCCTATTATCAATCCTCCATTTCTGGTGAGGCGCACGCACTTACATTTAAAGTGATTTGTACGGTCGAGGGATTGCCACATCGCTCTGAAGGAATTAGTTCAAACCGCAGAAAGGCAGAACAGATTGCGGCAACTCATTATTTGGAATTATTAAATGAAAAAAAATGAAATAACTTACTGTGGTTTTGTGGCTATTGTTGGACGACCAAACGTCGGAAAATCGACGCTCTTAAATCACTTGCTCGGCAAAAAAATTAGTATTACTTCCAAAAAAGCCCAAACTACGCGGCATCGATTATTAGGCATTAAAACGGTAGATGATTATCAAATTGTATATGTGGATACACCGGGTTTGCATCAAAATGCTAAACGCGCTTTAAATCGCTATTTAAATCGAGCGGCTTCACATTCATTACATGACGTTGATGTTATCGTGATGGTTGTTGATTGTTTACAGTGGGATCCCGACGATGATTGGGTAGTCGCGCATTTTAAAGATTCCAGAATTCCGGTCATTTTGGCAATCAATAAAATTGATAAACTCGAACATCGCGCGAGTTTATTGCCTTTAATTGAGGCGTATCAAACTAAATATCCTTTTCAGGCAGTAATCCCCATTTCAGCTCAAGAGGGGGAACAATTAGATGAGTTAGTTACGGAAGTTAAAAAATTTCTTCCAGAATCCCCTTTCTTTTTTCCACCCGAGCAAATTACCGATCGCAACGATCAATTTATTGCTGCTGAAGCTATTCGAGAAAAATTAACTCGAACTTTAGGGCAGGAATTACCTTATCGACTGACTGTCACTATCGAAGCTTTTGCCAATGAAAAAGATATTGTGCGTATTTCTGCAATTATTTGGGTGGATAAGGAGAGTCAAAAGCCTATTATTATCGGTAAAAAAGGCGAGCAATTAAAAAAGGTAGGCACTTACGCACGTCTGGATTTAGAAAAATACTTTGAAAAGAAAGTTTATTTACAATTATGGATTAAAATCAAAACGGGTTGGTCGGATGATGAAAAAATGTTACGCCAGTTGGGTTATGAAGAGTAATCATTGATGATGCAGCGTGTAAATTTAGAACCCGCTTATGTTTTACATCGTCGTCCGTATAGCAATACGAGCTTATTGTTAGACGTTTTTACCGCGACGTATGGCAGAATGTCAGCACTTGCACGCAGTGCACGTGGATTGAGTTCACGTTATCGCGGAAAATTAGAATTGTTTTATCCAATGTTAATTTCATGGTCAGGACGCAGTGAATTAAAAACTTTAGGCACAGTAGAATTTTCTAATACGCCTATTATTTTGGATGGCGATGCTTTATTGTGTGGGTTTTATTTAAATGAAATGTTGCTGCGTTTATTAGAGAAAGACGATCCGTACCCCCAATTATTTCACCTTTATCACGACACTTTACAACAATTAAGTTGCCAGCAAGATCAACGGCAGATATTGCGTTTATTCGAAAAAAAATTATTGCATGAATTGGGTTATGGTTTGACATTTACGCATGAATTACAATCCGGTCACGATATTTATGCCGAAAAATTTTATCAATATATTCCAAACCGAGGATTTACTCATTGCGAACCCAATGTGAGAGATGAGACAATTTTCGCAGGTTCCAGCTTATTAGCCCTACATCACGAAAATTTTGCGAATTCCGCAGAGCTTAATGATGCTAAACGTTTAATGCGTTTAGTATTTAAGCGTCATTTAGGGGACAAACCATTAAAGACCCGAACATTACTGACTTAAGGAGAAAAATACATGGGAGTCGATAATATAATTCGTTTAGGTGTGAATATCGATCACGTTGCGACTTTACGTCAAGCGCGTCACACACGATTTCCAGATCCCGTTTATGCGGCGTTAGTTGCGCAAGAACATGGAGCTGATGGAATTACTTTGCATTTGCGCGAAGATCGTCGACATATTCAAGAACGTGATGTTGAATTGTTAAAAGAACAGTTAATTGTGCCGATGAATTTAGAAATGGCAGCCGCTGAAGAAATTGTCAAATTTGCCGAACGCATGCAGCCTGAAAAATGCTGTTTAGTTCCTGAAAAACGTGAGGAATTAACTACCGAAGGTGGGCTCGATGTTGCTGGACAATTTGAGCATATTCGAGATGTTTGTGCACAACTCTCGCAGGCGAATATCGAGGTTTCCCTTTTTATTGACCCCAATAATAAACAAATCGATGCTGCCAAAAAATGTAATGCGCCGGTCGTTGAGTTGCATACTGGGCATTATGCAGATGCAAAAAATCCGAAAGAACAACAAAAATATTTAGTGGAAATTATTTCTGCCGTTGAATATGCGCATTCATTAGGATTAATTGTTAATGCGGGACACGGTTTAAATTATCATAATGTGCAAGCAGTGGCTGCGATTCCACTGATTAACGAATTAAATATCGGACACAGCATTATTTCACGCGCCATTTTTTGTGGATTAATCGCGGCTATCCGTGAAATGAAAGCTTTAATGATGTTGGCACGGGGAACGCGTCAACAAGGACCTGAGTCTCCTTATAGTTGAAGGACTCAAAGTTGAGTTAAGCACGCTAAGAGAAAACGTAAACGCAAAGACGCGAAGGGAAGAAGAGGCGCAAAGAAAGAATATTGTGTTAAGCCGTTTTTGAGTTTAAAGTTATATAAATAAATTATATAATCTATGTTTTTAGGTCTTTTGTAACCTTCGGAAAAGAAAAAATAAACTCGATAAATTCACCTTCAACGGAATGACAAGTAATATCTCCACCAAATAGCTGCATCGTTTGTTTAATCGAAACTAAACCCAGTCCCGTACCTTGCTGTTTATTCGTTTTGTATCCTGAAAAAAATTGTTTTACGATTTCGGGTGACGCCCCTCCAGCCGTATCTTTAAAACGTACTAGATTATTTTGTTCACCTGATTCACTAGAAATATAGATTTTTCCTTTTCCATTTTTTTCAATTTGATATAACGAATTTTTAATTAAATTATAAAAAGCGTAAGTTAGCAAAACATCATTACCTAAAAAAGCAAAACCTTTATCCAGTTTACATTCTATTAATGATTTTTGGTGATCATCAGTATAAGGATAATCTTTTAATGCTCTCCCCATAATAATATTAATCCAGCAAATTTCTAAGTCATCTCGATTTATACCTCCACTGACCAATTTGCTTAACATTTTTAAAGTCGAGCTGATAAATTCATTTAATTTAATCATTTCTGCTTCGAAGGCCTCAGGAATTTCCTGCAAGTAATTGTATTCTCTGGTACTAATCGTTTCCATTTCCAAGTTATTTTCTTCGGCTTTTTTATAACCGTCTAAAACGATCGGTATTAAATCTTCTAAATTTTCGCTCTTACGCATTAATATAGATAACGGTGTTCGTATGTCGTGCGCTATTCTTCCTGCTACCACAGTCACTGCGAGACGCAGATTTTCTTCCAATTGGGCTTTTTCTTTTGCTGCTTCTGCTGCCTTTAGCAAAGCTTTCTTTTCACGCTCCTCAGCCCGTTTACGATCAGTGATATCTACGGATATACCGATAATCCCAATAACTTTCTTATCCTCATTATACAGAGGTGTTTTGGTAGTCAATACGGTAATTTGCTTGTTATTTGATAGGGTAGCGGGTTCTTCTAACATTGATTCTTTCGCAGAATTAATGACGGACGAATCTATTTCTTTAAAGAAATCTGCATAAGCACACCAGGGGAGCTCGTAATCTGTCTTTCCAATTATTTCATCAGGCGAAGTAACACCCGCCATTTCAGCCACATATTCGTTGCATCCAAGATATCGACCCTTCATATCTTTCCAATACACACTTACTGGCAGTTTATTAATTACGTTAGTAAGGTATGCAACTTTCTGCTTGTTTTCAGTCACTTCCTTTTTTAATCTGTCAATTTCATGCAACAATTCGTCGACGTTTTGCATTTTTTTAGCTTCCCAGCATTTTGCTAGAATTATACGATAAGGATTAAAAAAATGATAACAGATACAGGCAACTTTACTAACTTTTAATTTGTGCTATACCCCTTTGCGTTTACGTTTTCTCTTAGCATGCTTAACTCAACTCTGTGACCTTCATCTCATAATTGCCATCCGCAAAAAATCGCAAATAACTTATTTTTTCGTGCCAAGCGCCTAATACAATTCGTTCTGCAGTGGAATTATTTATTGTTAGATTATGCACCTTGGGTCGGTGCGTATGTCCGTGAATTAAGCGCGGAACTTGAAATTCCGTCATTAATTTTTCTACGGCCTCTTCTGTAACATCAATAATGTAATCCGCGATGGATTGAGTGTAACGCTGACTTTGTTTTCGCATGTATTTTGGTATTTTACGTCGAATCCACAAAGGTACTTTCAAAAATAAATTTTGCCAGCGCGGATTGAGCGCCACGCGTCGATATTTTTGATGTCGAATATCTAAGGTACAAAGCATGTCGCCATGTGATAATAAAACACGATGTCCATAAAGATCAATTAAACTGGGGTCGGGTAATATCGACATTCTGCATTGAGTAGCAAAGCGTTTACCGAGTAAAAAATCGCGATTACCATGCATGAAATAAATCGGAACATTTTTGGCGGCTAATCCTCGCAATATTTCGCTAATTTTCGTGTGAAAAGCGGTGCGATCATCGTCACCGATCCAGGCTTCAAAAAAATCGCCTAAAATGTAGAGCGCATCGGCATGCATTGCCTCATGCAGAATGAAATGTTCAAAATTTGCAGTAATCTGAGGTTCGTTTTCTTGTAGATGAAGATCGGAAATAAATAGGGTATGTCCAGACATCGGCTTTAAGTTCCATTAAACAAACGCATTATGGATCGTAACGTAGCCTGGATCGTAGATCCAGGAAAAATCATGGATCTACGATCCAGGCTACGACTTGTTCACTCCAGGCGACTCGGGTAGGATAGCGGGATATCCCCGATCTTAGAATCCAATAGGTGAATATTCAGCATGAAAACCCGTTTTTGTCCCAGTCCGACTGGTTTAATGACTCTTGGCAATGCGCGTACGGCATTATTTAGTTATTTATATGCCCATGCTAATGGCGGCAACTTTTTATTACGAATAGAAGACACTGACCGTGAGCGCTCTAAAAAGGAATACGATCAAGCGATTCAGGCTGATTTACGTTGGTTAGGTTTGCAATGGGATGAGGGACCGGCTCATGAAGTGGATGAACATGGGCCCTATCATCAATCGGAACGCCAAGCGATTTATGATGACTATTATCAACGCCTGCAAGAGGCAACCTTAGCTTATCCCTGTTTTTGTAGTGATGAACAGCTTGCATTGACCCGACGCATTCAACGTTCAGCAGGAAAACCACCACGTTATAGTGGTGTTTGTCGTTCATTGAGTCAAAAAGATATTCAAACAAAATTAGCTGCTGGGGTTCAACCGACCTTGCGTTTTCGTGTGCCGGATAATGTAGAGATTCGATTTACTGATTTAGTGCGTGGCGAACAAATATTTCAAACGAATGATATTGGCGATTTTATTATTCGACGTGCGGATGGTAAAACTTCTTTTATGTTTTGTAACGCGATCGATGATGCCTTAATGAGTGTTACTCACGCATTACGCGGTGAAGATCATCTCACCAATACACCACGTCAAATTATGATATTACAAGCATTAGGTTTTGAAGTTCCACAATACGGACATTTATCGTTAATTGTGGGTATGGATGGAAGTCCATTATCGAAACGTCATGGCAGTCGTAGTATTCAAGAATTACGCCATGAAGGATTTTTGCCGCTGGCCATTTGCAATTATATGGGGCGACTCGGACATTATTACGCGAATGATAAATTCATGAGTATGGATGAATTAGCAGAAGGATTTAAAATCGAAACTTTAAGTAAATCGCCGGCGAAATTTAATCCGCAACAATTATTGTATTGGCAAAAAGAAGCTTTACAAAAATTATCTGAGGCAGAATTCTGGAGTTGGGCTGGAGATGATTTGCGAGCAACAATTCCTATTGAAAAACAAGCTTTATTTGCAGAAATGGTTAAACCTAACGTGACATTTCCAACAGATATTCGTACATGGTCGGATATTTGTTTTTCGTCTAACTCGTTAATAATAGATGACGCCGATCGTGAAATTTTATCCCAAACAGATAACCGCTATTTTCAAGAAGCATCCCAGGCGTATAAAAAATATAATAATGACTATCAAAAAATAATGGAGCATATCAAAAATACCTTAAATCTAAAGGGTAAAGCTTTATTTCAACCATTGCGTGTTGCTCTAACTGGTAAAGCGCATGGACCTGAATTAGCAAAATTACTGTTATTATTGGAGCCCAGCGTTGTTCTACAACGATTGCAGGAGCATGTATGACTATAGAATTAGTTGAATGTTTGCAGCTGACACCACATCCTGAAGGTGGTTATTTTCGTCGTACGTTTGTTTCAGAATATGTGACTGATGTTCCTGACGGTCAAAAAAGACAAATGGCTTCAGCCATTTTTTATTATTTAAAGGGTACCGATTTTTCGACTTGGCATCGACTAGCGGTCCAAGATGAAATTTTTCATCATTATGCTGGAAGCAGTGTCACTATTCATGTAATCGATTCGAAAGGGGCACTCACGCATTTAAATTTGGGTATCCCCACTGTCGATAATCCGAATTGCCTTCCACAACAAATTATTCGTGCAGGATCTTGGTTCGCAGTTGAAGTGGATTGTTCTAATTCTTTTAGTTTAATGGGCTGTACCTTAACACCGCAATTTACGGTGGATGATTTTGCAATGCCTACGGCTGCAGAACTCCTTGCACAGTTTCCGCAGCATCAAGATATTATTAAGCGATTAACTCGAGAATAAACATGCTACAGATTTACAATACGCTCACAAAAAATAAAGAAATTTTTAAACCGATCATTCCGGGCAAAATTAAAATGTATGTGTGCGGTATCACGCCATATGATTATAGCCATATCGGTCATGCGCGTTCTTTTATTGTATTTGATGTAATTACGCGTTATTTACGCGTGCGTGGTTATGATGTTACTTTGGTACGTAATATCACGGACATCGATGATAAAATTATTAAACGGGCTATTGAAGGAAACGAAGATTTTACTAAAGTTACCGAGCGTTTTATTCAGGCTTGGAATGAAGATACTAAAGCTTTAGATATTTTAGCGCCAGATTATGAACCCTGTGCTACTCAATATATTGCGGAAATTATTCAATTAACCCAGAAATTATTAGCAAACGGATACGCTTATATTGCTGGGAATGGTGATGTTTGTTATTCGGTTAATAAATTTAAAGATTATGGAAAACTGTCTAATCGTAATTTAGAAGAGCTGATTGCTGGCACGCGAGTGGAAATTGCTGAAAGCAAACAAAATCCGCTAGATTTTGTGTTATGGAAATTAGCCAAGCCCGGTGAACCGAAATGGAATTCACCTTGGGGTGAAGGACGTCCTGGCTGGCATATTGAATGTTCTGCGATGTCGAGCAATATTTTGGGACAGCCTTTCGATATTCATGGTGGTGGCATGGATTTAAAATTTCCGCATCATGAAAATGAAATTGCACAGTCCGAAGCGGCGCTCGAAAAAAAATATGCGAATTACTGGATGCATGTCGGCTTGCTCGAGGTCGATAATGTAAAAATGTCGAAATCTTTGGGAAATTTTTTCACGATTCGAGATGTTTTAGCAAAATATCCCGCCGAAGAATTACGCTATTTTATGCTGAGCGGTCATTATCGCAGTCCATTGAATTATTCAGAAGATAACTTAGCGCAAGTCCATCAATCGTTAACGACTTTATACACAGCTTTGCGCGATTTACCGGATGCAGCCGAAAACAATACTGAAAGATTTCACGAAAGTTTTAACGCTGCGATGGATGATGATTTTAATACTCCCGTCGCTTTTGCTACGTTATTTGAAATGGCGCGAGAAATAAATCGTTTGCGCAAACAAAATAAAATCGAAGAGGCGGCTGGTTTAGCTGCCGGATTACGGGAGTTCGGAAAAATTCTGGGTTTTCTGCAGCAAGATCCGAACCATTATTTGCAAGGTCGACATGCCGAAAATGATATAGATAATATTGAAAATTTAATTGCAGCTCGTAAAACAGCCCGCGAACAAAAAAATTGGCAGGAAGCCGATCGCATTCGCGAACAGTTAAGTACAATGGGAATTATTATCGAAGATAATTCAACAGGAACGCATTGGCGCCGAGAATAAAAAATTCTGGAGTACGTCGTGGTCAAAAAAATAGGATTGTTTTTATGCTTAATTTTAAGCGTTTGTTTGACTTATGCAGACACTCCAAAAGCTTATTTATTAGAGGTGCAAGGTGCTATTGGTCCCGCGGTAGAAGATTATATTAATCGCGGTATTTCCAAAGCAAATGAAGATAAGGCGAATGCGATAATTTTGCAAATGGATACGCCGGGCGGTTTGGCGAAATCCATGCGCGATATTATTAAAGAAATTATTACCTCCAAAGTTCCCGTTATTGCGTATGTTGCGCCGAGTGGAGCGCGAGCTGCAAGTGCTGGCACTTATATTTTATATGCTGCTCATGTCGCGACGATGGCCCCTGGAACAAACTTGGGCGCTGCAACTCCAATCGCCATGGAAATGCCAGGCACTGGTCATGAAAAAGATAAAAAATCACCGAGTGATCTTAAAGCGATAAATGATGCGCGGGCTTATATTCGCGCTTTAGCACAAATGCGTCATCGCAATGTAGAATGGGCAGAAAAAGCCGTCAGCCAAGCTGAGAGTTTATCGGCTGAAGAAGCTTTGAAATTAAAGGTGATTAATTTAATTGCCAAGAATATTCCAGAACTCTTGCAAAAAGTGAATGGGATGACGGTAGAGATTCAAGGCGCTCCTGCTATTCTCAACACCAATAATTTAAGTGTCGTTTCTTATAAAGTCGATTGGCGCACACGATTTTTAGCAGTTATTACTGATCCAACAGTCGCTTACATTTTATTGATGATAGGATTTTATGGAATATTTTTCGAATTATTAAATCCAGGATTTATTGCACCTGGTGTCATCGGTGTTATTGCTTTATTGGTGGGATTATATGGCTTAGCTTTATTGCCGATTAATTATGTGGGCTTAGGGTTAATTATTTTGGGATTAGCATTTTTAGTGGCAGAGGCGTTTTTACCGAGTGGTGCATTAGGCGTGGGAGGCGTTGTTAGTTTTATTATAGGTTCCATTTTATTATTCAAAGCGCCATATATTGGATTTACATTGCCAATTACCACCATTGTCGTTGTGACGATATTTACGATTATTTTTGTTTTAATCATTTTAAGTTTAGCTATTCGGTCACGGCGAAAACCGATCGTCAGTGGTCGAGAAGCTTTGATCAATAAAGAGGGTATTTTGGATATAGACCCCGACGGTAAAAAATGGGTGCGTATCGAAGGAGAGCGTTGGCAATGTCGAAGCGATGTTGCGGTTAAAAATGGAGATCGCGTGCAAGTCGTACGTGTCGAAGGATTAATTTTAGTTGTAAAACCGGTTACTCAATAGGAGATTTAAATGCTTATCGCGATTATTGTTATTGCTGTCGTTATTTTTCTTTTAATATTGAAAGCCGTTAATATTTTAAAAGAATATGAGCGGGGAGTGGTGTTTAATTTAGGTCGTTTTTGGAAAGTAAAAGGACCGGGTTTAATTATTGTGGTTCCTATTCTGCAACAAATGGTGCGCGTGCAATTGCGCACCGTGGTGATGGACGTTCCCACGCAAGATGTTATTTCTAAAGATAACGTCTCCGTTCGTGTGAATGCGGTGATTTATTTTCGTGTGATCGATCCTGAAAAAGCCATTATTCAAGTAGAAGATTATTTTGAAGCAACTAGTCAGTTAGCACAAACTACATTACGCTCTGTACTGGGACAACATGAATTAGATGAAATGCTTTCTGAACGCGATAAATTAAATAAAGATATTCAGACTATTTTAGATTCGGAAACAGATGCATGGGGAATTAAGGTTGCGAATGTAGAAATTAAACATATTGATTTAGAAGAAAGTATGGTACGTGCCATCGCACGACAAGCAGAGGCAGAACGCGAACGTCGAGCTAAAGTGATTAATGCGCAAGGTGAATTTCAAGCTGCGACGAAATTAAGTGAGGCGGCTGAAATTTTATCGCACCAACCGCAAGCGATTCAATTACGCTATTTACAAACGCTCATGGATATCGCGGGAAATCAAACGACCACCATTGTGTTTCCGTTGCCGATTGATTTTATTAATGCGTTGCAAAGCAAAATTGCCAAAAAATAATTAAGTAGCCTGGATCGAAGATCCGGGAAAAAGGTTCTTCGGACCGGGCTACACGCAGACATTATTCCCGATCGGGAATAATGCGCTATTTTTCCTATATACTTGATATGAAATATTCCCGTTCGGTAATATTATACGAGCTAATATGCAAATCTGCGATCCAGTACGGTATTTCCAACTCCGATTTTTCGATTTATTCTTGGTCTATGTATGTCAGCAGGAAAATATCGGGATTTAGTTTAATTGAAGTCTTGTTCGCATGGTGGATATTATCGAGTTTTATTTTTTTAATGTTATCCATCATGCTGCAACAATCTTTCCTAATAAAATCCTATTATTATCGTGCGGTTGCAGTCTTACAGCTTAAAAATATTCTTGTTATGGGTTTGGAAAGTTGGGAGGCATGGAATCAACAAAACAAAATAATTTTACCCAGCGCTCATGCATTTATTACTTGCGACGGGGTTAAATGTCAAATTTGTTTGAAATGGCAAAGTAACAGAGAAAAATTATGCGTTTTCAGTCGACTAAAGGGTTTACCTTATTAGAGCTTGTTTTAGCTATGGCGTTGTCTGGTATGCTTTCGCTAGAAATGCTCCATCTTTTGTTGCGTATTCAGCGTGAATCGACGTATCAACAGCAATATATTTCGACCATTCATCGGTTTTTGTTTTTAACCGATTATCTCACGCAGCAGGTTCAAGCGGCCGATCAAATTATTTTGGCTGATTTGCAGCATTTAATTTTAAGACAACATGGATTTTCACAAAAATTTTTTATTGCTAAAACTGCATACGATCCAAAAATTTCGAGTTTATATCAGCAAATCAATGAGGAGCGTCGACAGGAATTGGCGCATGCCATTATAGCAATGCATAGTCATGAAACTAAGGCCAATATCGCGATTTGGTTGTTAGCGAGATCGGAGCAACGTGTGTCGAAACAAAAAACCATCTATTTTTTTGATGGGCAATATTATGCAGTGCAGGATGGCTATCTTTATTTTGCATGGCCGATTTATATAAAAAAAGGGGACAAATTTGAAAATGCCAGGATATATTTTGCTGAGTATGCTTATCGTTAGTTTTTTAATTTGTTTGGTGGTGATGAATCAATTAAGCAATGCGCCGTTAATAAAAAATTTAACAAATCATTTCTATTATTATTTTATAGCGCAACAAATTGCGGAGGAAAAATTGGCATATGTATATAGCCAATTACCTAAATTAATGGATGGTAGTCAATTTCTAGGTGAGGACCTTTGTGGTCGAAAAATCTATTTATTGCAAGTAGATGGATTTTTTCATGGAATTAAAAGTCATTTACAGAGAAGATTTGTTGATGAATCGACTAAAAAATCTAATCAATGTTTATCGCATATGCGATGAAGAACGATAACAGAATTTTTAGGTAGGTATAAATGAATTACTCGAGATTAAATTTAATTCCCTGCGCGAGCGGTAATTCATCGCTCCAATTAATGGTATTTGTTTGTCGGCGCATATAACTTTTCCATGCGTCAGATCCGGCTTCGCGACCACCACCTGTTGCTTTTTCTCCACCAAATGCGCCGCCAATTTCAGCACCTGAAGTGCCGATATTGATATTCGCAATACCACAATCGGAACCCATGGCGGAAATAAATTTTTCTGCATGTTTAATATTATTCGTAAATAATGCCGATGATAAACCTTGCGTGACATTATTATTCATTTTAATGGCTTCATCAAATTTGCGATACGACATGACATATAAAATCGGTCCGAAAGTTTCCTTTTGCACGATGGGCCATTGATTTAAACCTTCAATAATGGTAGGTTGCACGAAATAACCGGTTTCTTCGAGTTTTTTACCACCAAAAAGAATTTTACCGCCAGAACTTTTTGCGGTTTCGATGGCTTGTAAAAATTTGGCGACCGAGGTTTGATCGACTAACGGTCCCATTAAATTTTTACTATCCAACGGATCGCCGATACTGACTTGTTTATAAGCTGAAATAATACGTTCTACGATATCATCGTACATGGATTCGGGCACGAATAATCGTCGGGTTGATGTACAGCGTTGTCCGGTGGTGCCCACCGCGCCAAAAACGGTTGCCGGTATCGCAAGTGATAAATCTGCAGATTCATCGATAATTAATGCATTATTTCCGCTACATTCCAATAAACATCCACCCAGGCGTTTGCTCACCATGCGATTGACGCGTGTTCCAACAGAAGTAGAACCCGTAAAAGAAATTAAAGGAAAACGATTATCTTTAACAAAATTCTCTAATATATCGGGATCTTCACAGATAAATAAATTAAAAATACCTTCTAAACCATTTTCTTGCATGACTTGATTACAAATGTGTTGGATGGCGATCGCGCATAATGGTGTTTTGCTTGAAGGTTTCCAAACAACAGTATCACCGCAAACAGCAGCGATAAATGCATTCCAAGACCATACCGCCATCGGGAAATTAAATGAACTAATCACGCCAATCACGCCTAAAGGATGCCATTGTTCAAACATGCGATGTTGGGGACGTTCCGACTGCATGGTATTTCCGTATAACATCCGCGATAATCCCACAGCAAAATCGGCCATATCAATCATTTCTTGCACTTCGCCTAAACTTTCTTGCAACGGTTTACCCATTTCTAAGGTAATTAACGTTCCCAATAATTCTTTTTTTTCGCGTAGCAATATTGCGATTTGCCGAACAATCTCACCTCTTTTTGGTGCCGGTAACATACGCCAGCTCTGAAAATTTTCTTCTGCTTTTGCCATCACAGTTTCATAATCGCGATGTCCACTTTCTCTTACTGTTGCAATGACTTCTTCGGTGGTGGGATTAATAGAACTTATGGGTTTATGATTTGTTGTGGGAGCCCATCCAGATTCTCCATAACTTGCACCGGAATTGTGATCTTTAATTTTTAGATTATCAAGAATGTTTTTTTTCATGTTTCACCTTGAGGTAAGTGCCAAAGGGTCCTTGCAGCACTTCATTTAAAGTAAATTGTTCTTGACGAATATAACCTGCGTATTTTTCAGGATGACTTAAAACGATGTGCAGCACTGCGCATGCAGTTGCAGCAGTCGTAATTTGTAAAGCAGTATAATCAATATTATTTATTTTTTCGCCATAATATTTGTTAACGAAAGTTCTGCGGACCAATCTATCTTTCATTTTTCCAATAACGGAAATATAAATAATGACGACATCATCGATCGTAAAAGGGATAGCATTTAATAAAATACTTTTTAAAGTATCCATATCATAACGTAATTTTAAATCATTCATTAAAAAACGAATGCGATCACGATGTCCAGGATAGCGAATCGATTTATAAGTTAGAGATTCTACACGGCCTACATAAGTTTGGGGTAAACTGCCTAAGCCGCCAGAAGTATTAAATGCCTCATAACTTAAACCGTCAATTTGCACGTTCTCTACATTTTCTAGTGGTTGCTGCATGACGATTTCGCCATTTTCGATCGAAGGACAAGGTTTATTATATTCGTTGAGTAAACCATCTACCGACCAAGTAAATGCGTATTTTAGTTCGTTGCTCACATGCATTGGTAATGCGCCGCAGCGTATTTTAACGGTTTCTAATTCGTTAACATCGCGCATTAAATCATTCGCAATAATATTGACAAAACCAGGTGCTAAACCGCATTGCGGAACAGATGCTTTTTGACTATTTTGCGCGAGTTGTTGCACGAATGCGGTGACTGCAATATCTTCGGTTAAATCGAAATAATGAATTTGATTGTCATAGGCGATTTGTGCAATTTGCTGATTGCAAAAATAAGGTAATGCAGATAATACTGCCTGAATTTTTTTATTTTCGATTAATCGAGTGACGTCGGCTGCATTCGTGAGATCAATTTGTTGAAATTGGAGATGAGGTAAGTGCCTCAAGTTCGGATTGATTTGCAGCAATTGACAATCGGCCAAGATAACTTCGTATTTAGTCGTTCTAGCCAGTAAATGTGCAATGGTGCTGCCGACTTGGCCGGCCCCTGCGATCAATATCGTATCCATGATCACATCCAATTCTTTGTTGTTTTCTACTTGATCATAGCAGCTGCCGGTGTATTTTATGTGCTCACAAAACGTAACTCATTGGCATTTTAGAGAATTTAGACTGTAGCCTGGATCGAAGATCCGGGATCATCCTCCTCCTGGCGCTTCGATCCAGCCGACAAACATAATTAGAAGAGTAGATTTTTATAGATAATCCCATCTTTCATAACTAATTTTAAATGTTCCTCATACTCTACCAAGCAATTAATATCTTCTAACGGATTTCCGTCAACCACAATTAAGTCTGCATAAGCATTGGGTTCGATAATGCCTAATTTATCGGGTAAATTTAAAATTTCTGCATTCACAATAGTTGCGGAATAAATGCTATCAAATGGCGTATCGACTTTTGCGCGTAAGCTGAATTCTTTTAATTGCCATTCATGTCCTTTAACACCCCAAAGATCGGTGCCAAATCCTACTTTTACGCCGTGGCTGCGAGCAATTTGAATAGCATGTTGGCCCGAGGCAATGGTGTCATCAATCATTTTACGATCTAATTTGGCGAATGTGCCTTTATCGGCTTTGCCTAATTCCGACATCGCTAATAAAGTAATTAAAGTAGGAACCAAAAAGACTTTTTTACTTGCCATTAATTTTGCGGTTTTATCATCTAAAAAATTTCCGTGTTCAATGGTGCGAACTCCACATTCCACGCAACGCGCTATCGCATCTAATGTATATGCATGAGCCATCACATACGTTCCCCAACCAGCTGCTTCTTCGACTATCGCTTTAATTTCATCTTCCGAATAACAAAAGAGGGGAATTTTTCCGGTGGGTGAAGTAAATACTACCCCGCCCGAAGCAAAAATTTTAATTTGCGTCGCGCCTTTTCGCAGTTCTTCACGCGCAGCTTTGCGTACTTCGTCGACTCCATCAGCGATATTAGAAAGTGTAATTGCCGAATGAATACAGGTGCATGGTTCAGCGTGATCGTTGATTTTGCGAAAATCGCCACCGCCACCGCGTTGGGTTAACGCCTTACCCGAATAAAATAATCGCGGCCCATTTACTAAACCTTTGGTAATGGCATTGGATAATCCCATATCGGCACCGCCGGCCTCACGAATACTGGTAAATCCGCGTGCGAGCATGTTTTCTAAATATTTACCGGCTTGAATCGCAATTTCCGTGATGGGGATATTATCATTGGCGGGACTCATTTCAGGACCGGTGACATGTGTGTGCGCGTCAATCAATCCTGGCATCAAGGTCTTGCCTTGTAGATCGATAACTTGTTCGTGCGCACGATCGATGGTGCCTTGCTTCACTTCTTGAATAATTTTATTTTCAACAAGAACTTCGAATCCGGGACGGGCTTTTTTAAAGCGGGCATCTACGAGTGTGGCATTTTTAAATAGAATGGTATTCATGGTGCGGCCTTCCTTGGTTTACCTGAATTTCTATTGTAGCGGACATCCCTGATGATTTACCAGCATGTAACCCGGGTCGGTGGACCCGGGATTGGGTTACACTATTCCTTTAATTTTTTCAGTAACAACTCATTCACTTGATTAGGATCGGCTTTGCCCTTAGTCGCTTTCATCACCTGTCCCACAAAGAACGGCATTAATTTATCTTTACCTTCACGGTATTGTTGAACTTGTCCGGGATTATTCGCGATAATTTCATCGACCACTTTTTCTAGCGCACCGGTGTCGGTAATTTGTTTTAAGCCTTGTTTTTCAATGATGCTATCAGCACTGCCTTCACCTTTCCACATCGCCTCAAAAACTTTTTTCGCGATACTGGTGGAAATCGTATTATCGCTAATTCGTAATAATAAATCAGCGAGATGTTTTGCTGATACCGGACTTTGTTCGATGGATTTATTTTCTTTATTTAAAAATGCCGCTAAATCGCCGTTAATCCAGTTAGCCACTAATTTGGGAGTTACTTTATGGGTTTTTAACACTTGTTCAAAATAATTAGCAGTATCGAGATTATTGGCAATTAAATTCGCGTCATAATCATTTAATCCGTATTCTTGTTTGAAGCGAGCGCGTTTTTCCCAGGGCAATTCTGGCAATTCCAATTTAATTTTCGCAATAAAATCTTCTTTGAGTTTTAATGGCAATAAATCGGGATCCGGAAAATAACGGTAATCATGTGCTTCTTCTTTGCTGCGCATCGAACGCGTTTCGTCTTTATCCGCATCATATAAACGTGTTTCTTGGACGATGCTACCACCGTTTTCGAGAATTTCTTTCTGACGTTCAATTTCAAATAAAATAGCGCGTTCAACAAAGCGGAATGAATTTACGTTTTTAATTTCTGCGCGAGTGCCAAATTTTTCTGTGCCCTTTGGACGTAGAGAAATATTCACATCACAGCGGAATGAACCTTCTTGCATATTCCCGTCGCTAATGTCGATATAGCGGACTAAATTATGCAACGTTTTCAGATAAGCGATCGCTTCTTTCGATGAACGCATGTCGGGTTCGGAGACGATCTCCAATAACGGCGTGCCTGCACGATTTAAATCGATGCCTGAAAAACCACTCATATCTTCATGTAAAGATTTACCGGCGTCTTCTTCCAGATGTGCTCGCGTAATTCCAATACGTTTAGTGGTACCGTCGTCTAATTCAATATCTAAATAACCTTTTCCAACGATGGGTAATTCGTATTGACTGATTTGATAACCTTTCGGTAAATCCGGATAAAAATAATTTTTGCGTGCGAACACAGAACGATGTGCAATTTCCGCGTTGACGGTAATACCAAAACGCACCGCTAATTTAACGACTTCTTCGTTTAACACCGGTAAAACACCTGGCAAACCTAAATCAATTGCACAGGCTTGTGTATTGGGTTCGGCACCATAAGCAGTTGCGGCACCCGAAAATATTTTAGATTTTGTGTTTAATTGTACGTGAACTTCTAAACCAATGACCGTTTCCCATTCCATTTTATTTACCTCGCAATTCAGGTTGCTTTAAATGCCAATCGGTGAGTTGTTGATATTGATGCGCGATATTCAACAAGCGACCTTCTTCAAAATAATTTCCAATTAATTGCGCACCGATCGGCAAACCTTGGCTAAAACCGGATGGCATCGAAAGTCCAGGTAATCCTGCAAGATTAACTGCAATGGTGTAAATATCCGATAAATACATAGTTACAGGATCGCTTTTTTCTCCCAACTTAAAAGCAACGCTCGGAGAAGTCGGCGCTAAAATTACATCGACATTTTTAAACGCTTCGACAAAATCATTGCGAATTAAATTCCGCACCTTTTGTGCTTGTAAATAATATGCGTCGTAATATCCGGCAGATAACACATAAGTACCGATTAAAATTCGACGTTTGACTTCGCGACCAAATGCTTCGCTGCGTGAACGCTCGTATAAATCCAATAAATTTTTCGGTTTTTCGCAACGATAACCAAAACGCACACCATCGTAACGCGCTAAATTCGACGAACATTCTGCGGGTGCTAATACATAATAAACCGGTGCTGCAAAATGCGTGTGCGGTAAACTAATTTCATGTGTCGTTGCACCCTGTTTTTCTAGGGTTTTGCGTACTTCTTCAATACTGTTTGCGATATCGGCATTTAAATTTTTATCGAAGTATTCTTTCGGAATGCCAATGCGCAATCCTTTCAGGCTATTATTTAAGGTGGTTGTGTAATCGGGAACTTCACGTTCAATTGAAGTTGAATCTTGCGGATCATGGCCTGCCATCGCATTTAATAAAATAGCCGCGTCTTCTGCGGTGCGTGCTAACGGTCCGCCTTGATCTAAGCTGGAAGCGAACGCAATCATACCGTAACGGGATACGCGGCCATAGGTCGGTTTTAATCCTGTAATTCCGCATAATGCAGCGGGTTGGCGAATCGAACCACCGGTATCGGTCCCGGTCGCGCCGAGCGCAAAACCTGCAGCTACAGCGGCGGCTGAGCCACCGGAAGAACCTCCGGGAATTCGACCGGTATCCCAAGGATTTAATACGGGACCATAAAAACTATTTTCGTTGGACGATCCCATCGCAAATTCATCCATATTTGTTTTGCCTAACATGACTGTGCCGGCTGCATTAAATTTCTGAATGACGGTCGCATCATACGGCGCGATAAAATTATCTAGCATTTTAGAACCACAAGAAGTTTTAATACCTTGCGTGCAGAAAATATCTTTTTGCGCTATAGGAATTCCTGTTAAAGCATTCGCTTTTCCAGTTGCTAATAATTCATCGGCTTTTTTCGCTTGATTTAATGCGTGATCTTTAGTGACGGTAATAAAACTATTTAATTCGCGATCGAATTTTTCAATGCGATCTAAAAAATGTTGCGTCAATTCAACGCTGGAAATTTCTTTGTTTTGCAGCGCTTTTTTCAGTTCAGCTAAAGTATTTTGATGTAATTCTTTTTTCATGGCTTTTACTCGCTCTCGATGACTTGCGGTACGATATACAAACCCGCTTGGGTATCAGGTGCGATACTCTGTAAAAGTTCGCGTTCATTCGATTTGGTGATCGCATCTTTACGTAAAGGCTGTTCGATATCATAGGGGTGGGCGAGTGGCTGCACATTTGAAGTGTCAGCTTGACCCATCTCTGCAACCAGCTGCAGGATATTGGTTAAGTCCTTGCATAATGGAGCAATATCTTCATCCGACACGGCTAGGCGTGCCAGATGGGCAATTTTTTTAACGTCTTCTGGTCCAAGTCTCATTGTTCTACCCGTTATCTAAAGAAAAGGGACAATTATACCTGATCAATTTGGAGTTTGTCGAAGAGCGAGTGGACAATGCCAGTATTTCTATCCTGACATTGTCCACACTAGGATTAGTGGCGAAAAGTTATCTTGGTCGCGTTGAGTGAGAGCACTTCTCTTTTTCTTCTTTTGCCGCCTCGATAAGCGCGTCGAAAGGTTGGAAAAATTGCATGCTATGAAAAGGTTTAGCTGCGGAGGCGGTAGGTAACGCAGGTGTTTCTGCCGGTTTATTTAAAATACGATCCAACGACATGAGAGAAGTTGTGGGGTTAGTAGTGTTGGATGTTATTTTAAGCTTAAAAAGCAATTCAATTAATTGGCTTGCTTTTTTCATTAAAGCCTCATTCTCGTTGGATTTATCGAGAATACGTATCATAGTAGCAGCCAATGCAGGATTAGCCCTTTGAAACTCTAGCGCTTTTTCAAATTTGAATTTATTTAATGATCTACATTCCTCTAAAATAGTTTTTAGATTACTTGGGTATTCTGCATAACAGGTGAGTGTCGCTGTACTTACATCTAAAAGATTTGTTTTGGCGAGTAGGATTAAAATCATAAAAAGATTTAAAGTGTCTGCAGGTTCACGCTTACTTTCATTCAAAATGACAAATGCTTGGGCAAGTTGCAGGGCTTTTTGTGGATTCGCAATTAAAGTTGAAAGTGTGACATTGTTATAAAGTTTTGCATCTTTTAAGATGGCAATTCCAAAACTGAAATCAATCTTAAAAGGAGCATTGTTCGGATTTTGAAGAAACAGTTCAGCGTAATTTTCGGCAATAGGAGGCAAATCTAAATATTGTTTGTATTTAGGATGCTGACGAAGCCCGTCTATCATTGATGGCATAATATTTCTCTCGTATTAGTTAATTTCTTCAAAATAATATCAAGGAATAATTAAAATAAACTTGGCAGAGGACAAGAATGCTTTTTTATAAAGTCAAATTAATTTATGTGTCTTAAAATATGCTTATTTTCTGGCTCTTTCATGGTCATAAACTACGCATACAGGATTTATTTATACGCTATTTCGTCCATATTGCTGTCGACTGTAGATGTAAATTCGGTTAAAGTTATCACGCGATATAATCTCCTTTTTACAATAGGACGGGATGAGAATGTTTAAACGAATCAAAGGCTGTTTTTCCAAAGATATTTCCATCGATTTGGGTACAGCCAATACCTTAATTTTTGTATCAGAATTAGGTGGCATTGTTTTAAATGAACCTTCAGTAGTTGCAGTACGTAGAGATCAACATCGAGAAGATAGTGTAGTTGCGGTAGGCGTCGAAGCTAAGCGTATGTTAGGTAGAACGCCCGGAAATATCGTAGCTATTCGCCCATTAAAAGACGGGGTTATTGCGGATTTTCATGTATGTGAAAAGATGCTGCAGTATTTTATTCACAAAGTGCATAATTCCAAATCTTTTAAACGTCTATTCTTTGGGCCAAGCCCACGCGTTTTAATTTGCGTTCCTTGCGGCTCTACCCAAGTTGAACGTCGCGCGATTAAAGAATCTGCATTAGGTGCAGGTGCGCGGGAAGTTTATTTAATTGAAGAACCGATGGCAGCAGCTATGGGTGCGGGTTTACCCGTAGAAGAAGCGAGCGGCTCCATGGTCGTAGATATCGGTGGTGGTACCACAGAAGTTGCGATTATTTCTTTGAGCGGTATTGTGTATGCGGAATCTGTGCGCATCGGTGGCGATCGTTTCGATGAGGCGATTATCAGTTATGTGCGTCGTAATTACGGTACACTGATTGGTGAAACTACCTCGGAACGAATCAAACAAGAAATTGGGACTGCGTTTCCAAGTAGCGAAGTCAAAGAAATGGAAGTTCGTGGACGTAATCTATCGGAAGGTGTGCCACGCAGTTTTACTTTAAATAGCAACGAAATTTTAGAAGCTTTACAAGAACCTTTGGCGGGAATTGTGGGCGCAGTACGTGCGGCCTTAGAACAAGCTCCACCGGAATTAGCCGCGGATATTGCAGAGCGTGGAATGGTATTGACAGGTGGCGGTGCGTTATTAAAAAATATCGATCGTTTATTAATGGAAGAAACCGGTTTGCCTGTCGTTGTTGCAGAAGATCCTTTGACCTGCGTTGCGCGTGGAGGCGGTCGAGCATTGGAATTAATGCGTGGAATGCGTCGAGATTTCTTAACTCGTGACGAGTAATGCGTGAATGCGCTGTTTTTTGTAAGTTTAGCATGGATGATGTGGTGGCACCAAAGGAGGGAGTGTTATTAAAACTATTTTTACTAAAGGCCCCATACTGCGTTTTCGTGCGATTATTTGTATTTTGTTTTCGCTGGGATTGATATTTATCGGCGAAAGTCGTATTCCATTTTTTCAAACCGCTTCATCGTATTTAAATTTAGTGGTATTACCGATTCAGTATATCGTGAATACCCCTATTAAAATGACGCAATGGTTAGCTTCTAGTATTACTACCCAAGATCGTTTATTAGCAGAAAATGCGCGCTTACGGGCGCATGAATTTTTATTGCAAGCTCGATTACAACGTTTATTAACCTTAGAAAAAGAAAACGGTGAATTACGCGAGCTTTTACAGTCTTCTTCTCACGTCGGTGGTAAAGTGATTGTCGCGCAATTGTTAGCGGTGGATTTAAATCCCGGCTTACAACAAATGATTGTAGATAAAGGCTCGAAAGATCATGTTTATGTGGGCCAACCAGTTTTAGACGCATATGGTGTGGTGGGACAAATTGTAAATGTAGGTCTGCTAACCAGTAAAGTGCTTTTACTCACCGATAGTCGTAGCACAACTCCCGTACAAAATTATCGTAATGGAGTGCGCGCTTTTGCGATGGGACAAGGCGAAAGTGGAACTTTAGTTCTCATGAATGTCCCTGAAACGACCGATATTAAGCAGGGCGATTTAATGGTAACTTCGGGTTTGGACCTGCGATACCCCGTTGGCTATCCCGTCGGAATGGTCATCGATATTCAACACATTCAGGGCGAGCATTTTGTTAAAGTGACTTTAAGTTCTTTGGCACATATTGATCGCACCCAACAGGTGTTGTTAGCATGGCCGAATGATGCTTCATTAGCAAAAGCCGTGCAAAAACAATTAGAAACCGCGCTGCCATCATCTTGAGAGGCTGATTATGCAAAAAATAAAGTCGACACGTACTGGTGTGGTTATCGCAATCAGCTTTTTTTGTAGCTTTATTTTAACGATTTTTCCTTTACCGACTGCCGTTGCCTGGGCACGTCCAGTGTGGATTTTGTTGATTGTAAGTTTCTGGCTGATTTCGGCTCCGCACCGAGTAGGGATTGTCATTGCATTTATGATTGGCGTGTTAATGGATTTATTAACAGGAACTATACTGGGTTTAAATGCCTTGTTATTTACGATCTTGGCCTACCTATTATTAAAATTTCACATGCAATTACGAGGAAAATCCAGCGGACAAAAAATCTTAGTGATGATGGTGATAACCACCATTTATTTGGCTATTCAATACTGGTTTACTGCGCGTCATAATATTACCTATCATACTTGGAAATATTGGTTGCCGATTTTTACCACTGCGTTATGTTGGCCGATAGTGGCATTTTTATTGCGCGATTATCATTTGCGGTTTAAAGTGAGCCGATGATAAAGCGAGTCTTTCTTAATGGTTGCAGAAAAATTGGATTCATCACTGCGAGCTTAATAATAATATGCGCGGTTTTGCTTACTGTCGCGCGCTTTGCTTCACCCTTAGTTGAAAAAAATAAACCTTTCTTTGAGCGTATTACCAGCCGAATTTTGCAGCATCCCGTGCAGATTGGACAGATTAAATTATCTTGGCAGGGCTTAGAGCCTGCGGTTAATTTAATGGGTGTCAGCATCCAATCTGAGGATCATCAACGTTTGTTATTCAAACTCGATCACGTTAATTTTGCGATTAATCTTTGGCAAAGCGTGCGCCATCAACAGATTTTACCTGATCATGTCGATTTATCCGGTGCTGAAGTAACTTTAAAACAACAGCCAAATGGTCAATGGCGTTTACTTGGTGTTGGAAATTTCAGTCAAGAGAGCTCCTTGTCTACAAATGCCAAACAATTATTTTATTGGCTGGCCTTGCAATCTAATATTTCCATCCATGGAGCAGGGGCAAGATTATTCGACAACCAACAGCATAGTTTATTTTTGCAGGGATTTTCCTTAATCGTACATAATAGCGAAAACGGACATTATATTCGTGGAGTAGGCGCTATTCTTAGTGAAAACGATTCTACTCCTGTCCGATTTCAAGTTACGCCTTATATGCAAAAGCAAAATCCCAGTGATTTTAATGCTGATTTTTTTGTGCAGCTACCACGATTAAATGTCACCAGTTGGTGGAGTCAATCACTGATTAGTAGTTTTATCAAACCGTTTGGGCTCAATAAAGGTGGGATTACCGCAGAAATTGAGGGAAAAATTCGGCATCAACATTTGCAGGAAATTAATGGCAAAGTCTCTGCAACCAATATTCAATTTAGCAATACCAAAAATGAATTTGCTCACGCCGAGCGTTTGAGTTTTAATTTCGATTGGCGACAGATGGAGAATGCCTGGGCTTGCAATTTAAACCACATTGTATGGCAAAATCATCAATTAAATACGGTATTAAATCAAATTAATTTAAGTTCTCTCGTTCATGGAAATGAGCCTGAATATAAGGTTTATTTAGATAAGATCTCATTGTCCGTGTTAAAAAATTTATTTCATTTTTCTGAATGGTGGAATAATTCTTTTGCGGTATGGGATCAACGTTTAGAACCTAATGGACAGCTGCAGAAAGTCAATGTTCAATATCAAGTAAACAATGATAAGCCTAATTACATCATTGAAAGTGAATTTAGCGATGTAGACACTAAGCCCTGGGAAAAATTTCCTGGAGCTAATAATCTAAAAGGTAAAATCTATTTAACTCCGGAAACTGGCGTAGTTAACTTAAACGCAGCAAATTTAACCATAGTTTATCCTTATCTATTCAAAAATCCGTTAGCAAAAATTCAGATAAAGACGCAATTAGTTTGGCAGCGAGTTTCGCCAGAAGCTTGGTTGTTTCAAATTCCAGAACTCACTTTCGATAACGAAAATCTATATTTTCAAGGTAAAGTAAAATTAACTTTACCAGAGCATGCTAAACCAATATTAAATGTTAGCGGTCATTTTAATGCGCGTGATGTGGGGCAATTGAAAAATTACGTTCCTGAGACGGTGATTTCTTCAAATTTACACAATTGGTTATTACAAGCATTTGATCGTGGCGCAATCCCAAAGGGCGAAATTCAGTTAGATACTGCACTAAAACCTTCTTTGCGTATTAATATGCAAGTAGAAAACTTCGATTTACGTTATGCAGATAATTGGCCGCTTATTAATAAAATCACCGGCATTTTAACCATAGACGACCAGAGCATGGTCATAACCAGCGATCACGCTTTTACGGCCGGGAATGCTCTTTCCAATGTATCGGTAAAAATCCCAGATTTAGTTGATCCCATTATTTATGTTTCTGGTAATGCGCATGGTACAACGCAAGCGGGAATTGATTTTTTGCGTGCGAGTCCATTGGATGTGGGTAAAGCAGTAACAGGCTGGGCGGGAAAAGGTAATGTAGTATTGCAATTAAATCTAAAGAAGAAATTATCTGCCGAATCAACGGATGCAGATGTTACTGGCAAGGTCGAATTGCAAAATAGTAGTCTGAATATGATGCCGGTGATGCCTGCAGTTACCCAAATAATGGGTGAAGTGAATTTTCATAATGAGAATGTTTTTTCAGATCGCTTAATTGGAAAAATGCTAAATCAGTCCTTGGCGGCAAAAATTTCCACGGATTTTGATGCTAAGCATCAACCATGGTTGGTCTTTAAGATACAGGGTGATTTGAGCGCTGAGAAATTAGCTCCCTTATTTCCTGCTGCATTTGCTGGAAAAATTCAAGGACAAGCACCTTATGATGGCATTTTAAAAGTGACCACGACTAATAAGGGAGAATTAAGAAGTGATGTGACTTTAACGTCGAGTCTCGCTGGATTATCCATCCAGGTGCCGGCACCTTACGCTAAAATATCCAAACAAATTGCCGCCAGTAAAATGCATCTTTATTTCGATGAAAAAGATAATTTAAATTTATTTTTGCAATATAAAAATTTATTATCTTTTGCGGGTAAATATCATGCTAATAAAGATGCCCTGCAGTTCCAATCCGGAGAATTGCATTTAGGTAAGGGCCAAGCCAAATTGCAAAAAATCCCAGGCTTATTGATTGATGGCAGTGTAACGCGTTGGGACTGGAAAAATTGGTATCCCACATTACAGCCCGCATTACATTATGTAAACCATACAGGTTCTGGCATGGAGTTACGTTTAGTTTCATTAGATATAGCGAACCTCGGTTTTCTAAATCAGCATTTATCTAAGGCTTATCTTAATATTTCACCAAAGCCTGATTATTGGAAGATTAGCGTAAATAGCAAAGAAGTGAATGGAAATATTTACTTACCAAAGTCAGTCGTCAATCCGTGGCGGATTGAGTTGGAAAAATTCGGTATTAATTTGAATGACAATGATAAATCGCAATTAAATCAATGGAAGAGTGAGATTAATCCGCGCAAACTACCTGCATTCGAATTTTCTTGTCAGCAATGTCAATACAATCAGAATAATTTAGGGGCTATAAAATTAAAAGTCAGCAAAAATGCTGCTGGAATTAATATTGATGAACTCAACATTTATAATAAAACATACTCATTAATTTTAAAGGGGCAATGGTCTTGTATTTTGCAAAATCAATGTGCAACGAGTGCGAAAGGTTATTTATCTACGCACAAACTCGGTGATTTTTTAGGGGATTGGGGAATTACTCAAGCTTTGACGGATGGCTTAGGCACCACCACATTTAATTTGCAGTGGCCAAGCTCGCCGTTTAATCCTGCTTGGTCTAATATGACTGGACGTATGTATTTTAATTATAATGATGGTCGGATTGTTCAGTTGTCGAGTGACACGGAATCTAAAATCGGTTTAGGTCGTCTTCTGAATATTCTGAGCCTACAATCGTTGCCGCAAACTTTATTGGGATTTACGCGTTTGGGGGCGCGAGATAAAGGATTTGAATTTTCGACTTTAAAAGGTGAATTATTTATTAATAATGGTGTTGGAGTTACCAAAAATCTGCAGCTAGAAGGGCCGGTTGCCTGGGTAAAAGTAAATGGAGGAATTTACTTTGGACCTAAACGTTATAATTTACATATGAAGGTGATACCCAATTTTACTTCCAGTTTACCAGTGATAATTGGATTGACGAGTGGTCCGTTTGCGGGCGCTATAACTTGGTTAGCAGACAAAGTGCTAGCTTCAAAAATCGGTGCAGTGGCTGCCAGTGATTATCAAGTGAAGGGTACTTGGCAAAATCCCGATATTACCCCTAGTGAAAATGAAAATAATGGGAAAATAAAATGACTGAATTTATTAAAGACGCCAGTGAAGTTCTCCTTTCTCCTGCAGGATTAGATGAGCACACATTAGAAAAAATTATCGGCCATTCACTAGGAAAATCGGTAGATTATGCCGATCTTTATTTACAGGGTTCTTTTGAAGAGAATTGGGTACTTGAAGATGGCATAGTAAAATCCGGTGATTTTACGATTGACCGTGGTTTTGGTTTGCGTGTAATTAGCGGAGAAAAATCTGGTTTTGCTTTTGCGGACGGAATTGACGAAAAAGCCATGTTACAAGCTGCGAAAAGTGCGAAAAGTATTGCAGGAGCAGGAGTTAATAATGCGGTACATTTACATGGTGGCGCGATGCCACATAATCTTTATCCCAGCAATAATCCACTGCAAACGTTATCTGATGCAGACAAAGTAAATTTATTACATCAACTGAATACCTATGCACGCCAATTAGACCCGCGAGTGGAAGATGTTTTTGTAACTTTATCCGGGGTATATGACGTCGTTATGATTATGAATAGCGAAGGTGAATTTGTTGCTGATATGCGTCCCTTAGTGAATTTATCAGTTACGGTCATTGTGCAACAAAATGGACGTCGGGAAAAAGCCTCTGCTGGTGGAGGGGGGCGAAGTCCTTACACCATATTTTCTGGCGGGGAGCTAGGTAAACAATACGTAGATAAAGCAGTCAAACAAGCCTTATTAAACTTTGAAGCTAAACCTGCGAAAGCAGGCTTAATGACCGTGGTGTTGGGGCCCGGCTGGCCGGCTGTGTTGCTCCACGAAGCAGTTGGACATGGCCTCGAGGGCGATTTTAATAGAAAAGGGACCTCAGCGTTTAGTAATCGGTTAGGGCAACGCGTGGCCTCCCCACTTTGTACCATTGTGGACGATGGTACGTTAGAGGGGCGACGTGGTTCGCTCAATGTGGATGACGAGGGTGTGGTTACTCAAAAAACTACTTTAATTGAAAATGGAATTCTGCGCAGTTATCTCTTGGACAAGCACAATGCGAAATTAATGCGAAGAACCTCTACAGGTAATGGTCGGCGTGAATCTTACGCACATCGTCCGATGCCACGCATGACCAACACGTATATGCTGCCTGGAAGCGACGATCCTCAAGATATTATTCGTTCTGTGCAAAAAGGTCTTTATGCCGTCGATTTTTCAGGGGGGCAGGTAGATATCACTTCCGGTAAATTCGTGTTTACCATGAGTGAGGCCTACCTAATAGAAAATGGAGAAGTTACCGCGCCAGTTAAGGGCGCTACTTTAATTGGAAATGGTCCGGATGTTTTAACGCATGTCTCCATGGTCGGTAATGACCTCTCTCTAGATAGCGGGGTTGGGACTTGTGGTAAGGACGGCCAATCCGTTCCAGTTGGTGTGGGTCAACCGACTTTGAAAATCGATGGGATTACAGTGGGAGGCTCTGAGTAAATCCCAGGTACCTGCTTGACAGCAGTGTTTGCCAGTTGGTATAAATTCAGGGACAAACACGGACGGTTTGGGCTTTATGGGGCAGCCCGCTTTTTTAAGCAAATACCGCATCACATTTCTACAGAGAGGGAAGTTTATGAACAAACAAGATTTGATCGAATTGATGGCTGATTCAGCAAATATTTCAAAAGCTGCTGCTGAACGTGCATTAAACGCATTTACCGATGCAATTACCAATCAACTTACTGATCGCAAAGAGGTGATTTTAGTGGGCTTTGGTACTTGGTCAACCAGTAATCGTGCAGAGCGCACTGGTCGCAATCCACAAACCGGTGAAACCATTCATATTCCTGCTTCGACCGTTGCTAGATTCAAACCTGGCAAGAAACTTAAAGATGCAGTAAATGGAAGAGACAAGTAAAGGAACTTGATAAACAAGTCTATTTACGATATCTTGTCGCCCTGACCATAATCATGGTCAGGAATTTGATAATATAAGTTTCTCTGATTTCCAATGCCATGGTGTTGGTTATGTGGGTGCTTAGCTCAGCTGGGAGAGCGTCGCCCTTACAAGGCGAATGTCGGGGGTTCGATCCCCTCAGCACCCACCATTTGTTCGGAGCGGTAGTTCAGTTGGTTAGAACACCTGCCTGTCACGCAGGGGGTCGCGGGTTCGAGTCCCGTCCGTTCCGCCATATCATAAAATGCTATGAACCTTTAGTTTAGCCAGATAATAATTTATACTGTTTCGCGTATTGTGGGCCCCGGTGCTGCATTGCGACAACTTGGGACTCCCTCACATTCAATCGACAGAGGATCAGTATATTTATGCTACAAAAATTACATGAAAGCATCAAAGGATGGGTGGCCACCGTTGTAATAGGGGTTGTCTGTTTAACTTTCGTCCTGTGGGGCGTGGAATATTATGTCAACGGTAGCACAGCAAAAGGTAAGGTTTTAGCTAAGGTCGATGGAAAAGACATCACTGAAAATCAGGTAAATACATTATACCGCCGTATGCAACAGCAAGTTGTGTCGCAAGGAACTCCTTTAAGTGAGCAAGTTAACAATCAACTCAAAATGGTCGCAGTGAATAATTTAGTGGCCGAAATTGCTTTATCTCAAGCTGCAACGAAAGCAGGTTTTATTGTCGATAAATCGCAGGTTCAGCAATTAATTTTTAGTGCACCTGCATTTCAAAGCGAAGGACATTTTTCGCCGGAACGCTTCCAGCAATTTTTATATAATAATAATGTTTCTGAAGCAGAATTTATTGAGCAACTGCAAACAGATATGTTAATTAATCAAGTGGCTAATGGTATTCAAATTAGTACATTTGTTTTACCTAATGAATTAGAAAATTATTATGATTTGCTCAACCAGCAACGCAGTTTTGGATATATGGTTATTCCAAGTAAACGTTTTGTTAATTCGATTAAAGTCAGCGAACAGGATGAAAAAAATTATTATGAGAATAATCGTGAATTTTTTCGTGTTCCAGAACAAGTTAGCATCGAATATTTAGCTTTATTCCCTCAACAAATAAGCGGAAATATTCAAGTTAGTGAAAAAGAAATGCAGCAATATTATCAAGATAATATTGGGAATTACCGTGTACCAGAAACTTGGAAAATTCAACGCATCACAGTCCCGGTCGCTTCATCCGACCAGGCGGGAATTGAAGCTGCGCGTGCACAAATGCAACTAATATTGGATGAGCTGAAAAAAGGCACTTCTTTTGCAACCGTTATGCAGCGGGAAAAAGGTGTGGAGGAGTCAGTGAGTGCAACTAGCGTCTCGCCACAATTGTTAACGGTATTAAAAACGTTAAAGCCACAGCAAACTTCAGCGCCATTTAATACACCGCAAGGTTTTGTGTTAGTGCATTTGATTTCACAAACACCAGCTTCAACGCAAACGTATGCTGCTGCAGAAGCAAAAATTAAAGAGGCTTTGCAAAATCAAAAGGCGCAAAAAATTATTGCCGAAATGAGTGATAAATTATCTAATCTCACCTATACAACACCGGATTCTTTGCAGCCGGCAGCAAAAGCGTTGAATATTAATATCCAAACTTCACCTTTATTCGGACGTGAAGGTACAAAAACGGGAGTAACATCTGATCCGAACGTTATTGCAGCAGTTTTTAGTAAAGATGTTTTACAAAATGGAAACAACAGCAATCCGATAACTTTAAAAGATGGCAGTGTGGTTGTTCTGCGAATTAAGCAACATATTTCAAGTTCAATTCCTGAGTTTGCACAGCTCCAGGCGAAAATTCACAGTGCATTAATTGAGAAAATGTCACAAGCGAAAGCTGCCTTGCTTGCAAATCAGATTCAAACACAAATACTCCAAGGTCAATCTGCAAATCAAGTTGCACAAAAAAATGGAGTGACTTGGATTGAAAATAAAAATATTGCACGCAACAATAAAAACATTTCTAGTAATATTTTAGCTGCTGTATTTAGTATGAAGCTTAACAAAAATAAAAATGTGAGTGTAATTGCAATGGGTGCGGACACTGCAATTGTGCAATTACAAGCAATTACTAAACCTGATTTTAGTAAGATTACAAAATCACAAAAAAAAGATTTACAGGCACAATTACTGAAAATGCATGCGGAATTAAATTATCAAATATATGTTAACAGCGTAAAAAATAACACAAAAATAAAAATTACGCAGGAAAAACCTGAATCTTAATTAAATATTTATAATTATTTAAATAAAAAGGATTAATGTAAAAACATTAATCCTTTTTTATTTCATAAAGAGTGCGCGTAAATTACTCGCAATAATTTTCCATATATAGAATTAATTTTCATAAATGGTAAATTAAAATTTTTTATTCAATTTTTTTAAAAAATGGGTATGAATTTAAATTTTTTTAAAAAAAACAAAAGATTCCTCCTTCCATTCTAATCTGAATGTGATATTATGCTAACTCACCTAAGCCAACAGTCTCTCTTCAATGGTTACAAATCAAGCCTTGTAGGAAATATGCCTTACCATATGTGGGAAAAGGCGCTAAGTGTTATCATCTATATCTCCAACGTCAAAAATCATCTGTTTAAATAGTTTCTGTAAGCTATTGAAAATATACAATTTAACCTTAGCCTTAGATTAATGTCACCTTCATGTGGTTGCAAATTCTACAATTGTGAGTTTGCTGTGAATTTGCTGTGTGTTATCTTGAAAGTCCCTAGATGGGAAGCGTGAGTGTTTAAGAATATCTGACTGACAAGGACGTTAGGTAAACTTTCTAAGCGAGAGTTTATGGACAAGGAGGTCCTCAGTGTTCTGAATGTTCATGCTCAAAAGCTGAGAAGCTTTTGAATACGAGGTAGTCTAAGGTCTGTCAAGCAGGATGCTGGGTTAATGGGCAAGGATGCCCTTAACAGACCCTCCAAGTTGGATCATAAAGGGCCGTCATTGACGGTCCTTTTTTTTGTCTAGTCATCTGCACTGCTTTAATATAAAATTCCGCAACACGTATTCACTTGAAAATAGGTGATAATATGAGACGCAGGCCGTTAGTTGCTGGTAATTGGAAAATGAATGGCACCAAAGAAAGTGTTGCGCGTTTATTGGGAGATTTAAAGCACGGTTGTGAACGAGTCGAAGCCGCAGAATTGGCTGTCCTCGTTCCTTATGTTTTTTTGCAACAAACAGAAGCAGCACTCATGCGCTCCCAAATTGCCTGGGGTGCGCAGGATGTTTTTTACACTGCGAATGGCGCCTATACTGGTGAAATTTCAGCGAGTATGCTGTTTGACTTCAATTGTACGTACGTTATTGTTGGCCACTCCGAGCGTCGTCAGTTATTAGGTGATACGAATGAAATCGTGGCGAGAAAATTTTTAGCAGCTGCTAAAACAGGACTGCGCCCTATCTTTTGTGTGGGTGAAACCGAAAGCGAACGGGCAGCGGGGCAAACGCTGGATGTTATCCACGAACAACTTGCAGCCGTATTGAATTTAGTCGATAATCACAGCCTGCTGCAGCTTGCAGTTATCGCTTATGAGCCTGTTTGGGCGATAGGCACAGGGAAGCAAGCCACGCCAGATCAGGCACAAGAAGTTCACGCGGCAATTAGAGCAGGATTACAAAAAGTAAATTCTGAGCTAGCCCATTCTATACGTATTATTTACGGGGGCAGCATGAAACCCGACAATGCAGCGGGCTTGCTTGCTATGCCAGATATAGATGGTGGTTTAATCGGCGGGGCTTCCTTACACGCCGAACAATTTTTAGAAATAGGTATGTTATGCAACAGTTGATATTGGTATTACATGTTTTAGTGGCTTTAGCTTTAATCAGCCTAGTCTTATTACAACATGGCAAGGGTGCTGATGTCGGTGCTGCGTTTGGTAGCGGTGCTGCAAATACTATGTTTGGCAGCGTAGGACCTGCTTCATTTTTAATGAAATTGACGGCTATATTAGGCGCGGTTTTTTTTGTGACGAGTATCGCGTTAGGTTTTATTGATTCTCGTATTTTATCCAGATCTCAATTTATGGCTCCTCCCATACAAACTCAACAATCCATACCTAGTACAGCACCTTTGGCTCCTATTCCAGGAACAAATGATTTAACACCGCCCACTGATTTTAATTCGAAGCCCGTTGACACTTCTCCATCGTCAGCCAAACCTTCGCATAAAAAATAATTTCCAAAAGTAATGAGTGGGACCTAATCAAGCCGATGTGGTGAAATTGGTAGACACGCTGTCTTGAGGGGGCAGTGGCGAAAGTCGTGCCGGTTCGAGTCCGGCCATCGGCACCATTAAATGATCGTGTTATACTTTTGATTTTGTATCGGGGCTATTTTTTATGTTAGCTAATTATTTTCCGGTTCTGGTTTTTATTGCTATCGGTATTCTGATTGGAACTTTACCTATTGCTTTAGGTCGTTTTCTAGGACAAAACAAGCCTTATAAAGCGAAACTATCTCCTTACGAATGTGGATTTGATGCTATTGAAGATGCACGCCTTCCATTTGATGTCCGTTTTTATTTAGTTGCAATCTTATTTATTATTTTCGATTTAGAAACTGCTTTTTTATTTCCGTGGGCGGTGATTTTACGACATGTAGGTTGGTTAGCGTTTTGGTCGATGATGATTTTCTTGGGCATTTTAATTGTGGGATTTATTTATGAATGGAAACGCGGTGCGTTAGAGTGGGAATGATGCCATGCAAGCAGAATTAAATAAAAAAGGTTTTGTCCTCACATCGGTAGATCAGCTCGTACATTGGGCACAGAGTGGTTCTCTTTGGCCTATGACTTTTGGTTTAGCTTGTTGTGCTGTGGAAATGATGCAATGTGCGGCAGCGCGTTATGATATCGATCGATTCGGTTTAATTTTTCGCCCCAGTCCTCGTCAATCAGATGTGATGATTGTAGCAGGTACGCTTTGCAATAAAATGGCGCCAGCGTTACGCAAAGTTTACGATCAGATGACTAACCCACGTTGGGTAATTTCAATGGGTTCTTGCGCGAATGGGGGCGGTTATTATCATTATGCCTATTCTGTTGTGCGTGGATGTGATCGCATAGTACCGGTCGATATTTACGTGCCCGGTTGCCCCCCAACAGCTGAAGCGCTACTCTATGGCATCATTCAATTACAAAATAAAATCAAGAACAAAAGTGTGTTGGAGCGTAAAGCATGACACTTGCCTTGTTAGATAAAGTCACCCAACGATTTCCTTTGCAAGTCAAACGGGCTTTTATTGCTAAAGATGATATCGTCACTATCGAAACGGAACCTCACCAATTAATTGAAATCGCTCAGGCATTATATGAAGAACCGGATTTCGATTTTAAAATGTTATTAGATGTTTGTGGCGTAGACCTTTTAGATTACGGAACATCGGAATGGCGTACGGAAGAAACTACTACCACTGGATTTAGTCGTGGAGTAGATGTTGCACCGCAAATGGAACAAATCATACAGAATGAGGAGCCCTTGCGATTTGCCACGGTTTATCATTTGCTTTCAATCAAACACAATCATCGTATTCGAATTCGCGTTTTATTAAAGGGAGAACAACCCAGAGTGCCTTCGGTATTTTTTATTTGGAATTCTGCGAATTGGTACGAGCGAGAAACCTTCGATTTATTTGGAATTATTTTTGATGGACATCCCGATTTACGTCGTCTATTAACAGATTATGGTTTTGTCGGTCATCCATTCCGTAAAGATTTCCCTTTAATTGGAGATGTGGAATTGCGATACGATGCGTTACAAGAACGCTGTATATATGAACCCGTTAGCATCCAACCTCGTGTGACGGTACCAAAGGTAATTCGATTTGATAATCGTTATCTGCAGGATGGCGAACCTAATATTAAAAAAGAGGGGACCTAATGGCAGAAGTCCGTAATTATACGTTGAATTTTGGTCCACAGCATCCTGCTGCGCATGGTGTGTTGCGTTTAATTTTAGAAGTCGATGGCGAAACTTTACAACGGATTGATCCCCATATTGGTTTGTTGCATCGGGCTACCGAGAAATTGGCTGAAAGTAAACCGTTTAATCATTCCATCGGATATATGGATCGCTTAGATTACGTATCGATGATGTGTAATGAACATGCTTATGTGATGGCTATCGAAAAATTATTGGGAATTACACCTCCGATTCGTGCGCAATATATTCGAGTAATGTTTGATGAAATTACGCGAATTTTAAATCATTTATTATGGTTAGGTGCTCATGCGCTGGATGTCGGTGCAATGACGGTATTTTTATATGCTTTTCGTGAACGCGAAGATTTAATGGATATGTATGAAGCAGTTTCCGGTGCGCGCATGCATGCCACGTACTATCGTCCTGGTGGAGTTTATCGAGATTTACCGGATAGTATGCCGAAATATAAGCCCTCGCGTTGGCACAGTGAAAAACAAGTCGAAAAATTAAATTCGAATCGAGAAGGTTCGCTGCTCGATTTTATTTGGAATTTTACCCAAAGATTTCCAGGTTTTATCGATCAATATGAAACGCTGTTAACAGATAATCGCATTTGGAAACAACGCACAGTTGGAATTGGCGTCATTTCACCGGAACGTGCAATTAATATGGGATTTACAGGTCCGATGCTGCGTGGTTCGGGTGTGGAATGGGATTTACGTCGTAAAAAACCCTATGCGGTTTATGACAAAATTGATTTTGATATTGCGATTGGTTTGAATGGTGATTGTTACGATCGTTATCTTGTGCGTGTAGAAGAGATGCGGCAGTCCACTAAAATTATTCGTCAATGTGTGGAATGGCTACGCAATAATCCTGGGCCTGTCATTTTGTCTGATCACAAAGTTGTGCCACCGCCTCGAGAGGTGATGAAGCGCGATATGGAATCTTTAATTCATCATTTTAAATTATTTACTGAAGGTTACATGGTTCCAGAAGGTGAAGCTTACGCTTGTATTGAACATCCAAAAGGTGAATTCGGCGTTTACATTGTTTCAGATGGTGCGAATAAACCTTACCGCCTTAAAATTCGTGCTGCAAGTTATCCGCATCTAGCGGCAATGGATGAATTGTGCAAAGGACATATGATCGCGGATTTGGTGGCCATTATTTCCAGTATCGATGTTGTTTTTGGTGAGGTAGATCGTTAATGGTAGAGACCCAAGAAAAATTTATTATTAGCTCTGAGGTAAAAAGAGAAATTGATAAATGGATTGCGAAATATCCTAAAGGTCGTCAACAATCAGCAGTTGTTGCAGCATTATTATTAGTGCAAGAACAAAATAAAGGTTGGTTGAGTGAGTCAGCGATGAATGCTGTCGCAGAATATTTAGATTTGGCGCCTATTATTGTGTATGAAGCCGCGACTTTTTACGATATGTATAACCTAAAGCCGATCGGTAAACACAAAATTAATATTTGCACCAATATTTCCTGCATGTTGCGTGGTAGCCAAGAAATTGTAGAGGCTGCTTGTCAACGTTTAAATATTGAATTAGGTGAAACTAGCAAAGACGGTTTATTTACCGTGCGTGAAGTGGAATGTTTAGCAGCTTGTGCTGCAGCTCCCATGTGTCAAATAGATGATAAGCAATATCATGAAAATTTAACCCCCGCAAAAATGGTGGCGTTAATTGATGAGATAGCAGTGAAAGAGGGGGGGCGTCATGATTAATGAAGTATGTTATCGGACGTTGCATTTAAAAGATCCGGCTTCACTTAAAAGTTATGAAAGTGTAGGTGGTTATTCGGTTTTACGTAAAATTTTGACGGAAAATGTGCCGCCCGAAACGATCATTGCTGAATTAAAAGAATCTGCTCTACGTGGTCGCGGGGGCGCAGGATTTCCTACTGGATTAAAATGGAGTTTTATTAATCGTAACGTGCCAGGCGATAAATATATTATTTGTAATTCCGATGAGAGTGAGCCAGGCACTTGTAAAGATCGCGATATTTTACGTTTTAATCCGCATCAAGTTTTAGAAGGCATTGCAATTGCGTGTTATACCACAGGTGCTCGAGTAGGTTATAACTTTTTGCGGGGTGAATTTTGGGAACCTTTTTTAGCGTGTGAACGTGCTTTAGAAGAGGCACTGGCTGCAGGTTATTTCGGAAAAAATGCATTTGGTAGCGAGCACACAATAGAAATCCATAATCATATGAGCGCAGGTGCTTATATTTGTGGTGAAGAAACTGCATTAATGAATTCATTAGAAGGTAAAAAAGGTTATCCGCGATTTAAGCCACCTTTTCCAGCTAATTATGGATTATATGGATGCCCGACTAATATTAATAATGCAGAAACAATTGCCTCTGTGCCCGTAATTTTACAAAAAGGCGCTAAATGGTTCGCTGATTTAGGCGTGCCCAAAAATGGTGGCACTAAAATATTTTGCGTCAGTGGTCACGTCAATAAACCTGGAAATTATGAATTGTCGTTAGGAATTCCATTTGCGAAATTATTAGAGATGGCGGGTGGTGTCTTAAACGGTGCAAAATTAAAGGCTGTTATTCCCGGTGGTAGTTCTATGCCGGTTTTACCCGCTGAAATCATGATGAAAACGAATATGGATTATGACAGCATCATGCAATCGGGTTCGATGCTGGGATCTGGTGGTGTTATCGTGATGGATGAACACACTTGTATGGTGCAAGCTCTACGGCGGCTTACTAAATTTTATTATCATGAATCCTGTGGTCAATGTACACCATGCCGTGAAGGTTCGGGTTGGGTCTATCGATTAGTAGATCAGATCGAACGTGGTGTGGGTACCATGGAAGATTTAAATCGATTGGGTAAGGTGGCGAAAAATATTGAGGGACGCACTATTTGTGTTTTTGGTGAAGCAATTTCGTGGCCAGTCGGTGGAATGTTAAAACATTTTTATGATGAATTTGAATATCATGTTAAGCATAAACAATGTTTACCTGGAACTAAACAGTATTAACAGAGTGACAAAATGGTTGAAATAGAAATTGATGGCAAGAAATTAACGGTCGCAGAAGATTCTACCGTGATTGAAGCGGCTGATAAGGCGGGAATTTATATTCCGCGATTTTGTTATCATAAAAAACTTTCTATTGCGGCGAATTGCCGTATGTGTTTAGTCGAAGTAGAAAAAGTGGGAAAACCATTACCTGCTTGCGCGACCTCTGTCAGTGGTGGAATGAAAGTTTTTACGCGCTCACAAAAAGCTTTACAAGCGCAACGCGCCGTCATGGAATTTTTATTAATTAATCATCCATTAGATTGCCCCATCTGCGATCAAGGTGGGGAATGTGAATTACAGGATTTATCGTTAGGATACGGGCGCGCAGATTCTGAATATCGCGAAAGTAAACGCTCTTTTGCCAGCGATAATATCGGGCCACTGATAGAAACTTGGATGACACGCTGCATTCAATGTACGCGTTGCGTGCGTTTCGGTGATGAAATTGCTGGTTTACGCGAATTAGGTGCGTTAGGACGGGGTGAATATACGGAAATTGGCACTTATGTAAAACATTTTTTACATTCCGAATTATCCGGCAATATTATTGATATTTGTCCGGTGGGTGCATTAACCAATAAACCCGCGCGCTATGAAGGTCGAGCTTGGGAATATCGCGAACACGCAGCAGTGGCGCCTCATGATGCTGTTGGTAGCAATTTATTCGTGCATAGTCGCGGAAAAATGCTTGAGCCACAACGTCATTTAATGCGTGCGGTACCGCGTGAAAGTGATGAAATTAATGAAACTTGGTTAAGCGATCGTGATCGTTTTAGCGTACATGGTCTTTATCATGAAAGAGTTTATAAGCCTCGTATTAAGCAAAATGGTCAATGGGTTGAAGTAGAATGGCAGCGCGCATTAGATGAAATTGTTGTCCGCACTAAAAAAATCATTGAGCATGATGGCGCACATCAAATTGCGGCCTTAGCCTCTACGAGCTCTACCGTTGAAGAATTTTATTTATTGCAAAAACTGTTGCGTGGTTTAGGCAGCAATAACATAGATCATCGACTTCGCGAACAAGATTTTTCTGATCAAGATAATTTCGGCAATTTTCCACAAATAAATCTACCGATTGCAGAAATTGAAAAATTAAAAACGATATTATTAATCGGTTCCAACGTGCGTTTTGAACAACCGATTATTAGTCATCGTATTAATAAAGCGGTGAGTGATGGGGCAGAAGTTATTGCGGTCAATCCTGTGGATTATCAATTTATTTTTCCCCTGACCGAAAAAATGATCACACCTCCACAAGAACTTGTTATTAAATTAGCGGGTATTGCGAAAGCATTAACGGATTCAAAAAACGAATCATATGAAGAATTAAAAGGAATTACTCCTTCTGATGTCGAAAAAAATATTGCGAATATGTTACAGCAAAATCTGTCGGCCGCTATTTTCCTGGGTGAACATGCGTTAGGGCATCCTGAGGCTGCCAGTATTCGCGCTTTAGCGCATTTAATTGGAAAACTCAGTGGCGCGAAAGTCGGATTATTAACGCCAGGAGCAAATAGTGCAGGAGCTTGGTTAGCAGGTGCTATTCCGCATCGCGGACCCGCTGGAGCTGAAGTAAAACAAAAAGGATTAACGGCCAAACATTTATTTACGAGTAATCTTGTAAAAGCTTATTTCTTGTTGAATTTCGAGCCTGAGTTAGATTGCGCATTTTCATCTGCAGCACTTCAAGCTTTAAAACAAGCGGAATTAGTCGTTTGTTTAACACCATTTACTACACGTGCAATGGAAGATTATGCCGATTTTATTTTACCGGTTGCCCCTTTTACTGAAACGGCGGGCACATTAGTTAATTTAGAAGGTCGCTGGCAATTTAGTGCTGCAGCGAGTGTCCCTCATCAAGATGCAAAACCGGCGTGGAAAATATTACGTGTATTAGCTAATTTATTTGAATTACCTGAATTTGATTATAAAACTATTCATGCAGTGCAATTTGATATTAAACATCAGGCCGAAAAAATGCAGACGCGTGAAATGCAGTCGAAGTTAAACCCTATTTCACATAAACTCAGCGAAGATTTATATCGATTAGCACCGTGGCATATGTATCGGGTTGACCAATTGGTACGCCGTTCTCCTCCCTTACAACGATTGGTTTCTGCAGCGGAAAGATGTGTGACGATTAATTCCACGACGGCTGCGAAATTTAATTTAACCGGGGAAACTAGGGTTGCTGTAACACAGGGAGAAAATCAATTAATTTTGCCCTTAGTGATTCATAATGCGATTGCTGATCATACCGTATTATTACCAGCAGGATTAGATGAGCTTATTGGTTTTGGTCAAGCAGAATCACCTATTTATTTAAGTCGGGGACAATAGTGCGCGAGCAAATTATTACATTATTGTGGATTATTTTAAAAATTATCATCATTATTGTGCCGTTGATGGTGGCGGTATTAATTATTACTTTGATGGAACGCAAAGTGATTGGGTTTATGCAATCACGTATTGGTCCGAATCGAAATGGACCTGGCGGATTATTTCAGCCGATAGCAGATGTTTTAAAGTTATTGCATAAAGAAATTATTTTTCCTTCCGCATCTAATCGATATTTATATATTATTGCGCCGATGTTATCGATTGCGCCTTCCTTAGCAGCGTGGGCCGTTATTCCATTTGCACCAAAGTGGGTCTTAGCGAATGTGAATGCGGGATTATTATATTTGTTTGCGATGACTTCACTAGGCGTGTATGGAATTTTAGTGGCGGGTTGGGCTTCCAATTCTAAATATGCTTTTTTTGGTGCGATGCGTTCATGCGCACAGGTGATTTCCTATGAAATTGCATTAGGTTTTACATTAGTCGGCGTGTTATTGGCAACAGGCACTATGAACTTAACAGATATCGTTTTAAAGCAAAGTGGAGGTTTTTGGCATTGGTATTGGTTGCCATTATTACCTTTATTTGTGGTGTATTGGATTTCGGGAGTTGCCGAAACAAATCGTGCTCCCTTCGATGTGGCAGAAGGAGAGTCGGAAATTGTAGCCGGATTTCACGTAGAATATGCGGGTATGGCGTTCGCGATTTTTTTCCTCGCGGAATATGCAAATATGGTGTTGATTTCCGGGATTGCTGCGCTCATTTTTTGGGGCGGTTGGTTGTCGCCTTTTCAAGGCATTCCGGGATTGGAACAAGCTTTTGCTTGGGTGCCAGGTATTATTTGGTATCTATTAAAAATGAGTTTTTTTATATTTTTATATTTTTGGTTGCGAGCGACTTTCCCACGTTACCGCTACGATCAAATTATGCATTTAGGATGGAAGGTACTTATACCGATCACGATATTTTGGTTAATACTGGTTGCATTAGCAGTGCAATTTCACGTTGGTTATTGGTTTAAGTGAGGTAGAGCGATATGGAAACATTAAAAACTCTTCTTAAGCGCTTTACGTTTTGGGAATTGCTGAGGGGATTAGGTGTCACTTTAAGTTATTTTTTCAAGAAAAAAGTGACTGTGCAATACCCCGAAGAAGAAACGCCGATTTCGCCGCGTTTTCGAGGAATGTTGGCTTTGCGTCGTTATCCAAACGGAGAAGAACGTTGTATCGCATGTAAGCTTTGTGAGGCCACGTGTCCTGCTCTGGCGATTACCATAGAGGCGGAGCCGCGCGGGAAAGACGGTTCACGGCGTACGACGCGTTATGATATCGACGCATTTAAATGTATTAACTGCGGTTTTTGTGAAGAATCTTGTCCGGTCGATGCGATCGTTCTCACAGAAGAAATGCATTACCACATTGCTAACCGGGGTGAAAATATTTTAACGAAAGATAAATTATTAATGATCGGTGATATTTACGAAAAACAAATCGCAGAAGATCGTGAAAAAGAGCGTAAATATCGTTAATACCCCTTAAGAACCCGGGGGTTGGACACTTGAATTTTCATGCCGAAAATCCAAGTGGAATTGATATAAAAAGGTAAGATCATGTTTCCAATTTATGAAGTGATATTCTACATATTTGCAGTGATTTTATTAGGCGCTGCGGTAATGGTGATTTTGTCACGTAATCCTGTACGTGCCATTTTATTTTTAGTGCTCGCCTTTTTTGCTAGTGCGGTTTTATGGATGATGCTGCAGGCAGAATTTCTCGCTTTGGTTTTAATATTTGTATACGTCGGCGCGGTGATGACATTATTTCTATTCGTAGTGATGATGTTAAATATTGATTTATCTAAATTACGTGAGAAATTCGTGCGTTATTTACCATTTGGTATTTTAGCGATGATTTTATTAGTGGGTTTAACGATTTATACTGTCGTGCCTAAACACTTTCCGGTGGGTGAGACCTATTTGCAGCAATATGGGCCTAATTACAATAATACCCAAGTGATGGGGACCTTACTGTATACTCAATATATTTTTCCATTTGAGGTTGCAGGTTTAATTCTGTTAGTGGCGATTATAGCAGCAATTAGTTTGGCTTTTTATGGGAGAAAGTCTGGTACCAAAACCCAGAAAATTGCTGATCAGCTTAAAGCAAATAAACAAGACCGTTTGCGTATTATCAAAATGAAGGCGGAAATATGATACCGTTAAATGCTTTTTTGATTATCAGTGCTATTTTATTTGGTTTAGCGTTTGCTGGAATTATCATTAATCGCAAAAATTTGATTGTTCTCTTAATGTGTATTGAATTGATGTTGTTAGCGGTTAACACTAATTTTGTGGCATTTGCAGCCTATTTGCATTTAGCCATGGGTGAAGTTTTCGTATTTTTTATATTAACCGTGGCAGCTGCAGAATCTGCTATTGGTTTAGCTATTTTGGTTTTGTTCTATCGGAATCGTGGCAACATTAATGTTGATGAAATGAATACTTTAAAAGGTTAGATCGTGCAAACAGTTTTTAATTTAACAATTATTACCGTTTTTGCTCCTTTATTAGGATGTTTAATCGCAGGCTTAGGCGGCAAATGGGTGGGTCGACGTGGCGCGCATTGGGCTACGATTTTATTAATGATTATTTCTTTTATCGGTTCAGCCATCATTTTTAAAATAGCTGTATTGGATAAACAAGTCCTGAATGCTAATTTATATAATTGGGGATTTAGTGGTAATTTTAGGTTTGATGTCGGTTTTCTCGTCGATCAGTTGACCGCGGTTATGATGCTGACGGTGAATTTTATTTCGTTATTAGTGCATATTTATAGCGTCGGTTATATGGCTGATGATCCAGGCGATCAACGCTTTATTTGTTATGTATCGATGTTTACTTTTGCTATGTTGATGTTGGTCTCAGCTAATAATTTTTTTCAATTATATTTTGGTTGGGAAGGTGTCGGTTTAGTTTCTTATTTGTTAATCGGATTTTGGTATACCAAAGAATCCGCAGTTACTGGAAGTTTGAAGGCGTTTTTAGTTAATCGCGCAGGGGATTTCGGATTCTTGTTAGGGATTGCCGCTATTCTGGATTATACCGGTAGTTTAGATTATTCCACCGTTTTTGGAAAAGTGAATCAAATAGCAAATCAAACGATTTCTATTTTTCCTCACACCCCATGGTCGATTATCACCGTTATTTGTATTTTATTGTTTATTGGGGCTATGGGTAAATCAGCGCAGTTACCATTACATGTTTGGTTGCCAGAATCGATGGAAGGTCCTACACCTATTTCAGCTTTGATTCATGCAGCAACTATGGTGACCGCAGGTGTCTTTATGGTGGCCCGGATGTCTCCGATTTTTGAATTATCGCCAGTCGCCTTAAATGTCGTATTAGTGATTGGTGCGACGGGAGCTCTATTTTTAGGTTTATTAGCGTTTGTTGAATACGATATCAAGCGCGTTATCGCTTATTCAACGATGTCACAACTGGGATATATGATGGCAGCAAATGGTGTTTCTGCTTTTCCTGCCGGTATGTTTCATTTGGTGACCCATGCCAGTTTTAAAGCGTTATTATTCTTGGCGGCAGGCTCTGTTATTATCGCGATGCATCACGAACAAGATATGCGGAAAATGGGGAATTTAAAAAAATATTTACCGTGGACGTGTGTGACATTTTTAATTGGCGCATTATCGTTGGCCGCGATTCCGCCGTTTTCAGGCTTTTTCTCCAAAGATCCCATCATTGATGCGGTGCATTTGTCGACGATGACAGGTGCTTCTTATGCGTACTGGTGTTTATTAATCGGTGCTTTTGTAACGAGCTATTATATTTTCCGCGCTTATTTCATGACATTTCATACCAAAGAACGGATGGATGAATCTGTACGACATCACATAAAAGAAACCGCGTGGACCATACGTGGTCCATTAGTGATTCTGGCTATTGCGTCGATTGTATTAGGATTTTTATTGGTACAAGATTTTATTTATACGGCGCCCGGATTACTTGGCAACAGCGTGACAATTTTGCCGCAATATGACGTGCTACATCAATTACAAGTCGAGTTTCATGGAGTTTGGGTAACAGTGGTTCGGTCTTTTCATACGATGGCATTTTGGTTTTCTGTCGCCGGAATTTTTTGTGCGTGGTTTATGGTTATTGTCGCGCCTCGAATACCAGCCCTTTTACAGCGTTATTTCCCTTTTCTCCATTATATCTTGGTAAAACAATATGGGTTTGATGCTTTTAATAATTTAGTATTTGAGCGCGGAACCCAAAACTTAAGTCGTTTCTTTTATCGTTACGCGGATGTGAAATTAATCGATCATTACATGGTTGATGGTTCAGGGCGAAATGTTTCGCGTATTTCACGATTAATTCGACGCATGCAGTCTGGTTATATTTATCATTACGCATTTGTCATGATTATTGGCTTGTTAGTATTTTTATTTTGGTTATTGCTCGGCTAAGGTTAACGGAGTGAGTTGATGTTACAAAATGTTCCTTTACTCAGCATTTTAATTTGGTTTCCAATTGTCGGAGCTATTATCGTTGCTTTTTTTCGTAAACCTGAACAAGCACGCGCTGCACGAATCATTGCGATTATGGTTTCGGTTATATCCTTAATCTTATGTGCGGTGATGTATTTATATTTCGATACGAGTTCCGGCAATATGCAATTCGTGGAGCATGCACAATGGATTCCGTCGATTAAAATCAATTATTCTTTAGGTGTTGATGGAATTTCGATGCCACTCGTGGTGCTAACTTGCTTCACTACTTTATTAGTTGTTATGGCGACTTGGACAATGGTGCAAGCTAAAGTTGCGCAGTATCTTGCTGCATTTTTAATTACGCAAGGTGCAATTGTCGGTGTATTTTGCGCTTTAGATGCGATGTTATTTTATTTTTTCTGGGAAGCGATGCTCATCCCAATGTATTTGAGTATTGGTATTTGGGGAATGGAAAGACGTGCTTATGCCGCAATTAAGTTTTTCATTTATACTTTTATGGGTTCAGCGTTGCTTTTAGTTGCACTTTTATATTTGCGCATGCACTCTGGAACGTTTGATATATTGTCTTATTATCATTTGAAAATTGGTCTTAAAGTACAAATCCTCGTATTTTTAGCATTTCTGGTGGCATTCGCGATTAAAATTCCGATGTGGCCTGTGCATACATGGTTGCCCGACGCGCATACTGAGGCGCCCGTGGGTGGTTCTGTGGTATTAGCGGCATTAATGTTAAAACTCGGTGGATATGGCTTTTTCCGTTTTAGTTTACCCATCGTGCCGGATGCTTGTCGCTATTTAGAATGGCTTATGATCGCGTTATCTCTCATCGCCATCGTTTATATTGGTCTAGTTGCCATTGCACAAACGGACATGAAAAAATTAATTGCATATTCCTCAGTTGCGCACATGGGTTTTGTGACTCTAGGCTGTTTTATGCTGTATCTAGTGGTATCACGAACAGGAAGCGTTCTTGACGCCAATTTGGGATTGGAAGGTGCGATGGTCCAAATGATTTCGCACGCGTTTGGTTCGGGCGCGATGTTCTTAGCGTTTGGTATTTTATATCAGCAATTACACACGCGATATATTTCAGATTTTGGCGGGATTGCGGTTTCAATGCCGATTTTTTCCGCGTTTTTTATGGTATTTGCCATGTCTAATGTAGGCTTGCCGGGAACGTCCGGTTTTGTCGGTGAATTTATGGTGATTTTAAGCACCTTTAAAGCGAGCTTTTGGGTAACATTTTTCGCAGCATCAACCTTATTAATTGGTGCAGCATATACTTTATGGATGTATAAACGCGTCTTCTTTGGCCCAGTAAAATCCGAGAGAATTGCGCAATTGCAAGATATTCGAGGAGTGGATATTTTAATATTTGTTTTATTAACGGTTGCTGTGGTTTGGATTGGAATTTACCCCCATTCATTATTAAATGTGATGCATGCCACAATTGCGAATTTAGTACAGATTAGTTTGCAATCGCACTTGGGCTAAAACAAATTGGAAAACTGGATAGAGCTATGAATGTAAATTTACCGAATGTAATCCCTATCATACCTGAAATATTTATGACGATAATGGTTTGCATTATTTTAATTAGTGGTGTATTTCGACCACAACGCAAGTTTTCCTTTTATTTAGCGCAATGCACTTTAGTCGTCACCGCGGTTTTGGTTGCGGTAGTATTTTTTAAATGGGATCAAGCTCAGGATTTAGTGGTATGGGATGGCAGTTTTGTTTTAGATCGATTGGCTGTTATATTAAAAATATTTATTTTACTCTCGGTATTTTTCACGTTTATTTATTCCTGGGGTTACAATCTTGATCGTCGAATTGCAATCACTGAATTTTATGCGTTGGGTTTGTTATCCACCATTGGAATGTTGGTTCTCGTTTCCGCGCATAGTTTAATTACCATTTTTCTCGGTGTGGAATTACTTTCTTTACCGACCTATGCCATGGTCGCTATGCGACGAGATGAAGAACGTTGTATTGAAGCCGCCATGAAATATTTTATTATTGGCGCGCTCGCAACCGGTATGCTGTTATACGGTTTTTCTATGCTATTTGGTGCAAGCCGTAGTTTAGATATTGCCGAAGTTGCAAAAAATCTTGCAGCGAGTTCAATGACTCACAACTACGTGGCGATTTTTGGTTTGGTGTTTGCGATTGCGGGATTGGCTTTTAAATTGGGAGCCGCACCGTTTCATATGTGGGTCCCTGATGTGTATGATGGCGCACCCACCTCGGTAACCTTATTTATTGCGACTGCACCTAAGATTGCAGGATTTGGAATGGCGATTCGTTTGTTAGTGGGTACTATTCCGGAGTTACATTTCCAGTGGCAGGAAATGTTGATGGTATTGGCGTTGTTGTCGATGGGGATCGGAAATTTTGCAGCAATTGTGCAATCCAATATTAAACGTATGTTAGCTTATTCTTCAATTGCTCATATTGGATATATGCTATTAGGTTTGATTTGCGCAACGTCTCGCGGTTACGCTGCTGCGTTATTTTACGTAATTAGTTACAGTATTATGACGCTCGCGGGTTTTGGAATGCTTGCCGTATTATCGCGAGCCGGTTTTGAGGCAGAAGATATTGATGATCTTAAAGCACTAAACAATCGTCATCCTTGGCTCGCTTTTATGATGTTAATCGTAATGTTTTCTTTAGCGGGTGTGCCTCCTTTAGTTGGATTTATTGCGAAGATCGGATTATTGGAAGCATTGATAGACGTCCATTTAGTTTGGTTAGCGGTACTCGCCATTTTATTCGCCATTATCGGTGCGTATTATTATTTGCGTGTCGTTAAAGTCATGTATTTTGAAACCTTGGAAACCGAATCAACTATTGGTAAATTAACTGTAAGCAAGGGTGCGTTAGTCGCAATTAGTATTAATGGTGTTGCCGTTTTATTATTGGGTATTTTCCCAGGCGCATTATTTACTTTGTGTCATGCTGCATTTCAAATGCTAATTTAGTCATTTATAAGCGAGGGACGCTTGATTAAAAGGATTTTGATTGCAATAGCTTGCACGTTGTTTGTCATAAATTGTAGTTTTGCAGAATCCAATGAATCGCGTCGTCAACTTCCCGTTATCTTTAATCATAGTTGGATTGGATTATCGGGTGGCGCTAAAATTTCTAATTATTCTAATGCAAATTTAACACCTTACACCGCTCAATCAATTAAAAATACTATTGGCGCAATGCGTATTACATTGGGTCATTATTTTAATCCCTACTTAGCAATTTCTTTATCTTTGATGCGTGGAATACATTCAGTGAAAATCTCGCATGTAGGAGTACAAAGACCGACTTATAGTGTCAGCGAAAATGTTTTTGGTTTAACTTTACGTCCCAGCTTACCGATTACGGATCGTATGGGAATTTACGGTGAAGTGGGGTATGGACTAGTTTCGCGAGAAGGATTTTTAATTTGGAATTATGGAATTAGAAATTCTAATATGTCCACGGTGTTACTGGGCGCAGGATGGTATTATCGATTTCCACATAATTTTTTAATTGATCTTGAAGGGATTTATACTCCGGCAAACAGAGGGAAAAATCAGCCGCGTATTATTTATGTGGGATTAGGTCTCAGTTATATGTTGATCGATGACCCTTCTCGTGAATACGGACCTTCCTACTGGTTTCCGCTTAACGTATTAAACATCAATTATGTAAATGACAATATTTATTATTGGGATGTAGCACGCTATCTCACTACGCCGCGATCGGTTCCGGTATTTTTTGATGGACATATAAAAGTAGGAAAGGGTTGGGCTCTTTATTATGAAAGAAACTTTTTTCATACTACAAAAAGTTTTTCGATGGAGTGGGGGGTATCCATTGCGGGATGGCAAAGTAAATATTGGAGACAATCCTTTTATACCGTTTCATTATTTCCGGAATTAAAAGCATGGATGCTGCGTTCTAATTTCGTGGATTTGTATTTCACTTATTCTTTAGCTGGACCCACTTACATATCGCGAGTTTATATCGATGGTTTTGATTCGGGATCGAATTTTACTTTTCAAGATTTTATTGGTCTAGGTGCTTTATTAGGAGAATCTAAACGCTTTAATATCGATGTGAAAGTCATTCACTATTCCAATGGCAACACGCTTCCCCATAACCCAGGGGTGTGTGTTCCCGTGATGTTTGGGATGGGGGCCACGTTTTAACTTGCTGAATTTGGAAGGTTTCGCATATTATACTTGTGTTTTGAAGGATTTCTCCTTACTATATGTCAGCTATTGCGGGGTGGAGCAGTCTGGCAGCTCGTCGGGCTCATAACCCGAAGGTCGTAGGTTCAAATCCTACCCCCGCTACCAATAAATCGTTGGATTTAGCACGCAAAGTAAAGGTAAAGAAGTTGAAGGGGGCCGCAGAGCCCTTTTTTATTTCTATAGGCAAGGTGGTTTTCTCTAGTGATGGTCGAACAGTTACAACGCATCATTACCCCAGCGGTAGAAGCGATGGGGTTTGAATTATATGGATGCGAATTTCATACCCATGCGAATCGCAACGTATTAATCGTATTTGTTGATGGGCCGAAGGGGGTAACGCTAGATGATTGCACACGGATAAGTCGGCAAATTGGAGCCGTATTGGATGTTGAAGATCCGATTGGGAGTCGTTACGAATTAGAAGTCTCCTCGCCGGGAATTGATCGTCCCTTGTTTAGTGTACTTCACTTTCAGCGAGTGGTTGGACAGAAAATTAAAATACGCCTGCGACGGCCTCAGAATAATCAGCGTAATTTTGTCGGGATCTTAAAAGCGATGGTCGATAATCAAGTTACGCTATTACTTGAAGACGGTAAGGAACTAGGGGCTTTGTTTGCAGAAATTGAAAAAGCGAAATTGATTTCTGATCTTTGAGGTGGGTGTCATGAATAAAGATATACTTTTAATTGTTGATTCGATGTCGAACGAACGAGGGGTTTCAAAAGAGGTAATTTTTGAAGCTATCGAATCTGCTTTAGCTGCAGTAACTGCCAAACGTTATGGGAATAATGCTGCTATACGTGTAGCGATTGATCGTGAGACTGGTGATTATGAATCATTTCGTACTTGGACTGTTATCGATGACAATGCCGTTAATGAAGAAACTCACGAGCCCGATCAAGAAATCCCAATTACCAAAGCTAAAGATGTTGATGCGGATTTAGAAATTGGTGATGTTATTGAAGAGCCTGTTGAATCCGTGGAATTTGGTCGCATTGCGGCGCAACAAGCCAAACAAGTTATCATGCAGAAAGTTCGTGAAGCTGAACGCGCAAAAGTAGCCGCTCAGTATGATAAACGTTGTGGCGAATTAGTTATTGGTATCGTGAAATTAGTTACCCGTGATTATATTGTTTTAGATATGGGTGAAAATGCCGAAGCTTTATTAATGCGAGAAGAAATGATTCCGCGCGAGGCATTCCGAATTAATGATCGTGTACGTGCTTATTTATATGAAGTGCGTCATGAACGTCGCGGCCCGCAATTATTAGTGAGCCGAACTAAACCGCAATTTTTAATGGAACTTTTTAAGATTGAAGTTCCTGAAATTGGTGAAGAAGTTATTGAAATAAAAGCTGCAGCACGCGACGCGGGTTCGCGCGCAAAAATTGCAGTAAAAACGAATGATGGTCGAATTGATCCGATTGGTGCTTGTGTCGGTATGCGTGGATCGCGCGTCCAAGCAGTTTCCAATGAATTAAATGGTGAAAGAATTGATATCGTGCTATGGGATGATAATCCTGCACAACTAGTTATTAATGCTATGGCTCCTGCAGAAGTGGCATCTATTGTGGTAGATGAAGATTCGCATACCATGGACATTGCGGTCACCGAAGAACAGTTATCTCAAGCCATTGGTCGTAGTGGTCAAAATGTTCGATTAGCGAGTGAGATGACCGGTTGGACGTTAAACGTAATGACTGAAAGTGATATGGTGAAAAAGCAAGAAGGCGAGACAGGAAAAGTAAAAAATGTATTTATGGAAAAACTCGATGTGGATGAAGAAGTGGCTGAGGTATTAGCCCAAGAAGGATTTACGAGTCTAGAAGAAATTGCCTATGTTCCCGTGGAGGAACTACGCGCGATCGAGGGTTTTGATGAAGATATTGCAAAGGAATTACAACGTCGTGCGGGCGATGTGTTATTAACGCAAGAAATTGCAAGTGAGGAAAAATTGAGTGACGTAAAACCAGCACAGGATTTATTTGCTGTCGACGGCATGACTGAACAATTAGCACGTAAGTTGGCTAGTCAAGGTATCATCACACGTGATGATTTAGCAGAACAAGCCGTAGATGAATTAATCGCAGTGGTCCCGGATATGACGGAAGAAGAAGCTGCAAAAATTATTATGGCTGCACGTGCTCATTGGTTTGAAAACGAAGAAACTACAGAGAAATAAACTCTGCAATGAGTCTATTTGAGGTAAATACGCATGGCTGAAGTCAGCATAGAACAGCTAGCAGTTCAGGTTAACACTACGCCTGAACGCTTAGTTAAGCAACTTAAAGAAGCAGGTATAGTCAAAAATCCAGACGAAACTGTAAATGATGAGGAAAAGCGTCAGCTTCTTCTTCATTTGCGGAAAACGCATGGAAGTGATGAGGCTCCGGCGCGTGCAAAAATCACCTTGAACCGTAAAAAAGTTAGCGTTATCAAACAATCAAAAAATCGAGCCGTTACTGTTTCAGTTAAATCAAAACGAACGTATGTTAAATCTCCAACGGTTACGGAAGATGAAATTAAACAGGTCGCGCTAGAAGCTGAAGCAGTAGAAAAAATTGAAGAAACTTCAGCTCAGGCCGTGAAGCAATCTGAAATTCTAAAACCAGAAATTTCGGAAGCGTCAGGTAGTGTTGAAATTTCTATACCCACTAATATTGAACCTTTGGAACTGGTATTACCTGAACCAGAAGAAATTACACCTGCTCCTGTAGAAGCGGAACAGACGCTCTCTAAGAAAAAAGGTCGGCGTGAACCTCGAAACTATTCCCGTAAAGCGGAAGAAGATTCATTTGAGGAGCAGGGTGAACAGTTGCATATGAAACCCGGTCGTCGCAAGAAGAAAAAATCAGTTAAAAAAGCTGAAAAAAATGCGCGCGCAACCTTGGAACATAGTTTTGCTAAGCCAACCGCACCCGTTGTGCGTGAGGTCCCTATTCCTGAAACCATTACCGTTGCAGACCTTGCATCGAAGATGTCTGTAAAAGCAGCAGAAGTCATCAAGGTAATGATGGGTATGGGTGCCATGGTAACTATCAATCAGCTTATTGACCAAGACACTGCTGCGATTGTCGTGTCAGAAATGGGCCATAAAGCGAAACTTTTAAAAGAAGATGCGATTGAAGAAGCCTTATTTGCTGAAGTAGAAACCACCGTTGAAGTCAGTTCGCGTGCTCCTGTAGTAACCATTATGGGTCACGTTGATCATGGTAAGACTTCGTTATTGGACTATATTCGTCGTACGCGAGTGACCAGTCAAGAAGCGGGCGGTATAACTCAGCATATTGGTGCGTATCACGTGGAAACTGCCAAGGGTATGATTACTTTTCTGGATACCCCAGGTCACGAAGCGTTTACAGCCATGCGTGCTCGCGGTGCTAAATGTACTGACATCGTAATTTTGGTTGTGGCCGCAGACGATGGTGTGATGCCTCAAACGGTTGAAGCCATTCAACATGCCCGTGCAGCCCAAGTCCCCATTTTAGTTGCTATTAACAAAATGGATAAATCGGATGCTGATCCTGAGCGTGTGAAAAATGAACTCACCCGCTATGAAGTGATACCGGAAGATTGGGGTGGGCAAACCATGTTTCAAAGTATCTCTGCTCGTACAGGGCAAGGTATTGATGAACTTTTGGATAGTATTTTATTACAGGCCGAAGTTTTAGAGCTTAAAGCTGCAGCTACGGGGCCTGCTAAAGGTGTCGTTATTGAGTCCCGATTAGATAAAGGTCGAGGCCCAGTGGCTACCATTTTAGTAACCGGCGGTGAATTAAATAAAGGTGACATTATTTTAGCTGGCCGCGAATTTGGGCGCGTACGCGCGATGATTGGAGATAGTGGTCGCCAGCAAGACTCGGCGGGGCCATCGATTCCTGTTGAAGTTCTCGGATTATCCGGAACCCCAACTGCAGGTGATGATGTTATCGTAGCTCCAAATGAGAAAAAAGCACGTGAAATTGCTCAGTTCCGCCAGGGTCGTTATCGTGAAGTGCAATTAGCTTCGCGTCAAACTGCTAAATTAGAAAATATTTTCGATCAAATGAACGAAGGTCAGCAAAATACGCTAAATATTGTATTGAAAGCAGATGTGCAGGGTTCTGCTGAAGCAATTACCGATGCATTACGAAAATTATCTACCGATGAAGTGAAAGTAAATATTGTAGCGAGTGGTGTGGGTGGAATTACTGAATCCGATGCGAATTTAGCGATTGCTTCGAATGCGATTATGATTGGATTTAATGTTCGTGCCGATTCAGCAGCTAAATCTTTAGTTGAGCGTGAAGGCGTCGATTTACATTATTACAGCATTATTTATAATTTACTGGATGAAGTAAAAGCCGCATTAAGTGGTTTATTGAAACCGGAAGTCATAGAGAAAATTGTAGGATTAGCAGAAGTTCGTGAAGTATTTCGCTCCTCTAAACTCGGCGCCATTGCAGGTTGTATGGTGATTGATGGCACGATAAAACGTAATCTTCCGATTCGTGTATTGCGCGATAATGTGGTGATTTACGAGGGAGAGTTGGAATCTTTACGTCGCTTCAAAGAAGATGCAAGTGAAGTTCGTAGTGGCATGGAATGTGGTATCGGTGTGAAGAATTACAACGATATTCAGCCTAAAGATCAAATCGAAGTTTACGAAAAAGTCCAAGTTAAGCGAACCTTGTAGAGATCAAGTATGAATAGACCTTCTCAGCGAGCACGTCAAATCGCTGATGTGATTCAACACCAAATCGCAGCGCTCATTCGTAAAGAAGTGAATGATCCGCGTTTGCAACAAGTCACGATCACTTCGGTGGATGTTGCTCCTGATTTAAGTAACGCAAAAATTTATTTTACGCTAACGGACGTGACGAAGTTAAATGAGGTCAATAAAGCATTTGCCAAGGCGACTGGATTTTTACGCAGCCGACTCGCAAATCATATTGATTTACGTTATGTGCCTAATATTCGTTTTATGTTTGATGAATCGATGGAGCGTGGATCGAAAATCTCCGAGCTGATTGAAAAAGCTTTAAGCGAAGATAAACGCTTAAAAGGCGATGATAAAAAATCTGATGAAGAATGAAAATAAAATACCGAAACGCACTGTTAACGGTATTCTTTTATTAGATAAGCCGCTAAATCTTTCTTCCAATACTGCACTCCAAATTGTTAAACGCCTATTTAATGCGAAAAAAGCCGGTCATACGGGTAGTTTAGATCCGTTAGCCACAGGTCTATTGCCAATTTGTTTTGGTGAAGCTACTAAATTTTCGCAGTATTTATTAGATGCAGATAAAACTTATTTGGTTAAAGCTCAACTTGGTATTCGCACAAAAACCGGAGATGCAGAAGGTGAAATTATTTCTACCCGTGGCGTATCAGATTTTAATATAGATGCAATTAAACACGCACTGAATTTATTTTTAGGTGCCAGTGAGCAGGTTCCGCCGATGTATTCAGCATTAAAATTTCAGGGCCAACCACTTTATAAGTTGGCGCGGCAAAATATTGAAGTAGAACGCGCAAAGCGCAAAATTTTTATTTCTCGCATTGAGCTAATTGATTATAAAAATAATATCATTGAATTTAGTGTGGACTGTAGTAAAGGCACTTACATTCGAACATTGGTCGATGATTTGGGTGAGCAATTAGCTTGTGGCGCACATGTGATTTATTTGCGAAGAACCGCTGTCGGACGCTTTGATTCGAGTAAAATGTCAACGCCAGAAGAAATTAAAAACTTGGCGGAAATAAATCTGGATGAGTTAGATAAATTATTATTGCCGATTGAGGAAGCCATCGCGCATATGCCAATTAGTATTGTGAATGCAGAACAAGTTTACGCACTTCGTTGCGGGCAAGCTATTTTTCTCGATATTTTAGCTTCGGGTTTAGTGAATTTACAGACCCAAAATGGTGAATTTATTGGTGTGGGTGAAACTGTGGAATCAGGAAAAATTATTCCACGTCGACTCGTTTCTTATAATTAATTTTAAGCTGTAGAGATTAGAGTAGGCGATAGAATACACTTTTCCAATATTTTTACGTCTGATTCAATTTCTGGTTTTTGTAAAAACTTAAAAAGAGTAACTTTGGAATTTGCGACTTTTGCTCGCATTTGGTCAACTTCTTGAATTCTATTCGCTAAACCTTCTAACACTTGTTCTCGATTGCTATATGTACGATAAATCACATAGCCAAATATCGCCAATAAACTTATTGTTGCAATTAAACTAATTAAAATACCCCCGATGGGACCCATTACAATCGTTGAGAAAAGAACGGCTACAGAAATATTTTTAAATGCAGCAATTGCGGCAAATCCCGCCATAGTCAAACTTAATAAACCGGTGACACTGCATAAAGCAAAATTAGCCATATTTATGTAAATGATGATACGATCACGCGTGGTTAATTGATCGGTAATCGACGTGTCTGTCCCTCTTCCCAGTTTTTCTGGATTTTTTTCAGATGATCTATTTAATTGTTGAATGAAGTCGAATAAAAATTTTATTTCTTTTCTTTCATCCTCACTCCATTCTTTTTTTAATGCGAGCTCGGTCAGGCGCGATGGTATCGCCTTTAGAATTTGTACTTCGGCTTGTAATACCATTTTGCTCAGCAACAAGAATTTAATTCTTTCCATATATTGATGCTTCGCCCAGGCCAATAATCCTAATGTCGTTAGCGACACAATCAGCATAAGCGTCGAGGTGAAAATAGTTGGGGAATATTGAATGCTGGCTTGCAGTGGATCATATTCAGCGAGTTCGGGTAACCAAGACGCGGGGCAAAAAGAAATCACCATGGCTTCCAATAAATTGGAAGGAGCGTTTTTTTCAATAGTATTCATTCTCGCGCGCCATGCGCTATCAATAACATGTAACGGATAGCGCGCATTAATTTCAATGAGAGTATTAAATAAAATATTTTTTTTAAGTCCAGCAGCCAAAATCAACTTTTGTGTCGCGAATTTTGTATCTATAGCATCTGGATTTTTAGCGATTTCTTCTATTAATCTAAAATATTCTTTTTGACAAGCGATGCTGAATGGTGTCTGTTGAAATAGGTTTTTCTTAGCTAAATTTTCAGAATTAAATAAAGAATAAAATATTTGGTATGCTTCCAAATTACCGTTTTGTGCTGCCAGATGTAGTAGTGAATTATTTTCGATATCCAAAAGTGTTACGTCGATTTTTTTATCGAGAAGATAATTTTTTAATCTGCCTAAAATATCAATTGTATTATTTTCCTTGCTTGCTTTTAATTTCATAGCATAATGCAGTGCAGTTTGACCTGTATCATCTGGTGTGAGTAGTTCCATGTCGTATTTAACAAGTGCATCTTCAATTTCTAATCTATTTTGATTTCTAATGGCTTGAATCATTGCAAGATGTGGGGTCGGGTTAAGGCTCTCTTCAGAATCAGAGCTTTCAACGGTACGGCGACACATTTTCCTCTTCCTCATTTTTCTTAATAATTTTACGGTATTCTCATGGTTAATTATATCCAGTAGAATTTCAACATCAGTGGAAACAATAATGTTTAATTATCTTTTTCCATTGAAAATATCACAAGGAGTTTTTTAATGTTTAAATTAAACAAATCTTTATTTCAGTTAGGTTCTTGTGTCGTCTTATCCAGTGTATTGGTTAATAATATTTTTGCCGACACTCAAGAAAAGAAAATTCGACAAGATTCTATGCCAATTAAAATTCATTTAAGAGATGGCACTGATAAATATGTTCAAGTCATAAAAATGAAATTAGGGAATGCTAGCAAAAAACAATTATCCTCTAATATTGCTTTAATGTTAAAGCAACCGTATCGACGATTAATGCAAGAAGATTCTGAGCCGACTCACGTGGATATTGGTATGAATTTATTGCCGGTATTGGATCAAGGCGTGTGGGGAACGTGTGCGACCTTCGCCACGACGGCTGCGATCGATGCTTTATTTGCATTAGCAGGGGAGGAAACGATTAGTCAGCTTTGTAATTTAGAATTCGGACGCACGCTGAATAATCCCGATGAAGATGGAGGATGGTCTGGCTCTTTTGGCAAAAATATTCTGCAGCAAATCAGTGATTATGGATACATAAATAAAGCTTATCAGCATACTGCTCCCCAAGGTTGTGGTGGCTTAAATCATTACCCTGCTTACGATCCTGAAAATAATGGTAGCCCAATGCCAGCCGAAGATTTTGCTACAAATAGCATCAAAACCTTTAAGTCTGATAATTGGCATCCGTTATTAGCCTATAATGGCGAGTTTTCTCCCATCGACCCGAAAGAAGGTGAGCGGTTGCTGACAGAGGTGAAACACGCCATTTTAAAAGGAAATCGGGTGGTATTTGGAACTCTGCTCGATCCATTTTCAGGTGATGCTGGTGCGGTGGGTAGTTTCGATGACGTTCAGAATGACGCTTGGGTTTTGACGCCGCAAATCCAACGAGACATTACTGCCGGCTTTGCTGGTGGTCATGAAATGGTGATCGAAGGTTACGATGATAATGCCTGCGCAGAGTATGTTGATATTCAGGATGGGGCCAAGAAGTTACAGAAACAATGCGGAATCCTGCATTTACGCAACTCCTGGTCAAGTTATGCCGGTGATAAAGGGGACTATTATGTAACTTACGATTATTTTAAAACGATGACTTTAGAAGCCTATGAGTTAATGAAGACGACAAGTAGTCTGGATCAACGATCCGGGTTACAGAAAGGGTAGCCTGGATCGAAGATCCAGGAAATAAAAGATTTGGATCAAAGAAGACCCGGATCAACGATCCGGGTTACAGAAAGGGTAGCCTGGATCAAAGATCCAGGAAATAAAAGATTTGGATCAAAGAAGACCTGGATCAACGATCCGGGTTACAGAAAGGGTAGCCTGGATCAAAGATCCAGGAAATAAAGATTTGGATCAAAGAGGACCAGGATCAACAATCCCGGACAGGCCGCCTCTCTCTCCTCTGGATGACTCCCAGACGTCTCTATATTAGACAAAATGATATTCATTATCTCCAATAATTCAAATAATTTCCTGATGCTCTTATAAAACTACAATAGATCTTGAAATATTTTTATTAAACTTAGACTCTAATACATTATATGATAATATAATGACCCTAATCTGCTTAATGATTAGCACGTGATTGCAGCCCATCTTTTCCATCGTTCAATAATTCTAATATCATATAATATAATGTCTATTGATTATTCTTTTTTTGAAGATCACCCCCTCTTTCCATCATAAAATATAATATTTTATCTGAAAATATTTTTATCAGCTCTAAACTCTGGTATATTCATTGGAAATATAGTAACCAGTTTGTGCAATTAATATGCCTAATGAATATGCTGATATTCTGATATCTCCTCCTCCTGTGGAGCCTAAAACACCGGTCAAAAAAAGATCTATTAGTGAAATTTCAACTTCTCATGAAGAATCTCCACAAACCCCTCCGCCTAAACAACACAAATGGAGAGTGGACCCAAAAAAAGCGCAAAGGGGAGATAATGAAACTGGTCTATTTCTAACCAAGGCAAGCCCACGAAGCAAAGAACGTTTAGAAGAAGGACGTAAAGAAGGTGGTCTACCATTCTATTCACCAACTTCTTATCAAAAAATAAGTGATGCCATTTTAACTATGTCGGGTCGACGTGCTAAATACCTGCGTACGTTGCAGATAAATGCGACGGAGTTTGATGTAGTTGAGTTTCCGAATTCTCCGGGACCCTATCGCTCACCTCTTAAACCAGAAATTCCCTTATCTACTCAAACTATGGAATTCGATTCTGGTGAGCTTAATCCTCAGGATTTAAAAGAAATTCCTAAAAAGAGAAAAACATCACAGAATGCCGTTCAGAGTGGTCAGTCTGCTTCTGAGGAAGTTTATCAATTTTTGCAAAGCTTAAATTCCGATTCAAGGATGGAGGAAGGAGAAAAGCTCAATAAGCTTGCGAATGGCTCTATTCATTGGTGTCATATTGTCGCATATTGTTTTAAGGGAGAAGCTTCTCAAACGCAAGAAAATCTACTTGCGGGACCATCTCGATTTAACTACACCCAGAAAGATTACGAAATAGTTTTTCGAGATGCATTATTAAATGATTCTTTTGCTTCAATGCGCATTAACGGTAAAGCAGAATATTACGAATATTCAAAAGTAGCTAAATCAATTACGTTATTGTTCACTTTAAAAAATCATGACAACACTGAATTAAAAGTTCCTTTAACTTTTGATGCGCATGTTAAAAAGAAGGAATCGTCGATTGGTCCAAAAGCAATGACAAATTTACTGGGTTTATTTAAGCAGCCAAAAGCAAAACGTAAATTGGTAGAGCAAGATCTTGCACCAAATCCCCAGTCGCCAACTACTACAAAGCCGACCTCACGTTAATTTAGCAGTTTATTGAGTAATACCGCCAGCCGATAACCCGCCAAAGTAATTTGTTTGCGCGAAATTTCCTGACCGTGTCGATAATAATCGGGAAATACCCGATGATATTTCGGAAGACTATAAACAAAATCCGCGTACATTAAATTTTCTTTGGCCCAATCGCTGGGATTGGTTTCCGCTAATTGTTGAGTCAAAGTATTTTTTGGAAATTCTTCCTGTAATTTTTCGGCTCGATGCTGATAATCAAATGAGTGCGTTAAATATCCGACACCGGAGTCCCAAACTTTATGTAAATTCGTGACATTATGTCCTACTCGAACGGGATAAGCATTGCCACCTTGGTCGCTAAAACAAATAAAATTCGTTTTTGCAAAAGTATGCAGTGGCTGATGAATATCGGCGACGAGATGTTCTATATAAATCATGATAATCGCTTTTGCGTTGGGATTATTTGTTTGCTTCCACGCTGCTTCTAATAATTTAAGCGCCCAAATAATATTTTCTTTACGTAATTCGGGGCAGCGATGCGAATAAGGTTGATCGATGAAATGCCACGCATCAGTGGAATCATTTGCATAAGGTTCTAGTGGAGAAGGAAGTGGCGCATCGAAACGTTCGAAAACTTCTTTTAGTGATAAGTCGCGCCAAAGGTCAGGCAAACCTGAAACGCGTACGAAATTATTTGTATGCCGATAAGTACTTTTTAATTGACGTTGTTGATTATAAGATAAATAAGCAATAATGCGATCGGCATATGACTCCGCTTCTTGTTGCGCTTTTAGAGTTAAATTTTCATACGCAATTTCTGCAACCAGTGCATGTCCGCGTAAAATCCACGCCCAACTGCTATGAAAAAAAATTAATAAAATAAAAACACTGAGAAATTTAATTTTGCGCATCGCTGACTTTCCATTTAAAAAATGTTGGATTGTCTCCTTAGAGACAATCCGGATGAGAGAGGAATTTTATAATGTTTGCTAAATGGATGCTACTGGTTGATCGCCATTTTATAAGTTTCTACTGACGTAGATGGAATGAGTAATTCGGAAGGTTTTTTATTAATGATGCGTTTCAAAATTTCAGGTATTTTTTCCGCTAGATTTTTAATTGCAATTTGAAAATTAGGCTTAAAATCGTTATAAAGACCAATTTGATTTGTTACGCTTTTAACAGCAAGCACCGAGACTCCAAAAAGCAAAGCTGTTTCAGCTACGGCGGCAGCTTCCATGTCTTTAATGATGGCTTTATTTTCCGCAATCATTATTTCATCACGGTCACTTGGTCGTAATGAATCCCCCGTCGAGATAATAGAGGATTTCAAATTCAATTCCGACGTTACGCTCGGAATTTCAAGGCACTCATAATTTCCTTTCCCATAGGCCTCATAACCTGGAAGAGGGATATCACGATTATGATAGGAAATTTGATCCGTGCTGACGAACACGTCACCTACTTGAGCTCCCTTCAGGGGATAACCTCCTGCAGTTCCCGCGGTTATAATCAATTGGGGTTCTAGTTTGTTGCAAATTTCCATTGTGGCTCGGGTTGCAGCTTGGGTTCCTACTTGTGAAACTGGACACTCAGTAAATCTACGACAAAAGCCTTGAGCGACTAAAACCAATTCAAATTCTGCTGCAGTATTTTGTTCTTGCAGTGTGCCTTTAAAAGTATGCAAATTTAATCGGTGATCTAATCCTATTTCACAAGGGTTTAGTTTTAATTCTTTAATAATGGGATCTGCTTCGTCTTGCATTGCCATTAAGATAACGATTTTAGTAATTGGCCTTTCAATGACGCTAGGCTTCTTCTCGAAGGGAAAAAATTCAGGGCGCATTTTAAACTCCTGGAAAATATGAGTAGGTAATCTAATTTTTGTTTTTTTCTATTTCATCGTGTGCGCTGAGAATGCTGTTAATACCGGCTGTATAAGCAATTTCATAAATATCATGTTTGCTAAACTGCAGTAAAACTTCTTTGGATTTTGTCATTTCATCTAAAGTTAAAATTTTAGTGCTTTTTTCATTCTGCGAATTCGTTTGTTCGATCACATAGGAAAGCTTGGTGTCTTCGCGTTCGAAATTTTTAGCCACGATTTTATACGGTGTTTGCTGTAAGCCGCCATTAATAATTGAAATTTTATGTTTGGTTAAAGCCGCTTGCATAATTCGTTTAACATCACGCGGAGAAAATCCTTGAATTAAATCATCGTCATCAGCAAGCTCATTAGCAGAAAGTTTGATGCAGGTGCTTTTACCGACAAATTGCACAGTAAACATGGTTTCTCCTGTTCGTAGCACACGATGTGCTTCAACAATGCGAAACGGATAATTGCGAGACGTGTATTCCAAAATCTCGCGATATTGTTTCAATAACCACAACATAAAATCGGTAAAACGATTTATCGGCTTCTGCATTGTTGTTCTCCTTATCGTCTAATAACGAAATGGATTGTAATCCACGTTATAATCATAGACGTCAATGTTTTCTTTCTTTTTCAAATACACAATTAAAAACCAGCCGGGCCAAACAAAAATAAGTGCATAAATCATTTCTAAAATGTAACCTGATCCGGCTAATTGCATCACTTGGAATAAAGTAACGGTTCCGGTAAAAGCCGAAAATCCACAAATGATATTAAGAAATAATTCAGAAATGGCGGTGGAGGCGATACTGCGAAACCAGAAATGTTTACCTTTTAATAGTATTTTCCATTTCGAAATTAAGTATACACTTAAAAAGTCGCTGACGATATTCGCGATAATGCCAGATATCACAAATCGTAAAATATTTCCTAATGTATGATCGAAATCTGCTTGATAAGTCCAGAAAGGTGCCGATTTCAGATGGATTACAGTGACAACTAAAATAGCGAAAATAAGTTCGCAGATTAGGTTGAGCCAAATAAATTTGCGCGCTACTTTATAACCATACACTTCGGTAACAACATCACCTAAAAGATAAGTGAATGGAAAAATAAAAGTAGCGCCAGATTCAGTTAAGGGTCCGAATGAGATAATTTTATAGGCTACAACATCAGCAGCTAAAGTGGCCATTAAATAAAGCATAATGATAGGGAGCATGTACCTAGAATTTAGCTCAAATGGTCGTTGCTGTAGTAGGGGCTCAGTGATGTCCATAACCTAATTAGCTCCTTCTTGCGGATTACTATTTTAAATTCATTCGCACCTGAACGACAACACCTAAAATGCGATAATTCTCATTCATTAAAGTAGTTTTAAATTCGGAATTGGTCGGTTTTAAATAAATGTCACCTTCATGCGCTAATAACTGTTTTAAAGATGCATGGTGACTGCCTTTTTTGTATGAAATCACATAATCGCGATGACTGGCGGAAGCGCTTGGGTCCACAATAATAATGGAACCTTTTTGAAAATTTTCATGATGATCATCTAGAATTTCCAATGCAAAAGCGTGATCGCCTACTTTCATATCAGTCGTAATAAAACGCGATTGAAATTCATGTTTGCTATTCGGCCATTCGATTGCATGTTGCCAAGTAATAATCGAAATATGGCACCAATTTTGTGGTACGGGTTTGATAGGAGAATTTGGTAACGGATCTTCACCAATTAATTGCGCTACGGTAATAGAAAAAAAATCAGCAATGGGAATGAGAGAAGCTAAAGTTGGATTAGCATTAGGATCTTTACAAATACGTTGAATAGTGGTGATGGGAACGCCCGTATTTTTATACAAATGCGTCATATTCGTATCATTATTTTTCATGAGGCTAAGCAAATTATCGCGCAAGCGGATATTTTGTAGTCGTTCGATTTTTTTTATGGTCACGACAGTGGACATAGGCTTCACCTTATAATTTTGATTGATAAAAGTCATGGTATCTCGAGGAAAAGAAGTCTAGCATATTTGGAAAACTATATATAGAAAAAATTTCCAACATCGAAATAAAATTAATTATTTAACCTTTTCTTAATTAATAAATATAAAAAATGACGGAGTATTGTGTTTTTCATTCGATATATGGTAATCTCATTTACCATAAATGGGTATCGCAAAAGGAGTAAAAGCTTTTAATTCCAAATTATTTTCTCTGGTTAAGATGAAAATAAATAAAAGCAAATGAATGAGCCTCATATTAATGAAATAGCACGAGGTTTGAAACGCTGGAGCAAATGTTATATTGGAAAATAGAAAGCTTGGAAAATATTTTGGCAAAAGCAAAAAAAAATCGAAGGTATAAATTCAACCATCAAAAATAAAAGGAAGTTAATCATGGCTAGTAATCAACTGGTAAAACAAATCATCTGGTGGCAAGAGGCAGATGAAAATCCTCTAAGCATAAAAAAGAAAATAAAAGATAAACAAAACGAACATCGGGCGATGCAACGTTATTATCTGGTACCGGGTGATAAGGACACCTATTTTACTTACCGAGAAATGGAAATTGCCATGCATTTATTTGACCCCATTACGTATAAGGCAATAGGTCAAATGATGGGATTATCCGATCGAACCGTGGAATGTCATGTGCGTCGTATGCGGATTAAATTGGGTTGTAAGGACCGATTCGAGCTTATTGATCTTTTAAGTCCAATGCCCTTGGTTATTGAATTTAAAGATCATTATTTTCAACAAGCAAAATGTGTTCCACTCGTTAAAAAGGAGATAAGAGATGTTGGCGATCTCAATGTTGAATAGCGGTTATCGCTTAGGTAAAAATTATCCTGGAATTATCTTAAGTTTCACGCAGTTGCAAATCATTCATGGATTATCACGCGGAAAAGAATTGGATCATGTTGCAGAAGAAATTGGTCTGGCGCGTCGTACCGTTAAGTGTATTTGTATGAACCTGATGGTTCTGATGGGATGTAATGATTTATCCGATTTAATCGAAACATTACGTGGTGAACTGTACCATCACATTGCTTAATCCATTTCAGTCACTAAGCTCACCGCGCCTGTAGCAAAGGGTTGCAGTCGCGGTGAGCTTGGCGAACGAGTTTCTTTCAAGTATTTTATTCGAAATCCAACGGACAATTTAATCATTCCTTAATCCTGTTCCGGTATAATTCTAATCACACCCATGAGCGGTTAAGTTCATTTTTTACACAATATGGAGTCAAAATGGCTATTGGAGACCCAAAGCAGGAAGTACAAGCAGTATGTGATGCCCTAGATCGCCTGGATCCCGCGCTACTCATTCAACGTGTCGATCAATGCGCGGCAGATTTGGCGGAAGTGCATAATTGGCGCATCCATGATCCTAAAGTGAAACGTCGGATTTTTAGAATCATTGATGATTTTATAGAGGAATAATATATGGCAGATAATGCGGGTTCATCTTCCAATCCTGTTAATGATTCTTTGCAACAAGCTCATGATGCTAAATTCAATTTAGATCAGGCTGTTTTAAAACTTCTGCAAGAATTGCTACAAAGCAAAAAAGGTCAGGCCGATGAAGCTAAAAGCGCAATTGAGAAAGTGCAAGAATTATTGGAAAACTTTAAAAATTTAGCGAGAAACGCCGCGCAACAAACGGCGGCTACTTCCAAATCTGAATTAATTGATAATATTTATTCTGTATTTCCAGGGCAAACACAAAATAATTCTAGTCTCAACCAATCTACTAAAGAAAATAATGAAAAAGATAACCAAAGCTTAAATAATCAAGACTCAGCTGATGCTTACACGAATTCAAAAAATCAATCGACAACAGAACCGGATTATTATTCTACGTTAAATGTTTCCCGTGACGCTTCGGCTGAAGAAATAAGAAATGCCTATAAAGAAAAAACTTGGGAGAATCGAGAAGATAATAATTCCGGACAAGAATCGCAAAATGACACCAATAAAGCGTATAACACTTTGAGTCAAGATAAAGAAAACTACGACCAAAAAAATCCTGACGCAGGTCTGGGAAAAGATGCTTCGTCACAAGCAACATCTTCTTCAGCGCCAACGCCTAAAATGGGCGGAGGAATGGCAGGAGCTGCATGATGTCGAACGCAATCGAAATAACTGCATTGGATCAAGAGTTAGATCAATTGAACCCAGACGAATTAGTAAAGCACTTGGATGAATATATCAATCAAATTCAACAAACTCAGGAATGGAGAGTGAGTGAGCAGCGTCTGGATAATGACGTGTATGAAATTTTTAATAAATTTTTAGGTGGAGAAAATTAATGGCAGATCCAAAAAAACAATTTAAAAATAATGATGGTACCAATGCCTTCACGCCTAAATCGGATTCCACAGAGACTAAACCTCAACCTGCAAAAAAAGCAAAATCTGATGAGCAGAATATATTTGATGTAATGGCGAAATTGTTAGAAATGATGCAAGAGTATGTGAAATCCTCTGCAGAGAAGCAAAAAAAGTCGACTCATCAAAAACAAACATCACCGGCGCCATCTTTATTAGAAACAGTTATTTTGTTAATTAAATTATTAAAAGATTTAAAACAAAATAATAAAATGAGTCTTTCACAAAAATCGACTTTAAAAGATTTAGTTAATTTTGTAATTAAAGAAGCATTGAACTCTCATGCTTCTCCTCAAGTAAATGGAGCTTCACGATTTAAAGCCGGAGCACAAACAAAATCAAATCCGCAAGCAAAAACAGCACCAAAACCACAACCCGAATTTAATGCTTATGAAGTTTTAGGTGTTAAAAAAGAGGCTTCAGCGCAAGAAATTCAAAAAGCCTGGAAAAAACAAGCGCTACAAAATCATCCAGATAAACATCCTGGTCAAGAACAAAAATATACTGAAAAAATGCAACAAGTTAATCGAGCTTTCCAAGAGATCGGTAAACCTGAAAATAAAGCGAATTATGATACGATGCATCCCGCGCATGGTATGTCAAAACAGGCTAGTGCTGAAAAAGTAAACTTTAAAGCCAGAGCGGGCTAATGTAGCCTGGATCTAAGATCCAGGAAAATAAAGGCTCCCGGATCAACGATCCGGGCTACCCCAAGATCCAGGGAAATAAAAAGACCCCAGATCAGCGATTTCGAAATTCAGGCAGCGTATCTTCAAAGCCAAATTTTTTGAAATTTTTAATACGACAAGGAAACAGCCAACCGTCTATATGATCGCATTCGTGCTGCAAAATGCGTGCCGGAAATCCGGATAATTTCGCTTGCATGGGATTTCCAGACTGATCTAAAGCTTGATAGGCGACATGCATAAAACGCGGAATAAATCCGCGTAATCCAGGAATACTTAAACAACCTTCCCAACCTTCTTGCATTTCATCGGATAATGCTTGAAATGTAGGATTAATTAAAACAGTTAATGGAACCGGTTTTTCATTTGGGTAACGTGGCGCATAATCAAATCCAAATGCGATAATTCTTCGCGGATAACCGATTTGAGGAGCGGCGATGCCGACACCATTCGTATGCTTCATGGTGTGGATCATTTCTTCAATAATTTGCGTAATCTGCGGATCTTTTATATTTTCAACTTCCTGACTGCGTTGAAATAACAGCGGTTCTCCCATTTTGAGTACAGGTTTAATGGGAGTTGTGGTCATCGCGATCCTTTCTTGAATTATGGTTGTAGGTACGCAGTGTTTCAGGTTCAGAATCGAGGTTGAAATATTTTCCCATATTCATCGCACGAATGGCTTCGATTAAGAGGAACATCGGTGCAATCATAATTTGGGAAAGACTACTAAAAAAAGGTGGACGATTTTTTTCAAGTGTGTGGCCGATTAACAATAAAATCCAGCCACCAAAAAATAGAATAATAAATAAAATTAAACTAAATGTAGTCGGTTTGGGGTATCCAATCCAGGTGCATATCAAATTTAATATCACTAATACCACGGTCATAACGATCGCTAATTTTACGTGTAATCGATAATAATAAATAAGTGCGAGAATAATGGCGATCCAAGAAAAGGTAATATGCCAACGAGTCGCGATGCTGACCGTTATCCAACTTAATAAAATGAGGGATCCAATAATAATGGCAGGAATGCTGATGTAGTGAGTAATCTGATCGGAACGGTTTTGATGAAATGCGTGGTAATTATCTAATAATTCTTTCATCGATTTCATAAGCAATTCCTCTCAACTGATGCATTTAACATTTAATATCACCCCGCTTCATCCAAAGTCAATAGGTGGTAAAAAAATGAACCTAAAAAAACGAGTTATTTTTTATCGACTATAATAGGTTAGCTAAGGAAACTCTTGTATGCGTTTCTTATGTACAAGAAATTTAATAATAAGGGAGTAATCGTACGATGAATAAAGTACTAACTATGTGTGCCAGTGCTGCTTTAATTGCAGGTCTGGGCATGGGAATAACTGCATGTGCACCAGGATATAATACACCGGGTGCGACTGCTGCAGGTGCAGTAGCTGGTGGTTTACTAGGTGCCGCAGTAGCGCCAGGTTCAGGTTTGGCCATCGCAGGCGGAGCTTTAGCCGGTGCTGTAATTGGTAATCAAGTTGGACAATACATGGACCGAAGGGACTATGAGAACGTTCAATATGTGGTTGTCCATGATGCGCCACGCACTTGGACTAACGTCAGAACCCATTACACTTATACCGTAGCCCCGGTGAAACATTATCATTATCATGGTCGTGATTGTCGCGAATATCGCACAACTGCGGTTATTGGTGGTAAGACCCGTGTGGTTTATGGTCGTGCATGCCGTATGCCAGATGGTGCTTGGAGAGCAGTGGGCTAATTTAGTCATCTCTAATAGACTATTGCGAATGTCACTCGTAGAATCTACGGGTGACATTTTTTTTGTGAGCAAGCCATGGTAGATTTAATTTTAAACAAGCCTCCCGTCAGTCGTTTACGTCGATTACGTCGGCACCAAACAATTCGTAGTCTGATCAGCGAACATCAGTTGCACGTTACCGACTTAGTTTTGCCTTTATTTATTCGTGCTGGAAAAAATATTAAAAATCCGATCCTGTCTATGCCAGGTCATTTTCAATTGAGTCTTGATCAATTAGACAATGAATTAGCTGAAATTCAGCGCTTGAAAATTCCTGCAGTGATTTTATTTGGAATTCCGGCCTATAAAGATGAAACGGGCAGCTCAGCATTATTTTCAGAAGGTATAATTCCAGAAGCGGTTCGGAAAATAAAACAATGTTTACCTGATTTAATGGTAATTAGCGATTTGTGTTTTTGTGAATATACTTCGCATGGACATTGTGGTGTACTCCATGAAAATGGTGATGTCGATAATGATCGAACTCTATATTTATTAACGCAGCAAGCGCTCATTCATGCTGCAGCGGGCGTTGATGTTATCGCTCCGAGTGGCATGATGGATGGTATGGTCAATGCCATTCGAACTGGGCTTGATCATGCCGGATATCATCAAGTGACCCTATTAAGTTACGCCGTTAAATATGCTTCGGCTTTTTATGGCCCATTTCGAGAGGCGGCAGAAGGCGCGCCAAAGTTTGGTGACCGTAAAACTTATCAAATGGATCCCGCCAACGCACAACAAGCTTTACGGGAAGCAAAATTGGATGTTGATGAGGGTGCGGATATGTTAATGGTGAAACCCGCACAAAATTATTTAGATATTATTTATCGAATTAAAAATAATTTTCCGGGCGTTCCATTGGGTGCATATCAAGTCAGCGGTGAATTTGCCATGATTAAAGCCGCCGCAGAAAAAGGTTGGCTCGATGAAGAAAAAGTGATGTTTGAAACTCTATTAGGAATTAAACGCGCGGGTGCTGATTTCATAATTACTTATTTTGCTAAACAAGCTGCTGAATTATTATAAATTTCATTTTAATAGGGAATAAATATGATAAAAACTAAAACCCTATTTTTCTGTCAAGAATGCGGTGCTGAACACAATAAATGGCAAGGACAATGTTCACATTGCCAAGCGTGGAATACTTTATCCGAAGAAACGGTTCTTAATAAAAAAACGGCCAGTCGCGTAACCCATTATGCAGGGAGTAATTCCAATTTAACGCTATTAAAAGACGTTCAATTAAATGAACATCAAAGACTTTCAACGGGTGTGAGTGAGTTCGATCTGGTATTAGGTGGTGGCTTAGTCGCAGGTTCTGTGATTTTAATTGGTGGTGATCCCGGGGTCGGTAAATCTACACTGTTATTACAGATACTTTCTACTATCGGAAAAAATTATCGTGCGTTATATGTGACGGGTGAAGAATCGTTGCAACAAATTGCAATGCGAGCAAAACGTTTAGAAGCAGATTGTGATTCTTTAACTTTATTGGCGGAAACGCAAGTCGAACATATTTTAAATTTAAGTCAAAAACATCATCCGCAAATATTGGTTATTGATTCTATTCAAACGATGTATACAGAACAAATTAGTAGTGCGCCAGGAAGTGTGAGTCAAGTGCGTGAAAGCGCGGCGCAATTAGTTCGTTATGCAAAACAAACGGAAACCGCATTATTTATTATTGGTCATGTTACTAAAGAGGGAGCGATTGCAGGCCCTCGCGTTTTGGAGCACATGGTGGATACGGTTTTATATTTTGAAGGTCGCAGTGATAATCGTTTTCGTGTGATTCGCGCGGTAAAAAATCGCTTTGGTGCCGTCAATGAAATTGGAATTTTTGCGATGACGGATAAAGGTTTAGGTCAAGTAAATAATCCCTCCGCCATTTTTCTATCACGCGATAAAACCCCGATGCCGGGTAGTCAAGTGATGGTAACGTGGGAGGGCAGTCGACCCTTGTTAGTCGAGGTGCAAGCATTAGTGGATGAAAGTCATTTGGCAAATCCACGTCGGGTTGCTGTTGGATTTGAACATAATCGTTTATCGATGCTATTAGCCATATTACATCGTCATTGTCGCATTCCGACATTTAATCAAGATGTATTTATTAATATTGTCGGCGGTTTGCGTGTCTTAGAAACAGGAGCGGATTTAGCCGTATTACTCGCGATATTATCCAGCTTGAAAAATAAAGCGTTGCCGACTGATCTAGTCGCTTTTGGTGAAGTGGGATTATCGGGAGAAATTCGACCCGTACCGAGTGGTGTTGAGCGTATCCGTGAGGCTGCTAAACATGGCTTTGCGCGAATGATTGTGCCAAAGGCGAATGCCCCCAAAAAACCCCCCGCCGGCGTTGAAATTATAGCGGTCGAGCGCCTCGTGCAGGCTATAAGCGCTTGGAATAATGATTAATCTACAAAACGCGATCGGAGTTAGCGTTTTTGTATGAAAAACGCGATCAGAGTTCGCGTTTTTGATATAATGAGGTAAAAGGCACGAGAGGTTCCTGTGTTTAAAAGATTGATCAACATTAATCCGGACTCCAAGCATAGCGCTTTTATTTTAGGTCCAAGAGGAACGGGAAAAACCTATTGGTTGCGGGAAAACTTTAGTCATGCAATGTATTTTGATTTACTCGATCATGAAGTCTATACGGAATTTTTGGCCAGTCCCGCACGTTTAAGCGATTTTATTCCGAGTAATTACACAAGCTGGATTATTATCGATGAAATTCAAAAAGTCCCGTCTTTATTAAATGAAGTGCACCGATTGATTGAACATCGAGGATTGCGTTTTATTCTCACGGGTTCAAGCGCAAGGAATTTAAGGCGTAAAGGGGTGAATTTATTAGCGGGAAGAGCGCTGACTTATCACATGTATCCTTTAACCACAGTAGAGTTAGGTAATCGATTTAATTTATCGTTCTCGCTTAAATATGGAAATTTACCTTCGGTTTATGATCATGAAGATCCAAAACGTTATTTATCCACTTATATTAGTACGTATTTAAAAGAGGAAGTTCAACAGGAGAGTTTGACGCGTAATCTCGCTTTATTTGCGCGATTTCTTGAAACTGCTGCATTTTCTCAAGGAGAAGTATTAAATTATACTGAAATAGCACGAGAAGTTGGCAGTAATCGACATACTATTATTAATTTTTTTTCTATTTTAGAAGATTTATTGATAGCATATCGTTTACCGGTTTTTAGTAAGCGTGCCAAACGAGATGTTATCTCGCACCCCAAATTTTATTATTTTGATGTTGGAGTTTATCGCGCAATCAGACCCACTGGACCTTTGGATATTAATGCGGAAATAGATGGTCCAGCATTAGAAACTTTATTTTTGCAAGAAGCTATTGCTATCAATGATTATTTTTCATTAGATTATAAGATTTATTATTGGCGCACCCGTTCTAAACTGGAAATAGATTTCATTTTGTATGGAGAGAAAGGTCTTTATGTTTTTGAAATCAAGCGTAAGAAAAAAATCGCCCCATCAGATTTGCAAGCCATTAAAACTTTTTTACTGGATTATCCAATGGCAAAATGTTTTTTGCTGTACGGTGGAAATAAAACTTATACTGATCAAGATATCAAAATTATGCCGTACGAGCTTGCGTTGACAGAATTGCGAGACATCCTGAGCCAATGAAAAAATATACCATCACAGTTACAGTTACCTTGGAAAACGCACTTTGGGTGGCGATTTTTGAGCGTAGTGACGACAAGGGTTTTTCGGCTGCACGAAAAATCTTTGGCAGTGAGCCAGCCGATCCTGAATTATATGATTTTATTTTAACGCATTATCACGAGCTGAAATTTACGACGCCGCAAGATTTTGAATTAATCATTAAACGCAAAAATCCCAAACGCATGCGGCGTGAAGTTAAAAAAGAAATCGAAAAATCAAAAATTAAAATGACAAAAAAGAGCCATGCTCAGGAAGTATTAAGACTAGAATTGGAAAAAAATAAAAAACTAAAGAAAACTCAATCAAAAATAGAGCGCGAAGCAAAAGAACAAAGAATTTTTTTATTGAGACAAGATAAGAAAAAACAAAAGCATCGTGGTCATTAGATCAATATTTCAAAATTTCTAAGACATTAACCAATAATTAATATTAAAATTTATGTTTTTCTAGAGTTGCTATGTCAATTTATTTATAATAAATTAAATTTACGAAAAAAATCAGGAATGTTATGGCTTCAAGTTTAAATTACATATTAGGAGACGGAGAGGAAATTCCTAAGTTATCGTATAAAGCTTTTAACCATAAATCCGTTTTGGTTCGTTTACTGGATGGGAGTATAGGGCTTTGTTTTCATAATGAGGAAGGGGCAAAGCAAGCTCATCAAATTTTATTACTATATGACCTAACAAATTCAAGTCTTGAAAAATTACAAAATCATTTTAAAAAAAATATACGTTTGATGGGACATTATCGCGTCGCGCTTACATTTCAAGACGTGGTGGTTTTCCAAATACCGAAAAAGTTTGCTGAGAATGAAGCGGCAATGTTCAGCTATATTTGGATAATGCTTAAAGTTATTACGAGAATCAATCAATTATTCGATGAGTGTGAAAATGTAAAGGGGACAGAATTGGAGATTAAGAATGCTAAAATTATCGGATTAAGGCATTTTTTAAGAGAAATCGTAAATTCTAAGGCAACAAAGTCTATTTTAGAAATCATTCACGAAATGGAAAGCAATAAAAAGTTTTGTTTATATGAGCAAAGATGGCTAGAGACAACTTGGTTAGGTCGGTTAATTTCATTTTTTTGGACTAACAAATGTAGTCGAACTCAAGTCATGTTTAATGAAGTTAAACACGAATTATCAAAATTACACCCCTAAAAAACAAACCTATAATCATTTACTTGCAGGATAACTTATTGAATAGTTATTTTCATTTTATGGATGCTATATTTATAAGGATAACTTGAGTGGTAATAATCGGTGGAGAACAGATTTGCAATCATAACAGGCGCCAGCCGCGGTATTGGCAAAGCGGCTACATTCTACTTTGCGCAAAAACATTATGATCTGGCGCTTATTTCAAGGGATAAAAAGAATTTACTTAAAACAGTCGACGAGGTTAAATCGTTCTATCCCGCTGTTAAAATTGAATCATATGTATTAGATATTAGTAAAAATGCTAGAATCGAAAAAGTCATAAATCAAATCCTGGATGCGCATAATCGAATAGATATTTTATTTAATAATGCTGGATGTTTTATTGCTGGTACCTCTTTGATATCACCTAAAAATTTAACCAGCCTGATAAATACAAATCTTAGCGGGTTGATCATCGTTGCTTGTTTGGTCGCACGTAAGATGCAACAACAAAAGCATGGATATATTTTTAATGTTGCTTCGTTAGCGGGCAAACGCCCAGTGGCGCAATTGGGTGGATATTGCGCCAGTAAATTTGGTGTTGTGGGTTTTAGTGCTGCTCTAACGCGTGAACTCATTCCATATGGGGTTAAGGTTACGGCTATATGCCCGAGCATCGTCGCAACGGATATGACAGAAGAAGTGGATATGCCGCTTGAAGAGAAAATTCAAATCGAAGATATCACCAAAACACTCGATTATTTATTAAATTTAGGTCCTGGCGCGGTGATTCTCGATATTGAAATTCACTGTGCTAGAGTTCTAGCAAGTGAAACCAATAGTGTAATCGATTACCTGAAAAACCATTCAGATCAATAAAACACGAGCTACTTTTTTTAATTAAGCTATGCCATTATGAATATCTAACGAGGAGTTAGATATGCGACGAGTACTCTTTGGTATTGGATGGCTTTCGTTGGCTATAGCTGCCATTGTGTTAATTTGTGTGTTTGCTCTTATCAAGGGGGAAACGATAAATGCTGCTTATGTAGTTTTGACAGCGATCCTCGTATTATTCATTGCCTACCGTTATTACAGTTTGTTTATTGCGAATCGTGTCTTGAAATTAAATAAAAATGCGATGACACCTGCCAGATTTCATAACGATGGTTTGGATTATGTGCCGACTAATCGTTATTTTTTATTTGGCCACCATTTTGCGGCGATTGCTGGTGCGGGTCCACTGGTGGGTCCCGTATTAGCCGCTCAAATGGGATATTTCCCGGGATTTTTATGGATATTAGTCGGAGTAGTGTTTGCCGGGGCGGTACAAGATTTTTTTGTATTAACGATTTCAGTACGCAATGATGCACGTAGTCTTGGCGAATTAATTAAAATACATTTCAGTTGGTTCTCTGGTTTGGTAGCCATGTTCAGCATCTTGGCAATTATGATTATGATTTTAGGTGTTTTAGCTTTAATTGTCGTGAAAGCGGTTCAACACAGTCCATGGAGTTTTTTTGCGGTCGCAATGACAATTCCCATCGGAATTTTAATGGGAATTTATTTACGTTTTATACGGCCAGGAAAAATAATCGAAGTTTCATTAATTGGAATTATGTTATTAATTGCGGTGGTTATTTTGGGCCGCATGGTTGCGGTAGACCCTTTCTGGGCAAAATTATTTGATTTTTCTGATAGGCAATTATTCTGGATGTTGGTGGGGTATGGTTTTGTCGCAGCGGTATTACCAGTATGGTTATTGTTAGCTCCGCGAGATTATTTATCGACTTTTTTAAAAGTAGGTTTTATCGTGGCTTTAGCGGTGGCCACTTTATTTATTGCACCAAAATTAAAAATGCCGCCTATTACACAATTTATTGATGGTACTGGACCTGTTTGGTCAGGCGCATTATTTCCCTTTTTGTTTATTACGATTGCCTGTGGCGCAGTATCTGGATTTCATGCGTTAATCGCTTCGGGTACCACTCCGAAAATGTTGGCTTACGAAACAGACGCGCGTTTAATTGGATATGGTGGGATGTTGATGGAAGCTTTCGTCGCGATTATGGCGCTGGTAGCTGCATCGTGTTTGGATCCAGGAATTTATTTTGCAATTAATAGTCCATCGGCGATTATTGGTCATACGGTGGAGAGCGCTGCACAAACAATTTCGAGTTGGGGTTTTGTCGTCACACCAGCCATGTTAACGGAAGCTGCGCATAATATCGGTGAAACCACGATATTATCGCGAGTGGGTGGGGCGCCTTCTCTAGCCGTTGGTATTGCGCAAATATTTGCAAATTTATTTTCGGGAAAAGCGATATTAGCTTTTTGGTATCATTTCGCCATACTTTTTGAAGCTATTTTTATATTGACTGCAGTAGATGCAGGCACTCGCGTTGGTCGATTTATGCTGCAAGATTTTTTGGGAACCTTTTTTCCGAAATTACATAAAACCGAATCATGGATTAGCAATATCTTAGCAACCGTGATTTGTGTGGGTGCATGGGGATATTTTCTTTATCAGGGTATTGTTGATCCATTAGGCGGAATTAATACCTTATGGCCTTTATTTGGAATTGCGAATCAAATGTTAGCCGCCATTGCATTAATATTTATATCCGTGATTTTAGTGAAAATGCGAAATGTTCGTTATATTTGGGTAACACTGGTTCCAACAATAGGGTTACTCATTTGTACGCTAACTGCAGCGTGGCAAAAAATATTTTCACCCAATCCCAAAATCGGATTTCTTGCCCACGCTACAATTTATGATGCGGCAGTACGCGAAGGAAATATTTTAGCGCCTGCTCACGATCTTCGGGAAATGGTCGTGATTATTTTTAATGATCGCATTGACGCGGCATTAGCGATCTTTTTTAGTGTATTAATTATTTATATGTTATTGCGCGCGATATTTGTTGTATGGCGACAAAATCGAGCTGGAAATTCGTTATCACCCATTCAATAATTTTTTCTATTCACACATTTCATCAATAAAGCTGTGGATAACATTAGGGTAAGCTTGTGAATTTGTACTATTGATGCGGGCTAGGGACAAGTTGCGCGAATCGATTGCAGGTGTTCTCTTGATTTATGAAATATAAAGAAATTGTGCAGACTTTGCAGTCTGCACGAACTGATTATCCTATCCGTTCACCATGCCTGGGCGGTTAGGAAGAGAGGAAAGCGAATTAGAAGAATTTGCCGACGGGAATAATGCGAATTTACTGCCGATAGCTAATGTTCCTTGAGTTGCACTCAAAGCGCTTGCAATATTTTCTCTATTTTTCATGCCATACATGCTTTGTGCGATTGGATTTGTTAATTTATTAGCGGCATCATTAAGTGCTGCAGCTGCATCGATTTCACTCTTTGCTTGGGTGATACGCGCGTATGCTTTAGCATCCGCCTTAATTTGTCTTTGTAGAGCTGCTGCTCTTGCCTCAGTTTCTGTAATGGCAGCTTTTGCTTTAGCGGCTGCTAGCTGATTTTGGCTTTGTAAATAGGTCAATGCTGTTTGTGCAATTGCATTTCCAATTTGAGGGTCTTTGGCTTCTACACTCACTATTCTTAAATTCGACACCTTAATTCCCCAACTTTCACAAACTTCATGCAATTTGTCTAAAAAACTATGTGCAATAGTAGATAAAAATTGACTGCGATCTGAAGATTGAGCAGCAGGATTTTCGGCTGGAATCACTTGCGATGGATTCATCGTAAAAGTATTCAAGTCTGCGAACTTATGTCCTGTTAAAATTGAAGCTAAAGTCGATTTAGCTGACTCGTTAATAGATTCCTCATATTTATCCACCCCAAGAATCGCTTTTTCTGCATTTTCTACGAGGTAAGTAAAATCCGCTTGCACCATGGTAGGAATATTATCGGCAGTTTTAATTTCAAAATTGCGTAATTGAATGACTTCGGATTTCACCGAAATTTCTCGATCGAAAACATGCAAAGGTGATAATAACAAATGAACTCCGGGCTCCAGAATTTTCAATTTACCTTCATCATAAGTAATTCCACGATACCCTTGATTTATTACACGCGTTTTTGCGATTAAATAAAAAAGACCAATTCCAGTCGATGCTATGGCAATAGTGGCTAGAAATTTAAAAAAGTTCATATGCGTCTCCTCGTGTTTGCTATGAATCAAGATAACATTCACAGCGGAACAGCAAGATGACGCAGAGATTACATTTTGGTAATTTGTTTAAAAAGCACGGGGTCTGCGTAACAATAAAACATTACGTCGTAAGAGTATATTAACTCAATTATTCTACTCGTTATTTAATTTTTTAATGCTGCTAATATCGTCTTTTCGAATTACCGTGAGATAGATGGGTAGCTCACTTTTTTTGAAGGTATCGCCCGAAAGCAGGTAGAGAGAGGTATAACCTATTTCATGCAGTTTTTCAGCCAGCTCTATGCCAGTCATGTTGGTCGCGAAATGATTATCAAGCAATATTTTTGTATTTTTAGGATATCTTGTAACTTGTTTTAAGAAATGGTAAGGATCGAGATAATGATCCACTTTTTTATCTAGGAAGAGACGTCGAGTTAGACTATCGGAAAATCTTTTGTCATCATCTACAATAATTAAATCAATGTGTTTAGCTTCAATATTTTTATATTGTATATCACTATCTATTAGAATATTAATTTCAGAAGCTAGTTGTTTAGGTAAAATTTTAGTTCCGATTCTTGCTGCTTGATCACGCAAAAAAGGTTTAACATAATGGCTGGTTACGAGCAGTGAACGTGTTATGCCGCTTTTTTTTATTACGGTTAGACCATTTAATTCTTGTTTTAAAAGTTCGAAGTCAGTTAATAAAAAAACTTTTTCTTTTTCTTCAGGTGCTAATGAATTGAGAAAGTTGAGCGCTTCTCTTCCTTGATGGAAATGCTTAATCTGCAGGCTGGGTGTCGTTTTCAAAAGGGAATCCAGTTTGGTGTCCCATGCACTATGAATTGAAGCATCATCATCTAATATAACAATAATATCCTCTTTGCCTAATTTAATTTCTTCGCCGATCCAATTGGGCGCTTTGAATCTAGGAAAAGTCAGCAGGATTTTAGTTCCCTGGCCAACTTCAGAGGTAATACAGATTTCTCCTTGATGGCGGCGTAATGTGTCACGTACCTGCGTTAATCCAATGCCATAACCTGCATTTTTACCTTCGCTCACAGCGATATTTTGTTTGATTTTTCTGATTAACTCCGGCGACATTCCTTTACCATTATCTTGAATACTAATAGTGACCCATTCGTTGGTCGCATCAAGATTTACTGAAATTTTCGCTTTTTTCCCATTTGAGAAATGAAATGCCTCTTTTGCATTATTAATAAGATTGGATATCATGCGTTTGAAATCGCTGATGCTAATTTTAATAAAAGCGAAGTGACCTTTCTGGCTAAATTCATGAGTCAGTTTAACGGGTAGATTCTGATATTCGTATTTTTTATCCGTCAACAATTGCATCAGGGTGGCAGATACTAACATAGGCTGATTTGCTTGCGATTCTGGGGCTAAATCGGTGTTTTTATGTGTGTACTGACTTAGTAAATTATTGGCAATATCTCCAATGCTAATGGCCGCTTCTCTTAAAGCAATGCGCTCTGCTTCTGGAATTTCGGAACAGGATTTAACAATCATTAATAAGCTGGCTAAGGGAGAGCGAATATCATGTGCTACTTGGTTAGCAATCTGCGTAAATTTTCTTTGTTCTTGCAGCGCTTGTTTATGCATTTGATTTTCTAGTTTCAAATGTTCAGCTTCTTTTTTGTCTGTAATATCTTGATAAATACAAACTAATCCGGTAACCGTGTTTTCAGAAATGTGCGGAATTTTGCTTACTAGTACAATATGTTCTTTCCCATCAGGTTGGAGCTGTTTTTCCTCGTAAAATAATTTTGGTATGCCTGTCTCGATAACTTGTTTATCATCGCGGCAAAAATCGGCAGATTGTTCTTCAGTCCAAGAGAGATCGTAATCCGTTTTCCCAATGATTTCGTCAGGATCGCTCAGTCCGACTAATTGAGCGAAATTGTCATTACATCCGAGAAAAACAGAATTTTTATCTTTCCAAAAAATATATTGTGGAATGCTATTGATGATTTCTTTGAGGAACTTAGACTCATTGATGCCTAAATTAAAAGATTGAGTTTTATTTCCGATAAGAATAAACAATTTTTCTTCTAAGTGGGTGTTTAAAGACATTAAACTCCACACAAAATTTTTGCCATTAATACTGATGACAGAGTTGTTATTACCCTCTCCATATAGCTTTTCTATATTGATTTCAGGCAACTTAAAGTTTTTAAATGATAGTAAATGGGAGAGATTTTTTTCTAAAAAATCGTTGGGGTTAATATCACAGTATGCATGTATGGATTTACTTACAGCAAGTATTGTGGAATGTTGATTCAATAATATCGCTATTCCACCAGCATGATTTTCGACACTGTTTTTGATTAAAGTATAATTATCCATTTTTACTTCTACTTGTTAACCGCTTTTTAAAGCAAACTTCTTTGCATATGCTTCTTTTAACTCAGAATGCATTGCACTTTTATTTTCACAAAACATCGAAAAACTATTAGGTTTTTTAAGTTTTTCAGGAGCGAGACTATTATGGAGTTGTACGAGATCTTTGGTATCGATGAACATCGTTGAAAAATAATAAACAAGACCACGAGATAATGTGGATGAGGCTTTCATTTGTTCTGCTGCTTTCCCTCCTTCTGCTGACTCCACTGGTTTTAATGATTCGACTTTTTCGGAAAGCGTTTGGACTAGTTGGTGAATTTTGATTGGCATAATCATTTGGATTTGCATTAATCTCAAGCATGCCACTGCATTGTCGTACCAATAAGTGTGTTTACGAGCTTCATTCACGATGAGACCCAAAAATGCTGCATACACACCCTTAAAGGAACGTCCAAAATGTTTGTCTTTAGCATAGATATTAATTTTGCCTTCATCTGTCCTGACCGTACCAACTTTCAAATCAACCCATTCGCATGTTTGTAAAGCAGGTATATATTCTGTAGCACCTGCGATAATACTCTTCCCAAGGCTTTCTTTTTGCGCACCTGTTAGTATATGCTTTTTATAGTTGTTTTCTTCATTATTTATTTTATTACTATCAAATTGTTGTAAATTAGTTTTAGGTTCGTAGGTAAGATACCCGATGCCATCAGGTCTTGAAGATAAAGAACAAAACGCACCATAACCGACTAAAAAGCAACGCCCCACTAAATTCTGCGGTAATTTAACTATGGCCATGCACTTCCAACGATTAATCGTTTCTCTTCCACTCAAATAACCAGCGGTTTGATTTAAACGATCCACGTTATTCCAAGCAGCATTAACGACATGATGAAAATTATAACTTTTAGTTTTAGTTAAAATTTGTGTTTGGAGGTTTGCAGGTTCGCGTTGGATTTTGGTAACTTCGGTATGAGTTTTTATTGTTATGTCTGAAGAGGAATTTAACTGTCCCACTAAGTAAGGTTTGAATAGAGGCCAATCGAATAAAGTTTCACACGTCTCAATGACCATATTAATTTTGCTGAGATCGAGTATTCCTGCGAAGTTTTGTTTATTAACGACCTTATAAAACGCATCAGGCGGTCCCATTACTTCATTTTCTGGATTACTTTCCACCATTGTTTTGTAATGTTGTTTCAACGCTTCAAAATTTGCTAATACTTCTTCAGGCTTTACCAAAGACTCATTGGAGATAGCGTAATAAATTTTTTCTACTTGTAAAATTTGCCCGCCTTGAACTGAGGTATGGACTTGGAAGCTCGAACCCGTTTCTTTTTTCAGATACTGTATTAAATGGACACCGGCCTCTAAAGCAGCTATAGCAGTGGGAAGATCTTGATAATGAAAACCCGCACCCAAACGGCACGGTGTAGCGTCGCTACTTTCAGATAATATTTTTGGTTCTTTTTCAAATAAAGTAACTTTTGCGCCTTGATTCGCTAATACTAAGGCCGTGGTGCACCCAGCGATACCTCCACCAATAATTCCTATATTTTTTCCTTTCAAATTACAATGATCTTTTTCTTGTTCTATAATTTGTTCTACAATTTTTTTTATATCTTCTTCTTCCTTTTTGGTTTCGTCGGCTAATCTTGAGTTCGAAGTGGACTCTTGAATATCTGCTCCAACAATTTCAATATTGCTTTCTTCCAGCGGACTTTTTTCGGGGTGCTGCATAAGTTCTTCTTGGTTAGGCTTCTTATCGCTTTGCAAGGCTGTGTATTCACCTTTATTTGCAACCATGTTTATTCTCACTCATGTCAAAGAATTATTGTCAGACTTTGTAATTTCACTAATATTAATATTTCGAGCTGGCGTATATTTTCACTGTTAAATGGAAGAGCTGCTGCCATAGTATCTCGAATAAAATAGACATCCAAAGATTTAGATCAATGTTGAGCAACTTAATTTTACCTAAATGCAAATGTCAGCAGATTCCCTGAAACGCTGCTTAAAAGAGACATTCGCTAATCAAATCAATACGACTGGTTAATAATAAAACGCACGTCGATAATACTGTAATCTTTTATGTGTACCTATTGTAAGATATATCGCACAAAGGTACAACTTGGGTAACTATTCAGACCATTGGTGTCTGTAGCCCGGATCGATCGAGGCTACAGATGTGATCACTTGACGTGAATATATATTGACCATAGAATACAACTTGCTGTGTATATATTGGTATAGAGATATGATGAGTGAGAATAATTCCGAAATAGCGATTAGCTTCGAGCAAAAGCAACGTGATGAATTAGCGACTGTGTGGTCTTTATTGGTTGATCGGGTAGTGCATGATCTGACGACTCCATTGGTTTGTGTACAGTCGAGTGGGGATGACTTAAGAGAAGTGCTACCACATTTAATTAAGGGATATCGTCTTGCTCTCGAAAATAAACTCATGCAACCGGTGATACATGAAAAAGTATTAAATTTTGTGGAAAAAGAACTGAGTTTAGATTTATATGAAATGGCTAGCGCAATGTTAGATCTTCTTTCGAATCTACACCCATCTAATCAAAAGTTGCTTTCCGATGCGGAAGAAATACAAATTTTTTCGGCCAAAAACTTTGTGAGCAATATTTTAGAACAATATCCGTTTAGAGATCCTGAAGAAAGAAAATTAATTTACACGGATTTCAATTATGATTTTCAATTTAAGGGAACTCAATTTTTCATGCACAATTTGTTTTCTCGTTTATTCGATGATATTTATGTTCGGCGAGTTAATTTTCACGAAAATGAAAAAATACCTTCACTAAAAAATCGAGATGAAATTAGTATTTGTTTTTTAGAGGAGAGATTTCATAACGTCATTATATTTACAGATAGTGCTTACGGTATGAGTGAGAACGCCATATCTACAAAAAAGAAATCGTTTTTTTTGCAGCGAGAGGGAAACATCTTGCCTGATTTAGGTTATTGCAGATTAGCATTATTACAGCTTGGAGGTAATTTATTATTTAACTCCACTGAGTCTACTACAGAAATCGCAATATTATTTCCCAAATAAGAAACGAGAATACGGCGTATTCTCGTTTCTAAATAGAAAACGTTTTATTATCGCGTCACTTTTTTTTGGTCGGTTTTTTCTTGAGTGCGCCCTGGTGTTTGTTGTTGTCCTTGGCCTGGTTTTTTCTCGTATTCATTTTTTACGTTGGTTGTCATATCTTTACCTCAAATAATTAAGAAATTAACTGCTTACTGCAGTTGGTCCTCATTTATGGCCTCTATATTGTATGATCAAATATTAAACAATTCAACTGTTATTGGAAAATGAGAGATAAGTTACTGTATATAAACTTTTTTAACTAAATTTCAGTTGCTCCTCAATCTTCATAAAATTTCAGTAATTCTTCTTCTAATTTTTGCATTTTTTGCGAAATTTTCTCACGTTGGGTGAGTAAATCCTGCAATTTTGTTTTATTTGATTCATGATATAACTGCTTGTCATTAAGTGCAGTGTCCAATTCTTTTAATTTTATTTCATGTTGCTGAATACTTTCTTCCAATTTTTGAATTTTTTGTTTTGAGATTGGTGGCTTTTTTTCTATTGGAGCCTCTGATGTTTCAGTTTTCTCTGTAATTGCGGGTATTTTTTCTTGTTCTAATACCCATTGCTGATAATCGTTGAGGTCACCTTTAAAAGTTTGCACGGTATTATTAGCGACTAACCATAATTCGTTAGTGACACAATTTAATAAGTACCGGTCATGTGACACAATAATTAAAGCACCGCTATAATCTTGTAACGCCAGATTCAATGCTTCACGCATTTCTAAATCTAGATGGTTGGTCGGTTCATCGAGCAGCAACAAGTTGGGCGCTTGCCAAATAATTAATGCAAGAACTAAACGCGCTTTTTCACCGCCAGAAAAGGTACCCACGGGTCTAAAAACGTCGTCATTCGAAAAGGCAAAACTCCCTAAATAACGTCGCGCCTGCCCTTCGGTAATCGATTTATCAATATCGAGCAAATGATTTATGGGGTTGGACTCGCTTTCTAATAAATCTAATTGATGCTGCGCAAAATAACCTAATTTAATTTTTTGATTGGAATGGACCATTCCCGATAGTGGTTGTAATTCTTGCGCTAATAATTTAATAAAAGTTGATTTTCCTGCACCATTTTGGCCGATTAATCCAATTCGATCGTTTTGTCGAATAGAACAATTAATCCCTTTTAAAATAGTTTTGTCTCCATATCCCAAGCGTAGGTTTTCAAGCGTAATCATAGGATTGCCAGCCGCTTGAGTGGGCTTGAAAGAAAATGAAAATGGATTTTCAATTTGTACCGGTAATACTTCCTGCATGCGGGCTAACATTTTTAAACGCGATTGGGCTTGCGTAGCTTTGCTCGCTTTATAACGAAAACGATCAATAAACGCTTGTAAATGTTGACGTTGTGCCTGCTGTTTTTCGAAGCTCGCTTGTTGTACTGCTAATTGTTCTGCGCGTTGTTTTTCAAAATCAGAATAATTCCCAGGATAAATTTTTAATTGACGATGATATAAATGCGCAATATGCGTGACGACATGATCGATGAATTCACGATCATGAGAAATCAGTAAAATAGTTTGTGTGCAACTACGTAACCAATCTTCCAACCACACAATCGCCTCCATGTCTAAATGGTTGGTGGGTTCATCTAGTAATAAAATATCGGCTCGACTCAATAAAAGGCGGGCTAAATTCAATCGCATTTGCCAACCACCAGAAAAAGCCGTCAAAGGTTGGGTAATTTCATCCATACCGAAGCCTAATCCGTGCAGGATTTTTGCGGCGGTACTTGGAATGGTATAGCCATCAATTTCGCCTAGACGCATGTGCAATTCAGCAATCGCCATACCATCATGATTTTTTTCAGCTATTTGTAAGGCCGTTTGAACTTCGGTAAAAAGGGTGTCGCCCTGTAAAACATAATCAAGGGCTGGGATGTTCTCTTGCGGAATATCTTGCGCGAGATAAGCCAGACTCAACTGTTGGTTTAATTCGCCGTCATCCGCATTTAATTCGCCACGTAAAAGGGCAAGCAGTGAAGTTTTCCCACTGCCATTCGCCCCGATAATTCCGACTTTCTGTCCCGCATGGATCGTTAAGTCGGCGTCCTTAAGAAGTTGCTTACTGCCTCGTGAAAAAGACAGCTGTTTTAATTGGATCATAGATACCTACTACAATGCCCTTTGGATTAGGACATGAACTTGATAGAATACTGCTTGCTTCAACCTCAGGGAGTATCTCATGTTTGATAATCAATCGTTAAAAGCTTTCGATCCAGAACTTTGGTCCGCCATTAACGGTGAAATGCACCGTCAAGAAGATCACGTTGAACTGATTGCTTCCGAAAATTATGTCAGTCCCCGCGTACTTGAATTACAAGGCTCAGTTTTAACAAATAAATACGCCGAAGGTTACCCTGGTAAGCGCTATTATGGTGGCTGTGAGTTCGTTGATCAAGCGGAACAGTTAGCGATTGATCGCGCTAAGGCCTTGTTTGGAGCAGATTACGCTAACGTGCAACCGCATTCGGGTTCACAAGCGAATGCCGCATCTCTAATGGCGATGTTGCAACCCGGCGAAACTTTCTTAGCGATGGATTTGTCGAATGGAGGTCACTTAACGCACGGCGCGCCCGTGAATTTTTCTGGAAAATTGTATCGCGCAATTCACTACGGTTTAGATAAAAATGAGAAAATCGATTATCAAGTCATGGAAAAATTAGCGCTTGAACATAAGCCCAAATTGTTAATGGGTGGATTTTCAGCTTATTCTGGCATCGTCGATTGGAAGCGCATGCGAGAAATCGCTGATAGTATTGGCGCCTATTTTATGGTGGATATGGCACATGTTGCAGGATTAGTAGCAGCAGGGCTTTATCCTAGTCCCGTTCCGTATGCCCATGTTACCACAACGACTACTCACAAAACTTTGCGTGGTCCTCGTGGCGGATTGATTTTAGCGAAGGCAAATCCTGATTTGGAAAAACGCTTAAATTCTTCTATTTTTCCAGGCATTCAAGGTGGACCTCTCATGCATGTCATCGCGGCAAAAGCAGTTTCTTTAAAAGAGGCGATGCAGCCTGAATTTAAAACTTATCAGCAACAAGTTTTAAATAACGCTAAAACCATGGCAAAAATCATTATGAATCGCGGTTATCATGTGGTTTCTGGTGGAACTGAAAATCATTTATTTTTAGTAAGTTTGATCGACAAAAATATGGCGGGTAAGGATGCGGAAACTGCATTAGGACGCGCGAATATTACCGTTAATAAAAATACGGTGCCTAATGAACCGCGATCACCATTTGTAACCAGCGGTATTCGCATTGGAACACCAGCAATTACTACCCGTGGTTTCAAAGAACAAGAAGCTGAGCAATTAGCCCATTGGATTTGTGATATTTTGGATGATATTAATAATGATGCCGTTATTCAAAATGTTAAACAAAAAACTTTAGCTTTATGCAAACGTTTGCCGGTTTATACGCGACAAACTCAATCGATTCCGACTTAATGGAATAATTTATGTTTTGTCCATTCTGCAGAGCAGAAGATACTAAAGTGATAGATTCACGTTTAACTGACGATGGTGCCCGCGTACGGCGCCGTCGTGAGTGTACGCGTTGCGGAGAGCGTTTTAATACTTATGAAGTGGCCGAATTAAATATGCCTCGTATTATTAAACGGGATGGACAACGGGTCAGTTACGAACAAGCGAAAATTCGTGCTGGAATTTTAAAAGCCTTAGAAAAACGACCGGTCAACTCCGAGCAAATTGAAGTCGCGATCTCACATATTGAACGTAAATTACGTCAAACTTCAGAGCGTGAAGTGAATTCACAATATGTGGGTGAATTAGTCATGGAAGAATTAAAAGAACTGGATCAAGTCGCCTATGTGCGATTTGCTTCGGTTTATCGTAGTTTTCAGGATGTCCAAGCCTTTAATGAAGTCATCTCACGCTTACAAAAAAATAAATCCAAAGAAAAGTAAATAATGTCAGAACAAGTTAAAAAAAATAAAAATCCGCGTCGTGCTGCGCGTGAATGTGCAGTGCAAGCGATATATCAATGGCAAATTTCTGCTGCTGATGCCTCTGAAATTATTCAACATTTTATGCAATATCATGATTTTCACCAAGTCGATAAAGCTTATTGGCAAGAGTTAGTCACCCAAAGTATTCAACATGCTGCAGATTTCGATGAGAAAATGCAGCCGTTTTTAAGCCGTTCCGTGCAGGAAATTACGCCGGTTGAATTATCTATTTTGCGTGTCGCTTTTTATGAATTAGCCTCGCGTTTAGATATTCCCTATCGCGTTGTTATTAACGAAGCGGTTGAGCTGGCCAAAATTTTCGGCGCATCTGATAGCCATCGATTTATTAATGGTGTGTTGGATGTCGCAGCGAAAAAATTGCGTGCCACTGAAATTAGTATGCGAAATAAAAATAATTCGTAGTGTCAGATTTGGGGACGGAACAAAAAAAACCTTATAGTCTGGATCGCTGCGCCAGGATTTGAATTTACAAATAGATTGCCAATAAAATATTAATGCAAAAAAACCATTGATACTTCCTGCTCTGCGATCATGGCTATACAATATTTTTAAAGCTCTGCGCCATTTGATCTAAATTCACTTTATTTAGGAATAAAGAATAACTCATCCAGCTGCTTAATGCGGCTAAATCTGAAAAGTGCGGTGGGACGTATTGTGGAGGATAAATTAATTTTTCTTCATATAATTCCGCTAATAAATGCATATCATCTAAGTTAATTTTGCCCACAAATAATAAAGGGATTTTATCGAGTTTTCCGGCTTGAATGCTCAAGCGCACAAAATTATAAATTAAGACAAAACCTTTGCTATAAGATAAATCTTTAGTAAAAGGCCCAAGTGTAGGGGTGCTACCCCGAAATACGCGGACAGTATTGTGATAACTCCGATCGTCAGACAAACCTTGTTCTTTAAAAAAATTAAAAACATCTAAAAAGTCGGCACCTTGTTCCGCCATCGAAATTGCAATCACCCGATTATTAATTCTTTGTACGCGATCAGGATAGGAAGAAAAAGTTACGATTTCTACAAACATTGCCAAACCTTCTTGGGTCACAATCGAAGAAGGTGGTCCTTTACCGAGAAAAGTGCAAATAGGTTGTTGCAGTCCATTGAGCGTGGTGCCTAAGTGTACCCAGCCCTCATGGACTTCTAATAATCGTATATCGCGTTCGCTAAACATTACTTGCGAACGTAATTTTATAGTATCGGCTCCGGCTGCGGCATCAGGGATTAATTCATCACTAACCGTCACATCTATTTTAGCGTCGTTACCAAAATATTTTAATAATCTTTTTTTAAGTAATTGAGCGGCTTCTTCGGCAGTATAAATTTTTTTGTCCAGTTCATTTTCGACTTGAGTATTAATTTTCATTAAAACGTTATTAATAATATGTGATAAATCTTTCATGGTCGGTGAACCGGGATAAAGCGCATCATCGCTACTACCATATAAATCTTGTGAAATTTCATGAAATTCTTTTGTTCCTCGCGCATATAAGAGATGGATAACATCACGATACTCGCGGCAAATACGTTGCATAAAACGACTAATTGATGAGTAAGGTCCCAATTTTTGTTTGAGATCGTGTTCGATTGCAAAAAATTCCATGATTTTTTTTTCGGGATCAAAAGGGAGGGGGTGTTGTTCTAAATAATAATCCCGATCGACTGCGGGTAATTTTTTGCAGTGATGAGCGAAAAAATCATTTTGGATTTTCTCGTTCCATTTGATGGAATCTAATATTCTTATCGGTTTTTGCGCGTAAATAATACGTTTTGAAAGTTCTAAGATGATTTTCTGAGTGGAGTCGAGATGTGGCATAAAAATTAAGCCATATTAATTAAGTTTTTATTAGTATAGACAGGATTTTTATGCTTTTCAGCTGAAATATTTGGTCGGGTCTGTGATGCCTGCTGCGGTGAACCCTTGCTTACGTAACACGCAACTATCACAGGTGCCACAGGCTTTGCCTTCATCATCCGCCTGATAGCAGGAAATGGTGTGGCTATAGTCGACACCTAAGCTGGTTCCGAGACGAATCGTTTCCGCTTTACTCAGTAAAATAATAGGAGTTTGAATGGTAATTGGATTGCCTGCAACGGCCGCTTGCGTGGCTAAATTAGCCATATTTTGAAAGGCCTTAATATATTCGGGTCGGCAATCGGGATATCCAGAATAATCCACAGCACTGACCCCGATAAATAAAGTATCCGCTTGTTTTACCTCTGCTAAGGCTAAGGCAAAAGAAAGAAAAATGGTATTGCGAGCAGGCACATAAGTAATAGGAATCTGACCATCCCCTTTATAATCAGGTACAGCGATATTTTTATCGGTTAAAGCGGAATGACCAAATTGCGCCAAGTCAATATTAATGACATGGTGGGAATCGGCATTTAATAATTTTGATAATTTCGCTGCTGCCTGCAATTCGGCTTGATGACGTTGTCCATAGTAAAACGTAATTGTGTGACAATTAAATCCAAGCGATTTTGCCAATGCGAGACACGTAACAGAATCGACTCCCCCAGAAAGTAAAACAACAGCATGCTTCATAAATTTATTATTTTATCGTTAAAGATAGCTAATTTAACCAGAGATTATTCGCAAGTAAATATTTATCTTTTAAAATAATTTATATTGTTGATTATATATTTCTTTTACCTCGTAATACTTGCATTTCTAAATTACGGGTGATAGCATTTTTATGCTCCTTTTGCGAGACCCAATTGCGAAAAGCGAGCAGCCCCTTCTGAAATAGAAGGGGCAACCTTCTATCTGGCATCTATTTTCCCACTATTTAAATTAAGAATCAATTAAGGGTTTATTTCATTAAAGGTTTTAATTTATTAAAACTGGGTGGTGGAGTTTGATCGCGCCGCCAAAAAAATCCTAATCCATAAGTATGTTTGGTTTGAGTCTTCCAGATCTGTTCTATAGCAACTTCTTCAATGGGGTCTATTTTTGTCGTTAGCGGTTGTTTCGCTATTTGTTGACGAATTTTTTTGATGATATATTCCCAAGTGGCTGTATTTCCACAACGCATGCGAAACCAATCTCGTTCTAAACGAATAAATTCATAAGGATTTTTTCCCTCATGTTTTTGAGTGACGAGATAACCAAGTTTAGTTAAGGTTTCTAAATTATTACAGTGAGGAATAATAAGTCTAATGGCGTGTTTAGCCATTGTTTTCTGTCTAACGAGATCGCAAGGCTGGTAGAGACTATTAAGATTCTCAAATATTTCCATAATTAAATTGGGCGTTAATATTTGATATTTCATTTTAGCGATGTTATTGATCATGCTCTCTATCTGTTGGACATTAGTTTCAGAATCATCTAAAGAAAGAAAACTCTCTATTATTATTTTTTGAATGGCTGCAATCCATTCGTTTTTTTTAGATTCAAGGGTTTTTTCTAACTGCTTGCTTTCCCAAATGATTTTTTCAGAGAGCGCCTTTTCTGTTTCAATACAATATGCTTCACATTGAGATACAATTACGTGCGAGGGATTATTTTTTGTAATGAAACAGGGGGTTTCAAGCCGCATATCTTTTTTTTCTGCAACGCTCAAAGAAGGAATATGTGGAAAATCTTGTGAGGTCGTTTCATAAAAATGATCTTCGTGTATCAGTGACACCAGATCAGTCGTTTGAGTTGTAGCATAATTTTTCTCATCAAGCTTGCTTTTTAATGCAGTAATTTTATCTTTTATTTGTTGTAAATTATTAATAATGGGACTTTGCTTTTTAATAGATGATAGAAAATGGGAATAGATTGTATGCTGGTAACTAATATCATTATACAGTTTGTTAAACTCTGGAAATAAACCAGTCTTAGGTAAAATTGTATCTCGTGCAGGAATAATACCACTTAAAAATGTTGCATAATTATCTTGCCAGGTCTGTGAAAAGAGCTCGATGTTTGTGGGGATGGGTTCATTTTTCATTGAGTTTAAAAGATGTTGTAGTGGAAGCTGGATTCTTGCCTCTTTATTTTGCTCGATTTCTTTTAATTTTTTTTCGTAATGCGAGATTTGAGCTTGCAGCCATTCCATAACCTTAAAAATAGAATCGTGTGGAATGGGATCTAAAATATCATTCACTTGTTGTGCTTGTGTTTGAAAGTCCTCGCGTCTTAAATTTGCATCGAATTGCATTTCAATAGCGTTGTAACATTGATTTAATTGTTGGTAATTTTTTTCCAATGTATTTAATTTTTTGACTTCGTCATCCAGAGTTTTTTTAGTGTTATTTGTTATGTGAGATTTACGTTTTTGTTTTTCTGTATTAATTAATTGAATGCAATCCAGATACGCCTTATTGTTTGCAGAACTGACTTTATCGTATAGCCAAGGCCACACGGAATTATTGCGTTCCTCTAAATAAGCAATGACAATTTCTTCAATTCCTTGTGCAAGAGATTGACCTATTATTTCTTTAATCTGCAAGTTATTTTCGTTATATTGAGTGAATTCTTTTGTTGTAAAGGCATTTTCTAGAGCTACTTCTAATTGGCGTGCATGTGTCAGCCATATTTGACTTGCTTCAGATTTCAGATGGAAATCTTCGGCTTGTTTACTCAGATTTTTTTGCTCGTTTACTTGACCTTGTGCATTTTGCAAATGAGCGGTTTTTATTTTAGAAAATTCTGCAAGTTTAGCCTCTAACTCATTTGCGACTACTACAAAATATGCAGGATCTAAAGGCGGAATATTAAATGTATTACCTATTTCATTAAGTTGATTTATTAAATTTGTATTCTTCTTTTCAAATTCAGAGGCAATGGACTTCAAAATGGATAGAGTCTGTGTGCATTCTGTTTCTTCTGCTTTTAGTTTGCAAGCATTTAGTATTTGCAATTTTTTTTCTTTAGATTTGTATAGCTGAATGCATGATTGAACGAGCGTAATAGTTTCTTCTCGTGGTGGTCGTTCAATATGATCTATAGTGGCTCGCAAGTTTTTTAATTCTTTTGCTGGCTCATCTAATTCAGAAATTTCTTTGGTTTCTTGAATTCTCTTAGTCAATTGTTGAGTGATATTCTTTAGGAGTGACTCCAATTGTTGATAATAAGCGTCAATACATTCTTGTTGATATTCCGTTAATAATGTTTGCCAATCCTGTGGAACTTGAATTTGACCATGAAGAGAAAAATGTGAAGGCAATTCTTGTTTTAGTGTTTGTAAAGCAGCTAATGAATTTGTCGTTTTAATTTGTTGCAGGACAGCATTTTTACGTAAATCTAATAAAAGAAGAAATCTAGGCTGAATTTTTGTTTGTATAACCATTAAGATATTATGCTTTGCGGCTTCCTCTCCTGTGGTAAATCCAGTCAGAAATTCTTCTTCAGACATCACGGGATCTTTTTCATCTTTTTCTGTAGAGCTTTTTATTGATTTAAGAAAATTAGCCACCTTCGTGTACAGTTGGCAAACTTCCAGGATTGCGGGAGTTTCTGCACAGGATGGTGTTTCTAGTAGTAGACGCGCTATCCTTAGATGATACTCAGAAAGATTTTCTTTGTACTGACCTAAAGAAATAAATCCCCTAATAAATCCGTAGCAAACTGATAAATCTGGCATTACTGAGTATGTGGTTAAAAAGTCAGATATGGAATTAGAAATAGACTGCCTTAACTTTCGGATATGAACTTTTTGAAATCCTTGTGCGTCTTGATTATAGGCAATGGCGACAGGACTAATATTTACGTTTTTTATTTTCTCTTCTAAGTCATTGAGCTCTGAGCAGGTTTGATTATAATTTTCGATAATAGCGTTAGCGGCAATTACATCATTTTCATCGATATTCGTGGGCTCGGAATCTCTTAAAGAGTCTACAATCTTATGCAGTTTGTGACTTTGAGATACAGTTTTGGCGAGATTAAAATCATCCATTTTCTTTCTGGATTCATTGATTAATTCCTCTAGGATTAAATAACTTGTCTTTTCTTGCTGCATCGCTTCTGGTTCTTGGACTTTTTCATCTAGCTCTTTTTTTAAATTTGCTAAATAAGTTTTTTGATTTCTAGCTATTTGCTGTAAAATTCCGTCGAGTGTGTTGCCAAGGCCTTGGTTATTTAACGCTACTAAGAAATCATCAGGCTCATTACTATTGTAATGACCATGAGAAATTTTCTGTAGAATTTCCTCATACAAATAAGTTGCGACTAAACTCCAATAACCCATGATGGGTGGGCACCAAGTTACAGGGTCGAGTTCTTTTAATATTCCCCTGACTGCCAGCAATTTTGGTGTTAAGGTGAAAGCGGTCCAATCAATCGCTTGTAAATTTTTAATAGCATCAAAGTTGGATGTAATCTGTTCGAACAATCGAATTAAATCAATAATAATTTTTTTTTCATCAGATTCAGTCGGAATTTTTCCCGCAATTTGGGTGAGCTCTGTAGAAAGAGTATTTATGTCACTAATAAAATGGGGTTCAATATGCATGATTTATATAATAATAAAACTAAATATCCTATTCTAAGTTATAAATGTTAATATTATATTAACATCAGGGTTTGCATAGCGTATGAACATTATATATGTGAGATATCTGTATAGCTTTATCGGCATTCTTTTTTTAAAATATAAAAAATAGATAATGCAAGGATAAAAAGCATTGTTCGTAATAACAAGGAGGACATTGTTATTTTATAAAAGGTAAAATACGATGACCGGCAAAGATGAAGAAACTTTTAAATATCGAATTAAGTCGTTTCATTATGAAGATTGTGAAGAAGGACGACAATTGTTGTTTACAATTGAAGAGCCTGGTGTAGCGGGAGAATTACGGAAAAATGCCCAAGAAATAATGGAAAATAAAAATTGGATGGCAGATTACGCTAAACGAGATGTCGCTAAAATCGTATTTGCTGCCACGGTGTGTATGGAAGGAATTGAAGACTTTAAGAATAAAAATCAATAATCCACTTTGGCTTGAGCCATGACTCCAAGAAAACGATCACCTGTCTGAAGTTGATTGACTTTTACTTCTTCCAGATCGGGATTTAATGATTTTAAATAAAAATCAGAGCCGTCAATTAATACTTGTTTTAATCGCGCTTCTTTCTCGCCTCGTAAATGGACTACGGCGAAATCGCGATCGCGTGCTTCTCGATTGGGTTCGACAATGATTGTCGTTCCTTCGGGAAATATCGGTTCCATCGCGCACCCTTTAACTTTTAAGCCGTAAGCGATTTTACTGACATGCGCATCGGTGGAGACGAAGACCGAATCTTCTGCTTCTTGGTAACGGGTCAAATTCCCCGGCCAATCGGTCGCGTCTTGCCAAGTAATTAAAGGGACGCGGCTCCAACCACGATGTTCACTGCTAATGCGATAAAAAGATTTATCTGAGGGTAGGGCTTCTTCACCAATGAGCTGACTCACCGTCACCATAAAATATTCGGAGATCGGTTTAATGGTAGCTAGTTTCGGATTAGTATTTTGTCCCGTAGAAAGTCGATGTATAATGGGTTGGGCAACACCAGTTCTTCTAGCCAATTCACTGGCATTTATCTTTGCTAAGCCCATTAGTGATTTCAGATTCGAGCTGAGCGAGGCCATAAGCATATTCCTTATGTTATTGTAATAGAATTATGACACAATACATAAGCAAAGCTCAATCAGGGTTCGGCCAATTTTTAATAAATAATGTTGAGTTAAGCCGCTATTTCTTTCCCGTAATTGACTCCTAAGATAAAATTCACTAAAGTATTAATATACTTTAAATTATTCTTGACGTCTTTCACGCCGAGTATGGAATTTTCTGATAAGGAGTTGTCAGCATGTCTATGGCATTCAATAATAATGTTTCTGCTTTATGGCAAGATATTTGTAGCGCAATTGAAAACAAAGAAATTGATCCTTTTACATTTAATCGTTTTTACATTGGGCGTATTGAATCATCTTCTGCGGTTCCCTTGCCTTTGCGCAAATGTCTTAAACGCAATAAACCGGTTTTAATTAAAGAGAGATTTATTTTAAATGCGCCTTTAGCGGGAATAGCTTTAACAAAACGTGAGATACAAGTATTATATTTAATCTGTACGGGATATACGAACAGACAAGTAGCGGATCAAATAGGATTATCTGCTCGCACCGCGGAATATTACATTAATAATATGCGAAAAAAAACTTTAACCTCTAGTAAAGCACATTTAATTCAATTAATTTGTCAAACAGATTTTTTACAACGCATAAGGATTCAAGATATTGAAGATGATGAAAGAGATATATTGAATGAAGATTAGCGAAATTGAGATAATTAATCGATATTTTCAGTCACATTTGTCGCGGTCACCGCATACGATTTTGGGTATTGGAGATGATGCCGCAATATTAGAAATTCCGGCAGATCAACAACTGGTTGTGACTATCGATACTTTAAATGAAGGCGTTCATTTTTTTTCGTCGATGGATGCTGAAGATTTAGGATATAAATCTTTAGCTGTAAGTTTAAGCGATATTGCTGCAATGGGTGCAACACCACAAAATGTTTTATTATCTCTAAGCTTGCCTTTAGCCGATGAAAACTGGATAAAAGCCTTCGCAAAGGGTTTTTTTGCGCTAGCCGATCAGTATGCTGTTGACTTGGTGGGAGGTGATACCACTAGAGGCCCACTCAGTATAACGACAGTATTAAATGGGTTTATTGCAAGAGGAAAAGCGTTATATCGAAATCGAGCGCAAGCGGGCGATTTAATTTATGTCACTGGGACGTTGGGAGACGCAGGTCGTGCTTTAGATTTATTAAAACAACAATTAATGCCTGATTCTGCAATTTTGTCACGCTTAAATCGACCTATTCCGCGCGTAGAGGTAGGATTAAAATTGCGTGAGATTTCACGGTGTGCGATGGATATTTCAGATGGTTTGGTTTTAGATCTCACACGTTTGTGTTTAGCGAGTGGCGTGGGCGCAAAAATATATGCAAATCAATTACCTTTCTCTGCGAGTCTGCAAAAATTGTCGCTGTTAGAGAGTTGGCAATATGCGCTGACGGCGGGTGATGATTACGAATTACTATTTACCTTACCAGAACGCTATCCAGAAAAAGAAATAGCTGGAGTTAAAATCACGCAAATTGGAGAAATTATTCAAGGCTCTGGCGTACAGGTTTTAGATGAAAATTCGAATATCATAAAATTAAAAAAAATAGGATTCGACCATTTTGCGTAAAAAAATAAAAATGATGCGAGAAACTCCATTGCAATCGGTTTGGAAAAACCCCATTCATTTTGTGGCTTGTGGTTTTGGAGTGGGAACGATTCCCATCATTCCTGGCACTTTCGGTACCTTGGTTGGAGTAGTTTTATATCTTATGTTAGTGCGCCTTCCTTTAGTGGCTTATTTAATTATTACAATTATTCTGTTAATAGCTGGGATTTATTTATGTGAGCGCACCAATCGCGATTTAGGGACAGAAGATCATCCAGCAGCAGTCTGGGATGAGATTGCGAGTTTTCCGATAGTCATGATTGCGATTCCATTTACATGGTATTATCTTTTAATGGGATTTGTTTTATTTAGAATATTTGATATTTGGAAGCCCTGGCCGATTCGTTGGTTTGATCGCAATGTGCATGGTGGATTTGGGGTGATGCTAGACGATGTGATTGCAGCTCTATTTGCTTGGGTCATTTTATTTATTATTACTTTATTTGTAGGCAGGTGACATTTTGGAATTTGCGACAATATTAAATCTCGCCGTCAGTTTATTCACTTTAACTGTTTTAGAGTTAGTACTGGGTGTCGATAATTTAGTTTTTATTGCAGTAATCAGTAACCGCCTGCCAGAAGAAAAACAAAAATTCGCACGGCGCTTTGGTTTAAGTCTTGCGTTAATTACCAGAATATTATTATTAGCTAGCGCGTATTGGTTAATTCATTTAAATCAACCGTTATTTCATTTATTCTCTATTGGTTTCTCTGGGCGCGATATATTTCTATTTTTAGGTGGTTTATTTTTATTGTATAAAGGCACGCAGGAAATGCATGCTGAATTTAGTGTTGACCATAAAGATCCAAAATTAAAAAAACAACATAAAACTTGGGCGGTGATTTTACAAATCGCGGTATTAGATATTATTTTCTCGTTAGATACAGTCATTACTGCAGTAGGAATGACCGAGCATTTTTGGATTATGGTGACTGCCATCGTCATTGCGATCATAGGCATGATATTTATTAGCGAACCATTAGCTGCTTTTATTAAGAAATATCCTACTGTTAGAATGCTCGCATTTAGTTTTTTATTAATGGTGGGAATGGTACTGATGGCGGATGGTCTACATTATCATATTCCGCGTGGCTATTTATATTTTGCGGTGGCTTTTTCTATCTTTGTAGAATTCATGAACATACTGCGCCAACGCAGGCAAATTCGACGTAATCCTCCTAAAAATCCTCTAACGTGATTCTGTGATTAATTGCAGATATAATAGTTTCCCGCCAACCAAGTTATGAGTGGAGTAATGCAATGATCGTTGAACCTAAAGTGCGTGGATTTATTTGTACGACAGCACATCCAGCTGGCTGCGAACAACATGTTAAGCAATGGGTTGAGTATGCGAAAGAACACACGCAAAAACTCCCAGGACCTAAAAAAGTTTTAGTGATTGGAGCCTCTACCGGATTTGGATTAGCCAGTCGAATTGTAGCTGCTTTTGGTTATGGTGCAAAAACGATTGGCGTTTTTTTTGAAAAAGCCGCCGCGGGGAAACGTACAGCATCAGCTGGATGGTATAATACCGCCGCGTTTGAAAAAATGGCGCAGCAAGCTCAAATTTATGCAAAAAGTGTGAATGGTGATGCGTTCTCTGACGATATAAAAAATCAAGTTATCGAATTAATTAAAAAAGATTGGGGTGGTGAAGTCGATTTAGTTATTTACAGTATTGCAGCACCGCGACGCGTCGACCCCAAAAATCAAGCGATTTATTCTTCCGTTTTAAAACCTATTGGTCAATCATTTAAAAATAAAACCGTTGATGTTTTAAATGCAAAAATCAGTGAAATTTCGATTGAACCTGCGAATGAAGAAGAAATTCAACATACTGTAGCCGTAATGGGCGGTGATGATTGGCAAATGTGGATCGATCGACTTTTGCAAGAAAAATTATTTGCGGAACATGCTAAAACTGTCGCCTTTACGTATATCGGACCGGAATTAACACATGCAATTTATCGCAATGGTACGATTGGAAAAGCGAAAGAACACCTTGAAAAAACTGCCAAAAAAATTAATCAGCAATTAGAAAAAACAGTGAATGGAAAAGCTTTAATTTCGGTAAATAAAGCATTAGTCACGCAAGCCAGTGCTGCTATTCCGGTGGTGCCTTTATATATTTCTTTATTGTATAAAGTAATGAAAGAGAAAAAATTGCATGAGGGTTGTATTGAGCAGATGGAGCGTTTGTTTTCCGAGCGTCTTTATAAAGAGCCCACTCCGGTTGATAATGAAGGACGAATTCGTATTGATGATTGGGAAATGCGTCCTGATGTGCAACAAGCGGTTGAAAAACTCTGGCGTGAAGTGAATAACGAAAATCTGCTAAAATTAGCGGATATTCAGGGTTATTTACAGGATTTTTATCATTTATTTGGATTTAATTTTCCAGAAGTGGACTACACCCAAGAAGTTAATATCGAAGTACCAATACCTTCGGTAAAAGAAAATGAAAACAATTAACCTCTGCGCGCTGCCCGGGATGACGTTCGTTAGCGGCTTTGCGGGTGAGATAAAGGTATCCACAAAAGCCGAACAACTAAATTAAAATTCTTGGATCCCGGATAAATCGCTGCGCGCTTTTCCGGGATGACGTTCGTTAGCGGCTTTGCGGGTGACATAAATGTCACCCGCAAAAGCCGAACTCACGTCACGAGGAGAATCGGCACTTTCCTTAATTTATAATACGATAAATTAGGGAGAAAAATGATGAAAATACATGTGCTGGATACTTTAAAAAAAATGGTTATTTCTGCGAGAGATTTATCGGATCCGCTAAATTATTTTTTCGATTTAATGGACCATAACCAAATTATTACTCTCGATGGACACCGAAAAATAAAACAACCTTATAAATCTGAATTAGCCATGATCTTAAAAATGGTGAGCTTTTACCTCAGCCAAAAACAACAAAAACCTGTTCGAGTGCATAAATCTATTCTATACACGGTTGCGAGATTCAATTTCTTTCATGGTTTGATTTTTTTATCTGAGAGTCGAGAACCCATTACCATGATTTATTTTTCCGATATACAAATAGGAATAATCGTTTATGTGCTTCCACATTCTACCGAAATGTTTCGCATAACGTTAGCCGATAAAAAAGATTGTATTAAAATGCATTAATGCGTAATCACACGATGTCACTGATGATAATAATTTGCGTTTCTATGGCTTGGTCCTGCTTGGTTTCCACTCATGTCGATTTCGGGGGACTCATTGGTGCTAAATAAAGTGAGATTTGGAATAGTGGCCGATGATGTAGATATTAAAGCAGCAGGGGGTGAGTTCAAACAAACTAAGTTTTTTACTAACTTTCCAAGAACAATTAACAAAACAAATTCAAGTAAATTTTTTACGTCTAGGCATATCATAAGTACAGTCGTTAAAGTCGCAGATGAAATATTCTGTGAGCTGTTTTCTTCTCTGAGAATGACCGATGAGTTATTTTGAGAAGCAATGGGTGGGTTTTCTTGCGCAGAACTTTCTGTAGAGGCATTATTTTGTGTTTGGTGTGAGAAGCATTTTATGATATTTCTGGCGACAACAAAAATGAAGAACTCTACAATATAACTCAGAATTTGCAGGCAGGGTTGGATAATGAATTCTAAGATAACTCCAATTGGAAGAGAAAATCCAAGAAGGAGGGCGAGTGTGAGGGAGCTGTCTATAACAGTTAATATAATGTGTGTATTTTTTCTAGCACCACTATCGTCTGAAGTTAATATGTTAACTAATCCGCGTAAGAGGCGAATAGGTAAGCTTTCAATAGCTTTGAGCAGGGCGAAAATAACATCGTGTAAGATAAGATTAGTTAAATATTTGAGAAGAATCGTTCTTTTTCTAAAATAACTCCAATTGACTCCGGTTCGATAGTAACTCATAAATACATTTTTAAAAATAATATTGGCGACTAAAAATCTTGTCGCTGCGCTTACTAAATATTGTTTAACATCTCTGCCTAACAGGAAATGGAAAATTTTTCCAGGGTGATACCAAAGGTATTGTGGATTATTCATGACTAATGGATTTAAGGCAGGATTTTCTAATGCATTGTGTGCCTTGACGGTGGGAGAGGCTAACCACCAGAACGTATCCCATTTAAATATTAGCAATTCTGACAGCTTTGTCGGTGGGTAATTTTTTTTTGTAGGTAAAATTTCAGTAGGGTTGGTTGTCAAGTCGGCGATGGTTTTATCGATTATGACCTTTAATGCGGTATATTGCGCGTTTATCCATTCTTTTTGTATATTTTGATTATAACAGGCCCCTTCGAGTAATTTTATTTTAAAAATTAATTTTAACGGTTCATCAAAACTGTAAGCGGTATTTTTAACAGTTATCGAAAAATGTTCGAGATCCTCATACGCGGGTCCCATCAGCACTTTAGGCCCCTTAAAGAAATCGGGCAGCTCTGCAAGCTCGGCATTTGTTTCATCTTCTGGTGTAGGAAAATCCGCAGAAAATACATTCTCCATCTGGTTGCAGGATAAATTTGCAGCTTGGTATTGCATATAACCCGTAATGCGCCTATAAAAAGAATTATTTTCTTTATTTAGAGCCTCATGAAAACTTGTTTTTTGGGTTTCTATTTCCTCTTTTTCACTATCAGAAAAGAGCGCACCCGAAGGGTCGTGGCTTATTGTAATAGCTGCAGTTCTCATTGCGTCAATTAGATGATCGCATAATGCGCTACAAAGAACTGTATAATTTATCTCTTCGATATTTGCTGGCATTCTGATTCTTCTGTAAAAGTAATTTAGAATGAACATTGTAAATAATGGCAAAATAATTAGCAACGCAATAATTTAATAAGTAATTGAATTAATCATTCGCATTGGAGGATTTTGAAAAAATAATTAAGTTTGACTTAAGTGATGATTGAAATTCACTTTAACTTATTTATAATTTTGGATTATTATTGCGATGAGAATTTTCTTAAAAATGTATTATAGTTTATAGCCAGACTTCTTACCCATTTAGTAGAAATTGGTAGTCATAAACACGAAATAAAAAATTTATTTTGGACCTGAGTTCGGGGTTTAAAATAATGAAATTCAGTATTAGGGAGAGGCTAATTTCAGCTTCTAGATTCCGGATAATCGTCTTATGACGATTTCCGATCTTACGTTATTTTGAGATTGAATAGAGGGGAGCTTTTAAAAATTATTATTTAAACTTGTCGCTGAGTGATAAATATTTTTCGGTATCTACAATTTTTTCACGCTCATTAAACGTAATCATTTTGTCAATAACGCTTTGACTATTGCCGTCGCGTTTAATCGCTTCTAGTGTTTGTTGCATCGCGAAAATAGCGGCGCGTTGTAAATCCGAAGGAACGATCATAATGCTATAACCCCACGATTGTAAATCCTCGAGTGGAACCATCGGAGTTTTTCCGCCAAAAAACATATTTATTAATTTAGGGGCTTTAATTCGTTGCGCAATTTCTCGGACTTGCTCTACCGATTGCGGTGCTTCAATAAAAAGAACATCGGCGCCAGCTTCGACATAAGCTTCAGCACGATCCATGGCGGCAGCAAATCCTTCGACTCCAATTGCATCTGTACGTGCAATCAAAACAAAATTATCATCCGTTAAAACGTCGCGTGCAGCTTTTAATTTTTCCTGCATTTCTTCCGTGCTAATCAAAGATTTATTATCTAAATGGCCACAACGTTTCGGAAAACTTTGGTCTTCGATATGTGCACCGGCGATGCCGATTTTTTCTAATTTGTAAAATGTGCGTTGCACATTGAGTACGTTACCGTAACCGGTATCTGCATCGGCAATAATAGGAATAGATGTCACTTCAACTATTTGGCGTAATTGTGCAGCGACTTCGTCAGAACTTAATAAACCTAAATCGGGAAAACCAGCGCCGCGGGCAATGCCACCACCGGTAGCATAAAGTGCTTTAAATCCTGCTTGTTCTGCGAGGCGTGCAGATAATCCATCATACACACCTGGCGCTAATAAAATTTGTTTTTGTTGAATGAGTTGTTTTAATTTTTTGGTCGTACTCATTTTTGAAACTTAGAAAGGAATATCGTCATCAAATTCGGGTACGTCATCGTGGGGAATCGCTTGTGGTACAGTATTAGCATTATGTCCAGTCGCAGAAGCGGATTCACCAGAGGCTGCTCCACTTTGACCTTCATATTGACCGCCACTATGATGACGGCTATCTAACATATGCATTTCGTTAGCGATCACTTCGGTCGTGTAGCGATCGATGCCTGTTTTATCCTGCCATTTACGCGTGCGAAGACTGCCTTCGACATAAATTTTCGAACCTTTGCGAAGATATTCGCCTACAATTTCTGCCAAACGATTAAAGAAAACAATGCGGTGCCATTCAGTACGTTCTTGTAATTCGCCAGTTTGTTTATCTCGCCAGGTCATGCTAGTAGCTAAGGTGACATTGGCGACGGCATTGCCGTTAGGGGTGTATCGAACTTCAGGATCGTTGCCAAGATTACCGATGAGTATGACTTTATTGACGCCTCTGGCCATATTACTTTCTCCTAGTTTTGCTTTAATTGCTATCCAACACTGTACGTTGGTTATCCTCACAAACCCCGCTAATCACGCCAGCGAGTTATCACATAATCCTTGCGTGATGGATCATTGTCAAGAAAAAGAAATTGATTCTTTGTCCTTGTTTCACCCTCAATATAATTAAGAATTACTGAAAAATGAATTAAAGAGTACTCTCATCAATTACATTTCGCAATTGGTCTTTATTAATTATTTTGTTATCAGCTTTAATAAAAATTAAATCATGTTCGGATGTAAACGCCATTTCGGCGACGCCAGGAGCGCTTAATATTTTTTGTTGCAATAATTCGAATCGTTCAATAGCTGATCTGTTCAATTTAAAAATAAAAGTGGAAAGATAAGGGGGTTGTTGCATAAAAATCGCAAATCCTAACCAGAGCAGGCCGATCACAGTGCAAAATATAAATAACCCAGATACACCATAATGTGAATAAATCACGCCACCTAAACTTGAACCGATAAAAATACCGAAAAATTGTGCGGTGGAATAGATTCCCATTGCGGTCCCTTTACGTTGAATAGGTGCGATTTTAGAAATTAATGAAGGTAACGACGCTTCTAAAAAAGTAAATGCGGTAAAGAACAATAATAAAATCAGGCCGATAAATATTAAAGAACTGTGGTAATTCGTTAATAATAATTCACAAACGCAGATCATAATGATAGCGCCGATAAAAATGACTTTCATTTTACGATTTTTTTCAGCTACTAAAATGAAGGGCAACATCAATATAAAAGCGAGACACAAAATAATGAGGTATAGCATCGACTGTTCAAATTCCGATAATTTAATCATTTGAGTTAAGAGAATCGGTGCCGCGATAAAAGTAGCGGATAAAATGGCATGCAAACTGAAAATCCCAAAATGCAAACGTAATAATTGTGGGTTAAATAAACTGGACTGCGATCGAGTTTCCGTTTCGCTAAACAAGGGTCCCCGTATCTCTTGCGGAGGATTAGGGATCAAAGTATGCAGTAAAAGTAGGCAAAGCAGGGCCAAGGTAAAAATAATCCAGAAGATACCCGTGAGATGGACCCAGTAATTTAAGAGAGGGCCTAGGATCATGGCGATTGCGAAAGAAACTCCAATGGCGAGTCCAAGACTCGCCATTGCTTTGCTACGATTTTCCTCAGGGGTGAGATCGGCGGCTAAGGCTAATAAAGTGCTGCCGATGGCACCGGCACCTTGAATGGCGCGCCCGGCAATGATTCCATAAATGGAATGCGATAAGGCTAAGATCAAACTGCCTAAGGCGAAGGTTACCAAACCCGCTGTAATCACCTTTTTCCGGCCTATCTTATCGGAAAGATAGCCCAATGGTAGCTGCAAACACGCTTGAGTGAGGCCATAGGCTCCTAACGCAAACCCCATGAGCGTGGGAGTCGCGCCTTGGATGGAAGTGACATAGAGGGAGAAAATCGGTAGAATAATGAACAGCCCCAGCATTCGACAAGCCATGATAAAAGTAAGAGAATAGATTGCTCGACGCTCGTTAAGTATCATTTGGAAACTCGATCAAGTTTGTCAGGAAAAGTGCCATCATACCGCACCTCATCTCCTTGCAAAAGGTGTGGATGGCCTAAGCAAAAAATAATTATGCTCATCGCTGATCCCCTTGCATAGCGAATAAAAAACATTTTGTAAATGGATGCCTAATAGTGCGTAGGATATACTCATCGCGAATAATTATTGAAGGGCGCGATGAGTATATCTTGTTATATTTCCGTGCGAAGTGAATCCGCACGGAAACTTAAGGGGTTTCACGCAAGCGTTAAAACCCCTTAAGAAACCCCGGGGTTGGTCACTTGATTTTTCGTGCCGAAAATTCAAGTGAAATTAGTATATAATCGAACGTTTATTTTAAAGAGAAGTAGTAAGTTCATGAGTGAAATTCGTTTACGCGGTGTTAAAACACATAACCTTAAGAATATTGATGTGGATTTGCCACGCGATCAATTAACTGTAATTACTGGCCTTTCTGGTTCTGGTAAATCTTCCCTAGCTTTCGATACGTTATATGCGGAAGGTCAACGTCGTTACGTAGAATCGTTGTCATCTTACGCTCGTCAATTTTTATCAATGATGGAAAAACCCGATGTTGATTTGATCGAAGGTCTCTCGCCGGCAATTGCGATTGAACAAAAAGCCACGTCGCATAATCCACGTTCAACCGTGGGCACGATTACAGAAATATACGATTATTTACGTTTACTTTACGCACGCGTTGGTCAGCCCCGTTGTCCACAACACCATTATGATTTGAAAGCGCAAACCGTCAGTCAAATGGTAGATCATGTATTAACGTTGCCTGAAGGTACGGCGCTCATGATTTTGGCCCCAGTAGTTAAAGAACGTAAAGGGGAATACGTCCAATTATTTAGTCGGTTATTGGCGCAAGGATTTTTGCGAGCGCGCGTGGATGGTGAAGTCTGTGAATTAGATCAACCTCCGAAATTAAGTTTACGCACTAAACATACCATCGAAGTGGTGGTAGATCGCATTAAAGTACGTGTGGATATTCAGCAACGTCTAGCGGAATCGTTTGAGACTGCGTTGCGTTTAAGCGATGGTTTAGTCACCATTGCGCCGCTAAAAGGTTCGGATTTTAAAGAAATTACTTTTTCCGCTAAATATGCGTGTCCGGAGTGCGGTTACAGTTTAGAAGAATTAGAGCCGCGATTATTTTCGTTTAATAATCCGGTAGGCGCTTGTCCTGATTGTGATGGTTTAGGTTTAAAACAAAGTTTTGATCCTAAAAAAGTAATAGTCAATGATGAATTAAGTTTAGCAGATGGTGCGATTCGAGGATGGGATCGGCGTACCGTTTATTATTTTCAATTATTATCGGCTTTAGCAGATCATTATGATTTTGATATCGAAAAACCTTTTTATAAATTATCCAAGCAAGTCAAAAACGTTATTTTATATGGAACAGATGAAGATATTGCTTTTGAATATGTGAATCACAAAGGCAATAAAATCGAACGCATTCATCCATTTGAAGGCGTAATTTGTAATATGGAGCGGCGTTACCGTGAAACAGAATCCGCAGCCGTGCGCGAAGAATTAGCTAAATTCTTAATGATGGCACCTTGTGAAAGTTGTCACGGTACTCGATTACGTCAAGAAGCGCGTTATGTTTTTATTAATGATAAAAACTTACCGAGCATCACGGAGATGTCAATTGGGGAGGCAAAACTTTTATTTCAAAAAATGAAATTAACCGGACATCGCGGCGAAATTGCAGAAAAAATATTAAAAGAAGTGAACGCGCGTTTAGGATTTTTAGTGGATGTGGGTTTAAATTATTTAACCTTAGCGCGTAGCGCCGATACTTTATCCGGTGGCGAAGCGCAACGTATACGTTTAGCGAGTCAGATTGGTTCCGGTTTAGTAGGGGTGATGTATATTTTGGATGAACCATCGATTGGTTTGCATCAGCGTGATAACGAACGTTTGTTAAAAACGTTAAAACATCTGCGTGATTTAGGTAATACCGTCATCGTAGTTGAGCATGATGAAGATGCTATTTTAGCAGCCGATCATGTGTTGGATATTGGCCCTGGTGCCGGTGTGCATGGGGGCGAAATTGTCGCGCAAGGATCACCACAAGAAATTATGCGCAATTCAGCTTCTTTAACCGGGCAATACCTTTCACGAAAAGTAAATATTATAGTACCAAAACATCGTTTACAAAATACTTGTCGCAAATCATTAAAATTATTGGGCGCGAGTTGCAATAATTTAAAAAATATTAATGTGGAAATTCCATTAGGATTATTAACATGTATAACGGGTGTATCAGGTTCCGGTAAATCGAGTTTAATTAATAATACGCTTTATCCGTTAGTCGCGCAGGAATTAAATGGTGCGACATCAATGTCGATTGGGGCGCATAAAGAAATTGAAGGTTTGGAACATTTAGATAAAGTCATTGCCATAGATCAGAGTCCGATTGGCCGTACCCCACGCTCTAATCCGGCGACTTATACGGGATTATTGACGCCAATTCGCGAATTATTTGCAGGAACGCCTGAGGCTCGTTCCCGTGGATATCAAATTGGTCGATTTAGTTTTAACGTCCCGGGGGGTCGTTGTGAAGCCTGTGAAGGGGATGGCGTGATCCGTGTTGAAATGCACTTTTTAGCGGATATTTATGTAATGTGTGATGTCTGTAAAGGTAAACGTTACAATCGCGAAACTTTAGAAGTGCATTACAAAGGAAAAAATATTTTTGAAGTTTTGCAAATGACGGTGGAAGAGGCGTTTACTTTTTTTGAAGCTATTCCTGTAGTTAAACGAAAACTGAGTACCTTGATGGAAGTAGGTTTATCGTATATTACACTGGGTCAGAGTGCGACGACGTTATCTGGTGGTGAGGCACAGCGAATTAAATTATCGCGGGAATTATCCAAGCGCGATACTGGGCAAACCTTATATATTTTAGATGAACCAACGACTGGTTTACATTTTCATGATATCGCACAATTATTGCAGGTATTATTTAAATTACGCGATAATGGCAACACGATTATTGTGATTGAACATAATCTCGATGTGATTAAAACCGCAGATTGGATCATTGACTTAGGTCCTGAAGGAGGGTCTGATGGCGGACAAATCGTCGTCACGGGTACTCCAGAAACTGTTGCAAAATGTAAAAAATCCTATACCGGACAGTTTTTGCAAAAAGTATTATAAATTTTTTAAAAATAAGAAATAAAAATGCAACCATTAAAAAACGATCGTATTATTAAAGCCTTATTTTGTGAGCCTGTAGATGCCACTCCGATTTGGATTATGCGGCAAGCAGGGCGATATTTGCCGGAGTTTCGTGCATTGCGAGCAAAGGTACCTGATTTTTTGAAGTTCTGCAAAAATCCAGAATTAGCTTGTGAAGTTACCTTGCAACCTTTAGCGCGCTTCGATTTAGATGCTGCTATTATTTTTAGTGATATTTTAACGGTAGTGGATGCTTTGGGTTTTAATCTGGAATTTTTATCGAATGTGGGGCCGGTGGTACATAACCCGGTACGTAGTCAAAAAGATTTAGCCCGTTTATCGATTCCATTTGCAATGGAGCGTCTACAATATGTTTTTGATGCGGTAAAATTAACGGAACGAGAATTGCAGGGTCGAGTGCCGTTAATTGGATTTGCTGGAAGTCCTTGGACCGTAGCATGTTATATGGTACAGGGAAAAAATCAGCATAATTTTCAACAAACGCGTGCGCTTATTTATCAAGAACCGGCATTGATGCATTTTTTATTAAAAACCCTGACTGAATTGACGATTCATTATCTCAATCAGCAAATTGAAGCGGGGGCGCGTATTATTATGTTATTTGATACGTGGGGAGGAATTTTATCGACCGATGCGTATCGCGAATTTTCGCTTTATTACATGCAAGAAATTGGACGTCGTATTCATCGTGAATTTAATCAGCATCGCATTCCACTCATTTTCTTCACCAAAAATGGAGGCCAATGGCTCGAAGAAATGGCTAATAGCGGTTGCGATGCCGTCGGTATTGATTGGACGCAAAATATTAATGATGCGCGTAGCCGCGTGGGACATAAAGTGGCTTTACAGGGAAATTTAGATCCGATGACTTTATTGGGAACGCCGGAAGCGGTACGTCATGAAGTTAAAAAAATTCTCCAACGCTTTGGCGCAGGGAGTGGGCATATTTTTAATTTAGGCCATGGTATTGATAAAAGTACTCCCATTGAAAATGTGCAAGTGATGGTGAATACCGTACGTGAGTGGAGTCGAATGAATATGCCAAGGCCTCAAACTATAGGTGAGCCTTCATGATGATTATTATAGGAAGCGGTTTGGCCGGATATATGTTGGCTAAAGAATATCGGAAATTAAATACCGAAACGCCTTTAATGATTGTTACTGAAAGTGAAGGGGATTTTTATTCGAAGCCGATTTTATCGAATGCGTTAACCACTAAAAAAACCCCAGCGGAAATTGTGATTACTCCTGTCGATTCGATGGCTAAGCAATTAAATGCAGAAATCTTCACAAATACCACAGTTGAGTCTATTGATCCGATTAACAAAACAATTAAATTTAATCATAAAGATTATGCCTATGATCATTTAATTTTAGCTTGCGGCGCAATTCCAATCTCGTTGAATTTACTCAGCGACGCCGCAGATAAAATCTTTTCGGTTAACAATTTAGAAGATTATAAAAAATTTCGCACATGGGTGAATAACGAAAAAAAACAAATTGCGATTATTGGTAGTGGTTTAGTGGGTTGTGAATTTGCCAATGATTTAATTAATGTGGGATGCGAAATAGATATTATTTCTCTCGATTCCTATCCACTGGCGCGTTTTATTCCTGAAGTCATTGGGCAGCGTCTAGAAGAAGCTTTTGCCGCTGCAGGTATTCGTTGGCACTTAGGACGTAAGGTAGTTAGCATTGAAAAAACCTCGGAAGGTTGCCAAATTTTTCTGGAAAACGGCCAACCCATTCACGCAGACGGAATTTTATCCGCGATTGGATTGCGGGCACATACGGAATTAGCGCAAAAAGCGGGATTAAAAATCGGACGTGGCATTATTGTGGATCGAATGCTACGAACGAGCGATCCGAATATTTATGCCTTAGGCGATTGCGCAGAGGTCGCAGGTCAACTTAAACAATATATTGCTCCCCTTCTACAATGTGCGCGTGCATTAGCAAAAACTTTAGCCGGTGAGGCGGAAGCCGTACATTATCCGAGTATGCCGATTGTCATTAAAACGCCTGCATGTCCTGTCGTGACTTCACCTGTGCCTGCAGGAATCGAAGGTACGTGGTATTATGAAGGTGAAGGCAAACATTCTCGCGCTTTATTTTTTGATACTGAAAATCAATTACGTGGATTTGCCTTGATCGGTGATAAAGTCAGAGATAAATTAGAATTAGCTAAACAGCTGCCTTTGGTATTTGAATCTTAAAGGGATAGCCACACATGAATATTTATGCGTTCACCATTACCTTGATTCTGGTCATGGATCCACTAGGCAATATTCCCATTTTTTTATCGATTTTAAAAAGATTTTCGCCACGCCAACAAGTAAAAATTATTTTACGCGAATCTTTAATTGCTTTTTTTGTTTTGCTGATCTTTTTATTTTTCGGTCGCTACATTATGCACGGTTTACATATTTCGACTGCGGCATTAAGCGTGGCGGGTGGAATTATTTTGTTTATTATTTCCATTCGCATGATTTTTCCCAATGAAGCACCCTCTTCTCGTGAAGAAGAATATGATGAACCTTTGATTGTGCCTTTAGCGATACCTTTTACTGCAGGACCTTCTGCTTTGGCAACGTTAGTATTATTTGCATCACGTTATCCTGATCATACCGCTATTTTATTTACGGGCGTGGTGATTGCTTGCATTATTTTTACGATCATTATGCTGTTTTCACGCTATTTAATGAATTTACTCGGCAAACGAGTATTGATTGCATTCGAACGTTTGATGGGAATGATACTAACTACGATTGCGGTGCAGATGTTTTTGTCGGGAATTTTGAGTTACATCCACAACACAAACCCGGCATGAAGAACGCTGAGATTAATATTTAATTTCAGTATGGCATTTTGCGAGATAAAATTTGCGGAAGAGTGAATGGCTTAACATAATGTTTCTTCTCTATATTTATGGCCGTTCTTGAGTCTTTCAGTAAAAGGAAACTAAATTCGTGCTCAGCATTTTAAGTATTTCTACAATATTGTCGTGCTTTAATTGTGTGGCAATATCAATCGGTTGATATCCATCGGCGGTTAATGCATCTATTTTTGCACCATTCTTAATTAAAGGAAAAACGACATCAACCGAGTTATAGACGGCGGCAAAATGTAAGGGCCGAATTTGACATTTATCTTCAAAAAAATTGGGATTGGCGCCGTTTTGTAGCAGTTTTTCTACTAAAAAGGAGTCGTTGGCGATGACTGCATCAAGCAGTGCTTCGTCAGTTGAGTTGGGGCTGACATTATCTACCATTTTCATCCATTCACTCCAATTCCTGGCTGGCATCATTAAAGATGAGTTAGTATAGCAAATGCCCATTCAAATAAAATCCTAAGTGTGCTGAAGGGACTGTGAGACTTTAGACATTTGTATTTTGTTATGTAGCTGGATCGCAGATCCACGAATACATGAAGGTTCCTGGATCTGCGATCCAGGCTACATGCGATTCAAGCTACATGCGATTCAGGCTACATCTGCGGGCGTCTCAATTGGCGCTCCCTAGGGGTTTCGAACCCCTGTTCCCGCCGTGAGAGGGCGGTGTCCTAGGCCACTAGACGAAGGGAGCCTTGCATAATACAATTGCTTGCCTATTATAGAGATTAGGATTACAAGTACAAGCATGAAGCGCTGGCGATCAGCGAGATTAAGGTAGGAATGGTTCAAATGATAAAGGATTGCGATTGCTGTTTCGGCAACGATACTTCCATATTTCAAAATGATTATCTGACAAGATGAATGAACTAGGGTCATCCAAACAAATTATCAATCGCGCTAGTCACGATATTTCGCGTAAAAACATTAGCAGTAATGCGCTAAAAGTTCTTTACCGCTTAAAAGATGCTGAATATGAAGCTTATTTAGTGGGTGGCGGCGTGCGCGATTTATTATTAGAGCGCACTCCAAAAGATTTTGATGTGGCGACTAACGCTACACCAAATCAGGTGCGTAAATTATTTCGTAATAGCCGGATTATAGGTCGACGCTTTCGGTTAGTTCACGTGTATTTCCCCGATGAAATTATCGAAGTTTCTACTTTTCGTGCGAATGCTGAGGAACCTCACGTCGCAGATACACCTAATATCGAAGACGAAAAACCGGTAGTGATTAAAGAAGATAATACTTACGGTACGATCGAGGAAGATGCTTGGCGTCGCGATTTTACGATTAACGCGCTCTATTATAATATCAGCGATTTTTCGGTCGTGGATTTCACCGGTGGTATACAGGATTTAGAATTAAAGCAAATTCGCATGATCGGTGATCCGCAACAGCGTTTTCACGAAGACCCCGTGAGATTATTGCGAGCCATTCGTTTAAGCTCCAAATTAGGATTTAGCATTGAACCGGAAACTGCAGCCTTAGTAAAACAACTCGGTCATTTATTACAGCACGTACCTGAAGCGAGATTATTGGATGAAGTGATTAAATTATTTTTTGAAGGTTACGCAGAAATTACTTTCAAAGCATTAGAAAAATTGAATTATTTAATCGTCTTGTTCCCTTCCATGCATGCGCAATTGCAAGATGTTGAAAACAATAAAGCTCGACAGTTAATTCAATTGGCTCTGAAATCAACGGATGATCGTTACCACGCGATGCAACCTTTAAACCCCGGATTTTTATTAGCCTGTTTTTTGTGGCCCGTTATGCAAAATATTTTGCAGCTGCGTCAAAAACGTGGAGATCGCTTTTTTATTGCATTTCATGCTGCAATGCAAGAAACCATTGTGGCTCAAGCTCAGGTTTGTTTGATTACCAAACGTATGTCAGCCATGATGCGATCGATGTGGACTTTACAATATCATTTAGAAAAGAAACGTCCACGACGAATTTATCGTTTAATTCAACATCGTTATTTTCGTGCCGCTTTTGATTTACTGTGTTTACGTGCTGATTGCGGCGAAGTACCCAAAGAATTGAAAAATTGGTGGCATAGTTTTCAAGCAGCTAAACCGAAACAACGTCGGGCGATGGTCGAAAAATTATGAGTATGGCTTTTATAGGTTTAGGTTCGAATTTAGCAAATCCATTACGACAAATAAAAACAGCGCTTGAAGCTATTCAGCAAATAGTGGATACCCAATTAGTGAAAGTTTCGCAGTTTTATTGTAGTGAGCCTTGGGGAGTCAGTGAGCAGCCGCTATTTGTCAATGCTGTTGCAGAATTAAATACACAATTAAATCCTGAAGAATTATTAAAACAATTACAATTCATCGAAAATGCTCAACATCGCGATCGTAATGGCGTGCGTTTTGGACCCAGAACGATTGATTTAGATATTTTGTTATTTGATCAATTACAATTAAATTTACCGAATTTAACAGTGCCACATCCTTATTTAACTCAACGTGAATTTGTGGTTTATCCATTAGCGGAAATTGCTCCTAATTTGCAATTGCCGACGGGTCAAAGCATTGATGCCATAAAATCACAATTATCATCGAATAATATGCAAATCCTTACAGGAGAAACGTATGACCATAGCAATTTATCCCGGCACATTTGATCCGATTACTAATGGGCATGTCGATATCGTTGTGCGTGCCACTTCTGTATTTAATAAAGTGATTGTGGCGGTGGCTCCGACCAGCCGTAAAAGTCCATTTATTCCTATCGAAATGCGATTAACCCTCGTAGGCGAAGTTTTTGCTTCGCATCATAATATCGAGGTCAAACCACTGGGGGGTTTGTTGGTAGATTTTGCTAAAGCTGAAAACGCTTCGTGTATTATTCGCGGTTTACGTTGTATTTCTGATTTTGATTACGAATTTCAACAAGCCAGTATGAATCGACGTTTGGCTCCAGAGATTGCTACACTTTTTTTTCCTGCCTCCGATAGTACGATGCATATTTCGGCAACCATGGTACGTGAAATCGTCAATTTAGGTGGCGATGCATCTTCTTTTGTGCCGACACAAGTTATCCAATTTTTACAACGAAATAAATAAAATGGCGCTTAAAATTACCGAAGAATGTATTAATTGCGATGTTTGTGAGCCTGCTTGTCCTAATGACGCTATTTATCAGGGTGTGGAGATTTATGAAATCGATCCTAATCGGTGCACCGAATGTAAAGGTCATTTCGATGAACCGCAATGTCGTGCTATTTGTCCTGTCGATTGTATTCCGCTCGCATTTTATGAAACTGATGATGAATTAATGCAGAAATATGATCGTCTTGAAAAAGATAAATTAACAAAATTGTAATTTATCGGTCATCAGTGTGAAATCTTCAAAAAGTTATAATGTATTAATTAATTTTATTGAGGTTAGTATGCGATTACTTTCAAGTTCGAGTTATATGATTGGATTTTTCACTGGGGTTGCTTCAGGACAGGCTGAAGCGATTTATCATAATCGTGATGATTTGTTAGCAGTGAGAGTAGTAGGTCCGATTATTGTAGCGGCTGGTGTTATTTTATTTGCTGATCCGATGAATCAAAATGATATAGCCATACAACTTAGATCCAGGATGCCTTTACTATTGGCTTTTGCCGCAGGATTTGTGGTTGGTTATAAAACTATGCCAAATAACAATTCCACAGAAGAGACACCGAAAATTACTTATAGGCCTTAATATCGTGTTTTCATATTTTTTAGACTGCGTAAAACAACTTCTTTTAAAGACCTAACTATTCTGACACGGGTTCCAGAATAGTCTTGACCAATCTGGAGTTCGTGTCATTATAGTCAGATGCGCAGATATCTAGATAAATATGTAAAACAATTATCTACTGAAAAAATAGTGCTTTTGACAGGTGCTCGTCAATGTGGAAAGCCTGCCTTAGCCAAGCAGTTCTATTCAGAGTTCGATTACTTTAATTTTGATGCTGCCGAAGATCGTTTGGCGCTCAAACAAAAAAGTTGGGATCGAACCAAACCCCTTATCATTTTTGATGAATTACATAAGATGCGAGAATGGAAACGTTGGATTAAGGGCGTCTATGATAAAGAAGGCATTCATCATCGGTTATATCCATTAGACCTTAAAGAAGTAGCACAGTACGATGCAAAGCTTACTCCAGATGAAACTTTTCAACGCTTATGGAATTGTAGCGGATTTCCCGAACCCTTTTTAAAAGGTGACCTAAGTTATTACCGACGTTGGCGACGTGAGCATTTAGATATTATTTTACGTCAAGATTTAATTGATTTGCATCTGGTTCGTGATATTCAAGCTATTGAAACTTTAGTGCAACTATTAAAAACTCGCGTAGGAGCGGGAATCTCCTATGCGAATTTGGCGCGAGATATAGAGCGTGATACAAATACAATTAAACGCTGGTTGCAATTGTTAGAAAATCTTTATCTTATTTTCCGGATTACTCCTTATCATAAAAATGTCGCACGTTCATTGCTAAAGGAACCAAAATATTACTTTTTTGATATTGCGCAAGTGGATGAACCAGGTGCGCGTTTAGAAAATATAGTGGCTTTATCTTTATTAAAAGAATTACATTTTATTGAAGATACGACCGGTAAATCGGTAGGTTTAAATTATTTAAGGACTAAAGAGGGTAAAGAAGTCGATTTTGTCGTTTGTATTGAAGGTAAACCTAAAAATTTAATTGAAGTAAAATTATCTGACTCAAGTGCTGCTCCTGCATTATCCTATTTTTCCCCGCTTTTTCCAGGAATTAAGGCCATTCAATTAGTTAAAGATTGTGAGCGCGAAAAAACCTTCCCCAATGGGGTGGAGATTCGTAAATTAATTCCATGGTTGACGCATTTAAATTTAAATGAGAAGTGACATGAAAAAATTATTCGGTTTAATACTGATTGCTCTATCATTAAATTGCTTTGCCGCTGAATACTCTGTGCAATGGACTCCAGAAATTAGTTTAAGTACTTTAGCCGATATTCCATCATTATTAGAACGAGAAGTGGGAGAAGTGCAATATACCAATGGTAAAGATTCACAGATTGCAAAAACCTGTAACGAGTATTTTAAATTAACCAAGGCTGGTTATTATCCTCAAGATAATATGCAAATTGCCGCTGAAAGTTTTTTTAAAAAGAATTGTGATGCTTTAGTTGCATTGCAGCAAGCACAACCCGCTAAATCGAGTTTTGTGCGTAATTTTAATTTACAAAAAGATTATGGTTTATTGCCTGCGAGTGTGATTTTTCCAAATTTAGCCGAGAAAAATAGTCCACCGGGGGATTTAAAAATAGCTTATCCCGATACAGAAATTAAAGTATTAAATCCCTATAGTGTCGAGCTAATGTCTAAAAAAGCAGCTATGAAATCAATTGTTTCAATTTTAGGGTGGGGTGATTTTAATCAAGATGGTTATGATGACATCTTGATGTTTATTGCGAATTACGTTTTAGATGGCACGTACCACTCGTATTCAATTTTTTTGTTAACACGTAAAAATGCAGATGCCCCGCTCTTATTAATTACACGCTGAGTCTAAACTGGTCATGGAATTCATAATACTTTAATAAAATTATCATAAAATAATCCATCGATAAAATTAGGGATGGAGAATATGCCAAAAAATGCAGATACTACTATTTTAAAGTGTATTTTAACCGGTATGGGGAATGTGGGGAAAAGTACTTTTCTTACACTTTTAAATGATGGAATTTATAATGAGAATATTAGCAGCACGATTGGAGTTGCATTCGGTACAATAAACTTAGAAGTAGATACTAGATCAACTAAACTGCAAGTTTGGGATTTAGCGGGAAATGAAAAGTATAAAAACATGGTGAAGATTTACCTTAGAGGAGGTCGTATTGTGTTTCTTTGTTATGACATTTCCAGTATGGATTCATTTGAGTATGCAAAAACATGGTTAGCGGAATTAAAATTAGAATTCGAGCGCAGTGGTTCACAACCAGTTATCTTTTTACTGGGGTTAAAATCAGATCTTGACGTACAGAGAGAAGTTACGCCAAGCAATGCTGAAATATTTGCGCGTGAGCAACAATTAGATGGATTTATAGAGATAAGTTCAAAAGCAAATGCCGACGATGTAAAAAAGTTTAAAGAAATAATTGTTGCTCCTGTCAGACGGGCCCTGCAAAATTTAAATGGCTTAATGCCCATTGCTATGGGTTCTTCTTTTGTTGAAGATATGCAGGAAAAAATCGCTGAAACCCCTATAGAATTTGCTTTAGATAAGCTACAAGACCCAAAAAATTCTGTAAATATTATTGCAGCTATACAGCAAGATCTTAAAAAATTAGTCGGTAAAGTGAGTGCGGGAGGAACTGAAGTCATTCTTGAGTCAGGCGAGTCTATTCGCTTACCAAAAGGCGCTGCAGAGATGTTTAAACAATTTCGCAACCCAGAATTAAAAACCGATCAATTGCTACAAGCTTGGATTTTTATTTTGCGGGATGCGAATAAACGAGGTCCAGGTATTTTTTTTAAACGACAGGAAGCGACTACTCAGTTTTATCAGAAAGCTTTAAGTTGCATTGAGAATTATTTTTCGCAAAACCCTTTATATCCAGTCAGAAAAAATTCTCGCTGCTGTTGTTGGTAAATGCAAACGATTACTTCAAGTTTTTTTCAGAAAACATTAAGCATGCTGTTTTAAACTATCCTGCATCAATAGATAGGATTTAAGGAACATGCCAGAGAAATCATTTTATCAATATTTTTTTAATATTATTCTAATAGGCCCCGTAGGCGTTGGAAAAAGTGCTCTTTTGGGACGATTGGTAGGCCAACAGCACATTCCAAATTTGAAAAGTACGGTTGGAATTGAGTATGGATCAATCCTTTTTAATGTGGAGAATACTCACATAAAACTACAAGTGTGGGATACTGGGGGTGCTGAAAATCAAAAAAATATTGTGAACGGTTATGTGACAGGAAGCAAGGCGATCTTCCTTTGTTATGATATTTCTAAACATGATTCTTTTATAAATGCAAAAAGCCGGTTGACAGAAATTAAAAAACATTTTCGTAATTCACCGCTCATATTTTTGGTCGGTTTAAAATCAGATCTTTCTGAACAAAGACAGGTTTCTCTAGAAGAAGCAGAAGCATTTAAACAACAAGAAGATATGCATGCTTTTGAAGAAGTCAGTGCTCTTGCGAACAAAAATGTTCAAGCATTATTTATTAAAGCAGCAAAAATGCTTAGTGAAAATTTCCCGAATGAAAATGAAATTGTTGAAAACGATGAAGCACCAGAAACAGTAATTAATACGCTGCCAGCGATTCCAACCATTAGTATTATCAGAATTATCTTTGAAAAATTAGGATTTATACGGCTTGAGAAAACCGATACCAACGGAAGTTCAATTAATTTCAAGCTAGATAAATTATCAGATTCATCTAGCACAGAAAAAATTATAAATGCCATTATTAAGGATATGAATTTACTGCAAAACCAAATAAGTGCTGGCGGTACCACAATAACCAATGAAGGTAAGTCTGCTCTATTTCCTAGAGGAGTGGCCGATTTATATGAAGTAATTAAATCGTCTTGTGATGAGAAAGATTATTTGCAAATATTAAAAGCTTGGTATCCGATTTTGAATGATGCGATTAACCGCGGTTCGGGGACTATTTTCAGAAGATATCGTATAACTGATCAATTTTACCAAAAAGCCTTTAACAGAATTAAAACGCACTTGGAAGCGTTAAATGAATTGCCGCAGTGTCAATCTAATCGTATTTAAAGAAATGCGATGCCAAAAAAAGTGGCTCCCTCAGGAGCCACTATAAGAATCATTCCATTGATTATCTCATGCGATGAAAACAGATTTTCAGCCCACAAGTATTAGGATTATACGAGTTAGCTGTACATGCATTCAAAGCACTTGAATAAGCACCATCGCGTGTTAGCCCAGTACCCATAAAAACTTGGTTTCTGGCGTTAATCACGTTACATTGCCAATTTCCAATGGTGGCTACAGGACGTAGCTGACAATAGCGAATAGCACAGTTTCTGGCATAATAAGAATCTCTTACACAAAAGCGAATAGCTACTGCAGCCGCTTTTGCACGAGTATTAGAGATACCTACCCAAGTCTGACCCGTTTCATTGCCAGACTGACACTGCCAACCACTTACTGCATAAGTGGTAATTGGATATACAATCGGTCGAGCAACAACTACAGGACGGTGTACGATAACCGGTTGTTGTACTACTACTGGTCGTTGAACAACCACTGGACGTTGTACCACTACAGGCCTTGTTACTACTATGGGTGCAGGACGCACCATTACGGGTGTTGGAACTACAGCTGTTGTAGGTACGATCACTCGAGGTCCATAGGTTGACGTGCAATATCTGAGTTCGCAATCGCGTGCGATTGGCGTGTTTCTTACGCAAAATCGCATTGCCGTTGAAGCGGCTCCTGCTCGCGTATCAGATAGCCCGACCCAAGCCTGACCTAATCTGTTGACTGATTGACATTGCCATGGAGGAGCAGCGAAGGCTCCTACGGAGGCAAATACCAATGCAGTCGAGAACAATAATTTAGTCGTCGATTTCATCGGATTACTCCTCATAACCAATACTAACTGTAAATAGTATAGTTCAAAAAATGATCTAAAATTAAATATTATTCTCAGGAGATTTAAATAAATATATTTAAAAGAATAGAATTATTTTACTTCTTGCAAATTCATCAGTGCAATTTCTAACGCGGGAGCAAACCATGCAGTATACTTTTTGGGGTGATCAATTAAATCTTGTAAAAGTTCTGATATTGGCATCCATACTACAGCATTCACTTCTTGCGGATTAATATCAACAGTTTTGTTTTGACTAAACCCAATTAAAACGTGATCCATTTCATTTTCAGTTAAACCATTTTCGAATTTAGCGATATAGTGAAAACCGCCTACATCTTTTAATTTAATTTGTATTCCTAATTCTTCAAATAAACGACGCTCGCCAGCTAAAATGGTGTCTTCATCAGGTTTAGGATGACTGCAACAAGCATTAGTCCATAATCCACCTGAATGATATTTACCAAATTGACGTTGTTGTAGTAAAATTTCAATTTCTTTTTCTGCCATATAGAATACGAAAACTGAAAATGCACGATGACATAAACCATCTTGATGAGCTTTTAATTTTTCTTCGCTGCCAGTGGGGTGATCATTTTCATCGACTAATATGACATATTCGGAATTTTGTTTCATAAGGACACCGCGTGAAATGGTTGAATAATTTCTATATTAGAAAAATGTTGTTTTATCGATTCCATATCCGAAGATAAAAATAATAATTTTAAATTGGGACCGGCATCTTGCGTATAAAAAACTTTTAATCCGGTTTGACGTAACTTTTTTACTTGTTGAATATGATCGAGCGTTTGTTGTGTATGATAACGGATAGGCGGATTTGCGCTCAGCATTGTCGAATGCATCGTAGCAGCGTTCGTTTCTGCGAGCTCTCCTAAACGCAAAAAATCTTGTTGTAAAATTGCAGATTTAATTTCGCCTGCAGATTGATTAGCATATTCCACCCAATCAGCATAAAAAGGTGAGGTTGCTTCAGTGTGTTGCATTCCCTCTCGTGAACTTACCGCTTTTTCTTTCGTTTCAAATATGCATAATCCCACGCAAAATTCAGACCAGCGTATAGGAATTAAGGTGGCGAAACTATCGAGGCCATCATCACGTATGCCTTTATCCCATTCAACAAAACCATGTTGAATCGAACGCGCCGCACTGCCACTGCCCAGACGTGCCAAAATAGATAATTCATGGGTTTTGAGTTGCCACGCATACAAGTTATTTAAAGCGAGAATAATCGACGCGAAAATACAAGCAGATGAAGCTAATCCAGCAGCAAAAGGAATATTAACTTGTAATTCTAATTGATAAAATTGCGGCTTGGGTCCCCGAAATAAATCTAAGTATTGCGTCAAGCGGGCAGAATGTTTATTACCGAAAACATTTTTTTGATTAATGATAAATTTATCTTGCGGGTCTGGAATGGTGTTAATGATTGCAGTGGCGCCTTTATCCGCTAATGAAATAGAAACACTCGGATTAGCCGGTAAATTCAGCTCTGCGTTACGCTTACCCCAATATTTTGCTAATGCAATATTAGAAGGCGCATAGGCTTGCGCATTTTTTTCAGTAATTTTCCAATTCTTGTTATGCAGAATACATTTAACAGTATCATTTTTAGTGAACATAAGTCACTCCATCTGGAGCTAAAGAAATTCCTAAAGTTTGAATGCCAGCTTCCGTAGGAATGGGTGAAGAGAGATGTCCTAATGCAATAACGCAATCGCCAAATCCGGCTCCGGAGATTTTAGCGCCATAGATTGTATTTTGATTTTTTAATTGATCAATGATTTTATTAATAGCTGGCGTGCTCACTTGTAATTTCATTAAATAATCTTGCGCTTGATTCATGATCTGTCCGAGTGCCGGCCAATCTCCGCGACGTAATTTTTCAGCAGCAATTGGAACTAAATCGCCAATCGCTTTAAATATTTTTTGATAAAAATCGGGATTTTCCTCTAAGCGTCGTTGCATCATTTGTAATGCCTGAGTGGTCGTGGTTTTATGTCCAGAATAAATGACACTGGCTGGCATGGACTTAGCTAACGGTTTAACATGAAAAGGATTGCTCGAATATTCAATAATTCCACCAAAAATACTCGCAGCTATATCGGCACCTGAACCTTTTCCCTGCACATTGTGTATTACGCGCAAGGCATCTTGAAATAATTGCGGTAAATTAAGCTCTCGTTGATGCCATTGATTCAGTGCGCCTAACAATGCTACCGTGACTGCGGCTGAACTCCCTAAACCTTTAGTGCTGTCAAATTCGGCTTCTATTTCAATTTCACAACCCGAAATAGGAGGAGAAAAAGTCAAAGCAGCCAGCACATATTCGAAAGGTTTTTCAACTTTGATTTGATCTAAAGGAACAATTAAATCTCCTAGTGCAGATTTAATATAAATTAATCTATGTGTATGTGAGGTAATTGTCACTCGAATTTTTTTATTGATTGCGGCTACAATGGCAGGATAACCGTGTAAAACAGCATATTCTCCCATGATCATGAGACTGCCGGGAGCTTCAGCTTTATAAGACCCTTGCACCATGAGGCTCACCTTTAATAGGCATAATTTGATAATTAAATTCTTGCACGATATCGCTGATGTCTTCGTCACTCGATACTAAAATAACGCCACCGCTTTGGCCACGTGTACTTCCAGCTCCACAAATTTTGGCAGCACCTGCTCGATTTTCAATAGCCTTAATAAATGTGGCTACTTTTTCAGGAACGACACCCACTGTTTGGAGTAAACGATGATTTTGCCGCAATCCTTCTTGAATATTTAATAGATTATTTTCAGCAATTGCAGTGTCAAGCTGGCGAGTTACCGTTGCAAAATCATTGCCGATTTGACTACTTTTAAAAATAGTTTTGGTGTGTGTGACACATTCCCCTGTGGAAGCTTCCGGCTGGCCGCTTTGAATTAAATACATGGGGAATTGTGGCAATGGTCGTGGGAAAAATTGTCCTTGCTGATAAAATGTAGAACCGCCACTATAACTCACATGTACATCTAAGCCACTTGAAAAACCATGTTGTAAATTCTCAGATTCAATTCCTAATCGCAAATAATCTTCAATATTAAGGTGGATTTCAAGAAAATGCGCCAACGCGGTAATGACACTCACTACGCACGCGGCAGAAGATCCTAAACCACAACCTATCGGAATCGCAGAGTCGGTGACAATATCAATGCCCATCGGTAAATTACGTTTTACTTTATCGATGACATTAATTGCGGTATAGAGAGTTAATTCAAAGGGATGTTTGAGTACTTCGCGGATATTAATTTTGCCAGATTCGAATTGTTGATATTGTTTTTGTAATTTTCCTTTTAAACGTTTTAGTGCCTCTAAGGTTAATTTCTGCCGAAAATTGATGCCTAATAACATAAAATTAAAATGAAATGGCGTGCTCCATCGAACGGAAGCTTCTGTATAACGATTAATGGCCATAGCCAGGGCCGGGTGTCCATGAACCACTGCATGTTCACCCGATATAATCAATTTAGCAGGGGCGATCGTTTTTAAAATGGTTTCGTTAGTCACAGTTAAACAGTCGATTTTTTTGTATTGAAACTCGGTTCACGATATACAGCACTTCCCCGTTCGAAATCTACGTGAGCGCGCATTAATTCTCCGGGATTTGTTTGTGCTGCTAATAAAGATAGCTCACCGCACAGTACAGTTGCTGCAGCGATAATTGCTAATCTTCTGGCGTTACCGCCAGATTCATTAATTTGTTCACAGCCTAATAAAGCAAGATTTTCTCGAACAAAATCCAAATGTTTTCCGTTTCCAATAGCACCTACAATAATATTAGGTACAGTTACTGAAAAATACAGTACATCTTCGCGTAATTCTGTATGCACAAATCCTTGCGAGCCTTCTACAATATTTGCCGCGTCTTGACCTGTTGCAAGATAAAACGCTAATAATAAATTAGCGAAATGCGCGTTAGCAGTGCGCAAACCTCCCGCGATGATTGAACCTAGTAGATTTTTTTTAATATGTAAATTGACGATGGCTTCAGGTGTCGTTTTTAAGCGCTGAAGGCAAATTTCACGTGGAATTTCGATTTCGGCAATGACATTTTTTCCGCGTCCTAATATTCCGTTGACGGCTGAAACTTTTTTATCTACGCAATAATTTCCTGAAATGGAAACGTATTTGAGCTCTGGATATTGTTGGAGTACCCATTGTAAAAAAGCATCCGCGGCTTTGGTCACCATGTTATGCCCTGATGCTTCTCCCGTCGTTGCCTCCAACCTTATATAAAGGAGATTGCCTACTATCTGATGATGCCAATCGATCAGTTGCATATGATGACTGGTGTTTTGAATAATTTGTTTAATAGCATGACTTTGAGTTTTCAAGGTGGTAATGACTTGGTAGGCATCAGCGGCGCTACGTGCTTCTAATAGAACTGAGCGCGTCATTCGTTCATCGATGATCGTGCATTGGATTCCTTTAGTATAGCGAGAGACGCTAGCGCCTCGATTAGTGGATGGCCACATCGGTGTTTCAAAGGTGGCTAAGGGAACTTTCACTTCAGTATTAACTTCGGAACCAATAATTCGAACAGGACCGATTAATTTCATGGGTATAGATATGTTGTCGCGCATCAGATAACTTCTAACCTCTTCACTACATTCACGGAACGATTATCTAAATAATGTCTAGAAATCTGGGCATAATACACGCTCAAGCTGGAGAATGCTAGAGCGACTAGGCTTGTCAAATCTCTCCTAATTTTTTATTGGTGTTCACTTTTGCTACCGTATTTTTTTCTCCCGGTCTATGGATAATGTTATACCGAATGTTATAATGCGTCAGTTTATCTGACAGCCTGCCTGCGGGCTGTTTTATTTTTATCTACAGTCAATTTCAAAACCACATTGGACGAAGGTGTTATAGTTCATGAGATCATTATTCAAATGCGTAATTGCGAGTCTTTTTTTATTTTTCTGTTTATCTAATGCTATTGCTGAGAGCTTTACTGTTCATCGTATTGATATAGAAGGTTTGCAAAATATCTCATCGAGCACGGCACGTAGTTATATTCCGATCCATGAAGGACAAGTATTTTCGTATTCGGAAAGTAATCGAATATTGCAATCGCTCTATAAAACCGGATTCTTTTATACAGTTGATCTTGCGCGTCGAGGTAATAATTTAGTTTTAATCGTGCGTGAACGTCCAATGATTACATTGGTACAGGTTAACGGGAATAAAGAAATTTCAACTGAAAAAATTCAGCCGGTGCTGACTAAAATGAATATTAGTCCGGGGAATGTTTATGATCCCGAAAAATTAAATTTATTAGATAAAAGTCTTGAAGAGCAATATGCATTATTGGGTTATGCTGCGACATCGGTACATTCAGAAGTAAAAGAGTTATCGCATAACCGTGTTGAAATAGATATTAATGTTGATGAAGGTTCAATCGTAAAAATTAAATCGATTGAATTTGAAGGTAACGATGCTTTTAGTGCGCGGACTTTACGAAAACAATTTAAATCGACGACTACTGGAATTGGCGTTTTCACTTTTTTCAATCATGCGGATCGTTTTTCTCGTTTGAAGTTAGAACAAGATTTGGAGAGCTTAACGGCTTTTTATTTAAATCATGGTTATGTGCGTTTTCGTATTTTAGCGCAGCGCGTTGATTTCACACCCGATCATAAGCACGTCAATATTACTATTTCAGTTTCGGAAGGTCCGATTTATCATGTTAGCGGAATACAAGTTGCAGGTCAGACCTTAGGTTACGATGCTGAATTAACTAAAGTCATGACATATAAAGTAGGCGATGTGTTTTCACGCCAACAAATTATTGATACCGAAAAAAATATCAATAACTTTTTTGCGGATAAAGGATATGCCTTTACGCAAGTGAGCGTCATGCCGAATATCAATGATGCGAGCCACACAGCATTTATTACTTACAATGTTGTGATTGGACCGCGAGTGTATGTGCGACGAATTAATATTACCGGTAATGCCACCACTAACGAATCAGTAGTTCGTCGTGAATTACGTCAAATGGAAGCGGCGCCATATTCTTTGTCAGCCGTTAATGAATCCAAGCGACGTTTAATGTTAACGTCCTATTTTTCTGATGCAGAAGTTGCTACTAACCCCGTACCGGATACTAATAATCAAGTTGATTTAACGGTTGATGTTAAAGAGCAACCTTCCGGTAAAGCGTCATTACAAGGTGGTTGGTCTTCGCAAGCCGGTTTCTTGTATGGTGCGAATGTTACTCAGCCCAATTTCTTGGGTACCGGTAAATATGTGGGTATCGGCTTTACGAATAGTCAAATTCAACAGTCGTACTCATTCAATTATGTTAATCCTTATTACACCTGGTATGGTGTGAGTCGTGGATTTTCCGTGTTTTATAATCGTAACAAATATTCTAAGGCTTTCGGTTTAACACCTTATTCCATGAATAGTTATGGCATCGATCTTAATTATGGTTTTCCCATATCGGAACATAACCAAATCGTCGTGGATTTTGGATATAACCGTGTCGATTTAAGTCATTTGGATGTGACTAATTTAGCTCCGAGTGTGACAGATTTTCTAAATTTAACGTTGGCTGATTTAACGAATACTAACGTGACACGTTCTTATAATGTTACTAAAGTCAGTGTGAGTTGGACATATGGTGGATTAGATCGTGCTCTTATGCCCACTCGTGGTGTGAGCAATCAGTTAGGCATAACTGCCGGCGTTCCTATATTTAAGCAAAGCCTATCTTATTACATAGCTACTGATACTTTCTTAGCTTACGTTCCCATTACGCATGGCTTTATTTTAAATGTACTTTCAACCGTGGGTTATGGTCGCGGCAATGGTCCTAATAATTTATTGCCGTTCATTTATAACTTTTATGCTGGTGGATTAGGCACAGTACCCGGTTTCGCTTCAAATACTTTAGGTCCCAAATACTTTCCAGCGACGACTTATGGTGGTTCGGCATTGGGCGGTAATTTACTGACAACAGTGGGTTTACACCTTATTTTCCCGAATTTTATTAGCGATACTCTGAGGACGGCATTAACCGTCGATGCAGGTAATGTGTTTCAAAGTCCGGTATACCAGCGTGATACACAAGCCATTTTCAGATATACCAATGGTCTAATATCCCCATTGGTGGTACAGGATAACTCTTTTGCCTTAAGAAATTTCAGAGCGTCAGCAGGTGTATTAGTAACTTGGTTTACTCCATTCTTTGGGCCCATTAGTGTTTCGTTGGCTTATCCGCTAAGTAAACGATTTGGCGATCAGCTTGAACCATTTCAATTTGCGATGGGGCTGAGTTTCTGATAAAACGTATTAAAATAAACTGAGGAGATGATTCTAATGAAACGAATAACTTTGGTAGCAGGCGCGGCGCTTATTTTCAGCATGAATGCTTTTGCTATGAAAATTGGTGTAGTCGATATGCAAAAGATTTTAAGTTCTGATCATGGTTTGGGCCAAATTCAAGGCCGTTTAGAAAAGCAATTTTCTGATCGTCGCAACCAATTAATGGAAATGGTTAAACAAATTCAGGCTGATACTCAAGATTTAAGTAAAAATAAAGCGATCCTAAGCAAAGCGGATGCAGCTAAAAAAGAAGAAAGTTTAAAGAGCGAAAAATCTAAATTTCAATTAGCACAAGCTAAATATCAGCAAGATGTGATGGAAGCTCAGCAAAAAGAAATGAAAGGTTTTGTTGATGGTATTAAAACTGCTGCGAAAAAAGTCGCTGAGAAAAATAGTTTAGATGCTGTTTTCGTAGATAATAGCTTGCTTTATGGCAAAGATTCACAAGATGTTACTCAATCTGTTTTAGACGAAGTAAAATAGGTTTATTGAAATCTTTGTTCGGTAAAATTGTTTTGTAGGGTGACTATTCATCCTACAAAGCCCCAATTTGTTTTCGAAGCGATGGCAGAAAGTTTTAGTTTAGGACAACTTAGTGCAAAGCTCGACGCCAAACTCTATGGAGACGAGACGATAGAGATATTTGGTGTGGCTACATTAGAAAAAGCGACTGCGGGACAAATTGCTTTTTTAGATAATGCAAAATATCTCGAAAATTTATCTACTACTGCGGCTAGCGCAGTGTTAACCAGTGAAAAATTCGTTGCTCAGTGCGGGAGACCATCTTTAATTGTTTCCAATCCAAAATTATCTCTAGCCAAGTTACTCCAATTATTTTATCCACCACCAGATTTTGTTTCTGGTATTCATCCAACAGCAGTAATTGGAAATCGTTGTGAAATCGATCCTAGTGTTACCATTGCTCCTCATGTGGTAATTGGAGATGATGTCCGCATAAAAAAAGGAACGGTAATTGGAGCAGGCTCGTATATTGGTAATCAAACGTCAATAGGTGAATGTTGCCGCTTTAATCCACGCGTGAGTATTTATCATGAAATTAAAATTGGATCGCGTGTCGTTTTACATAGCGGGGTGGTCATCGGTGCGGACGGTTTTGGATTTGAGCGTACTCGCGAAAAAATTTGGGAAAAGATACCGCAAATTGGCAGCGTTTGGATTGGTGATGATGTAGAAATAGGCGCTAATTCAGCTGTTGATCGTGGCACTTTGGATAATACTATTATTGGCAATGGTGTCAAAATCGATAATCAAGTCATGATTGGACATAATGTTCAAATTGGAGATCATACTATTATTGCTGGTTGTACAGGGATTGCAGGAAGCACGAAAATAGGACGGTATTGTTTAATCGGTGGGGCGACTGCGATTAATGACCATATCGTTATTACAGATAATGTTATGGTTGCAGGTATGGCGATGGTGGTACATTCACTGACAGAACCTGGAATCTATGCATCGGGTACAGGTATTTTGCGTCAACGCGATTGGCATCGTGCCGTTGTTCGATTTAAGCAGCTTGAAGAAATTTATCAACGTGTTAAAAAGCTTGAAGAAAAGGTATCGTAATCATGATGAATATTGATGAAATTAAAAAATATATGCCGCACCGATATCCTTTTTTGTTGATTGATCGTCTTCTGAGTTATGACGCCGATAACAAAAATTTAACCGCGCTGAAAAATGTGACTGTCAACGAGCCTTTTTTTAATGGTCATTTCCCTGCAAAACCGGTTATGCCAGGCGTGTTAATGCTAGAAGCATTAGCTCAGGCGTGTGGATTATTAATGGGAAAAATTTTAAATTGGACTGAGTATCATGATCATCTTTCTTATTTAGCGGGAATTGATAATGCACGTTTTAAACGTATTGTCATTCCAGGTGATCAATTAGAATTATATGTGGAAGTAACCAAAAATCGTCGAGATATTTGGAAGTTTTTAGGGAAAGCGTCGGTAGCTGGCGAGCTGGCGTGTAGTGCAGAAATTATTATTGCTTGCTAGAGGTTCAATGTGATTAATCAGCATGCCATTATTCATCCATCAGCAAAAATTGCCGACGAAGTAACGATCGGTCCTTGGACGATTATCGGGGAAAATGTTGAAATTGGTTCGGGGACGATTATTGGATCTAACGTCAATATTAGCAAAAATACTCGAATTGGAATTAACAATACTATTTCTTCCCACGCGGTTTTAGGTACTGATCCGCAACATACTGGTTATCAAAATGAAGAAACCTGGTTGGAGATCGGAGACCACAATATTATTCGTGAGTTTGTCACCATCAATCGTGGCACCAAAGATGTTGGTATCACCATCGTTGGTAGTCATAATTATTTAATGTCGTATTCGCATATTGCGCATGACTGTGTGATTGGAAATCATGTTATTTTTGCTAATTTAGCGATGATTGCAGGCCATGTTCGTGTTGGTGATTTTGCCGTGCTAGGTGCCTATGCTGGCGTACATCAGTTCGTAAATATTGGTGCTTATAGCTTTTTAGGACGCGCCACCAAAATCTATCAAGACATTTTGCCTTACATGTTAGTGACTGGGAATCCAGGTGCGCCGCGTAAATTAAATAGCGTGGGATTACGTCGGCAAGGTTTCAACTTAGAAACCATGAGCTTTTTAAAAGAAGCATTCAGAATTATTTTTCGTCGTGGTTTACCCCAGCAAGAAATTTTAGCGGAATTGCAAAAACTCTCGCATGGTTCTCAAGAAATTCAGGCGCTGCACAATGCTATTAGAGTGGCCAAACGCGGCTATGCACGTCAAGATGTAGAGCTCGAAGTTTAGCTTTTTTATAATCCATTGAATACCGAATTTTCTATAGATCCCTTTTTAAAAACTGGTATAGCCCATTTTTGGTTTGTGACGATTCATCCGTTTCAAGATGGGAATGGTCGTATAGCACGTGCGGACAGTAGTCCACAACGTTAAAATGGGCTGCAATAAATAAATGCTCACAAGATACTGCGTTGCGAGATATTCTGGATTTAGTTATGCGCAACATACTTGTTAAAGATCCCGCAGGTGGCAGAAGTACGCATTATTTACTGCAATTTAAGTAATAATTCTGCGACTTTTTCTGGAGCGGTGATGGGTGCTATATGATCGGCGTCGATTTCGTGAATTTTCCACCCTTGTTTTACTGCAGTTTCATATGCCGATTGCATAATATTTTTGGCATCACTAGGTTTTGTGCAGCGAATATAAATTTTTTCGGCTTCTGCAAATTTTTTTGATAAATGAATTGGGGTCGTTAAAAAATGCATAGAAAAATCGCATATTTTATCGAGGTATTGCACTTGAATATTTTTATCATGTGCGCCCCAGCGTTCAAAAGCGTTATTACCCTTGCGAAAAATCCAGCCGTGACCGTAGTTTTGACACGCTAAATGCCAGTTTTCTTGATAAGATTCTGGAAGACATTCTAAAATTGATTTGCCGGATTGGGGCATAAAGCTATCTAAAAAAATAAGTTTACGAATTTTCTTGGTATAAATTTCATTAACGCCGGCAATAACCACTCCGGCATAACTATGACCCACCAATATAATATCGTCTAAATCACTAAAACGAATAACATTAGCAATATCATCAATATGAGTATTTAAATTTAAAGTGGACACCATTAAGTGTTGACGCTCACCGAGACCCGTCAGTGTAGGGGTGTAAACCGTGTGATTGTGTTGCGTTAAAATTTCGGCGACTTTTTTCCAGCTCCATCCACCCATGTGGGCACCGTGCACTAGCATGAAATTCATAAAAGTCTCCAATCACGAGGTTTGCTTGATGAGTTCAATCGCGGCCTCTGCCGCTTTATGAGCGGCGTTATTAGCGATTAATTTATTTTTCAAGCGCCCTAATTTTTGCATGACTTGATTGCGATAAGTTTGGTTATTTAAAAGCGCGATAATTTCTTGACTGATCGCTTCTGGTGTCACTTGATATTGTAATAATTCTACTGCTATTTTTTCTTCTGCGACAATATTACATAAACCAAATTGTTTTAGGCGCATAAATAATTTGCCAATAAAATAAGTGACTTTGTTTAATTTATAAAGAATAACCAGTGGAACTTGAAATAATGCGACTTCTAATGTTGCGGTGCCAGAAGTGACTATCGCTGCATGACATATTTGTAAAATATTATACGTATTATGCTGAACGACGTTAACTTCGCTTAAATCGTAGATTTTTAAAGCAGTCAGAGGTAAATTAGGTGCTAAAGGCAATATAAATTGAGCGGTTGGAATTTTTTGTTTAATCAGTTTAATGGCTTCGAGCATATCCGGTAATAATTTTCTAATTTCGTGCGAGCGGCTGCCTGGCAAGAGTCCAATCACGGGTTGCATGGGATCAATATTAAATTCTCTATAGGCTGTTGCGGGCTCAAGAGTAGCGCGCATATTTTCGATGATGGGATGGCCCACGAATTTAACTGGTACACCCTCTTTTTCATAGATATTTTTCTCAAATGGAAATAGCACCGCCATTAAATCGACATTTTGACGGATTTTATGAATTCGACTATAGTGCCACGCCCAAATTTGTGGACTGACGTAATACATGACTTTTACGCCTGCTTTTTTAGCTTTTTCTGCTAATCGCAAATTAAAACCGGGATAATCAATTAAAACTAATAAATCCGGTGGATTAGTATTTAAAATATTGGTGAGAACGCGCATGCTGCGATAGATGACTTTTATGTTGCGTAAAATTTCAAATAAACCCATTACGGCAAGTTGTTCAGAATTAATAATGATTTTTACGCCCGCTTTTTCCATTTGCGTAGAACCGACTCCCCAAAAATGGTAGGCTGAATTTTGACTTTTAATCGCGTCGACCAGATATCCACCTATAATGTCGCCAGAGGTTTCGCCAGCAACAATTAACAAGGTGGGATTAGACATTGACGATCTCATCGAGAGGATACAATTCATTGCTTTCACGCACGATATGCGTAATTTTAATTGCAGTCGCTAATGCACGTTTGCCTTCTTCACCGGTCACGAGTGGTTTTTTCTGATGAATAATGCAGTCGAGAAAAGCTTCGATTTCATCTTTTAAAGCGTCGCCTTGATCGAAAGTTTTTTCTTCACTGCTAATGCCTGGAATTCCGGGAAACATTTCTTGGCTGCTTTTACGTTGAATTTGAATTTTTTTCTTATCGAGGTCCATACTGATATAACTATCCAGCTGAAATACACGTAATTTTCTTTCTTGTTTTACACTGACTCTACTCGCAGTCACATTAGCGACACAGCCGTTCGTAAATTCAATGCGCGCATTAGCGATATCAATAAAAGGAGAAAGCACGGATGCACCATTGGCTGCGATCCATCTAATATCGGAATTCACGATATATTGAATAATATCGATATCATGAATCATTAAATCTAAAATAACGTTGACATCTGTGCCTCTTAATTTAAAAGGTGCTAAACGTACAGATTCAATAAAGCGCGGATTTTTCAATGAGGGTTCTATCGCCTTAATCGCACAATTAAACCGCTCTAAATGTCCGACTTGTAAAATCGCACGATTTTTTTTTGCGGTATTAATTAAATCATCAGCTTCTTCTGTGGTGGCAGCGATCGGTTTTTCCATTAAAACATGAACGCCATGTTTTAGAAAAAACAGGCCTATTTCATGATGGAGTGGAGTAGGGGTCGCAATGCTAACGGCATCTACACGATTGATTAATGATTTGTAATCAAAAACGGCTTCTGTTTGATTTTGATTTGCAATTTCTAAACATTTTTCTGCATCTACATCGCAGACGGCAATTAATTTGCTGTGAGGCAGAGTTTTAAATTTCTCTGCGTGATATTTACCTAAATAGCCTACCCCAATAACGGCCGTTCTTAATGTTGTCATTTTTTTATGCTATCCTAATTTGGCTTTTAAGCTTATGGTAATTGCCGCTAATAGTGGCATTTTTTTAATTTCGAATCAATGGCTCAACTTTTGTGGAAAATAACATTCAACATGAATATTGGATGCTGCAAGCGCTAGCTTTGGCTGAACATGCTGAGCATCAAGGTGAAGTGCCCATCGGCGCTCTAATTGTTTATGAAGGAAAAAAAATCGCGGAAGGATGGAATCAGCCTATTCTCAGTCATGATCCCTGTGCACATGCAGAAATAATCGCACTACGCCAAGCGGCGCGATTATTAAATAATTATCGTTTACTTAATACAACAATGTATGTCACGTTGGAACCTTGTATTATGTGTGCGGGAGCACTCGTGCATGCGCGCGTGAAAAATCTTGTATTTGCTGCGCGTGATCCTAAAGCAGGTGCAGTTCAGAGTATTTTTCAGGTTTTAGACGATCCGCGCCTAAATCATCGCGTGAATTGGGAGGGCGGAATTTTGGGTGATGTGAGTGGAGATTTATTGCGGAAATTTTTTCTGAAACGTCGCTAATTACTGCGGGGATTTTTTGTCTCTGGTATTATCGATATCAGTTGCATTTTGCTGACAAACGGGCCAAAATCCTCATTTTTATTGCAAGGAGATAGCTGTGGCTTTATCAATTTCTGCAGGTACAAGTATTCCAAACGATTTTAATGTCATTATTGAAATCGCAGCTGGTGGTGGCCCCGTTAAATACGAAATGAATAAAGAATATGGCGTGATCATGGTTGACCGTTTTATGCCGGTTGCAATGTATTATCCTTGTAATTATGGCTTTGTACCGAGTACGCTGGCAGAAGATGGCGACCCCATGGATGTTTTAGTGCTAACGCCAGCTCCTATTCAACCCGGTGCATTAGTGCGAGTGCGTCCTATCGGCTTATTACTCATGACCGATGAAAATGGAAATGACTGTAAAATTTTAGGAGTGCCGATTGCAAAAGCTTGCCTTGAGTATGCATATATTGAATCTTTAGAAGATGTACCCAAACCTTTTCTCGATAAAATTAAACATTTCTTTGAAAACTATAAAACGCTCGAACCTAATAAATGGGTTAAAGTGGATGGTTGGGACGGCAAAAAAGCAGCCGAAAAAGCATTAATAGATAGTGTTGAGCGTTATAAAAAATAATTGCGCTCCTAAATGTCTAATCAACGATTGCAGATTTCTACTTTAGCTATTTGGTTTGTGGCTGCTTTAGGCGTGCCTTATCAATTTGTTTTGCAATCCACGCCTAATTTAATGATCCCTATTTTAATTGAAGATTTCCACATCGATAGATTTGCGGTGGGATTTCTTACATCGAGTTTCTTCTACACGTATTTATTATTCCAAGTGCCTGCGGGATTTTTAATAGATCGCTTTGGAGCGCGGCGCGTTTTAACTTGTAGCATTTTCTTTGCAGCAATAACCTGTTTGTTATTTGCGAATACGCATCATTTGGGCTGCGCTGAATTAAGTCGGTTAGCAATGGGTTTAGCAGCGGCACCGTGTGTGCCAGCTATTATGTATATTGCCGCTAAACGTTTTCCGCCGCAAAACTTCGTCATTTTAGCAGGCGTGGCAGAGAGTATGGGGATGTTAGGGGGTGCCATCGGAGAAGCAGCGTTAGGTGAAGTTGTCGTTCACAGCAATTGGCGTATGACTATGGTTGCCTGTTGTGTGCTTGGGGTATTGTTAGGTGCCTTAATGATTTTGGTGATTAAGGACAAGCGGGACGATACTCACCATACTACCTTGCACACTAAGCAGTTCAAGCAAATCTGGGTGGGATTTGGTCAAGTTATGCAAAACAGCCAGATTTGGATCATTGTTGTTTATGGCGGTTTAGTTTTTGCTGCATTACCTGCGTTAGCTGGTCTTTGGGTGGTGCCTGCTTTACAGGACCGCTATCACGTCTCGCTGGAATTGGCCGCGCTCGGCAGCTCTGCGCTTTTTTTAGGTACAGCCTTTGGTTTGTTGTTTTGGGGCTGGGTCTCAGAAAAATGGCGTAAGCGACGTCCGTCCTTATTTATTGCGACTACGTTAGACATTTTCTTGATGGTTCTGTTTGTTTATTTATCAAATCTATCAATAGTACTTGTTTTTTGTTTGCTCTTATTGATAGGATTTGTGTCAGCCGTCTACGTTTTGGCCTTCGCGTTAGTGCGAGAGAATACCAAAGAGGGCGTCAGGGCATCAGCCATGGGGTTAACCAATATGATGAGTATGGTGATTGGGGCTCCTTTGCTACAACCTTTGATTGGAGCTATCTTACAGCGATATGACATCAAGCATGTAACGCATGTCTTGGAACAATCGAATATTGCTTATACATATGCTTTATCGACAGTGGTTTTATGTTTAATAGTGGCATTGATACTGGTGTTTTTCATACGTGAGACAAATTGTCAGCAACAGAGTTAAGTAGATATTTCGGGGTGAGTTATGCGAGAAGTTCGGTTACCATTTTATTCCAGGCCAATTACCAGTTTTGATGATTTGCGAGAAAAAATTAATTTGGCTTATCGCAAAGATGAAACGGAAACCGTCCAATCATTATTAAATTATTTAAATTTCAATCAAGACACTGAAAAAGCCATTGCTCAATTAGCGGAAAAACTCATCCAGTCGGTTCGTAAGCATCACGCAGAACGCAGTTTTGTGGAAGCTTTTATGGTTCAATACGATCTTTCAATGGAAGAAGGCATATTGATGATGTGCTTAGCGGAAGCTTTATTACGGGTTCCGGATAAAGAAACCGAACAATTACTATTAAAAGATAAATTAACTTCAGTAAATTGGCAAAAACATGTTGGGGAAAGTGAATCTTCAATTGTAAATTTAGCGACGCGCGGATTAGCTTTTTCTAGTAAAATTTTACAAAAAAATAATGAAGGCTCTTATTTTAAATCTTTATGGCAACACCTCGTGCAAAAAAGTGGTGAGCCTGTTATTCGCAAAGCGGTTCGCGAAGCGATGAAGATTTTAAGTAAACATTTTGTGATTGGTCAAGATATTGAGCAAGCATTAAAAAATTCAGAAAAACTCAACGAACAAGGTTATCGTTTTTCCTATGATATGTTGGGAGAAGTCGCGCGTACGCAAAAAGATGCGGATCGTTATTATCACGCATATTACGATGCAATTACCGCATTAGGTGCGACCACTACTAAAAAAGGCGACTTCTTTAATGGTCCTAGTATTTCTATTAAACTTTCAGCCTTGCATCCTCGGTATGAGTACGCGCAACGTGAAAACATGATTCCTGCATTAATTAATCGGGTTAAAATTCTCGTACAACATGCCAAAGATAATAATATTAGCGTTGCCATCGATGCCGAAGAAGCGGATCGGCTAGATTTATCTTTTGATATTATCGAAGCAATTTTTAATGATCCTGATTTTTCTGAATGGGAAGGCTTGGGGCTTGCATTGCAAACTTATCAAAAACGCGCGTTTTATGCGTTAGATTGGTTAATTGCATTAGCACGTCAACACAAAAAACGTATTCAAGTTCGATTGGTAAAAGGCGCTTATTGGGATACGGAAGTTAAATTCAGTCAGGTGAATGGTTTTATTGATTATCCTGTATTTACGCGAAAAACGAATACCGATATTAGTTATTTGGCCTGTGCTAAAAAAATGTTGTCGGCACAAGATGCTATTTATCCGCAATTTGCTACGCATAATGCTTATTCAGTAGCAGCTATTATTAATATGCTGGATACAAAATCGGCATTTGAATTTCAAAGTCTTCAAGGGATGGGTCGTCCACTACATAATGAAATTATTGCTAAAACCGGTCTAAATTTACCGTGTCGTATTTACGCTCCAGTCGGGTCTTATCAAGATTTATTGCCTTATTTAGTGCGTCGATTATTGGAAAATGGAGCTAATTCTTCATTTGTGCATCGCATTTCTGATCCGGCTACTCCGGTTAATTCTTTAATTGAGAGCCCATTACAGCAAGTACAAAATTACAGTCAAATTCCTAATCCTAAAATTCCCTTACCAAAAAATATATTTGGGCCCGCGCGGTTAAATTCCATGGGAATGGATTTAAGTGATCGTGATGCAATAATTAAATTGAGCGAAAGTTTTGTTGCTGCGGAAAAACAAAGCTGGTCAGCTAGTCCATTTTTGCGTGCGAGTCAAAAAGGTCAACCGGTATTAAATCCTGCTGATCGTCGTCAAGAAATCGGGCGCAGTATTGATGCAACTTTAGAAGATGTGCAAACTGCGATAAAACGTGCAGAAGAGACTTTTTTAGAATGGAATTTACGACCTGTCACCGAGCGTGCAGCAATTTTACGTAAAACGGCAGATTTATTTGAAGCACATCGTGCTGAATTAATGTATTTGGCTGTCCGTGAAGCTGGAAAAACGTTACAAGATGCTATTGCAGAAGTGCGTGAAGCCGTAGATTTTTGCCGTTATTATGCAGAGCAAGCAGAAAAACATTTAGTAGATCAACCGCTTCCTGGGCCTACCGGTGAGGCGAATATTTTACGCTTACAAGGTCGTGGTACGTTTTTATGTATCAGTCCATGGAATTTTCCGCTGGCAATTTTCACCGGTCAGATTGCAGCTGCATTAGTAGCAGGCAATACCGTTATTGCTAAACCAGCAGAGCAAACCACTTTAATCGCAGCGTTAGCTGTTAAATTATTTTATCAAGCGGGTTTACCGGAAACTGTTTTACAATTATTACCGGGACCCGGTGAAATTATCGGTGATGCTTTAGTAAAAAATCCTGCTATTGCAGGGATTTTATTTACTGGGTCTAATGAAACCGCACAATTAATTTCTATAGCATTAGCAAAACGACCAGGACCCATTATTCCATTAATTGCAGAAACAGGCGGAATTAATGCGTTAATTGCAGATTCCACAGCTTTGCCTGAACAATTAGTTCGAGACGTAATGATTTCTGCATTTGGTAGTGCCGGTCAGCGTTGTTCTGCTTTACGTTTATTGTTTATTCAGGATGAAATTGCGGATCGCGTGTTAGAAATGCTAGCAGGAGCGATGACAGAAATTTCGGTTGGCGATCCACTGTTACTTTCAACCGATGTGGGTCCAGTTATTGATGAAGCCGCGAAGAAAATGTTATTAAAACATCGAGAATTTATGCGCGAAAATGCGAAATTGATTGCAGAAGTGAATGTGCCGCGAGATTTAGCGTTTGGCACTTTTGTGGGACCGCAAGCCTATGAACTTCCAGAATTAAAATTATTAAATAAAGAAGTTTTCGGTCCGATTCTGCATGTGGTGCGATATAAAAAACAAGACCTCGATCGTGTGATTAAAGACATTAATCATTTAGGTTATGGTTTAACTTTCGGTATTCAAAGTCGTATTACTTCAACAACGGAATACATTCAGCGACGTATTTTGGCGGGGAATATCTACGTGAACCGTAATATGATCGGTGCGGTAGTGGGGGTTCAGCCCTTTGGTGGGAGTCGATTATCAGGAACGGGTCCCAAAGCGGGTGGACCGCATTATTTGCCTCGATTATGCCAAGAAAGCACTCTGACCATCGATACGACTGCGGTAGGTGGTAATGCGAGTCTAATGGCCATGGAGGACTAAGGGATGGCTAGGCTAGCATCCCTAGCTCATAATTGTTACTATATGCCCCTTAAGAGAGGTTGAAGGGGATGAAAGTATGAGGCTGAAAATTGTAACTGTACTATTACTGAGCATTTCTGCTTCAATGGCTTGGGCCGCAACGAGTCACATTGAATTGACCAGCCAGCGTGACAAGCTCAGCTATGCACTAGGTGTCATGACAGGCACAGCTTACAGTTCACATGCCGTACGTATTAACAGCAACGCGTTTGCGTTGGGTATGCAAGATGCGATCAGTAAACAAAAAACCAAACTCACCGAAAAACAGATCAAAACTATCATTCAAGATTTTCAAGAAGAAAATCAACAAGCTGCACAAAGCAAATTAAAAAAGAAAGCTGAAAAAAACTTGCAGGGTGGAGAAGCTTTTTTACGTCAAAATGAAGCTAAACCAGGTGTTATTACACTCAAATCAGGCTTGCAATTTAAAGTGATTCAAGAAGGTAACGGGGAGCAGCCTAAGTTAACTAACTCCGTGCTGTTAGAATATGAAGGCAAGCTGATCGGTGGAAAAATATTCGATAGCTCTTATGCAAGAGGCACGCCCGCTAGTTTTCCATTAGAACAAGTCATTAAAGGTTGGCAGCAGGCTTTGCAAATGATGCGCCCTGGAGCGGTTTGGGAACTTTATATTCCAGCTAAATTAGCTTATGGTGAAGCTGATGTTCCGGGAATAGGCCCTAATCAAACATTAATTTTTAAAGTGCATTTGATCTCGATCGAAAAAAATTAATTGCGTAGCCTGGATCGTTGATCCGGGAAAAATTCCCGGATCAACGATCCGGGCTACGGTTGACGCCTTGACTGAGATACGCCAAAATTGCGATTCCATTCATAAATAAGACGATGACCATGATTTACCTAACCGGCGGCAAAGCTTTCACTACGTATCGCCAAAATCAATTGCTACAGCGTTTACAGCATTTATTTCCAGCTATTATAAAAATTGAAGCCTATTATGTTTATTTTGTAGAAGCGAAAACGCTATTAAATAAAAAAGTTTTAACTCAACTACAAGCATTATTACCTAATGCCGTTGTCAGTGAATTTCCGGTGATGACAAGTGATTTTGCTTGTTGGGTCGTCCCACGTTTAGGAACGATTTCGCCATGGTCTTCGAAAGCAACGCATATTGCGCGTATTTGTGGTTTGGATGATGTGGAGCGAGTTGAGCGAGGGATTTATTATAAAGTTTATGGAATTGTGCAGGATAACAGTTCTTTATTAGTAAAAGAATTATATGATCCATTAACCGAAAATGTGCTTTTTACTCAGCATGATTTAGCAAATTTATTTTTACATTCGACGCCATCACCCATGATGGTGTTACCTTTATTGGAAAAAGGGATCGAAATTCTAAAAGAGGCCAATCAAAACTTGGGTCTCGCACTTTCTGATCTCGAAATAAATTATTTATACGAAATTTACAAAAAATTAAAACGCAATCCGACCGATGTTGAATTAATGATGTTCGGACAAGTTAATTCAGAACATTGTCGACATAAAATTTTTAATGCGCATTGGAATATTGACGGTCACGAAAAAAATTTATCGCTATTTGGTATGATCCGCAATACTTATCAAAAAAATCCACACGCCGTTTTAGTGGCTTACAAAGATAATGCAGCTGTTATGCACGGATTTGAAGTGGAGCGTCTTTACATTGATCCTTTAACCCATCAATACGAAAAACGCATTGAAATTACGCCCTACGTTTTAAAAGTGGAGACGCATAATCATCCCACCGCTATTTCACCGTTTCCGGGGGCGGCCACTGGAAGTGGTGGCGAAATTCGGGATGAAGCTGCAACGGGAAGAGGTGCACAAGCAAAAGCAGGATTGTGTGGATTTTCCGTATCGCATTTAAGAATTCCGAATTTAATTCAGCCCTGGGAAAATTCGATTGGTAAACCAGAACATATTGCTTCTGCATTACAAATTATGTTGGACGGTCCTATCGGTGCTGCTTCATTTAATAATGAATTTGGTCGTCCTAATATTTGTGGATATTTTCGTACGTGCGAAATTGCATTGCCTAGCCCCTATGGCGAAGTTTGGCGTGGATATCATAAGCCCATTATGATTGCAGGTGGTATCGGAAATATTCGAGATATGAACGTATTTAAAAAGGATTTAATATCCGGTAATCCCGTTATCGTCTTGGGTGGTCCGGCCATGAAAATTGGTCTCGGTGGTGGATCAGCCTCATCTCGTCAAAATGCTCAAAATCAAGAGCTGGATTTTGCTTCGGTGCAACGCTCAAATCCAGAAATGCAGCGACGCGCACAAGAAGTGATAAACACCTGCATAGCATTAGGCGAAGATAATCCGATTATTTCGATTCATGACGTAGGAGCAGGCGGACTTTCTAATGCAATTCCTGAATTAGTGCATGGTTCTAATTTAGGTGGAAAATTTGCATTACGCGCTATACCAACGGCTGAACCGGGCATGTCGCCGTTAGAACTTTGGTGCAACGAAGCGCAAGAACGCTATGTTTTATCGATAAAAGCAGAGTCTATTGAGCAATTTACCGAAATTGCGAATCGTGAACGCTGTCCATTTGCAATTGTAGGTGAAGCCATTGAGGAATCTATTTTAGAAATTGAAGATGCTTATTTTGAAAATCGACCTATCGATTTACCGATGAATGCGTTATTTGAATCGATGCCAGCGATGCAACGTCAAGATCAACATGCCGCACCGATTCATGAAAATTTTGATATTAGCCAGATTAATTTAGCGGATGCTATTCAACGCGTATTGCAATTTCCGTGTGTCTCCAGCAAAAATTTCTTAGTGACGATTGGTGATCGAAGCGTGGGAGGTTTAATTGCTCGAGATCAGATGGTGGGTCCGTGGCAAATTCCAGTCGCAGATTGTGGAGTGACTTGTAACAGTTTCAGTGGATATCAAGGAGAAGCGATGGCGATGGGTGAACGTCCTCCTATCGCATTATTGCATCCGGCAGCTTCAGCTCGAATGGCAGTCGGTGAGGCAATTACTAATATTGCAGCAGCAGCGATTGAAAATATCAGCGATATTGTGTTGTCGGCGAATTGGATGGCTGCTGCTGATTATCCTTCCGAAGGCGCGGGTTTGTATGATGCGGTACAGACTATTGCTTTGGAATTATGTCCTTCGTTAGGCATTGCGATTCCAGTGGGTAAAGATTCTTTGTCGATGCGTATGACTTGGGAGCAAGGACAGCAACATAAATCAGTAACGGCACCGTTATCTTTAATTATCACGGCGGCTGCAAAAGTTTATGATGTTCGTTTAACCTCAACGCCGGAATTAAAAAAAGAGGCAGGTCCAACACAATTAATATTAATTGATTTAGGTAAAGGTGCTAATTTACTCGGTGCTTCAGCCCTCAGTCAAACCTATAAAACTTTATTTGATCGTCCACCGGATGTAGATGATCCTGCTTTATTACGCAATTTTTTCCAAACTATTCAATTGTTGCGAAAAAGCCAATTATTATTGGCCTACCACGATCGTTCAGACGGCGGTTTATTAGCAACCCTTTGTGAAATGATGTTTGCCTCGCATTGTGGATTAACCATTAAAATTGATGATTTAGGGTCGAGTCCAATTGCCATTTTATTTGCCGAAGAACTGGGTGCGGTTATTCAAATTAAATCTTCGGATTTAAAGCAAGTGCAAAATATTTTAAAAGAAAATGGATTAGAAGATTATAGTCACGTAATTGGAGAAATAAATACGACGGATGAACTACAAATTTATTTTTCCAATCAAATATTATATCAAGAATCGCGAACTCAATTGCAGCGTTGGTGGAGTGAAACCAGTTATCATATGCAAGCTTTACGCGATAATGCGGATTGTGCGCGTCAAGAATTTCAACATATTTTACAAACAGACGATCCAGGTTTAAATGTCAAAGTGAACTTTGATTTTAATTCGGCGCCTTATATTCACAAAGGAATCAAACCCAAAATCGCTATTTTACGCGAGCAAGGTGTGAATGGTCATATGGAAATGGCTGCAGCTTTCACTTATGCCGGATTTAATTGTGTCGATGTGCATATGAGCGATTTAATTTCAGGCCGCGTACAATTAAATGATTTTAAAGGATTGGCGGCGTGTGGTGGTTTTTCATATGGTGATGTTTTAGGTGCGGGTCGCGGATGGGCGCAATCTATTTTAATGCATCCCGGGGTGCGTCAAGAATTTGAAAATTTCTTTAATCGCGATAACGCGTTTACACTGGGTGTTTGTAATGGCTGTCAAATGCTGGCGGAATTACAAGAAATTATTCCCGGAACCGCGCACTGGCCGCGATTCACACGCAATATTTCCGAACAATATGAAGCTCGTTTGACGCTGGTAGAAGTTCCACCTTCACCATCCATTTTACTAAAAAATATGGCGGGTTCTGTCATTCCCGTTGTGGTTGCACATGGCGAAGGATATGCGAATTTTCCACGCGATAATATTAATTACGTGCGTAAGCATCATTTAATTGCATTGCGTTATGTGGATAATCAACATCAGATTACTGAACAATATCCATTTAATCCGAATGGCAGTCCAGCGGGTATTGCTGCTTTAACGAATGACGATGGACGAGTAACCATTATGATGCCACATCCTGAGCGTGTGCATCGCACGGTACAATTTTCTTGGCACCCCTCAGAGTGGGGTGAAATGAGTCCGTGGATTAAATTATTTACCAATGCGCGAGAATGGGTGGGGTAATCCCGGCAAACTTTAGTGCGCAATCGTCATTCCACTGTGAAAGCCGTCTACTTTAACAATAGAAAGACTCGTATTTTCACTGCTTTCATCAGTGGAATTCAAATTATTTTTTCATCAAACTCAAAACAAATTAATTACTTTTACTAGTAAATTTAATTTGGGTCATGCCGTTTCAAGTCGTGATATTTTATTATTTTTTTCGAATTATTGAGACGACTTTCGCGGCATGATGACGTACTTGGGTGTTTAATTGTAGCAGTGTGACCCGTCATACTACCGAGAAAGCCTGCTCATTAAGGTTAGCTGCATAAAAGTATGTGGAACCATCTGTACGAAATTTTTTACCAAAAAATTTTTATTACAATAAAAAACAATAAGTTACTTTGACTATTTTATACGTACATATAAAATAGACTTGACTATTTTGGACATACATATAAAATAGTCAAATGGAAAGAATTTACCAACCCATCATTATCGAACATTTTCAGCATGATATTCAGATGTTATTTTTAGCCGGCCCTCGTCAGGTGGGTAAGACAACGCTGAGTTATGCGAGCCAAAGTTTAACTCACGATTTTTACTATATGAGTTGGGATGAGAAGGAGCATCAGAAATTAATTGTTCAGGGCTCCCAAGCGATAGCGGATTATGTTGGGTTACATAAACTTATGGCAACCAAATCAATTATGGTGTTTGATGAAATTCATAAATACAGGAAATGGAAGCAGTTTTTAAAAGGATTTTATGACCAGTTTAAAGGAAACGTTTTTATTCTAGTTACTGGGAGCGCACGTTTAAATATTTTTCGCCGTGGTGCTGACAGTTTAATGGGGCGTTATTTTTTATATCGCATACATCCATTTTCAGTTGCTGAGATTTTAAGACCTTCTTTCCATGAGGATCTTATCTCAGCACCAAAAAAAATTAATGATGCTGATTTTCAAGCTCTATGGGAATATGGTGGATTTCCAGATCCATATTTAAGAAGAGACACACGTTTTCATCGTCGTTGGTTAAGAAACCGAACAGAATTATTAATTCATGAGGATATTCGTGATTTAAGTCGGGTACAAGAGTTAGCAGAAATGCAATTATTAGCGGACTTGCTGATAAATCAAGTTGGCCAACTGATTAATCGATCAAGTTTTGCAAAAAAAATTAATGTTAGTGTGAAGACGATTTCTAATTGGTTGAAAATTTTGGAAAGTGTATATTATTGTTTTGCTATACAGCCGTGGTCGAAAAACGTGACTAGAAGTTTAATAAAAGAACCCAAATATTATTTATGGGATTGGTCTCTTATCTCAGATGCGGGTACAAGGGCTGAAAATTTTGTTGCTATGCATTTGTTAAAAGCAGTTCATTTTTGGACGGATAATGGTTATGGTGATTTTGGTCTTTATTTTTTACGTGATAAGGAAAAAAATGAAGTTGATTTTTTAGTAACGAAGAATAAGAAACCTTGGTTTTTAGTAGAGGTTAAATTGTCCGCCAATCATTCTGTTAGTAAAGCTTTATATCGATATCATGAGCAGCTCAAAACTGAACATGCTTTTCAGGTTGTCCTGGATATGGATTACGTAGATGCAGATTGTTTTAAGCACAAAGCGCCAATAGTGGTACCGGCAAAAACCTTTTTATCGCAATTAATTTAACGTTGGTTAAACGGTTTAGCGGACGACATAAATGTCACCCGCTAAACCGAACTCACGTTACTTGACAAATGGGCATGGCTCATTGATATTCTACCAAACTCAAATCAACAAAAGGCATAACCATGGTCATACTAGAAACTAATTTAGGCCCGATCAAATTGGAGCTTGATGAGAAAGGCACACCTGAAACTTGTAAAAATTTTCTAAACTATGTAGAAAAAGGATTTTACGATAATACGCTTTTTCATCGAGTAATTAATGGCTTTGTCGTTCAAGGTGGTGGTTTTGACTTAAATATGTCACAAAAGCCCACAGATGGAACAATTAATAATGAAGCGGATAAAGGCGGGAAAAATGCACGTGGAACCTTAGCGATGGCTCGTACCTCTGATCCTCACTCGGCCTCTTCACAATTTTTTATTAATTTAAAAGATAATAATTTTTTAAATTTTAATTCTAAAGATCGTGATGGATGGGGATATTGTGTATTTGCTCGTGTCGTTGACGGTATGGATATCGTGGACAAAATTGCAGAAGTTGAAACTACCAACCGAGCTGGACATCAAGACGTACCGGAAAAAGATGTATATATTAAATCGGCTACTGTAGTTAAAGATTAGAAAACTCTTGAAATTGCAAGGTGGATTGCATCAATAGAGGCGTCCACCCAATTATTTTTGCAGAATAAAAATAAAGCACGCACTTCCTAAATATCTGGAAATTTTTTTTCTGATATTAAAATTCAAACTTGAAGCCAATAAATTATATCCGCCATACAGAATTCCACCGGGTTGCACCTTTATTATTTTCCAACCGCTTCCAATAAATTTTTTGATCCACGTTTTTGGCATAAAATAATAATATTCTGTAAACCGATTACCAAACTCGCCATGTCGCTCTGGAAATAGCGTATTAATAGCTAATTTTTTAATTGATTTTTTTGCTGAATTTGGCGCGAGAGTAGTAGATATATCTTTGCAGGAAAAAATTTTTTGATAGATTATTTTAAATAATGCAGGATAATGAGAAATTAACGTCCAAAATTTCCAATAATGCGTTGGTAAAATGTGAATAGCTATTCCATCTGATTTTAATACACGGCGAATTTCCTGCTGAAATCCTGCATAATCCTGAATGTGTTCTAATACATTCGACGAGAAAACAAAATCAAAATAATCATCAGTGAATGGAATCGTTTTGCCGTCATACAACAGGACGCGCTCATTAATCTTGGCATGTGCATAATTGCTGCTTGCGAGGTCGATCCCCACACATTGAGCCCCTAATTTTTCAAACTCTAATAATTGAGCGCCAGTACCGGAACCAATTTCTAAAACTTTTTTTTGCTTCCAATCGAAATTGGTTTTTTGAAATAGTAATTGCAATTCCTCTAAACGCAAGCGATTTAAAAATCCTAAATTCATGACCAATCCTCAATGGTAATGGCCCAGCGTTCGTGATCTCGCCATTCACCATTCACTTTTAAATAACGTGGAGAAAAACCTTCGTAACGAAATCCGTTATTTGCAACAAGTTGTATCGAAGCGTGGTTCTCAGGTTGTATATTAGCTTCTAGCCGGTGTAAATTTAATTCTGTGAATGTTGCTTGCAGAACGAGTTTTAATCCAGTACTCATATAACCTTTGCCGGCATAATCTGCAACCGCATAAAAACCTAAATAAGCGCTTTGAAAAAATCCGCGCACAATTTCACTCATATTAAAGACACCAACCAAATCTTGCGACGGCAGTAAGCGGACTAAAAAACTCTTACAGTTAGTTTGTTGACTCCGTCGTAAATAATTTTGAAAGGCGTCTGATGTTAAGGGAGCTTCTATCCATCGTTGATGTAAATGTTGGCTTCGTTGCATAGCACTCACAAAATCAGCCTCATCTTCTCTTTGCGGTTCACGTAAAAAAACTTCCATAGGTTCCACCCAGCTTAGATTGCGATAATCATTAAGTGCAAAATCATACTTTATCACGGGCAATCTAGCATAGAGCTGCTATGCCTAGTAGTGGTAATATTTTGCCTCAATGGCTCACTTTTGCTATTCTAGGAAATAGCTTTTTAAGATTTTTGAGCATTGAGTTGAAAAATAAATTCTAATTAAAAAATAAGCCGCTGGCTGGTGTCTATGAGAATTAACCGTCTAACCTAGGCTCCAGACACTGATTTTTTTTGTTATTTAATATTTAATTAAAGAAGTTGAGTTACCATACTAGCTTAGGATGATGATGCATATTTTAAATAAGGAAAGTTTCAGCATGCTGCCCCGATTTAGAATCATTGCGATATTATGTCTGATATCTTCATTAGCAAGATTCGTATTAGATAGTTATTTGCCATCGATGCCTGCTATCAGTCAAAGCTTTGCAATTTCCGATACCCAAACTCAATTTACATTAACGCTTTATTTATTGGGCTTTAGTATTTCTCAACTTATTTATGGGCCTTTGTCAGATCGTTATGGAAGAAGAAGCATCATCATTGTTGGTTTAGGAATTTTTGCATTTGGGAATTTGATGTGTGCAATGGCGAATTCGCTTAGTATTTTATTGGTAGCACGTTTAATTGCAGGTGTTGGAGCTGGTTCTTGTGGAGTATTAAATAGAGCGATTGCAAGTGATTGCTTTAAAGGTGCAGAATTTTCCAAAGCATGGTCTTATACGACCACTTCCTTGGTCATCACATTATGTGTGGCTCCAGTTTTAGGCGGCTATATTCAGGAAATTTGGGGTTGGCGTGCGAATTTTATGTTGACCACTTTATTCGTGGCGGTAGTTTTGTCTCTTATTTTTAAATATCTTCCAGAAACAAATACGCATTTACACTCACAAAAATCGTCCCTGAAGCTAAAGGATATTCTGCAAGATTACAATACGATTTTAGCTTCACGCACTTTCCTCACGGGCGCATTATGTTACACGTTGGCATTTTCAGGTTTAATTGCTTATTTTCAAGTAAGCCCATTATTATTTATAAATAATTTTAAACTTTCACCGAGTGAATATGGGTGGTGTTCATTAGTGATCGCTGCCAATTATTTAGTGGGTGGGATGGTCGTTACTAAATTTGCCACGCGTATGGGGACTCAAGTATTGCTTTTGATTGGCACATTTTTTCTTATTTTAGGCGGATTATTAATGTGGTTGGCCTATGCGTTCAATTATTCCGGAGTGAGTGCGGTGTTATTTCCTGCAGCCGTTTACGTTATTGGCGCGCGCATTGTTATTCCAAATGCCATTGCTGGTGCGATGGAAAAATTACGTCATCTGAATGGAAGCAGTTCCGCTTTAATCGGTTGTATACAAATGCTGGGGTCATTCGTTATTAGCTTGATCATTGCGAATTTTAATAATACAACCGCATTCCCGCTCTCATTAGTTTTAATTACGATGGGAATTTTAACTTTGGGTATTTCATTATTGGATATGCGGCGTCAAATTGCAGAATGGGTATCACAGTCTATGCTATGGAATCGAATCTGGATGAATAATACTTTGCATATTATTCGGATTATTATTATTTTGTTTGCAATTTTATGTAATCCACGATTTTTTACTATTTGTAAAAATAGCCCCTATATATTTTGTGTAACTGAGACCGTTTTTCAAATTATTTCACATACATAATGATTATTAAAAGGAAATACAATGTCGCAAAGAAGTCAATTTGATATTGATCACGATATTTTTAAGCTATTCTTGGAGCGTTTGACGAGTCAAACAGAAAAATCCACAACGATAGATGCCACAGAAAGACAGATATTGCATAATACGACACAGCTCGGATTAAACTTTGTCAGTGCCGTCAGAAAATTAAGTCGTGTCGAACGGCGTTATATTGATAAACTCGCTATCTGTTTAGTTCAAGCTAACACTGAATTAAATCCATTTAGAGGTGCGCCAGTTCCTTTAGAAAATATAAATACTCAGAATGTGGATGATTGCGATCTACCATCCGTAAAAAAATCCGAATTAAGAAGTGCTGTTGAAACTATTGAGCAGCTTGTAAATAAACATGCATGGGGAAATTTTGGTTATAAGATTTTGCAGTTTTTTATTATGGCGGTTGGATTTAGTTTAACGCTTGCAGGTGGATTAGTGTTATTAAAACCCGTGGTGCCATTAATAGCCACATTATTTGTGACGCTAGGTATTCCAACTTTACCATTTTGGGCTTTACTGACTATCGGTATCGGCTTAGCCGTTTTAGGTGTTGTGGCTTTTGCTTTTGCTGTAAAGAATATTTCTGATATTCACGGTGTAAATGGACACGTTGCACAAATGCAACATTTCGTCTCGTATGTTGGAGAAAATAAATCTGTTTTAGCCAAGATTCTAACTGGACAAGGAACGTTTCGGTCAAGAAGGGCTATATTAGAGAGCGACACGGAAGCCATGATGAGTTCTTCAGAACGTTCCGGGCCAACTACATGAGATATTAAATAAGACAATTCGGTGAGTTTCTTATTTTGGATGTCATTCCTTAAAATATTCTCTGGTAGCCTGGCGAAGATCCGGAAGAGCTTCTTGTGGGGTAAACTCAAAAAGTCATTCCACAAGCGATTTCATGAGATATCGCCTACCACTAAAGTATTATAAGGTTTTGCTAGCCTATATTTTCGTCCCTTGTTTGAGTGATCGACAATTTTCAGAAAACCCGCTTCGACCCATTTTTTACAAAGTGCTGTGCTGGTGCGAGACTGAAATCCAAATAATTCACCAATTTGATGACTGGTAATGACGTCAAAATTTTGAAATAACGCTAATGCTTTGCGTTGTTTTGGGTCTAAGGTCCTCATCAAAGCAGAATGATCTTGTTCGCCTTTATTTTGCGAATGAATCATTTGAGTGACCACTTTCTCAAAAGCAAAAGTCATTCCCTCGACAAAATATTCAATCCAACTCGTAATGTCACTTTCAGCGCGACCAAAATAATAATTATGTGAAGTACCGATACTGATGGCGCGATAATAGGCGAGTAAGTTTTTTGCATAGTATTCTTCTAAGGAGTAAAGACCTTTTAGATCATACTCACCTAAATGCAAAATCAACGTAGTCAATAGTCTTGCAGTCCGACCACTACCATCATAATAAGGATGAATCGTTGCAAATTGATAATGCGCAATAGCAGCGATAATAGGGCATGGCAGATTGAAGCTTTCTTTGATCCAAGCAACTAAATGTCGCATTAAAGTAGGGACATCCTTAGACTCCGGCGGCATGTAGATAATCGTCCCTGTCGCGCCGTCTCTAATCACATTTTGCCCATCGCGATAAGGAGTAGGCGTTCCGTCATTTATTACCAATGCATGGAGCGTCTGGATCACTTTTTCCGTAATCGGGTGTTTTTGAGCCGCATATTGTTCAAGTTGTGTAAGTGCTGCGTAATAACCTTTGATCTCATATTCATCGCGCTCCTGCCCTGGGAAATGCCCCTCTAGTGTCAGCACTTCCTTAATCTGTTCGGGGTCTAATCGGTTACCCTCAATCATCGTAGAATAATGGGTTGTGTATAATTTTGCGGTTTCCCTTAGCGAGGCGATAACTCTAGGATTAATGGGCAATAAAGATACTTTCTGCTTTGCAGCCTCAATTCGCATCAAATTGTTTGCGATATTTGGACTGATGACATACACGGGATTGAAATTTTTCGGCATGTTAATGGCTATATATCGGCTTTTCTTATTATCATATTATGCTGATAATATGCCGATAAGTCAAGGATAACATGCGGATAAATCCTCTTCATCATGTTGTCTCAAGGAGCAAAAATTCGGAAATGGGTTAACATGCGTGTGCACCCTGAGGTCCGGCGTGATATTAAAATTCTTAATCCAATGAAAAAATCATGACAGATTATCGGAATTAATAGGTTTCACTTTTACTCGGGAATTCCAGGGATTTAACCGCATTAGCGTAATTACGGATTGCGCCGGCAATTCCATCGGTGCTGCTTTTTAGAAAATTGCGAAAATGCACTTTTGGCGCCGATTTATCGCTTACTGCATGCTGTCGATTCAGTAAGACAGAACTATCTTGATTAATGCCCAAGATATCATAAAAAATAAGTATTTGGCCATCGCAATGGGGTCCTGCGCCTATTCCAATCACTGGAATAGGGAGTATTTCCGATATTTGGCGTGCGATTTCCTGCTGCACGCATTTTAAAACGAGCATCTGAATACCAGCCTCAGTTAAAATTTTCGCATCATCGATGAGTTGTTCTAATTGTTTTTCTGTCGGGCAAACTTGATAACCTTCCATAAATACTGACTGTGGAGTTAAGCCTAGATGTCCGCAAGTCGGAATACCATTCTCAGTTAATTTATAAATAACATGCGCGATGCTTTCGCCGCCTTCTAATTTTACGATTTCGGCTCCTGCACGCATAAATCGAGCTGCATTTAATAGGCCAGTCTCCGCATTGTAATAACTCATAAACGGCATATCACCTATTAATAAAGCCCCGTGATTTCCTCGTTGGACACATTCCGTGTGATAAATCATTTGATCCATGGTCACCGGGATAGTGGTGTCATATCCGGCAACAGCCACGCCAAGTGAGTCACCTACCAGAATGATTTCAATTCCATTTTCACTGGCCAATTTAGCTTGCATTGCATCATACGCGGTAAGCGCAACGATGGGTTCTTTATTATTTTTCATCGATTTAAAGTGCGCTAAGGAAAATTTACTCATATTAGTCAATACCTTGAGAAAACGCTTATTCTAAATATAGTTGGTTTAACTAAAGAGCGTTTAAAGGTAGCCTACGGGAATTGCGTAATTATCTTTAGTGATAGGGAGCAGAGTGTCGACTAAACTAATCACACCACCAGGCCCTATTTGTTTTTGGAATTTTTCTAAGGTATTAAATTGGCGGACGATATTTTTATCCAGACGAGCAGATTTCTTGAATTCCAAGGGGTAAATAATATCGTCTTGTACAATCAATAAATCAATTTCTTTTTTATCTTTATCGCGATAATAATATAACGGTGCACGTTTTCCATTATGCCAATAACTTTTTAAAATTTCGCTAAATATAAAAGTTTCTAAAATCGCACCTGACATGGCTCCAGCTTCTAACGTTTGTGAACTCGACCATTCCGTTAAATAAGCGCATAAACCTGTGTCAAGAAAATATAATTTCGGCGTTTTAATGAGTCGATTGGTAACATTATTATGATAAGGTTCCAATAAATAAATAATTCCCGATGTTTCCAAAATAGAAACCCAGTTTCGTGCTTTCATAGGGCTAATCCCGCAATCGCGTGCTATATCGGACATATTTAACAATTGTCCTGTTCTTGCAGCAGCGGCACGAAGAAATTTCAGGAAAATTTGCGAATCTCCCACGTGGGCTAAATCTCGTACGTCGCGTTGTAAATAAGTTTGAACGTATGAGCTATAAAATAAATCACGATCTGTATTGGCGAGACACATTTCAGGAAAAGAGCCGCGCCAAATTATACGATATATTTCTTGTAACGTAAGGGGAGGAGAAAATTTTCCGCGATTTTTTAATTGAGTTTCTATCGGGAGAAAGGGTACAGCAATTTGCGGATTTTGTTGTTGTTCTTTGAGGGAAAGACCTAATAAATTAACTATTCCAATTCGACCTGCTAACGATTCTGACACTCCCTGCATTAAATGAAATTGTTGTGACCCGGTTAGCCAAAATTGCCCTGGTAAACGTTGATGATCCACCTGCATTTTGATATAGGGAAGTAAGCTAGGGGCGTATTGAATTTCATCCAGTAAAATGGGTGGCACGAAGCGTTGCAAAAATAGAGCAGGCTCTTCAGTCGCTAATTGAAGTACGTTGGGATCGTCTAAACTTGCGTAGGTCCTGGCTGATTGTCCTAAATGACGCAAAAGCGTAGTCTTTCCAACTTGGCGTGGACCTGTCACGAGCAGAACAGGGAATTGTTTATCTACTTGTTTTAAAAAGCTTTCTAATGTTCTTTTAAAATACATGGGATTTTCTTCGGCCAATTTATATTACCATTATAAATTGGACGATGATTGATAGCAAATTGGACCTTTACAGCACTGGACGGTTTAATTCCGTAATCAGCGTATGTAAAAATCGAGCTGCATCTCCACCAGTGACTGCGCGGTGATCGAATGTCAAAGAAAGCGGTAATAAGCGCCGAATCTCGACTTCGTTATTCACCGGAACGACTGCATTTTTAGATTTTCCAATCGCAATAATAGATACCATCGGTGGCACTATAACAGGTGTTGCATATATACCTGCGATGACCCCGAAATTCGACATTAAAATCGTAGCGCCTTGTAAATCTTGTTGTGGAATACTGCGGGTTTTTGCTTGGTCTTTAAAACGATTAATATCTTTACGTAGATTTTCATCGCTCTGATTCACGACGTCTGATAAAACCGGAACATATAATCCATGTGGGGTATCGACTGCAATTCCAATATTTATTTTTTCATTTAATTTATATGCCATTTTGCTACCGTCATAATAGCAATTTAGCATCGGTTCTTTTTCACAGGCAACTTGAATCGCGCGAATAATTCTTAGAGTGACATTTTGATTATTCCAAGCAGTAATATCAGCATCATCGACTAATGTTGCCGGCACCACTTCACGATGGGATTGTTGCATGCTAAGTGACATTGCTCGACGAACGCCGGATAATTGAGTTAATTCACCGGCCACTGCAGTTTCCGGTGTTTTTAATGCATACGCCGCGCGTTTTACATCTTCTGCGGTAATATGTCCGCCATCAGTTTCAATCGATTTTAGATCGACACCTAATTGTTTTGCTAACATCCGTACGGCAGGAGTCGCCTGAATAGAAGCAGAGTGACTAGCGTTAGAAGAACTAATTCCCACAGCAGCTTCGCTTAAAGTAGCGCTGCTCGTCTCGATGCTTCCGACTACAGTGCCGGCATCCAGGTTTTTTACGATTTCTTCGGCGCCCTCAAAACCAATTAATGGATTACCAGTATCAATGGTGTCATCGGGTTTCCCAAATAATTTTTCGACTTTTCCTGCGTAAGGTGCGGGTACGTCGACTAATGCTTTTGCGGTTTCCATTGCAACCATCGGTTGGTCTTTCGCAATTTCTTCACCTTCTTTTACATACCATTCGCGAATAATTGCGTCTGGTAAACCTTCACCTAAATCGGGCAATCGAAAAATTTTCATGCGAACTCCATTACTTTACGTACGTTAGCCAAAATGCGTTTGACGTTAGGTAAATAATCATATTCCAATTTAAAATACGGCATTATTGTATCGAAACCAGTTACGCGTTGAATGGGTGCTTGCAAAAATAACAAACCTTTTTCTGCAACTTGTGCAGCAATTTCAGCACCCACGCCACAAAAACGTGCTGCTTCATGCACGATGATCAAGCGTCCGGTTTTTTCAACGGAATTTAAAATCGTATTAATATCGATGGGTTTAATGGTTGCAAGATCAATAACTTCAGCTTGAATTCCATATTGTTCTAATTGAATCGCTGCTTCCAAAGTTTCTTTAATCATGGCGCCCCAAGTCACCATCGTCACATCTTTTCCTTCTCGTAAAATAAAACATTGGTCTAGCGGAAGAGCTTGCCCATTGTCGGGTACCTCTTGTTTTATTAAACGATAAATTCGTTTAGGTTCGAGAAATAAAACCGGATCGGGGTCACGAATAGAAGCGAGTAATAATCCATAAGCGCGTGCAGGGGAAGAGGGGATAACGACACGCATTCCTGGAATATGTGCGAATAAAGCTTCGGTACTTTCCGAATGATGTTCCGGTGCGTGAATGCCGCCACCATAGGGCGCACGATAGACAATTGGACACGTTAAACGCCCGCGGGTTCGATTACGATAACGCGAAGCGTGATTAAGCATATGATCCAGACCAGGATAAATAAATCCCATAAATTGAAATTCGGCAACGGGTTTTAATCCTTGCAACGCCATTCCGACTGCAAGTCCGGAAATCATAGTTTCGGCGAGCGGAGTGTCAATCACACGTTCAGGCCCAAATTTATCGTATAAACCGACAGTCGCACGAAATACGCCGCCATTTAATCCAACGTCTTCACCTAAAACTATGACATCTTTATCTTTGCTCATCTCATAATTGAGCGCTTGATTAACTGCTTCTACGAGTGTAATGGGATTCATAGCTGCTCCTTCAATAGAATTTCGCGCTGCTCTTCCAGTGGAGCGGGTAATTTTGCATAAAGATAATCGAACATATCCGTGGGCAGCGGTTCGGGTTGTTCAAGAAATTCTTGAATCATCATTTCGACTTCGTCATTTAATTGTTTTTGCAATTCTGCTTCTTTTTCGCGAGACCAAAGACCTTGTTTTTCTAAATAATATCCGAGGCGTGCAAGAGGCTCTTTTTTCCAAGCATTTTTCACTTCTTCGGGGGGTTGATAGCGTTTAGCATCATCTGCGGTTGTATGGTCGGAAAGACGATAAGTGATGGCTTCAATTAGAGTGGGACCACCACCTTCACGTGATTTTACGAGTGCTTGATCAATTGCATAATGCACCGCAACGATGTCGTTACCATCTACTTGCAAGCCTTCAAAACCAGCAGCAATGGCTTTTTGCGCTAAAGTTTCTGCGCGCGTTTGTTTGCTTAAAGGAACTGAAATCGCCCATTGATTGTTATTAATGACAAAAACAATCGGCAATTGCCACTCGCCTGCAACATTGATCGCTTCGTAAAAATCACCTTTTGAAGTACCGCCATCGCCATTTACCACGATAACCGCTCGATTTTGTTTACGGTATTTAATGGCATAAGCAATACCTGCTGCATGCAGACATTGTGTAGCAATGGGAATTAAAGTGGGAAGGTCTTCTTTGAGATCTTGATTTTGATAAATACCGGCTTTTTCGTCGCCGCCCCAAATATGTAAAATTTCGGTAGCCGTATTTCCGCGTGCGATTTGTGCACCTTGATCGCGATAATGCGGAACTAGAACATCTTGCGGTCTTAATGCATGACCCACCGCAACACTAATGGCCTCTTGTCCACGACAAGAAGAATAACCACCGAGTTTTCCTGTACGTTGCAAATTAATCGCTTTAATATCGAATGCACGGGTTAAAGACATTAACCGATAAAGTTCAATTAAGGTTGCATCATCAGCAAATTTCGGTAACTCTTGTACGGCATCACTATTTTCATTAATAAATTGCAAATATTTAATAACAAATGTGGCTACAGTTTTGTATTCCACGTTACTCATGTTATCTCCAATTCGGGGTGTTTAACATTTATTAAATTTTCATAAGCAATTTGATAAGCCACATCTGTGGTTGTCATGCCTTGAATTTCTGCTCGCTCAAATAAGGCATACAATTTATCATATAACTTATTAATTTTATCATTAGCAATATCTACATCATGATAATCGTGAATAGAAGCTGCTTGAATGAGTCCTCCCGAATTAATAATAAAATCGGGGGCATACAAAATTTTACGTTCATGCATGATTTGACTCACTTTACGATGCGTTAATTGATTATTTGCACAGCCGGCAACAATTCTAGCATGTAAATGAGTGACGGTCTCAACACTCAGTGTACCGCCTAACGCACACGGCGAGAAAATATCGCAATCCACGCTAGCAATTTCGTTGGGCTCAACAATTTTTGCATTAAATTCATTTAATAATCGTTGAATATTTTCTTGACTGATATCGGAAGCAATAATTTCAGCACCTAACTGATATAAGTGACGCGCGAGATTAAAGCCTACTTTTCCGAGTCCTTGAATTGCGACTTTAAGACCGGTTAACGTGTTTTGATTATATTTAAATTTAACAGCCGCTTGAATACCACGTAAAATTCCGATCGCCGTGTAAGGTGAGGGATCTTCTTGAATAGCATCTGCTTTAATAGACCCAATAACGTGCGGTGTATTTTCAGCAATAGCATCCATATCCTCGGTGGTGGTTCCTACATCCATCGCAGTGATGTAATCACCATTTAGATCATTTACAAAATCGCCGAATGCCTTAAAAATATTTTTACGATCATATTTTTGTTTGGGTACGATGATAACGGCTTTGGCTCCACCATGTGGTAAATCACATGCTGCTGCTTTGACAGTCATCATGCTGGCAAGTCGTAATGCATCTTTTAATGCTTGTCCGTAAGAAGGATAAGAATAAAATCGACAGCCTCCAATCGCAGGCCCTCGCAAAGTACTGTGTACGGCAATAATCGCCTGTAATCCGGATTTGGTATCGATACGATAATGTAAATCACCAAAACCCAACATTCGGGCATAGCGGAGAAGAGCTTCGTGGGAATATTGTTTAGGCTTTGGGGTGGATAAGGCCACTTTTGAGTCCCCTTTATTACTTTTTGGTGTCCCTAAAAATTCAAATTTTTGAATCAGTTAATTAAAAATGGACCAAGCTGCTTAAAAATACGCTCAATATTAACAAGGTTTTTGTTAAGATGTAAGTGGCAATTTTTGATTCTTATGTGGAGAAACTCATGAAAATACCAATGAAAAAAAGCTGCGTTGCCTTGTTATTAGGCAGCACTATTTTAATGACAGCAAATGCGGATAATTCTCCGGTTTTAAACACGGTTTCTTATCAACTACAAGCGAAGCAATGGGTGAGAGTAGATTCTGCTGAAGTAACCGTCTCCGTAAATGCTACGGTAAAGGATCAAGCATTAACTCAATTACAGCAGGAAATCATTAGTAAATTAAATCAAATGGTGGGTGGCGATAAATGGCATGTAAATGATTTTCAAATTAATCCCGACGCTTCCGGATTGCAAACATTAAGTTGGCGAGTGAGCGCCAGAATCCCTTGGCAATCGATTAATACCTTACAACAAAAAATAACGCAAATTTCACAAAAAGGCCAAAAATATAATATTGAAAATATTAGTTTTACGCCGAGTGCAGATGAAAAACGGCAAGCTATGGAACAATTGCGTCAGCAAATTTATGCAGAAGTGAAACAAGAAATTGTAAAACTCGAACAGGATTTTCCGAATAATAATTATTTTGTGCATAATATTAATTTTTCAACTTCGCAGCCGGTCCTGAATGCAGCGCAAAATAATATGCAGCAAATGACAATGTTGAAAATGCCGTACCCGCAACAATCGCCGATGGGACGGGAGTTGATGTTAGATGCGAGTGTTGAGATTGGCTCCGTCACGAAGTAGAGTGCGCAAAGAGAATATTGGGTGACGCAGAGCTCGCAAAAGGAAGAGAAGACGCAGAGGAATTATTTGAGAATTTTTATTATTTTTATTTTAAAATGAATGTTTTTACTAATTTCTCAGTAAAGTTTTATTTAAGGCCATCAACTTAGATTTTACCGTCAAAAGCCGTGATATCTTTGTATTTTTAAAAAAATCATAAGACGGCTTTTGCGGTAGAATGACGGGTTTGGGTGCTCGCGAGGTCCGTCTAAATTAATTGAAAAAAATAATAATTTTTTGCGGCCGAGACGGAAGTATCTCAGTTAAGATTTTTAAAAATATGCAGCATCATTTTTCTTAGCGGCTTCTCTTCTCTCTGCTCATTGCGTCAGAAAATCTTACTCTTAAAGCAGGATGTCCTTCGTCACGATTTCGATTTTATCTTCTTTCAACCACGCCACAATTAAACTATATTCTGGTAATTCTATCCACGTCGTGACATCCTCGGTCAGCGGTTCGGAAGCGATAATAATACTTGATTTACTGGCACTATCTTTCATTTTATATTCGCCATCATAAAATTGATAACCGTCTCCATAGGTATACCATAAGGAGTGATAAGTGTAGTGACCAGATATTTTATTTAACGGATGCCATCCATAATCAAAAACGTAACGAGTGGCGGCAATAAACTCTCCATTGGAAATAAATAAATTCACGGGTGATGTTGTCGAAATATCGTATTTAACTCGAACTTTTCGTAAAATTTCCAGAGTTTGCATGATACTCTGCGTAAGATCGTCGGTGGTAATATCATGTACGGATTGCAGCTGGGATAGGAAAATAGCATAAATCCATTCACTATCAGTCGTGCCTTTTATGCATTTTTGATACCTGGGTTTTATGAATTCCAACAAATCAAATTTCATTTTGTCAAAATCTACCAGTGAACCATTGTGGGCGAGCACAATATTTTTGTCTTCGAAACGAAAAGGGTGCACGTTTTGCAATGACACGATACGTTTTTCGTTATATGCAACCCCGCGTAAATGGGCGAGTAAACAATAAGGATTAATTTTAATGGCTAAGTTTCGTAAATTTTCGTCGTAAAAAGGCAAGCTTTTCGCTTTATACACAAAGGGTATGCTGGGGTCATGAGAATTTCTTTCCCACGCTACGATCCCAAACCCTGCTAAATTTAATAAATGTGACATATATTTGGGGTGATAGCTTTGTGCGATAAAGGAATTATCGGGCTTATATAGCAGCTCATCAGCTTGAATAGGTTTTCCGAGATAAGATAAAACTCTACACATTAATCACCTATTGTAATTTTCACTATTAAATCGAATAAATAATTTATCAGCAGATTTTTCCATTGCGATAAATGATTTTCCGATAAGATTATAAAATTTATACCAAATTAAAATATGATTTTGGCGCAGACTTTCTAGATCTTGTGCAGTAAATTCCAATAATATAACGCGCTCCCGTGTGGTGTGATGAATTACGGATGGACATTGATCCAGATAACAAATGTCGCCTAGTATTTCGCCAGGGCCTAAGATCGCAACTTTGGCACGTTTTTTATTTTGCATAATACTAGCTTCAATGGCGCCTTGTACAATAATGTAATAAGCGTCTTTTTTCTTATTTTCAGCAATTAGCGTACGATCACGGTCAACTTCAATCACGCTAGCTAGATCTAAAAGAGTATTAAATTCTTTTTTAGTAAATGATTTTAAATTTTCTAATTGGAACAGTTCGTCTTTTTTAATTTTAGATTCAATAAATTTAATGGATTTTGGTGTGACATAAGATCTGCTTACTTCATCTAAATTAAACCAGGAGGAGCCCATATCAGATTCGTGCATGTAAGCTTTAATTTTACTGAAAATAATATCTAAATCATGACTCACATTTTCAATAATAGCAGTGGTGATTTTAAAGCTAATTTCAGGCAAAAATAACGAGAGCATATGGAAATACTCTTGTGTCATCACAAAGCATTCGGTTTCAGTTTCCGCTATCACTGTCGACATCGAGACTTCGTTTTCGATTAAACTTTCAGCGCCCACAAATTTCCCGGCATTGAGATGAGTAAAAGAAACTCTGCCATACCCTAAAACCTGCGCTGACATTTGTACGCATCCCGTCAGGATGATATATAAACGATTATTTTTCTGGCCTTGCTGTAAAATCAATTCATGTGCCTTAAAGTTCACTATTTCACAATAAATTACGATGAGGTCAATTTCTTCGTGAGTTAAATACTTAAACGGTCGTGTAGTTAATAATGTTTGTTGAATTGAATTATTCATCATAAAGTCCATAAGCTACATTGTTGTTGTACCACTTCTTTGAAATTACCGGTTTGATCATATAATTCGCGCAGCAAAGAGGTATCATTTTTTTTCTGAATAACATTGTCTTCTAATTCTTTGATCCACTTGGCATTTCCCAATAATTTAGCTGTTGGCATAATTAATTCGAGGGTTTCAATAAGATCATCATAAATTTTAGTTTTGATTAAGGTATGTGGATTGATAAAATCACCTGCAAAACCATATCGAGTTGCTTGAAATCGATTGTGATTATAAAGAAGATAAATATCTTCGTTAACGGGCCAGGGCTTTTCATGCATCAGATGGTGCGCTAGAGTTTGTACATAGGTCGCGATGAGCCTCGCTTGATGCAATGTTAATGGGCAATCACAAATCCGGGTTTCTACTGTGCCAAATTCAGGTTGTGGCCGGATATCCCAATGAAAATCTTTCATGCTTTGAATTATGCCGAGATTTTTCATTTTATAGTAATAAGCGGAAAATTCTTTCCAATTTACTAAATAGGGGGTGGTCCCAAAGAATGAAGAAGCATTATAAATAGTTAGCCGTGCAGACTCAAAGCCGGTATCGATACCTTGCAGAAAAGGAGACGCTGCGCTAATAGCGATAAAATGCGGAATAAAGCGCCCTAATAAATGCGTTAAATAAAGTGCGTCTTCGGCATTGGGACAACTGACATGGATGTGCATGCCAAATACCGTCGCACGCTTAGAAAGATATTTATATTTTCGATATAGTTTACGAAATCTCGCGCTGGGAAAGACTTTCCTTTTAATCCATCTTTGAAAAGGGTGAGTTCCCCCTCCACAAAACAATACATTGAATTGTTGTGCTTCGAGAATTAAGAAATTGCGAATTTCAGTTAATTCTTTCCATAAAGCGTCGGATGAGCTGTGAACGGAAGAATTAATTTCCAACATGCTCTGCGTGATTTCCGGTTTGATATTTTTTTCATAAGGCGTATCTTTTACGCTGCGAATAAAATCTTTAGCTTGTGAAACTAAATTGAGAGATTTGGGGTTGACGATCTGGTACTCAAGTTCAACCCCTAATGTAAAAACCTTGGATTCTTTGAATGGCAACATATCCATCTATAAAATATAGCTCATTCAAAAAAAAGCTTTTTTTAGTGTATTCTTACAGTAGATTAGAGGGCATCTACGTTTTGCAAGCATTTTACGGTTTCAATAGCGGTATCTATAGCCTCGATTCCCATATGTCCGGTTTTACCACCTACACGATCTAATGCCTGTTCTTTAGTGTAAGTTGTTAATACTCCAAAAATGACGGGCATATTCTCATCTAAAGATACTCTCTGGCAGCCAGTAGTTACCATCTGACACACATATTCAAAATGTGCTGTTTCTCCGCGAATGACTGCGCCAAAAACAATAATGGCATTATATTTTCGTGTTTGCGCTAAACGCTGCGTAACAATGGGAATTTCCACGGCGCCTGGCACCCAAAAAGTTTTCACGTTCTCTTCTGGAATATTTAATTCCACCAAACGTGCTAAAGCACCTTCTAATAATTTTTCCGTAATAAAGTTGTTCCACCGACTAACGACGATTGCGAAACGAAAATTATTATTGCTCATCATTTGCGAGTATTTCCTTATTAGTATGGAAGTTTAACCAATGCCCCATTTTATCGCGTTTAGTAATTAAATAATGAATATTATTTTTATTGGGTATTGTTTCTAATGGTACACGCTCCGTAACTTGGATACCATTATTTTCCAATGCTGCAATTTTTTCCGGATTATTTGTCATTAAACGTATTTTAGTGATGTTTAATGCTTTTAACGTTTGTGCGCAAAGTGCGTAATCGCGTTCATCTGGTTGAAAGCCTAAATGTTGATTGGCTTCGATTGTATCCATGCCTTTGTCTTGTAGTGCATAAGCTTTTATTTTATTAGCGAGCCCAATTCCGCGTCCTTCTTGATGTAAATACAATAATATGCCGCCTTCTTCGGCAATTTTCGCTAATGAAAGTTCGAGCTGTTTGCCGCAATCGCAACGTAGCGAACCAAAAACATCGCCAGTCAAACATTCTGAATGTAATCGTACCAGACAATTCGTTTTGTCTTGTTCTGGTTTTGCGATCAAGGCGATGATTTCTTGTTGTTTGATGCCATAATTGAATACACGCAGATTAAATTTCCCCAAATTGGCTACCGGTAATATAGTAGATGCAATTTCGGTAACAACTTGTTCGTGACGGACGCGATATTTCCATAAATCATCCATATTAACTAGGCAAAGATTATGTTTTTTGGCGAATTTGATGAGATCTGGAAGTCGTGCCATTTCCCCATCTGGTTTTATCACTTCACAAATTACCGCGGCTGGTTGCATACCTGCTAAGCGTGCTAAATCCACACTGCCTTCTGTGTGTCCTTGACGTTCTAAAACGCCACCCTTGCGAGCACGTAAAGGAAATACGTGTCCAGGCATAATAATATCTTTTGGACCTGTTCTGGGGTCGATGGCAGATTTAATAGTGTGTGCACGGTCACTAGCAGAAATTCCGGTTGTTACACCTTCTGCAGCTTCAAAAGAAGTGCCAAATGCAGGAGTAACGTTTGGTGCGTTGTTTCGCATTTCCATCAACGGAATATCCATGCGTGTAAAATCACTTTCGGTCATGGCTAAGCATACTAAGCCGCCGCATTGTTGAACCATAAAATTAATGGCTTCAGGTGTGACTTTTTCAGCAGCGAGAACAATATCACCCTCATTTTCTCGATCTTCGTTATCGACGAGAATAATCATTTTTCCTTCACGTAAACTTTTTAAAGCTGTTTCAATTGAACAAAATGCATTTTCAATTGAATTAGATTGAGTTGACATGAGTGTAACCTCTTATTTGTTGTGCTATGAGTTTAGCTAATAAATCAAATTCGATATTAACTTTATCCTCGACTTTTAATTGTTTTAAATTTGTTTGTGCCAAGGTGTGGGGAATTAACATTAAATGACAACCTTGATTCGTAATTTTATTAACAGTTAAACTAACGCCATTAACAGTAATACTTCCTTTGGTGACTAATAAATTTTGATTTTCGGATTTTAATCCTTGAATAACATATTCATAAAATTCGTCGTGTTTTGTAATATTGCCAATTTCAGCAGTTTGATCCACATGACCTGTAACAAAATGGCCGCCTAAACGATCACTTAAACTTAATGCGCGCTCCAAATTTACTAATTGTTGAGGTATATATTTTTGGGCGATGGTTAAGTCCAAAGTTTCGGTGGAGAGCTCTACCGTAAAACGTTTAGGTTTGAGTTCAGTCACTGTTAAACAGGCGCCATCCACAGCAATACTTTCGCCTAATTCTAAATCTTCGAATTGAGTTTCAATCATTAAACGTATGCCCGTTGCTAAAGGTTCGATTTTCTCAATACGCCCACAATGATGAATAAGCCCCGTGAACATTTATATTTTTCCTGTTTAATTGATTCAGGGCATGTGAAAAGAGAACAGAATCGCAATAGCGAAGCAGTTATGATTTCACCTTCTTCATTCCGGACTATGACCGTCGGCTCTGGAATAACTCGAGTGGCCTCTTGTTTCACCAGATCTGCTGACCTCAGCAGGAGCCTCTCCTACTAAGCGCTCGCGGGCTAATCTGCAAAAGCAGAATTACCGCCGGTGGGGAATCTCACCCCGCCCTGAAGGCTAATATGTCTAATATTTTAACATCTATATTTTTGTTCTGTCAAACGTGTTCGTCAGATGACAAACGACGTCCTCACCAAAGACATCCCATTGTATTACATTGAAATGTTCAGTGAAATGGGTCGGAGTAAAAAAGACAGATTTTGCTTGAGCGCCTAAGGTCTTGGGTGCAATATAAAAATAAATTTCATCAATTAATTTGGCATAAAATAGATTATTGAAACAATGACTTCCGGCCTCTACCCAAAGATCATGTACGCCGTCGGCACCAATTTGTTTTATAACACTTTTAATATCGACGCCATCAATAGAGCCAAGTACTTGAATACAACGAACTCCTGCGGCACATAGTGCAGCATGATTTTCGTGGTCATAGTCTTTAGTGTGAAATAAAGTGAGATTTTTTGCAGTGTGAATTATTTTCGACGAGAGTGGTAAACGTAATTGGCTATCTAGCAAATAAATATTTTTCGCAATAACACCGTCGCTTAATCGCACATTTAATTGTGGATCATCATGGATAATGGTGTTGATGGTGGATAAAATGGCATCCGATTGTAAGCGTAAATGATGAGTGAAGATTTGTAATTCTTCTCCCGAAATTTGTGCAGGTGCACTGTCTTCATGCGCAATTTTACCGTCTAAAGTAATTGCTAATTTAAGTGTTACCCACGGTAATTTATGCAAAAACCAATATTTATAACTACGATAAAATATATCGATAGCGGATAAATCGATTTTCTCGCAGGGGATTCCTGCTTCTATTAGAATTTGTTGTCCTTTGCCAGCCACTAAAGGATTTGGATCTTTAAAACCAAAAAAAACATTTTTAATTTTAGCGGCTTTAATAGCATCGACACACGGAGGAGTGCGGCCATAATGACAACAGGGTTCGAGTGTCACGTATAATGTTGCATTTTCGGCTTCGCTGCCTGCCATTTTAATTGCATTGATTTCTGCATGAGGATGTCCGGGGGCGAAATGATTACCTTGACCGATCATTTTTCCATTTTTAACGAGAACGGCACCCACTGCCGGGTTGGGTGCGCAAAAACCTCGACGTTCGCGAGCGAGCTCTAACGCGTGTAATAAATAATTTTGATGTAAGGTTGTATTCATTAAACTTTTCGCTAAAGATATATTACTATTGTAGCTCGCTTTTAGCAGAGAGTTTATGGAATTGTAATGAATTTAGAATCCAAACAACAACTTATTCGTCAACAAGGAGGGCAGCAAATAGTCGATATGTTAGAACCCTTTGTGACAGAGCTTCGCAAGAGTCGAATCGAAAAGGTTTTAGCCGGTAGATTGAGTAGTATTCAGCTCGCTATTGAAGCGCCAGTTGATATTAACAATGCCTTGGCAGCGGTGCGATCCGCCGAAGCCTTTGGTATTTCAAAAGTGCATTTGATTACGCCCGAGGGGAGTGCCGTGCATGCAGTTGATATTACGCGTGGTGCCATTTATTGGGTGGAGGTGGTTTATCACGATTCCTTAGCCGCTTTTTTGCAATTGATGCAAAAAGACAATGTGCAAATCGCAGGAGCGTTCCCACAAGCAGGAATCACTTTGGCAGAAGTCCCCATTACGAATTCACTTTGCATTTTAATTGGAAATGAATTACGCGGATTATCATCGGCAGCGCAAACGGCATGTAATATTCAATATAAAATCCCGATGGTGGGGATGACAGAAAGCCTAAATTTATCGGTATCGGCCGCAATCAGCTTATATGAGTTAACTTTACGAAAACGAGCAGCGCTGGGAAATTTGACGGATTTATCTGAAATGCAATATCAAGACTTAAAAGCTTTGTATTATTTAAATAGTGTTTCTTCAAGGTTGGCGGTGGGGGTGATTAAGAGGTCACAAAGTTAAATTAAGCAACGCTAAGATAAACGTAAACGTAAAGCGCGCAAAGGGAAGAAGGCGCAAAGAGAATATAATGATATTGTTTGGTTATATTAATTTAATACTTAAACATTTTCCTGGCTAAATTTAAATTAAAAAAAACAGTTTTAAAATTAATTTTGCCATAGCACCTATGCAATATGAAATTTAAAGAGTGGTCGATAGCTCAGCACAATACCCCCCTTTGCGTCACCCTATCTTCTTTGCGTGCTTAATAAAATCACTGACTGCAAATAAATCGTTAAATTGTAATACGTCATGAGGGAGATGTTTAGTCCACGGGTATATTAGTGTTGCATAATACTCAGCAACTTTAGCGTTAAATGCAGCCGTAAGTTGCTTTGGATCGTCATCCAAAAAAAGAAAACACTCTAATTTTCGTGTCTGAAAAATTAAATATTTCTCAGTATCAGTAATTTCTATCCAATCGGGCTCAAGTTTATATTTTTTTAGCCAATCCAAAGTGACACTCTCGGGTGTATTTTTATAGCATTTTCTACTGGTAATAATCCCGACCTCAAATCCAAGCGTCTTTATGGTTTCCAATAAATCACCTGCACCTGTGAGGGGTTTAGTTAAATTAAGTAAATTATGTTTTTCAATTAAATTGTGAATTTCAGTTATATCAAATGGAAAATCTTTTGGTATAGAAAAATCAGATAAATTATAGCCGTAATTATCGCGAAACAATTTATATACCTGTAGATGCATATCATTTAAAGTTGAATCTAAATCTAAAATGATTGTTTTGTGCATTGATTATTTACGCATATTAGTTTGCATTGTGTGCATTGATTTATTAATAACAGAACCAATGTTAGTTAATACTTCCTGGTCATCAAAAATAGACATGTGTGCACAAGATAATAAGTGTTCGCTGAGATTAGTTGCGACTTTTTGAAATCCAAGAAAAGGAGTATCTAGCATTGCCTGTGCAAAAGGAAATGCCTCATCCGCCTGAGTGCAGCGAAACAAAGTAATTTTATTATCTGTTTTTTGTGGCATAAAGTCGTAATACCAGGGAAATAACTCATATGCAGAATAATCCTTATCTAAAAGTAAAGGAACAATAGGGTCAATCAAAAAACTATCCAAAACTTCAATGCCCATTTGGCTTAATTGAGTCATCATCTCATATGCAACGTCAGCACCGATGGAAATGCCAGCTATACAGCATTGTTTATTTGGAAGATCTTGCAAAATATGATTTTCCTGCAAGATATGAATGTAGAATGCTGCTAGCTCTCGGAATGAACCAAATTCATTTGCTTTACCTTTTTTCAATAAATAATTATCTATAAGAATTATTTTTAAATTTTTATCTATCTTGGGACAAACCGTATTAAAAAAATATTCGCTTCCTCCCCCACCAGGTGGCAAAAATATAACAGGAGGGCCGCTGGCGTCAGCGTTAATAATAGTTATGGGTTCATAAGTATTTTTAAAATCGCTGGGAGTAAATTCTGTTTCATTATTATTAATTTTTTTCTGACAGTGATCAATAATTTGTTGCAGCGCAGTCTGCAATGCATTGGCTAAATTAGCTGTTGCAGCCGCATCAAGGTGAGTATAGATATGAAATTTTAACTGACCATTTAAAACCATACCGTAAATATTTATGATATTCCAATCTTTGTTTTCATCACTGACGCTAATTCCAGAACTTTCATCTATTAAATTCCAATATTTTTGTTGCTTATCAAATTGACCTAGATAATTAAAACTGATTGGTGGAAGGGAATGCTTTTTTAATACTTCGCTATTTTTATAATACTTAAAAGCGCCATAGCCGATACCATTATTGCGTATTTTTCGTAAGCTTTCTTTTATTGTCTTTATGCTGTCACTTATTTCGGCTTTGAGCATCAACTTAACTGGGTACATAATAGTAAACCAGCCCACTGTTCTACTCACGTCAATGTTATCATCAATGGGCTCTCTTCCATGTCCTTCAACAGTAAGATAACTAACGTCATCGTGGTGCCAAGTTTTTAATGCATATGCCACTGCGGTCAATAATAAATGAATTATTTCGGTGTGATAGGCTTGATTGGCTTGTTGTAATAATTGTTGGGTTTGTGGAACGCTCAATATGGTTTGAGCATGCTGCCTAGTTTTCAGCTCTGAATTAATTAATAAAGAATAATTGGGCTGCCCTTCAATTTGGACTTGCCAGCGTGCAATTTGTTGCAATTGTTTATTTTCAAAAGCGTAAGATTTAACTGTTTCAGTCCATTCGCGGTAACTACTCGTTTTATCTCCTAATGAATGTCCTCTATATAAACTTTGCAAATCATCAATTAAAATCCGCCACGAAACTGTATCAATAATAAGATGTTGGAAAGCAAAATAAAGCACTGCCTTTCCAGATTCCGGAAAATCTTTTATGTAACCTATTTGCCATAACGGCCCTTGCGCGATATTAAAATTACTCTGCCATTCAGTAAATATTTTTTGGCATTGCTGAATTGGTAGCTGAGAAGCATCCAAAAATTTTAATTCGGGTATTAATAACTTCGCATGATAAATTTGTTGAATTTCGCCCGTCTCATTATTTGTATTAAATGTTGAATTCAGCACATCGTGGTGCTGTGCGAGCATCTTAATGCAGGCTTTCAATTTTTTAAGATTGAGCTTAGGCACACTAATAAAAAATGATTGATTCCAATGACTGGGTTTAATGAAATTCTGCTCGAAGAACCATCGCTGAATAGGTAATAGGAAGCCTGATCCACGCAATTGTCCCTGCTCAGCTTTTATTTTAGTGGGTTGAGATAAAATGACTTTTTGCGCTAATGACGCAATTGTTCTACATTCGAAAATATCTTTGATACTACATTGCAAACCAACCTTGCGTATTCGTGCTAATAATTGGATAGCAAATATAGAATCACCACCGATTCTGAAAAAGTCATCATCCATACCAATTTGATTTCGCAGCAGTAAATCTTGCCAAATGCGGCATAACTTGACTTCAATTTCATTGCGTGGTGCACGGTGATTATTTTTCTTTTTGGTTTTCGGTTGAGGCAAAGCAGCATAATCAATTTTACCGTTTGCGCTTAGAGGAAAATAATCTAATTGTATATAAAAGCTTGGCATCATGTAGGAAGGGAAATAATGCGCTAAATAGTTATTAATGCTCTCTTCAAATACCGGTTCAGATGCAGTGTAATAAAGAATGATATGATCTCGACCCTCATATTTTTTAACTAATGCTAATGGTCGCTGAATTTTATTAAATTGGCTAACACGGTATATGATCTCTTCAAGCTCTATGCGATATCCACTCAGTTTTACTTGAGTATCCACTCTTCCTAAAATTTCCAGATTACCATCTTGATATCGTCGACCACGATCACCTGTTTTATATATTCTGCCTAATTGTGGATGATTGATAAAATGTGCTTGCGTTTTTTCAAGGTTACCCCAATATCCTACCGCGAGACTCTCTCCTGCTAAATATATTTCTCCATGCACCTCTGCCGGGCAATGTTCAAGTGACTCATTTAATATATAAACTTTTTGGTTTGGCATGGCTTGGCCATAAGGAATCGAATGCCAATGACCATCAACGGATTTAATTTCATACCATATCGACCAAATTCCCCCTTCGGTGGCTCCGCCTAAACTCATCATTGTGCTATCTGGACAATATTCTCGGATTTGATTAGGTAAACTCAATGGAATCCTATCTCCACTTAGTAAAATGAGTCTTAACTTACAGGGCTCAGGACTATCAAGGTGGGCGAAATAATCTATTAAAACCTGCATCAATTGGGGAACACTATTCCAAATTGTAACTCCCTCGTTGCATAATAATGAAATCCATTGCGCAGGATCATTTAATTTATCATGCTCAGGAAACACAATTGCGCCACCCGCTGAAAGTAAACCAAAAATATCATACACTGATAAATCAAAACTTAAATCAGATAAAGCTAGAATTCTATCTTTAGAATTAACATCAAATCTTTGATTAACAGCAGCAAGCGTATTCATTACACTTTGATGCGAGAGTGTTACTCCTTTCGGTTTGCCGGTGGTACCAGAAGTAAAAATTACGTAAGCAATATCGGTTAATTGAATGGTAGGCAGCACTATCGAAGGATCAGCTTCTACATTTTCAAAATCACTTAATCTAATAATTTTGTAATTCTTTGTAAGCGAAGTATTTTTAATAGCATGCCATTGCTGATCTGAAACTAATATATTTTTAATTTCTCCTGCTTCTAATACTTCTTCAATGCGACCTAACGGCCATTTAACATGTAGTGGTAAATACGCCGCTCCCGATTTTAAAATTCCCAACACAGCGATAATCTGTTGACAGTTTTTTTCGCATAAAACAGCAATTAATGTATTTTTAGTCGCACCATGTTGATATAAATGCTGCGCTAAGACTAATGATTTTTTATAGATATCTCGATAGGTATACCGCCCAAATTGATCAACAACCGCAAGATTATCGGGTTTATTAATCGCATGCTTATCAAAATCAGAAATTAAATGTGTGGTAATTTTATTTTGCTGAGAATCATTCGACTTAACAATTGTAATACGATCAATTTCAGGCAATAATTCCGGTATGGGATTTTCCCAGCTATTTAGAGCCACATATTGAATTAAATTACAATAGGTATTATTCAGTTCTGCTATAAAATCGGGTTCAAAAAGTTGCGACACATACAGCCAAGAACTTGAAAATCCGATTTCCGTTTCAATTGCTTGTAAATCAATCCATGCTTGCGAGGTTTGCGCAGACCACAAACGATCTGCTTTTATTTCTGCTGAAGAGAGAAAATAGAGATCGTCCCTATGTTTCGTTTTTCCTCGTTGGGTAAATATAATGGGGGAGACTGCTTGAGCAGGATTTAAATCATGTAACTTGGCTAATTCTCTTTGCGCTTCAATGCCTTCATAAAGCGTATGTTCTAAATGATTCCATAACGTAGCATGTACGCTTTTTATTAATGAATTGAGGTTTGTGCCCGTACGTCTAAAACCAAATAATGAGGTGGTCGTAAAATCACCCCATATTTTATTAACGTCGGGATGGATTTGATAACGATTAAATATCGTCAAAGTAATTAATGAGGCTTGAGCTTCGGACCAATTTACAATGACTAATCCATATAATGCTAATAATGCTGCAGAAACAGAAACGCTATTATCTTTACATTGCTCTTTAAATTTCTCCCATACTATTCCCTCAACTGTGGCATGATGTACCTCAAATTTAGGTTTAGTTATAGTTTGAGGGTTACATTTTAACGGCATAGTTGGTCTTAGAGGTAAATGCTTAATTTCCTCCAACCAGTATGTCTTATCAGTTTGATACCACTGTGATGATTTTAATAACTCAAAATAGCATCGATAATCTCTAAAATTGATTTCACTCTTATCTAATTTAAAATTGGGATCAGCATATAATTCTGTTAGCCGTTTAAAAAACAGGGCTCGACTTTCTGCATCCAATAAAATTAAATCAATATTAATATGCAAAACGTAATAATTCTCGAATTGCGATACTTCTACATCAAACAACGGATATTGGCTTACATCGTAAAGCTTATGTATTAATAAAGTCCTTTTTCTTTTTATTTCCTGTTCTTTCCCAGTTTTCGTATAATTTGCGAGTTTGATTTTATAGTGGGTGTTCTCATCATATGGCAAATATCGTTGTGTTAACTGATTCGGATCAAAGACGGTACGCATTTCGGCAACGGTTTTTATTATCGTATTTAGTGCACGCTCTAATTTCCCGCAATCTAGCTCGGTAAATCCGAATTCATAATACGCATGATTAGCTACATTTCCAATCTCAAACCCGCTTAGACGACCAATTAAATAAGCTTTTTGAATCTCCGTCATTGGAAAGGGTTGATAATAGTCGGCCGCATTATGCTTGATTTTAATGTCACATAAATCCGCTTCAGAGGCAATGGATGCGAATTTTTCCTTGTCATACATTAATTTTGCATTTTTACTGACGGGATGCGGACAATGTGAAGATATATTTTTTACAACTGATGTAGCAGCAATATGTTTTGCATATTGTTCGATAGTTCGGTAATCGAATATATCTTTAATTTTACATGAAATATTAAGCTGTCTTAGCTTGGAAACAAGCTGAATATTTAATATTGAGTCTCCACCGATAGTGAAAAAATCATCTTGAACACTAATATTATCTATTCTTAAGAGTGCTTTCCAAATATCAGCCAATGTTTTTTCTAATTCATTATGTGGCCGTTTTTCATTTTGTAGATCTGATCTTAGTTCTGGATCTGGCAATGCACGAGTATCTATTTTTCCATTGTGGGTAACAGGCAAAGCCGTCTGATAAATAAAGAAATTAGGTATCATGTATTCGGGTAATCTAGATGCGAGATATTTTCTTAAACTTTCGGCCGCAATGGGTTTGGTTGCTACATAATAAGCAGCTAAATATCGAGTAGCTTCTGTGGAATCGCGTTCCTTCATAACTACTACATTATGTTTTACTGTAGGATATTGCGCTAAAACAGTTTCAATCTCACCTAATTCAATACGGTATCCTCTAATTTTAACCTGAAAATCTTTGCGACCAATAAATTCTAAATTTCCATCGGGTAACCATTTTACCAAATCACCACTGGCATAAAGTCGAGTAAAGCCATTGTTAATATCAGAAGCGCTAGCAAAAGGATTAGGTATAAACTTAGATTGTGTCAGCTCTGGCTGATTAAGATATCCACGCGCTAAACCTGCTCCGCCAATATAAAGTTCTCCTTTCACGCCAACGGGAACAGGTCGTAAATATTCATCTAGAACATATAATTTCACATTAGGCAGCGCCTTCCCCATATTAATATTATTACTCTGGTAATCACAGATCGACATACTTGCGCAAATCGAAGCTTCTGTTGGACCATATGCATTTATGAATTTTACGTGTTTGGCCCACCGCTGCATTAAAGAAACCGAACACGCTTCTCCTGCGACCACTAATAACTCTAATGGCAACTGGGTGTCGACTGGGGTAATACTTAACGCGGTAGGTGCAATAGTCGCTATGCTAATACCTTTTGTTTTTACGGTGTTTAGCAACGCATCGCCTGGTAAAATATTTTCTGCTGGACTTAATGTCAATTGCGCGCCAGACAACAAAGCACCATAGATTTCCCAAACGGCAGCATCAAAACTGAAAGAGGCAAACTGCAAAATGTTGCTCTTCTCATTTATATTTAATGCATCAATTTCAGCTGTAATAGTATTCACTATACTTTGCTGTGGAGTCATAACCCCTTTTGGGGTTCCTGTAGAACCCGAAGTATAAATCACATAAGCTAAACTTAGGGGATCTTTTTCAATGGCTAGGTTTTCTGATTTTTGCTGGCTAAAATCAATATTATCAAACGTGAGTAAGTTCAAATCTTCATGCTTTATTTCTGTAAATTTTAATTTTTTAATTAATTTTTTTTGAGTGAGTATAAGCTTAGCGTGTGTATCGTTAATAATAAAATGAATGCGTTCTTTAGGATACGCAGGATCAATAGGTACGAATGCACAACCCAATTTCATTATCGCTAACATTGCAATAATAACTGTAATACTTTTCTCGCCACAAATAATAATTAATGAATCCGGTTTTAACAATTCTTTATATTGATATTTAAGGTAATGAGCAAATTGATTCGCTTTAATATTAAGTTGTTGGTAAGTTAAATATTCATCTTGAAAAGAGATTGCATACTTGTGTGGTGTACGCATGACTTGCAGCTCAAATAAATCACTCAGCGTTTTTTCTCGTGGGTAGGGTTTATCAGTTCGATTCCATGTATGGATAATTTTATGATATTCTTTTTGATTTAGCAGAGTTAACTGATGATGTGGCTGCGTATATTTTTCAGGAATTTGACTAAGTATAGTTACAGTTTGTTGTAGGATTCTATTAGCTTGTACGGATGTTAAATATTTTTCATCATAGCGAAGAATAAGATCTAACCCATGCTTATTTTCCACTGCTCTCAAACAAATAACGTAATTCATTTTTTCAATCGTATTTACAATTGAAGATTTAATTTTATTTTTTTGGTATTTTTCAAACGAATAGATACTGTGAAATAAAGGTTTTCTGTTTTTATTTAATTTAGCTAGATCTATCGAACTATTCGTATTTAATTCTGTTAATTCTTGATGTAAAGACTGTAGCAAATTCTTACAGGATTGCTCTTCCCAAGAAATAATGAGGGGCAAAATGTTAAGAAATAAATCGGGATTTTTTCCTGCAACAAGGGCGCCTACCGTGGTTTGTCTATCTCCAGTGTAAACTTGAATTAGCTTATGCCAAGCGAACTGGATTATACCGGACAATATTAATTTTTCTTGCAGCGCTAAAACTTTAATTTGCTGTAACGCTTGATTAGAAATGTTAATTTTTTGCTGTGCAGGCTTCAGTAATTCATGATCCACATCTAAATTAATAGGATGAGTTAACAATGTATTTAAATCATTAGCACCCATCCAACCTTTAAGCTTACTCTTCCAGTATAAATTAACCTCGGATTTATGAGGGGTATTATCCGCAGCAAACTCGCTGGGTATAGACTTGATTGCAGTATTAATTTTATCAAGTTTAGTTTTGATCGGATGGTGTTTAGTTGCTCTTCCTTTAGACTGATAAACTTTATGTCTAAACATATGAAATTGCGGCAAGCTAAAGCTTTCTCCCATTCGATAGGTTCTTAAGTGATTGATTTACTGTTTTATTTCACCTGGCCTACCGTCGTATATTTATGTGTATGTTTGTATATATTATAAACAAATAAAGGAAAGGATGCTAGGACTCGACAAGAAAACAACAGCTTGCCTCGGAGTCAGGCCGATGCCTTATTTTAGAATGTGATTTAAAATAGAAGGATAATACTTCGTCCACGGTTGTATTTGCTCAATTTGATGAGCTAATTGCAATAGCGTTAAATCATCTCCTATTGCAGCTGCACATTGGATACTAATCGGTAGTCCGTTTTCGTTCCAGTAAATCGGAACCGTCATCGCCGGTTGTCCGGTTTGATTAAATAGCGAATGAAAAGGACTAAATTCCATATTTTTTTGCGCGAAATGATTAAAATCATCTGCAGGATTAAGTTCTCCAAGGAAAATGGGAGGTTTAGCTAACGCGGGCGTGAGCAATATATCGAATTTTGAAGTTAATCTTGCCACTGCCAGCGATTGCTGAAATATAGTATTTCTTGCTGTGATCAGATCACTACCGCGCACGCGTGGGCCCATTTCTGCGAAATGCCGTGAAATAGGCTCTAACTCATCTTGCCGGTAATCGCGTCGCATAATTAACTTTTGAATATCCAAGGCATTCTCCATATAAGCAGCCATAATGTGATAACCCGCCTGACCAATGCTATCTAAATCGAGATACACTTTGACGCTTTCAACCTCATGACCTAGATGCTGAAATAAATGAATGGCCAATTCTACCGCGCGATGACAATCCGCTGCGACGGGAACATCGTAAAAAGGTCCCTCCAATAATCCGATAATTAGTTTTTTGGGTGGTTTAGTATGCTCAGCGAGATAGGAAATTTCGTGCTTGATTAATGGGTAATAAGAACCCGTAGCGGGGGGAACGGATAGTATATCTAACCCAGCCGCGTTATCTCGCACACTGCGAGATAACACGTTTTCGGTAACTAATCCTGCCCATATCTCAGCCATTTCCGGTCCACTTGCAATGTGACCACGACTCGGTTTAAATCCAAACACACCACAGCAAGCTGCGGGATTACGAATAGAGCCGCCTCCATCACTAGCCAAATGAATCGGGACAATCCGGCTTGCCAATGCGGCGGCGGCTCCTCCTGACGACCCTCCCGCTGTTCGATCTAATAACCATGGATTCCGGGTGGGACCATACATGGCAGGCTCGGTGGAAAATGATAAGCCAAACTCAGGTGTGTTAGTGCGACCAAAAAAGACTAGTCCTTGCTCGAGTAAACGCGAAACACTGAGGCTGGTATAACTGCAAATGTTTTTGCTGTAATAACGTGAGCCCTCCGTTTCTAACGTTCCCTCATAGGGCATATCCAAATTTTTTAACAGACTGGGCACTCCTGCGAAAAGACCATCACCTACACCATGCTCAATTTGCTGATAAGCTTTATCATAAAATGAAATTACCACCGCGTTAATAAGGGGATTTATTTTTTCAGTTAAATTGATGGCATTATCTAATAATTCTTTGGGACTAATTTCTTTTTTGCTCACAAGCTCCGCTAAGGCAATGGCGTCATAATGAATATATTCTGCTAATTTCATCAGTAATCCAGGTTATTTCATAGGTTTAATATAAAGTCACAGGTAAAATCACCCTTTAATATTATAGGTCATTAAAGATAGGGTCTTGGTGGGGTTGAGATCAGAGTTAAATTAAGGGCGCTGAGAAGAAGGGGGACGCAAAGCTCGCGGAGGGAAGAAGATACGCAAATGGAATATATGGTATTGTTTGGTTATAGTAATTTAGTTACTTATTTTTTTATTTTTGGATGACATGGGTGAATAAATATGAAATTTAAATTAAAAAAACAGTTTTAAAATTAATTTTGCGATAGCACCTATGCACGATGAAATTTAAAGAGTTGTCGATAGCTCAGCATAATTCCCTCTTTGCGCCTCCCTTTCTTCTTTACGTGCTTAATTTGACTTTGTGCTCTTTATACCAGACCGAGGAGGTCCGGCACGTCGGAGAAGATCGCCCTCACACCCATCGCAAATAATTCTTGTGCTCTTATTAAAGCATTGACTGTGTAGGCTAAAGTTTTTAATCCTGCTTTTGTATTAAAGTCCACAGCAGCCTTAGTAACTTTCAATTGGTTCACATGAATGGAGTAACAATTTAATGATTTTGCAATTTCAACGTGTTCTACGCGCCAATCTTTCACAATCAACGCTAATGGATATTTTGATTGTAATGCTTTGACTGCTAATAAATTGGAAAAAGAAAAACTCGAAATTAATGGAGGAGGGAGTTCGGGTGACCAATATTGTTGGAGCAATTCCAACAAAACTTTCGCTAATTGAATTTCTTTGCCGGCCATAGCTTTTAATTCAATATTCAATCCCATCTGCAATTTCGCTGCAGTCTGTAAATATTCTGCTAGCGTTGGAATTTTTTCCCCTTTAAATTTAGTATCAAACCAACTGCCGGCGTCTAAAGCCAAAAGTTTGTTATAACTTTGTTTGCTAATTTTACCTTTACCATTAGTAGTTCGATCTAATGTGCGATCGTGGAAAATAATGGGAACATCATCTGCAGTGAGCATGAGGTCGAACTCAACCCATCTCGCTCCTAATTGATGCGCAATAATTAAAGATGCAAGCGTATTTTCAGGGGCTAATCGAGATGCGCCGCGATGTGCAATTAATTTAGGAAGATTGAGATCCAAAAGTGAATATCCTTATTCGCTTTTTTCTTTTTCCTGTAGCATGTTGCCCAAAGATAACATATTTTCTTGAGTGACTTTTGCAATTTTGTGGCTGGCATCATTGATGGCAGCTTTAATGAGATCTTCAATAACATCTTTGGGTTCTTTTAGCAAAGAGTCATCTAATTTTAATTCAGTCACTTCATGTTGCGCATTTAAGGTAACTCTGACGAGTCCTGCTCCGGATTCACCGGTCGCAGTTACTTTACTTAATTTTTCTTGCGCTTTGTCCATTAAGCTTTTAGCATTTTTCATTAAATCATTTAAATTAAAATTTCCGCCTACCATAATTACCTCATTTTTTATTTTTTACATGCTTTCGGTGAGTGGAACTCGTGAGAGAAAGGCATGACTTAAAGTGCCCCCATCTAAATATTCTAATTCACCGCCGAGGGGAACACCATGGGCGATGCGGGAGCATCTTATTTTAGTCTGATCCACGTGATTTGCAACATAATACGCGGTCGCTTTACCCTCTACGGTAGCGTTAGTAGCGAGAATCAGTTCTTTAATATCAGGATTGTTAAGTCTTTGTAATAAGATAGGAACACCAATTTCCTCAGGACCAATTCCATCTAAAGGAGATAAATGTCCGTGCAAAACAAAATAATGCCCGGAATAACTATTTGTTTGTTCTAAGGCAATAACATCGGCGGCACTTTCCACTAAACATAATTGGCTGGGGTTACGTTTCGGATTTCGACAAATATCGCACTCCGTTTGTTCGGTGAATATGCGGCATAATCGACAAAGGCCGACTTTTTCCAATGCTTCTTGCATAGCTTGTGACAATGCCAATCCCTTGGCATGTCCTGTTTGGCTTAATAAATAAAAGGCCATACGTTGCGCTGACTTTGGGCCAACACTCGGTAATCCACGCAAAGCTTCAATCAACTGTTTGGTGAGAGGGCTAAACATGGTCGTCCTTAAAGTTAATTAGCCGCCTGATCTTCGTTTTTCGTCGTCTTCGCCCAGAAATTGCTGATCAGCTGACATATTGCGAATTTCATCTGGAATCTGCATATTTTGCAATAATTCCATCGTTTTATTTTGTGTAGCTTTTTGTACGCTTTCACAAGCTCGACTCCAAGCTTCACGGATGCGGTGCGTAAATTCTTTTAAACCACCTTGCATAGCTTTAGGATCGATGTGAATATTCACAAATTTATAGGTGCAAGTAATGGTAATAGTAATCCCTTCGAATTCGCCGGTAATTTCCATATTTTCCAGGCCTAAATAAGTGGTCTGCATTTGCTGTTGCATTTCAGTCATGCTTTTTCGAATTTCTTCTAGCAGCATATTAGGGTTGGTTGGATCTGACATGGTTTTTCTCCTGTTTTATGTACGTTTATCGTCGATAGTGATGCTTTCTTCAACCAAAGTCGCATCGAAAGTTTGAATGAGTTGTTGCACTTTTGGATCTGCAATTAATGCTTCTTTTGCTGCATGACGTCGCTGCAACTGGTTTTGTTGCTTAATTTCAGCAGGAGTAGGATCATTTTGCTCTTCCACTTTAATTATTGCTGTCATCGTGCGTTGAAAAAATTGAGTGAGTGCTTCGCTGATACGTTGTATTTGTTTGGGTTGTACCAGTGGTTGCTGATTGGGTTTTACCAATAAAAAAACCTGGTTTTCTGTCATTTGCTGCAAATTGCAATTTTGTGCGAGTGCTTGTGCGGCACCCGTTAATTTTAATTGCGGTAAAATCTCATGCCATTCGGTTGAGGCTTTTACTGTTGTGGGTTCCGCTACCATTTGTTTAACTGGATTTTTAATCGGTGCTACAGCGATGGATTCACTAGAATTTCCAGGATAAAACGCTAACATTCGTAGTAATGTCATTTCAAAAGCAATCTTAGGACTCGGTGCGTACGGAAAGTCACGCTGACCCAATAAACCGATTTGATAAAATAATTGAGTATCTTCAGGTTTAATTTCTTTGGCTAATGATTTTAAAATTTCAAATTCAGGTTCGATCGTTGCGTTTGGAATAACTTGAATAACGCTTATTCGATGTAATAACGATAATAATTCGCTTAATGCTTGATTGAAATCCGCACCCTGATGATAAAGTTGATCGATGCAGGCTAAAACATTTTCGCCATCACGTCGACTTAATGCCGCTAAAATATCGAATAATGCGGTTGGCTCTACCGTGCCTAACATGGTTTTAACTTCATGATTTAGCACTTTCCCGTTGCCGTAAGCAATGCATTGGTCTAATAAACTTAAAGCATCGCGCATGCTGCCTTGGGCTGCTTTACTAATTAAAGTTAATGCCGTCGCGTCATATTCAATTTTTTCTTGCTGTAAAATATGTGCTAAATGAGCGGCCGTTTGTTCTGGTGTCATTTGACTTAAATGAAATTGTAAACAACGCGATAAAACGGTGGCGGGTAATTTTTGTGGATCGGTCGTAGCTAAAAAGAATTTTACGTGTGGCGGTGGTTCTTCTAGCGTAATAAGTAATGCATTGAAGCTGTGCCCCGAAAGCATGTGTACTTCGTCGATTAAATAAATTTTAAAGCGGCCTTTACTTGGAGAATATTGCACGTTATCCAGTAATTCGCGAGTATCTTCGACTTTAGTTCTTGATGCAGCATCTACTTCGTAAAAATCCGGGAAGCGGCCAGTATCGATTTCCTGACAAGTAGTACATTCACCACAGGGATTGGCACTAATGCCTTTTTCGCAATTTAAACATTTGGCTAAGATGCGCGCGAGAGTCGTTTTGCCTACTCCGCGTGTGCCGGTAAATAAATAGGCGTGATGCAGAAATTGCTGAGTAAGCGCATTCGATAAGGCTTGAACCACACAGGGCTGGCCTACAACATCGGAAAATTGTTTAGGTCGGTATTTTCGCGCTAATACCTGATATGGCATTGTCCTCTCCAACTTCTTTTCTGCAAAACATCTTCCCTAATAAGGAGGCAGCTATCTAAGCCACACCTCGGCACCCGAGTTAATTACTACCGTTGCTTCCTTCCGGACCTGGCGGGGTTCGCAATATGTCGTTGCGAGGGGACCTAAATAGCCACCATAACTGTTTCGTATCATCAGAGGCATGATACCGTTTGAAGCTGTAACTGGCGGAGAGAGAGGGATTCGAACCCTCGGTGCGGTATTAGCGCACACACACTTTCCAGGCGTGCTCCTTCAGCCACTCGGACATCTCTCCGGCTTGGTCAACTCTCTACGGACATCCCTGTCCTTACCGAGTCATTCTTTATAAACGCACCCGGCCGGCCGTCCTGGCCGGCGCTCGTCGGGAACAAAGCTTTGCTTTGTTCTTTTTTCCGACTCGCCCACTCGGACATCTCTCCGGCTTGGTCAACTCTCTACGGACATCCCAAATATCCTGGATCTTCGATCCAGGCTACGCTGTTGTAGCCCGGATCATAGATCCGGGAAGTGTTCCTGGGTCTTCGACCCAGGCTACGTTGGATCACAGGTCCGCGAAAAAATTCCCAGGCTACAAAAGGCCTTAAGAGTAAACCAGAATACTGCTAGGTGCAAATACTGCGTTACCTGCCCAGTGTTGTCAACTTTCAAACTTTGTTCACTTTTCGTGAGCTTAGTATAAGGGAGGAAACTTAACCAAATATTAAGAGCCTAGGTAGAAATTGTGCTATCTACTGACATGAGGTTTGTGGCAACATATTTTGTTTTGATGCAAAAATGTAAGGAAAGCGTGATGATTGATTTATATTATTGGCCTACACCCAACGGACATAAGATCACAATATTTTTGGAGGAAGCCGGCTTAACTTATCGAATTGTACCGATCAATATTGGAAAAGGTGAGCAGTTCGCCGAAGATTTTTTACGAAATTCACCTAACAATAAAGTTCCCGCTATCGTTGACAATAATCCCCCAGATGGAAAAGGTCCCCTATCGGTTTTTGAATCGGGTGCCATTCTTTTATATTTAGCGGAAAAAACTCATTCTTTTTTACCATCAGAAGTTAGAAATAAAGTAGAAGTATTGCAGTGGCTATTTTGGCAAGTTGCAGGTTTAGGACCAATGGCAGGACAAAATCATCATTTTGTTCAATACGCACCGGAAGTTATTCCCTATGCGATCGATCGCTATGTTAAAGAAACTGCACGATTGTATGCGGTTTTGAATAAACGCTTAGAAGACCGCGAATATATTGCAGGCGGCTATTCTATCGCTGATATGGCAAGTTATCCTTGGATTGTTCCGCATGAAAAACAACGTCAAAATCTACAGAGTTTTCCGCATTTAAAACGTTGGTTGCAAACCATGGAGTCACGACCTGGTGTGCAACGTGCTTATGCGAAAGCGAAAGAAGTGAATCAGGAATCCGGTGGTATGTCGGCAGAAGCGAAACGAATTTTGTTCGGGCAAGATGCAGGCACCGTGCAAAAAGGAAAATAGCCTTAAATAAAATGAGTGGATTAATAAATCCACTCAATTTATTTATAGATTCAAAGCGGGAGATTGCGAGGAATATTCCGTAAGTGAAGCTGTGATTGCTTTAAAAAATCCCGAGCGCGATGGTTTTGCAGGAAAATTTTTCACAAATTGTGCTTGTGCCCATCTGGGATCTAAGCCTGAGGGTGCATCAGGTAAATCTGCCGTAGTCATCAAATCCTGCTGCAGCTGCAAAATAGCTCGGATTTTTTCAGCACTATCGGCTTGCTGAATGGCGGCGAGCACGGCTCTAGTCCTAGCATTATGATGATGACTGAATAAACTCAATTTCCACCAGCTAATATATTTATTCAAGTGATCACTGACACGTAATTTAAGCATAGGTAGGGGATTTAAAGGTAATTCAATAATATTTTCTGGATTCATTCGAAAATTCGGTTCTTCATCGGCAGCGGTGGTTTCACAATAAACCATTTCTTCACCGGCAAAGAGCGGTGATTTTGGATTTTCTATTTCTTGGTTCCAGTGCACGCCTTTACATTGCGCTGCAAGTATCGCTTTTGCATCTGAAGCATTTTCTACGATAATTCCAGGCTGATTTAATTGTAAGGCCACGCTCTTGCAGTTTTTATTATGGATATAGAGATTCAAATTAATATCTTCACCTAGTTCTTGCAATGCCAAATCAAATCCTTCTTTAGCACCTTCAGCGGTTGGGACATTAACAATAAAATGTTCTATTCCGTGATCGTTTTTATTGAGTGCAGCAAATAAAGTTGAGTAATAAAGATAGCTTATATATTTTTTAATATTCTTACCCTGATCTGGTAGCTCATTAAATCTAATTAAAAAAGCTCCTAATCCTATCGCTAGACTTAAATAATATTTGCAATTATGGTGCTTTGCCACAGCCAATTTTAATCGTATATTCTCTACAAAATCTGCTAATAATATTTCTTTTCCGGCTATGTCGTTAAAAAACATATTTGAAATATTTGTGAAATCATCGGGAAATGAGTTTTGCTTTAAATAATCCCAGGAAAAATACCGATGAATCAAATTAACTTTTTGAAAATCAAATCCTGCCGTATTTAATAGCAGAACCTCATTTTTGCCGTCTGTTAATTCATAATTTGATCCCAAAATATAACGGATTGTTTTTGTTATAATCACATTTGTTAAAATGCTAACGAGTGGAGAGATATAAAATTGTGAGCGCTCAAAGTCTGCATAATCATTAAATCCAAATTTTTTCGGCTCTTTTTTAATTTCATCTAACAGTGTCTTTGTTGTCTCTCTAGGTAATTTACATAGAGGAACATAGATATTTTCCGAAACTTCATTGGGTGAAAGATTTGCAAAAAGCTTCACTAATGCTACGTATTGATCTTTACTAAGATTAGAGCCCAAAAAAATTTGTCCAGATTTTCTTAATCGCTCTAAATCTTGTGCGGAAATCGTAAATTCTGTGTTACCAAAATTTTTTTCGGTATCGGTGTCTTTAAAATCTGAATTTTTTAAAGATAGAGTTTCTTGGTTAGCGGTTGCCGTGCGTAATAAATAATGCACAGGTTTATGGTCTGCTGGCAACATACAAGGAGCCCAACCGTCTCGATCAGTTTTATTGAATATATCAGCATTGAGTATTGCTGTAATTACGTGCGTGTTGGATGCAGAGGGGGGCGGGATGGCGACAGAATCTTGTCTCAAATCAACCTTTGGCATAAAAAGTCCTCGTAATACATAAAGATGGTTAAAGTTTAAAGTACAGGTTACAAAGAATCACGCAGTTAATATGAATAGTCAGCAAAGATTAATTTCTGAGAAGAAATAAAGTTAAGATGATGTTACACAGCTAAGGATAATATGCGAGTGTAAATTTTTTGAAGTTGAAGAAGTTCTGCAATACGAGCGCTACCTAGACTAAGAAGAAATTAATATTTAGCTAAGATGTGTTTAGTAAACTAGCGTGACTAATTTAACACGAGAGAAGCTTGTATGGTAATGCCAGAACAAAATACTGCGGATGAAATCTCTAAACTGCGAGCAGAGCAGCACAAAGCCTTTCTACAAAAAAAAGAAAAAGCGATTCTTCCTACTCTAGAGAATATTGTAAAGACTCTAGAAAAACTACAATCAATTACGTTTCTTTTATTTAACGACGACCAGCAGTTTAATGCTGAGTTAAATCAAGGTGGAATCATACAGCCATTATGCGATGTTATTCAGACATTGAGAATCAATAAAAAAGAATATCTAGAATTAATTGAAAAATTAAAGATCGAATTTAGAGGAACGCTGTATACTTTGCCTTCTGAAATGCGGGATTTTGGAATTTTTATTGAGAATAAGAGCGCGCTTGTTGATACATTTATAAATAATATCAGTGAGAATTATAGCATTTTATTTGTAAAATATAGTGAAATTTGTATAGAGCTTGGTATCCTCAAAAGATCCTGTGAATTTATTAAAACTTATATTAAAGAAGCTTTTTTTCCCAAAATAATAAATCCCGTAGAAGAAAATATTCCTGAATTAACCTGTTCTGAATCACCAACGCAAGTAACACAATCAAGCACAAACGATTCAGGTCTTTTCTCGGTGATTCCAAATGAAATTCTACATCGCATAATTTCACATCTTCCTTCCGAATATCTTTGGATACTAGCCGGAACAAATCAACGTTTTCGAAAAATTATTTGCGATATTGGGTTTTTACAAAAAAGATTTCAAAGTCATTTCCCATATCGGTTGGCTGCATTAGCTGCAGAAACCGGCGAAAAGAATTGGTTAATCGAACTTACAGAAGCCGCGCAGGCGGCCAATAAAGTTCTTCGTTCGGATAAATATGAAGAATTACCCGATAAAATTAAAGATTTATTTTTTGCTGCAAAAAATGGGGATCTTTATCATTTTTTACATGTAGAGCTGTATGACTTGATGCAAGAAAATCGTTATGGGCATACACCATTAATGTGGCTAAATCGAAATGGTCATCGCCATATATTGGATATGTTATTTAAATTAATATTGCAACTGCATGTTAAAATAAAGGAAGAGAATAGGTCGCACAATATAACAAAGCCAATCATGATAGCCGATATGCCTTTGTTGTTATGGGCTATAACATGTCAGCAGTCACTAGAAAACGTAATCGCTTATGACAAAAACCCTTATCAACGATGGGGGATAGAGTGTGAACTTTCACTGGAGGTAATCTCCCGGTTGCAACAAATAGAAGATGAAATTGCACTGACTTATGCGATTAAATTCAACCGTTCGGAAATTATTAATTATTTTTTGCAAAAAAATCTCGTTCCTCAAGAGGTGGACTTTAGATTAGCTGCGCAAAATGGCAATCTGGATTTACTGTTACAAATAAAAGATCATACACAAAAAATATCTTCATACGCGAGTGCTGCTGCATCGGGTGGTCACCTTAATGTTGTTAATAGGTTGCTTTCGCTGGAGGCGGTAGACATTTATCTCAAAGAGTATTTATGGGATTGTGTTCATGCAGCGGCTAGAGCAGGGCAAACGCATGTCCTCCAGGCGATCTTAGCGCATCCAAAATTCGATTGGTCTCCTAAATTTAATGAACGAAGTCATCGGGTCCAATCACCCTTGTACTCGGCAGTAGAAGGGGGGCATATTGGAACCGTAAAATTTTTGTTAGGTTTACAACATGATGTCAATGCGGGAGATATTAACGATACAACCCCTTTAAATGTTGCTTTGCAATATGGTCATTTCGAAATATTAGAATTATTACTATCCCATGGGGCTACAATTATTTCTACGGAGAGGAAACAAACTCAGCAATATTTTATTACGCCACTTCATATTGCGATTAACTTAAATCAGATTTGTGCGTTAAAAATCTTAATAAAAGATATTAAAGATATTAATGTTAAAGATCAGCGCGACTCTACGCCGCTACATTCTGCTGCTGCAAATGGTAGAGTTGAAATGGTAGAAATACTCACTTTAAATGGTGCTGATGTCAATATTCAAAATGCCGAGGGATTAACTCCGTTATCGTTAGCAGTAAAAAATGGCCACGTTGCTGTGGTAAAGAAATTATTGGAACACCCAAATATAAATCTTAATTTACTTTGCTCTAAAAAATTGAGTGCGCTGCATTATGCTCACGACACTGAAATTACAAGCAGCTTATTGACCCATCCTGAGATCCTAATTGATCAGAATGAATCTGGATACACTCCGTTACAGCTTGCAGCTTTTAGAGGATTTACGGAAATAGTCGCTTTGTTAATTCAGCGAGGAGCAAATGTAAATTCCTGTTCAGTAATCACTAAAAAGAGAACGCCGCTACATTTGGCAATCATTTCTGAAGCTCCGATAGAAAAGAGAATTAATATTATTAGACAATTAGTGGCTGCAAAAGCCGACGCTCAGCTGAAAGACGAATATGGATATTCATCTCTTGAAGCCATATTAAATCATGCGGACAATTATTGGAGTCACTTATCAGCAGAATTGAGTGCCATGTTGAAGCCAAATATGGAGCTTGAGCCTCTCTCTTTTGCGCAGTGTATTCATGATAAAAATTTAATAATGATGAAAAAAATTCTAGATTGCTCTAATGATTTCCCTTTAAAAAGTAAGGGCGCTTATGGACGATCGTTGCTCTATGCAGTGCATTACTCTACTCCTGAGATAGTGTGTGAGTTGTTATCGCGAAGTCCTAAGCTTCCCGGTTTAAAATCGTCTTCAAAATTGTTTCTTTCAATTATCGAAAATTCAGAATTCAGTCCATTAAAAAAAGCAATATTAGTTTATTTAATTAATAGAAAATTGAGTAAGAGGGAATATGAAACCAGTTTGACATTTTGTGGATATACGCTTTTTACGTCTTTTCGATTTTCAAGGACTGAAAAGTTGTCTGCGGCAGAAGCCTTGCGCGCAGTTATTTTTAATCATGAAGAAGAATCAGTGCTGCAAGGTCATGTGGGAGCGTTAAATAGTGGGAGATTGAGTATGGTTTATCGGATGTATTTAAAAGAAAAAGCGGAGCAACAAAAGGCTTTAGAGATGAGAATGTAATCTGGGGAGACATTATATTTTGGATGGATTGGCGATCACAGATGAATTACAAAGCTAACGATAATATACGCGTGTAAATTTTTTGAAGTTGAAGAAGTTCTGCAATATTCGTGCATTCATTTATTTTATGAATGGTTTTATTTACCGGGCCAAGCTCAATCACTTGTGCACCTAGCGGCGCAAAAAATCGGCCATCGGAGGTGCCTCCCAAAGTATTTAAATCAGGAGTGAAGCCCATTACTTCGTGTATTGCTTGCTTAACCATGTCGCTTAATTGACACGCACCACTAAAATAAGGATGTGATGAGACATTAAATTGAATTTTATATTTTAGCTGATGTTCATCTAAAATTTGTTTTACCTTATTTTGTAATTCTTCTGCCGTGCTAACGGGCGCAAAACGAAAATTAAATTTCGCAGTCAAAGTACCAGGAATAACATTGCCTGCAATGCCTGATTTAATATCATAAAATTGAAATGAGGTCGGGGAAAAAAATTCGTTGCCGTTATCCCATTGTGTTAATGCTAATTTATCGAATGCTTTAAAGCTGCGATGAATAGCATTATCGCCTTGTAATGGATAAGCGATATGCGCTTGTTTTCCAATAACGGTAATTTCGCCATGCATGGAACCGCGGCGCCCAATTTTAATGGCATCGCCGGTTTTTTCATTGCTGCTGCATTCACCGACAATAACATAAGTTGGAATAATATTTTCTGCGCGTAAATATTCGACGATTTTTACAGTGCCGTCGGTGGCGACACCTTCTTCATCGCTGGTAATAACTAGCCCCACCATCCCCGCATGATTAGGATTTTCCAATACAAAATTTTTAGCGCTTAAAACCATCGCAGCTAAACCTGATTTCATATCAGCCGCTCCGCGCCCATATAAAAAGCCGTCTTTTATAGTCGGTGTAAATGGATCGTGATCCCATTCATGAGTTGGACCCGGCGGCACGACATCGGTATGGCCCGCAAAAAATAGACTAGGTTTGCCAGTGCCATGCCAGGCAAATAAATTCTGCACGCCATTTGAAGGTAAAGATTTAAATTGAAATCCCGCGGCTTGTAATTCTTGCATAATTAATTCTTGGCAGCCCATATCAAGTGGTGTGATAGAGGCTTTAGAAATTAATTGTTTGGTAAATTCGATAACATCGGTCATTCGCGTAGCTCAGTTAATCGCAATAATTCATTTAATGGAACTTTTTCCCGTGTGCGCTGGTCGACTTCTTTTACAATAATCGCAGCATAACGGCTATAACTGCCATCGGGTGAAGGTAAATTACCAGGAATCACAACGGAACCTGCAGGAACACGACCATAATAAGTTTTTTTGGTATGACGATGATAAATCGGCGTACTTTGTCCGATAAAAACGCCCATTGAAATCACCGAGCCTTCTTCTACGATTACACCTTCTACGATTTCTGAACGTGCGCCGATAAAACAATTATCTTCGATAATTGTAGGATTCGCTTGTAGGGGTTCGAGCACGCCACCAATTCCAACTCCACCTGAAATATGTACGTTCTTGCCGATTTGTGCGCAGGAGCCGACGGTGGCCCAAGTATCGATCATCACTCCAGAATCCACATAAGCGCCAATATTAATGAAGCTCGGCATAATTACCGTATTGTGCGCTAAATACGCGCCTTTACGCACGGTTGCGGGTGGGACTATACGCACCCCAGCTTGTTTAAAATCGTGTTCAGACCAATTGGGAAATTTTGCGGGAACTTTGTCGTAGTAACGCGTATAGCCGTCATCGCTAATAAAATTATTGTTTACTCGAAAACTCAATAAAACGGCTTTTTTGGCCCATTCGTTGACAATCCACTTAGAATTAATTTTCTCTGCAATGCGTAACTCGCCTTTATCGATCAGATCAATTGTGGCATTAATCGCATTGCGTATATTGACTGGTACATTTTCCGGAGATAAATTATTGCGTTCTTCGAAAGTCATTTCGATAATTTGCTTCAAGTCCTGCATATTTTACCCTTTGTGATCTAGTTTTGAGTAAGTATAGGGGAGTTGGGATTATTTGAATAGCCACATGAAGAATTGACGTGTTGATCAGAGACAAGTAATATCCTCCTTCCAGTCTTTTACCTCGGGGTATAGCGCAGTCTGGTAGCGCGCCTGCTTTGGGAGCAGGATGTCGGGGGTTCGAATCCCTCTACCCCGACCAGAATTGATAATAAAAATATATGAGCGCCTGTAGCTCATTCGGATAGAGCATCAGCCTTCTAAGCTGAGGGTAACAGGTTCGAATCCTGTCAGGCGCGCCAGTTACAGAAATTTGCGTACTATCATCAGACTTGCTTTGTGGCAGCGATGTAGTTAGGATTTGGAATTCTAAAAAATGGTGGATGTAGTGGTAGCCTGGATCGCAGATCCAGGAGAAACAAATGATGCCCCCGGATCTTGATCCGGGTTACTCACATGGTAGGTGCATTGGACCAAATAAAAGATATGGTGGACGTAGCTCAGTTGGTAGAGCCCCGGATTGTGATTCCGGCTGTCGCGGGTTCAAATCCCGTCGTTCACCCCACTGTTTAAAACGTGGAGTCTGAATCAAAGATCAGAAGAAATAAATGATGCTCCCGGATCTTTTCCGGGCTACTTACTTTGCAGTATCGAACGCCTGCCAGGAAGGCAGGCCGGGTGCGTATCCAAGAATGCATTAGCAAGACCAGGATGGTCGAAGATAACTAAAAGACGTGGGTCGTTAGCTCAGTTGGTAGAGCAGCTGACTCTTAATCAGCGGGTCGCAGGTTCGAGACCTGCACGACCCATTCAATAAAACTGGCGTTTCCCAGTCGATTATAATTAACTTAAATCAAGTTATTTTTTTTTGGGTTCCTCTAGGGGTTTCTGAGCAGTTCGTGCTAGCAGTAAAGATTATATTTAATTCAAATTTTTAAAATTTCTATCAGCTTAGTTCTAGAGCCAACAAGAATTTTTCCCTGTTGACTATCATTTAAATCGATTTATTCAAATTACTCCTGCATTTTGTTAATTCCTTATAAAGAGAAATCCTAACACTTATTCATTAAAACAATTTAAAGAAAATAAAATTAAAATCACATATAGGATAGGGAAGGGGCGGATTTAGATCTTGTTAATTCTCTCGCGAATGGGGGAGGCTATGATTGTAAAGAAGTGGCATCTCCAGGATGTTGATTCTTGTTTGAAGTTGTATGAAAAAGCTTGCGGAAAACAATTGACGTGCTGCTGAACTGATTACATTTCAATATGCTAAAAACCTTTTGAGCCAATTCGAAATAAAGCGCAGTGCTGAAAGGATGGTGGAAATTTATTAGAGTAACAACATTTTTTATCTATGATGCTCAGATGCATTATTTCAATATTCATTCTCAATCTTTATTTAAATATTTAAATTTATCTTTTTTATTTAATCTAATCTGAGGCTGCGGAATTAATGTCCGACCAGTATGTTTTTACTCGTCCTTTATCTTGATTAATTTTTTCAGTCATTAGACCGCTTGATCTATTTTAATACCACTAATTATTAATATAAATTTTACATGAAAAAAAGCTTATGAATTTTAAGCTACCAATTATTTTGAGTTAATGTTCAAATATTTCTGTTTCGAATGACAAATTAAAAATGATGTGGGATCAAATCGTATGTGTGAAATAATTTTTTTAGAGGGCATATCTGATTAAGGACCAATCATTTTTTCAATCAAACTTTAGGAACATTATATGAAAATAAGCACTATTTCTTCTTTCGATCATAAAAGTGGAACTTCTATAGAGGTACCTTTTTTGGGTGGCGCAAAGTATGCGGTTTTAGTTCCCGGTGCTTGCTGCACCACTTGTTCATTTGCTTGTTGCTGCACATGTGCTGCAATCGCGCAGTAAAATACACGTTTGTGATGAGTCTTGTAAAAATTGAATATTTAAAGGAAAAGTAAATGTACCAGTCAGGTAAAGAATTAAATTCTACGCTTATAAGCAATGCTATTTACAATAATGGATACTCGCCTATACTGCCTGGGATGCAATCTGTGGGCTTTCGCACGAATCAAATGTTGTATAGAGAGAATTTTACGCTGCATTCTGTTGCCGATCATTTTTTCATAAATTCAATGCATACACGAAATGATTCACAAAGTGTGTATTCAATTGTGAATTATCTGAATGATAGCGGGGTAGTCATGGTATCAATGAACGGAAATAATGATATTTCTTCAGAAGCAATTGGGCTCTCTCAGGGAGCCCCTATTGATTTAGAGTTAGGAAATGCAATAGTAAAGCGTCGTAGTATACGTTATTTCACAGGAGATTTAATTTCATTTGATTATTTATCTACAATTTTGCGTGCAGCAAATGGAATATCATCGAAAGGGCTTGTTCCGCTATCTAGTGGTGGAGAAGCTGAATTTTCCTTCCGAACGCATTCGAGTGCAGGTGCTTTATATCCAGTTGATTTATATCTTGCTGTGATTAATGTAGGTGGATTAAATCCAGGAATTTATCGCTTTTGTCCCAAACAGGATGTGTTAATTAAAATTACGGAAGAAACTAGTTCCAAAAAATTATTTCATGCTACTGCTTCTTCTGAAAACTCTGTTTCACTATTTAACGCCAATGTGATTATGCTTTTTGTTATGACCCCTTGGAAATCTATGCGGAAATATGGGCCACGAGGATTGCGGTTTGCTTTCCATGAATCAGGTGCAATTGCACAAAACATTCATCTTAGTTGTGTTGCTTTGGGTTTAGGAAGTATGGATTATGCCAGCTTTTATGAAGATGAAGTGAATGAATTGCTAGAACTAGACGGAATTTCACAATCTTTTACACATGCTGTAGTAATTGGTTGTCATGGTTAACTCATACTTAAAATAAGGAATAATGATGATACAGCCAAATCACGTTTGCCTAAAAATCAAACCCCATTTTTCTGTTGTGGCGCATGGTCCCAATACAGTTGAATTGCGTTCAGGTGTTTGGAATCCAATAAGTCATACTTTATCGGATGACGAAAATAAAAATTATTTATTAAAATTAGTGACAGCAATGGATGGCACTAGTTCTGTTGGAGAAATTTCCGATAAGTTAAATATTTCAATAGCAGAAATTGAATCATTAGTCGATCATTTACAACAGATAGGTGCTATTCAGAATTCTCCATCTACTGCGATTGATTCATACTTAGAGCAAGTAATGCCTGTTCTTTCTGTTTCAAATGTTACTTCAGAAGTGATTACACCACGACGCCCAATTTTATTAATGGGTTGTAATGATTTGATAGATTCTACATTACCGTTACTTCAAAAAACCTTGGGACATGAATTTATAAAAGTTCTTAATCACGATGATTCAAGAATTAAATTCTTGAAAGAAGAAAATAATGATTACTTACATAACGGCTTGGATCTTGAGAAGATACTGCCTTTTTTTGAAGAGTGGAAAGAGTATTTTATTGTTTTCCTTCAAAAAAACATTGATCCTCCTTTATGTATTAAATTAAACAGAATTTTGTATAGTCTCAAAACTCCATGGATACATGCAGCCATTGATGGACCTTTTTTATTTGTAGGCCCAACATTTTCTCATTCTATTGCATGTTATGAATGCTTCGAGACTCGGATTAGCATGAACGTTAAAGATAACGGATGCTACCAAAAATATAAAAATGCCCTAATAAACCATCAAGTTCATAATCACTCTGAATTACCAATAACCCCTATTTTAGTAAATTTGTTGGCTTCACATGTAGCCATGGAAATTACCAATTTTTCAATTTCATCGACTTCGTTTACTCAGGGTAAGGTACTTTCTATTTACCTGCCAACTATGGAGATAAATTTTAATGAATTTTTACGATTTCCAAATTGTAAGACTTGTGGCTCGCATAATTTACGAAATGGGAAAACATTATATTTTGATATTAATCAATTGTTAGGTGAATAAATATGAAAATATTTAATCAGGGTTTTTATAATGGAATCAAAAGAGATACTCATAAAATAATGCAACAGCTATTAAATCCAATGTGTGGGCTAGTTCAAGAGATAGGTTTTATCCATCGGGGTTCTGATGATCCAAGACTTTGTATTGCAGGTGCTGATCTTTCTGGAGTTCATGTACTGCAAAACAAAGCAGCACCAAAAAGAGGCAGCTATCATATTGGTGGTGGAGGGATTTATCAAGACGAAGCGCTTATTAAATCACTGGGTGAGTCTATAGAACGTTATTCTCAGCTCATTCCTTATTTTGATGGGGTGAATATAAAAACTTTTAAGAGTTATCAAGAGATGATCTCAGAAGGGAATACAGTTTTGCCTCCTTCTTATTTGCAATTTTATTCAAAGCAACAATTAAGTAGACCAAATTTTCCATTCCAAAAATTCGAAGAAAAAAGTCCTATGAATTGGATTAGACTTACTTCTTTGCTTGAGGAAAAGAAAATTTATATACCGATGCAATTATTATTTGTCGGGTATCAAGTTAATAAAGCAGCGGGTGAGCCGTGGCTGAATAGTGCAGTAACTACCGGAACGGCTACACACGTAACGAGGTTCAAAGCGCTGAAAAGCGCCATATTAGAACTTATTCAATTAGATGCGGCTATGGGGCATTGGTATACTGAGGTTGCATCTTATGAAATTATTTTAGATCAAAGAACCTCAGTATTTGAAAATTTATTAAGAAAAATCATCCCAGCTAATAAAACTTTGCCGCGCTTTTTCCTACTTAAAAATGCAGATTTAAAAGGTTTTGTAATATCATGTTTGTTTGAAAATTATAATATACCGAAATACGCTGTTGGCTTGGGTGCCGATACTGATTTAATTAGTGCGCTGTACAAAGCTTTTCTAGAGGCGGTAGGAGTATTACAGCTTGCAAAAGTTGTGTTGATTAATGATAAATTCAATTATGCACAACAAACTAAAGTAACCCCTGATGCCATTTTTGATTTGGATAGCAATGTAGCCCTTTATGCACACGGCGATTATGCAAACCGCATCCGAAATAGGTTTATTGACTCAAAAGCTATTTTCGCGAGTGAATTGGATAAAGATTTAACGGGCAATGATCAAGAACAATTAAAGGAATTAATTTCTGAATTTATTAAAACGAAAAAAGATCTTTATTACATTGACTTAACACCCCCGGAGATTATGCCCTTAAATTTACATGTAATGCGTGTTTGGTCGCCGCAATTATTGAGTTTAGCTTTACCTAGTGCTGTCCCAAGCGCTCATCCAAGATTCCTTGATTATGGAAGTGTAATTCATGAAGATCCTCACCCTTATCCCTGATGCCCGTTCTTACGGAGTTATGACCTTGATGATGTTAGGAGCATCATGCTTTCTTTTGCCGGCTCGAATTTGTTTAGGTTTATGTGGTGGAAATTTTAATTATTTTCTTCAAATAAACGCCGCAATCAAATTTTTAATTGCTATGTGGGGGTGCTTTATCATTCCAGTATCATCGCTTTTTTCTGATAGTTTATCTATGGAAGTAACTCCTATTATAATAGGTTCTTTATTGGGATTTTGTATGATAATCGTTGAGGCAAAACTAAATCGATTTTATGGCAGGAATCAAAAGCGTAATCAATCTCAGAATCTATATGTGGACAATTATGAAGTCAAGAAAGTTCAAACAGTATTATCACTTACAAGTAAGAAATGGGACAGAAAAAATATTGACATGAATCGAACAAAAAGTATAACCCATAATTCTGTATATTTTTACAGTAACTTAATATCAATATTAAGTATGGCAATTTCAGAAGAAATTATATTTCGGGGATATTTTATAAGTTTTGCCAAAACATTTCCTCTATTTTTTTGTTATTTTTTTATAGTTATTTCGGTTTACATTTTTGGTACATCGCATATTGTTATGGGCAAGCATCAAGCTTTTCTTAAGGGTATTTATGGAGCTTTATTTGTATTCCTGACCTATATTTTTGAAAGTATTTCAGCTGCAATAATTGCTCATATAATACTGAATGCGGTTGCTTGGAAAAGTAGCAGTTCTGATATAACTGATCGATTGTCAGTATATTTACCAAAATAAGTGTTAGTAGTATGTTTTTAAAATTACTCATTTCATTAATTGTGTTGATATTCTTTTATAAATATGTGAGATCAATGCTAATAAAAATTTCTAACATGGTTGCGAGCCGAACTTTATTCAAGCGGAATTATCCTTTACTAAAAGTGACTAGCGTTATTGAACTTATCTTCTTTATTTTTACTCAGTTTTTTTTTGCTTTAATTTTGTTGAGGGCGACGGATACTTCGTTTGAGGGTTTAGGGATACTTTCTATAAAGCCTATTTATTTATTGTATGGAATCCTTTTAGGTATTGGGGTGAGTGGAGTGTCTGCATTTCTTTCTCAGCAGATCATTTTTATGTTGGAAAATAATAAGATTAGCTTACATAGTAGTTCAACCTTTTCTTTGAGGAGTAGGATGAAACAACATCATGCCGCTAAAGACCTACTACCCATTTATTTTTGGAACATTCTTTTACTGATTCAGTTTTCATCTGAAGAGTTCATTTTTCGAGGAGCTTTTTTCCATCTTTTTTTGAATAATGGACCAATAGTTGCTATTGTGTTTTCTACTTTTCTTTTTGCTGTTTCGGAAATATTTTTTATTCCACCAAATATTACTACTTTATTTCCAATGGTTGGTACCATCGTGATGGGCTTGACCCATGCATACTTATTTAGTCAAGTTCCAGATATATTCCCATTAATAGTTTCACATTTAGTTTATTTTATTTTTATTATTTTATAAGGAGGATATTTTGAAATTAGAAGTGATATCATTACCCGAGGCTTTGATGCAAAAGAATCAGATCATGATTATTTTAATGAAAAAGGAAAACATATCATGCCCAGCATAATCCAATGCAATTACGTAACCAAACGTTACGAAAAAAATACCGCTATTCAAGACCTTTCTTTTCACATCAATTCCGGGGAAAAAGTCATGCTGTTAGGCGCGAACGGCGCTGGTAAAACAACAACATTACGTTTACTCATGGGACTGGCTACTCCTAATGAAGGAGTGATAATGCTCAATCAACTAAATCCGACAAATCCAGCAGCGCGCAAAAATGTAGGAATTACCCCGCAAGAATCGGATTTTTCAGATGAGCTTACTGTAATTGAAACAATTGAATTTGTACGCTATCACTATAATAATACATTTACAATAAATGAGCTGATTGAATTTTTTTTATTAGAAAAATTTAAAAAACAAAGAACTGTTCAACTATCGTTAGGACAAAAACGACGCTTGGCTTTAGCCTTGGCTTTTGTAAATAAACCAGAAATTATTTTTTTAGATGAGCCTACAGTTGGTTTGGATGTCGAGAGTCGTTTACAAATATGGTCTTTTATCAATAATTATATTAAAAATGAAAAAATAACATTATTATTAACAACACATAATTTAGAAGAAGCAGATGTTCTAGTTGATCGAATTATATATTTACATAGTGGTAGAATAAAATCAGATTGTAGTAAAGAAGAATTTAAATCACATTTAAGTAAAGTAAAAGTAGTTTTTTATTGCGATAGCATTTTCAACTCTGAACAATTTTCTGCAATAACTGATTTAATTGAGCGTGACAAAAATCAAGTTATTATTCATTGTAGGGATTCGGATCTCGTTTTGCGAAAATTGGTTGGATTGAATATTCCATTCTATCAATTACAAATTGATCGACCCCAGTTGGAAGATGCTTATTTACACTGGCAAAAAAAGGAAACTGTATCATGCTAATCAAACAATATATCAAAATGTATAGTCTGGAATTTTTAAGAAATAAATCAGCAGTATTTTTTACAATTATGTTTCCGTCGATATTGCTTCTGTTATTTTCTCGGAGTCTTCCCTCTGCACCAGAAGCGCGATGGTTTATGTTGGCCTCAGTGATTAATTATGGTGTGCAATCGGCAATGTTTCAAACGATGGGTATGGGCATTGCGTTCAGTAGACAGAAAAAATGGATAGACTATTTAACTTTTTTACCCGTTTCTAATGCTTACACTATTTGGGGTCGAGTGTTATCAATGCTGATTGTTGCTTTTGTCAGTATAATTTTTGTGGTTCTTGTCGGTATGTTCTCTCTTTCTATCCAATTTACTTTTTCTGCTGTGGGTATCATGCTCTTCGTTGGTTTATTAGGTGGAATACCGATGGGGTTATTGGCATCATATCTTGGAAATATGATTAATGCACATACTGCACGAAGTGCTTTTGTTATAATAAATTTATTACTATTCTTCGCCGCATTTTCTTTACCTGATAAAGGTTGGCTTGCCATCTTTAAAACGTTTATTCCTAGTTATCAATGGTTATCAATTTCGTATGGATGGGCTATCGAACATGCAATTAATTATTTTTGCTTGTTTGGATTCATAGGATATACGATGACTTTTTATTTCTTAGCAAGCTATGGAAATAAAAAAAGCACTTAATTGTAAGACTCAATAGATACAAATAAAGGAGCAGCTCATGATTTTTGACCATTGGCGAGCGAATCGTGGTGAAAGCACGTCGTATTCCTGATTATTTGAGAAATTAGATTTTTCTGCTAGCTAATCGTTACAAAAATTAAATTCCGTTAATAGAATTAGACAAAAATTAAAATGATATTCAGAGTTGAGAATTATTAGATTGCTTGATAAGTATGCGTTAGGTAAACTGCATTAAGTTTTTTTAGGGAAATTTTTGTGACGAAATCTTTAATATTTATTTTTTCTCTCTTTTTGGTTTTTAGCAGTGTGAATGCTAAGGCACAAGTATGGGTACCATCAGGGCATACCCAAATACCTATATGGCCAGCAGGAAAAATGCCAGATTCATTATCAGATGTAAAACCAGAATTTGTGGAAAATGGCACAATTTTCAATGTTTCTAAACCAACGATGACAATTTATTCACCGAAAGGAAGAAATACGAGTATTGCAATTGTTGTTTTTCCAGGTGGTGGTTTTAATGGTTTAGCAATGGGTATAGAAGGAACAGAAGTCTGTGGTTGGCTAGTGGCGCGAGGAATAACTTGTGTACTTCTTAAATATCGCGTGCCTGATTCAGGACCTGCGTGGCATAAGGATTGTCATTGTAATATTCATCCCAAAGCGCCTACTGCATTACAAGATGCACAAAGAACAATAGGTCTTTTACGATTAAATGCTTCGAAATGGGGTATTAATCCCAATAAAATTGGTGTGCTCGGATTTTCTGCGGGTGGATATATGGTCCCTCATCTCAGTACGCATTTTAAAAAACGTGCATATTCCCCAATTGATGCAGCAGACAGAGAAAGCTGTCGTCCCGATTTTGCAATTGCTCTTTACCCAGGCCACATGCAAAAGAAAGACAAACAGTTTGTATTAAACCCAGAGATACATTTCACAAAAGAAACGCCGCCAACATTTATAATTCAAGCTGAAAATGATCCAATGGACGATATAGATAATTCACTTTTATATTATATTGGACTTAAAAACGCGGGTGTTCTGGTCGAAATGCATTTGTATGCAGAGGGTGGCCATGCATTTGGATTACGACGCACCAAATTTCCTATAACAGAATGGCCTCAATTGGTAGAGACTTGGTTGAGGACGATTGGGATGTTGTAGAAAACGATGTTTAAAAATTTTTTTATAACAGGATATTTTTAAGCTCCGTTAACAGTAGTATAAGGTTTTCTTTCGCGCTCGAAATCCATTTCGATGTCGTTGATTTCAATGCTATCGATAAAATCATTAATTTTTAAAAATTCTAGGATCAAGGAGATTTTTTGCAAGGTCATATTTGAAAATAAATTCGAACCATTTATTCTTAAAAAACTGCAAGGCCAATTATTTTTAAAATAGGTTTGTAAATGATACCAAAATAAAAGAAAATTTTGCGTCAGCATAATTTTCTGTTGGGTCCCAGCGCACTCATCTTTTGTGCGTGTTTACGATAATGTTGTAATTCACTTATTTTCCTGGATCTTCGATCCAGGCTACTTTTGAGGTATCCCGGATCGGATCTTCGATCCAGACCACTTTTGAGGTAGCCCGGATCGGATCTTCGATCCAGACTACTTCTGAGGTAGCCCGGATCATTGATCCGGGTTTTTCTATTTTCCTGGATCTTCGATCCGATAATGTATTTGATCGCTTACTGAATATTATTGACGATTAGGTTAGGAGATGTTAGTAAATTAAAAGTAGCAACTTTTTTGAGACCATATAGGAAAAATGGATGACATCTCAAGCCCAAGAGCCTCTAATTTCCGCAGAAACTCGTCTTCCAGAATTAACCCTCAAAGCCTTTATTATCGCGATTATTTTGACCTTGATGTTGTCCGCAGCCAATGTGTATTTAGCCTTAAAAATTGGAACCACTATTTCTGCCTCTATTCCCGCCTCTATATTAGCTATTGGGATTCTACGTTTTTTTCAGCGATCAAACATATTGGAATGCAATCTTATTCAAACCGCTGCATCCGCAGGAGAAGGAGTTGCCTGTGCTGTTTCTTATATTTTACCCGCTATGATTATCCTGCATATATGGAAAGATTTTTCTTTTTTCGAATCAACTGTGGTCACTCTTTTAGGTGGTTTATTAGGCGTTTTATTTTCTATACCTCTTCGTCCTATTTTCTTAAATATGCCAGTTCTGAAATTTCCTGAAGGTATAGCGATCGGAAATGTTCTGATCGGTGCTACCAAGAAAGGAACCTATCTAAAAAATCTTGTACGCGGTGGAATAGTGGGTGGTTTAATTAGCTTGTCACAAACAGGTTTTAAAGTGTTAGCTGATAATATTCAATTTTGGCGCTATACCAAAAGCAGTATATTTGGTGTTGGTTTCGGTTTAAGTCCAGCGATGTTAGCGGCAGGGTTCATTATTGGTATACAAGTTGGTATTCCTTTTTTAGTAGGAGTTATTATTGGGTGGGTTATTATATTGCCGTTATTAGCTCATTACGTTGGATTTAATTCTCACTTGCCAGCCTACAGCTCTGCCATGAATTTGTGGTCAAGTCACTTGAGATTTGTCGGGGTGGGCAATATATTAGTCGCAGGAATCTGGACTTTAATCACTTTAATAAAGCCGGTTTATGAAGGATTATACGATTCCTTCAAAGCAATCTTTAAATCCATCGATGAAGAAAATAATAAAAACTTTCATATCCCACGTACAGAGAAAGATCTTTCTATTTTCTGGGTATTAATTTTAACAATTTTCTTCGGCGTGTTGATTTATATTTTTCTCGGCAATGCACTACGCGAAACGGGACTGACTACTCATATCGGTTATTTCTTAATAGTAACTACGTGCACTGTGCTTTATATTTTAATTGTGGGATTTATGCTGGCTGTCATTTGTAGATATTTTTCTGGCCTGGTAGGTTCTACTAATAGTCCATTATCGGGTATTTTGATTTTAGCATTATTATTAATTGCACTAATTTACCAAGCCTTATTTTCTAATATTTCCAATCCTCATCTTCTCTATGCTATTGTTATTTTTGTATCTACTATTATGGTGACAATGGGTTCCATAACTAATGAGAATTTACAGGATCTCAAAGCAGGTCAGATGCTGGGAGCCACACCTTGGAAACAACAGTTTATGTTGGCAATAGGTGTTGTAGTTTCAAGCGTTATCATCGCTCCCGTCTTAAATTTATTGCTCAGTGCATATGGTATAGGCGGTGTATTCCCCCGTGCAGGTATGAATGAAGCCCAGATGTTGTCTGCACCTCAAGCGGTATTAATGGGCGCAATAGTAAATGGAGTTTTCACACACAAGCTCAATTGGAATATGATTTTTTTAGGTTGTGTGGTGGCTGTAATAATAATTATTATTGATGAACTGCTACTCAAAAGAAAAAATCTCCGCCTACCCCCACTAGCAGTGGGGATGGGTGTTTATTTACCGCCAGAAATAACCACTCCCATTGTCGCTGGCTGTCTGTTGAATTTTATTATTAAACAAAGACTGAAAAAGCAGCAAGCGGATCCTCAAATCGCTTTTCAGCGAGGTATTTTATTGGCGTGTGGTATGGTGGCTGGCAGTTCATTAATGGGCGTAATTTTAGCGATTCCATTTGTAATCTTAGGTAATTCTGATGCATTAATGTTGGTTGGTTCACATTTTACTTTTTACGCCGGTATTCTAGGATTTATCGTGTTTTTAGCTTTATGTTTGTGGTTTTATCGAGTTTGCTTAACTGAAAAAAAAGACGATAAATGATTGTGGCGTCATTCCTGATAATCTTCACACAAGAATTAAATTGCGATACAGCGTGTGACTAGCGCCTTCATAAATACAACAATTTGGAAATACATTGATATACATTACATTATCTTATAAAATTCCAGCAGGATTATTTTTCAAGGAATAAATATGTTAGTACAAATAGCTATTGTTGTGTTTATCATCGCCGCTATTTTCGGTTTAATTATTCTTACTGCAATTCTGAGAAATAAAGAAACGCCAAAGCCGGCGGTTTTGATTCATGGACCTCTAGCTGCCGTAGGTTTAGTCCTCTTGATTGTTGATGTTGTGAAAGGACACACAGAAGCGTTGTTAGTCGCCAGTTTAATCATATTTATTTTAGCTGCTGTAGGTGGATTTACGTTACTTGCATTTGATACATTGAAGAAACGTATTCCGAAACCTTTAGCTATACTTCATCCGCTTATAGCTATCTGTGCTCTTGTTATTTTAATTATTTACGCAGTTAAATAGATTCTCATAGCTGAGTCTCTATGACATACAGTTTTTGAAACCAATTAAGCAAAAGTCGCAAATCATTTTTTGGGCTAGCAGTTTTAAATGAATAATAATTTTCATGCCAAATCTTTTCTTAAAAAATAAAAGACTGAGTCTTTATCAAAGCCCCTACGTTCAAATTCAACATAAAATCCCAGTTTTTTATAAAAATCCAACGCTTCCCAATCAAATGTATTAACCGCAATAAAATTACATTTACTATCTTTTGCCAATGTTTCTGCTTTTTGCATCAATTGAGTACCGTAACCTTTACCGCGCAATTTTTCAGTCACCCATAATTGACTAACATATAAGCCACCATACATATTATCACCCCCACATCCACCAACAATTTTTCCATTTTCGTCACGGATATAAAATGCAAAAAAATCGAGTTGTTTCATCCCTTTCTTTTTTTTAGCTTGTTCCATGATGCCATCATTTAATATTTGGATATCTTCGGATTTTGGATTTGCGTCGTAGCTTATTTGGTACTTCATTTGATTGCCTTTAAATTTACTGTTTGCTTATATTTAGTAAACACTTTTCAATGCACAAAATAATTGTAATTAGGGTCTAATCAGAGTAGTTTGGCCATCTCTTGCAATATGTCTGTATGCTTTGCTATATATTCCAAATCAATCCAGTTATCTAGGTTGCCTGGAAACGGAGTGAATCCTATAGAACGATGAGAGTCAATAGCGCTCTCATTAGTTATTCGAGTGTGGAAAAATAATCTTTTCGTGGTGGGAAGTAATTTAAAAATCGTACTCATAAGCAATTTTTCTAAATTACAATTGTTTCTGATTGGCATTACACCATCATAGAGAGCTATTTTAAAATTGCCATAAGGAAATTCTGGAGTAGCGATAAACTGGATCATTCCGATAAGTGCTTCGGTTTGCTTATCTTTAGCTGTTACAAAAAAATGAATATCATTAGCCCCTGAATACTTTCCCCAGTCTGTCGAGATCAAAAATTCTTTTAAATTTATTTTCATTTTCTCTTCGACAAGATTCCAATCAACGTTTTCTAATCCGTCCTTGAAAAGCGACTCTAGTGGTTTTAAAAACAATTCATTAGGCACGGCCTCGGGATGTTTGCGAGCAAATTGAATTTCAATTTGCGAATAAGATTGAACAAGTAGATCGCTTAAACTTGTAATTTTTTCTGAAAGTCGTGATGAGTGAGGGTTGATTTTCTCCCACTCAATTAGAATGGGTGCGTCAAATCCATTGTTAGCTGAAAAATGTCCAGAAACTGTGGATGCACTAATTTTTTCTATGTATGCTAGCCACTCAAGCGAATTTAGTTCTGCTTTATTTAGATCATTCAAGCTTATTCTCATTATTCAATTAATTAGCTGGCACTCATATTAATCCGCCTAGTGGGTCAAATTATTCAGGTGATGTATACCTAAAATATGAATGCTTGCGTTGACGATTATAAAGCAATTCAATCTAATTAAAAAAGTTTTTTTGCTTTATGAACGAACGTAAAAAAACGTTCCATTGCTGCATTGTTGCCTACTAATATAGAGTCAGCTCAAGACTAACTGCAATGCATCACATCAAAAAACTTTTCCAGAGTAACTACTTTCTCTATGCGATCGTAAAATATGCTCTGTAATGAATTATTTTTTCAGGAGTACTACTGACATGTACTACTGCGTAATTCCAGGTTGGAACACTAGGAGACGTTTTATACCATAATGGAGAAATATAGGCATGTGGTCCATGAAATATAAGAAGAGTGGGATTCCTGATTTGTTCTCATATCTAACCATATTAGAGGGGGTATCAATTTGTCCTCCTTGTTATGGGGAAGAATGAGCACAAAGTAATCAAACGGGTCCGTTCATTAAATAAAATTAATTAATTTATAAATAATATTAAAATTTCTATTTACTTTATTTAAAATAATTTTATAATTCATTCATCTATCCATAAATAAGGAATTGACTATGCAAGCTAATACCACAGCCGAGGAATCACAAGAACGCATTATCACTATGGATAAAGGGAGCCGTTTTACAGCGCCTGCGGATTGGAAAATGAAGAAGTTTGATAATCATTTACAAATGATGATTCCAGAGGAGGAGTTTTCAATTTATTTTATAGAGCTGGCCAATCCAGTCGATATCCAAAAAGCCGTTAAAAAGGCTTGGAAAAGTATTCAGCCTGTTTTTAATTTAGCGCCACTAAAAGAAATTTTTCCAATTGCCACAGATGATTGGGAGAAAGCTTATTTTGCTATTTATAGCGATACAAACGAACCTGATATTATTATGGCTATGGCGCGAATTTATGCGGGATATGCTTATATTTGTTTAGTGCAGGCCAAATCTGCCACCTATGCTAGCCGTAGCTCTGAATTAATGCTGATGTATGAAAGTTGGAAACCACGCGGATTTACTAGCGCGCAGCTAAATCAACGTTCAGCTAAAAACTGGAATGAGTGTGATGTTCAAGAATTTGAAAAATTTATTGCGCAAGGAATGCGAGAATTTCAGGTTCCTGGTTTAACGATTGCGATCATTCATCAGGATGGGAAAATACCATATAAAAAAGCTTTTGGCGTAAAAAAATGGGGCGAGCACGATCCCGTTACGCTGGATACTCCATTTATGATTGGCTCAATAACTAAAGCATTAACGACTTTTTTAATGGCGAAATTAATTGATGCTGGAAAAATAACTTGGGATACACCGCTTACGCATTTGCTGAAAGATTTTAGTCTTGCAGATCCCGCTCTCACGCAAAGATTACGTATACGCGATACGGTAAGCGCGTCTACCGGTTTACCGCCTCGCGATATTAGTTGGATATTGAAATTTAATAATGTCAAACCCGAAGATCGCTTAGCAGAAATGAAATCATTATCTGCGACTACTGAATTTGGAAAAAAATTTCAATATTCAAATGAGCTTGTCATGACAGGTGGTTATGCAGCTGCATGTGCATACCTTTCGGAAGGAAATTTAGAAACTGCTTATGCTGCTGCAATGCAAGAATTTGTTTTTGAACCCTTGCAAATGAAAAACACGATTTTAAAAGTAGAAGATGCATTAAAGCGCGGTGCCGCTTTACCCCATGCCAGAGAGTTTAATGGGAATCTCTGCGCGATCCCGTTAGAATTAGAAGGCGCTGTATATAGTGTCGCACCGGCCGGTGCTGTTTGGTCAACGGTAGAAGATTTAACGCATTATCTGCTGGCTGAAATGAATAATGGCATATTAGAGGAACGGCGAGTCATCAATGAAAATACTTTATTGGAAAGACGTAAACCTGGAATAAGAATGAGTGATACCGCATATTATGGTCTTGGACTGGTTAATTACGAAGTACAGGGATTAAACTTCGTAGGACATGGAGGTGGTACGTTAGGTTTTTCTTCACATCTCTTTTTTATTCCAGAAAAAGGTATTGGGATGGTCATTTTATCGAATGCTTATGCAGCGCACCCATTTTTGCAAGCCATACAGCAAAAATTTTTAGAGTTAACTTTTAATGCTAAAGTGCAAGCGCAAACTATACTGGAAAGTGCAATTCAAGAGCGCGCAGAAATAGTAAAAAAACAACAATCGACGATTTCACTGGAATTAAAAGATTTTTCTGAGAGAGATAAATTGTTGGGAGAATATTATAGTGATATCGTTGGAAATATGAAGCTCATTAAATCAAATGATCGATATGAATTAGAATTTGATAATTGGAAAACTGAGGTAGGCAGCGAAGAACATGCCGGTAAAAAGAATTTAGTCATTGTCAGCCCACCTTGGTGCGGTCTGTTTAAATTACAATTTAATACAGACCAAACTCAATTGAATTTAGATTTCTTCCATGAAAAATATAATTTTACACGTATTAAATGAGAAAATAATGGGAAAAATTATAACGCAGTGTCCTTCATGTGAAAGCATTAATTTACTTATTGCTAAAATTGAATGTACCGATTGCAATACTATTTTTGAAGGTAAATTTAAAATTCCGACGTTATTAAAATTACCGAGCGAGGACTTAAAATTTATTTTCGATTTTGTGAAATGTTCGGGTAGTTTAAAAGAGATGGCCGCAAAAGAGGGGGTTTCTTACCCTACGTTGCGAAATAAGCTCAACTTATTAATTGAGGCGCTCGAAGAGATAGAGGTAGAGAGAGAGGTTTCAAAATCCGATATTCTACAACTGCTGGAAGATGGAAAAATATCCGCTAAAGATGCAGCTAAAATGCTCTACAAATTGTGAGATCTATGATGTTTAAAGAAAAAGAAAGATTAATCAATATGCTGGATAAAAATAAAATATCTAAAGAAGATTACAAATTATTATCTAAAGCACTGAATTCTAAAGGCGTATATTTATGTCGTTTTTTCGCGATGCTGCTTAATCCATTCCAAAAAATTGCTGGTTTAAATGCATTGCTAATGGGGTTTTCTATTATTATCCTTATGAGTTTCATAGGGGTTACCGCAAAATTGTATTTCCCTGGAGTGATAAGTTGTTTAAATTCAGTCGTTATAAAAAACCCACAACATCAGCTTAACTTTATTTTTCTACTTTACGAGAATGTACTGTGTTGGTTTATTCTAAGCGTTTTATTTATAACCTCTGCTAAAATTTTGCAAAAGAAAGATACCAGGATGATCGATTTTTTTGGAACGGTGGCTCTGTCTAGATATCCCTTCTTAGTTTTGACGGTCTTTATTGCTTTTATACAAATTATCAATTCAGAATTAATGAATATCGATCTCTCAAAAGGTCTTCAAGTGCATATGTCGCCTATGATGATTGCTTTAACTTTTGTAACGATCATATGTGTTATATGGCAAGTAATAACTTATCTTAGTGCGCTGAAAGTGTCTTCAGGTCTGCAAGGAACAAAACTTTGGATTAGTTTTATTATCTCAATAACTTTAGGTGAAATGATTTCATCTTTTCTAACCATGATGTTTATTTAATTTGTGAAAATTATTATTATCATATTGGTATTTTGTGTGGGTGCCTATGGTGTGGATCGCTTTCTTTTATGGTTGGAGAGCAAGGGATTATTATATTATCGACGTAAAAAACCTCCTGGTGGAGTTGTGGGAAGTGCACTTTTAGAATTACATCGTTTTTTAAATCCGAGTATTAGTCACGTTATTGCAGTGAAAGAAGATAAAATTAAAAAATGCGATATTAAACTTAATGAAGAGCCCGTGATAGATGACATTCTCGTGCGACACTTAGTGGCTTCACAGTTTCCGCAATGGAAGGATCTTCCTATCCGGCCCGTTAAGGTTAGTGGGTGGGATAATAGGACTTTTCACCTGGGCGAGCACATGCTTGTGCGCATGCCAAGCGCACAGGATTATGCCGCGCAAGTACAAAAAGAACATACGTGGTTGCCAAAGCTCGCGCCTTGTCTTCCGCTTCTCATTCCATTACCGCTAGCGATGGGGGAGCCTGCCAACGATTATCCTTGGAATTGGTCTATTTATCGATGGATTGAAGGAAATAGTGCTGCATTTGCTCCCATTGCAGATATCAAAGATTTTGCGGTTAAGCTGGCCCAGTTTCTTATTGCTTTACAAAGTATTGACCCAACAAATGGGCCTTTCGCTGGATTTCATAGCTTCTATCACGGGGGGAAGCTCATCACCTACGATGCTGAGATGCGGCGCGCCATCGCAGCTCTAAATGGAAAGATAGATAGTGCTGCTGTTACTGCAGTGTGGGAGTCAGCACTTGCAACCACCTGGCCTAATTCGCCAGTATGGGTTCATGGCGACATTAGTGCCGGCAATTTACTGGTAAAAGACGGGCGATTAGCCGCCGTTATCGATTTTGGCCAGCTAGCAATTGGTGATCCGGCATGTGATTTAACTATCGCCTGGACGTCATTTCAAGGCGAAAGTCGAGAAGCTTTTCATGCGATGTTTTCATTCGATGCTGATACATGGGCTCGCGCACGTGGGTGGACTTTATGGAAGGCTTTGATTGTCGCGGCCGGGTTTACGCAGGTAAATAATAATATCGAAGCTGCCCAATGTTGGCGTATCTTGGATGAAGTGCTTGTTGATCCTATAGTTCATTAAATAACGGAATTTGGGGTCAGGTCTTTCTTTATCAATTTGGTATTATTTTTGACCGATAAAGAAAGACCTGACCCTGAAGGATCCCCACAATTTTATATTTTAAAACAAGCAGATAATGAAGAAATGAATTGACGCGCATCGAAATTTCTTGTTTTCTATTCATCGTCAAAACAAACGAAAAGGAAATTCGATGCGCGCGAAGAAATTATTGCATAGTTTATTAGATAATGCATGTCGATCAATCGATAAACGTATTAAGCGGACATTATTTGAGACTGCGGAGACTTTAACCCGTTGTAAACAAATTTCAATTGCTAGTTTAGGGCGTTCTTTAACAAGACGGTCAAAGGTAAAGCATAATATAAAATGTATTGATAGATTATTTGGGAATAAAACATTACACGCTAAGCATTTTATATTTTATAAAGCTATGGCAAATCTATTGGTAAAAAACAACAAAAGACCACTTATCATTATTGATTGGTCTGGACTTACATCTTGCGGGAATTATTATTTTTTACGTGCTGCCCTAGCAACAAAAGGTCGAGCATTAACCCTGTATGAGCAGTCATATCCATTAAATGAATATATGAAGCCAACAATTCATAAGCAATTTTTAGAAAGATTAAAGCAATTACTGCCTGAACATTGTGTTCCAATTATTATAACAGATGCTGGTTTTCGTAATACGTGGTTCCGGGCGGTCCAAGAAGTGGGATGGGATTTTATTGGGCGAGTAAGAAATAATACGAAGTATTATCAAAACGAGCAAAATTTATGGGAGCCGATAAAATCTTTTTATAAAGTGGCATCTGCGAAACCAAAATACTTAGGGGATATTCTGCTAGCAAAAACTAATTCTCTTGCTTGTCATCTATATATCAAAAAAGAGAAGAAAAAATATAGAATAAAGCAAAATTTAGCTGGAAAAAGAATTCAAAGTTCAGTCAGCAAAAAACATGAGAAAAGAGAAAATGAACCTTGGCTCATCACAACTTCATTATCACCAAGAGAATTCACGGCCAACAGAATTATGCAATTATATAAAAAACGTATGCAAATTGAGGAAGCTTTTCGGGATTTGAAAAATACCCGAAATGGTTTAGGACTGCGTCACTGCAGAAGCTTTAATGTGGGAAGATTAAATGTGGCATTGCTTATTGCTGCGCTAGCTCAGCTAGTATTGTGGATAATAGGAATAGCAGCTAGAGAGCGTGGTTTACAATATTCGTTTCAATCCAATACGGTGAGAAGGCGCACTGTATTATCCAATTTTATTATCGGATGGCAAGTATTATTGCGTAAAGATATTAAACTCAAAAGAAATGAGCTAATCAATGCACTTAACCTGGTGAGTGCGGAGGCCCTATGTCTGATAGCGTGTTAGAACTTGTGGGGATCCATCAGGACCTGACCCCAATACCCTAAGAATGTATATAAGAGATAATTAAATTATGCAATGCAGCTTTGAATTTAGACGACGAATTGATTTGCGTACTTATCGATTTTATCCCTGTGAGCCTATTAATGGTCAACCGACATGGAAACGCGAAGATGCAGATTTGTGGGTAACAAAAATTGAGGGCTTAGGGTGGGTGTGTATAGACAAAGAAGGGAATATTTGTGGAACTCCTCAATATACAGATTTTAATGAAATGGAGAAATCGCCTTCTCCTAGCGTTTGGATCAGTAAAAAAGGGGATAAATCGTATACTTATGATCTCATTTATATTGACGATTTTGACAAAAACACGTCTTCCTTGTAAAATTCCACCAATATTCATTTTTTAGGTATCACGTCAATGCGCACACAATCTTCCAAATAGTTTTTATTCCCAATAAAACTTCGGAGATTGTTTATGCATCGGTTGCCTCAAGTCGGTATCAAGCATTTATCTTATTCTATTCCAGACACTTTAGTACAATTTGAAAATCTTACGCTTACTTTCGATCAGCGGCATTATGGAATCGTCGGCGACAATGGTGTAGGTAAAACCACATTATTGAAGCTGATTGCTAATGTCATACTCCCGCAGCACGGGTCCATACAAAGTAACGGGATTATCGCGTATTGTCCGCAAAATGCAGAAGATTACTTTTCAAATGCAACGATCGCTGACGTACTAAATATAACTACAAAATTGCAGGCATTGAATCGCATTCATCAGGGCGATCTTGCGCCAGAAAATTATGAAATTATCGATAATGATTGGGATATCGAGGAGCGTGCTAAAAAAATATTATGTGATTTTGCTTGGTTTGATATAGATTTCGATCGTCATTTTTCATCATTGAGTGGCGGCCAAAAAACAAAATGTTTGTTGGCTCGTGTTATATTAGCAAAAGCCGATTTTATTTTGCTTGATGAACCCACTAATAATTTAGATCAACAATCTAGGCGTAAACTTTATGACTGGATTCAAAATACCAAGCAAGGTCTTTTAATAGTTAGCCATGATCGCACATTACTCGATTTTATGGATGAAATTATTGAAATAACGTCAAAAGGTTTCAATCGGTATGGTGGCAATTACAACTTTTATCAAAAACAGAAAGCTATTCATCAAGGAGCACTCGCAAACCAATTGTTAGATGCCAAGCGTAAAATTAAAAATACGCAATATAGTATTCAACAAACCTATGAACGACATGCGCAAAGAGGTAGAAAAGGTCGATTATTACGAAAACAAGGTAAAGTTGATAAATTGACGGCAAACTCTATGCGAGGTCGCAGTGAAAAATCGCAATCTAGAAATACGACTCAGGCAGAACAAATGATTAATAAAGCGCAAGAAATATTGACGACGGCCAAATCACAAATTGAAATTAAAGAATCAATTCAAGCAGATTTATCTGCGACAGAAGTACCCAATGGGAAAATAGTGTTGGCCATAGAGAAATTATATTTTAGTTATTGCGGTCAACCGAATTTATTTAAAAATTTTAATTTAACTATTACAGGTCCAGAGCGAGTTGCCATCATGGGAAATAATGGTAGTGGAAAAACTACATTAATTAAACTTATTTTAGGAGGTATCAAACCACATAAAGGTTCTATAAAATGTGATGTTAGTCCAGTATGTTATTTAGACCAACAGATTAATTTTCTTAGTCCCTCACTTTCTTTAATCGATAATTTTCAGTATTTAAATCCAGATATCAGCACACAAGATGCCTATTTTGCATTAGCCTCATTTAATTTTCGCAGCAAAGAGACGGAAAAATTAGCACGATATTTAAGTGGTGGCGAGCGACTTCGAGCTGGATTGGCTATTAGTTTGCTTTCAAAAGTTCCGCCGCAATTGATTATATTAGATGAGCCAACAAATCATTTAGATATTCGCAGCATTGAAGCGATTGAAACGGCATTATTGGCTTACAAGGGGGGGGCAATCATTGTTATTTCGCATGATCAGCGTTTTCTAGAAAATATCGGCATTTTTAAGAAAATACAGCTGTAAAAAGTAAATCGGATCTTAAATTGAATTTCCATCTTATGTTCCAATTAGATCACTAGCCTTAGATTATTAATAGATTAATTAATATATTCTTAATTATTTGTTGATATAGTTTAACCCATCCAGTGGCTGAGTTTAAAAAAAATATAAAAATGAGGTTATTATGCCTAATTTTTGGAATGATAGGTTTTTGCAGAAATTAAACTCATTTTTTGAATCTACTCGGCGTTCTCTTATCCATTCTTTAGGCTTTTCAGGTAGGCGAGCGCCTCAGGAATCACAACAGAATGATATAGAAACAGGTATGGTTGCAGTTTCTGCAATATCGAATCCTGAGCCACAAATTTTTAAGAGTTTGAGTACTTTGATATTTTCAAAAGAAAATATTCCGCAAATCATTTATGCATCGCTCTTAACTGGCTTAAGCACCACATTAAATTTTTTGGCTCCATATCTTTTAGGAGAAACAATACGATCATTATCACATGAAGAATCTGCTGAACCGGCAACGTTTTCTACGTCATTCATGATTACCGCATTGATTACAGCTTATGCGCTTTGCCAGATTACACCGAATTTACGAGATCAGGCATTAGCATCCGTAGGATCGCGAACGACAGAAGAATTATTGGGTCGTATCACGCAACATCTTCTCCTCGAAAAATCACTTCATTATAACAATACCACTCCATTGGCAGATCAAATGTATTTGGTGCAGAAGGGTTTTCCAGTTTCTCGGATCGTAATGCCATTACTCACTCAAATTGTACCTACTATGTTAGAAATAGGCGTGGCCGTAATTATCTTATCCCATAAATACGGAGCTGAAATAGGGATCGGCGTGGCCGGTATGTTGGCCCTTTATACAGGTTATAGTGTGGCGACTACGCAACCCATTATTGGTGCGCGTGAGATTATGCTAAAAATGGGTGGAGAAGCTTGGGAGAAAATTACTAACGCTATATCTCAATACAAAACTATTCATGATTTTGGAAAATCCGCATATGTCATGCAGATGGTTGAGGGCGCAATAAAAAAAGCAGCTGACGCTGAAATAAATTCAAATAACATTCCAATGCGAATTGGTATGGGGCATATTATTATTTCTCGTCTGGCTGTTTTAATTGCCGCATTACATGTTGGAAAAAGTGTTATTTCCCAGCAATATTCAGTACAACAATTTGTAGTATTAGTAGGGTACTTAAACCAATTAGCCACTTTATTACCTTCTTTTGGCTTAGCCATCAATCAATTATTCGCTTCGTATCCTGATTTAAAGTTGGTATTTGCTGAACTTGCCAAACCTTCTGAAGTGATAGATCTGGACTCCAAACAACTTGTTCTAACTAAAGAGCCTCCCGGCATAGTATTTGAAGATCTTACCTTTCGTTATCCTCACAAGCTTGGCGAAACTAAAAAGGAACCCATTTTTAAAAACCTTTCATTCACTGTTGAAAGTGGTAAAACGGTTGCGCTTGTTAGCGAAAGTGGTGCGGGTAAATCTACTATTTTTAATTTATTGTATCGTTATTACATACCTGAAAAAGGCCATATTTATATCGATGGCAAAGATATTCAGAATTTAAGTTTAGCGTCATTACGAGAAAATATTAGTTTAGTTGGGCAAAACCCAAATTTATTTAATGCTAGTTTGCGAGATAATATCAAATTTGGTGCAAAAAATCCGGATACGGTGACCGATGCTAAAATTATGAAACTTGCTGAAGCAACAGGGCTTTCTGATTTTATTAAAACGTTTCCCTTGGGCTTAGATACACAAGTGGGTGAGAGTGGAAAAGCACTTTCCGGAGGTCAGCAGCAAAAAGTAGCTGTTTTAAGGGGTTTGATGAAGGAATCTCCGATATTTCTTTTTGATGAGATTACTGCTGCTTTAGATGGTACCTCAGCAAATAACCTGCTTCAAGGTATAAACACCATGACCGCAGGTGTTACTACAGCAATATTTATCACGCATAAATTGGTGGAAGCTCAATATGCAGATCAGATAATAGTGTTGCAGAAAGGTTCTGTCATCGCACAAGGCACTCATTCACAATTAATACTGAACTGTGATTTATATCAAACATTATGGCAACAGCAAAATCAATCCAAAGTGAATGTCCAGGTTAATAGAAATCTGAGAACGTCTGCGTTGAATTTTATTAATGATTATTTAAAAGAATTTAATACGTTCGACACCTTTTTGAATAAGAAAAAAGATATTAGAGTGCTTATTTCTTTGCGAGATGCAATAAATCAAGATCAAGGAATGTCAGACGCAGAAATAGAGCATAGAGTTAAACAACTATCTATTGATAGAGATAAATTAGAAGAGTATTTTTCACCACTTTTTATGGTGAATGCGGCAAACAGTATTCCTATTCTGAGATAAAATGATGAATTGTAAAATTACATATGAAAATCATCCAAGCCGAGAAGATATTAATTTTCTTGGGAGTCGGAATTACTGAAATAGGGACATAAGCCACATGAAAGCTTTGCGTTTTTTAGGTAAATTAAGCTTTAAGAACAATGACGTACTACTGTAGAATATAGTCTAAAATTTTTTTCACAACATTTGTATAATGGTCTTGACTCTTACGGTGCGTGATAGTTTATCTTCTTTTCATCATTTGGTGGGAGGTTCCAAAATGTCTTATACAGTAAATAAATTAGCAAAGCTTTCGGGAGTCAGCGTGCGTACGCTGCATTTTTATGATGAAATTGGATTATTAAAACCAGCATATTATGGTGAAAATAATTATCGTTATTACGAGAAAGAACAGCTCCTGTTGCTACAGCAAATTTTATTTTATAGAGAATTGGGCTTCCCGCTCGGTGAAATTCAGAAGATTCTGAGCAGCGACAACTTCGATAAAATCGAGGCGTTAAAATCGCATAAGGCTACACTTCTGAAAGATCTTATGCGGACACAGAGTCTGATAAAAACTATTGATGACACCATAGCACATTTAAGAGGTAACACAAAAATGAAAGACGAAGAATTTTATTACGGGTTTGATTCAGAAAAGCAAAAAGAACATGAAAAATATTTAGTTGAAAAAGGCATCGTGACACAGGATTTCCTAGATGAATGTAATGAAAAAGTTAAAGATTGGAGTATCGAAGAAAAAAATGCGTTCATTAACGATATGGAAAGCATAATGAACGCACTGGTAATAGCGTTGGAAGAAAATTTAAGACCCGAATCAACAGAAGTTCAAACCTTGATTAGTAGACATTATATCTGGCTTGAGCGTACGTGGACTCCGACTAAAGAAAGTTATCTTGGTTTAGCGCAACTTTATCAAAAGCCGGAGTTCAGGGAGTTTTATGATCGTCGTCATCCGAAATTGCTTATATTTATGATTGAAGCGATGAAGATATTTGCTGAACGTGAACTTTCTTAATAGAAGTTAAATAACGATACAACCGTAAGCTTTATAAATCAAAAAATCTTTTCTGATAAATAAAGGGAAACTAAATATGCATGAATCACTATCAATTGTGCTTCCAGATGGGAGACAAATAGGATATGCGGAATAGGGTGACCCCACGGGAATTTATTCATAATTTACTCCTATATTTCAAGTTAGAATAGTGTCTACGCATAGACACTATTCGGAAAGGATACTTAGGGTATTTTAGCCTAATTAATTGTGTCTCCTGTGGACACAATGAGTATATACGATCATGGTAAGGGAACATCATTTTCCAAACTAATTCAAAGAACCCGGTAATAAATATTACTCTGGGTTTTAGATGACTATACAACCCATAATTGAATTATAAAAACGTTGATAATACATACTACACACTATTAATGCGTCTGACGTACGTGAATCCCACCAATAAGTACATCGAAAAATGTAATTATTTTATTCTGAATGGCTTCTCACAGAATAAACAAATTGCGCCTTTCTCTTAGCTTTAATAAAAGCCTCGCGCTGTTCAAGAAATAATCTTTATAAGGTTTATTTCATTTCATTACAGATTTTTTAAAAGAAAAAGGTAAATTCCCACCTCACTAATATTGCCTCAGTTTGTTTATACTATTAGATTTATAAAAATTTAAATAGGCATGCAAGCTTATTTTAAAAATTTAGATTAACAAAATTATGCGAAATTTAGAAAGCTAAGATGACATTCAATATTATATTGAATTCAGTCAGATAAAAATTTAATTAACCTGTTTCAAAAGGAATTACCGATGAAATCTTCCCGCGTTAAAGTACCACAAATTACACCAGCCAAATTAAAAGCCCTTGCAGATAAACTAACTGGCTTTCATTATAAACTTGAACAAATATACCATAATTACCTTCCTCCTTTATCGCAATATGGAACCTATATACATACTTCTAAAAATATGACATCCGATGAAAAAACGCAAGCTATGCTCTTGATTAAAGAGGTAGATACTTTTTTTAATGCCATTTCTATTGCTGATAAATACAAAATGCAGCACGTTGAAGATAGTATCATGCCTGCTTATGCTAAATTAAAATTAGCACTAAGAGATTTTAAATCAGCAGAAGCCTGTTTTTCTGAAATAATCACTCACTCGAATCGTTGTAAAGCCGCTAAACCAAATGACCATTTGGTTCACCACATTTATTTATATCGTTCGTGGGCCAGGGAAGAATTAAATAATTTAAAAGGAGCTATAGAGGATTTGGAACATAATATTGGGACTGAACCTCGAGTTTGCGATGACCCAGCAAATCTTGCTCAATTCTACGAAAGGCGAGGAAATGCGGGAGCTGCAATTGATAATTATGCAGAAGCTTATAATCGAGCACTCGCTGATGGAAAAGCTCTTTCGGTCAGGACAGCTGGAGATTATGCGTTCTATGCTGGGTCTTTAGCCATAGCCACCAACGATTTTGCTGGTGCAGTTCCTGCTTTTAAGTCCGCAATCGAAAAGGACTGCTTTGAAATAGTTCGTGCTCGCCAGGCTTTGGAAAAAGCACAAGCGGGGTTGCTCAAGATCGAAGAAATGAATAATGGTACTGCAGCATTTAACCGCGGAAAACAACATTACGAATTAAGACGCTATAGTGAGGCTCGAGTAGCCTTTGACGAGGCAATAAGAAAGAATCCCAAATCGGGTCAATATTATTATTGGCGAGGTTTAGCCAATAAAAATTTACAAGATTACCGAGCGGCTATTGTTGATTTAGAATCTGCGTTTGCCTTAGGAGAGAAGCTAGCCCAACCTCACTTAACAGAAATTAAAAAAATTCAAACAGATTTAGAGCATCAACAAAGAGTAGAAGAAGATCAAAGAAGACGAGCGATGGAAGAAAAAGCTCGAGAAAAACAGCGAGAAGTAGAAAATCAACGACGATTGGCCGAGGAACGAGAGCAGGCTGAACGTTCTAAACGTCTCGAAGATGAAAAACGACAATTAGAAAAGACACGAACGGAGCAGAAACAACAAGAACAACAAATGGCAGTTGATGAATGTTTGCGAGAACTGCAGAAAATGCAAATAAGTTTAAAACAACCTCAACCCAATTTATCTACCATAGACAGAGATTTTACTAATTTAGAAAAAAAGATCGAAACGCTGCAATCCAGAATCGATGTGGAATTTAAGGAACAATTTCACACGATGCGAGGAAATTTTTATTATGCCTTGTCAAAAAAGGAAACCAATCAAACGCGCAAACAGGCCATGCTCACTAAGGTATTAAAAGATTTTAATAAAATTATGGAAATAAATTTATTCGCAGAAGGGATTGCTGAAAAAATTGATGAAATTAAAAATATGCAAACTACCGGAAACTCTTCCTCAAGTTTTTCTCCGGTTAATCAGCCTAAATTATCTGCTGAAGATCAACAAAAATTAGAAAAAAAGAAAGAAGAATTACGAGCAAAATTAAATGCTTCTACTACTGCAGCAGCTTCAAGTTCTTCGTCTACCAGTTCAGGGTTATTTAAAAGTACAGCTCCTTCGAAAAATGCAGAACTTCCGCCATGTCATCCTAGTAAGGCTGTGTTTGATCCTCGTAAAAGATCATCTTAAGGAAAAAACTGATGCGCAACCACTCTTTGACAGAATTAGAGCTAAAACAACAACGACTGCAAGAACTAGAAACAAATTATTCAACGCTAGAATTTGAAATAAACGACGAAAAATATAGGTTAATTGAATTAGAGAAAATGCAGTTAGAATTAAAAGCACAGCAAAATGATATTTGGACAAATTATAAAAATTTAGAATTTCGTATTTCCCAGCTTAATTCTGATGTAGAAAATTCACGCTCATCTGTAACTCGCTTGAGAGAAGAATGTAATAATTTGCAACGTAAAATTAAAGCACTAGATGCTATTATTAATAGTCCTATTCCTAGCGAGCGATTTGAGAGACGCTGTGTACATGGTCACCTAAATTGCCCGAACCTACCTAATGATATAGAGAATGTGGCTAACCAGTCAGAAATTGACGATCATATTGCAACAGTAGAAAAAGCAGAGAGGGAGCGAGCGGATTTGCAAAACGAATTATCCCGTCTTGAAGACGAGTTATTTTTTGCAGAGCATGCTTATCGAGATAAGTCTGAGGAACTTGAAGAACTGAAGCGCCTGTATGCTACAACGAAGGATGATCTGGATAATGTTTCAGAACAAATAAGACAAAATGAAAGAGAAATCGAACAAACAAATAAAAAATTATATGGATTAGATTCGAAAAAAAATTCTTTGCTCGAATTTATTGAGCAGCTAAAACAACAAATTGTTGAGTTAAGAAATGAAAATAATATTAATTTTGATTTTGTTTCTGAGTCACAAAATAATGATGAAAACTCTTTAGATGATGCTGAAATTGAACGCTTAGCTTTATTACAGCTGCAGCAAGAAGGAATAGTTTCAGCCTCGACCTCAAATATTAGCTCCGTATTCCCGCAGTCAGGTTCCCTATCCGATGGCGAAATAGAAAAAATGGCATTACGACAAATTTTAGAAGAAGAAAATTCATCTAAAATTAATTTAAATCCAGCTAGATTTTATAATGGACTATTTAAAGAAGTTGGAGAAGAATTAGCTTCACTAAAAACGGCTGCGGAAAAAGTCTCTGCTGGAATTCAGGAAGGTAAGCATTTCGCTGGCAGTTTCTTTGCGACGGCAAATAATCTATGGCCCAGTGCGGGTCAAGAGGCACTGCTTGACACTATGTACCAAGCCGAAATAGTAGCAGGCATGGAACCACAAGCAACTGGAGATTTCTTAGGAGATGAAGCACTTCAAAATTTAAAAAAACAATTCGGTAATGGGATGTAAAGCGAGCACACGGATCTTTAGCTGGAAAAAACACCTTCACAGATCATAAGCGCACTAAATAATAAAACACCCCTCTCAGAAGAAATCTTGCCTTTATACGACATCAATAAGGAGAGGATACAAGAGCCCAATTATCAACTAGATTTGATCATCAGAAAATTGAAAGGCTCTCTATGAATCACACATATTATCTGATTGTCATAAGCCACATAATAAATTTCTAAAACATCTTCTCTTCAGCAGATTTATCTTTTTCTTTTAATAATACTTGCATAGTGGTTTCATGGGCGTAACCAATATCATAATTAATTTGGATTTTTTATCTGATTTATGAGCGGTTTTAATAACTCTCCACAACGAACCACCCAATAAACCAATGTATTTCGTGGAATATCAATTTGCATACGTTGGCGATATAAAGGCAGATGGTTCTTAAATGGTTGTGATTAATTTCTTTTTGTTTGTAAAAATTTGACTGCGATAGTCTTCTGGATTCCCATTCTCCATTTAATTGCATCCGGTCTATGGTTGTGTCTATCGGTTCTGACTTGCATTCCCCTGCGTTGTTTTTGCAGGATGATTATCTTTGAATTCTGGAGCCAATTTCTAGGTGGGTTTTATTGATGCTCACGAAAATTCATCTTCGGCAGCAAATGATAAAGTATAAATTGCAGCATCAGAAGTTCCTAAAATTTTTAATCAGGAACTCCTCTCTTTTTGGCACTTTACCTAGGGGGCCAAACATTCATTAGATACTCATCATAAGAAAGTATTTTATCGGTTTGCAAGCCTAATAAATTCTCTGTTACTACTGAATAATAATAAGTTTTTTTACCTGCTATCATCTGAGCGGGATGAAGATAAGCTTCCCATGCATTACCTGCTGCATTCATAAGTTCAGAATTATTAGTAAAGTAAGGAATTTTTCTACCTGCTTCTAACAATTTGAGGATAAAAGGAGAAGCTTTTTGATCTTTAGCGATGTCTTTAAACTCATTGACTTCCTTTTCATCGCTAACAATAAAATAATAAGGTTTTCCTTTGTAGCTGAGTAATAAATAATTCCCCTTACTATCAATCATATAATATTCCACGATATCGTATTTCTTGCAGATATTATTGAATATTAGTCGTACATCGGGATCCTCTAAATGAAAGTCAGAATTTTGCTTAAGAACTTCATATAATGTCTTCGATCTTTCAACAAAATATGACTTTTGAAGCTCTACAATCAGATTATTTATAATTTTATTAGCATTGGGCATCGACTTTGAAATAAATTTATTTAACGCACCATTATTAAAAAGATTTATCGCTAACTGATTAATAGCTTCGCTAGTCACCATGATTTTTTTAATCGAAGTCGCTTGCAACCGTTCACAAAATTCATCTCCCATAATTTCTGGCATAGAATAATCGACTACCAGTGCAGTCGTTTCCATAAAACGCTTTGGGTCATAGATTTTTTTATATAGGCTGGAGAAATCTATTTTCATTTGTTGCTCCGTTGCGTTTAACCCATAATTTTCAGCTTCGTAATTTTCGGCAAAAGTTTTTTCCAATTCACCAGGAGAATAGCTTCTTTCTATAAAACTCAAAGCTTCATTAGGTTCACAAAAATCTACATAAGATAACTTAGTATTCAATGCAAACGTCAAATCATTTAAAAAAGATCGGCTGTCATCAACTACCACTACCGAAGTGGGATGATATAGACTAACCGGAATAAAGTCCGCAGAGATCTTTTTCGGGGGACGTGATTTTCGTGTTAACGACGGTTTACCCGATAATATCCTATTTTCATTACTCATAACCTTACCTCTGTTACATTTCATATTAAAAATTAATTTTACAGTTCCCTCAGATATTCAATCTCTTAACGGGATGGTCCTTCATCCAGTTAGATTCCTTAAGAAACACTTTCCGTGTGACCCTTGCATTTCCCTATCTTCCTTTTTGTCTAAGTTAATCATCCTTACTTGGTTAACATTTTACCAGTACTGGAAATAGTTTAAGCAGGTAATATGCCCGATTGTTTGTAGGAAAAGGCTTACACGAATGGAGAGTATGCTTGTAAGAAATTGTTTATATGGCTTAATTTCGTGCCATATGTCGGGGAGTAGAACTACTACATTAACTTTGAAGTTTTGGAAAACTAAAAATAAACTCGATGAAATCTCCCTCTTCCGAATTGCAAGCCACATCGCCACCAAATAATTGCATCGTTTGTTTAATTGAAGCGAGACCGAGCCCCGTCCCCTCATGCTTATTGGTTTTATATCCAGAAAAAAATTGTTTTATGATCTCAGGGGAGGCTCCACCCGCAGTATCTTTAAAACGAACAACATTAGTTTCTTCATCAATTTCTGTTGTAATGTAAATTTTACCTTTTTTATTTTTTTCTATTTGATATAGAGAATTCTTAATTAAATTGTAAAAAGCGTAAATTAATAAAATATCATTGCCTAGAAAAGTAAAGTTAGCACCTCTTTTATATTCTACTAGCGATCTTTCCTCACCATCTGCATAAGGATATTCTCCTAAGGCCCTACCAATTATTCCATGAATCCAGAAAATTTCTAAATCATCACGACTTATTTCGCCTTTAACTGTCTTGCTTAACGTTTTGAGGACCGAACTGATAAATTGATTTAATTTACCTATTTCATTTTCCACAGCGTCAGGTATTGCTTCTAAATAATCATATTCTCTCGAACTAATACCTTCAATGTCCAAACCGCTTTCTTCTGCTTTCTTACAACCTTCTAAAACAATTGGCATTATATCTTTTAAATTTTCACTCTTACGTAACAAAATATTTAAAGGTGTACGTATGTCATGTGCTATTCTTCCTGCAACTACAGTTACCGCCAAACGGAGATTTTCTTCTAATTGGGCTTTTGTTTTTGCTTCTGCTGCTTCAAGCAAAGCCTTTTTCTCACGAGCTTCAGCCCGTTTTCTATCAGTAATATCTAATGATATGCCTATAACACCGATAATATTGCCAAGCTCATCTTTTAAAGGTGCCTTATGTGTTAGCCCAGTAATCATTTCACCGTTAGGTAATTTCCCAGATTCTTCCATAATACTCAATTTCCCAGTTTGCATAACCTTTAAATCGTTTGCCCGGATAATATCTGCCGTCTCGCGCCAAGGAAAATCATAATCCGTTTTACCGATCACTTCATCTGTTGAATTAAAGCCAACTACTTGTGCGTGAAGCAAGTTATCACCTAAAATTCTCCCTTCTCGATCTTTCCAATATACGAATCCCGGAATATTTTCCAACAAGCTATTTAAGTAATCTTTGCTGCATTTTAATAAAGAATTTAATTTTTTCTGGGAAGCTAATTCTTTTTCAAGAGACTCGATCTTCTCTTTTAAAAGAGTAATTTCATCTTCTTGTTTATCTGTTTTCATACAAGCCTTAAATTTTTTAGAATTAATGCAATTGAAACGTTGTGGTTGCATCATGGTTATTAAGCAAGGTACAAGAATTAATTACTTCTTGGAGGCTACCTCTCCATAACGGCACGTGATTACTATCTAGCAGAGTATCATGGTTACCGGGAACCATAATAACCTCTACCGCAGACGCGAAAGGAGACCATAAATTAGCACGATCCTGAAGCTTAGATAATTCTGCTAAGTCCTCTGTCGCTTTGAATAAATGTATCGGCATCCTCAGTTTCTTAGGTTGATGACTAAACCCAATATTTTGCAAATGCTTCACTCTTTCTTCTTGTACTGGAGCTTGTTGTAGCCATTCATTATATCTTGTTTTAAATTCTACCATAAAACTAGCCTTCAACTTATCCCGATTACTTATGTCCATAGCACTGGCAACCCACGTATCGATAATGCCTACGAAAGCAACTTTTTGTTTCTTCTCAATAAGTTGGTTAGCGATCTCATGCGCCAGCATTCCACCAAAAGAATGACCGACTAGAAAATAAGGTCCTTCTGGAAAGGTCTGACATATGGATGATAAATAATCGGCAGCCAACTCGGTTACGCTCTCGGATCGCACCTGCGCTGGCACATACTGTATCCCGTAATAATCGCGAGATTGGTCTAATTGATTAATTAGCGCTTGATAGCAAATAAGATTTCCACCAACGGGATGAATAAAGAAAATTGGGAAATTAGGAACATTTTGTTTAGCTTTTCTCAATAGTACAACAACATTCTGGGCCATACATGAACTCGTCGAAAAAAAACGAGAATTAACTGCTGTTTGATACTTTATTTTTGCTAAAGGTGGCAACTCTGATCTTGTTTGAATGAAGGAAGCTATACGTCGTACTGTAAGTCCAGACTCATTTCCACGATATGTCGCCTTTGGATATAAATCCGTGACTGACAGCTGAATATTGAAATGCTGCTGCAAACAACGCAGAAGCTGTATAAGTATTAAGGAGTGAACCCCATACCAAATCAAATCAGAATCTATGCTTACTGAATCTAAACTTTTTTCTTCTTTTAATAAATTAAATAAGCAGCTCAAAATAAAAATCTGAATTTCATTTTCAGCATGTGAAATTTTCTTGCAAGGAACATCGAATAATTCTAAAGGTCTGTTTGCTAAAGTCTTTCTATCTATTTTTCCGTGCTGAGTTTGAGGTAGCTTTTCTAATACAATTATTTGGTGCGGACGCATAAATCCAGGCAAGCTAGTTTGCGCTTCCATATATCTTCTAAGTTCATCAGATATTAATGCACTTTGCGTCCCCTGCTGTAGAGTAACGTAAGCAACTAATAAGAGATTACCATTATGTTCATGTAAAATAACGGCAACTTGTTTAATGAAGGGATGCTTTTGCAATTGCGACTCAACTTCTTCAGGATAAATTCGATATCCACGTAACTTAAGACAATTATCTAGACGTCCCAAATATTCAATTTCACCGTTAAGTAATTGTCTTACTTTGTCTCCTGTTTTATAGATTATTTTATTGGGATATAGCGGGTCAACTAGAAAAACTGCTTCTGATTTTTCTGGTTGATTAATATAGCCAGCAGCTACACCCATTCCACCAACATAAAGCTCTCCAACCCCATCCCATGGAACTTGTTGCCTGCATTCATCTAGCACGCGAATATATGTATTAGCAATGGGTTTGCCTAAAGTTGGGTTATCTAAAGTTGTCTGGGTAATAGGTGATACCTCACCTGCGGTTGTGACGACAGCACATTCTGTTAAACCATAATGATTGATCACTTTAAATGAGCATGATGCTTGTGGAAATTTGGTTAAGCGATCCCCCCCCGTTAACAAGAAGCGTAAAAATTTGAGTTGTTCTGCATATTCTTGTAACAAGAGATCAGCATAGGGAGTTGCTACAAAACATATAGATATTTGATAATTATTTAATAATTCAACGAATTGGTCCATATTTAAGAGTGTTTCCTTACTCACAAGCAAAGTTGTGCCACCACTCGTTAAATATGGCCACAGTTGCCATCCAAATGCATCAAATCCTTCTGCGGCAGTTAAGGCATTGCGAGTTGCTGAATTAAGACGATAATAGTCTTGAGACCATGTAATTAAATTTATAAATGCCCTTTGTGAAGTGATAATGCCCTTTGGATTACCTGTTGAGCCAGATGTGTAGATAACACAAAAAGGTTCATCATCTGAGACAGCCTGATCTATCTCTACTTCACTTGCGTCCCTCATTTGCGGCAAAAATTCATTATACCAATCTGTAGTAATAATCTCAGTTTTAATCCCAGCATCACGCACAATGTAATTAATTCTTTCATCTGGATAATCAGGATCAAGTGGTAAATAAACACACCCTAGTTTTTGAATTGCTAATAATGAAATGATAAGCGGAATATCACGTCTTTGTTTTACAGCCAAGACAGTGCCTTTCTTTATTTCTCGTGCGCGTAGAAAATTTGCTAATTTATTTGATTGAATATCTAGTTCAGCATATGTAATTTTTTCATCTCGTTCATTAATTAATGCAATATTGTTAGGCGTATCTTTAACCTGATTTCGAAAAAAAGAGATAACAGTTATAAAACCATTCTTCTCAATCTTTGGCCCAACACTTATCTGTTCTAATATTCTTTGGTCCTCTTCCGTTAAAATATTAATAGTGCGAATTGCGCTGTTTAAATTAGATAAAACCTTCTTAGTAAACTCTTCAAATCTGAGAGTCAAGTTACGTACAGCACTATCAGTATAAAAACGTTTTTGATATTCTATAACAACTTGAATTTGCCCAGCTTTTTTCTTAGCTGCGTATAAAACAAAAGGAAATTTTGCAATTGATGGATCAGAAAGTGTAATCTCATTACCACTATTTATTTCGCTGATCTGGCTATCTTCAAAATTTAGGTCAGCATTGGAATAATTTTCAAAAGCGAATAATGGCGGAAATATAAAATGTGTGTGAGCGCTTTGTGATTTAATAATTTTAACAGCTTCATTGAAAGGAAATAAATTATTTTGTTTAATATCCTTAACCAATTGTTTAATTTCGATCAAAAAATCTAAAAACGAAGAATCATTTGATATTCTTTTCCTGATAATAAATAAATTCACCAAGCAGCCTAGTGTATTAGTAAATTCAGGAGGTCTCACAGCAAATGCTGAAACAATTGCTATGTCATCTTGGTTGCAGTTTTTAGCAAAAAATAAAAAATAAAGGAACAACATCAATTCATAAAGAGTAACGCGATTAGCAATACAAATTTGTTCGAGTTGCCTAGTGACTGTTTTGTCAAAATGAAAGATACTTTGTCCACCTTCATTATCTGCTGCTTTCTCATTTACTACATCATAGGGTAAATTCATCTGCGGGAAATCTGATAAATTCTGTTGCCAAAATTCCTCTAACTTGTTTGTATGTAAAACAATTTCTTTTTGTTGCCATTTAATATAGTCAATGAATTGTTTTTGTTGTTTGTCAAAAATAAGTTTGTTGGACCCGTTAACCAAAATTTTGTTATACGTTTGACTAAATTCATCTATGAATTTGCTAATAGACCAACCGTCGGTAATGACATGATGAAAAATAAAAGCTAAAACATATTGAGTTGGACTTTCCTGTAATACTACCATTCTAAATAATGGCGGCACTTCTAAATTGAAAGGCTTTAACACATTTTCTTTAATTACTTCTGGAGAAAATAGATTTCCAAGATGATCTTGGTTATGAATTTCAATATTAAAATTCAATTGCAAGCGCGAAGATACTTTCCCATATGGTTTGCCACCTCTATCATGTATCGATATTCGCAAACTATCGTATTGTCCAATCAATAATCGAGCGGCATCCTCTAATAAATGAATCAACAAAGAACCCTTTACTCGAAACAAACGAAATAGATTGTAAATAGCGGAAGGTTTAGACGAAGCCATTTCATCAAACCATAAACTCTCTTGCATTGGGGATAATGCGAACTCAGTTTCTTCAACTAAATTTTCGTAAGTCGATATAGCTGGGGAAAGCATATCTAATTGGCGCTGGATTTCTTTACCAATTCCGCGAATTGTTTGCAAATGAATTTGATTTACTCTGACCTTATATGCTTGATATATTTCACCACTCAGGAGAATGAGCTGGCATGAGTCAATGCCCATACAGATTAAATCTTGGTCCAGCTCTACCTCAATACCGCTTACCTTTTTAACCATATATCTCAAGCCATCAAAGATAGACATTTTATTTTCTATATTACATTCAATTTCTATAAAATCTTTAAAATTATGTCGTTTGGTAGCAATTTCGATAAGACCATTCCTATATGGATTACCAGACTTCTTTGTTTCAATAGTTTGAGTTTCTTGAATATTATTTTTGTAAGTCAAAGTCTTTGAAGATAAAACAGGTAGACAATAAGACACCCCATTTTCTGACTTAAATTCAATGAGATTTTCAATACTCATAAAAAAATCTCTTGCAGCGCGATTTTTTCCGGTATTTGTGAAATGTAAAACAATCTCGTTTACATTACTTTGCACAGCAATATTCATCAATGCTTCTAACAGCTTGTATTCCACTCCGTGATAAAAAGCTCGGCAGCTTAATAAAAAATTTTCAACGATAAGTTTTTTATCTTCAAAATGATATATTGTCGCGGCTACGCGACCGAAATTCTCCTTTTCTACATGGAGATTTGCAATTAGACAACCATAGTTAGAATTTTGTTGGATTTGCGACATGAGTTCTGCAATTTCATAATGTTTTGCAGAACAATTAAATTTATTAAACTTGACGGTCATTTCAGATATTCGTTCTGCAATTTCAGCGTCAATAAACTTCTCAAATTTTTGAATATCAATTTGCGTGTTATTGAAATACGATGTGCCAGCTCTAACAGGAAGATAGGTTCCTTGCTGCAGGTCTTTTTTAAGTTCACGCTGAGCACGACGTTTATAAAAATCTCTTCTGCTTAAATCTTCAGCTGTTGGTCTTTTAATTTGATCAAAACACCATAAATAATCTAAAAAATCTTTTAATTCTGCTTCGTTCGGAACTTGAAAAACTAACAAACCAGGAAATGCTTTTGCAACCGCATCACAATTTGCTAATGAATCATCTAAGTAAACCACGTTTTCTTGTTCGAATTTAGAAAATTCTAAGAATTTCTTCACATTATCAGGTTTAGGTGTGCTATTAATTTGATAAGCTATTACATGTTTATCTACCTCTAATACCATTTCTTTGTTGCCACGCAAAAACTCTAACATTTTCCCTTCATCGTTATGGCTACAGAGAAAAAGCAATATCCCTCTTTCACTTAATTTAACCATCATTGTTTGCAAATATTGATATGCCTCAGAAACTACTATAGTCTCGTCCTCTTCAACAATCCCACGATACAAAGTGTTATCACAATCTAATATCACAGCTTTTATTGGTGTTGTATTATTGAAGTGATTAACAAAAATCCTTCTAGCCAATACTTGTCCTAAAGCAGCATATCCCTCCGTTGTATAAGGCATCGCAGCTATATCATCAGTATATTCGTCTATTTTTGTGATATCTTTTTCAAAATTGTCTTTACTTACTACTAATTGAATATTAGGTGTAGAACCCAAAGTCTCTTGAATTTGATTTATTTTCTGTTGATAAAATTCATTACCGATCTTTTGCAAGATAGAGTCGGCATGAATAAACACGACAAAAGTACCAGCTGAATTTTCATAGGCCAGCTCATCGAGATATTCAACAAATTGTCCTACTTTTTTATTGATTATCTCAAAATAATCTTCGGTTGAAGGATCTCCAAAAATGAAACGAACATAATCATCCAATCTAATAAGGAAAATATTTATGTCATCATTTGTACGAAGTAACTCACTACTCTGATTACTCTCATGAAAAATCTCTTCATACGTAGTAAACTCAATTTCAATTTGCTGAAAGAATTTCTCTAAATAGATTGAGATAAATCGCTTTAATGGTTTTGCATTAAATGTAGAGGTTATAACAAACATAATAACAATTTCCCATTTCTTACTTATTTGAAGCAATCATAATTAAGTTTAATTTTTAATATTACCACCATCGATAACTCAAGGAATAGAATAAAAAATCAAAGCTATGTTGACATTTTTTTCAAATCAATTAAAAGGCATTAGGTAAAATACTTGTAAAAAAGATATATTCATCGAATTATCTCATTTTTATTTTCTTTAAATCCCTGTAGTGAGGAAAAGCAACTTGTAATTAGATTTATTATTTAAAGATTAGAATAGATATTAAAATAGTCTTATTTTTCTTGATACTTTAGCCACACACAAACATTCTCAATTCCAAATGTCATGGCAAATTTATACCAATTCAGCAATAAATGCAATTTATGTTGTATTATTTGAACATATTCAAAATATTATAATCCTACGCATTTGTTTGCCCAAAAGCAGCTGGTGATGTATAACCGGTTGGCTATCTGGTTCCACCTTGACGCTTAACACTGAGTTAGTGCTTATTGTCTCGGATCCCGGCTGTTAGGATGGCTAGCGTCTAGCTACTTTGATTCGGAAAGTCGATTACAAAGATATCAGACAATGTACAAGACTGGATTTTACTTATGTGCACATACCTCACAGGGAGGAGGTTTGCTTTACTTCGTTTCTCAATTTAACATCTTACTTTGTCTATGAATGTCAGAACGTAGACCCTTCGGGCGCGTTTCGCGCAACCTTGACATTTCTGCAGCTTTTCAAACACGTTCACATATTTATAGAAAAACCCCACCATGTTAAATTCATTAAAAATTAGGAAAGCATGATGTTTGAAAAAAAGATCAGAGCCTATTTTATCAGCCCAAAGATAGCTTTCCTAATTAGAGGAGCATTAATTTATTTTATTGATATATTTTTGAAGTTGAAACTCCGAATGTTGTTTAATCGCTAAAAAATCTAAGCCTGCCAGTAGCCAATTTAGCTTATGTTTGTCTAGCAAGATACATCCATTTGTCATTTTACGGGGGATCTTGAAGGAGCGCTTTTCAAGCCGTTTGTAATATAAAACAAAGCCATTTTTATCCCAAACCAAGCATTTTATTTTGTTCCGATTACGATTATGAAATATAAAAACATGTCCGGATTGTGGGTCTTGTTTGGGCGTCTCAGCTACAGTATCGCTAACCCATCCACCGCTTTTCTCATATCAACAGATTCTAGCGCCAAATAAATTTTGGCTCTTTCTCGTGGCGAAATCATGGTTGTTCTCGCAATATATTTAATATTCGTTTTCCTGGGCGGAATGCGTAATTTAATTTTTCCTGGCAACTCAATTATAATTTCAGTGTTATTTCCGAAGATAGTGCCTGTGTAGTTAATTTGACAGAAGCAAACTCGATGGATTTTTTATAAATTTGCTTCTTTAAAATTTTAGATCGTTGATAGGTAATGTGCAAGATTAATTTCTTTTTGCTTGCAAAAATTTACCTGTGACAATCCACTAGATTTCTATTCCGCATTTAATTGGAACCAGTTTGGAGTCTTATTTGTTGTTTTTGACATTTTGTTTTCCCTTCTTTGTTTAGGCAGAGATGATTATCTCGGAATTCTGGAGCCAATTTCTAGGTAGGTTTTATTGATCGCACACTTTTTGTTTACATCTCTATTAAAATGCAAATCGTTAATTTCCAAAACCGCCTCTAAAGCAATAAATTTTGTGGCTCGCTCTAAGTGACTCAGTGCATTTTTAAAAATGTTTTGCATAAAAATTCCTGGAGTCATTGAAAAGCGCAGAATTAAAAATTAAAACGTGGCGTTTGGTAACCGCCCTCGATACCTTTTGAAAATATGATTTGCCATAGTTGAGTGCGTCGCGCACGAAAAATCCCCGCGCATGAAAGTAAATAATAGTTCCAGATTCGATAAAAACGCTCGTCGAAAGCCTCTTTTAATTGGCCCCAGTTTTGCTGAAAATTGTTATGCCATGCCATTAAAGTTTTATCATAATCGGCGCCGAAATTATGCCAATCTTCCATAATAAATAAACGTTCTGAAGCTTTTCCAATTTGGGTGACAGAAGGTAGCATGCCATTAGCAAAAATATATTTAGTAATCCAAGCGTCACCTGCTGTGGTTGTGATATTATTTCCGATCGTATGTAATAAAAATAAACCTTCGTCACTTAAGCATTCATATACTTTTTTCATGTAAGTTCGATAATTTAAATGGCCTACATGTTCGAACATACCCAATGAAACGACACGATCGAATTTTTCATTAACATCTCGATAATCTTGCATACGAATTTCAATGGGCAGGTGCTGACAATTTACCTTGGCATATTCGTATTGTTCTTTCGAAATAGTGATGCCAACGACTTTTACTCCATAATTTTCAGCAGCATGTTTGGCAAAGGCGCCAAATCCACAGCCAATATCCAACACTCGCATATTGGGTTCGAGTTTTAATTTTTGACAACTTAATTCTAATTTATTTAATTGCGCTTGATCTAAATCATTAGCATTTTTCCAGTATCCACACGTGTAATTCATGCGTTTATCTAGCATTAAACTAAATAATTGATTACTGAGATCGTAATGTTTAGCGCCTACTTCAAGAGATTTTCTTTTGGTTTGGATATTAATAAATTTTAAAAAAATTAATTTTAGTAAAAACCATTTATTGATTTTACCGCGAATATTGGCTTTCAATACACGTTCAAAAAAAAGATCTAAACGTTGGCAATCCCACCATTGCTCAGTGTAAGTTTCGCCTAAGCCTAATGAGCCATGCCGAAACACGCGAGTAAAGAAATCGGGATGGTGAATTTGAATGTCCCACGGTTGATTGCCGCCTACATTGATACCCGTAAATTCTAGTATCCGTTCTGCATATTTGGTTATTGTTTTTCCACTCATAAACAGCCAATAGTTCATACATAAGTATAAAAAAGTTTAGTGTATTAGACGGCTTCTTTCCACTAACAGCTATTATCTTTGGCGTGTTATCAGCGGGGTGGTATGAATCGAAGTATGGGGGAGGGCCACATCATTGTAGAAATCAGTGGTCTCCAAGCGGCGAAGGTTAATGCACCAGAAGCCTGCCTTTCTAGATTGGGCAATTACTGCCGTTTTGACGCAACTTTGGTATAGTTCTTGTTCTTTGCCTTCCTCTAAAAGGAGAAAAGCTTGCAGCATTTCTGCAGCACCTTTTGGCAATCGCCACTGGACACATTGATCGTCATTTTTTATTTTAATCCGTGACCCGCTCCAACAGCCTCCGCGGACCTTTCCATTTAAACTCTTAATTTCTTCCAAAATGGCAAGTAGCTTTTGTCCGGTTTGAGTGTTCTGCGCAAGAAGCATTGTTTGGATTTCTTCGTAAGATAGCTCAGAAATTTTTTTCTTAGGTTTAGATTTTTTTACTAACGTATCAAGCGCAAGCAGGAAAATAAAAAAATGAAATACTCGTATTAATACTTTTTCTTTTTTTAATAGTATTTTCTGTAGAGCTTGAGTAAATAATTTTTTTATAAGTATTGAATCACTCACGGTGGTAAAGAAAACTCTACAATGCATTTTTTTAAAAAAATGTTTAATTTCCTTTATTCTCTCTTGCGATATACAGTCTGAATCATTCTTGATAGCAATAGCATATTTTGGGCATTTATAGTTAGTTTTTAGGATCTCTAAATGTTTTGCAATATTTTGCAGAGCATAAGAGGTAGTTGGATTAAAACATATAAAAATAGCATCTACGTGAGGAGGCAATCGAGATTCTTTGGATAATTCCCAGATAGTTAAGCGTATTTTTTTGTTGTTAATTTCCCAGGTATCTTTAATTTCTGTCAGATAGGTATTGAAGCTCAAATCCGCAAAAGTGGTTTGATTTTCAGGATTAGGTTCGTCCTGGGACATTAAATTCCCAATATTAGCCTCTCCAATGCTGGTACGAAAGTGAGTTTTCATTATTCCATTTTCACCGACAATTAAGATTGTTATAGGGATTGGAGATGACATATAAACTCCTATTGTTTCGCTGCAGGGCTAACCACGACAGTTGAATGTACTTCTTTAGGAATGGACTTATAAACTGTGGCAACAAAAAATCTTAGATTGGAACGGGTATTTTCATAATTGTTATCTTTAACGGTATCCAATGTTGATTTCGCTCGCCAATGATTATATTTTAAAATACCTTCTGTAATACCATAATTTCCACCCCAGCCGCCTAAAATAACACCCCCTATAGGTAAAGCGATTGTAAGGATAAGGCCTAATATCCCTAATGCGGGCAGTATATACATCACGCTTAAACATAGAAGAGGGACGCCCAAAGACAAGGCAGCTGCTATTAGCACGACCCAGATGAGGGCTTTTTGGGGGCTGGTAATTAAAGAGTAATCTAAAAGACGTAATTCATCCGTTATGAGACCACATTTTTCATTAAGTTTTTTCAGTTCGCCATTTTGAGAAATCTGTAACATTTCTTGGTAAAGCTTTGCGATTATATTTAAATTGTCTGTCGAGCGGATCAAATTTTGCAGGTTTAAAGCGTCGGAAGAGGAATGGGTAGTATGGAGATTACGTTTCAATGTAATAAATAAGTTTTCAAGATTATCATAAATTTTTCCATATTGTTGTAGAACATCATTTTGAGAAGAAAATACAAGTTTTATAGGGAGATGTCGAACAATTTTGTTTGGTTGCGGATTTTCCGTATTAATTAAGTGTTCAGTAATCGTTTCAAACATCTTAACTATGCTGTTATCTTTTGTTTTTGCGCTTAGATAAAAATAGTCTCCTAACTTATACTTATTAGAGATTGTAAATAGCGCAGTGTACGACAACTCGATTTCTTTTTCAGGTTGTAAGTCTTTTTTAGTACCCACAATAAAAATCTTCTCAGGAGATATGCGTTGAAAATGTCGTTGTGTGAGTTGTTTTATTCGGTTTTCACAATCTAATATGTCTGTTGGGTCGCAACAAATTACAAATGCGTCATACATTAAATATCCACCTCTCAAATCATTACCATCTTCGCTATCCTGGAGGTATAACGTTACTTGAGAGAGTTTTTTTTTAGAAAAATTAGGCATGCCCGCTGTGGGTGGCACCTTATCAAAAAAATTTTCCGTTAATAATTTATTTAACAATGATGTTTTGCCTATCGATTTTTTCCCGAGCAATGCAATTTTTTTAATGGGCTTGTTCGACATTCCATTCTCCTAATTTATTTTCATTTTTTTAACTTTTGGCAGTTCTGATTCTGTTTGTTTTAAAAAATCATAGGTTTTTACTGCAAATATACCGATTTTATGACGCACGCTAAAATCATTTTCTTGACGACGAAATTGCTGACGATCACTTTTGTAATAATACGCTGTTAAACAATAATAAGTAATAAATCCTACTGCTACAGCGGATAAACAACCAATAGCAATTGCCACCAAAGCAGGGATGAACAAAATTAGTGGCGTACTGAGGATGATCGTGCCAAGAGCCGCCACTAACAATAAAAAAATTCTGATTTTTTCTTGTGAGCCTGAAAGATTCATTTTCTCTAGTGCATGTACTCCAGCTAGTAACTTTTTATGGCTTTCTCTAATATTATTAATCTCATCTTCGTTTAAAACTTCTTTTTTTAAAAGATAATCTATAACTTTATAAATTTCCCCCATTTTTTCGATGAGCATTAGCATATTTTGAATTTTTTTTGTATTTGTAACCTCTTTTCTTAAGGCGAATCCCGCATTTTGACACGATAAAATAATCTCATTATCCAAGCGTATGTTTGAAGCGCTGTGCGGTAATCTTGGGCTCTGTTTAGGAGGGACTTCATTAGTCGATGTATGAGGATTATTAGCCGTTGTAGAGATGAGATTTTCTTGTATGACGCTATGTAATTTTTCCAGTAGATTTTCTGGGCTTTTATCGTTTTCTTTTTTGGAAGTGACCAGCGACCAGTAAACCTGAAATTGTTCTTTCTTCTCGAAAAGTTCTCTGTTAGCATTTCGCGCTTTTGCAATTATGCGATTCCATAGTGCCGTATGCATTTCACTCGCTTTTTTTGCAATTTCCTCTTCTGAAATAGCCTGATTCTCCGCATCCGATTTTAGCCCAACTAAAAAAATTACCGGTTGCAGATCTAGAGGCAGAATATTTTTGAAATAATCATCGATGTTATCGAAAGATTTTTTTTCTGTGAGATCGAAACAAATTAGAATTGCGCTAATATTTTTAAAGCCCGAAAAAGTGCTAAAAGTGCGATGTTCTTTTTTGCCAGCTGTATCCCACATTCTAAAAGACCCAACCGTATCGAGGGTGACGTTAACAAAATCCATACCTTGTGTATTTGCGAGTTTATCGACAAATTGTTTCGTTAAACAGCGTGTAAGTAATGCGGTTTTCCCTACATTGGTGTCACCCAGCAATATAACAGTGTGTTCTTGGGTCATGTCTATATCTCCTTGCTTTTTAAGAGATATCGCCGAGTATAGCAACTTTTTTAAAAACAAAAAAATTCAAGGACTAAAATAATGTTTATTTAATTTTATATGTGGGAGGAAGTAGCGTGTATAAGAAGTTGTGCTACACCATAACCTTTTAAATCTTGAGTAATTTCGATATCTAATGGTTCGTTAATCTCGCGGCCTGCTATTCCCTCATGACTAAAATGCCAAAATTCTTTTGTGTACGGCTCAAACCCAAAACGTTCCATGGCCTCGCACAAGATTTTTCGATTTTGATAAGCCTCAAGACCAATGGTTTCTGTTGTGGCAGATAAATGTGACTTAATATCCATAAAATCAAAGCGAACCCCCATGTTGAGAAGATCGAGGGTATTTAAATCTATTAATGTCAAATCAATGGTGTTGCCATAACAGTGACCGGAATCTTTCGCAATATATCCTGCTTCGAATAATTTATTCTTCTCGATATAGGGATAATATTGTTGTTTTAATGCATGTTCGAAGTCCTGTTGGATGGGAGTTTGGGACCACTGCCAAAAATCATTTACCGCACGTTTAGGACGATAAGCGTCAAAAACATACAGTCCATAACCATAAACTTTATTTAAATAATTTTGGGCTTCACATAATGCTTTGGCTGCTTTCTGTGTGAGTAAGCAAATGTCTACAGCGTTGGAGTGGTAACCATCGAGAACACGACCTACCAGATTATTTTGGGTAGCGTAAGCTAGCTTACATGAAATGGGATAAATACAAAAATGTTTAGATAATTCTGTGACATCGACCAATAAAGATGACATGTTTGCCTCAAAATGTAAATTAGTATGTATAGATTAGCACAAGTTATTACGATTAAAAATCGGCTTAAGAATTTAAACCTTGTAAGAAAACACTCTGAAATTTCTTTTCATTTATTTTTAAGCAAACTTGAATCGGACTACCGTATTGTTGGTTTACTACGGTCGCACCTGATTGTGTTTCTGGTATCAATTTTACGGTTAAAGGTAGAATTTTGCAGTTAGCAATATTATTGTTGATTGCGATTACTGCGGCTAGTGGATCCCAGAAGTACCAATGATGTGTAAGCATATATTGTTTGCGTTGATTAAATAACTGAAACACAAATTTCGCAACGGGGGTAACATGTCGATGTTTAAGTTGCATGTAAAATTCTTTGGTCATAGGGACTTGATTTGTAATATCTAGCGGAATTAATACAATGGGAATTCCAGAATGAAATACTATTTTTGCAGAGTAAGGATCTAAATAAATATTCCATTCTGCGACTTTATTATTTTTTTCCCGCTCATCAATATTGCCCGGTACATAAATCGCACCACCCATTGCATAAATTTTTCGAATTTTATTTTTTATTTCGGGATGCTGTTGTAACGCATTGGCTAAAGAAGTCATCGGACCGAGCACTAAAAGATCGACGGGTTTATTAGATGCGCGCAATGTTTTTATTAATAATTCTTTCGCCGTTTGATGAGAGAATAGCATGCGTGAATGATGCAAAAGCATATAACTAAATGTATCAACAAGATGTCTGAATTTGGGTGTAAATTGATGCCGAGAATAGGCCGGTGTTTTGATACCGCAAGCAACAGGTACCTCTAGATGATGCGTGAGCCTCAATAAACCAATAATGGTAGTAAACGCGGGTTTGCAATGCGCGGCTCCATTACTTTCAATTAAGATCGCGCGAATTTTTATATCGCGGCGCTGAAGAAGATATGAAAGTGCGATGATGTCATCGACGTCTCCGTCGGTATCGACGACAAATTCACGTACTGGATAATTGAGGTTCGAATCGATTGCAGATGCTGTGCAAAAAAATAAACTTAATATTATTGCGACGGAATACAGCCATAATTTCATACAAATCACCTGATTGTTGTAGAAAACTACTCTAACATATTTTTAAGATAAACAAAGAGTCAGAAAATTCCCTTTTCTGACTCTTTGGATTTGGCTGGTCGCTAGAAATTGAAAACGTGTACGCTGCCAAATAATATTAAAAGTAAAAAGATGATAAGTATGATTCCCAGAATTCCAACGGGATAATACCCCCAACGTTCGCTATATGGCCAAGTTGGAAGCGCTCCTATCAGTAAGAGAATTAATATTATGAGTAATATCGTACCTAACATATATTTTCTCCTTGAGAAGTTAGGAGTAGGTTAGTGTCTGCTTTCCTTATCTTTAAATCTTTTTTCCTCTTCTACAGTAAAGCTCTCTATATCTTTTTCAGCTCGCTCTTTACTGAGTCCATATTTCTTTTGCAGCAAACCAGATAATTCATCAGCTTTGCCTTCAACGCGTGTGATTTCATCATCGGTTAACTTACCCCAATGTTGTTTAATTTTGCCTTTTAATTCACGCCAATGGCCTTTAAGTATATCTTTATTCATCGTTCTATCCTCCGCGGAAGTTGATTCACTATAAGTATAGTGAAATTGGTACAAAAAATGTCCTATATTTTATTCGGCATTCCAGACACTTAGAGCAATTGAAAAAATCAATCGATATGTCAATTTTATAATTTTTTATCAATCGTGATGAAAACCGGTGTGCTATATTTAATAATTAGACATCACTTTTCTTGGCGAGGTATAAGATCTAGAGGAGTTCAATATATGCATGCGATTTGGTCTGGTGCAATTAGCTTCGGTTTAGTGAACATCCCCATCAAATTATATAGCGGAACCCAAAGTCACACTTTAGATTTTGATTTATTACGTCGAAAAGACCTTTGCCCCATTCGTTTTGCGCGGGTGTGTAAAGCAGATGGAAAAGAAGTGCCGTGGGAAGATATCGTGCGAGGGTATGAATATTCTGACGGAGATTACGTCGTTTTAGAAAAAGAAGATTTTGAAAAAGCGAATGTAGAAAAAACTCATACGATTGAAATTACTTCATTTGTGCACGAAGAGGAAATCGATAGTATCTACTACGATAAGCCTTATTATTTAGAGCCTCAAAAATCAGGGCTTAAAGCATATGCTTTATTGCGAGAAGCTTTAAAAGAAACAGGCATGGTTGGTATTGGTAGCTTCGTAATGCGTAATCGAGAGCATATCGCTGTTATTAAACCGTATGAAAATTTAATTATCTTGAATCAATTGCGTTATGCCGATGAAATTCGTGAGCAGCGAGAGTTAAAGTTACCTAAAGAAAAAATAACCGAGCAAGAATTAAAAATGGCTGAAAAGCTCATTAAACAGCTCACCACTAAATTTGATCCAAAAAAATATGAAGATACTTATATTAACGATTTAAAGAAAATCATCGAAGCAAAAGCAGAAGGTAAAGAGCTGAAGCGACCCCGTGCAATTCCTGAAGAGAAAGGCAAGGTTACAGATATAATGTCATTGCTGAAAAAAAGCTTGCAGGAAAAAAAGAAAAAAGCGGCGTAATTTAATTACGGACAATTCGCTCACATTCCAAACCTTAAATAAACCACAATTAATAATATATGATCTATCGTTTCAAGATGATGGTAGGGATTAAGTAAAGCTTAAATTTATCGCCTGAATTTCGGATAAGGTAGTCATTGATTCAGTTCTTGCTGCATCGTATTATTAAAGCTCAATTTAGGAGGTGGGTATGCGAAACTATGATCAAGCTGGTGATCTAGAAAAAAAGGTAATTCAATTACTTATCCATACAATCTTCAACCAGGCTCGGGCTAGTTTCAATGAACACTATCGAATTGAATTCAGGGAAAATGGCGTATATTTAAGAGAGAGTACACAAAACCCACCTTCTCAAGAAGCAAGGAATGCTTTTATGCTTTTTTTAAGGCAAATAAGCAAATATTTTAAATTTGCACGTGGCCATTCATCTCTGATGCTCATTCAATATAATTCTGAAAAAGTAAATCGAATTATTCGGGAACTTGTTGCTAAAAAGCCACATGGCGTTAGTGAACAACATTGGTCCCTAATTCCCAATCGCGTAAAAGAAAAATGGAAGTATTTTAGTGATGAAATGCGTGATTTTATTATTAAATGCATGTCGATAAACTTACAGGAGAAATATGATAAATTGTTAACGACTGCAGTGTTGAGTGACACAATGCGTTGCCCAATTAACTTTACTCATCCTATTATTCCAGTACGGTTACCTAATCAGCATTTAACTACGGGAAAAACAAATCAATTATTTGATCTAGAGGCGGTACTTAATATTCAGCAGCGTGATCCGCAAGATATTCGTCGGCGCGCGAATCCCATTACTAGGGATTATTTTGACTTAAATGAAATAATTCCAGATCTTGATGCACTTCAGAAACTAGAAAACAACGTCCAACTCCAGCTTTCTGAAATACCAGCTCCGAATTTAAATGCCGAGGATGCGCAGTCTTCACAGAAGCCAGAAATCTCTCCGACTGATGCGGTGCAGATTTTTTATAATGCACATGGGAAAGCTTTTAAAAAAGAAAGAGAATCTTGTTGCTCTTTTTTTAGAACAACAAAAATTGAAAAGGATATGTCATTAAATGAAATTATATGTCATGCGCTCAATGACAATCGTAGCAATCGCGTTATTAAGGCTCTTCATTGGTTGAAGGAGGACGGTACAGCAGCGCACCCTGATGCACCAGAGTGTGTAAAACAGGAGATTAATACGGCGCTAACGAGCAAAAATCAAGTACAGAGCTTTGGATCTTTTGTTAGAGCGCATTGGAGGTCATGTTTTTTATTATAAAGATTTTAAAAATTAAATTTCAAAAAACTCAGAAGATCTGACTCAATCGAATTATTGTAACTCGGCAAGACAAGAAACCGAATAACCACCATCTATAGACAAGCTAGCTCCTGTAATGTAGGAAGCTTCGTCGCTTGCGAAAAATAATGCTGCATTAGCGATATCTTCAGGATTCCCTATTCTCTTTAGAGGAATTTGTTGAGCTTTTTCAGCTAAAAAATTAGGATTTATTTTTAAGAGGCCGTCAAATGCCGGGGTGTTTGTATAACCGGGCGAAATAGAATTAACGCGAATTAACCGATCCGATAAATCAAAAGCAAAATTTTTTGCGAGTTGTATCACTGCCGCTTTGGTTGAGGAATACACGCTATGATATTTAAAAGTAAGATGCGCTGTAGCTGATGCGATTAAGATAATGGAAGCTTTATTATTCATATGTTCGAGCGCGTGTTGGATTGGGAAAAATAATCCACGATAATTTGTATTCAGCATGTAATCGAAATTGTCTTCATTCACTTCATTAATTTTAAGGCGTTCACCATAGCCAGAATTTGCTACCAAGATATCAATTTTACCAAAATGCACAGAGGTTTCTTCAAATAGTTTTAATAAATCAGGATTATAACTGACGTCTCCTTGAACGATTAACACATCACCTAATTCTTTTCGGGCTTTTTGTAGTTTTTCCAGACTACGTCCAAAAATGACGACTTTGGCACCTTCTTGCAAAAAACGTTTGGCGATGGCTTTTCCGATTCCACTACTGCCACCGGTGATGACTGCTACTTTGTTTGCTAATCGATGCATTTTAGTACTCATGAATTTATTTAATGAGACTATAATCAAATAGCTTCTTAAATTCAAGTTTAAGTTTTTTAGTACGGTAATAAATTTAAGAAATAAAGACGTATTATTAAATTATATTAATTGATTTCTTCAATGAGATGGACTTATGAATATCCGGATTTATATTCTTCCATTAATTCGCCCATTAATTTTAAGTCATCCTTGGGGATAATTTTTTTGACTTTAGGAAATAAGGATTTTTCTTCTTCGCGAATGTGATGAGATATATTTTCTTTAAGAACGGTGAATCTTGCAGTCCAAACTTCGCTATTGGCGTCACATTTGCTAATTTGCTTTAGCATGTAATCAACTTCGTCATGTTCTTCGAAAGCCTCAAAAGCTAAAGCACGCGTGAGTTTAAATTCTTTAAGCAAAGGATATAAATATTTTTCTTCTAATTTGGTATGTAATTTAAGACTTTTTTTGATTTGCTTAAAAAGCTTTTCACGCATTTTGTAGGAACGTTCTGTGGTTTTATCCACTTTTTTAAAAAGTGCTCTAAGTGAACGGTGATCTTTTTGTAAAAGTACAATGGCATCCATGAATCATTTCCTATAAAAAATGTCGTACGGCGTTAATCACTTGAGATTTCATCGCAAAATTAGCAATTTTTTTAATGGGATAGCGTGAAATAAACCAGCCTGCAGCGATACCTAATATAGGTAAACTCAACATTAAAAATTTATTGGCAGTGGTGTGTGACTGGAGGTTGTTTTTCACATTCTCAATGACAGCTCGGCTTTGCTCAATTTCCGCTTGAGTTTTTTTTATTTCTTCGAGTAATTCTTTAGTCTTTGTCATGGAATTTTTTCCTATTGAAGTTAAAGCTTTCTAATGAGGCTTTAAATTGCATACGCGAACTGAATTTCATCGCGTAATACAATGCGAGCGCCGTGAGAGCGCCGCTTAAAACTAAGTCCACTAAAATGGCGAGCCATACACGCCCGGAGCAGTCATAAATGAGATAACCGATCAAAACTAGTAAGACAATCCAAAAAGAAAACACTAACATCAAAGCTGCAACAATACAGATAAGTAACGGCAGTATGCTTTTTTTCGCCAGCTTGGCTTCTAGTTGGAACAATTTAAATTGTGATTTAACTAGGTTAAGCCAAGCTGCGGCAAAATTTTCTATTTGATTTGACATTTTATTTAATTATTTAAAAATTTTAAATATTTTTCCCAATATTATGCCAGCGACACCCGCAAACACTACTGATTTTACTGGGTGCTTTTGGATATATTGCACGGCTTGATCACCGTAATCTTCGGCTTTTTTTACTAATTCGTCGCCTTTGCTACCCGCGCGCTCACCGAGTTCTTCTACTTTATCACCGAGTTCATTAATTTTGCTTCCCGTTTTTTGCCCAGCTTCACGTAAGGTGTCACCTACTTTAGAAGCGGATGAGGAAGATTGATTATGTTGCGGCATGGTTGTTCTCCTAATTCCTTTTTGTCGTTGTATCTATCTATAAATTTCAATTATTAAGAGGACAACCATTTTATGCTGTCCTCTACTTCTTAATTAAGAAGATTATCTTTGACCGCGACCACCTTCTTGATCTCGTTTTTGGCCGGGTTTTTCATCAACTCGATCCGTTCCTTTGCCAGGAGTTCTTTCTTTTCCTTGGCCATGTCCTGGATTTTTTTCATGTTCCCATTTACCAGCTTGGTTTTTTTGCCAATCATTGGATTTTTGGTTTTTTGGATCTTGCATTATAGTTTCTCCATATTTTTTATTTAAAAATGAATAAGTCTTCAGACTTATCTGACTACTTTTCAAAGTAGTCTTGATTGCATAAGCCCGAATCAGGGTTAAAATTATTTGGGTTTACGCATATCATTCTTTTTTTTCTCTAAAAAAGCATTTAATTTTTGTAAAGAAAATTCAATTGCCTGCTCACAGATTTTTTTTCGATCACCTTTAAATTGTTTTCGGTAAACTTCAATTTTTTTATTATCTGCACAAGCTATATAAATCGCTCCGATGGGTTTATTTGAGGTTTTGTCTGTATCTGGGCCTGCTAATCCGGTAATAGCTACGCTAATTTGAGCACCACTATTTTTTAATGCTCCATTTACCATTTCAATTGCAGTTTCACTGCTTACTGCACCATATTTTTTAATAGTTTTATATTTTACGTTCAGCAATTCGTGTTTTGCTCGCACTGAATAAGTGACATAGGCGCGTTCTAATATCGAGGAAACTGCAGGAATTTGGGAAATTAAATAAGCTAATCCACCACCGGTACAAGACTCTGCTGTCACTAGCGAGATATTATTTTCCTTCATCTTTTTACCTAATTTAGTAATAAGTTCCCTGATATTTTTTTTCATGATTTAGCAGCACTTCAGTATTAGTGATTATAGTATCACTATAGAAAACATAGCGAACATGACAAAAATCAAAGTAAGGTTTTGTTTTGTAAACATTTATGAGTAAAGAGCTTTAAATTAAATTCCGCATAGACATTGAAAGTCGTTGTTTCTGCTATAGTTATTAGAGTTCAAATTTAAAGAGGGATCGAATAATGCGAACTTTAGCCCGGTTCTTTATTATCTTGCTATGTCTGATGTTACCTACCTATTTAGCGTATGCGGATGTAAAAAAAATTCAATTTAGAGATGAAACCTTGTCACTACCTGTACCCGATAGTTGGGTATTGGCATATCAAGCACAAAATGATAGTGAAGTGATTCGAGAATTCATACCACACGGCCAGACTGTAGAAAAATGGACTGATATGATTACAGTGCAAATTTTTCCTCGTTTAGTGCTGGTGCAACCTGAAGAGTTTCTCAAAAAAATTGGGGAAGAGTCGCAAAAAGTTTGTACTGACTTTCGCATCAAAATTTATCCGATCGCAAGAACTGATCGTGTTACCGCGTTGCAATATTGTACCAAGTACAATAAAACGGGCTTGGGCGAAATCACGATGTTGCTGGCTATCAAAGGCAAAAACGCCATGTATGTCGTGCAAAGAGCTTGGCGGGGCGCTGAATTCAAATTAGATAAATTACCGTATACCGAACAAGATAGTAAACAGTGGTTCGATATGATGGAAAAGGTTCAACTTAATTAGCAGGTAGGGATCCATTCTCGTTGCACGCGAGAATGAATGGCAATTTTTTATGTTCTCTCCTATAGATTGGAAAAATTTTAAGTGCATATTGACTAACAAGATGGCAGAATTCCATATATAGGTCCCTGAAGTAGTGGGTATGACGATGACAAAGCAACAACATCGCCGCGGTGACGCAGTGATTGAATACCAGTTTGAGCCCGCTAAAATTCTCTGCCGAGGGGATTGGACGATTAGGGGTGTTCAAGGGCTAGAAGATCAGCCCGATCAACTTGTAGACACCAGCGCATCCTCTATTGTGCTCGATGGTGAGCATATTAGTAAAATTGATAGCACAGGTGCGATGCTGTTATTTAAATTAATTAGTCGACTTAAAAGTCACGATAAACAAGTTCAAACAGAAAATTTAAATTCCGATGCTGAATACTTATTGAAGTTAGTAGAGGAGGAGCAAGAAACTACGCTTGCGACATTAAAAGCGAAACCGCATCACAATTCCATTTTTTTATTGGGGAAATGGATATTCACTAAAATTAATAATGCCACTCAGTTCATTACATTTATGGGTCACTTTGTTTTTTCACTTGTGCGAGTTTGTGAAAAACCTCGGCATTTTCCGGGTCGAGCTATCCTAGCTACCATCGAAGAAACAGGTTATCAAGCGGTACCTATTGTAGCCCTATTATCTTTTTTAGTGGGAGTAGTTTTATCTTATCAGATTGCCTTACAGCTGCAGGAATATGGTGCGAATATTTATATTGTTGATGTGACTGGAATGATTATTTTTCGTGAATTTGGTCCGTTAATCGCAGCTATTATAACCGCGGGACGTAGTGGAACGGCTTTTACCGCTCAAATCGGCACTATGAAAGTGAATGAAGAGCTTGATGCATTAGAGACTATGGGTATTCCACCCATGGAACGCATAGTGGTACCTAAATTAATAGGCTTATTAATTGCATTACCTCTTTTAACCGTATGGTCGAGTGCATTTGGAATTTTAGGCGCTATGATTATGGCGAAAATGAAATTGGGTATCAGTTATTTTGCGTATTTGAGTCGATTTCAACATCAAATTGAAGTGAGGCATTATTTAGTAGGTCTCATTAAAGCGCCTTTTTTTGCGATTGTAATCGCATTAGTAGGCTGTTTTCAGGGAATGCAAGTGGAAATGAGCGCAGAGAGTGTAGGTCGTAAGACCACGCAAAGTGCGGTGCAAGCCATCTTTTTAATTATTGTCGTGGATGCTTTATTTTCTATTCTCTTTAGCGCCCGGGGAATTTGATGAGCGATAATGCATCCAAGCCCGTGATAGAAATTGAAGGATTATGCGCAAAAATAGGTGGTAAAGCCATTTTTGATCACTTGAATTTAACCGTCAAGCGAAGAGAAATTATCGCTATAATTGGGCCTAGCGGAGTAGGTAAAACCACCTTATTACGAAGCATTTTAATGCTCTTACGTCCTGAATCTGGCAGAATAAAAGTGTTTGGTACTGATATCACGAGATGTGATGAAGAAACTGCTAAGGCCGTTCAACGACGATGGGGCGTGATGTTCCAAAGTGGTGCGTTATTTAGTTCGTTGAATGTGGTTGAAAATGTGATTTTTGCTTTAAATGAAGAGTCAGATATCAGCCATACTCTGATGCGTGAAGTCGCATTATTTAAAATAGCGTTAGTGGGTTTAAGCAAGGATGCAGCTGTGAAATTTCCAGCAGAATTAAGCGGCGGTATGAAGAAACGAGCTGCAATGGCTCGAGCGATTGCTTTGGATCCAGAATTAGTATTTTTGGATGAGCCTACAGCGGGTCTCGACCCTAAAAGTTCTGATGAATTTGATAGTTTAGTTTTACATTTACGTGAAGCGTTAAACCTGACTTTTGTTATGATTACGCACGATTTAGATACTTTATGGCGGGTTCCTGACCGAGTAATTTTCTTGGGTGAAGGAAAAGTTTTGGCGGCTTGTCCTATGCACGAATTAGTGAAATCCTCGCATCCCATGATTCAAGATTATTTGAGTACACCACGTAGTAAAGAGAGACGAGCGGTGAAGGTGGGTGAGGATGGATAATAAAGTCAATTACACAGTGGTGGGACTTTTCGTTATTGGGCTTGCTGCAGCACTCGTAGTTATTTTTTTATGGCTAACTGCTTTAAGACATCAAAAAGAATATCATACTTATGTAACTTACGTTCGTGATGAAGTTGCTGGTTTAAATATACAAAGCCCAGTGCGTTATAACGGAGTTAAAGTGGGATATGTGGAATCTATAAAATTAAATCCTAAAGACCCGCAGCAAGTTGAAATTAAACTGCAAATTGCGCGTGGAACACCGATTACTACGGGTACCATCGCTACGTTAAGTTCAGAGGGAATAACCGGCATTATGTATGTAGGGTTAAAAGCATTGACGCCGAGTGGGGCCCCTCTCAAGAAAAGAGAGGGGGAACCGTATCCGATTATCCCATCAGAACCTTCTCTATTATTAAAAATGAGTACGGCCGTGCAGAAGGTGACGAGCTCAATCACAGCGTTGAGTGAAGCGGTTAGAAAAATTGTAGACGAACAAAATCGTGTAGCGATTAAGAAGAGTTTGGAGAATATTCAAAAAGTGACTCGTGCACTGGCGGAGAATTCTCAAGCGATTAGCGATAGTATTCAATCCGCAAAAAAATTATTACGCAACACAGCTGATGCGAGTGAAAGTTTTCCGCGCGTTATTCAAAAATTAGAATCGACATTAAGTACTGTGCAGCAATCTGCGCGTAATTTTGGTAATGCGGGCGTAACTGTTAAAAATACCGTACAAAACATCGGTCCTAGCGCGCAGCAATTAATGCAACGGTTAGATATTTTAACTTCAAATTTACAGCAATTAAGTAGTGAATTACGGGAAAATCCTTCTATTCTTTTACGCGGCAAAACGACCTCAGCGCCGGGGCCGGGAGAGCATTAATGACTAAATTTAAATTTGTCATTTTATGGTTTTGCATGATTTTATTAACGGCGTGTGGACCGGTACATGTAAAAAATCCTACGCTTTATACGTTGGCTCCCATTCATCCCATTGAAATCCCCGCACATTCTTTGTCAGAAAAGACTTTACTGGTTTCCACTCCGATCGCAAGTCCGGGGTATGAGACTTCAGATATGATTTATATGCTTACACCTTTTCAATTGAGTGCATACGCGCAAAATCGTTGGGTAGCACCACCCGCGCAAATGTTATTACCGGTATTAGTTCAAATGATTCGTTCGGTCGGTTATTTTAAAGCGGTAGTCTCAGTCCCTTCAGTGGCTGTGACAGATTATCGTTTAGATATTCAATTATTGAAATTACAGCAAGAATTTCTGTTACCTCAAAGTCGGGTGCGTTTAGAAATTCAAGCTACATTAATTTTAAATTCCTCAGAAAAAGTGATTGCGAGCCGTAAATTTAGCGCGGTTATTGAAGCGCAGAATAATCCATTTGGTGGAGTCATTGCCGCAAATAAAGCTGTAACTGTTGTTGGCCAGGAGATCGCACATTTTGCTGCGAATAATGCTCAGTAAATTTAAGATGCTTGCTCCATCGACTGAATTTTTCCGCCCTTATTTTCTAGTGCGTCTGCTGGGTAATAAGTAAAGTAATAATTTCCGGCTTTCTGAATTTTACCCACGTTATCATTATTAATTTGAAATAAATCATTCGAAGAATTCGCATAATAAATAAAATCAAAAGGTCCGACGGTACTCACTGCACCATTATTTCCGTTTGGACATTGGTTTCCTTGCCCACCTAATATTTGTTGCTGAATTTGTTGAATGGTTTGTGTATTACCGTAATTTACAGATCCACCCATAGATTCCTGTTGGCAAGGATAAAATCGCAAAGGAATATCGTTGATAGTGGTCTCGCCATTCGCCGCATAATTTAACTCGTTTTTATTTGGAGATTTTGCAGAAGAGACATTCAAGATTTTTCCATAGCCGTCAATTTTGATTTGTGTGTCATCAATAGTTATCAAAATATAAGCTAGATTACCATTCTGCGTAATGGGTTGCAGACTACTGGATGGCTCCGCCCAAGTAGTGCTATACACGCCAATAATTGCGATCAACAGACCTATGCGTCGAAACATTTTCATCACCTATTAAGGATAATATTTTACCTATAATAGCGTGTGAAATGGAATTTACCTATAGAAATTTGAGTCACTAAAACGGGCCTACCTCTAGACAACATAGCACTTGTGAATTTCACCCATTTAGTGTTCAATAAGACCCCTTATGCTATGAATTTATAGGCGAGAGTGGCGAAATGGCAGACGCGCTGGACTTAGGATCCAGTGGGGCAACCTGTGAGAGTTCGAGTCTCTCCTCTCGCACCAGTTAATTGTTTAATGGGGAATAGATATGTCCACGTCTTCATCAGTTGAAAAATTATCGGGTTTAAAGCGGCGAATTGATATTACCGTTCCTGCGGATAAAGTAACAGAGCTATATAATCAGCGAATTAAAAAGGTGGCTACTACTGCCAAACTGGATGGCTTTCAACCTGGAAAATCAAAAAATAAACTGGTTGAAACTCGCAAAATGAAAGTCGTAGAGTCTCGTTTTGGTAAAGGGATTTTAGCTGAAGTTGCCGAAGAGTTGATGAAGAGCAATTTTGCCCGTGTTATTGACGAACAAAAGTTAAAAGTGGCTGGAATGAGACCCATCGCTCCTGATCAAGAACTACGGTTAGGCAATGAACTTAAATTTTCTGCTGAAGTTGAGCTTTATCCTGAAATTCATTTAGCTGATATGACTAATGTTAAATTAGAACGTAGTGTAGTGGCTATTGAAGAAACTGATATTGATGAAATGATCAGTACCCTTCTTAAGCAAAATGCAGACTGGGTAGAGAGTGATAAACCTGCTCAAAAGGGCAGTAAAGTCATTATCGATTTCGAAGGAAAAATCGATGGTAACGAATTAGAAAGAGGTTCTGCTAAAGACTTCCATTTGGAATTAGGGCAAAATCGAATGATTCCCGGTTTTGAAGATGATTTGATTGGAGCTAAAGCCGGTGAAACACGTGAAGTTACCTGCACATTTCCAAAAGATTATCCTCGGCCTGAATTAGCAGACCAAACAGCTAACTTCGTCGTGCAAGTAAAACAGGTCTTAGAGCCCAAAGAACCCGAGGTGAATGAGGAATTTGCCAAAAAATTGGGGGTTGAGGGCGGTGTTAATGAACTTCGCACTGAGGTCAAAGAGACTATGCAGAAGCAGGTAGAACATCTGCTACGTGATCAATTAAAAATGAAAGTCTTACAAAAGCTCGCAGAACTTAACCCGATTGAAGTTCCAGATTGTATGGTTGCTGCTGAAATTCAACATCTGCATGAGATGACAAAAGAAAGAACGGGTGTTGCACAAAATCAAACTCAAGAGCAAATGAAAACTCTATATGGTTCCAAGGCCGAGGAACGCGTGCGTTTAGGCCTTCTATTAGGGGAAATTATCAAAAAATATCATTTGAAAGCTGATGATCAAAAAGTCCGCGAAAGAATTGAGATGATGGCATCCGCTTATCCCCAACCTGAACAGTTCGTTGCGTGGTATTATGGAAACAAACAAATGCTGGCAGAAGTGGAGTCTGTGGTTCTAGAAGATCAAGCTACTGAAAAACTGCTTGAGCAAATGCAAGTTCAAGATAAGAATATTAGTTATAAGGAAGCGACTAAACCGCATCAACATGATGAGAATTGTGATCATGATCACGATCATGAGCATCATGGACATGAACATACCCATGAGAAGAAGGAGCAAGATGATTAACGGAAAACAATTCAATAATACCTTGGTGCCCATGGTGGTAGAGCAAAGTTCGCGCGGAGAGCGGGCTTATGATATCTATTCTCGGTTACTAAAAGACCGTATTATCTTTTTAATCGGCGAAATAGAAGATCAAGTAGCTAACCTCGTTATTGCTCAGATGTTATTCTTAGAGTCCGAAGATCCTAAAAAAGACATCAATTTATACATAAATTCACCTGGTGGGGCTGTGACCTCAGCCATGGCAATGTATGATACGATGCAGTTCATCAAACCTGATGTTCGTACGCTCTGCATTGGCCAGGCTGCAAGCGCAGGGGCCTTACTGCTTGCTGGAGGAACTGCTGGAAAACGCCATGCCTTACCGCATTCTACCGTCATGATTCATCAGGTCTTGGGTGGCTATCAAGGGCAAGGTACCGATATTTTGATCCACGCACAGCAAACCAAATTGGTGAGTGACCGCATAACTCGAATATTATCTAGCCACACGGGTAAATCTTTTGAGCAAATTGAAAAGGATACTAATCGTGACTACTTCCTGACTGCTAAGCAAGCTGTTGAATATGGCTTGATCGACTCTGTATTCGAAAGAAGAGATGATCAAAAGAAAGAGGTAGTGGAATAAAACTTTCTTATAAAAGCAACCAACTTAGCATCCAACCTACTGATTATTCAGTAGGTTGGTGAATTCATGCTGTAACTCATTACAATGAATTGGTATGATTGAAATGAAAGGTCTATGGCCCTATCTATATTAGTAAGAAGAAGAAAGCTGAGGAATAAACTGTATGAGTGATAAACCGCAAATCTTACATTGCTCTTTTTGTGGAAAAAGCCAACATGAGGTGAGGAAGTTAATCGCAGGTCCTTCAGTTTTTGTTTGTAATGAGTGTGTTGATCTTTGTAATGATATTATTCGTGAAGAAGAATTAGCTCAAGCTGTAGAAACACAACGCCGATTACCAACTCCGCAAGAAATTCATCGTCAATTAGATGAATATGTTGTAGGTCAAGACCATGCTAAAAAAGTCTTAGCAGTTGCTGTTTATAATCACTATAAACGTCTTAATAATTTAACCAGTGACGAAGGTGTTGAATTAGGTAAAAGTAATATTTTATTAATTGGTCCCACCGGTTCAGGAAAAACGCTGTTAGCACAGACATTAGCACGAATTCTAAATGTTCCTTTTGCGATTGCTGATGCTACGACATTAACTGAAGCAGGTTATGTTGGTGAAGACGTCGAAAATATTATTCAAAAACTTTTACAAAAATGTAATTACGATGTTGAAAAAGCGAAAACAGGAATTGTTTACATTGATGAAATAGACAAAATATCGCGTAAATCTGATAGTCCTTCATTAACTCGAGATGTATCTGGAGAAGGTGTTCAGCAAGCATTATTAAAATTAATTGAGGGAACAGTTGCCTCTATTCCTCCGCAAGGTGGTCGTAAACATCCACAACAAGAATATCTCCAAGTAGATACTTCGAATATTTTATTTATTTGTGGTGGCGCGTTTGCTGATTTACACAAAATAATCCGTCAACGCAGTGATAATACGGGAATTGGATTTGCTGCAGAAGTTAAAGCGAAAGAAGATGGCAATGTCGATAAGTTAATGAAGTCAGTTGAACCTGAAGATTTAGTGAAATACGGTTTAATACCAGAATTCGTTGGAAGATTACCGGTAGTTGCTGTATTAGATGAATTGAATGAAGCTGCTTTGATAAATATATTAACCGAACCCAAAAATGCTTTAACTAAGCAATATGCGAAATTATTTGAATTAGAAGGGGTTGAAATTGATTTTCGTTCGGAAGCTTTACGAGAAATTGCTAAACGTGCAATTGAAAGAAAATCTGGTGCACGAGGTCTACGCTCGATAGTGGAACACACTTTGCTTGACCTAATGTATGAATTACCCTCAATTAAAAATTTGAAGAAAGTAGTGATAGATGAAAATGTTATAAAGGAAAGTTCGCAACCTATTTACATTTATGAGCAAGACTTAAGTCAAGTCAAAAAGGCGGTCTCAGAATAAATTAATATTTTGATTCGCAGTCTCAAGTAGTTATGAAAAAATGAGTTGGAATTCGTTTTTGTCATAAGCTATGTTTTTGTTAGGGAAATTAATATTCCAGGGTATCAGGGACGCACACATTAAAGTGGAAAGATGATGAGTGAAAAAAAATTAGCACCAAATTTATATCCATTACTCCCATTGCGAGATGTTGTGGTGTTCCCGCATATGGTTATCCCATTATTTGTGGGTAGAACGGAGTCTATTCATGCGCTAGAAGCTGCGATGAAAAAAGACAAACAGATTTTTTTAGTCGCACAAAAAGATCCGAATATCGATACACCCAAACGCACTGACCTTTATCAAGCAGGTACGGTTTCAACGATTCTGCAAATGTTACGTTTGCCAGATGGCACGGTGAAAGTTCTAGTTGAAGGTAATTATCGCGCTAAAGTCGTTAAGATTTATAAAAAAGAAGATTATTGGTCTGCGGATATCGAAAAATTAGAAGAAGTTGTTAATATTAACGAAACTGAAATTGAAGCGCATATGCGTGCTGCTTTATCTCAGTTTGAACGTTTAGTGCAAGCCAATAAAAGATTGCCGCAAGAATTATTAGCTTCGTTAGTTAATATTCAAGATCCTGGTCGATTAGTTGATAGCATCGCTGCACATATGACAATTAAATTGGAGTTTCGCCAAAAAATTCTGGAAGCAACTGCACTGCGCGATCGATTTGAATTATTGCAGAGTTTATTAGCTCAAGAATTAGAATTAGCTGAAGTTGAAAAACGCGTGCAAGGTCGCGTAAGACAGCAAGTAGAAAAAAGTCAGCGCCAATATTATCTCAGCGAAAAAATGAAAGCAATTCAGCAGGAATTAGGTGAGTTAGATGAAATTACGCCTGCTGATGAATACCAGCAATTATTCGATAAGATCGAAAAAGCGGGTATGCCAAAAGAAGCGAAGGAAAAAGCTTTAGCCGAATTAAATAAATTAAAAATGATGCCGCCGATGTCAGCTGAAGCAACTGTAAGTCGCAATTATTTAGATTGGTTGATACAGGTTCCTTGGAAAGCTCACACAAAAGTGAGTAAAGATTTATTGAAAGCAGAGAAAATTTTAGAAGCCGATCATTATGGTTTGCAAGAAGTAAAACAACGTATTTTAGAATATCTTGCTGTATTGCATCGTGTACGTAAATTAAAAGGTCCTATTTTATGTTTAGTTGGACCGCCTGGTGTGGGTAAAACTTCATTGGGTCAGTCCATTGCAAATGCCACTGAGCGTGAATTCGTGCGAATTTCATTAGGTGGTGTAAGAGATGAAGCAGAAATTCGTGGTCATCGACGAACTTATATTGGTGCATTACCGGGTAAAATTATTCAGAAGATGGCGAAAGTCGGTGTGCGCAATCCATTATTTATGTTGGATGAAGTCGATAAAATGGCGATGGATTTTCGTGGTGATCCTGCGTCCGCTTTATTAGAAGTATTGGATCCTGAACAAAATCACACGTTCAATGATCATTATCTTGAAGTGGATTATGATTTATCAGATGTTATGTTTATTGCTACTGCAAATTCCATGAATATTCCGAGTCCTTTATTAGATCGGATGGAAGTGATTCGACTTCCTGGATATACCGAAGACGAAAAACTTAATATTGCTAAACGCTATCTAGTCCCCCGTCAAATGCAGCAAAGCGGATTAAAAGAAAACGAAGTTGAAATTACGGATGAAGCATTGATGGATATTATTCGCACCTATACGCGAGAAGCGGGTGTACGTTCATTAGAGCGCGAAATTTCAAAAATTTGTCGTAAAGTCGTAAAAGAAATTCTAACCCAAAAACAAAAAGCAAAAGCTAACAATAAATTAAAAAATAAAAAAATGGTTCGTGTCACTCATGATAACTTGGAAGAATATTTAGGTGTAAAGAAATATCGTTATGGAATAGCGGAAAAAGCAGATCGCGTTGGCCAAGTGACAGGTTTAGCTTGGACTGAAGTTGGGGGCGAATTACTTTCTATTGAAGCCCAAATTGTTTCGGGTAAAGGAAAATTCCTACAAACCGGTCGCCTCGGTGATGTGATGCAAGAGTCCACACAAGCAGCTATGACTGTGGTTCGTAGCCGTGCCGATTCTTTATATATTACGGATAAATATTTTCAAGAACACGATTTCCATATTCATGTTCCCGAAGGTGCAACACCAAAAGATGGTCCCAGTGCAGGTATTGGTATGTGTACAGCTATCGTATCAGCGGTTACGCAAATTCCAGTACGTGCAGATGTTGCGATGACGGGTGAAATTACTTTACGTGGTGATGTGTTGCCCATTGGTGGCTTAAAAGAAAAATTGTTGGCGGCTTTGCGGGGCGGAATTAAAGAAGTGATTATTCCTGAAGAAAATAAACGTGAGTTAAAAGAAATTCCGCAAAATGTCACGGAGCATTTACATATTCATCCTGTAAAAACGATTGATGAGGTTTTTAAAATTGCCTTACAATATGTGCCTGGTGGAAAACCTTCGGTCATCAAAGCGAAGAATAAAAAGATAAATTCAAAATCTAAATCAAAAACTAGAAAATCGTAGAGGAAGATTTGCATGGATCGAGTGCAAAACGAATTATGCAATCGAATTCAAGATTTATTGACGAAAGCAAAAAATCTTCCCATCGATGCGATAGAAATAGAGGGAATTGTTGAATCTGGTTTTCTTGCTACTGCGCGAATGGGTGCAGCAGAAAATTTAGAACATCATCGTGAGCAGACGATATCCATCACAGTGTATAAAGATAAATGTACCGGTCACGCTTCGGCTTCGGATCTTTCCACCCAAGCATTACAACATGTTTTAGATAAAGCGATTTCGATCGCACAATTTTCAGAACCCGATCCTCTATCTGGTTTAGCGCCCCAAGAATTAATGGCATTTGATTATCCTAATTTGGAATTATCACATCCTTGGCATATTTCTCCGAAAAAAGCGCTTGATCTTTCGATCGCTTGTGACACGTATGCGCGTACACTCGATAACAGAATCACGCAAACCGAAGATGCTTCAGTCGCTACTACGACTCATTTTAAAGTGTATGCTAATTCCAATGGCTTTATTGGTTTTTATCCCACTACCATGCACAGCATGTCCATTAGTTTAATTGCAGAAGCCAACGGACAAATGGAACGTGATTATTATTATTCGAGTGTTCGTGTTCCGAAAAATTTAGAATCTTACGAAGAAATCGCGAAAATTGCGGCACGTAAAACTTTAGAACGACTGAATTCACGAAAAATTGATACACGACGCTGTCCGATTATTTTTACGCCTCGCGTGGCGAAATCATTATTAAGTCATTTTGTTAGCGCAATTACGGGAAGCAATCTTTATCGACGTAAATCATTTTTATATGATTGTCTCGGTCAAAAAATATTTCCAGATTTTATTAATATTTATCAACGACCGCATATTAAAGCAGGTTATGGCAGTGCGCCTTTCGATAATCAAGGCGTAAAAACACGTGATATAAATTACATTACCGATGGCCTTTTAACGAGTTATGCATTAGGCGACTATTCAGCAAAAAAATTAAATCTCCAAACGACCGGAAATGCTGGTGGTGTTTTTAATTTATTTATTTCACATGGTGAAAAAGATTTAGCTGCATTATGTCGCGAAATTGGTACTGGATTAGTAGTTACCGAATTATTAGGTCAGGGTGTTAATCTATTGAGTGGAGAGTATTCGCGTGGTGCATTTGGTTTTTGGGTAGAGCATGGGGAAATTCAATTTCCCGTTCACGAAATTACGATCGCTTCTAATTTAAAAGATATGTTTTCCAACATTATTGCGGTTGGTAACGATATCGAAAATCCAACCAATATTACAACTGGTTCAATTGTTATTTCTGAAATGATGATTGCTGGTCTTTAAGTGGGCCCACTGCTGTGAGCCCCTCTGTAGGTACTATTTGGGTGGTTGAGATAGAATTTTATCTTGGACGTGAGCATACGTTCCATAGACGCTTTGAGCATCAACGAAATAGTAACAACTTGTCACATCTCCCCATGGCCCCATAGTTTTGTGGCTTTCTTCTGCAGGTGAACGATTAGGGGTAATATTTTGAGAGCCCATAGCCAAGGCTTTTTGCAAAGTATCTAATTCAGTACTTTTATATCTCGTGATCATTAAATACCAATTATGACCGTTTACATTAAACTTATCAGAACGCGAGACCCACTGATTAGTTGTACTTAAGCCACCTGAGGTCAGGGGAGCATTTTTTACTTCTTCCCATTTTGGGCATTCTACAGCGAAGGTGCTGCCCGCTACGGCTAATGCGCCGGCCAGTAAAATTAAGCTTGTTTTTTTCATCACTGCCTCTCGTGTGTGTATTTAGGTTGGTCAGTTTAGAGGCATTTGTTGCGCAAAACAAGTCAAATGTTCAAAATTCGATTACGTAGGTATTCTACTGTATATTATTTAATCAATTTTTGCCAATGCTTGTAGCCTGGATCAGAGATCCAGGATCTTCGATAGCTGTAGCCTGGATCGAAGATCCGGCATCTTCGATAGCTGTAGCCTGGATCGAAGATCCAGGTTCTTCGATCCAGCGGTGTTATTAGTTTGCGGGACCGTAGTGTGGCACATTATCCGGTCTAGGAGCGGGCGCTCCGCCGTAATGAGGGACATTACTTGGACGCGATGCTCCGTAATGAGGAACATTGTCGCGGCGATATACCCGGGGCCTGCAACTCGGATGGTAGCGATGATAACGACACCAGCGACGATGACGCCATTCATAATCATAACTACTACGTGGAGCGACTACTGCAGGTGGACCATAATGAGCAACGCTCGGAACGTAATAAGTGCCATCCGCAATACATCCGCTCATAGCAAGAGAAGTAGAGGCGAGGGCAATTAATTTAATGACATTTTTCATATTAAATACCTATTTTTAATGCGCAGTTGCACTGTAACTTGCCCAACAAGAATCGTCATCACAAGTTATAAATGGGGTACCTGCAGTAACGTATCCATCGAACACGACGTTATGGTAATAAGTTGATACGATGGTCACACGCACTGGCCAAATGGGATCATCAATGCTGATCACATTGTAGGGCGCATGATAATAATCATCTAAGATCATTTGAGCAACTGTACCATCTCGCTGGGCGGTGGTGACAGAATAAGTATTATGATAGGCAACATTTGTGATTTCGAGAGAGGGGTAGAAAACAGCTTTAGCGCTGGTTGCATTGGTAGTTAAAGCCAGTTTTGTAGCTGCGTGGCCATAATGCATGTTACTACCAGCAAAAGCAAAGCAGGAAACTAAAGTGAGTGCTGCGCCAAATAAAAATTTATTTTGCATGTTTGATTTCTCCAGTGGTTAAACAATCCGTAACAGATTTAACCATTCTAAAGCCCGATTCTTAGTGTTTTCTGAAATAAAAATTTTGAATTTGTAAAAATTGCGAAATATGGATTTATTTAACCAGCATTTAATTTTTGGGGAGTGGATAGACTATAATCAGACAACATAGCTCTCACAGGGAGTCGTGATGACATACAGAGTTTACCGATACAGATGGGTGGTATTAGCGATTTATATGTATATCGCAGCGATATCGCAATTATATTGGCTGAACTTTGCTGCAATTCATACATTTATGGAAGAGCATTTAAAAATGCAAGCGTCGCAATTAGAATGGCTAACCTTAATTCCATTAGTCATTTTTATTTTGTTAACTATCCCTGCAGGACGCATTATTGATAAAAAGGGATTGAAGTATGGTTTAGGAATTGGCGTTATTTTCAATGGAATATTCCCCATTTTACGGCTGCTGTTGCCGGATTCTTTTTTTTGGTTATTTAGCATGCAGCTTTTAATTGCTATAGGTTCACCGTTTATTTTGAATGCCGTGACAAAATTGGCCGCCGTATGGTTTGGACCCGAAGAAGAGGCCTTAGCCATTGGACTTTGTTCCTGTGCATTGTTTGCAGGTATCATGTTGGCTTTTCTATTGACCGGTTGGTTAGTAAAAAATTTAAGTTACGATTTCATGTTACTTATTTATGGTTTGTTAGGATTAATCAGTGTACTTGCTTTTATTTTTTTAAAATCTCATCCCTACTCGCCTTCACGCCCACCGCAGAAAAAAAAGCAAAATGCTTCCTGGGGTTTAAAAATAATTTTAAGCAATAAAAATTTTATTATACTCAGTGTAGTGACACTTTTGAATTATGGGGTCTTTATTGCTCTTACTACTTGGGATGAAAAGATTCTACATGATTTTCAGAGATTAGATTTAATTTCTGCAGGAAAAGTTTCGGGTTTATTTATTTTAAGTGGCATTGTTGGGTGTATTTTCATCCCTCTAATATCCGATAAAATGAAAAGACGTAAACCTTTATTGATATTGTCTTTACTAATAGGAGCGTTATGTATTAGTTTTTTCGCCTATGTGAACACCTTTGCAATCAATATCATCAATAGTTTAATTTTGGGATTTTTCTTTTTGCCCGCATTACCGGTGATATATGCAATGTCAGCGGATATGGTCGGAACAAATCTAACAGGTATTTCCTTAGGTTATTTGCAATTAATTGGTAATGCAGCCGGAATTTTGTTTGGATGGTTAGTAGAAGAGTTAAATGAAATTATCGGGAATTTTAGAATACCGTTGCTTTTATTAGGGGCATTATTATTAATTGGGTGTGTCTTGGTTTTTTTCTGTCGGGAAAAATTGCCGCAGACGTATAAGTGAATAATTGATTTTGAGCCGTGTCGAATTTGTAAAATTTCTACCAGTAAACTTAAAACATTGAGAATGTAATCATGATTAATTGTGATTAAGTTTATTTTTTTATGTTGTTACTTTGAGGCACCAAAGATTTAGGGATTTTTCGATTCCGCGTTAAAAAAATTGTTTCTCCAAAGTTTGCTGCATAGTCAGCTTATTCCGCTTCCCCAAACCGATCTCGAATTAAAGTTTCAATCGCTCGCATAGCGTCAACCTCGTCCTCTCCTGTGATTATTAATTCAATTTCAGCTCCTTGATTGGCTCCGATGACCATGACATTCATGACGCTTTTGGCATTTATTTCTCGTTGGTTATATCGAATCAGAATTTCGCTTCCGAAGCGTGAGGCCAAATTGACAAGTTTTACGGCGGCTCGTGCATGTAAACCTAATCTGTTTATTATCGTTATCTTTTTTTCTTGCATGCGAGTTCTCTATCGATGATTGTGTTGCGAACAAAAATGCTGATAGGCATTATATCCAGACATTTGTAATTTGTAATTACGGATGAATGTTTCAATTATTAAAGGGAGCTGATGCGTGCATGGAAATTGAAAATGTGGAATTTTGACATTCATTATTTCTCGCTCGGTGTGTATCGGTTGTAAAGGATCTGTTATTTCAGCTATTTCGTCCAGGGATTTTATCTCAATTCCTACATCAATAAAATGACAATCACTACAAGTATTTTGACCGAATAATTTTTCTATGTTCAAAATACCGATGTAATCGATCTGCATAAAATGTTGGATGCTGGACGGTGCGGTGCCTATCAATCTATCTTCTCTTTGGTGAATTTTCACGGCATCATCTGTTACAAATCGATGCCCCCGATCGAGCAAAGCGAGGCAAAGCTCACTTTTTCCTAGATGAGCTTTGCCAGTGATTAAAACTCCGATATCTTCAATCACCATCATATTGGCATGAATCGTGACAGTTTCCATTTATTCTCGATGTTTAGTTTGTTTTTCTTTGTATTTTTGTAGTTGAGCATTCAAGTTGCTCGCCAGTTTGTCGATCGTTTTGTACATGTCTTCAGATTTTGCATGTGCATTGATGAGAGAGCCGGGAACGGTAACATTGACAGAAGCGCATTGCTCATTATCATTATCCACTTTCAATGTCACATGCACATGTGAAATTTTATCGATATGAGCTAGGGTACGCTCAATTTTTTTCACAGTAAGCTCGCGTAATGCAGGAGTAATTTCGACACCTTGACCGGTAATTTGTATTTGCATACTAGTCTCCTCATTGATTGAAAAAAATCATAAATCGAATTCGTGACCTAAATAAACGGATCGCACATCTTCGTTAGTTAAAATTTCTTTGGGCGACCCACTTGCGATTATTTTACCGTCACTCACGATGTAGGCTCGTTGACAAATATCAAGAGTTTCACGAACATTATGATCGGTAATTAATACACCGATTCCACGTTCGCGAAGATGATTAATAATTCTTTTTATATCGATTACCGAAATAGGATCAATTCCAGCGAAAGGTTCATCGAGTAACATAAATTTAGGATCTTGTGCAAGTGCGCGCGCAATTTCTACTCGACGAATCTCGCCGCCAGAAAGACTGATGCCTAAATAATTGCGTAGATGACTAATATGAAATTCTTGCAATAGACTTTCTAATTTCTCTTTACGTTGTGCTTTAGATAAATCACGACGTAATTGTAAAATTGCCATAATATTATCTTCTACCGTTAGACGGCGAAAAATTGAAGTTTCTTGCGGTAAATAACCGATACCCAAACGCGCTCGCTCATGCAAACGCTTGTGGCTAATATCTTTATCATCAATAAATACTTTACCACCGTCCGTTTTAACTGATCCGATAATCATATAAAAACTAGTGGTTTTTCCAGCCCCATTAGGCCCTAATAATCCTACAATTTCATTGCCAATCTGCAAAGAGACATCTTTCACAACTTGACGTTGGCGATAACTTTTTTGTAATTGTTGTGCGCGTAAAATTGGCATATTAATTTAAATCTTTTGGTTGCAATATAATGGTTGTTTGGGAATTATTTTTATTACCATCAGAAATCATAATTTGTTTTTTCACGTCGTATTTAATATACGCGGCCTTAATAACATCATTACCTTGAGTGACTACGGCATTATTTGTTAAAACCATAATTCCAGTTGCCGGAGTATATTCTATTGTATCAGCACTTACATTTAATGGCTCTTTTTGATTTTCCTGTAAAGTGGAATAAGTTGCCGGTTTTCCATAATTTGTTATTTTTAAGATGGTTTTATTATTTTTATCTAATTCAAGTACAACTTTATCGCCGGCTAATTCGCTACTCCCTTGCTGCGCGTGGACGTGACCGGTTAATACCGTGACGTGTTTTTTAAGAAATTGAATATCTGAGTGATCAGCACGAATAATATAGCCTTGGCTTTGATCGCTTTGTAAGGCCCAAGCATAAGAGACCAACAAAAGACTAGCGCTGAGAAGCAGAATTTGGAGTGTCATTCGATACATACACACCTCGCGTTTGTGCTTTTGTGAGTAAAACTCCCTTTTTGTAGTTAAGTGTCATCCCTCTCGATTGCAACTCACCAAATGGTCTAATGATAGTAACATTTTGATTGGTGTCAGCGAAAGATCGATCAGGAAAAATCGTTAATTGATTGGTTTTTATGATGGTTTCTGGATTATTAATTTGTTCGATTTGATGAATGACCACATTGCCGGATAAATAAATAATTTTTTTCCCACGTTTTAATAATCCTTTGTCGCTGGTAGTACGCCATGGAACACGCTGATTGGTATAAACGACCATGTTAGGTTGAGTAATAGCAGTGACGTTTTCTTCCGGAAAATGTAACGCCTTCGGTGTTTTTAAGTGATATTTTAATAAACCGTTTTTGTCATAGTCGGAAAAGGTTGCATCAGTCACGTAAATATCAGGTTGACTCTTATGTCGATTTGGAGTGGAGAGGTAGGGATTATGATGATGATATTGCAATAATAAAAGTATGCTGGAGATTAAAGCCATACTGAAAAAAATTGCTAACACTAAATTTTTTATATTCATTTAATTAAAGATACACTGTCGCGCGGCTAAAATAAAATCGCAAACTTCACGAACGGCACCTTGACCTCCTGAACGTTGAGTCACCCATGCGGTATTTTGTTTTACTTCAGTGACCGCATTGGCAGGTGCGATACTCAAGCCTACACGCTTTAAAATAGCTAAATCAGGAATGTCGTCTCCCATATAAGCGATTTGTTCATCATTTAATTTTAAATCCAAGAGTAATTTTTCATAGATAGAAATTTTCGTGGCGACTCCTTGATAAACATGACTAATATTCAATTCTTGCATGCGATAGGTTACCGCTTGACTGTTTCGGCTTGAGATAATGGCAACTACAATACCTTGTTGCTGCAGTTGTTTTAAACCATAACCGTCATGGGTATGAAATTGTTTGATCTCTGTGCCTTCGGCAGTTAATGCAAAGCTACCATTCGTTAATACTCCATCTACATCTAAAAAGAGCGCTCGAATTTTTTTGGCTTTTTCAGTGATCAATTCTGTCATACAACACCGGCTCGGAGTAAATCATGCATATGCACAACGCCAATTGGAATATTATTTTCATCGACGACGGGTAAAGTCGTTATTTTTTTTCGGCGCATGATATCCAGTGCCTCTGCCGCCCGCAGAGTAGGGGGCACCGTTGTACATTGTGACGTCATGACATCTTGGATAGGCGTGGTGTGAATATTAAGATTTTTATCTAGTGTTCTACGTAAATCACCGTCCGTAAATATGCCTATTAATTTTCGTTCCTCGTTCACAACGGTCGTCATGCCTAAGCGTTTCTGTGTGATTTCTACTAATGCCTTGGCGATAGGGCACTGTGGGGAAACCGCAGGAAAGTCTTCTTTTTGGTGCATGATATCTTCCACCCGCATTAATAAGCGCTTACCGAGGGAGCCGCTGGGATGAAAGCGTGCGAAGTCATTGGCGCTAAATCCGCGTGCGCGTAATAAACTAATTGCAATCGCATCACCCATGGCGAGTGTTGCGGTTGTACTCGCAGTGGGCGCAAGCCCGAGTGGACAAGCTTCTTGGGCCACACTGATATCGATTCTACAATTGGCTGCTTGGCCTAAGGTAGAGTGCGCGTTACTGGTCATAGCAATTAAAGGAATTTTTAAGAAGCGAATCAGCGGTAACAAATTTAATATTTCTTCAGTCTCGCCAGAGTATGAAATAATCAAAACGACATCACGGTTTTCGATCATTCCTAAGTCACCGTGTCCTGCCTCACCAGGATGTACGTAAAAAGCAGGTGTGCCTGTGCTAGCTAAAGTTGCTGCAATTTTTTTCGCGATATGGCCAGATTTTCCCATCCCAATGATGATGACGCGGCCTTGGCATTTTAAAATTAATTCGCATGCGTGATTGAATTCTTGATCTAGCCGATGCAGCATCGCGCCCACAGCGTCACGTTCAATTTCAATCACTTCACGTCCATATTGACAAAAGTTAATACTAATTGTAATCATTTTTCCTAATTATGCAGCTATGATTTAAATAGGCTATTATAAGATTAATATTGTTAAATGATAAACAGAGAAATAAGAATTTTACCGAAGTTTTATGAGTAATTAACAAACACGCATTCACGCAAAAATTACCCCTCTATAAAGGAAAAATATGTCCAAGCAAAACGACGTTATCGTTTCCATTCAAAATTTGCACTACAGTAATGGTGAAAAACAAATTTTTCGTGGAATCGATTTAACCATTCCGCGGGGAAAAATTACGGCGATTATGGGGCCAAGCGGAACGGGGAAAACGACTTTATTGCGATTAATTGGACGTCAAATTAGACCAATGCAAGGAAGCATTGAAATAAATGGTTTGAATATAGCCAAACTTTCACACAAAGCACTTAAGATGTTGCGGCGCAAGATGGGATTGTTGTTTCAAGAGGGTGCTTTATTTACTGATTTAAATGTGTTTGAAAATGTCGCTTTTCCCTTACGAGAACACACTAAACTGCCCGAAGATATGATTCAAGATCTGGTATTGTTGAAGTTGGAAGCTGTAGGGTTGCGGGGCGCGCATCATTTAATGACCAGTCAATTATCGGGTGGCATGTCGCGTCGCGTGGCGTTGGCGCGAGCAATCATGTTGGATCCTGAGCTGATGATGTATGATGAACCGTTTACGGGTCAAGATCCGATTAATCGAGGCGTATTGATTAAATTAATCCGTGAATTAAATACCACGATGGGAATAACCAGTATAGTAGTTTCGCACGATGTGCATGAAGTCTCTCTGGTGGCAGATTATGTTTATGTGTTGGCAAATGGTCAAATAATAGGTCAAGGTTCTCCATCCGAAATTATTGCGGGAACAACACCTCAATTACAACAATTTATTCAAGGTCTGGCTGACGGCCCAGTCCCCTTCAAATATCCTGCAGCAGATTATCGAGAGGAGTTAGAGTTGTGATAGGCTTTATTGCGCGCGTAGGGCAGGTTGGAATTGGATACTGCCAGAAAATTGGTCAGTCCGGGAATTTTATTTTGCGGGTAATCTTTCAACGCCCGCGTTGGAGTCAAGTTTTAACGCTGAGTTTAGACCAATTGTACCGCGTAGGTGTACTATCTCTTCCCATTATCTTATTATCTGCATTATTTATTGGCATGGTAGTGTCCTTACAAGGCTACAATATTTTGCATAAATTTGGCGCAACCGCTGAACTGGGACAAATGATTGCGTTATCTGTGTTGCGAGAATTAGGCCCTGTGGTTGCCGCTTTACTATTTGTTGGACGCGCATGCTCCTCCTTAACCGCAGAAATTGGTTTAATGCGTGCAACTCAGCAACTAGATTGTATGGAAATGATGGCAATTGATCCACTTTGGAGAATTATTGCTCCCAGATTTTGGGCGGGCATAATTTCTTTGCCATTACTGACTATATTATTTAATGTGACTGCCATATATGGAGGAGTTTTGGTGGGTGTAGATTGGTTAGGTGTGGATGGCGGAGCATTCTGGTCCAATATGCAATCGGCAGTCAGTTTTAGAAACGACGTGCTCAATGGAATAATTAAAAGCATCGTGTTTGCGGTCATAGTCACATGGATTGCAGTTTATCAAGGTTTTTTTGCTGAACCCAATTCATTAGGTATCAGTCGAGCGACAACTAAAACAGTTGTTTATTCATCGTTGATGATTTTAGCCCTCGATTTTATTCTGACTGCATTAATGATGGGAGGGTGGTAATTTGAAGATACGTATAGTAGATTTTGTGGTCGGAATTTTTGTTATTGCAGCTTTTCTGGCATTAGTTTTCCTGGCATTTAAAGTCAGTGATTTTTCCCACTTGGGTAAGCATGATTATTATAATATTACCGCAGAATTCGATAACATTGGTGGACTTAAAACGCGTGCACCAGTTGCAGTTTCTGGTGTGAAAGTCGGTGAAGTGACTGATATTGCATTAGATGGAAATAATTTTCGTGCTGTTGTTACGATGAGAATCAGTGAAAAATATCATAATTTACCGATTGATACCTCAGCTAATATTTTCACGCAGGGAATTTTAGGCTCCAATTATGTGAGTTTGGCTCCAGGATTTGAAGAGAGTAATTTGAAAAATGGAGATCGGATTGAAACTACACATCCAGCCTTGGTGTTAGAAAATTTAATTGGACAGCTAATTTATAATTTAAAATCCGATAAAAATAAAAGTAATAATGTAAAAGAAAGTGCAGCAGAAGCGAAAGCCACTGCGAAATAAGGAGACTCTCAATGAAATTTAAATTTGGTTTGCGATCAGGCTTAATTGTCGCATTATTGTTAATTGCTACGAGCCTGTTTGCTGCGTCACCCGCTACTTTATTGCAAGGAGTAGCTGATCGCATGGTGAGTCAGTTAAATCAACATAAAACTGAATTACATGATTCTACAGTTATCCATCAAATCGTAAATACGACATTAGTTCCCATTATTGACTCCAATAGAATGGCGGGGATGGTCGTTGGCAGACAAAATTGGTATGCTGCCTCTCCACAAGAACGCCGAGAATTTGTAGCATTATTTAAAAAATATGTAATTAACACCTATGCCAATGCTCTTGCTTCATTTGACGATGATCATTTGCAGGTTTATCCTTTGCGCGGCAATATCAGCCAACGTTTTGTAAGCGTAAGAAGCGTTATTATTCGTAAATCGGGACAACGTATTGGAATTAGTTACAACATGGTACAAAGCGGTGGACAATGGAAAGTTTACGATTTTAGTATCGAAGGTGTCAGTATCGTACAAAATTATCGTTCACAATTTTCAAGTATTTTAGCGAGCGGTGGCATGCATCAACTTATTCAGAAATTACAGAATCGTGCGAAATAAAACAATGAATTTTATCCATCAAAATAATTTAGCGACACTTTCCGGGGACATTAATTTCGCTAATGTGGTAAAGCTTCGTCGTTTAGGTGAAGCCGCGATGGATAAAATCACAGAATTAAGTTTTGATTTTTCGGCTGTTCATCAATGCGATAGTTCTGCATTGGCTTTACTAATCGCTTGGCAACGTTATGCCAAAAAGAATTTAAAAATCATTCATTTTTTGCAAGTTCCTGCATCACTAGTGGCATTTGCAAAAGTTTGTAATGTGCAAGATATATTAGCATTATCTAACATTTATCATTAAAGGATTCCAATGGACAAGTTAATTATTACAGGTGGGGTGAAGCTGGCAGGATCGATTCGTGCATCAGGCGCAAAAAATTCTGCATTACCTATTTTAGCAGCTTCATTACTCAGTTCACATCCAGTTTCATTAAGCAATATTCCACATTTAAATGATGTGACGACCATGATTGAATTATTAGGTCGTATGGGAGCGCAAGTCACCGTTGATGAGCGTATGAATATTGAGGTGGATTGTAATGTTATAAATAATTTATGTGCGCCTTATGAATTAGTAAAAACGATGCGGGCTTCTATTTTAGTTTTGGGACCTTTATTGGCGCGATTCGGACGCGCAGAAGTTTCGTTACCGGGTGGTTGCGCAATTGGCTCCCGACCTGTCGATATTCACATTGAAGGCATGCAAGCAATGGGCGCAGAAGTAGAAGTGGTTAATGGATTTATTAATGCGCGCATTGACGGTCGCTTAAAAGGCACCGAATTAAATTTAGGAAAAGTGACAGTAACGGGAACTGAAAATTTAATTATGGCAGCCGCATTAGCGGAAGGACGCACTATTATTAATAACGCAGCGCGTGAACCTGAAGTGGAAGATCTCGCTAATTTTCTGAATAAAATGGGCGCCCAAATTTCCGGGGCTGGAACTTCTACCATCGTAGTAGATGGAGTAGCCAAATTACATGGCGGAGATTATCGTGTAATGCCCGATCGAATTGAGGCCGGAACTTATTTAATTGCAGGGGCGATGACAAGTGGTCATATCATTGTACGTGATGCATTGCCAAGTACACTCAAATGTATTTTAGATAAATTAGAAGAAGCGGGTGCGCATATTAATTGTAATTCTGACGTAATTGAATTGGATATGAATGGAAAACGTCCTTTTTCCGTGGATGTTTTCACAGCACCATATCCGGAATTTCCAACGGACATGCAGGCGCAATTTATGGCGTTAAATGCCGTTGCTCAAGGTACCGCAACGATTACGGAAAATGTCTTTGAAAATCGATTTATGCACGTTGGAGAATTATGCCGCATGGGTGCGGATATCAGTCAGCATGGCAATAAAGTTGTGTGCAAAGGTAAACGTCGATTAACAGGTGCGCCAGTTATGGCTACCGATTTACGTGCTTCTGCAGGTTTAGTACTAGCAGGATTAATGGCGCGTGGCGTCACTATCGTTGATCGCATTTATCATATTGATCGTGGTTATGAATGCATCGAGGAAAAGCTTTCTGCACTGGGTGCCCAAATTCGCCGAGTGTCGAGTAAAACCTTTTCTACTGAATACGCTCATTTGCAACGTATTGCGGCTAAACAAGATGTAGCGGCTGCGGAAGAATAATTAATTTTTTCTTAATCTTAGCTAGCAGATAGACTTCCACATGTGCTTTAATTGAAATCTGTAACCTGTCCATTCAAAAACTGCTAACATATCAATCCTCAGTTGAGTTTAATCAACAAAAGTTATAATTTCTTTAAGAAAGAAAATATTAGGTGTGATATGCAAGCTTGGAAAAAATTTATTTTAATTAGCGTGGCTGTAGTATTTTTTCAGACAACGAGCGCGCAAGATTCTGTTTTTCACTTACGCGTTTTTTCCGATACCCATGTTGGTGCTTTAAAAAAAATGGATCCTGCTCCAACTGGTAATGGGTTGAATGATTTAGATGTCGAAACCTTCCAACAATATCTCGCTCAAATTGAAAAATTATCCATCCAAACCGATGCGATTTTAGTGCTAGGAGATCTTATAGATCATTTCGATGCAAATATTATTTTTGGGAACGCGGCCGCTCGAGAAAAACAATTACAGATTAATTTTTCTCAATTTCAGCAAACGTTTAATATTACTCCGATCATTTACGTTTTTGGTAATCATGATACTTTGTTGGGAGATAACCAAGCTTTTTTTGATAATGATTATTCGAGTCATTCCCCCTATGAGATCGCTATGCAATCTGGATGGAAAACCGGCTCGTTATCAAGCGGAGGAGATTGCGGAAAAAATAATGCTTTTCCTTGCGTCATCACTGAAAATGCGATTAATGGATTTTCTGCAATTTATCTAACGAAAAAATTGCGTTTAATTAACTTGAATTCAGTTTTATTTGATGATGAATACGGTCGAACTTATCACGGCGAAAATTATAATGATGAATTAATTTGGTTATCTCAACAAATTCTGGATGCTAAAGATCAGCAGGATTCAGTATTGATTGCCATGCATATTCCTCCCGGTATGGATGTGCATAGTAAAAAACCTTTTTGGCAACAAGCCGCTATGCAAGCTTTTTTGCAGGCTCTTAAACAATATCCCAGCGGAATTTTAGCGGTGCTAGCTGGACATACACACATGGAAGCGATGGGTATGATCGTCAATGAAAATAAATCGATTATTCCGATTATTTTAACGCCGGGGTTATCAACTTCGCATGGAAACGCGCCGGCATTTAAAGATTTTCTGTTAACGCAAAATGCAGAAGGAAAATGGATTTTAAAAGATTTTACCACCCTCAGTTATATTAAAAATCAATTCCAGCCGCTTTATCAATTTGTTTCGAGTTATTGTCCTGATCACTCTGAATTTAATATTAGCGCTTGTCTACAATATTTAATTCAAACCAAGCAAGATATTATTTCGATCATGAACCAATACTATACTGCAGGAAATCCGAATAATCATAGTCCTTTGCCGGATGATGATATTATTCATTACATGATTAATCTTAAATAAACTCTGATTCTTTAATTTTAATGAAGTGGGGGCATGGATAAATACATCGCTTGTGGTCCTTTCAGGGTTGTATAGATTTGATCCAAATCTGGCTTTATTTAAAATTGATAACATTCCAATTTAAATACATAATATCCTTGCGTTTTTACTGGGTAAGTAAGGATTTTATGACTGAAATTCGAAAGGTATCGATTATTACTCCGTTTCATAATGAAGGCGAAGGCGTGGATCATTTTTATGAATCATTACATCGCATATTTGAAAAAATGCCGGAAATAACTTTCGAAGTCATCTGTATTGATGATGGAAGTCGAGATAACACCCTAATTAAGTTAATTGCACTTGCAGAAAAAGATGGTCGATTCCGAATACTGGAATTATCGCGTAATTTTGGCAAAGAAGCAGCTTTAACAGCAGGATTGGACACCGCAACCGGTGATGCCATTATTCCTATGGATGCCGACCTTCAAGATCCACCTGAGCTTATTCCGCAAATGATAGCAGAGTGGATAAATGGGGCTGAAGTTGTGTTGGCTAAAAGAATGGATCGCAGTGCTGACTCTTTCATGAAACGTAAGACAGCCAAATTATTTTATCGATTTCATAATCGTCTATCTACCATTGAAATTCCTGAAAATGTAGGTGATTTTCGCTTAATGGATCGTGTTACTGTTAATGCAATTAAACAATTGCCCGAACAGCAACGATTTATGAAAGGTTTGTTTGCGTGGGTGGGTTTTAGAACGGTGACCATAGAGTATGTGAGAAAACCAAGATTAACGGATGCAAGTAAATTTTCAGGTTGGAAATTATGGAATTTTGCATTAGAGGGTATTACGAGTTTTAGTACTATTCCTCTTAAATTTTGGTCGTATATCGGTGCTTTAGGTGCTATTTTAACATTTATTTATGTCATGTTTATTGTGCTAAGAACTTTAATTCTTGGGGTAGATGTTCCAGGTTATGCTTCATTATTAGTTGTTATCTTATTTTTTGGAAGTTTGCAACTGATTAGCATTGGTTTATTAGGAGAATATATTGGCCGTATTTATATGGAAACCAAAAAACGTCCGCTTTATTTAATTAGAAAACAATATGGAATTGAAAAATGAATCCGATTGCTTATCGTGAAATGGAGCAAACGGAAGAAGTACATTGGTGGTTTTGCGCTCGACGCACTATTCTTTCTAAAATAATAAAAGGTTTAAATCTCCCGCATCTTGCAAGGATTCTTGAAATTGGTTGTGGTACGGGAGGAAATTTAGAAATGCTATCTCGATTTGGAACGGTGAGCGCAATTGAGATGGATGCCACCGCTATAGAGATGGCGAATAAGAAAACTAAAAATCGCTACGATATCAAAAATGGATATTGCCCAGACGTTCTTCCTGCCACAAATACACGCTTTGATCTTATTTGTCTTTTTGATGTTTTGGAGCACATCGAGGAAGATACAAAGACATTACAACTTCTGAGTAAATTATTAGAAAAAAAAGGCCGTATTTTATTGACCGTGCCTGCTTATGAATGGTTGTTTGGTCCGCATGATGTTTTACTGCATCATAAAAGACGTTATAACGCTAAATTGCTGCGAGAGAGAGTAACCTCATCCGGTCTGAAGATGACAAAATTATCTTATTTTAATACTATTTTATTTCCATTAGCGTTGATTACGCGTTGCAAAGATAAATTGTTGCGTTCAACAAATGCCACTGGCACGAAACCCCCAAAACCGTTTCTCAATTTTATTTTGAAAAAAATATTTGAATGTGAGCGCTTTTTATTGGAAAAAATAAATCTGCCATTTGGTGTTTCTTTACTTTGTATATTAGAAGCAAGTGAGTGAATAAGGACTCCGTCATGTCTTTAAATCGTGTTTCAAAAATTTTTTTCCGGAGCTCATTATTACCTGTTCTCATTGGAATCGTATTTTTCCTATTAATTACGGGCGGTCAGATTTTTAAGCCAACAAGTATTGTTTGGCTTTTGCAAGATGATCCGGCAACAAATTGGTTAGGTTGGCAATTTTTTCGTTATTTACCTATTTTGCAATGGCCGATGGGGATTAATCCAAATTATGGAATGGAAATGAGTAGCTCTATTGTTTATACAGATTCAATTCCGTTGTTGGCTCTAATTTTCAAACCCTTTAGTCTCTGGTTGCCTCAAGCATTTCAATATTTAGGTTTTTGGTTGTTGTTATGTTTTATTTTGCAAGCGTATTTTGCGTGGAAATTATTGAGTCTTTTCACTAACGATAAATGGCTCCCTATTATAGGCTGCATATTTTTCACGGTTGCGCCTGCTTGGTTGTGGAGATTGAACGGTCATTATGCGCTTTGTGGTCAGTGGGTATTAGTGGCGGGGTTTTATTTATACTTCTCAAAAACTTTTTCTTTTTTCAGATGGCTCAGTATTCTCATCATGACTCCTCTCATTCATGCTTATTTCATGGTAATGGTTTATGGAATTTTCATTGCTGATCTTATTCAGCGATTATGTTTAAAGCAAGAGAAACTGACAAAAATAATTTATTATTTTTTTAGTGCAGCCATCACAACTATTTTAGTTATGTGGATGGTTGGATACTTTATTTTAGGCAATGATGTCCAGGGTTTGGGTTTCGGTATTTATCATATGAATTTATGGTCTGTCCTAGATCCCGATGAAGTTTGGTCTAGAATATTACCCGATTTAAAAGGTGAAAAATCCGATTATGAGGGTTTTAGCTATTTGGGACTCGGTATGTTAGGTTTAAGCGTGATTTCTGTTATTACTTTATTTAAGCGTCGGTCACATAAACCCGCGACCCATTTTCAAATGATTCCGTTAATTTTACTTTGTTTTGGCTTTCTTTTATTTTCTCTATCGAATCGGATCAGTTTGGGACAGCATGAGATATTCACTTACACTTGGCCAACGATCTTAGAGCCTTTTTCTATGACTTTTAGAGCATCGGGAAGATTTTTTTGGCCTGTTTATTACTGCATCTATGTTGCGATATTTTACCTGATTTTTAGTCGATTAAAACCTAAAATTGCAATCCTGCTTTGTTCGAGTTTGTTATTGTGTCAATTGATGGATTCTACCGATATGTGGAAGGCATTTAGAAATAAATTTAATCACCCGCCTCGGCTTGTTGAACTATCTTCGCCCATTTGGAGTGAAATCGGCGCGCGCTATAAAAGAATCATCTATGTTTTTCCTGAAGCACCAGCTAGACCTTGGGTAGTTTTATCCAAATTTGCCATGGAACACAAAATGGCAATTAATACCGGTAATTTTGCTAGATACAATATTGATAATGTCGCTGTTGCGAATAATCAGATAATAAAAAGCATCATCAGTAATGAATATGATCGTGACGCGCTATACATATTTAATGATGCATATTTTTGGAATTTAGTTGTCAATCAACTCAAGCCCAACGATGTGGCTGGAACAGTAGATGGTTTTCGTATTTTAGCGCCTAATTTTAAAAATTGTCGAACTTGTAATACAGCAAATATACAAAATATAAAGGTGCAATCTGATTCTCGTTTTCACGAATACTCTATGGGTGAGCGCGTTTTTTTCAATTCAAATAAGAGTGGATCTCTTTATGCCATGTATGGATGGTCACAGCCTGAGGAATTTGGCACATGGTCTGATGGTTCTTTTGCGGCATTAGCTTTACGTCTCAAAAATGCGCCGAAAAAAGATGTAGAATTATTAATTCGGGGTCGAGCTTTGTTACTTAAAATCCACCCCGTGCAGAGATTCGATATTTTTATTAATAATATTTATTTGGCTACTTGGAAATATGATGATAAAACCAAAGATCAAATACTACATGTACAAATTCCTAAAGCACTTATCGCGAAATATTATCGTTTTCTCGTGATTCAATTTAATTTTAAAGATGCGGTTTCACTGATGAAATTAAAAATATCTCCAGATATGCGCAGACTTTCGCTGGGACTTGAGTGGTTCGAATTGAAGGAAAAAGGTTCATAGATCAAAGGGAAAGAAGATGTCTAAAAAAATTTATTGGTTATTTGCTATAATTTTTTTCGTAATGATCACTGCAGATTGGGTTTATATTTTCTTTCTAGCCCATGACCCCTTATTTATTGTTCCGTTTGTTATATTAATCCCGATTATTTTACCATTGATCTTTATTGTTGTTATAGTAACGCTTTTTGGTATTTATTCTTCGCGATTATGGGGATATGTGGGAGCCTATTCACTAATTATTTTTACGATTGGGTTTAGCATCATTAGTTACAGTGTTATTGAACGAACAGTTCTTTTAGAACGTTCGTATTTAACTGGTGTGATATTAATAAATATTTTGTTATTTTTTGCAGTCGTCTTTTTACATATTTACGCCGCTAGAATGAAAAACGAGTGAATCCCAAAAGAAACTCATGTGTAGCCTGGAGCGCAGATCCAGAACATACTCGAAAGATTCCTGGATCTGCGATTCAGGCTACAGAAGACGCCCATGGCCTGAATAGATACACCTCCGCGCTTTTGTAAGTAATACCCCACAAAGAGACCGGTAGATCTCTCGGTATAATTTCCTACATTGTCTATGATAAGTTTCTGACCTGTGTTTGAAGAAGTGGCTAAATAGGTCAGGGGAATGATTAAGATAATATTAAATAGCCAAGACGTCGATTATTTACAACAATTGATAAGTTGTCTTAGAGGAAATAAAGATATTCAGGTTCTGCGCTGTGGAAAATCTGCAGACGAGGCGATTCATATATATCATAAATTAATGCCTGATGTTTTGTTGATAGATTTACATTATTCAGGAAAAAGTGGTTTTTTTGCAATTCATAAAATTATTAAACAAAATAAAAATATTAATATTGTTGTGAGCGCAACAGTATTGCCGTATTTTTATTTAAAAAAACTAGCGCGGCTTGGGGTTTTGGGTTTTATCACCAAACAATCCAAACCATTTGAAGTTATGCAAGCGATAGCGTCGACCATGCAAAAAAAACCTTATTTCAGTCCGGAAATTGTGAGTTCGGTTTTCAATTCTCATGCCGATGAAAAATCCGCTTTTTGTACGCTGACCAAAGGCGAATTTGAGATTGCTTATATGGTATTGCAGAATATGAATAATTTTGCGATTGCGCAAGAATTAAAAATATTGCCTTCAAGTGTCAGCGATAGAAAACGGATTTTATATAAAAAACTGGGTATTGTGACAGATGCAGATTTGGTAGATCTTGCGTGTAAAGATAAATTAATTGAATGTTGAATTGCTCGCCGTGACGAGCAATTCAGATTAATTTATTGATCGGGTTGGATAACTAAAAATAAATTATTATTGCCACGAATGATTTTTAACAATAATTGTTTACCAGAGTTTTCTGCTATTGAAATTAAATCTTTAACGGATTGAACTGCTTGTCCGTTGGCTTTAATGATAATATCAGTCGGTAATAAACCGGCTAAAGCGCCTGCGCTATTATCAGAAATATCTAAAACTAAAACGCCTTTAATTTCCGAGCTATCCGGTTCTAAATCACTAAAATTTTGTAAGCGTAAGCCAGATAAATAGGGAATGAGTTTTTGTTTTAATTGATCTTTGGGATTGCCAATCGTAGCGAGCAGTTGAGTTGGTTTGCCCGATCGTAATACCGCTAAATGAATCTTAGTGCCAGGATGAGTAGTCCCCATTAAATTATGTAATTGAGCGGAATCAGCAATCGGATTATTATCTACTTGCACAATAGCATCTTCTGCTTTAATGCCGGCAAGTTCTGCTGGTGAACCTGGAACGACTTGAGTTACAACCACACCTTTATCATTGGGTAAATGCATGGCATCTGCTAATTCCGGGGTGATATTTTGCGCTACGACGCCTAACATTCCGGCAGAGACTTTACCATAGCGGATTAATTGTTCGGCGACGATTTGCACCATATTACTGGGGATTGCAAAACCGATTCCGATATTCCCTTCAGAGGGTGCTAATATCGCAGTATTCATTCCAATAAATTGACCCTTCATATTAATTAGGGCGCCACCCGAATTACCCGGATTAATCGGAGCATCGGTTTGAATGAAATCTTGGAAACCTTCAATTTTAGGTGTTGCTCTGTTGAGAGCACTGATCACACCCGAGGTCACGGTTTGGGATAATCCGAATGGACTGCCAACGGCCACAACAAAATCACCCACTTTTAAATCACCGGAATTACCGATCGGCATTAAGGTCAAATTCTTCGCGCTAATTTGTATGACTGCGACATCAAAACCATCATCACTACCCACTAATTTTGCGCGATAGCGGCGTCCATCTTTTAAAGTGACGACCATGACCTCTTGGTTTTTTACGATATGGGCGTTGGTAGCGATATACCCGGCTTTAGTATCTATGATAACACCAGAACCGACGGCGAGGGCCTTAGTAGCAGGCTTGGGTGCTTCGCCATTCATGGCGGCATCGCCTGGAGTACCGGGAATCATCTTTTCAACGGATATATTCACAACAGCTGGGGTCACATTAGCCAACATGGGCGCTAGGCTTACCGTGGGTCTACCATTTATTTCTGCGGGAAGGTGAGCTTGGCTGCTTAAAGGAATTAAAAAAGTGGCTAGGGAAACCGCTAAACTACAAACCGCAACGCTACGTATATATCTCATTATCACTCCCCGACATGGTCAATGTATTACCAATTTATAAAAATGTAGAGTGTACCTGTTTATTATCTGTTAATCCACACCAGCGTGACCAGACGCCCAGACTGTTGTCCGTCGCGACGGTAGGAATAAAAAAGATCATTTTGTGCATAAGTACAATAATTTCCTCCAAAAATGCTATTTATGCCGAGTTTTTTGAGTTTAATTTGTGCAATCTTATACAAATCACATTTCCAATTCTGATTGTCTAGATAAAAAGCATTTTCTAGGGAGGTTGATTGTTTAATAAATTGCTCACGTAAATCATTTCCCACGGTATAATTTTTTGCACTAATCGCGGGTCCTAACCATGCGTGTAATTCAGCGGCCTCAAGACCCATGGCATTTACGGTTTTGGCTATAATGTCCGCAAATAAACTTCGCCAGCCTCCATGAATTGCGGCTACCGCCTTACCGTCTCGGTGATAGAGTAAAATAGGTAAACAATCGGCTGTAGTAACAGCACAGACTTTATTGGCTGTAAAAGTAAAACAAGCATCAGCGGTGAGGTGATTGGGAGAATCAGTCATGAGTGCAACGACATCATTGCCATGCACAAGGTCAAGCCAGGTTGGCATTTCGGGTAACTGTAATTCTTGTATTAATTTTAATCTATTGGCATGTACTGTTGCCGGATCATCATTCACATGTGTTCCCAAATTAAAATTAGCGTAGTTTGAAGTAGGTTGTTTGCCACCCAATTTTCGGGTAGTCGTGTAAGCTTTAACTGCCGCATGTTGCGGCCAGTTTGGTTTAATATAATCCTCAAGCATTTGTCCATTCTCTCAGTGAATTTAATAATTGTTGCATGTCTTCGGGTAGGGTTGCCTCAAAGGATAAGGGTTTATCTGATATTGGGTGCTGCAATGACAGACGGAAAGCATGTAAAGCTTGACGTTTGAATTGTTGTAAAATTTGGCGGACCGGTTCCGGTAATTTGCCGGCGGCTGCAATATGTTTGCCGTAGAGAGGATCTCCCACTAAGGAGTGACGGATATGGGCCATATGTACGCGAATTTGATGAGTGCGTCCGGTTTCTAATTCGATTTGTAGATAGGTGTGCGCGTTAAAGCGTTCTAACACACGATAGTGAGTGATGGCAGGCTGACCCAAGGGAATCACCGCCATGCGAGTGCGCTGGGATGGATGTCGGCCCAAGGGTGCTTCAATCGTGCCGCTGGTTAGTAATTGTCCTTTTACAATTCCTAAATATTCGCGCTTGATGGCACGATTTTTCATAGCTGAGGTTAGTGCATGATGAGATTCTAGAGTTTTAGCCACAATTAATAACCCTGAGGTATCTTTATCTAATCGATGAATAATCCCAGCGCGCGGCACATGTGCTAATTTGGGCTCGTAGTGAAGCAGCGCATTGACCATAGTGTTATCAGGGTTACCCGCTCCGGGATGGACAATTAATCCCACCGGTTTGTTGATGATCAAAATGGCCTCATCTTCAAAAATGATATTGAGAGGAATTTGCTGTGCTTGCCAATGTTCTTGCGGTTTAATTTCAGCTTTTACCACGATAGATTGATTCGATTGTACCTTCACGCTCATTTTTGTAATTGTTTTATCATCTAATTGGACCCACCCTTGTTTAATCCAATTTTGTAATAAAGAACGTGAATATTGTGGAAATAAATTCGCCAAAACTTGATCTAGCCGTTGTCCCGCTAATTCGCTAGGAATATTCTGTTGCAAAATAATTTGATTGTCTGCCATCAATTCCTCTAAGGCTTACTGTTTGTCATGCATGTTGCACTAATTTCTAGCTTCGCAAAAGAGGTGATGGTCTCCTCAGCGAAAATTTTTGCAAATATCTTGCATTACGCTTGTTTCAAGTGCAGAGTTCTCTTAAAATTTTCCGGCAACCAAACTTAGGCTCATTGGATGAAGCCTTCCTAGACAATGCCCATGAAGGACGTTAAATGCCGTTTAACTGTATCTCTCGCGATTTGCTAGAGGATTTATATCAAAAGAAGAAGGACTGATGAAAAAATTTATTATTGTCTTGTTTATCTCTATATTAACTATTTTCACTCTTGAGGGATGCTCTAAGAAAGAGCAAGATCCTTATAAAAATTATCGTGGAATGAGCTCTAGCACGTTATTTGAAAGTGGTGAGCGAGCATTAGCAAAAAAGAATTATGTGCGAGCAGTGAAATATCTTGAAGCTTTAGATGCCTTATATCCATTTGGTCCGTATGCAGAACAAGGGCAACTCGATATTATTTATGCATACTATATGAATGGAGATTTTGCATTAGCTTCATTGGCGGCCGAACGTTATATGCGTTTGTATCCGCGTGGCCAGCATGTTGATTACGCTTATTATATGCGTGGTATGATCGGCCTACACTTAGGATTAACTTGGTTACAACGAAGAGTTGGAATTAGTCCTGATATGCGCGATGTGAGTTCGCTGCAGCAATGTTACGGTTCTTTTGCATTACTCGTAGAACAATATCCAGGGAGTCCGTATGCAGCTGATGCTTTAGTGCGAATGATTTACATCCGTAATTTATTAGCGCAACGTGAAGTTGATATTGCGGAATTTTATATGGAACGTCACGCTTATGTAGCGTCAGCTAATCGAGCTAGTACGGTAGTTCAGCATTTTCAAGGTTCACCATTAGTTGAACCTGCACTGGTAATTATGGTTGAGTCTTATCGAGAATTAGGTTTGACGCAAATGGCTGATGAAAGTTATCGTTTATTACAAGCTAATTTTCCGCTGTCACCAGAGTTAAAATCTTTAAGTAAATAATTAGGAATTCATTTGGATCGTCATGATAAATCAAAACACTCGCTAAATATAAAAAATACCAAAGGTAATGTATACGGTTATATTGGGCGGCGTTTGTTTCATGTTTCGATGGCGGTTATTCCCTTTATTTATTATCCATTCGGAAATCAAATCGGGGCATTTTTTCATATGTCCCCGTATTTATTTTTACTTATTTTATTAGTGCTCGTTGTTATTCTAGAAACACTACGTTTGAGTTTTAGAATCACCATCTTTGGTCAGCGTAACTATGAAGCGCGGCAAATTTCTGCGCTTGCATGGGGAACAGCTTCTATTATCCTTGTTTTATTATTTTCGCCAGGTCCCCAATATAGCATCCCATTAATTTGGAGCTTCGCTTTTGGGGATCCCTTATTGGGTGAATTACGGCGAACTAAAATTCCCACTATTTGGGTCGAATTAATTGTCGTTATTTTTATATTAGCGATTTGGTGGATTGCTGCTTATTGGTTTGGAATTTCGTGGTGGTGGGGTATATTTCTAGCGCCTATCACGGTTGCGGTCGAGTGGTTAGATTTGAAATGGATTGACGACAACGCGCTTATCTTATTAGTTCCGCTTATTATTATTTTAATTGTAAAAGCTTGGTGATAAAGGGATAGCTCGGTATACTTACTGGTATCGCATTGGCAGGAGGACAATTTATGCAAGCTTTAGGATGGATTCTGTTTTTTTTATTAGTAGCTGTTCTCCTCGCATATAAACGCGCTGTCTTGTCGGTTTGGACCATTGCTTATTTCGTTTTATTGCTCCTGGTTTCCGTTTTTAGTCATGTTAGTCTTGCGGGAATTATCGTATTGTGGGTGCTTTTTGCCATTATTTTTATTCCTCTTAATATCTTGCCTTTACGTCGTCAATTTCTCAGTAAACATATTATGGGGATTTATCAGAAATCAATGCCTAGTATGTCAGCAACCGAAAAAGAAGCTTTAACCGCGGGGGGTGTCGGTTGGGAAGGAGAAATGTTTACCGGGATTCCTGACTGGAAAAAACTCCAAGAGTTACCGGAAATAAAATTGACTCAGGAAGAACAAGAATTTTTAGCAGGACCGGTAGAAGAATTATGCGGCTTAATTAGCAATTGGGATATTAATCACACGTGGCACGAAATTCCTGCTCCGATTTGGGATCATTTAAAAAAGCACGGTTTTTTTGGATTAATTATTCCGAAACAATATGGTGGTAAACAATTTTCGGCACTTGCGCACTCCCAAATTATTACCAAAGTTGCAGGTGTTAGTATCGCTGTCGGTTGCGTTGTGAGTGTGCCAAATTCCTTGGGTCCCGCAGAATTATTATTAGAATACGGAACAGAGCAACAAAAAAATTATTATTTACCGCGATTAGCACGTGGAGAAGAAATTCCTTGTTTTGCATTAACGAGCCCCGTTGCTGGATCTGATGCCAGCTCGATTGAAGATCATGGTGTGGTTTGCAAGCGCATGGTGGATGGTAAGGAAACATTGGGAATTATTTTAAATTGGAATAAAAGATATATTACATTATCACCCATTGCGACTTTAATTGGATTGGCATTTAAATTATATGATCCTGATCATTTGCTCGGAAATAAAGAAAGCTTAGGAATTACTTGCGCTTTAATTCCAGTAGAAACACCTGGAGTCGTCACGGGTCGTCGACATTTTCCTTTGTGTTCGCATTTTCCGAATGGGCCCACACAAGGTAAAGATGTTTTTATCCCATTAGAGTTTATTATTGGTGGTCCCTCTATGGTGGGGGCGGGATGGCGTATGCTAATGGAATGTTTAGCTGCAGGTCGTTCGATTTCATTACCTTCAATGTCAACGGGAGGTTCTAAGCGAGCCATTTATGCAACGGGTGCGTACGCGCGAATTCGCCGTCAATTTAATACTTATATTGGTACTTTTGGTGGAGTACAGGAAGCTTTAGCACGGATTGCTGGCTATACTTATTTAATTGAAGCTGTACGTTTATTTAGTGTGACGAGTATTGATCGCGGTATTAAATCAGCAGTTTCTTCAGCCATTACCAAATATCACGTCACTGAATACGGTCGTCGTATTGTTGATGACGCCATGGATATTCACGGTGGTAAGGGTATCTGTATGGGCCCACATAATTATTTAGCACAATCTTTTATTGAAACACCGATTAGTATTACGGTTGAGGGTGCTAATATTCTCACGCGCTCCATGATTATTTTCGGACAGGGAGCTATTCGATGTCATCCTTATATTTTAACTGAATTAAATGCCGTGCAATCGCAAGATTTGGTGACATTTGATAAAGCTCTTTTTAAGCACATGGGCATGATTATCAGTAATAAAACGCGAGCATTTTGTTTGGGTTTAACGAACGGTAGAGGGGCGGGCGCTCCGAATAACGATTTAAAACATCATTATCAGCGATTTTCACGTTTCGCAAGTGCGTTTGCTTATTTAGCAGATGTGGCGATGTTAACATTAGGCGGAAAATTAAAGCGTAAAGAACGACTATCTGCGCGCTTAGGAGATATGTTGAGTTATCTTTACATGGGTTCTGCGGTTTTAAAATATTATGAAATTCGCAGTAATCGAGAAGAATTAACCACCGTTGATTGGATTTGCCAATATTTATTATTTCGTTTACAAGAAGCCATGCATGAATTTTTATTGAACTTACCCAATCGTTGGTTAGCGGTTTATTTGCGTTTTATCGTTTTTCCTTTAGGACGTTGGTATGATTTACCAGTTGATCGTCTCGGAAAAAATATTGCGGCTTTAATTATGGAACCTTCTTCGGTGCGTGAACGTGTGTCTGAGCATTTATACACGCGGAATGGCAAATATCCAAATCCAATTGCAGATATTCAAGTTGCATTAGAGAAATCCATCGAAGTTGAACCTTTGTTATCGCGTTTGCATCAAGCACAACGTAAAAATCAAATTCAAGGCATGACGCTAGATGAAAAAATAAAATCAGCTATTGCGGCAAATATTTTAACGCCTGCTGAAGGTGAACAATTATTAGAAGCCGAAAAATTGCGTTTAGCAGTGACTAACGTAGATGATTTTTCATTGGATGAATTTCGACGAACCGATTAAGGACGAAAGGTTCTATGGAAAAGATTTGGCTGCAAAGCTATCCTGAAGGTGTGCCTGCGACAGTTGATGTCGATTTATTTCGCAATTTGCCAGAATTTATTTTGCAGCAATGTCGAAGTTATTCGAATTTAGTGGCTTTTGAGAATTTTGGCAGCGAGATTACTTTTTGCGAATTTGAACAATTAAGTTTGCGTTTTGCTGCCTTTTTACAATCTCAATTGGGGCTCAAAAAAGGTGATCGCTTTGCGATTATGCTGCCAAATATTATTCAATTTCCCATCGCTTTATTTGGTATTTTGCGTGCGGGATTAATTGTAGTAAACGTTAATCCATTGTATACCGCGCATGAATTAGCACATCAATTACAGGATTCTGGTGCTAAAGGCATTATTGTGATGGAGAATTTCGCGCATACACTATCGCTCGCTTTATCAGAAACCTCAATAAAACACGTGATTGTTACGCGAATTGGCGATTGTTTGCAGATGTGGAAGAACGTTTTAATTCATGTGTATTTAAAATATCTTAAACATCAAATTCCGGCTTGGAAGATTCCGAATACGATTCGATTTAAAGATATATTTAAACATAAACCATTAACGTTTAATCCTGTCAAAATTGAGCCATCTGATCTGGCTTTTTTACAATATACAGGTGGGACTACGGGTGTTGCTAAAGGTGCCATGCTGACGCATCGAAATATTATTGCGAATATTTACCAAAGTTTAGTGATGGTTAGGCCTAAACTTAGAATGGGAAAAGATACGATTATTACGGCATTACCGCTATATCATATTTTTTCATTAACCGGTTGTTTTTTCTTTATGGCTGTGGGGTCAAGAGCATCTTTGATCACTAATCCCAGAGACATGCGCTCATTTATTAAAATATTAAAAGCGAAACCCTTTAATGTATTTGTGGGGGTTAATACTTTATTTAATGGATTAATGCATCAACCGGATTTTAAGGAAATTGATTTTTCGCAACTGAATTTAGCCATTTCTGGCGGTATGGCTTTACAACGAACCGTTGCGAATCGTTGGCAAGAATTAACGGGAAACGTCATTATCGAAGGTTATGGATTAACAGAAGCCTCTCCAGTTATTACGATTAATCCGATTACCAATCAACATTACACGGGCAGCGTGGGATTACCCATACCGAATACCCTAATTTCTTTGCAGGACGAAGAAGGACATACATTGGCGCGTGATCAAGAAGGTGAATTATGCGTGCAAGGCCCTCAAGTCATGCTAGGTTATTGGCAAAAATCGGAAGAAACTGCGATGGTTTTAGATGAAGAGGGATGGCTGCGCACAGGTGATATTGCTAGGGTGGATGAAAAAGGTTTAGTTTATATAGTCGATCGACGTAAGGATATGATTATTGTTTCAGGATTTAATGTTTATCCGAATGAAATTGAAGATATTATTATGGAATATCCTGGCATAAAAGAAGTGGCGGTGGTGGGTATCCCAAGCGAAAAAACCGGTGAAGCCGTTAAAGCTTTTATTGTGTTAAGCGATAAAGCTGTTAGTGCAGAAGATATTTTAAAATTCTGTCATTCACGTTTAACGAAATATAAAGTGCCTAAATTCATTGAATTCAGAGATGAATTACCAAAATCGAATGTGGGAAAAGTACTCCGACGCGCGTTACGCGATAATCCACCTCATTAATCAGCGGAAATTAAATTTCAATCAAAATTAATTTGTAAATTTGCATATTGGGGCAAACTTTCAGGATTTGCAATTGAAGCTAAGTTATCGATATTTTCGCCATTTATAAGTTTTTTGACTGCTATTTCTGAAATTTTATTATTCGGTGTGCGTGGAATATCGGTCACAGTAATAATTTTTGCAGGGACATGATGTGGAGATAAATTCGAACGAATATTATTTTTAATTTTATTGATAAGGTCCTCCGTTAGGGTGCAATCTTCATGTAATATCACAAATAAAATAATTTTTTCGTCGCCTTGCCAGTATTTGCCGACCACGGCTGCTTCTGTAATTTCTTCGATAGGTTCGAGCACTTGGTAAATCTCCGCTGATCCAATGCGAATTCCGCCCGGATTGAGGGTGGTATCTGAGCGGCCGTAAATGACTAATCCGCCGTGAAGCGTTTGCAAAGCATAGTCTCCCTGTGCCCAGACGTTGGGATATTTATTGAAATAAGCCTTTTGATATTTTTTACCGTCTGGATCATTCCAAAAATAAACTGGCATAGATGGAAAAGGGGAAATACAAACTAATTCCCCTTTTTGATTAATAACGGGTTGTCCCTGTTCATCGAAAATTTTTACATTCATTCCTAAGCCAATGCACTGTAATTCACCGCGATAAATCGGTAGCAGCGGATTTCCTAACGCAAAACAAGAAACAATGTCGCTACCACCGGAAATAGAACAGAGTCTGACATCGGATTTTATTTTATTATAAACATAATCAAATTGTGCGGGTAATAAAGGTGAACCAGTCGATAATATTGAAAATAAACTAGAAAGATGATGATGTTTATCTGGTACAATGCCTCTTTTTTCCAGAGCTTCTAAATATTTTGCTCCGATCCCAAATATATTAATACTAGCCTTATCAATTAAATCAAAAAAAGTAGTAGGTGAGGGATGGAATGGTGAGCCTTCATATAAAACCACTGTGGCACCTACGGCTAAACTGCTAACTAACCAATTCCACATCATCCAACTAATTGTCGTATTATAAAATATATTTAAACGCGGCTGTAAATTGGTGTGTAGCATTAATTCTTTTAAATGCTGAATTAAAACGCGACCGGCACTATGTACCATACATTTTGGTTTTCCTGTGGTACCAGAAGAAAATAAAATATAAACCGGATGATCGAAAGGTAAAGGCTCAAAATCTAAAATTTCATTATAGGGTGAAATGCAATCTTCAAAATGCATTGCATCTTTTAAGCCCTGGAGACTGGGTTCTTTTTCTAGATGGCTGACCATGATAATGGCTTCGACTGAAGGAAGATTTTTTTGTAATTGAATATTTTTTTCGAGATGCGAAAATTCTTTGTCTCTATAAAAGTGACCATCGACTGTAAAAAGAATTTTAGGCTCAATTTGGGCAAATCGATTGAGCAAGCTATTCAATCCTAAATCTGGGGAGCATCCAGACCAAATGGCTCCAATGCTGGTTGTCGCTAACATAGCAATAATGGCATGGGGAGTATTAGGTAACATAGCAGCTACTCGGTCACCCTTTTTAAGACCAAGCTTTCGCAAATGATGGGCTAAATTCGCAACGTAATGGTGAAGGCGGGCGTAAGTCATAGTGTGATAGTCGCCGCGCTCGGAAGTGGAAATAATGGCATAAGCCTGGTCGGTTCTTTTCAGTAAGTTTTGCGCGAAATTCAATTTAGCGCCGACAAACCATTGCGTGTCCTGCATATGTGTGCCGGGTTGCATAATGGTTTTAGGTGGTTCGATAAAGCTGATTTCGCAAAATTCAGCAACGGCCTGCCAAAAATCCTCGGGATTCAGTATCGACCAATGATGCAGCTCTTGGTAATCGGTAAAAGGTTTCCCATAAAAGTGGTCAACGTATTGGAAAAATTGCGCCATGTAAGTAGATTGGGCGATAACGGGATCGGGCTGCCACATAATTTTGGTCATACGTCATGTTCCTTGAATTGACCTCAAATTAGAATATCAAGGACGTATAATTGAATGTCAAGGTATGTCTCGTAGCCTGGATCGAAGCTCCGGGAGAAAGGGCTCCTGGATCTTCGATCCAGGCTACTATTGCGCACCTGGGCAAGTAATGCTATTTTATCCGATTCTTATAGGCACGTAGCTCAGTGGTAGAGCACCACCTTGACATGGTGGTGGTCGGTGGTTCGATCCCACTCGTGCCTACCAGCGATGAATGGGAAAATAAATGATGCCACGAATTACATTACCTGATGGTAGCCAGAAAGATTTTGCCGAACCCGTTAGCATTAAAGCTGTAGCGGATTCTATTGGCGCAGGTTTAGGTCGCGCCGCATTGGCAGGGGAAGTCGATGGCAAAATGGTAGATACAGCCTATCTCGTCAAACAAGATGCCAGCGTTAAAATTATTACAGCCAAAGACAAAGCAGGTCTTGAAATTATTCGCCATTCGGTCGCCCATTTGTTAGCGCAAGCCGTTAAAGCTTTATATCCAACTGCACAAGTGACGATTGGCCCGGTCATCGAAGATGGTTTTTATTATGATTTCGCTTACGAACGCCCATTTACCCCTGAAGACCTCGAAAAAATTGAAGCCAAAATGCGAGATATTGCCAAGCTCAACCAACAGGTTGAGCGCGTAGAATTAAAACGCGAAGAGGCGATTGAATTATTCAAGAACATGGGTGAGCACTATAAAGTAGAAATCATCCAAGAAATTCCGAGTGGGGAAGTGGTGAGTGCCTACAAACAAGGTGATTTTATCGATCTTTGTCGCGGTCCACACATTCCGAATACTGGAATGCTGAAAGCATTTAAATTAACGAAATTAGCGGGCGCATATTGGCGCGGTGATAGTAAACGCGAAATGTTGCAGCGAATTTATGGCATTGCCTGGGGCGATCAAGACGCCTTAAAAGATTATTTACATCGTTTAGAAGAAGCAGAAAAACGTGATCATCGATTATTAGCGAAAAAAATGGATTTATTTCATCTGCAAGCGGAAGCGCCGGGAAATATTTTCTGGCACCCGAATGGTTGGCAGCTCGTTACAACTATTCGCGAATATATTCGCAATATGGTGCAAAAAGCCGGTTATTTAGAAATTAATACACCGCAATTAGTGGATGGAAAATTATGGGAATTATCCGGGCATAAAGCAAAATTCGATGATGATATGTTTACTTCATTTTCTGAAGATCGCGAATATATTATCAAACCGATGAATTGTCCGTGTCACGTTCAAGTCTTTAAACAAGGTATCAAAAGTTATCGCGATTTACCGATTCGTTATTCTGAATTTGGTTGCTGCCATCGCAATGAGCCTTCTGGAACTTTGCACGGTTTAATGCGATTACGCGCATTTGTGCAAGATGACGGGCATATTTTTTGTACCGAAGACCAGATTCATCAAGAGACCAGCAATTTCATCGATCAAACCCAAAAGCTTTACCGTGATTTTGGTTTTGGTGAGTTGATTTATAAACTCTCTACACGTCCTGAAAAGCGGGTTGGGGACGATTCTTCCTGGGATAAGGCCGAGCACATGCTAGAGCTAGTGCTAAACGAGAAGGGCGTGGAATGGGATTTGCAGCCTGGAGAGGGCGCTTTCTACGGCCCCAAGATTGAGTTCTCCTTAAAAGACAGCTTGGGTCGCGTATGGCAATGTGGTACTATTCAGGTTGATTTTTCAACAGCTGGACGTCTAGGTGGCTATTATATTGATGAGCATGGTGAGAAGAAGCCGCCAGTCATGCTCCACCGAGCGATGTTGGGCTCGACTGAACGTTTTATTGGCGTACTTTTAGAGCATTATGCAGGCAAGCTGCCCGTATGGTTAGCACCAGTCCAAATAGTCGTGATGAATATAACCGATCGCCAGGTTGCTTTTGTCCACAAACTGGTGGAGAATTTGCAAAATCTGGGTTTCAGAGTCAGGTCAGACTTGAGAAATGAGAAGATCGGATTTAAAATCCGCGAGCATACTATTGCTCGTGTTCCGTATTTGGTTGTAATCGGCGATAGAGAAGTTGAGAATAATCAAATGGCTTTACGATCTGAAGATGGTAAGACCGCGACAATGACTGTAGATAAATTTATAGAATTTTTGAACGAAGAGATTAGGCAACGCCGTTGAAGGGTAGATTACGGTAGTAGGCCAAGATTGGAGGAAACTAAACATTACATCTAAACAAGTACGCATTAATGCTCAAATTCGGGTGCCAGAAGTCAGATTAATTGATGATGCTGGTAATCAGGTAGGGATAGTAAAAATAAAAGTAGCGCTATCGGCAGCGGAAGAGGCTGGAATGGATTTAGTGGAAATTTCTCCTACCGCTAAGCCACCTGTTTGCCGAATTATGGATTTCGGTAAATATCAGTTTGAGTTAAATAAACGTCGCACGGCCCAGAAGAAAAAACAAAAAATGATTCAGGTCAAGGAAGTGAAGTTTAGACCGGGTACTGATGTGGGTGACTATAATGTGAAGCTCAAGAAGATTAAATCGTTCTTAGAGCGTGGTGATAAGGTTAAAGTGAGTTTGCGTTTTAGAGGACGCGAAATGCAACATCGAGAATTAGGGTTAGACCTGTTAAATCGCATCAAGGGTGACTTAGAAAACATTGTGATTGAACAAGAACCCAAGCTTGAAGGTCGTCAAATGACGATGGTGGTGATCCATGGAAAAGCCAAGGACAAGCAAGAAAAACAAGTAACTGAAACAAAAGTAGGGTAAATTCAATGCCAAAGTTGAAAACAAATAGTGGTGCGAGCAAGCGCTTTAAAAGAACCGGCAAGGGCCAGTTAAAACGAGCGGCTGCTAACCGTCGTCACATCTTAATTAAAAAAGCGCAAAAGCGTAAACGCAATTTACGTGGATTACGGAATGTAGATCCTAGTGATTGTAAATCCGTTGAAGAAATGTTGCGTGTATAACGCGACTTTTGATGAGTTAATTAATTTAAAGTGGAATGGGAGTGAGGTAAATGGCAAGAGTAAAACGCGGTGTAGTAGCAAGAGCTCGACATAAAAAAATCCTAGATGAAGCAAAAGGTTATCAGGGTGCCCGCAGTCGAGTATATCGAGTTGCCAAACAAGCCGTTATTAAAGCAGCACAATACGCGTATCGTGATCGTCGCCAACGTAAACGTGATTTTCGTGCTTTATGGGTTATCCGAATTAATGCGGCTGCGCGTGAAAATGGTTTATCGTATAGCCGTTTAATTAATGGATTACATAAATCGGGTATCGAAGTCGATCGTAAAATATTAGCTGATTTAGCGGTTAATGATAAAAATGCATTCGCTAAAATTGCTGAAAAAGCGAAAGCAGCTATTGCTGCCTAATGATTTCAAATGCCGGTTTCTTGCCGGCATTTACAATTTAAGAACCAATACATGGAAAAACAACTTGCCCAACTCTGTGATGATGCAAAAGCGGCGATAACGGAAGCTTCTAGCATTAAAGACCTCGAAGCATTACGCGTCAAATTTCTCGGTAAAAAGGGCGAATTAACCCAAGTCTTGAAAGAAGTCGGAACCCTCCCTGCAGAAGAAAAACCCAAAGTCGGAAAAATCGTTAACGAAATAAAGCAAGAACTGCAGCAGGCGCTCAATGAAAAAACGCAGTTTTTACAAGAACTCGAATTAAATGCGCAATTAACTCAAGAAAAAATCGATATCACCTTAGCGGGTCGTGGAAATCCTGTTGGAAGTTTACATCCGATTACCAGTATTAAAGAACGTGTGATTTCTCTATTTTCTCAAATGGGATTTTCTGTGGTAGAGGGTCCGGAAATTGAGGATGATTATCATAATTTCGAAGCATTGAATTTTCCTACCTGGCATCCCGCACGCGCAATGCAAGATACATTTTATTTTAGCAATGGATTATTATTACGTACGCATACTTCTTCGGTGCAAATTCGCGAAATGGAACAGCATGGTGCGCCACAACGTTTAATCGCGCTGGGCCGTGTTTATCGCCGCGATTCTGATCAAACGCATACGCCGATGTTTCATCAAGTAGAGGGATTAGTCATCGAAAAAAATTGTGCGTTTACCGATTTAAAAGGCGTGTTACAAGATTTTCTGCAGCAATTTTTTGCTAAAGAATTGAAAATTCGATTTCGACCTTCGTTTTTTCCCTTCACCGAGCCTTCCGCTGAAGTCGATATTTGGAATAATGAAAATAATAAATGGTTAGAAGTATTGGGTTGTGGCATGGTCCATCCCAATGTTTTACGTAATGTTGGCGTCAATCCTGATGAATACAACGGTTATGCTTTTGGAATTGGGCTTGACCGCTTAGCTATGTTGTATTTTGGAATACCCGATCTACGTTTATTATTTGAAAACGATATTCGTTTTCTACAACAATTTTGATAGATCCATCGCGAATGATTTGAAATTGAAAGAAGCGATGAATATATTCTGTTATATTTCCGCGCGAAGTAAATTCGCACGGAAACTTAAGGGTTTTAGCGCAAGCGTTAAAACCCCTTAAGAAACCCCAAATTGGTCACTTGAATTTTCGTGCCGAAAATCCAAGTGGAATTGGTATATTTAACAAGAGACACGATTAGCATGCAATTCAGCGAACAATGGTTGCGAGAGTGGGTTAATCCTAAGATGGATACTACTCAATTAACGGATACTTTAACTTTATTAGGATTAGAGGTAGATGCGATTACTCCAGTTGCAGCACAATTTTCCGGTGTGGTTGTGGGTGAAGTGGTTAAATGTGAAAAACATCCCAACGCGGATCGCTTGAATTTTTGTGTCGTAAATATTGGCGAGGAAAATCCAGTTGAAGTTGTTTGTGGTGGACAAAATGTCCGTACTGGTTTAAAGGTTGCATTAATTAAAGTGGGAGGAGAATTACCGGGTAATTTTACAATAAAAAAATCGAAATTACGCGGCGTGGAATCTAACGGGATGATTTGTTCGGCGTCTGAATTAGGTATGCCACAAGAAGGAGAGGGTATTTTAGAATTAGCGCATGATGCACCTGTTGGCATGGATTTCAGAAAATATATGCAATTAGAAGATTGCACGATTGATGTCGATTTAACGCCTAATCGCGGAGATTGCGCGAGTGTACAAGGTATCGCACGCGAATTAGCGGCAAAATTACAATTAACTTTGAATACTCCTAAAATAAATTCGATTAAATCTCAGCATCATGAAAAATTTCCAATTGAAATTATTGCTACCAAAGAATGCCCGCGTTACGTAGGTCGTATTTTTCGTAATATTAATTCAAAAGCGATTACGCCATTATGGATGTCTGAACGTTTGCGACGAAGTGGGTTACGTTGTATTCATCCGGTAGTCGATATCAGTAATTATGTGATGTTAGAACTCGGCCAGCCGATGCACGCCTTTGATTTAGATAAATTGCATGGAAAAATCCGAATTCGATTAGCAAAAAATCAAGAAAAAATAACTTTACTAGATAATCGGGAAGTTATTTTAAACGAAAATATTTTAGTGGTTGCAGACGATAAGCAGGCGCAAGCAGTGGCTGGGGTCATCGGTGGAGCTGAGTCTGCGGTAGATATGCAAACAAACAATATTTTTGTCGAAAGCGCTTTTTTCAACCCGACCACTATTTTTAAATCTACGCGTCAATTAAATATGAGCACTGATTCTGCTTATCGTTTTGAACGCGGTGTGGATTATCAACTTCCCGCATTAGCCAGCGAGCGTTTTACTGAATTATTACTCGAAATTTGTGGTGGAGAATCGGGTCCATTAGTTGAAGTCAGTGATCCAAATAATTTACCTATAATTGCACCCATTTTATTGCGTCGTACGCAAATTAAAAAATTATTGGGAATTGAATTGGCTGACGAAAAAATTATTTCTATATTGACGGCATTAGATATGCGAACCACATCAGTGGATCAAGGTTGGAACGTCAATCCTCCGAGTTATCGTTTTGATATTAATATTGAAGCCGATTTAATTGAAGAATTAGCACGCATGTATGGTTATGATCATATTCCAGCAACGCAGCCTATCAGCGAATTAAAAATTAGGTCAGAAAAAAAATCGGCTAATTTTAAATTAGAAAATTTATTTAAAAATCTCGGATATCATGAGGCCATAACGTATAGTTTTGTAGATCCTGAATTAAATCAATTATTCGATCCGCATGCTGAAACATTAGGGTTAGCTAATCCGTTAGCTAAGGATATCAGTGTCATGCGCACGACCTTATGGCCTGGTTTGGTGCAAGCACTGCAGTACAATCTTAATCGTAAAATTGATCGCGTTCGTATGTACGAAACAGGTCTGTGTTTCATTCAAAAGCAAGGTAAGCTGTCGCAAATAAAAAGATTAGCGGGCATCGTAGCGGGTAAAGCGCATGCATTGCAGTGGGGACACACAGATCGCAATGTAGATTTTTTTGATCTCAAAGGTGATCTTGAGCAATTATTTGAACAGCTTCGACTCAAATCGGACTTAGTTTGGAAGAAATCTGAGCAAATTGCCCTGCATCCTGGCCAGTCAGCGGATTTGTATTTGAGTGATCAATGTATTGGACATATCGGTGCTTTGCACCCAAGATTGGTAAAACGTCTCGATTTAAATGTCGTCCCCTATGTTTTTGAACTAGATTTGATCAAAATAGATACAATTCGTCACCCTAAGTACAAAACAATATCAAAATTTCCTGCAGTTTATCGGGACCTTGCTATAGTTATCGAAGATAGCATCAGTGCTGCTGACATTGAAAAATGTGTCAAAAGGATTTCGGGAGAATTGTTGCTCGAATTTCGAATTTTTGACGTATACCATGGAAAAGGTATTGAATTTGGGAAAAAAAGTGTAGCGTTGGGTTTGATCTTTCAAGATCCATCGCGTACATTAGTAGACGAAGATGTCAATGCAGTCATGGAGCGAATCATTCACGGATTACAAAATGAATTAAACGCAAAATTGAGGGCATAACTATGGCGCTCACAAAAGCTGATATCGCAGAACATCTCTTTAATGTTGTAGGTTTAAATAAACGCGAAGCCAAGGATTTAGTAGAAGTCTTTTTTGAAGAAATTCGAGCCTCCCTGGAACGCGGTGAACCTGTGAAATTATCTGGTTTTGGTAATTTTAATTTACGGGATAAAAACGAACGTCCAGGTCGAAACCCTAAAACGGGTGAAGAAATTCCGATTACTGCACGTCGTGTTGTCACCTTCAGAGCGGGACACAAACTCAAATCCAGGGTGGAAAATAATGTCAAACCAGAGGAAGAAAGATAATATCCTGGAGACGGTGTTACCGACTATTCCGGATAAGATTTATTTTACCATTGGTGAAGTTAGCCGCTTATGTAAATTAAAACCGCATGTATTACGCTATTGGGAGCAGGAGTTTAGTCAACTGGCTCCCACTAAGCGTCGTGGCAATCGTCGTTACTATCAGCATAAAGATGTTTTATTAGTGCGAAAAATTCGCGATTTATTGTATGTCGAAGGTTACACCATTGAAGGTGCGCGACAACAATTATGCGATATAGTGCCTAAAGACAATCGCGAACAAAAGCTGTATAATGCCGTTCGCAATGCGATTGGAGAATTAGAAAAGATTGCGGAAGAATTGTAATAACGCAAATTTCGTGTAACCTATCTACTTTTTAAAGAATCCATTGTTTCCAGTGTCGGGGCGTAGCGCAGCCTGGTAGCGCACTTGCATGGGGCGCAAGAGGTCGTGAGTTCGAATCTCGCCGTCCCGACCATTCCCTTTAGCCTACCGATGATCTGATTTTGCCATTTTCCATTACGGAGTAAAATGTGATATGATCCTTCGCGTGATGGATTGCACAAGGAGTGCACGGATGATCAAATTTGCGCGAAATACACTCTTTCCGCTTTTTTTAATTGTTACTTGTCCCACTGCCGTCTTTATCTTTTGGTATATTAATCACGATTTTCACGGTTCATTGCTGGCTTTTTGGCAGCACATCAAGCTCAACGGATTTTTTACTACGATTTATCAATACTGGAGTCCTGTGTTTTGGGGAACTAAATCAGCATGGGAAATTATCAGCATTTTTGCTCTGACTCAATTAATTTTAATGCGTGTGATTCCGGGTAGACGTTTTGAAGGCCCAGTCACTCCTAAAGGAAATATTCCTGTTTACAAAGCCAATGGTTTTGCTTGTTATAGTATTACTTTATTATTATTTTTAGTAGGTTCTTTTGTTTTTAATTGGTTTTCACCGACTATTATTTACGATAATTTCCCGGGAATTTTAGGCGCGTTAAATATATTCAGTCTTATCTTTTGTTTATTTTTATATTTAAAGGGACGATTCTATCCTTCAAGCTCCGATCAAGGTCGCACTGGTAATTTTATATTTGATTACTATTGGGGAACAGAACTCTATCCGCGAGTTTTAGGCTGGGATTTAAAGCAATTTACCAACTGTCGTTTTGGTATGATGGCTTGGCCTTTGGTAGTTATTTCATTTGCAGCTAAACAAGCTGAATTGTATACATTAAGCAATTCTATGCTGGTCGCTTTACTCATTATGCTAGTTTATCTCAGCAAATTCTTTTGGTGGGAAACGGGTTATTTACGTTCGTTAGATATTATGCATGATCGCGCGGGTTTCTACATTTGTTGGGGATGTTTAGTTTGGGTACCTGCAGTTTATACGTCACCCATTATGTATATGGTTTTACATCCTTACGATTTTAATGGTGTGCTCGCTTTATTAATTTTATTTGTGGGCGTCAGCGTGGTAATGATGAATTATTTTGCGGATGCACAAAGACAGAAAGTGCGTGCCACCAATGGTGAATGTAAAATCTGGGGCAAAAAACCTGAAATTATTCGAGCTGAATATGTGACTGAATCAGGTGAAATAAGAAAAAATATTTTATTGGCATCTGGATATTGGGGAATATCCCGGCATTTTCATTATCTTCCAGAAATTTTATCTGCATTTTTTTGGACTTTACCGGCATTATTTTTCGATTTTATTCCATGGTTTTACGTTGGATTTTTAGCAATTTTATTATTTCATCGCTCATTGCGTGATGAAGAGCGTTGTCAGAAAAAATATGGCGATTACTGGCAAGCTTATTGTGCGCGAGTACCAGGTCGTATTTTCCCACGTTTAATATGGCGTAATTCCAATAAAAAAGACAAAGTTTTAGCTAACTAAACGAGCCAAATCGAATGTTTGCTACACTGCAGCAGAGAGTAGCTTGTATTATCTACTTATTGTAAAAGAAAAAAAATCCGTAGCAATACCGTGAGGTATAAAATAATTATTGCTGTTTGGGAAAAAGAGGCGGGAAGAAAAACTAATTTAACATAGTTTTATTATTTATAATAGTTGCAGGGTTGATTTAATATAAATTTAATTAGTTTTTCCTAAAAATATAATTTCTATGAGTTTTTTTTTGTATTTGTTTAACATCAAAAAAAAATGCATTTATACTAAGAACATGTACCTCCATTAATGAGGTTTTTATGCCAGATGAGCTTAATTGTGGTAGTTCGCTACCATCGCTGATTTCGAAGAACTCATCGGATGATAAAAGTAAAACGGATGTTCCAAATAGAATTTCTTCTAATCCAAATATTTTAATTAAGTCAAAACCTAAGCAGCCTCCTTTTTATTGCAGCAATCCTAGAATACTCAGACAAGAGCGCTTTGAGAAAAAGATACAACTCATTAATGCCATTAGTAATGCTATTGTCGCAGTAACAGTCAAAAAAGCCGCACCAGATAATAAAGAAATAAACGAAATAATGACGCTCTATATACTCTTAAATGATCCAAGTTATCAAGAAATATTAGACGAAGAAATTTTTAATGCTTTAATTAAAGAATTTGATGACCCCGAATTAATAACGCCTTTTCTTACAAATCCCTCTATCCTTGCTCCAAGAGTGCAGAGTCCCAAAACGAAAAAACCCGGATCAACGAGAAATAGCTCGCCTAATTTGGATTTCCCTAGAACGACAGTGGGTATGAGCCTCCATAAAACAATTTTATTAAACTATCAACAAGTCAAACGAGCCAACAAAGGAATTAAAGCTGATGAAGAAGTTGAAATTGAAGAAGACGTATCACATTTTCTGTTACTTTCAAATATTCCGGCGGCGTTTACCCCAAGTATAATCACTCCCTCAACTACCCCTGTCTCAACGAAAAAAGAATTACTGACAAATGATTTGCAATCTACAGGACCGCATTTCCCTAAATTGAGTTTCCCCAAAGAAATTTCTTTAAAAAAGGGGGAAGCTACAGTAACTGAAGATTCATCAAGCACCCACGCTTTTCTATGCAAAGAGGAAATTAAGGATACTGAGCAAAATGATAAATTCGAGCCCCAATCTTCAGTCAATGCACAAACAATCAATACCACGACTAAAATAACTCATCCAGCGGCTCCCGATTTTACAGGCTGTAGCATTTATCTTATGATCAAAAATCGTAATTGGAGCAATCTGCCGAGGATATTAGATTATTTTTCCAAGAGCGGATATAGAGTTCAATTAATAGAATTATTGGGTCAGGCATTAGAAAAAATCTATCATACTGAACCTGAAGAAAAAGAACATTTAAAAACTTATCGCACCGAAAAAAAATTCTTAGAAGATTATCACACTCATTTGCTTCGTCAACAATGCGTACCTAGAATAAAACTATACTCAGTAAAAACACTTTTGTTAGCTTCTGATTTAAGTTTAGAAAACTCGAATTTGATTAAGTACATGTTTTTTGCTCTGGTGAATGAGCAGCACAGAAATTCGGACTTGGCTAGGAAAAAAGTTGCTGATCATTCATCTAAGAGGAAAAAAAATATTGACCTTATTTCTTCAATCAAAGATAACCAGGAATCACTTCCCGAACAGTCTATGCTTACCGATTTGTCTCTTAAGCAAAGTATATTAGAGGAGTTTAATAATACAAATGAAACTATGATTTACGAGTTCCTAAAAGCGTGTGAGGGTTTAGATTCCACTATTGCTGTTAAATTAAAAGAATACTATTCTCAAAAATTGGCTCCGAATAAAACCAAGCAATTCCACAAAGCTGTAGTTAAATCAGTTTCTGGACCTCTTTTCCCAACAAATTCGGAAAATCAAAATAAAAGAGCTTCAAAGATTTCTATACAAGTGAATACTTCTTTAATGGAAGAGCTAGGCAGCTTAGTACCAAGACATCAGAAGCTGATCGAAGAACTTGCAGAAAAAGAAAAAAATCCACGATTAAAAGCACTGGATGAGAAATATGAAATACTTAAAAATCTTAAAGAGCGACTACAGATCGTTCAGAAGGTAACGAAGCAGTATGAAGTTGAGGGCACATATTTTAAAAAAATGCTATCGGAGGTTATCGTTTCTTTTTCTGAAAAATGTCGTTATAAATTTAATGATTTTTTTCTATTTCGAATTATTCTCGACTTTTTTGATGTGTTAAATTTGGATGAAGTTATTCAAAAAAAACAACATAGAAAAGAATTAAAAAACATTAACCGTACACTTAAGACAACGATAGATATCGATTATGTCAATTATTTTCGACCTATCCAACAGAGCATCAGCGAAACGCTGCAAATCCCGAAAACAGATATTTCACTCGACGATGAAGATGTTGTGACCACTTTAAGTGATTTAGACAAAGCTATGCTAGCAGTTCAGAACGAAAAAGATAAGTTGATCAATGAAATACATGTTCTGAAAGATAAGCAGGAAGTCACTAAAAAAAGAATATCAATTATAGTAAATCCACAGCGTCCTAATTCTGAAAAGATTTACGAAAATTATGCTGCTTTGTTTCGCAGATCGAGTGTGGTGACCCGACCTAACGATGAAAATTCCAAATATGAATTTCAACGTATTAGCTCTGATCCGCAACTCGGGCCTGACGCCAAAATATTAGGATTATAATCTCTCACTACGGTATTGTGTGGTTGCCCAGCCCCGGTAAACTATTTTTATTTTCAATAGCATTTTAGGAGAATAATATGCGATTTTTATTCATTGCTTTTTGTTTGTTGTTCGGTTCAATGAATGTTTCTGCGGAAACCTTGAGTTCGCAACCGATTAATCTTAATCAAGCGACGGTTCCTCAATTAATGACTTTAAAAGGAGTCGGTAAAAAGCGCGCGCAAGCTATTTTTGACTATCGCCAAGCGCATGGAAATTTTCACGAGGTGAAAGACTTATTGTCGGTACAGGGCATGAATCAAAAGCTGCTCGACAAGATCGAAAAGAATAATGAGGGACGTCTCATTGTTAAGAACTAGTGGAGCTTGATTTGGTGCTGAATCCTGGATGGTTTACTGTCCTTAAGAAGTCACTACGCTCATATTCAGGATAGGCACCTTTATCTAGATCGTTTACCGCCTCGCGTGTTGTCGTGTGAGACTTGAATTTTCTTTATCACCCTTGTTATGATGGGTCAGAATTTATCTCAGTAGCGACTCCATTCATGATTAAATATTGAAATCTATCAATGGAGAGTTATTTTCTACAAGGAAAAGTAGGGGTTAGCGAACGATGCGCGATGCGATTTTGAATTGTCTAGTAGCGGGCTTAGCTTGTTTATTTTGTATTTGGTTGTTACGACCATTGGCCATTCGAGTTGGATTTGTGGATCGACCGGATGAAAGAAAATTGCATCAGAACAATATCCCTTTGATTGGTGGGGTGGCGATTTTTTTCGGTTTTTGTTTTGCGTTATTAAACCTACGGTTTTCTTTGTTGCCTTTTCGGAGTTTATTAGCAGGTAGTGCGCTAATTGTATTAATGGGAGTAGTGGATGATTTTAAGGATTTAAGTGCACATTTAAAATTATTTGGCCAGCTTATGGTGGGAATGATATTAACGGTTTGGGGACAATTATTAATTTCGCATTTTGGAAATATTTTCTTTATGGGTGATGTTTATATTGGTTATTTGGCTTTGCCCTTTACGGTATTGGTGGTAGTGACTTATCTCAATGCTTTAAATATGATAGATGGCCAAGATGGATTGGCAGGATGTATTGCGCTCGGACAAGCTTTTTGGTTGGTTATTTTTGCTTATCAATTGCATTTGGAGCCTTTGTTGCATCTTTTAGTTATTTTAATTGCAGTATTATTGGTTTTTCTCAGCTTTAATATGAGTTTACCGTGGCGTTCGCAAGCGAGTATTTTTATGGGAGACTCGGGCAGTACTTTTCTAGCCTTTATTTTGGCATGGATTGCGATCAATATTGCGCAAAGTAATATTAATTTTATCAAACCAGTTTCAGTTTTATGGGTAATGGCGTTTCCCATCTTTGATTTATTAAATGTAGTTATGCATCGTTTGTGGCAAAGAAAATCAATTTTTGCTGCTAGTCGTGATCATTTACATCACGTCTTAAATTTCTCTGGAATGAAACAGTCGTTGTCGACGATATTATTATTTTCATTTTCTTTTGGTTTTGGTGGTATCGGATATTTAATTAATCGATATGATATTCCAGAAGGGTGGGGATTTTTATTGTTTATTGCTACCTTGATTTGTTATTTTTGTGTCGTCACCTTAACTCGACAACCTATGAATGTTGATAAAATTGCTATTGATACTGAAAATTTAGAGCATCATGTTTGACAAAAAGTTTAAGTTAGAAGCGAATCAAATCAGTTATTTTCGTGATAATCATAAGATAGTAAATGCGCTTTCTTTTAAAATTCAAGCAGGGTGTTTATTGCAAATTGTCGGTCCCAATGGCGTGGGAAAAACAACTTTATTGCGAATATTAACTGGATTATTGCAGCCAGATGAGGGCACGATTTATTGTGATGGCGCACCTATTCATCAACAACTCGATGACTATCAAAAAAAAATTTTTTATTTAGATCATATTATTGCGGTGAAACCGCAGTTGAAAGCAATTGAAAATATATTGTATGACTCCGCCTTAGCGTTAACATCCAAAGATCAAGCATTAGCAGCATTAGCCAGATTTAATTTAGAAGCTTGTGCTGAACAATTGACGGGACAACTTTCTCGCGGTCAGAAGCAACGATTAGCACTGTGTAAAATGCTTTGCAGCTCTGCATCTTTGTACTTATTAGATGAGCCATTTACCGCATTAGATGATTCAGGAGTAGCCATCACGCAGCAGGTTCTATTGGAATTTTTAGAAAAGGGTCGCGCTATCATTCTCTCTAGTCATCGTTTATTATCACTAGCACATTCAATGACGACATTAGCTTTAGGTGAGTCCGAATAGTGTATCTTACTCAATCTCATTTTCTGCGCTTAATCCTTAAAGAGCTATTATTGGCTTATCGACATCGCAGTGAGTGCTTGAATGGAATTTTGTTTTTTATCCTTATCACGAGCTTATTTCCCTTAGTGTTGGTTCTCGATGAGGTGCATTTGCAATTAATGTCGGCTGGGGTGATTTGGATTGCCGCATTATTTGCAACTTTGTTATCTTTACCACGATTATTTCAGACTGACTTTGAAGATGGGACATTGGCGCAATTATTATTGAGTCCCTTATCAATAAACCTTTTGGTTATGGCAAAAGTGATAGCGCATTGGCTGATGTTTGGAATGCCTTTAATTTTGCTGACGCCGTGTATGGCGTTGTTGTTTCATTTGAATGCTGAAAGTATGTGGATTTTATCGCTCACTTTAGTGATTGGTACGCCGTTGTTGCATCTACTGGGCGCTTTTATTGCTGCTTTAACTCTAGGTTTGCGTCAAGCAGGTGTGCTTTTATCATTGATCTTAATTCCATTGTTTATTCCACCACTTATTTTTGCTACTCAGGCTGTCATTGCTGCTATACAAAAAAATAATATTTGGGTACCGATTTTATTGTTGACTGCGTTATTGAGTTTGGCGCTGACCTTAATGCCATATTTAACAGGTAAAGCATTAAGGATTAGCGTCAATTATGATCGTTAAAGCTAAACAATGAAGGGATTTTCTTCTATAATGCGCACTCCAAGTATGGATAGTCATCATGTGGTTATTTATTAATACACTCGCTGCTCCTAAAAATTGTTATCACTGGGCGACACGCTTACAGCCGTGGATAGCGAGCGCTGGTTTATTGCTTTTTGCATTGGGCCTTATATCAGGCTTAATTTTAGCTCCGGCAGATTACCAGCAGGGAGATGCGTATCGAATTTTATTTATTCATGTACCCGCAGCTGTGCTTTCTTTAGGGGTATATGTTTTTATGTCAGTGGCGGTCATGATTTTTTTAATTTGGAAAATTAAGATCGCTGATATGGTTGCAAAAGTGAGTGCACCATTGGGAGCGATTTTCACGCTCATTACTTTAGTTACTGGTGCATTGTGGGGGAAACCCACGTGGGGAACATTTTGGATTTGGGATGCACGTTTGACTTCCGAATTGATTTTATTATTTATTTATCTAGGCATTATGGCATTGCGATCTGCAATTCCCGTTGAAACTTTAAGCGCACGGGCCACCAGTTTGTTGGTGATGGTAGGATTAGTGAATATTCCTATTGTGCACTATTCGGTAACTTGGTGGCACACACTACATCAAGGACCGACGGTATTACAATTTTCAAGACCGACCATTGCCTCAAGTATGCTGTATCCCTTATTGTTGATGTTCGTCGCTTATATTTTGTTATTTATCTGGTTAATGTTATTAAATTTGCGTGCGGAGATTCTTGCAAGAGAACAAGGAGCTCGGTGGCGCGTGTTGCTGTAGCCCGGATCGTTGATCCGGGGAAAGGATCCTGGATCTGTGATCCAGGCTACATCCAGGCTACATCCTGGCTACATAAGAGGATAAGATGGGATATTTTCATTCATTTAACCAATTTTTAGCAATGGGCGGTTATGCCATTTATGTATGGTCAGCTTATTTTTTTTTAATTTTTATTTTTTTGCTGACCTGGATTAAAGCGCAGATAACATTAAAAAAATTATTAAAGCAAGATCGTTCTCAATCACCAAAAATAGCTGTATATGCATCCAAAACGCAAACGTAAATTAATCACGATAATATTAGCTTTATGTGGAATTTCCATATCGATTACGTGTGTATTGATGGCATTAGGAAAAAATATTGATTTATATTACACGCCACAGCAAGCATTGACAGCTAAACTTACGCAAAATCAGTTGTTTCGATTGGGCGGTATGGTGAGAAAAGGTAGCGTTTCGCATACACCACAGTCACTTGCTGTCACTTTCGTGTTAACGGATTTTATGGCGAATATAAAAGTAACTTACAATGGGGTGCTTCCCTCTTTATTTCGTGAAGGACAGGGTATTATTGCACGCGGACATTTTGATAAGCACGGGGTGTTTATGGCTGAAGAAGTTTTAGCTAAACACGATGAAAATTATAAACCACCAGAAATTCATTAAATTATATGTTACCAGAAGTCGGACATTTTGCATTAATTATGGCTTTTTGTTTTGCCGTGCTGCAAGCTTTTGCTGGTGGAACGAATTACGTCGGTAAAAATCACTTTTTAATTTCGGTTACCCGAGTGAGTGCGTTTGCTCAACTGGTTTTTGTGACTTTAAGTTTTGTAGCGTTGACATTTGCTTTTATTGATAATGATTTTTCCGTTGTTTATGTTGCAGAAAATTCGAATTCAAGTTTACCTTTGATTTATCGCATTTGCGCGGTATGGGGTGCCCACGAAGGTTCGATGTTATTGTGGGTGTTTATTTTAAGTATTTGGACTGCTTTAGTTTGTCATTTCGGTCGTGATTTACCGGTTGCAACGTTAACACGTGTTTTAAGTGTCATGGGATTTATTGCTATCGGCTTTTATTTATTTATTTTATTAACATCGGATCCCTTTATTCGCGCATTACCGAATTTTCCGGATGATGGTCGTGATTTAAATCCATTATTGCAAGACCCTGGACTTGTATCTCATCCTCCCATGTTATACATGGGTTATGTGGGAATGTCCGTGCCGTTTGCTTTTGCGATTAGTGCATTATGGCAGGGTAAATTCGATGCGAGTTGGGCACGTTGGGCGCGTCCTTGGACCACGTTTGCTTGGAGTTTTTTAACACTTGGAATTGTTTTAGGAAGTTGGTGGGCTTATCGCGAATTAGGTTGGGGTGGCTGGTGGTTTTGGGATCCCGTTGAAAATGCCTCGTTTTTGCCTTGGTTAGCTGCAACGGCATTAATACATTCTTTAATGGTCACAGAAAAACGCGATCATTTTAAAAGTTGGACGGTATTATTAGCTATTTGCGCTTTTTCGCTGAGCTTAATCGGAACTTTTTTAGTGCGTTCTGGTGTTTTGATTTCGGTTCATGCATTTGCTGTTGATCCGCGCCGAGGTGCATTTATTTTAGAATTTTTATTCGCCGTTATCGGCGTTTCATTATTTTTATATGCATGGCGAGGAAGACGCTTAGTACGTCACCCGACATTTAGCATTTGGTCGCGGGAATCGTTTTTATTAGCGAATAATATGTTGTTTTTTGTTGCCATGTTAACGATTTTATTAGGTACGTTATATCCTTTACTAGTGGATATTTTTCATTGGGGGAAAATATCCGTTGGGGCACCCTATTTTAATATGGTATTTGTACCTTTAATTATTCCGTTAATTTTTCTCATGGGCATGGGGCCCTCGTTTTATTGGCAACGCCGAGATCCAAAATCACTTTTGCTCCCATTAATAATCATTTTTTTAATAGCCATTGCATTAGCGATCGGCGTTCCCCTTATTTTTTGGCATAGCCATTATCAAGTTATTTTAGGATTATTCTTAGCATTTTGGTTGATGCTCACAACCATTTATTATCGATATCAACAAGGTAGGCCACAATTACAATTTATTCGTCAATGGGCGGTTGTCTTTGCACATTTCGGTGTGGCTGTGACTGTCATTGGAGTTGTTATGGTTTCTGCTTATAGCGAAGAGCGCGATTTACGCATGTATTATGGAGAAAAATCGAAAATCGGTCCATACGTTTTCGAATTACAAGGGGTGAAATCGGTGACTGGACCCAACTATACAGCATACCAAGCCGATATGAAGGTGAATCGTTTAGATAAACCACTCACCGTTTTGCATCCACAATTTCGATATTACTCAGTCGCCCAATCCGTACTATCTAAAACAGATATTCATGTTAAATGGTACCGAGATCTATACGTCGCAATTGGGCAACCATTTGAAGATAATTCATGGTCTGTCCGCATTTATTATAAACCTTTTGTACGTTGGATTTGGATAGGTGGATTATTAATGGTGCTTGGTGGTTTTATTTCAGTAATTTTCCGCCAGAGACAAGCTAAAAGAGGAAAAATATGTTTAGAATAACACGGATGTTTTTGCCACTTATTTTTTTTGGTCTCATTGGATTTTTTCTTTGGCGCGGATTATATAACGATCCCCATCGTATTCCTTCCGCATTAATTGATCAAGCGATGCCGTCATTTAAAATGACAAACCTTTTTTATCCAAATGAAAATATCACACAAAAAATATTTAATGGTCATGTTTCTATATTAAATGTCTTTGCCTCTTGGTGTATGTATTGTTTGAGTGAGCATGCGATAATGATGGATTTGGCACGTCCTGGCGATGTGGAAATTTATGGTTTAAATTACAAGGATAATCGAGAAAAAGCCATGAAATGGTTGGAACGTTATGGAAATCCCTTTCATAAAATCATTTATGATCCGACAGGTCAATTAGCCATGAATTTAGGGGTTTATGGAACTCCAGAAACTTTTATTATCGATGCACAGGGTATTGTTCGGTATCGTTATGCAGGACCGATTACCCAACAAGTTTTACAACAAAGTCTTATGCCAGAGATCGAGAGATTAAAGCAAGAGGAATTACAGCATGATTAAATGGCTTTTCATGCTTACTTTATTCTGTTGCGTACAGGCTTTTTCTGCTGAAATATATCCTTTTGCGGATGATGCACAGCGCCAACGTTTTCAAAATTTAACTCAACAATTCCGTTGTATGGTTTGTCAAAATGAAGATTTAGCATCTTCAAATGCAGCGTTAGCAGAAGATTTACGCAGAGAAATATTCCTGCAAATTCGTCAAGGTGCTGAAGATAACGCTATCATTAATTACATGGTTAAACGCTATGGAGCTTATGTTTTATTTCGACCTCCGTTGCAAATGCAAACTTATTTATTGTGGTTAGCGCCGGGCATTTTTTTATTATTGGGAATCGCGATTTTAATCACAGTCGTAAGACGAGCGACGGGACAGAGAGTTTATACCGATGCTAATTCGTGAAATTATTTTTTCTGCTGCATTATTTTTTTGTATTTTATTGTCGGTATTTTTTATATGGAAACCGATTCGAGCTTCCACTCAAAAAAACTTAGGTTGGGCCATATTGATCAGTGTGCCTGTTTTAGCATTGGGATTGTATTGGAAGTTGGGGGCGTGGCGAGAGCTGGATCATTATTGGATGCAAAAACAACAAGCGGTCTTGGTAAAAAATGCATTGGCGCAAATTAAAGACCCACAGCAGCTCGTTGAGCAGCTCAAACAATTTTTACAGACACACTCCCATGATGCAAAAGGCTGGCATTTATTGGGAAATTTATATATGCATCAAGATAATTATCCTGGTGCGGTGCAGGCTTTTGCATATGCTGTTAAAAATGATGCGGAAAAAATAGAGTATAAAGTATCTTATGCGCAAGCTTTATTTTTTGTAAATGATAATAAGCTGACAGATCAAGCGCAATTGCTGCTTAAACAAGTTTTATTGAAAGAGCCCAATCATATTGATGCCATGAATTTATTAGCCATTAATGCGTATAATCAGCATCAATATCAACGGGCGCTGAATTATTGGGAAAAACTAGTCGCATTTTTCCCGCCGGAAAGTCGCGATGCACAAGTGCTTTACTCGATGATTGCTAAAGCACAGAAAGCCTTGGCGAAACATGAAAAATGAGTGTGTTGCGTTTTTTTTCAATAGCGGCATAATATCTAGCAATTCTTTGTTATAAGGAAATACGTTATGTTAATAGATGGACTCTCGGTGGTAATCCCGGTGTTTAACGAACAAGATAATGTCCAGACTTTAATTGAAGAAGTCAAACAAGCTTTAGACGAAAGTTTACCATATGAAATTCTTTTCGTGGATGATGCGAGTTTGGATGGAACAGCGACTAATATATTACTATTAACGCGTAATTTTTCGAATTTGCGCTTGATTCGCCATCGTCGAAATTTAGGGCAAAGCGCTGCCGTAGTAACTGGAGTGCGCCATGCCAAATATGCTTGGGTAGCTACGCTAGATGGTGACGGTCAAAACGATCCTAAAGATTTGGTGATTTTATTGAATGCGATTAAAGCCCAGAGCTCACTAGAGGTTCTTTGTATTGGTCAGCGTCAACAGCGTCGTGATACTTGGCTTCGAAAATTTTCTTCTCGCATTGCCAACCAAGTGCGTCAGTCGATTTTGAAAGACGCATGCCCAGACAGTGCTTGTGGTATTAAAATTTTTCCGCGCAATCTCTTTTTGACTCTACCCCTTTTTAAAAATTGTCACCGATTTATGCCGGCATTATTTACTCGAGCAGGTGCTACGGTGATTCAAGTTCCAGTCACGCATCGCGAACGTCGTACTGGAATTTCTAAATATGGGGTACATAATCGATTATGGGTAGGAATCGTAGATTTATTTGGTGTATCTTGGTTAATGCGACGATTTATAGAGTGTGAGAAGCAGGATGTTTAAAAACTATTCCCATTTAGATTTAATTTGGTTAGCGATAGGATTGGCGGGACAAATCTTATTTGCCATGCGATTTTTAATCCAATGGATTATTAGCGAATATCGACGTCGCAGTGTTATTCCTGATGTTTTTTGGTATTTCAGTTTATTTGGTGGAATGGTGCTACTCGCATACGCTATTCATAAGCGTGATCCGGTATTTATAATCGGTCAGGCATTAGGAATTGTGATTTATTTACGTAATATCTATTTTATCAAACGACAAAAAGCGACAGCATAATTCTGGTTTGGTTAGTTCGTATAATAAAAAGATTAATGGTCGAAAATTTAAAGCACCTTGCAGAAAAAATAATGATTCCTTAAAAGTCTGCTTTTAATACATAACATAATAATATTAGCTTAAAAACTGGTAAGATGTTGATGGATTTTACGTTCTCCCGCGCAGAAATTGTGATAATTGTTGATTCTCGAAATTCTAACTTTACTAATTCCCAATAAGCGAGTGAACTAATTAAGTAAGGAAAAATAAAATGAAACTAGCATATATCCTGGAAGGGAAGATAGGTCGCTTAGAAAAAAAAGCTGATTATAAAGAAATAGTAGGTTTATGTACCAGTGAATTTACTACCTGTGACATTATCATTCTAATTTCGAAAGATTTATCTAAATATGTTTTACTTCATGCAGACCTTAGCATCACATATGCAACCATTAAGGAACAAATTGCATGGGTTGGGCCTCACCATCATTTTTTTGTGTGCTACCGTCCCGAATTTTCTAAGAGCCGGCTTCATTACCCAGCATATAAAATAGAAATCCCTATCCGGCACAGTGAGGAGGTAGTTTCTATTACAGTGGGTCATGCTACACCAACAATTCAGACAAAATTGCCCGAAGAAATTCTATATCATCCTCAATCCGCTCTCCTTACTGCACAACAGCAAGTCGAAACTATGTTAGGAGATCAAAATATACTGCCTTCGGTCATGTTTGAAAGTAATAGGTGGTGTTCTTATAAAAACATTAATATCTCATCAGCTTCAGAATCTTACCTTAATATCCATTCAATTTCGCTGCGAGATAGTGCACATGGTGTTCTTGAAAAAATGTTAAAAGCCATAAATAAAAAAATAATTGATTCTCAAGATCTGAATAAGGCAGCTATGGTTTATAGCTATCTACAACTAAAAGTCAACCCTCTAATCTTGGATCACAAAGTTATATTTAAGCAAAGTCTCAATAATTTTTTGCAAGAAAGCACACAAAAAGATCCAGAAATTCAAAGCATGTGGTGTGGGTTACATGCAGCAGTTGCCGCTAAAAATACCCCTAAAGATATGGAAGATGTTTTAAAGATATTTGATAAACAGTATGGTTCAATAGAGGCTTTTTATCCATTAATAAATGAAATTTGCATTCTAATAAATGTTTTTAATTTAGTATATTTTAAATTTAATGTAAAAAGTGATGAGCAGTTTCAAGAAAGGCTTCGTGTGAAGTTTTCTGATGAGTTTATCAATCAATATAAAAGATTCTTAATCCATAAAAATACGAATGGCGAAAAAGTACCTAATTTGGAGCATCAGGTTAGGGATTTCAAAAATGCTGTCGATTATATGAATTCTATTTTGGAGAAGAGCAGCATTAGTGAGCTCACTGCAGAAGAGTTAGTAAACGCTTTAATACAAATACACCAACGAGCCTGTCCGAATCTATATCAAACCATATTACAAACAAAAAATCGTGAATTACCGGGCGAATTTCGCCGAGATTTGTCATTAGAATTGAAATATCCTCCAGGTTCAGAAAAATTTTATCAAGGAATCAGTACAGAGCACATTTATGGAATGGCTTGTTTTTTACGTCGCCACTATCCAATAAGCGAATCAGATATTGGTCTTGAATTTTTAAGTGGATACTACAAAATCATTTGGTCACTCGACTTCAACGAAGAACAACGCGCTGTTTTTAAGCGTCGAGTGACTATGGATTATCTAACTAAAGAGATGCAACCACAGCAATCACTTGCTTTTCAAATGAAATACGGAGTTCTGGCTAAGCAACCCAATCCTCCAGCGGAGTGGGAAAAGCCGTATTTAGAGATATCTAGAAAATTAGACTCAGCCATTACTGAGCTTGAACGGACAGCTTTAGAGAAAATATTTTGGGTTAGAGACTGTGACAATTTAAGAGAAAAGACATTAAATTTTGCCATGCAACTAATAGAAGCAGTAAAAAATGGAAGTAATCCCATTGAAATATTTGCTCGTTTTTCTTATCGTTTTATTCATATTCATCCCTTCTTAAATGGAAATTCTAGAGTGATGCATATTATTTTAAATGCTGTTTTAATAGAAGCAAAATTACCGACGATTCTCTTAGGAAACGTTTTTTCTACAAGAAAAGAGCTTTATGAAAATTATTTCCACCCAGAAGACGAAGAAAGCATTTTATTCTCTTTTGTTTGTACACTTAACAAAGCGATTGCACTTGAAGAAAAAGAAAAACTGCTTTTTACAAAAACTGAATTACCTGCTACTGAATGGAAAATTTATCCTCAAGAAAAATTAACGGGCAAATTCGTTGGTCATCAAGTGCGTTTCTTTACATTCAAAGGTAGCCAAAAAGAGGGTGCAGTTAAATGGGTAGAGGAGTTAAAAAAGGATGGCTTTGATACTCGATTATCACAAGCGTCTAACGGTAATTCGTCTATTATAGTTGATTTAACCGACTCTCTACGTTGTGAGCAATCAATAAGACCCATCTAGAAGAGGATGCTAGCATCCCTATATAGCAGGAGAAGCAAAATGTCCGAAACAATAAATACGCTTCTCAACTGGGTCAAATTAAATGAGGAGTGGGGATGTCTATAATAAAAAGACAGCTTTAACCGATTTTTATGTGAGTAATATGTAAAACATGAACCTGAAAAATTATTGGATGATATTTTCAGATGACAAAACCCGCTTCTCCTTATTTCTCGCGCGCTGTGCTCATTTTCATTATGGCGCGCATGCTAGAAAGATTCACTACGAATATCTATGTGGCAATCTTACCGTTGATTACGATCGCATTAATGGTTTCTCATCAACTGGTGCAAATGTCGATGGTGGTGTATTTGATTTTTTCTGGTATTTCACAACTATTATGTGGTTTTGGTGATCGTTATCATAAGCGATGGTTGTTGCTGGGGAGTGCTATTCTCGTATTTTTAGGTAGTTCATTGATTGTCGTATTTCACGATGCCAATTTTTTAATTATGGGTCGCGCTATTCAAGCTTTAGGTGCAGCTTGTGCTCCTGTCATCGGCAATGCCTATTTATCTGATGTGAGCTTAAAATTAGAAAAACAGTTTGATAATCGTGTGACGATTAAAATTTTCAGTTGGATGGGCATGTTGGTTACCTGGCTGCCAGCTTTGGCCATGTATTTGGGAAGTGTGATGGAACGTTATTATGGATGGCAGTCCAGCTTTATTGTTTTAATGCTATTAAGCGCCATCATTTTTTGTATTTTTTTCTGGGCAGAAAATGAAATTAAGCTGCCCACTGAGGATAAAACTTACGTTCTTAAGAATTATCTGCAATTATTAAAGAATAAAGATTTTTTAGTACGCAGTTTCAGTTTCTCCATTTTAGTGTGTGGAATTACTGCTTATTATTTATTATCTGTATTTATTTATCATCATACATTTAAACTGTCAGCGCACACGATCGGTTTATTGGCTTTTCTACAAGTCGGTTCTTATTTATTAGGAAGGCTAACCAGTCCTATTCTGTATTCGAGATTTGGTGAGAAAATTTTATTATGGACTGGAATTCATATTGCATTAATCAGTGCGTTAACAATGTTTTTATTATGCTATTTGCTACCTCCGCATTTGAGCTCGATCCTTTGGCCGTTTGCCGTTTATTCATTGGCAACTGGAATGTTAGCGCCCTGCGTAAATGTTGGGATTATGCGAGTTATTCCAAATACTTCGAGTAGCGCTGAAGGATTATTTAATTTAATGATTACCGTTTTGAATGTCATTATTGGCTTGATTGCTACTCAGTTATCTATTAGCTACGGTTTGGATTTCAGCATTTTGTTGGTAATTCAAAGTTTGATTGCATGGTGTATTTTATTCTTTTACCTTTAATTAATCATGTCGAACGCTAACACTTCCTTAATTTATTTTCAGAAATAATTTTAAATTCAAAAATTTGTGAGCAAGTTCATATACTTAGTGATTTATAAATATGAGATAATTCTTACAATAAGTAGATTGGAGTGTGTAAATGCCGGAATTTGAAGCATCAGAAGGCACTAAAGATTCAAAACCAAATTTACCAGATAAAATTACATCCGCAGAGATTTTTTATAAGATAATGCGTGACTCTTCTGAGCAACGCCGAGTAATAATTTATAATTCAATCGATGTAGTAAGGCTAATCCACAATAGTCTTGATTTAAGTTACATCTTAGAATTTACTCCGCTCAAAGAAAGAAAAAATGTCCTAGCTAAAGTTAAATTACTTACGATGATTTCTAATGTGAATGAATTTATTGAAGTGATTGCTTGGTTCACTCCTAAAGAAAGGATAGTGATTTATCCTAAATTGAAAGAAAAATTGTTAGAAATTGTAAATGATCAAATTGATTTAATTAAAGTGATTAACTGTTTACCCGTTAAGAACGCTAGAGATTTTTGTTTGAGTATTCATGAACGAAAACCCGAAACTCATTTTATTTCGGATAGAACGTTGGCGTATATTTCTTTTGAGTTACGGGCTGCGATTTATGTAGATTTTCTTACTTGTTGGAAAGGAAATCATCATTTGTATTTAAACGTTCAACTAGATGTTGTAATCAAAATCTATCAGGCCTTATTGGTTGGTCAGTCTTCCTTTTTTAAAATAAACTATTTACATAAACTTAAAAATTTAGCCGTCGGTGAAGATAAATTTGCAGCCATTTTGTTGCATATCCGTAAGTCACCCAAAAGTAGAATGGCAAAAGCATGGCAGTTGGCCCAAGGTCGTGATTTAAAAAATTTAAACGAAGATACAGAATTATTTAAAAAAATTTACCAATACTCCTTTAAAAAATCTTGTTGTGGACTTTCACATCTTATCGCTGGGCAAAGTATTTTTTCAAACAAAAGATTAAAGGTATTGCTGTCGCAACAGCAGCTTAATTTATCTGAATTAGAAAAGAGCGATAGTCATAGGCGTTCCGCCAAAATCATAACTGCTCTGAAATCAATGCCACAAACTCACAATGGAATATCGAGTTTGATAAAACCAAATATTCGGTTGTAGGCGATGATGTAAATCTTGCGTTGATGTCGTGAGTAACCACGCATCACTGTGCTGATTAATCCATTGCGGCAATTCATTATGGGGAATAATCTGGATATGTTGTTGCCGTATGAGGTTGAGGAGTTCTTGGTCTTCAAAATTGCCACTCGCAACAATCGTACGATGTTCTCTGGCGGCTGTGGCTAAATATTCAAATAAATATTGATTATTAATATGTTTCTGATAAATGGGTAGGAGGTGGTCATTGACAAATACCGTAATTACGGCACAGCTTAGCGCAATCGCAATAATTTGTAAGGTTTGGGTTTTGAATTTAATAAAAAATAACAAAATCGACATGACCATAAACACACTGGCCCAAGTTTTGAGATTAATTTCTTGTAAAAAATAACTACGGACAAAAACTTTCTCTGGCAATATGCTGTTGATGTATGGATACAGTAAACAAAAAATTGCAAAGCCTGCTATCGAAATGGCAATGGGCCACTGATCTTTATCTTGAAAACGCGCGTAATTATCACATAGACGTGCAATCAACAAAGCAAATATAGGAAATAAGGGATAAATATAATGTGGTAATTTCTGGCCGAATACGCTAAAAATAATTAAGCTGCACACAATCGCGATTAAGCAAACCACTTCAGTGGTGGTTATTTTTAGCGATTTTAATCCTTTCCATAAAGGGGGATAAATCGTCCATGGAAACAACCAAATAGGTAAGCGAACGAGATAAAAGAAAAAAGATTCCTCGTGTAAATTGGCGCGATGTGAAATTTGTCGATAAAAAATTTCTTGGGCATAGGCTTTTCCGCCTAATACAGCAGCTGGAATTGCCCACAATAAAGGTAGGCATAAACCGACGATAGTGGTTAGAGCGAGCAGACCATACCATCCTGGAGTTATTTTATCTTTATGAGGTATTAACAAAGGAATAAATATCACTGGTAATAAAACAAAAACTAAAATGACCGGACCTTTGGCAAAGCCACCGAGACCGATCGCGCAAATGTAAAAAAACCAATATTTTTTTTGTCCTTGAATGCATTTAATGATGGAATAAAAACTGAATAAAGTTGCAAAAGCCAGAATAGAATCCACGCGAATTTGTTTGGCGCATGAGATCCAAGCAAAGCAACCGATTAAAATAAAAGGTACGATTTGTGCGATACGTGGTTTATCTGGCCACAGCATTTTAGCTAATTGTTGTGTAATCAATAAACTCAAAGTTGCCAAGGCCAACACAATAAATTGGGGCCACCATAATACGGGACCGAAGATTTTCCAGCCACCGATAATTAACCAAAATAAGAGTGGTGGTTTATCGCTATACGGCTGTCCCTCCCAAAAAGCCAATAAATAATTGTGCTGTTGCATCATGTCTTGGGAAATCTTTAAGTACTTGCTGGTATCAAACTCACTAAATCCCGGTAGGAAAATCACGAATGTAACCAGCAAGATGGTCCAAAGGAACACCCAAGTCAGATTAATTATTTTATTTTGATTATTCACGGCTATCCCGAATTTTTTAGGTACATACATCGTGGTATGATACCACCCATGCTAAAAAAATCAGAGATCAGAGATTTAATTCGTTGCCCGTTCTGTGGTGATGATCCTTTGTACACTGCTTATCACGATGAGGAGTGGGGGGTGCCATTATTCGATGAGCACAAACTGTTCGAATTTCTTATTCTCGAAGGTATGCAAGCCGGCTTAAGTTGGATCACGATTCTGCGTAAGCGGGAAAACATGCGTAAAGCCTTTGCTGAATTTGATCCTGAAAAACTGGTAAAATTTACACCAAAAAAGATTGAGCAATTGATGCAGGACTCCACGATTATTCGCAATCGCCTTAAAATCGAAGCTGCGATCATCAATGCTAAGTCTTACCTTGCTTTAAAGGAGAAAGGTCAAGGTTTGAGTGATTTTTTATGGCAATTTACCGATGGTAAGGTTATTACTAACCATTGGAAAGCGAGGAACTTAGTGCCGGTTACCTCTCCGGCAGCCAAAATGATGGCCAAAGAATTAAAAGCGAATGGTTTTAAATTTGTAGGTGAAACGATTTGTTATGCTTTGATGCAGGCAGTAGGAATAGTGAATGACCACTTAGTAGAATGCTACCGACATCAGCAGTTGGTCAAAAATAAACATCCGATGCGCAAAGCAAAGTAACAATATTTTAAGTATAATTATTGAATCGGTTGGTTTACTAATAACAGGTAGCCCCATGATATTTTTCCCATCACAGAAACGAATTTATACGCTGTTTAGTGATTCCGCACAAGAATTGATGAAAGCTGCACAAGAATTTAAAATTCTTTTAAATGATTTACCGAATTCTAATCAACATGCCATGCTCATTAAGTCTTATGAGCGCGCAGCGGATAAAGTAGTTAACGCGACGTTTCAATATTTACATACCACATTCATTACGCCATTTGATCATAATGACATACAACAATTAATTATTAAATTGGATGATACATTAGATGCCATGACGGGTATTGCACTGCGAATTGCACTTTACCGCTTTCAAACTTTACCGTCTGAAATTATTTCTTTAGGTGATCTTTTTATTCATTTGTCAGAGTTAGTGAATAAAACGGTTTCACTGTTGCCGACTTTAAAAAAGGTTGACACGATATTGGCGCTATGCGATGAGATTGGTAAATTAAAAAGTTTGGCTGAAACCAGCATCGCTCGTGGAGTGGCGGAATTATTTGAAATTGAAACCGATATTAAACTATTAATTAAAACTAAAGATATTTATGAACGGTTAAAAACCCTAATTGATGATTACGAAGATTTCGCAAATGTCATTAAAAGTATCACCTTGGAGTATTCCTAAAAAATATGGTAACCACCGGTTTAACAGCGCTGATCATCGTTATTTTATTTGCATTAATATTCGATTTTTTAAATGGTTTTCATGATGCTGCAAATTCCATAGCGACTATTGTTTCAACCAGGGTATTAAAACCGCATTGGGCGGTGATCTGGGCTGCGTTTTTTAATTTTATCGCTTTTTTATTTTTTCATGGTGAGGTAGCCACCATGGTAGGCACCGGTCTTGTTAATCCGAGTATTATCGATATTAAAATCATTTTTGCCGCCGTTTTTGGAGCGATAATATGGGATATCGTTACGTGGTATTTTGGTTTGCCGACGAGCTCATCACATGCTTTAGTCGGCGGTTTAGTAGGGGCTGCCATTGCCAAATCTGGTTTTCATTTTTTAGAATGGAATGGAATTATTAAAGTTGTCGTTTCGATTTTTCTTTCACCTTTAATGGGTTTTATCCTAGCCATTATTTTGATGATCATCGTCTATCGAATTTTTTTCGCTGTGTATCGACATAGGGCGGAAAATTTATTTAAAAAATTACAATTTGTTTCTGCGGCTTTATTTAGTTTAGGCCACGGTGGTAATGACGCTCAAAAAACGATGGGTATTATTGCCGTATTATTATTTACGAGTGGGCACTTGGGACCTAAATTTTATATTCCTTTTTGGGTCGTCATTACCTGTAATTTTGTAATGGGATTAGGCACTTTATTTGGTGGTTGGCGTATTGTTAAAACGATGGGTATGCGTATTACAAAATTAAAACCCGTACAAGGCTTCTGCGCTGAAACGACAGCTGCCGCTACTTTATTTTTAGCGAACTATTTGGGAATTCCGGTTTCCACAACCCACACCATTGCTGGATCAATCGCCGGCGTGGGCTTAATTAGAAAAGTGCGTGGTGTACGATGGAACGTCGCTGAAAAAATTGTCTGGGCTTGGATATTCACGATTCCCGCTGCGGCTATTTTGTCAGGGATAGTTTGGGAGTTGGTACGCAAACTGTAGTCTGGATCAAAGATCCGGGAAAGTTCCTGGATCTTTGATCCAGGCTACAATTTAGCGCCATCGTTCCAAATCATTTTATCACAATATTGTTTTAATTCATTTTCAGCAAATTTTTGAATATACGGTTGCTGTTCATGTTGCTGCATGGTTTGTGGATCTGAAAATTGTACTACTAAAATAATTAAATTGGGATTGTGGCTGTCTTGAATTAAATCGTATTGTAAACAGCCTTTTTCATTTTTTACGATTTTAGTTAATGCGAGTAGAGACTCGATTAACAGCTGTCGAAATTGCGGTTTTGCGTAAAAATATTCAATACAGTACATCATAGGTTTGATTTTACTGCATGAAATAAATGATTGTAAAGGTGAAGGACTCAACAGAATATCCTCTTTGTGTCCTTCAGCGACGGCGATTTGCTCGAATAACCTCAGGTATTTGTTGTATTTGTTGCAACAGTTTTTTTAAAGGCTCTAAACTGTTTAATTCGACAGTAAGACGAATATAACACAAACTTTCAGAGGGTTTGGTTCGACTATGTAAACTTAATAAACGTAAATGTTCATTGGTGATTAAACCTGAAATATCTCGAATTAAGCCTGAACGTTCAATAGCCTCAATTTCAATTTCAACGGGATACGCATGTGGCTTGGTGTCGCTCCAATTTATTTCTAATAATCTTTCACGACGAATCCGTAATGAATCTCGAATATTCCTACAATCTGTGCGATGGATAGAAACGCCACGTCCCTGAGTGATATACCCAATGATTTTATCGCCAGGGATTGGATTACAACAGCGCGCTAATTTTGTTAATAAATTTTCGTTACCGGCGATCGGAATACTTTGTATACTCGGTTTTTGTTCCACAATAGTTTCAGGTTCAACTTCGACTGCTTCACTCGGTTTTAGTTTTCGAATGAGCGACTGCACACCAATATGTCCAATCCCAATTGCAACAAATAAGTCGTCTAAAGTATTAAAGTTAAAATGCTCGAGAAGGGGAATTAGCGCACTTTTATTGAGCCCTTCACGTTTCGCCGCCTTTTCCCATAATTCGTGGCCGCGCGTTAATTTTTCTTGTTTAAGTTGGTGTATAAACCAAGCTTTAACTTTCGATCGTGCGGTGCGCGTAGTGATATATCCACGTTCTTGATTCAACCAATCGCGGCTGGGTTCACCATTTTTGGCAGTTAAAATTTCGACTTGATCGCCAGTTTGTAATGGATGAGTTAAGGTGACGATCTTGCCATTGACTTTCGCCCCTCGGCAGCAATGCCCAACTTGTGTATGAATATGGTAAGCCGCATCTAATGGAGTGGCTTTAGCTGGTAAATCAATAATTTCGTTTTGAGGGGTAAAAATATAAATTCGATCTTCAAATAATTTATTATAAACACCGGAAGTTTGTTGATTATCTGGCTCAAGATCTTTTTGCCATTTCATAATATCACGCAATAAATTAATTTTACCTTCATAATTATCTTGTTTGCGAATTTCTTCTTTATATTTCCAATGGGCGGCAATACCTAATTCTGCTGCTGCATCCATTTTCACAGTGCGAATTTGGATTTCCACATGTCGATGATCGGGATCAATAATGACAGTATGTATAGATTGATAACCATTTGGCTTAGGTTTAACGATATAATCGTCAAATTCTTGAGGCACATGGGGCCACTTTTCATGAATAATGCTTAATACTTTATAGCAGTCTTCAATTGAACGTACTAAGATCCGAAAGGCATGTGTATCGTAGATTTGTTCGAAAGGAAGTTGCTTGCGATTAATTTTACGATAAATGCTATAAATATGTTTAGCCCGTCCACAGAGATCAAATTCTACTTGTGCGTTTTTGAGTAATTCACTTAATTCATCATAAATCTTTTTAATATAATATTCGCGATCTTGGCGGCGAAGATTTAAATTTTTGGAAATCTGATTATATTCGGTTGGATTTAAATAACGGAAACACCAGTCTTCGAGTTGCCATTTAAATTGTCCGATTCCCAAACGATTTGCTAGCGGTGCATAAATCGTCATGCTTTGTCGCGCAATTGCCTGTTGTTGTTTGGGATCTGCTTTGCGTAATAGGATTAATGTAGCGAGACGTTCTGCTATCTTGATTAAAACAATGCGCACATCGTCGACAATAGCGAGTAACATCCGACGTAAATTATCGACTTGCTTGGTAGAAATGGTCACTGTGTTTTCTTGCACTGCAATTTGATCGATAGTTTCCATGCGTTTTGTGCCAATCAATAATTTATAAATTTGTGGATCAATCTGTTCAGCAATAAATTCGCGTGTTTTTTCAGTTATTTTAAAGAAAGGATAAATAATGGCGGCGATAATAGATTGTATATCGCTATTTAACGCAAGCAATTGATTAGCAATTAATAAGCTTTGATCTATTTTTTCATTAAATGGAATGGCATTTTCTTCACTAAGTGTTTTAGCTACCGACCATGCGCGATCGAGCATTGATTTTTCCAAGTGCGGAAATTCTTGTTGTAAATGGGTAAGCCAATTATTTACTTCCGCTGGAAAATTATTCATGACTTAACTCTGCAGGAGAAATAGTGCAATCGCTTCGACATGTTGAGTGTGAGGGAACATATCCATAACACCCATTTTTTCGAGTTGATATCCTTGATCAATTAAAATTTTACAATCTCGTGCGAGCGTTGCAGGGTTACAAGAAACATACACCACGCGTTGTGGTTGCCAAATACGAAGGTGTGCAAGCACTTCTTTCGCTCCCGTACGCGGAGGGTCTAGCAAAAGTTTGTCGTATTTCTGCTGACTCCATAATTCATTATATGAAGAATCAAATAGGTTTGCACAGTAGAATTTAGCGTTTTTTATAGCATTGAGTTCAGCATTCATTTCTGCTTGAATCACTGCGTTTTTTTCGCCTTCGACGCCAACAACGTGATGACAAAATTGCGCGATCGGTAAAGTAAAATTTCCAATTCCACAAAAAAGATCCAGCACTCGATCTGTGGAAGACAAATCCAATAATGTTAACGCCCGTTCAATCATAAGTTGATTAATTTTCGGATTAATTTGAGTAAATTGCGTGGGATGAAAATTGAATTTCAAATGGTATTTTTGTAAGTGGTACGTCATTAAATTCGATGCCTGTTCAGGATAAAGTAAATGTATGCTGTCAATGCCTTTGGGTTGTAAATAAATTTTATATTGATATTCCGTCGCAAAATTTTTTAATTTATTTAAATCTTCTTCTGGTAATTCGGCTACATGACGAATAATCAGCGCGGTATTTTCATCATCAGTAGCAATTTCGATTTGGGGAATATGCGCACGAATTTTTAATTGATATAGCAAATGACTAATCTCTGTTAAATGCGTTCCTACCGCGGGATGCAAGATTTCACAGCGCACAAGATCTGCTAAAAAATGCGAGTTTTTCTCGCGAAATCCTACTAACACTTTATCTTTACCGGGAACGTATTTAACACCAAGTCGCGCCTTACCTCGATATCCCCAAACATCTGCTTGCAGCGGGGGTAACCATTCTTTCGGCTGGACATTGGCTTGATGCAACAGCATTTCTGCTAATACGCTTTGTTTATGAGAAATTTGTTGCAGAGGTGATAAATGTTGCAGATTACATCCGCCACACACCCCGTAATGCTGACATTTTGCGATTTGACGTAAGGGCGAAGCTTCTAAAATTTGCGTCATCACTCCTTCGTCGTAAGTCGCTTTACGTTTTACATAACGAAACAAAACATTTTCTTCGGGTAATGCACCGCTGATGAATGTCGTTTTGCCATTAATTTTTGCGATACCTCGGCCATCATGGCTTAAGGATTCAATAAGGGCTGAAAACTCGGCATTTTTCTTAGATTGTTTTTGCATTTGAATATTTAAGCTGTTATGTAGCCAGGATCGAAGACCATATTCCGGATCTTTGATCCAGGCTACATTTTGGATCCAAATAACATTACCGCATATTTCCTACAAAAGAAATGTGAAATTTAGCGCCTCTCTTCATAATTGAAATAATTCCATTTAATTAAGCAATTAGACCAACAGATTATAAATCTAACAGTGATGATGCGTATTTTGAATCCAGTAAATGATCGGTAAAACAGTTTGGCGCTGGACATTAATCGTTGGCAACGACAGAATGGTACAACTCACATTCCTAATATGGGCATTTTAAATGACGTTATTGATCTCCATTATCGGTGCAATTTTAGCGTTGCTGGTCATCATTGTTTTGCATGAAATGGGTCATCTTTTTGTAGCCCGTGCTTTTGGTATTAAAATTCTGCGTTTTTCAGTGGGATTTGGTAAATCCATATACAAAAGAATCGGCAAAGATGGTACAGAATATGTTTTAGCCTTAATTCCATTAGGCGGCTACGTGAAAATGTTAGGTGAGGGGGATCAAGAAGTCCCCGAGCACGAACTTCATCGAGCTTTTAACCGCAAACCTTTATGGGTACGGATGGCCGTTGTATTAGCCGGTCCTATAACTAATTTTATTCTAGCTATCCTAGTGTTTTGGGCCGCGTATTTAATTGGCTTCCAGCACGTGAAACCGATCGTTGGTCGAGTGCTACCGCAATCTTTAGCGGCCGAGGCTCATATGCAAACCGGCGATTTAATTATCAAAGTGGGTAAAGAAAGAGCGATTAATTGGCAGCAAGTTATCATGGCCATGCTAGCTTCTATTGGGGATAGTGGGCATGTGGACCTGACTGTTCAGCCACAAGGTTCTAGCCAACTGGTGGTACGTCATTTCCAACTCAAAAAATGGAAGTTGGATAATGTCGATCCTGATGTCTTTCAAAGTTTAGGCATGTATCCCTATGTACCCCTCATAGCTCCGATAGTAGCCAAAGTGATGCCTGGTTCACCCGCGGCTAAAGGCGGTTTTCAACCCAATGACGAAATTAAAAAAGTCGACAATCAGCCCGTAACCAGTTGGGAGCGAGTAGTTGATAAAGTGCGCCAATTACCTGGTAAATCAATCACTTTCGAAGTTTTGCGCAATCAACAGTTAATTCCATTAACAATGACTGTAGGACGGCAGAATCGACAAGGGGAGAGCTATGGATATCTGGGGGTGATGGTTCAGGCACCTGAGCTTCCAAAATCGATGCTATCAGTGGAAAGATACAATGTGCTAGATGCGTGGAAACCCGCCGTGATTCGAACCGGTATTTTAATAAAGTATAACGCTATTATGCTTTGGAAATTGGTCACGACTAAGTTGTCTGTTAAAACCATGGGTGGTCCTATCAGCATTTTTCAAGCTGCTGGACAAGCTACGCATTCAGGATGGGAAGTGTATTTGAGTTTTATTGGATTTATTAGTTTAACGGTGGGTTTCATTAATTTACTCCCAATCCCTGGGTTAGACGGTGGCCATCTTTTGTTTCAAATTGTAGAAGGAATTATGCGGCGTCCGATTCCTGATCGCGTGCAATTATTGGGCTTTCGATTAGGCATGTTATTTGTTCTCTTCATTGTTCTCAATGCCACGATCAACGACTTGGCGCGTCTTTTAGGTTAGTGCTTTTCAGGCTGAATACTTACTTTAATGTAGGAAAATGTCCTAATACCGTAGCCGAATTTATAGTGTTTTGCTGGCAGCATAGTCTCAATTTCCATAGAAAGTTGCCATTTAACGTAATGACAATCAAGAAAATAGAATTTCTGGGATAATTATTCACTGCGGTCGCACATAACCAAGGTAATCTACCGGTCTTGTTATCTTTGCTCGCTATGCTAACTTAGTAACTCACCCTAAGGCAAAATTGCTGGAAAAACGTGGTCTACAGGATGTTGAACCACCGGGTGCTGTGCTTGATAGACTACTTGAAATATCGATACCATGGAGGATCTAAAATGAAGAAAGCGCTTGCTAGTGTTGTTGTTATTGTATTTGCTGGATTGCTTTGCACCAGCTTATTAACTCTTTTTAGTGGGAGTTCTATTAGTAAGAACATCAATGTGAATCAATCACGATATCCGTATTACATGTCTTACTAAATAAATATGGAAATATAAAATGCCCGTTCTCGTTAACGGGCATTTTTTTTATTCGTCTTAAAGTCACTTGCATCTAGATACTTACGCGCGCAAAATACCAAATTAATGGAATTTAATTGAAAGGATAGCGTCTATGTTTTTACTACGCCCGTCGATCTTATTTTTTTCCGCTGTTGGTATTTCAACATTGTTTTTGGCAGGTTGTGCGCATACCACAGTAACGTCAACTGCTTCATCATCATTTCAAGGAACACCGGCGTGTTTAAATAATCAATTTTTACAAAAATTCGATTGCTCATTATCGAAAATTCAAGCGGCAGCACAAGATGGTGACGCTGATGCGCAATATGCATTAGGTTACATGTATTTTTATGGGATTGGGACGCCCCGCGATGTGGCTGCAGCAAGACTTTGGATTCGACGAGCGGCTGCACAAGGCCAGGTGCTTGCCTTGCAAGCTACCCAGATTATAAATCATCAAGAATATCCAGGGACGGGTGGTGTTATCAATAATGGCAGCGCTGTATCCTACAGCGTTAGAAATATGCCCTCCCAAAATGTGAAACGCGTGATTAATACCGAATCACAAACCACGAATGATGAAGTAGCAAGACGGGAAAACATTAACCCCAATAAAATCGATGAATATCAAACAGAGAAAACCGATAAAAAACCGGCAAAATCTTTGCAGGAAGAATTGCCTCGCTATCAACAAAAACGAAGCAATAACTCAGTATTACCAGTATTACGCAAAGAAACGCCTCCGGAAAACAAAGATGTTAACAAGAATACCATAAATACGGATACTGCAGCTCCACCAACTACCTCTAAAGAACCCGCAAAATCAACTAATGAATCTGCACTAGAGACAGGACAGATTTTTTCTGCTTTAAATAAAAATGGTGTAGGTTACACCCTGCAATTAATGGCCTCCGTTGATCTGGATATTATGCGTGATTTCGTAACCCGCCATCATTTACAACACAAAGTTTCTTTTTATTCAGCTGAATATCATGGCAGTAAATGGCATATGCTGGTTTATGGAAATTATGCAAATATGCGCGATGCGCAACAAGCGATTAAACAATTACCGATGGAATTAAAAAAATTAAACCCATGGGTTAAATCCATGCATCGTATTAAAACTGAAATGGGTTTGGGAAAAGTAGTAGGTTAATTCTGAATATCTAAAATCACACTGAGGGTGAATGAAATTATTAGCTGAACAACCAAAACCATTTTATCTCATTTTTTTATTGGAAATTTGGGAGCGTTTTGGTTTTTATACATTAAATGCATTAGCTGTTTTATTTATGGTGCAGAGTTTGGGTTACACCGATAAAATGGCGGATATTCTTTTCACGAGCTTCATGGCCCTCGCATTTTTATTTCCGAGCGTCGGTGGGTTTATTGGGGATCGGGTTTTAGGAACCAAGCGTACGATTATTGTGGGATTAGTCGTGTTAATGATAGGTTACGCCTTATTATCCATTCCTGCAGTGACGCATTATTCCATTAGCTTGCCTTTGGCAGTTATCGCTGTAGGAACAGGAATTTTTAAACCCAACCCCTCGAGTATGTTATCCAAAGTGTATGAAGGTACTTCGTATAGCCGCGATAGTGGTTTTACTTTGTATTATATGGCGATCAATATCGGCATGATGTTAGCGACGATTGTTGCGCCAATTATTCAAAAACATTTAGGTTGGCACGCTGCATTTTCGGCGAGTGTTATCGGAATGATATTAGCCAATGGCAGTTATTTTTTTATGCGCGAAACTATTCTGCCCTATGGATCGCCAGCAGATGCTATACCGCTTAATTTTGTGCGAGTAACTGGATTGTTGGTGCTGGGAGTGGGTGTTACTTTGTTATGCTGGTTTTTGCTCCGCCATAATTATTATATTAGTTGGTTGTTGGGCTGTGGCATCACTTTATTTATTTTATTTTTTATTTATGAAATCTTTCGGGCAGAGAAAAAAGAACGTAATGGGATGATTTTATTTTTAATTTTATTTATTCAGGCCATTATATTTTTTGTGATGTATTTTCAAATTCCCACTTCGTTAACGCTGTTTGCGTTACGTAATGTCAGACATAGTTTGTGGGGAATGACTATTCATCCGGCACAATATCAAGCCTTAAATCCCATTTGGATTTTTATTATGAGTCCCATTTTAGCTTCGCTTTATAATAGGTTAACCGCAAAAAATAAAGATTTTTCGATCCCTGCCAAATTTGCGTTAGGCATTTTATTAACGGGATTTTCATTTATTATTATTCCTTTTGGAAGTTTAACGGCTTCTCAAGGTATTTTATCCGGTTGGTGGTTGGTATTGGCTTATTGGTTTGAAAGTACCGGTGAATTACTCGTGAGTGCTTTAGGTCTTTCGTTGGTGGCGCGTTATGTACCTCAGCGTATGATGGGATATACCATGGGCTTATGGTTTGTGTGTGTGTCGATTGCAAGTGTCATTGGTGGACACGTGGCGAGTTTAGCGAGTATTCCTGAGAATTTAGTGCATAATCCGAAATTATCGCTTTCTATCTATAATCATATCTTTTTAATGCTGGGTTTTGTGACTATTTTAATTTCTGTGGTTTTATTCTTATTTGTGCCTTTGCTGAATAAACTAGCTGTGCCTAAACAAGGATAATGCATGATTATCGATGCCCATTTTCATATTATTGATCCTAAATTTCCTGTAATTTCCAATCAAGGTTATTTGCCATCCCCGTATACCGTGACAGATTATTTAAATGAAATTCAAGGTCTAGATTTTGAGGGTGGAGTCGTAGTTTCCGGTTCTTTTCAAGCGTTTGATCAAAGTTATTTACTCGATGCCTTGCATCGTTTAGGTGAAAATTATGTTGGTGTCACACAAATTCCTAGTGATATCAGCGATCAGGAAATAATTGAATTAAATAATAAAGGTATTCGCGCTGTGCGTTTTAATTTAAAACGTGGTGGTTCTGAATCCGTTGAGCATTTAGCTAAGATGGCACATCGTATTTATGATTTAGTAAAATGGCATGTTGAAATCTATGTGGATTCTGCGGAATTGGCATCGCTGAAATCAACGATATTATCACTCCCAAAAGTTTGTATTGATCATTTAGGCTTGACGATGAATGGTTATCGAGATTTATTAGATTTGGTGGCGGCTGGAGTGAAAGTCAAAGCGAGTGGATTTGGCAGAGTGGATTTGGATGTGAAATCCGCGTTACAAAAAATAAATGATGTTAATCCAGCTGCGTTAATGTTTGGCTCAGATCTTCCTGCCACACGCTCGAAAAGAAGATTTAGGGTCGAGGATTTAGAACTCATTCAAGAAATTTTTGATTACAAACAACAGCGCAAAATATTCTTCCACAATGCACGTGATTTTTATCGCCTCAATATCTAGTTGGACGGAAATGGATGGGATAAGGATGAAATCCACCTATAGGATAAGGCGGATAGTGATCAAATATGCCATATTTACAGGCGTAGTGAACTATGAGGCCAAACATTATCATTCCGCCTATTCCTAGAAGCGTCAAGGTCAAAAAAGGTAAAATAGAGCTTATTAACCCAACTAATAGAGCTGAGGATCCGACTAGCATCAAAGCTTTTAAGGCAGCTGCTGCAATTAAAAAAATACCTGCCACAACTGCAGCGGTTTTTGCATAATTTGGATTTGAATTTTGGTTTTGACCTTGTTTGGCAATATAACAGGGTTTATTCCATTCAATTTTATTTTCTGGGCGAAGTGGTTGATATTGAAGTTTTCTGTCGTTGGGAGAGAGGATAAGGTAGTCCTCGATAAAATTTTTCAAATTTAGGTCTGGCTTATAATAAGTGATAGGCTTTCTGCATTTCGGGCAACTACATTCTTGCGTTAGCCACTCTAATGCGGCATCGCGTTCGAGAGCATGATTGCAATCAAAGGTCACCGGCGTATGAAAAATCTGACGTGTGCATCCACACGAAATTGTATCTATGAAGTTTTCTTTGTGGTCTATCCCTGGCATCCATCGTGCTCTTTAAATAATAAACTAAGTATATTCCTAATGGATTGATTTATATAGTCAGTGATTTAAATTAATTGTTCGTTAACGCGGGATTTGGAAGATATTAATTATCTGCAAATCCAAACTCCCATTAAATAAGATTAAGTTTCGAATAACGCTGCGATTGAAGTTTGTTCTTTAAGTTTTTTAAGCTTGCAATTAATTAACTGTGTAAATGGCGGTAAATTTTCCAATAATTTTTTCCCATAGCCTTTGCTATATAAACGGCGATCTAAAATCGTGACGATACCGATATCGTCTTCTTGGCGAATTAGGCGACCTATATATTGAGTTAATTTAATCGAAGTTTCCGGCAATGTGGCTAGCATAAAAGGATTAAGATTATGCTGGGTGATCCATTCATTGCGGGTTAATTCTACCGGGCTTGAAGGAACCGCAAAGGGTAATTTATGAATAATCACATGTTGACAATAATCTGCAGGTAAATCCACTCCTTCTGCCATCGAAGATAAACCAAAAATAATCGAACGTTGTCCATCCCGGATTCGCTTTTTATGTTTTTCAATTAACTGATTTTTGCTATGTTGGCCTTGCATTAATACATCTGATTTAATATCGATATCGATGAGCCGATAAGTTTCTTCCATTGCGGATCGACTGGTAAACAACACTAAAGTTCCGGTTCTCGGTAAAATTAATTGGGGCAATAAATCTAAAGCTTCTAGACGATGTTTATCTTGCTCTTTACCAGCGGGTTCATTTTCCATCGTAGGAATGAAAATTACAGAATGTTGATAATCAAAAATGGCAGGCATAATAGCAGTTTGTACATGTTCTAATGTTTTTAATCCACTGCGACGTTGAAAATTATCAAATGAGCCGAGTGAGCGCACAGTAGCGGAACACAATAGCGCCCCATTTTTTACTAAATCCCAAAATAAACTTTTTAATTGCAGCCCGACATTAATGGGTGAACAATGACAAATATAATCATTTTGGCCAGCGGACTGCTCAAACCAACGTGCAATGGGGGGCTCTTTCGCTTGGCGTGTCGTAGAGAACATCTCCCATGTGGCGTTGAAATTTTTTATTCTACTCTGCACAAATTTAAATTGGGTGAGGTGTTTCGCTATGAGTTGAGCGGATTCCGCGTCTTTATTGGAATCACATAGTTCAAGTTCTTTTTCTAAGGTTGTGATAATTTCATCTAAATATTTTAATAATTCCGCGCTTGAATGACGTAATGCTTTTATGACTTCAAATTGTGATATTTCATTTTCTTTAATACGCCAAGTGTTTTCGGCAAACGACATTATATTGCCATCCAGTTGCGCTTTCAAATGCTTGATATTATCGACTAAACTCGCTATGCATTGTGTAATTTTGCTGTGCCAGCTAGATTGAATCTGTTTGCTATTAATCGTACGTTGCGTGATAAAATTAATTTGATTAATCCATTCGACTGACCCTAATAAGTGCACGGATTTAGAAAAATGTGAGATTGAGCGCTCAGGTAGATGATGACACTCATCGATAATATAAATATTATTTTCGGGTTCGGGGAGTAATACGCCAGCACCTAATTCCAAATCTGATAACAATAAGCTGTGATTCGTTACAATAAAATCGGCAGTATGCATTTTATTGCGTGCTTTATAAAAAAAACATTTTTCGTAGAAACTACAGCGTTTTCCGCTGCAACCATTACTATCTGTCGTGACACTTTGCCAAGTATCATCGCTGATGACAGTTTTTAAATTTTCTTTATCGCCATCCCAAAAATCTGATTCGACTTGATCGCGTAAATATTGCAACGTGGTGTTTTGCGTGAAAAGATCTTGCTGATCGGAGTCTTGATATAATTTTGCTAAACATAAATAATTTTGGCGTCCTTTCGCCAGTGCAAAGCGCACCTTCTCATCGATTAATTTTGTTAATAAGGGTAAATCTTTTTTTATTAATTGTTCTTGCAGCGCGATAGTAGCGGTGCTGATTATTACATTTTGCTTGGACGTTTTTGCATAAAAGCTGCCTAATAAGTAGCTAATTGTCTTGCCGGTTCCAGTTGGCGCTTCGACAATCAAGATTTGTTTTTGCTTAACGGTGTTATTCACTTTCTCGATCATTTCCAGCTGTGCAGGACGATCGCGCAAGCCATGGCGTTTAAATTGTTTTTGAATTTGTTTTAGGTCCATCGCAACATACTCATCATTGGGTGGTGAAAAGCATATCAGAACGCACATCCGCACAATAGCTGTTGCTTAGAACTTAATAACACATATAATAAGAAACAACTTTTGCGCATGATCTGATTTTTTACAAATCTGCGTATAAGAATAATTTAAGCAGCCTATCCAAAAATTCACAATTTAGGTACACTAAGGTTGTTTGTTTTACCACATAAAAATGTTAGAACTTCATGTATTTAAGAACAATAAAACTTGCTGGATTTAAATCCTTCGTTGATCCCACTTTAATTCCGGTGCGTGCGCGTATGAGCGCGATCGTCGGACCGAACGGTTGTGGAAAATCGAATGTTGTAGATGCAATTCGTTGGGTGATTGGGGAATCCTCTGCCAAACAATTGCGCGGCCAATCAATGAGTGATGTTATTTTCAATGGAACGACTTCACGTAAACCGGTTGGAAAGGCATCTGTTGAATTGCATTTCGACAATAGCGCAGGACGAATTACCGGCGAATATGCGGAATATTCGGAAATCGTGATTCGAAGAGAAGTTGAACGCGAAGGTCAGTCTAGTTACTTTTTGAATGGCACACATTGTCGTCGACGTGACATTTTGGATATTTTCTTAGGTACCGGTTTAGGTCCGCGGAGTTATTCCATCATTGAACAAGGCATGATTTCACAATTGATTGAAGCGAAGCCGGAAGAAATGCGCGCCTATTTTGAGGAAGTTGCCGGTATTTCGAAATATAAAGAACGTCGTCGTGAAACTGAAAATCGAATTCAGCACACGCAAGATAATTTAAGCCGTTTGAATGATATGCGTGATGAATTGACGAAACAGTTACGGCATTTGCAAAGACAGGCAAACGCCGCTGAACGCTATAAGGTGTATAAACAAGAAGAACGTGAATTAAGTGCGCAAATTAAAGGGTTACAATGGCGTACGATCGAACAGAATCGCGTTGTCACGCAAGATCGAGTCAATCAGCAGATGCTAGAACGCGAGAAACAATTAGCTTTGCAGCGTGAACAAGAAGTTGAAATCGATAAAATCAAAATTGATCAAGAAGAAGCAAAAGAACAACAGCATGCAGCGCAAAAACGCTATTATGCATTAGGCGAGGAAATAGCGCGTTTAGAAAGCCAAATTAAATATCAGCAAGAACAAATTCAACGTTGGCAACGCGAATTGTTACAAAGCCAGAGTACATGGACTGAGCTCAACGATAACATGCTGGAACATCAAAGCCAGATTAATGAATTAGAAACTGAAGTTAATGAATTAGCGCCGCAAACGGGAACCGCAGGCACAGCGGCAGAACGTTCGCGCACAGCCTTAACGCAAGCTGAAAGACAAATGCAGGTTTGGACGGAGACCTGGGATAAATTCCAAGAAGAATCATCGCGTGTATCGAGTCAAGCTCAAGTATTAGCTACCAAGATTGAACATCATCAACAACAGTTAGGGCAATTACAACAACGCCAACAGAATTTGCAAAAACAATTAAGCGATTTACCTCTGCAAAATGTGCATAGCCAGATTGATCCGTTGCGTTTGCAAGGCGAAGAATTACGTGATCGTTTCGATGAAACCAAAGAGAGTTTGGAGAATATTCAACAAAAAATACTAGATCAGCGCGCGCAAAATAAATTATTGCAACAAAATTTACAAACTAAGCAACGCGAAAGTCAGCAACTTGAAAGTCAACACGCGACTTTACATGCATTACAACAAGTTGCATTGGGTTGCGATGATAAAAACGTCAATCAATGGTTGGCGCAACAAAAATTAACGAGTCAATCTCGCATTGGCCAGGAAATTGAGGTTAATACGGGTTGGGAAACTGCGGTTGAAACTATCTTAAGTGGTTATTTTGATGCGGTTTGCGTCGATAATATCGAAAATTATGCTGCGGGTGTTAATGAATTTGGAGATGGGCGATTAACCTTATTAGAAAAATTAACAGATAATCAGCATTCTTCCCCTCTTGCCGATACTTTATTGAGCCAAATTAAAAGTGCCTGGCCATTACAACAATGGTTGGAAGGAATTTTTATTGCAGAAGATATTGAGTCGGCCTTGCAAATTCGGAGCAAATTAGCTGCTGACCAGTCTGTGATAACTAAAAATGGTGTATGGCTCGGTAAAAATTGGATGCGCGTTAGTAAAATACAAGATCCACAAAGCGGAGTTCTAGAGCGAGAAAAAAATCTGAGTGATTTAGTCAAACAGATGGCTGATATGCATGATCAAATAGATGAGATTCATGAACAGATTAAGACAGCGGAAAATGAATTAGCCAACTCTGAGCAAACGCGTGAGGCTTTACAACAACAATATCAGCAAATTAATACGCAATTATCCGAGGCTCGTGTGCAATATAAAGCGGCGACGACTCGGTTTGAAGAATTACTCACCCAAGAAAAGCGCTTAAATGCCGAATTACAGCAGTTGTCCGACCAGTCTTCGCAAATTCAACAGCAAATTGAGAATGATAAAGATCATCAATTTAGACTTAATGATTTGCAAACTGAATTAAATTCACGGCGAGAAGAGCTGACGCAAAACCGCGAACAATATCGCTCCACTTTGGAAAAATGTCGTGTAGAAGCGCAAAAACATCAGCAGCAAGCCGATGAATTAGAAATTCGCCTGAGCTCGAACGAAAATCAATTGACGCTCTTGCGACAAATGATCACGCGTGATGAAAAACAATTAGCAGCACTCGAAGAGAAAAAAGAATTATTGATGGAGCAATTATCCAGTAATGAGACTCCCGTGGAAGAACAGCAGAGTGAATTACAAGAAAAATTAACTTTGCGTCTGCGTTTCGAAGAAGAATTGAAAGTGGCCGATCGTTTATTGGCGGAAAAAGCGGATCATTTAAAACGTTTGGAAAATGCTAAAAAAATATTGATAGAAGAATCGACCAGAGTGCAAGAAGAATTAGATCGACTGCGCATGCAAAATCAAGAAATGACGGTGCGTCAAGAAACCATTAAAGAGCAATTGCAAGAAGCAGAATGGATATTTGATAATGTCATGCAAATGTTACCTCAAGATGCCAATATTCAAGAATGGGAAACACGCTTACAGCAATTGACGGATCGAATTAATCGTTTAGGCGCTATTAATTTAGCCGCCATCGATGAGCATCGCATTTTAACCGAACGTAAAGATTATTTAGATAAGCAATTTGCTGATTTGACAGAATCGTTAGAAACATTACAAACTGCGATTCGTAAAATTGATCGAGAAACCAAAACCCGTTTTCAAGAAACCTTTGATAAGGTGAATCAGAATTTCCAAGCTTTATTTCCACGTATTTTTACTGGAGGACGGGCGAGTTTAGAATTATGTGAAGATGATTTATTGAAAACCGGTATTCTTGTTAAAGCGCAACCCCCGGGTAAACGCAACAGCACGATTCATATGCTTTCAGGTGGTGAAAAAGCATTAACTGCTATTTCTCTTGTTTTTGCGTTATTTCAGCTAAATCCCGCGCCTTTTTGTATTCTCGACGAAGTTGATGCGCCGCTGGATGACTTAAATGTCAGCCGGTTCTGCGCATTAGTGAAAGATATGTCGAAAGACGTACAGTTTCTCATTATTAGCCACAATAAAGTAACGATCGAAATGGCAGACCATTTAATGGGCGTGACGATGCAAGAACCCGGCGTTTCACGTTTGGTGGCAGTGGATATGGCCGCAGCGTTGGAAATGGCGGGTACTGATTAACAGAGGAGGCCTTGGCAATGAAAATGTTTTTATTAGGATGCCTAGTACTATTTGTGTTAGTGATTATCACCGCTGCGGTTACGACGAAAAATGCTCGAGGTCAAGCGACGCGCAAACGTAGCCGCGAGCGAAAAAACCCCTCGTCGGATGCGCCTCAGCCTGCGTTAGATGATACTGAAAATGTGAATACAGCTTCTGCGGAAGATGACGCTGCGTTAGGTTTACAAGTGACGACAGAGGTGAAACCTACTGTAACTTGGGCCCCTGAACTCAAAGTGAAACCAGTAGAAGAACCGGAACCACCTCAACTTAAATTTATTGTTTTACATGTAATGGCACCTGCAGGTTTGTACTATAGCGGTTATGAATTGTTACAAGCATTATTAGCGAATGGTTTGCGTTATGGTAAACAAAAAATATTTCATCGTTATGAACATAAAAATGGACAAGGTCCATTAATTTTTAGTTTGGCTTCGGTCAATCAACCCGGCACTTTTGATTTACCTAATATGGGTAGTTTTTCCTGTCCGGGATTAACATTATTTATGGCATTAAAAAAATGCCAACAACCTCGGCAAGCTTTCAATATAATGTTAGAAACTGCTAAACAGTTAGCGGATGATTTAAGTGGCGACGTTTGGGATGAGGAGCGTAAACCCCTGACGATGGATAAAGTGGCTTCTTTGCGAACCGAGCTGGATAGATATTTGGAAGTCACTCGCATTACAGATTTATTTGTAGAGGCGTAATAATAAATTTTTTGAAGCTTAAAAATAGGTAGTATGTGACTGCGCCAGCATCAATTCAAAAAAAAATCGCCACGTTGCGTAAAACCATCGAAGAACATAATTATCGTTATCATGTTTTGGCACAACCCGCTATCCCCGATGCTGCTTTTGATCAGCTATTTAAAGAATTAAAAGAACTCGAAGAAAAATATCCTGAATTAATTACGGAAGATTCTCCCACGCAGCGTGTGGGAAATATGCCGCTTAAGGAATTTAATCAAGTCAAACATGAAATTCCGATGTTATCGCTAGATAACGTATTCGATCAAACTGAATTTGAGGCTTTTTTACAGCGTATTTATCAACGTTTAAAAATCTCCGAACCTATAGAGTTTACTGCTGAACCGAAATTTGATGGCGTAGCGATAAGTTTAATTTATCACGAGGGTGTGTTAGTGCGAGGGGCTACGCGCGGTGATGGGATGACTGGAGAAGATGTGACGTTGAACATGCGTACGATCCCTACGGTTCCACTGAAATTACGCGGGGAAGAAATTCCGAAAGTTTTGGAAGTGCGCGGTGAAGTTTATATGCCGAAAGCCTTGTTTTTAAAATTTAACGATCAAGCTAAAAAACGCGATGAAAAATTATTTGTTAATCCGCGTAATGCCGCTTCGGGAAGTTTACGTCAACTCGATCCTAAGATCACGGCGGCTCGGCCTTTGGCTTTTTATGCGTATCAAGTTGGTTTATTAGAAGGTTACCCAATGCTTGAAACTCATTATGAAATGGTGCAACAAATTCGAAATTGGGGGTTTCCGGTTAGTGATTTATTAAAAATTGTCAAAGGTGTCCCAGCGTGCGAAACCTATTATCAAAAAATATTGCAGAAGCGTGAATCTTTGCCGCTTGAAATTGATGGGGTTGTTTATAAAGTTAATTCTTTTCGCCTGCAGCGCGAATTAGGTTTTGTGTCGCGTGCGCCTCGTTGGGCAGTCGCCTATAAATTTCCGGCGCAAGAAAAAATTACCACAGTGCGCGCCATTGAATTTAATGTCGGTCGTACTGGAGCCGTCACACCCATTGCTAGATTAGAGCCTGTATTTGTGGGCGGAGCCACTGTTAGCAATGCCACACTACATAATTTTGATGAATTATATCGAAAAGATATTCGTGTGGGTGATACCGTTATCGTGCGTCGTGCGGGTGATGTTATTCCTGAAATCGTGGGTTCGATTAAAGAGCAACGTCCACGCGCAACCAAAATTGTAAAAATTCCCCAATATTGTCCTATCTGCAATGCAGAAGTGATTAAGCCTGAAGGTGAAGCAGTTGCTCGGTGTACTGGCGGACTTTATTGTTCGGCACAATTAAAAGAATCTGCTAAACATTTTGCTGCGCGACGCGCTATGGATATTGAAGGTTTGGGAGAAAAGCTTATTGAATTATTGGTTGATGAGAAAATTTTAAATGACGTAACCGATATTTATTGTCTTGATCACAAAACCTTGGCTGAATTACCGCGCATGGGTGATAAATCCGCCGAAAATATTTTAAAAGCTATTACAAACAGTAAACATACAACCTTAGAGCGATTTTTATATGCCTTAGGTATTCGTGATGTGGGTGAAGCGACTTCGCGAGCATTAACTCAATACTTTGGTTCGATCGAAAAAATAAAAGATGCTAGTATGGATGAATTGCAATTGGTACCAGATATTGGTCCGATTGTGGCGGCAAATATTCACGCTTTTTTTCAACAAAAACATAATTTGGAATTAATTAAAAAATTACAGACTTATGGCGTGGAATGGCCGCAATTAAAAGTCTCTGCGAAAAAGCAAACATTGGCGGGGAAAACCTTCGTTTTAACCGGCACTTTATTAACGTTATCGCGTGATGAAGCAAAAGAAAAATTATTAGCACTAGGTGCCTCGGTAGCAGGTAGCGTCTCTAAAAAAACGAATTATGTTGTCGTGGGCGATAATCCAGGCAGTAAATTAACTAAAGCGCAAGAACTTGGAATTGAAGTTTTAGATGAAGATCAATTAATGCAGCTTTTAAAGAGCTGAAATTTTTCAGGATAGGGATATCAATACAATGCAGGAAAACTCAGATTTATTTTCACATTTAGATTCGAGAGATCAAAAAGCATTATTAAAATTACTTGAGAAAATCCAACAAAATGTTAATGAATATGAATTAGCGGCGTGGGAAAAATTAGATTCCATCGTAATTCCCGCATTGAATAATATTGATTTTCTTCGTATTGCAGATACTTTGCAACCGAGTAGCACTTATTATCGAATTCCTATTCAAACAGGCCTCGATAATATTTGCATCATTTTATTTATTTTTAAATTTTCAGCTGAGCACTGCGCTATCTTATTACATACTTATCCAAGCTCAGCACCGAATAAACTCATTTATACGGATAAAATTGTGGAGAATCGCGAGCCACAACCCGAAGGCATGGTGCTAGAAACGTTTCCGCACACGCATACTGACCTCTGTCATTCTTGTGTGGCTTGGACACAAGGCAAAGCAGAAATAACCGAAGAAATTTATACGGAAACATCTGCTCATAAACTTAAATTATTGCGCCAAAATAAACGGGCTTTGCATAGTTGCGTTTTGGATGACTCTTATGGCGAAGTCATTCATAGCATTAGTGTTTCATTTAAAGATTAATGTTTTTTGACCCAGTGTTTAGTTTTATCGTCCTTCACATATTCTTTTTTGACGGCTGACCATGCTACTTTATGTGCGACAACTTCAGCACTTTCTTTCGGAACTCTGCGTTCTTTAGGGTCTTTGTATTCTTGTAAGGCGTGATTAAAAGCTTCTTTATAAATTTCTTGTGCGTGTTGGGGTAATACATTTTTTACGGCATCAGGTAAGTCTTGGATTGTTTGATAAGGCATAATCTATCTCACTTTGGCTTTGTCCGGAATCGCAAACGCTGAACTCATGTTAAAAAGAGGGGTTACTATTGTAACCCCTGATTTTATCATGGATTAACTTTATCCACTCTGCCACATTTTCTTAAGCAATGTTTCTTGCCTAAATAACCGCCCAGCATGGCTGCTAAAGCGCCTAATAAAAAGATGAAGAAGGTAGCAATAGCTGCTCCACCTAATTTATTAGCTGTGCTTTCAACCTTTTTGGGGGTCACTTGCACTCGTGTATCCGCATTTCGAGTACCCTCTGCGCGATTCACCGTAACCGTGCGATCAGCATTGATGGTGCTAATTCGCATGATGGGTGGCAAGCCATTTTGTGCAGCAGCTCCCGTAGCAGGGACTGCCATCATGGTGGTAAAGTGGCTAGCTAATAAGAAAGCTACGATCAATGCTAGACACCAGGCAATAAAGCCATGCAAACACCCTCCCGACAGACTGCCGCGTCTTGCTGCCACAAGGCCAGTAATCCAGCCTGCGATAAACATCGAGACAATCCCGCAGATGATGAGCCAAATAATCCCACCAATGGCGACGGAATACATATCTTGGTTAAAGGTGAAAGCGGCTAAGCCTGCACCCAAGCTAAAAAGATTAAATAAAAAACTGATCCCAATAGCTGCTAATGCACCCGCCACAATGGCGGTCCATGATAGAGCTTTTCCACAATGAAAATGTCCGTGAAGATGATCATGTTCATGTGGAGGAGTTCCACCTAGGGGTTGATAATTATCATGCGTATTCATATACAATACTCCTGTGACTACAATTAATTAATGGTCATGCATATATTATATGACATTTTATGGGGATTATTTTGCCTGTTTGGCAATTGAAATTTCTTTAAATACAAAGGAATATTCTTTATCCTGCGACGTACCGGAAGTGATTTTAATCTTTAAAGAATAAATCTTTTTTTGGAATCAAAAATTCTCGTCCGTTGCTTTTATAAAAATGTCAGAGTACTATAAAAAAGTCGGCCAATTTGATAAGGATTTCAATATGCTAGCACTTGTAATTATACTTCTTATTATTGCCATTGTGGCTGCTATTTTTGGTTTTACCGGAGTAGCGGCAGCGGCAGCAGGGATTGCAAAAATCATATTTTTTATCTTTGTGGTTTTATTCTTGATATCTTTGATTATGATGCTTGTTCGCAGAAGGTAAGCATTTTAAAAATAAATTAATCGGGCACAGAATTTTTGATTACTGTGCCCGAATTGTTTTTGTAACCTGGATCTTCGATCCAGGCTACGTGATGGTTTTGTTAACGGAATTCAAGGTTGCATGTCTTCAAATTCATGATCGAAAGTTTTGAAATCTGACATTTCTTCACTCGATTTTGATTCAAACAGTAGTCCATTTTTACCGGCATACAACAGCATTGGACAACTCGTTAGTGTGATGGAAAATAGCGTTCCGATTGCAAAGGCAAATAAGCCCGCTACGAAAATTCCACTCGCACCAGGAAGACCGCAAGTCAATAATACTGCTATTGCGGTAAAAACAGGGATGGCGAAACCTCCAGATAAAAGACTAATTGTGAGTGCAGCACATAAACCACCAGCCATTAATGCGGTGAATAAAATTTCTTTTTTATAATGTTGCAGCCAACGCGAAAAAGTCCAGGTCTGTGGAATTTCTTCTAAAGATGTAGCTTCTTTAAAAAAAGCGAAATGGTCTTGACGGCCATTGTTATCGAGTTCACGAGCTCCAATTTCGAAGCGATGGTGGTCTTTTACCAAATCATAAATAAATTCAGCCGGTAAAATTAAAAAAGCTTTGAATACCTAAATAGTGTGAAATCATTTGTGAGCCAGAGAAATTATTTTCAATTTCTTGCTGTATTCGAGTCGTATCGTAACCGATAAATTTTGATTTGGGATCAAAAAGATTAAAATGATATTTACCATCCCGATAATCGACACACAGAAGACACCAGTGATCGCGTTTTCCTAAGAAAAATAACGGTTGTTCTTCAGAGATCGGAATAATAAAGCGGTCACGATTTTGAGGATTAAAACTGGGTATTTTCTTCAATGCATTATCTAATGAGAATTTCTCGTCAGCATCAGAAGCTCGATTTAAAATCCACGTGCGGTCTGCATACGCATCAACTAATATATGGCCGCCTGAATATTTTCTTCCTATAAAGCCTGCCACAACGGCCATAAGTTTGCTTTCAGAATATTCTTATTCTTATAAACAAAGTCGTATTCTTCTTCGCAGAGTTCATACCACGGTTTCATATAGCCAACCAAATAAGTAAAATATTAACTGATCATAACACTTTCAGCTTAATATAAGCTGACGGGAACCCTTCTAATTGAATATATATTAGGCAAAATGATGAAATTATTAAACCACTTACAGATAACCCGCTATGCACGACATCTGCCTTTGATTGGCCAAGAGGGGCAGGCGCGTTTATTAGCGGCTAAGGTTCTGTGTGTAGGAGCTGGGGGATTGGGCGCGCCAGTCTTACAGTATCTCGCGGGTGCGGGGGTAGGAACTATGGGTATTGTTGATGGTGATAGCGTTGAATTATCTAATTTACAGCGTCAGGTTATTTTTGATGAATCGGACCTCGGTAAAAATAAAGCAGAACAAGCAGCCCTGCATTTAAAAGCATTGAATGCAGAAATTAACACGATCGTTTTTGCCGAATTTATCAATCTCGAAAATGCCGAGAAAATGATTCAAGATTTTGAGATTATTATTGATGCGAGTGATAATTATCAAACACGATATTTATTAAATGACTTGGCGGTAAAATTAAAAAAACCGCTTATTTCAGCGAGCATTTATCAATATCAAGGTCAATGCAGCGTGTTTAATTATAAAAATGGTCCTTGTTATCGCTGCTTATATGAAGTTCCGCCTCCATCCGATTTAATTCCGAATTGTGCAGTTGGGGGAGTGTTGGGGGTTTTGCCGGGAATCCTGGGATGTATTCAAGCCACCGAAACGATTAAAATTATTTTAAATCGGAATAATATACTTTCCGCAAGACTGTTAACGGTGGATGCGATGAGTATGCAATTTCAAGAATTTCGCATCGCTAAAAATTCAGAGTGTCCGTGTTGTCATTACGGAAAATTATCGAGAGATTTATTTATTCCGACTAAAATATCGGTTCCAGAAATTACGCCACAACAATTATTGGATAAGGATGAATTTATTTTGGTGGATGTGCGCGAACCGTATGAGCGCGATATTTGTGATATGGGTGGTTTACATATTCCATTAGATGAATTACAACAACGTCTACAACTCTTACCGCAAGATCAAGAAATTGTTTTATATTGCAAAACCGGTGGGCGCAGTCGAAAGGCCGTACAAATATTATTAAATTGTGGATATACTAAAGTTTCGAGTTTACAGGGAGGTATTTTAGCATGGATCGATCACGTTCTGCCGACGCTGACGCGCTATTAAATATTTATTTGGGTCCATGCCAACGTAGCATTTTATCCACTTCACCAATATGCTGTTCTTCTGTGCTTATCATTTCGCGGGCGTAATTATCGAGAAAAACCGAATCGCCTACAATCAATAATAATTCTTTATATTCGTTTAATCCCGCGCGTTCATGTGCAATTGATTCTCGCAAAATCTCGCCAATATCGTTCGATTGAGTTTGTAGAAGTTTCCCTATGCCAAGTGAGGGCTGTCCACCAAAATGGGTAACGAGTTCTCCGGCACGCACCGCGTGATCTAAACTTTCTTGTGCTTGCTCACGTAACCATTTCACAATGGGAATGCGACTATAGCCGAACACCATAAAACTATAGTGCGTGTAACGTACCACGCCGGCTAGTTCTAGTTCTAGAATTTTATTGAGTTTTTCAATCACTAAGGCATTAGCAGGTGCAGTCATGAAGATTCTCCTTGTCCTCTAATAATAGCAATAATTGATGGTTTTATTTATATCAGTAGTTCGGAGTTTAAGTTAATGAAATTCAGTAAGTTAATTGGGTCTCACAAAAGCACATGGCGTTTTGACAGAAAGAGAAATGATTTGCTGTACATGTTGGATTGAGGAGAAAAATAACCTTTAGAAAAACCCCGTGGTAATAACGGTATTTTGTGACGACATTTTTTCATGTAGGATTCATTGCATATAAAAATTATCGAAAAGTGATTACACATGAATAGGGATCTATTTCAAACATTAGATAATTATCTGCTGACGGATCAACAACAGCAATTTAGACAACAGGTGCAAGAATTTTTTCGTAGTCAAAATTTTTGGAATATATTAAAAAATTCGCAGCTAGAGAAAAACGATGAAATAGATCCACGTAGAATATATAAATTAATTGCAGAACATGGATTATTAGCAGTGCATTGGCCACAATCCTTTGGCGGACAAGGAAAAACCATGGTTGAGCTAGCAATATTGGTTGAAGAAATGATTAATGCAGAAATTCCTGAAACTTTGTTTATTTTATCTATTTTATTTGTTGGGGGCCTCATATTATTGCTTGATGATTCACAACAAAAGGAAAAATGGTTGCCTGAGATGGCTGCCGGAAATTGCTTTGTCAGCATTTTATATTCTGAATCTGGTGCGGGTTCTGATTTAGCGGCTTTGAAAACCAGAGCCACAAAAATAAACGATGAGGAATATGAGATAACCGGGAGAAAATTATATAGTTTAAAATCGCAATTTTGCGATTATGGATTATGTGCGGTAAGAACGAGAGAGAGTGATTCAAAATACGATGGCATTACTCTGATTTTGATTCCATTGCGGGCCGAAGGCGTTTGCATTAAACCTATACCCAGTATGACAAAAGAAGTTTTTCAGGAAGTGATATTCGAAAAAGTAAAAGTATCAGAAAAAAATATCGTTGGAAAATTGAATGAAGGATGGTTGGCCATCAGCAAAGCATTATGGTTTGAAAGAACCGGTTTAGATTATGTATTAAAAATAAATCAATTACTCTCGATTTTAACACATTGTTTAGAGCATCAAAGTTTACCGAATCAAGCCGAAATCATTAATCAATTACTTTATTTTGGTGTTAAAAGAGATGCTGTTCGTATTATGAGTTATTCATTACTAAATCAATATCAAAAAGACAAAGCTATAGATGAAACCAAGGCTTCGATGGCGAAATGGTATGCCAGTGAATTAGCAATGCAAATCATTCAGTTTGGTATTGAAAATTTAGATTTTTTTAAATTATCTCAGCAATCAACAGTGGCTCTAGATGCTTTTGCTATGGCTTATCGCGATATTCCAGGAACAAGGCTCTCTGCAGGTAGTTCAGAAATGATGTTAGAAATGATAGCAGGTTTACAGTTTAAAAAAATAGGATAAATCATGCGAAACATTGATGCTGAAGAATTATTATATCATCGGTTCCAACAGGTATTTTCAAAAACTGATTTGAATGAATATTTAAATTTATTTAATCATAAGAGCGAAAAACCCCAAGAATCATTTCCCTATTTTTCTTTGGTAGGATTGAAAAAGCACGGGGGAATGGAGTTAGGATTAAAAATGAGCGCATTGCTCTGTGAGGAAGTTGCGAAATTATCATCACATTTTGGAATTATTCAACGATTGCTGGCTCTGGATTTAATCCCCTTAACAGATACAAGTTTTAATCCGGCTCTTGCTCAGGATATTTTTTCTGGAAAAGTAGCAGCGTATGCGTTGTATTCGGAAGACTTTACGCCAAATAAGAAAATAAGCTTTTTAGCCGAAGGCCAGGCTACAAATTCACATTGTATCATTGTGGTCTTATGTAAAAGAAAAGAGGGCTATCGAGTCACTTTATTAAATGAAAACGAGATAAAGCGAACGCCATATAACCGATATGATTTTACTGTATATGGTTATGATCTCCCTGAAATTAATTTTCTGGATGATGCTGTCTTAATTTCTTTGCAGGACGAGAGAATAAAACAACTACGTTCTAAGCAATTCATTTATCATGCAGCCTATTTACTAGGTTTGGGACGTCGGGCACAGCAGCTCGCTATCAATTACACTTCGAGCAGACAGCAATTTGGTAAAAAAATTATTGAAAATCAGTATCCCAGATTAAATTTAGCAGAATCGATGAGTAAAATTGAGGTGTGCCAAAATTATTATGATTTTACGATTTGGGCTATAGAAAATAAGGCAAACTGCTATGAATTTTTGGCTAGGAATACGTTTGACTTCATCTCGGAAACGGTATTTTCCATCTTAAAATTGACGTTGCATTTGCATGGAGCATTTGGACTAACAGAGCAAGCGGAGATACAAAGGCTTTACCGTCTATTCGCTTTGCAAAAATGTGTACTGAATAAAAATATTTAACATAGAAAAAATTCAAATGAAAACATTATTGGATAAAATTAATCAACTTAAAAAGCCCCAACGTTTACAACTTTTAGAAATGTTGCAATCTAACAAAGTGGATACTGTAAGTATCATTGAAAATTCAAATGATGTGTATTCTACCGAACCTTTGCCTCAACAAACCTTGCAAGAAAAGGAAAATATCGAGGAGCGAATTTCCGATAAATTAACGTTCCCATTTCAAGACTACTATTTAAGTGTTCAGCAATGGGGTAAAGGGGAAGCTTTAGATATCCCAGATAAGAATATTTATCAAATATTTGAAGAATTTGCGCAAAATTATTTAGGAAAAAGTGCCATTACTATGGGCGATGATAGCATAACTTACCAACAACTCATTCAAAAGATAGAGCAGTTATGTTATGCGTTGCAAAAACAATATATTTTTGAGAACGAAGCAAAAATTGTAGTGTTTTTGCCAAGATCAATTGATGCGGTAGTGACGGTAATGGCGATACTTAAGTTGGGTTATGCATTTATTCCGATTGATATTATGCAGCCGATGGAAAGAATCAACAAAATTATTATGAATTTACAGCCAAATCTTATTATTACGTATAGTACTTTACAGGAACGTTTGAGTCAGAAAATAAATCTCTTCATGTTGGATAAATTGACCAGTGAATGCAATCCTATAATACGTGTTACAAAAAAAATTACTCCACATAATTTAGCTTATATTCTTTATACTTCTGGAACTACCGGAGTACCCAAAGGCGTAATGATAGAACATCGCAGCGTAGTTAATTTTGTTTTTGCTATGCTAAGGTCGTTTGAGATCACTTACCTCGACCGTATTATATTTTTTGCTTCTATAAGCTTCGATGTTGCAATATTCGAAATATTTACTGCGCTTTTTTCTGGTGGTGAATTAATTATTGCTAACGATGAAGAAAGAGTTAATCCTCAACTATTAAGTCGTCTATTAAATAAATTTAAAATTACCGTAGCAGAACTCCCCCCTGCTTTATTACCGCATTTAAATCCGAATGATTTTCCTGCCCTGCGGTTGCTTTCGGTAGGCGGAGAAAAATTTGTTAGTAGTCTAATTTTTCCCTGGGTAGGTCCGCATAGAAGAGTCATAAACGGATATGGTCCCACCGAAACTACAGTAGCAGTTACTCTTTACGAATATCGTAGGCAACCTGAAAAGACACCCGCTATAGGACGGCCGATTGCAAATCATCAAGTTTACGTAATTAATGCAAACCAGAATTTAGTTACTGTAGGAACAATGGGTGAGCTGTGCATCGCAGGAGTGGGTGTATCTCGAGGTTATTATAATCAACCTGAATTAACTCAAGATCGATTTATCAATTTATGGGTTGATGGACGGCCAATTCGAGTCTATAAAACCGGTGATCTTGTGCGTTGGCGGCGAGATGGTCATTTGGAGATTTTAGGCCGGGTCGATCGCCAAGTGAAAATACGAGGCTATCGAATTGAATTAGGAGAAATAGAAACGGCCATATTGGCGCATGAAAAAGTGCAGCAGGCTGTAGTGAATGCAGTAAAGCTGACAGCTGAGGCGGAAAACTTCATTTTATTAGCTTATATCGTACCTAAAGTCCGGACATTGGAGTTAAGAGAAATACATGAGTGGCTCGCAAAAAAATTGCCAGTCTATATGTTGCCGACGAGTATTGTGTTTCTTGATTCTATCCCATTAACTGCAAATGGAAAAATAGATTTTGCATTTTTAAATAATCTTCCTCGATTGACTGCCGCTCAGTCAGAAGTCATAACGACAATAACTCCCACACAGTTAATTATTCAAAAAATATTTGCTAGGATTCTTGAAAATAAAACAGTAGGTTTGCAGGATAATTTTTTTTATCTGGGTGGGAATTCTCTTTTGGCGGCTCAAGTAACCAACGAAATTAAACAAGTGTTGGATTATCCTATAAGAATGGTTGATTTTTTAGAGTTTCCCACCATACAAGGTTTATCTACATTAATAGATGCTAATCACAATAAACAAAGTAATCAAGAAAAGTTAAAACAGATATATAACACGATTTATTCCCCTTGGTTGATTAGCCAAGCTAATCACAATGCTGAAAAATATTGTGTTTACTTCCACTGTGCTGGTGGTAGTTGCATGCGAGTCAAACGTTGGCAAAAAAAACTAAATTCGTCGATACAGCTGATAGGAATTCAATTGCCTGCGCATGATCAAAGATTAAGGGAAATACCGATCGATGATATTGAGTTATTATCAGATCTGATTGCCGCAGAATTAACTGATCTTTTTGTTAAACCCGTATATTTTGTTGGACATAGTATGGGGGCGCTTTTGAGTTTTGCCGTTTGTCAAAAGCTGAAGGTCAATGCTTTATTTCCAGAACTATTCATTGCTGTAGCCAGTCGGGCACCTCAAAAACCACCACAACATTTATTACATACCGAATTGTTAGATGAGTTATTTTTACAAAAGTTGCAATTATTTGGTGGACTAAATTCACATTTTTTAAATAATGCCGAATTAATTTCCTCTTACCTACCAGCAATACGTGCAGATACTAAAATATCAGAAACGTATTATTGTGATAGAGCTATTGCTTCGCCCATTTTTCTAATGTTGGGTGAAAATGATCAGTTCTGTAATGATGAAAGTATTTTCGATTGGAAAAAATTAACAACCGCGCAATTTAATCATGCCACATTTGCTGGCGGACATTTTTTTATTCATGAACATGAAGATATCTTTATCGAACAACTTAATAATTTATTATCCCTAACCACAATCTCAGAAAAAGGAGAAATTTATGAAAGAAGTATTTGTTATCGTTGATGCATATAGCTCTGGACGACTATTTCCAGACCTTTTTAAGGAAAAATATCCAGCAGCGGAATTAATTCATGTTCAAAGCACCCCTACTGTTATGTCCAAAATGGCAGTATTTGAAACGCATAAATATAAAGAAAATATTATTTTTAATAATAATTTGGATCAAATTCTAGATAAATTATCAAAATATAAGGTAGTCGCTGTTTTAGCGGGTCAAGAACCCGGTGTTGAATTAGCCGATTTGCTTAGCGAAAGACTCGGGCTAGCTAGCAGCAATGGGACTCAAATGAGTGCTGCAAGACGTGATAAATACGCGATGATTAAAGCAGTCGCCGATGCAGGTTTGGCGGCACCGAAATTTATAAAATCTAAGGAATTGTCAGAAATTCTCGATTGGGTACAGAATAACACGACTTATCCTGTAGTATTAAAAGTTTTGCGTAGTGCTTCTACCGACGGTGTATTCATCTGCGCCCATCAACAGGAATTAGAGCGAGCCTTTAAGGAGTGCATTAATCACAGAACAATTATGGAAGAGATTAACACTGAAGTCTTAGTAGAGTCATTTTTAAAAGGTTCGGAATATGTGGTAGATGCAGTTAGTTACGCAGGGGAGCACTATGTGACGGATGTTTGGATTTATCAGAAAAAATATATTCCGGGTCATGGAAATATTTATGATAAAGAAATGTTGTTAGCGGTAGATTTACCTGAAGTGCAAGAATTAATTAAATATAATGCCAAAATGTTGGATGCATTGAAAATAGATTATGGTCCTAGTCATGCTGAAATTATGCTAACACCTGATCAAGGTCCAGTTTTAGTCGAAGTAGGTGCGAGAATCAATGGTGTAGTACACCCTAAATTGCATAATGAATGTTTGGGTCATAATCAAGTACAACTAACGGTAGATTGTTATGCCAACCGCGAAGCTTTTCAGCGTGGAGTCAGTCAGCTTCCCTACACCTTAAAAAAACATGCCATGATTGTAAATTTGATTAATGAATCCTGCGGCAAAATTGAATCGATAGATAACACGGTGTATGAAAGTATGAAGGCTTTGCCTAGTGTGGTAGACATAATTATAAAAGTAACACCAGGTCAAATGCTGTCTCCGACACGAACTTTAATCGATTCTCCGCTGCGTTTTTTTATGGCACATGAATCTGAGACTCAATTACAACAAGATTACCACGCCATTCAAACATTAAAGGGCCGTTTATTTCGTCTTATCCCTTCATCCACTCTGGTGGGGGAGTGTTTTGGTGTAATGGCCGCACAGAAACAAGCTGATTCCAATGAGAAAATAGAAACGCCTAAGCACAATTTTGGTGCTTGTACCATTTAATTTATCTGCATTGTAGCATGCGGTAAAAGGATTTCTGGATAAGTGGGTAATCCATTACTCATAAATGGATTACCCCAAAATTTAAATTGAAGATAGATTTATGCCACAAGGTCAATCAATTGGTTATTTATGCACTTTTCTTTATTGTGTAGTCAGTGGGATTTCTTTTGTATTTATTGTGCATATCAATAAAGTCCACAATGAAATGCTCAGTATTATTTTAGTATTTTCATTGGCAACAATATTATTCAATTTACTGAATTGTAGAAAAATAAAGGTTGTGTATCGTAAAGTCTCGAATCATTGGGCGCTCGTATTAAAGTTAAATCTAGCCACCCTGTTTAATTGGTTAGGCAGCTTCTTATCGCTAAACTATCTTGATCCTGCGACTGCGCTTTGTATTAATCTCGCGATGGCTCCCATAACCACATTTTTAATGTTGACACCGTTGAAAAAAATTTACGAAAATAAATCTATTGTATATGCCATATTTTTAATTATTATAGGAATGCTATTGATTATTCAGCAGCAGCAACACAATATGAATTCATTTTCAACAACTTTGCTCGGAGTTCTGTTAAGCGTTGTAGGGGGTGTGGCAGGTGGTTTTGTGGGCCTATATTCCGAGAAAATGAACAAGGCAGCATTTTCCATTTCACAAATTTTGGCAATACGGTTTTATATATTAATAATTATTTGTGGCATCATTTTAATGTCAACGGCACCCATAAATGTATTAGCCGAAATCGATTGGAATTTATATTTATTATCTTCTTTGCTCATCGTGATATTACCACTGATTATGTATCAAGGCGCTATTAAAACTTTGGGTTCGATGTCAGTCTCGCTTTTTATTCCGTTGGCTCCTATTTTCGCTTATTTTATATCAGTATGGGTTGGAAACATCCTTTTTAATTTCACCATGCTGATTTTATTGTTAGGTGTTTGTTTTTGCATTATCTGGTTCTCTCTATCCAAGAAGAAAATGATTCCCTTGATTAAGGAAGAAAAATAATGAAAGATTTAATATCGATATCTGAAAATGTTAATTCGGTTTTGAAATATATCGCACGCGATAAAGCGATACGACAATATTTCAATCAAGCTCCTGAATTATATAATACACTTTTAAAAGCAGCTAAACGTTACATCCCGGGTGAAACATTAGAGGAAGCTTTAGTCACTGCCAATCAACTACATAAATTGGGTTATGAAATATCCATCGAGTTTATGGGCGAGGATACAGAAACCCAAGAACAGTGTATTAGGGTAAAGAAAGAAATTTTTCGACTTATTGAACAAGTCTCTGTTCTAGTGACTGCTCCTACGATTTGCTTGGATTTATCGAACATAGGTCTTATTATTGACTTCGATTTCGTTTTGCAAAATTTAATGGACATAGCAAATTTTGCAAATAGATATAATTGTACGCTGATGATTAGCATGGAAGAGTCTAGTAAAACCGAAAAAATTTTAAATATTTATTATCGCGCAACTCAAAATCTCAGCAACATAGGTATTACTTTACAAGCGCATCTCTATCGATCTATGACAGATGTACATGATATCTTAAAAATGCAGGGACGAATTCGCTTAGTGAAAGGGGTGTATGCTGAATCGGAATTAATTAGTTTAAGCCGTTCTGAGAAACTCGATCATCAATATATGCATTTACTCAATATTATTTCGCATTCTCCGTGTGCGCTGACTATAGCCACTCATGATCCCGCTATTATCAGTCAAGTTATCGAACAAGGTTATTTAAATCGCAATAATACTCGTATTGAAATGTTACATGGTGTGACGCCGGGGCAGTTAAAAATGCTAAAACAACAAGGGTATAAAACGAATGTGTATATTGCTTATGGAACAGAATGGTTTTTACATTTCTGTCATCGTTTAGCTGAATACCCACCCAATATTTTGCAAGCTATTATTGATTGTCAGTATCCGGATAATATTCGTGAAGATTATTATTTTTAAGAAGAGCAACCGAAAAGGGTGTCAATCATATCTCATGCTAGTATTTTTTGAGCATTCGTGTATCAGCTTTTATAGTCAGTATTTCAAGTATTTATGCAGCCTGTAGAATCTAGTAATTTGCAGATAATCGCAAAACTGGTTATGATAAAAAATCACTGATCGATAAGGATGTCGCCATGGGAATTTTAAATGAAAAACAAGAACAGCTCTGCGTAAATCCTCCCTTGGATTATTCAGATTTATCCGCTTTATTTATCAATTGCACTTTAAAGCGTTCTCCCGAAATTTCTAATACCGACGGATTAATTAAGATGTCGCGCACCATTATGGAAAAAGTGGGCGTAAAAACTGAAGAAATCCGCGCCGTGGATCATAAAATTGCATTTGGTGTTTATCCCGATATGCGCGAACAGGGTTGGGACTATGATGAATGGCCAGCTATTTATGAGAAAGTAAATAAATCAAACATTTTGGTGATCGCATCACCCATTTGGTTAGGTGAAAAATCTTCAATTTGCACGCAGATTATTGAACGTTTATACGGAAATTCCAGCCTATTAAACGATAAAGGACAATATGCGTATTATGGAAAAGTCGGTGGTTGTTTGATTACGGGTAATGAAGATGGCGGTAAACATTGCAGCATGAGTATTTTATATTCGTTGCAACATTTAGGTTGCACGATTCCACCGCAAGCCGATGCTTATTGGGTGGGTGAGGCAGGCCCGGGACCCTCGTATTTAGACCCAGGTTCTGGGGGTCCGGAAAATGATTTTACGAATCGCAATACCACTTTCATGACCTGGAATTTAATGCATTTAGCTCGGATGATAAAAGATTTTGGCGGTATTCCAGCTTATGGAAATCAAAGATCGAAATGGGATGCGGGATGTCGACCGGGAGCGGAAAATCCGGAGCATAGATAATGGTTATTTCTCATTTTCGGTCATCTTCCAGAGGTTGTTAAACATCTCTTCGATGGATATAGTGCAACAAAAAAAGAGGCAGGGTAGGAATAACCTCTTGTAAAAATGATGAAAGAGTTTGCTTGAGATATCGCTTGTCATTGAGGGTCATTTTATCGGATTTATTTTAATTTTTTCCTAAAATTCTTTCTATATAAAATATATTTATTAGTTTCAAATTATTAATTAAAAATCTTGGAGTTTCATAAGCAACTTAACAAGGATTTAATTTTAAATTGATAGGCTTTGTGTTTTTTCAGTCATATAATATATCCACACACGAGGGGTATAATGCCGAATAATCTAATCAGATATAATTATGCAATGGCACAATTAAATCGTAGTTTCGATCGATTGGATGCTTTAATTGAAAAATTAAATCAAGAGACTGAATTAAGTAAGTCATTAGCCATATTGTGCACACAATTAAAAAAAGATGAGAACTTAAAAGAAGCTAATCTTCTTTTTTTGGTAGCTTCTACAGTCACACTTTTAAACTCTGTTACTGACTCAAATTTTGATATTACAATAGTTAGTGTCGCTATTCAGCGTCATCGGGAGGCTTTCAGTCAAATGCTCCTTTCGGATCAGACCTCCATGCAGCAAAATTTAAGCACTCTTGCTGTCGCTTTAGGTCTAGCTGTATTGCTGGGTGCGATTGCAGGAACTTTAGCAGGCTTGATTATTGCTGCTGTTGTGGGTGGACCCTTAAGTTTATTGGGAATGCTCATTATCGGGTGCATTATAGGTGCGGCTGCAGGTTTTGCTTGTGGTATGGGTTTGGGGATTGGGTGTTTAATGATAATTCGGGAGGAAACTGCGAGAGATGAGCAATTGAAGGTGCAAAATGACCAAGTCATTGCTGAATTAGAAAAAGTCTGTAGAGCGCCAAGATTGAGATAAGTTCGAAGTTAAAATTTTATTTGCAAAATTATTTTTTTAAACACATATATTTTATTTTCAATTTCGTAACCATCTGCATATGATTACGTTCTTGATAAATCCTGTTGTGGTTTTCTTCGATGAATATTGCGAATATTTTATTATAGTTAAGAACACTGCAATAATCTTTTTAATTTAACAATAAATTAATTTTAAATTGCTAGGATTTATCTTTTTTCACTTATATAATGCGCCCACACACGAGAGGACATTATGCCGAATAATCTACGAAGAAATAATTATCAGAGTGCACAATTAAATAAGTGGTTGGACCGACTAGATGAGATAATCGAAGTTTTAAATCAAGACCCACTAAAACAGGCAGTAGGTGACGCACTGGAGCAATTACGTAAGGCTTTATTGCATCAGTGTGGTTTAGGCATGGTACATTACAATTTGATCCTTGTGGAGACCATTACTTTTTTAAATTCTATTCAACGATCAAATTATGATATCAGCAAGGTTGATGCTGCTATAGCGATTTATAAACGTGATGTCAAACAAACATTACCTATTCCTGATACACAGGATTTAATAGCTTTCGGTATAATTTTGGGAATATGCTTATTATTGGGAGCACTGATAGGAGCTCTAGCAGGTTTGATAATTGCTACGGTTGTAGGAGGATCGCTTGGCTTGTTAGGAATGGCGATTATAGGTTGTATTGTCGGGGGTAGTGCCGCAGGGATTTCTACCGGTATTTTTTGGGGGAGTGTATTTGGGGGTAATTATATTTATCGACATTATTCTTATCCTTCTTTACTTAATCAAGTTGATCAGGTCGCAACTGAGATAAAAAAAGTTTGCGTTATTCCAGCTTCCTCGAGGTAGATTATAAAAAATAGTTATTTAAGTTTTTTTCACTTATGATGCTTTAATTCAATAAGGAGTCCAGCATATGATTGCGTTTTTTGGTAAACCACGCTGCAATACTCTCCGAGGAATATTGCGAATATTTTATTTTCGCAAATGCTAACCAAGCGTCACGATATTGAATCCAGGCTTTTTGGGTTTTTTGCACAGATTCTTGAGTGATCGTTCCTTGTGGCAGTGTATTACCGTGTATTAATTTTTGAAAAAGAAAATTTAATTTTTGATCGGCATCTTTAAATTGTGCTAGTGAATAATGAGGTGCTTGATTCAGTTCCAGTAATTTAAGAGATTCAGTAAAATCCCTTTGCTGAATATTAGCCTCTCCAATTAGAAATACAGTTCGTGCCGTTCCACTTAAATCAATTTCTTCTTCGCTGCGGATTTTAGTGAAATGATTTGCAGCATTTTTTAGCCGTTGAAATGCGGATTTTTCACGTTGATTCCAATTTTTCTGGATGGCTGCGAGTTTTTGTTCACGCTCAGGTTTATTTAAATCATCACCTAAAATGGCGCATTCTCCCATCATGAAGCCACTAGTAATATCATCACATAAATCAAATGCTGAAGTTTGCTTAGAAGTGTTTTTGAGATTTTCTAAATGTTTTATTCGACCCTCCATTTCCGCTTCGGATGCAGGTATTACACAAGCAAAACGTTCCGCTAATGCGATATTCTTTTTGACGCCATAACCATTGGCATAAATCATCATTAAAATTGCTGAACCGCTAAAATTATCAGTTTCATCAGAGCCTGATTTTCTTTCTGCGTACGCACAAGTGCGCGCTTTTACATAATCGATGGGCTTACCCATTCCGTAATAGAAGCTTCTAGAATCACATTTTGGTGAAATGAATTGACGAGCTTGATCAGCCACAGGGGGGTTAAGGTCTTTGACTTGGTTGCAGACCTTGGCCCAAGATTCTGTTTCGGTACCAAATTGAAGTTGCAGGGTGTGGATCGCAGTTTGCACTTCATTATCATGCGTCACATGGGTGGTAGCATAAGTTGTAGTAAAAAAGAATGCGGAAATAATACCAATATTCCAAAAGCTTATGTACTTACTCATTCTAACGGCTCGCTGACGGTGGATAAATGAGCTGTATAATACATGAACTATGGTGGATGAAGCAAGATAAAAAAGATACGGTTATTTTCATGCTAGAATTATTTTACATGGTGAAAAAAGGAAGATGCAGTGACAGCCGTAATTGGTTCTCAATCGGGTGCAAAAGTAAGGAGTGGGGTCTTTCTCCGTTTATTTTAGTACCTGAAAAAGGAGAAGTTGATAAGAGCGAAGCGACGTGAAAACTTTATTAAATAAAAGGAAGGAACAATGCAAATTGTTTTACTAACATTACCGATGAAGCCTGGAAAATTAAATGAATATAAAGCATTTGCTGAAGAAATTATGGGGCCGAGAAAAGAAGAATATAAAGATCTTCTCAATCGTTATGGTTTGAAATCAGTAAACGTGTGGCATGCAAAATTGGCCGATCGTGATTATGTTATTGTAATGCACGATGCGGACGAAAAAGCAAAGGAGCATTTGCAGCGTTGGAGCTCTTCCACGCATCCATTTGATCAATGGTTTAGTGCACAACTTCTTAAGTGTTATGACATCAAAGATTTCGATCATTTACCAGAGCAGCCGGAATTTTTGTTTGGTTTGCAGCTCAAGAGTTAGTGGGAGTAAACACTCTCAAATCATGCAGATATTTTTAATGCTTTTGATTTTTCATCCAGAGCTATTTTTTGCTGCCGACCATCTAGCTCTGACGTTCTTTTATCAATTTTCTCGTGGAAACGATATTTATTAACTATCACGGATAATGAAGAGGGGCCAGAGTGTTGACCCCTATTTTTTATATTAATTTTAATGAATCCTTTTTATGGTGTAAGAGTAGAGGCCGTTTCGACCACGGGTAGAGTAGGGCGTTTTTGAGACCAAATAGTATTAGTTGCTAATTGATTTTGATAGACCTCTTCAAAAACAGATTTAAATTTTTCAATGCGTGTACGCTCAGGTAAACATCGTATTAAATATTTTGTTAAATTTCCCCTTAAATCATTATTAGATAATGTAGGTTCAATTATTTCTCCCGTTTTTAAATCCAAAGAACAATGAGACGATTCAAATAAACTATAATTAGACTTAATAGATAGAATTTCGTTTATATGAAATTCGGAAGGATATTTTATTTCACACCCGATACTATTATGATCGCTTCACCACAAGATTCACTGATAAGGTTAGGATTGTATCCATTATCCTGAAATTTTTTGATGAAGGAGCTTGTAATTTTTAAGTGTGTAGTTAGCATGGGATATTTCATATTAATTTAATTATTAATGAGTAGAATAGATTTTCTTTCAAGTTGAAAGACTAATCATCCACACACAATTGAGAGCCTTAAACAATGAATCTCTATGAATGTTTAGGAATACAACCCACTCTTGACCATAACGAAATTAGAAAAGCCTATAGAGAAAAACTCATGGCTTGCCATCCTGACAAAAATCCTAATGGAGAAGAGGAGTGTAAATTAATTATCAAGGCTTGGGAAGTGCTTCAGGATGGAGTGTCGCGGCAAAGATATTATGCTGAAATTACAGGTCAAAATATACAAAGTAATCAGGAATCATTTTCCTCATGGGTTCATCAAGAAGAAGTTCCCTTGCATAGTTCAGAAGAAAATTCTAATTCATTAGTTTCCCCTGGTGTTAAAATAAAGGTTTATATAGCAATTTATCCCTCGCACTCTGCATCAGAATGTAGCGGCCAAAGGATTTACGCAGCTGAATTTACTCATACTACCCAGACACTTTTTGAAAAATTAGCACGTCGTATTACAAATACCTTAGATAATGGAAAAACATTTATTCAAGTCGGAGTAGATGAACGAGAACATCACGAAATAGTAGAACAACACTCCTGGTGGAAGCATTATGGTAACTATGGCTATGTTATAGCTTGGGTTAGGTTGATTGATATTGAAAGCAGAAAAACTGAAGAAGACATTGCGGGACCTTGCATGCTTAATGCTCGGAATTACAAAGCATTTTTTTCCTTAAAACCAAAAACTCAGTTTGTCGCCTGTGATTTTATTCATTTTTATATGGATCGCGGCCCGTTGCGTAATATGGATTCATATTTTCTTCCTAATCCAGAGATTATACATTTTAACGAGAATTGTAATCCTAAAGTACGAAAACCTATCGATTATAACCATGAATTAATGCTCTTTTTACATGACAGTGATTTTTGGTCCAGACAAGTGCATCGTGCTTGGCATTCTTATCCGTCTGGTGTAATAGAGATGCAACGTTGTCCTCTCATCAACAATCGAATCGATTTAATTGAATTACAACGCATAGCTGCGAGGCTTTGTGAAACAAATGAATTAACATCATTATTTACTGATCTTTTTAGAGGGCCTCGAGATGCAATCACGAAAGAGTTTTATAGGGTAGTACGTGACTCGAGATCAATAAATGAAATTTATGAATGGATTCAAAGTAAAATTCAGATACCACAAAATCAGCTATTAATAAAAAATAGTGCGTAATATAAATTTTAAAATGAGATATTTTAATGGTAGATAGAAACTATTTAGCTGAATTAGAAAGACAAGTAGAAGCTGATTATCAGAGTGCTATAAACGAAATTAATAATTATCTCTCATCGTTCCCAGCAGAAACACTTCGTCTTCAGCAATTACAAAAAGAATTGACGGGTACTATAGAACAATTCCGTGCTACCAAAGACATTCTTATCAGGTACAACGCAGCTGTGAGCGCCTTTAGTCCTGAAACTAGTGGGAGCACAGAAGAGTTAGGTGAACAAGTAAATAAAAATATTCAGTTTTTATATGTAAGGATAGCTGATGTCGTTTATTCGATGCTTCCTTTACGGACAAGGGTTTTTCAATCTGTGTTAAAATTTATTTCTGTTGTTATAGCGGGAGTTGTTATTGGTGCACTAGGTGCGGCAATTGGATTCTTCGCACCTGTAGTTATATTACCATTTATTAGTAGTACGGTAGGAATGTATCTAGGTGGGGGCGTTTTTGGTATTCTTGGTTTAGCTGCTGGTTGGAATGGTATAAACGTACTTCTAAGTAAATATAATCTTTGGCAGGCTGAAAAAAAGCTTACTACGGAATCTAATTTGCTGATTAAACCCGCTGAAAATTACAAGCAAAAATGTAGACTGTTTGCTGTTAATATGAATAAAACACGTAAGGAATATAATTCATTGGCTTGTCAAAACCATGAGGTTTTAAAAACCAAAATGAGATGACACACTTTTTTTTACTGAGACGGAAATTTAAAGGGTTCGAAAGGTTCATCCATTTCAACATGGGGTCGTGTCGTGCTTAGAATAACTCCGCCAATGACACAGGGAACATCTGTGTGATTTTGCCAGGAGTGTACAGTTGCGCGTTGCACCACACAATCTCCGGTTGTTAATTTTATTTCTTTATCACCTACAATTAAAGTCACTTCACCCGCAAGTACCATCACATAATCTACGCTGTCCGTACGATGCGTATTATATTTTTTAGGATCGGTTATAGGTTTATCGATCGATTTCATATAATTCATAATTTCTTTTAAAGGCGGAATCACTTCCACCAGAAATTGCGAGCAACCTGGTTTTTGTATTAATGAGAGCGGTTCATTTCGATCAAAAGGGGCTAGAGGATCAGGCGGAATAGTGTTAGTTGCCCATAATCGGGTTAATAAATGCTGGCCTTTCGGCGCATCGGGAATTTCCCAAGTGGCGATTGGGAATTCTTCACTGACCACGATGGAGTTACCATCCTTATCCAATTCGGTTATTACGCATTTAAATTTATTTTTCATGAGAATTTTTCCGTGTAAAATAAAAAAATTATTCTTTCACCGCCCACAACTCTTTCATTTTACTCACACTAAATCCCCACACATTTGCAGGTTTAATTTTAGGGGGTACCACTAATTCATCGGGATTCGTTAACACATCGACGACCACCGGTCCATCCATCGAAAGTGCACGCTTAATCGCAGCATCTACATCAGCAGGATTTTCTACGCGAATCCCTTGCGCACCCATCGCCTTTGCGCAATCGGCGAAATTCGGATTATGTAAGCGAATTCCCCATTCGGGAAATCCCGTGCTTTCCATTTCCATTTTCACTAAGCCTAAAACACCGTTATTAAATATAATTATTTTAATGGGTAATTGATGAGTGACGGCCGTAATTAAATCGCCCATTAACATGCTAAATCCGCCATCGCCACACATCGCGATCACTTGACGTTTTTTATCTAAAAATTGCAGACCAATAGCTTGCGGTAATGCATTTGCCATGGTCGCATGGTTAAAAGATGCAATAAATTCGCGGTGACCGCGCATTTCAATAAATTGCGCCATCCAAATAATGACTTCGCCGGTATCTGCAGTAAAAATCGTATTATCTTGCGCGTATTTATTTATGGCATAGGCAACGGCCTGTGGATGGGCTACTTTTTTTGCGGTACGCGTTGCGCGCTTTAAACAAAGCGCTTCCCATTCCGCGCGTTTTTTTTGAATTTGTTTTAGAAAAGCATCGTGCGTGTGATTTTTTAAAAGCGGGATTAATAATTTTAATGTTTCTGTGACATCGCCCACTAAACCCTGTTTTATTCCAGCGCGTTTACCTAAATGTTCGGCGGCGGTATTTATTTGAATGATTTCTTTTCCTTTTGGATAAAATTGTTGGTAGGGGAAATCGCTGCCTAGCATCAATAAAACATCGCAATGTTCCATGGCTTCCATGCCACAGGTGCTGCCTAACATGCCAATTCCACCGGCCCAATAAGGACTCTGATTAGAAATAACGACTTTCCCTTTTAGCGCGTGTACCACGGGAGCTTGTAATATTTCCGCTAATGCCAATACTTGGTTACTTCCTCCTCGGGCACCCCAACCCACTAAAATAGTAGTGCGTTGACTGTGATTTAAGGTGTCGGCTAGACGCTGCAATTCTGGAAAGGTAGGAATGACTTTGCTTTGTTGAATGAAAACGGGATGTTCCAAAGATTCCTTGAGTGCTTTTTCCGGTCCGACATCAGTCGGAATTGATAAATGCGCGACACTGTTACGTGCTAAAGCCGTTTGTGCGGCTAATAATCCTAAACGTGGCATTTGTTGAGGAATAATCACGGTTTGGTTATAGACGCAAACATCATCGAACAAGCGATCTAAATTCACTTCTTGATGATAATCCGTGCCAATTTCTGCGCGTGGAACCTGTCCTGTCATGGCTAAGACAGGAGCATGATCCATTTTAGCGTCATATAAGCCATTTAATAAATGAATGGCACCCGGTCCTACCGTACCCGCGCAGAGACCTAATTTGCCGGTTAATTTTGCCTGCGCGCCGGCTGCAAATGCGGCGACTTCTTCGTGGCGAACACCGACCCACTCAAATCGTTTGCCATTATCGTGGCGTAGTGCATCGGCTAAAGGATTAATCGCATCTCCAAAAATACCGAAAATTTGCTTACAAGAACAATCTTCCAAAATATCCAGCAGAATTTCCCAAACGTTTTGGCTCATGAGAATCTCCCATTTTTAAAAATGGATATGTGTCAATTATTCTTCGACAGCAGCTTTCTCTGGCAATTGGACGTTTAATTCCAAAACGGAATTATTATCTTTACGATGAAAATCGACTTTCACCGTATTAATATCCACTTTGGTGTATTTTGCGATAACGTCTAAGATTTCCCGTCGCAGCATAGGTAAATAATCCGGGCTGGTAGATTCTGCACGTTGTTGCGCAATAATAATTTGTAGCCGTCCTTTTGCTACAGTGGCCGATTTACGTCGGCGAAAAACGTCTATTAAATTCATAATCGCATCCTTTTAGCTAGCAAACAGTCGTTTGAATATTCCCTTCCGCTTAGCTTCCCCAAGGTCAGCTGCGGTTTCCCCGAGAAAACAGGCTACAATATTGCGATAAGCATGCCCGGCATCACTTTTTGCGTCCCGTATAACGGGCAAACCTCGATTTGAAGCATTTAATACCGCTTTAGATTCAGGAACGATTCCTAAAAGGGGCACACCCAATAATTCTTTAATATCTTGAATACTGAGCATATCACCGCTCGCTACGCGTTTGGGTGAATAGCGAGTAATAATTAAATGTTCTTCCACGGGCTGCAAACCTTTTTCAGCGCGTTCGGTTTTACTAGAAAGCAAGCCTAAAATACGATCGGAATCACGAACTGAAGAAACTTCTGGATTGGTTACGATCAATGCGCAATCGGCAAAATACATCGCCATATGCGCACCTTTTTCAATACCAGCAGGAGAGTCACACACGATATAATCAAAATCTTGTTTTAATTCTTTTAAAATATTTTCTAAACCTTCTTTGCTTAAAGCATCTTTATCTCGAGTTTGTGAGGCCGCTAACATGTAAAGATTATCGATGCTTTTATCGCGAATTAATGCTTGTTTTAAATTCGCTTCACCGGAAAGTACATTCACGATGTCATACACCACACGACGCTCACAACCCATCACGAGATCTAAATTACGTAAACCAATGTCAAAATCGATGACTGCAGTTTTAAATCCTTTTAACGCAAGTCCAGTTGCGAACGAGGCGCTTGTGGTAGTTTTACCTACGCCACCTTTTCCTGATGTTACAACAATAGTTTTTGCCACGTTTTTTCCCTCTTAGATGGTGTTAATATGAAGTTGTTGATCGTGTAAATAAATCTGTGTCATGCTACCTTCGACTGTGGGTTGTTTAATATTCTCATTCACTTGATAGCAGCCTGCAATGGCAATTAATTCTGCCGCTAAAGATTTACAAAATATTCGCGCGTTTTGATCGCCACACACACCTGCAAATGCTCTTCCGCGTAGAGGTCCATAAACATGAATGCTGCCATCCGCAAAACATTCACCCCCCGGATTCACGCCAGCTAAAATAATTAAATCCCCGCCTTTGGCATAAACTTGTGAGCCAGATCGGATTGGCTTAGTTATAATTTTAGAGGGGGATTTATTTTTTATGGGATTGTTTTCAGTATTAGCTTTATTTTCCTTTTCCACAGTCGCTTTTAAAATAGCGATTCCACCATCTTGAACGCTGGAATTTGCTGTTTTATTGAGACCTCGAATTGCAACGGGAATCAACTGCTGTTCTTTTAACATCGTCCAAAGCGCAGGAAAATCAAAAGAGGCCTGATTTTCGATCTCACTCACATCAATGAGTATCGGTGCTTGACGAAAATAATTGGGCGCCTTATTAATCGTAGCGAGCAATTGTTGTTGAATGCCTTTTTGATCTGGACGTGTGATTTTAACGACTGTTAAGGGAACAAAATCGGCTTTTAATTGAAAAAAAGAATCCTGTATTTCATCCATTTGTTTATATTCCAACTCAAAACATCTCCGGAGAATAGCATTTGTTGTGAAAAATTGCTATCCATTTACGCATAGCTGACTTTGTTTTTGCATCAAAAATCCAGACTATAATTAGGTCTATGACAACGATACAAAATACTAAGCCTCATGGTGAATTAACGATTCGCACGTTAGCGATGCCGGCACAAACCAATCCGAATGGCGATATTTTTGGGGGTTGGCTGGTGGCGCAAATGGATTTAGCAGGAGCCAGCATGGCTTATCAAACAGCACATTCGCGTATTGTAACCGTTGCTATCGAGAGCATGACTTTTATGGCCCCAGTAAAAGTAGGGGATTTTGTTTGCTGTTATGCAGAGCTTTTAAAAATTGGGACGACTTCTGTGCGTATAAAAGTAGAAGCCTGGGTGGTTCGCAGCCAAGATCAACAACAGCAACAAGTGACGGAGGGCGTTTTTACATTCGTTGCGGTTGATGAGAATGGTAAGCCGCATCCTGTTTTGCGTGAGCTGAGGGACTGAACTGAAGGACGCAGAGAAGAAAATCGTTGTTATTTTATAAAATAAATCACAAAATTATTTTTATTTAACAATATCAAATTTGTATGGCGCTAATGTACGAGCACTAGGGATTGATGTTCACCACGAAAATCGCCCAAACCCCTAAAATCCAGTGTGAAATGATCACTCCCACTAGAGAACGTTGACGTGCGTAGAGCCATCCCCAAAATAATCCCGCTAAAAATGAGGCCAGTCCCAGTACGGCATAGGTATGCATATGCGAAGCGGCAAATAAAAGATTAGATAATAAAATCGCCCACATCGTTTTATATTTTGCCGACAATAATTCTTCTAAACAGGTTTGTAGGACGCCGCGAATGATAAACTCCTGCAAAGGGATAAAAAGTAGATAAATACAAATATATAAAATACCATGCGTTCGCGAAAAATGCGGCGGTAGTTGCGAGAAAAATTCAAAAAGATGTCGGTGAGATTCGCCCATAGAAATTAAATACATCCATTTTACGAAAATGACTAAGGCTAGAATGGGCAGTGTGAATAAAATGGCTTCAATAACGTTGCGACGCCAATTATTTAAATTTAATCCAAACATAGTGCGGGGATATCGCGTTTTTTTAATTGCGATAAAAACTAATATCCCGCTCACGATTAAGAAAATGGGTGTGCCAATACCAATAAAAGTTTGTCCCGTTTTTAAGAAGCTCAAGGTTACCGTATATAACGCAATAATGGACATTAGGGCTGTGATTAAAATACCGGTTGCTACGCGTGCTTTCTCATGCATTAATTTATTATTGATGGCAGTAATGGCCTCTGTGTTTGTCGTTCGCATACGATATGCGAGATTTTTTGCGAGATTCTCGATAACCATATAATAGGTTTTTTTTCGTTGGTCATCTGGATCAGTCCGTAAGTTCTGTAAGAAACGAATCGGTAAAGCTAATAGCTGAGTTTCTCCGTGTGCTTGAGCGGATGCCGAACGTTTGCTTTTTCCTAACAATGCCATGTCACCAAATATTTCACCTTTGGTTAAAGTCGCTATTTGGAATTCTTGTTGTTGAGGAAGTTTAGGATTTTCTTTGGTTATTTCTACTTGCCCGGAATAAATAATATAAATTCTGTCACCGATGGTATTTTCCTGCATAATAGTGCCATCTGTAATTGATATTTCTTCTAGTGCAGAGCAAAGAAAATTCATTTGCGCCTCAGATAAGTTATCAAAAATGCGAGTGGTCTTTAAAAAATTAAGTTTTTCTGGTGAGCATTTGTCATCTGTTAGCATATTTACAGGCCTACTATGTTAAATGTCCAAATCGCTGTGATAATATGCGATATTGAAACACCAATTAACGTTCGATTACGCGAATATAACCATCCCCAAACTAATCCCGCCACAAAGGTGACCGAGGCGAATTCGATAGATAAATGAATATGAGTAACGCTAAAAAGTATATTTGACATTAAAATTGCCCAGAATACTTTGTGAGGGCCAATTAAAAAATCCTCTAGAGGTCCCTGTAAAGCACCGCGTATAATTAATTCTTGAAAGGGTACCAACAAAATATAAAGTAATAAGCCTACAATAGATAAAATAACGGACCTTCTAAAATTGTTGGCTAACGAGAATTCAAACAGAGTGCGTGAATGATAGGAGGGAGCCCACTGCAGCATTAGCCATTTAAGCATCACTACGGCCAATATAAGAATTAAGGTTGCGAATAGAGCTTCTTTTACGGCAATTTGCCAATTCTTTGTTGTAATGCCAAAGGTTGCCGGAGGATAACCCATGCGTTTGATAGCTAATAAAACAATGACAGAAATCACAATGACGATGATAACGCCGCCGGCACCCGTTTGCGCATAAATAATCGATAATATACCCATGGTGAACAGATAAACCACCATAATAATAGTTATAGTGACGATGATAATTCCCATCGAAACGCGTGCTCTAACATGTTCTAACTCTCTGTTCAGCGTTTTGACGATGACATCGTTCGTGATACGAATTTGTTTTTCGAGATTAGTAGCGATATTTTCGATGATTTTAAAATAAGTAAAATCATGCTGTTCTATAGAAATTGTGCGTAAACGATGTAATTCGGAAATCGATAGGGTAAACAAAGTAGTTTTGCCTTTTGCCCGCACTGAGGCAGAACGCGGCGCATTATCAAGTAAAGAGATTTCTCCAAGAATGGCACCCGCAGTTAAGTGGGATATGACAAAATTTCGTTTGGTCAAGGGATCGCGTTTTAAAATTTCAACCTCACCATGATAAATAATATAGATCTTATCGCTGATCTCACCCTCGTGAATAATATATTTTTTATTTTGGATTTGAATTTTTTTTAACAGCGGTGTTATACGAGAGAGCTCACCCGCTGACAAACCTGCGAACAAATTGGATTTTTGTAAAAAAAACATTTCATCCGCGCTGAAAATCTCCACGTTTTTAATATCCTTTACTGTTTAAATCTGGAAGATATTTTGAATCATAGGGTATTCTTAACACCTCAGTGGTAATTTTTCCGTCGTGCTCAAGTTCAAGAATTCGAAAACCGGGCATGATAGCATCGAGCGCGAAATCGACCACTTGCGGTTTAAATTGTACGGAGGTGGATGGTGTCGTCATGAAATTAATATTTTTGCGAGTTTGGTGATTGGCTTGATGTACATGGCCGCACAATACGCCTTTTACTTGTGTAAATTTATCGATAATTTTCCAAAAATCATCTCTATTTAATAATCCAATATTATCGAGCCAAATGCAGCCTACCGGTAAAGCTTGATGATGCATTACAACTAGTGTGTTTTTTGTGTTGGAGTGTAGTTGCGTTTCCAAGAAATCTAACTCACCCGCATCGAGAAACCCAGCAACTTTGCCTGGTAACTGTGAATTCAACAGGATTATTTGCCAATCATTCAAATCAATATGTTTTTCTGTATTGAACGGGTGTTTAATTAATAATTTTTGCATTAAACGGGGCTCATCATGATTACCTGGCGTCCAAAGAATAGGGCAATTAAAATCCTGCAATTCTTCCATCACTAATTGATAGCTTTGTTCACTATCATCTTGTGACAAATCACCCGTCACTAAAATGACATCTGCTTCTTCCGTTTCCCACGCCTGTCGAAAAATTTTAAGGACAGCTCGAAAACTATCTAAGGTTTTCAATTTTAATAATTCACCATTGGGTGTGGCAAACAGATGTATGTCAGTTAATTGAAACACTCGAACTTTATTATTCATATAATCTCCAGACTCCGTCCCATGTCGTTGGATTTTTTTCCTTTAAATCTTGGCATCTAGCCACAAATAATGGTGCAACTTTATCATCGGGATAATGCAGCATTAATTGTTGAAATAAATAAATCGCTTCATCCCAGTGTGCTTTTTGATAGACATCAAAAGCTTTTTCAAATTTTGCATTATAATTTTTTAAATCCTCATCGCTCATTTCTGGTTCTAATTCATAAATACAAACCGCTTGTTGTTTACCGCGTACAGCAATACGATCCAATAATTTAAATCGAAAAAGTGATTTTACGGCCTGATGTGTGTGTTCACTGACGATCACATTCGTGTGATAGATTTTATTGACCTCTTGTAATCGACTGGCTAAATTTACGCTGTCGCCAAGTGCTGTGTAATTAAGACGTTCGGTGGAGCCCACATTTCCTACGATGGCATTTCCTGTATTAATACCAATTCGAATGGTAATGCTCGCAAAATCTTCTTGTTGCCATTTAAGATTAAGGACTTTGAGTTGTTTTAACATATCGATTGCGGTTTTACAGGCATGTTGCGCTTGAAATTTGTCTGAACTCGGTGCTCCCCAAAATGCCATGATGAGGTCGCCTACATATTTGTCGAGTGTTCCGTGGCGGTCGTGAATAATTCGACTCATCGTTTCAAAATATTCAGAAAGATAATATGTTACACGAGCGGGTGGGTTTTCTTCAGTAATATGAGTGAAATCTTTAATGTCTGCAAATAATAAAGTAATGTGGGTTAATGCACCTCCTACTTCGGCGACATGGCCACTTGTAAATAATTTTTTTACTAATAGGGTGGGCACATAACGTTTAAAGGATTGCAGACTTTTTTTCATAGCATCGATAGCTGCGGATACCGTTTGCAATTCTGCAATTTTAGAATGAATAATGGTGGGTTTATCGAGTTCAAAATTTTTGATGGCCTCAGTTTCTTTCACTAACTCCTGAATGGGAGCTGCTATTTTTTTCGAAATATAATTAGCAATTCCGATGCCTAACAGCAAAACCGCAAGCATAATTAATGCAGAAATTAATGCAATGGTTTTTAGTGGACCTAAAATATCGGCTTCGGGCACTATAATTATAACTTTCCATGCATTGTTGGTTGCTTTAATAATCTGTTGCGTTACAAAATATCGACCTTGATCTGTATAACGGCGTATTTGCTGGCTGGGTTCTTGTGTGGGTAAGATATTTTTCAAAGGATATTTAATATGCATAGCCGCTAGCATTTCTGCGGTGACGGGATAACCGATAAATCGATCGGAATTATAACCACCGGTTATTGCTAACAAAGAATTATTATGATCCAAAATCATAATAATGGTATGTTCACTTATTTTTATTTTTTGAATAAAATCCGTTAATTCATCGAGTGTAATGACGACACTAAATACGCCCAGTAATTTTCCGTCTTTATATACAGGCATTGCGGTGGCGAGTAATTCCGGAAAATAGCCGTCTTTCATGAGTAGTGTGGATTGATAGACATCGACCCAAATGAGACGGTTTTTTTCGATTGCCGTTTTATACCACGGCCGAATTCGAGGATCATAATGTTCTTCCAGCTTTTTTCTGACATCTTGGATTTGATTAGCGGGATTAATCTTCGCATAATAGTACACGGGCGGAGTTGAACTTCTTTCAATATGCCAAACTTCAAATCTACGTCGTCCTTCGCGTTTTACACTATAAAAATCGCCTTGCGGAGTTGCCCAAAACGCTGCGAAAATTTGCGGCTCGTCATTCGCAACTTCATGCAAATAAATTTTAAATTTATACGAAGGTCCGGGCTCAATAACACCTTCTTCAATATAACGAGCGGTATCTAAGACATTTTCCGCAATGGGATAAAAATATTTTTCGATTTGGCTTTCTAAATAAGTATTGGTTTGTTTGATTGTGTGGACCGTGTAATTAATCAAAACGTGATTTAATAAATATTGATTGACGGCAATTAAAATAATGCTAACTAAACCGATGAGTAAAATATAAAATAAAACGAGGATCGTGCGGATGCTGATCCCTTTAGGTGGCGTCTGAAATAAAGATTTTAATTTCATTCTGCTTCACCGCTGCATGCGTCGCAGCTTTAACTTCCTTGTTAACCTATTATTCTGCCATTAGCCCACATGGGATACTAGGACTTCATGCAGTGAGGCACGAGTCTTGACCACTTACCAGGAGTTGGGTTAGGATTGAGATCAAACTGAGAACGAAGTGAAAATCCTATGCTGACAATCGCTGAACAAAAAACTTATCAATTTATAAAAAAATACATGGCTGCTTATCATCATTCGCCGACCACAGCTGAGATTGCGGAGGGGATTGGCATTATCTCACGGGGCGTGGTACATCGTTATTTGAGGGCATTGGAGAAAAAGGGCTTCATCCAATTGTTACCCAAACGTCATCGCAACATTGTCTTGAAGGAGCTCCAGGAGCAACGAGGCATTCCGCTCGTAGGATGCATTGCTGCTGGTAGCCCGATAGAAGCAGTTGAGCAAAACGAAACCATTGATGTGGTTAGCATATTTCTAGGACAGGATCGCTTTGCTTTGAAAGTAAAAGGCGATTCAATGCTAGAGGACGGGATTTTTGATGGTGATATTATCATTTGCGAGCGGGCCCAAGGGGCTGCCGATGGTCAGATTGTGGTTGCGCTCATAGACAAACAGGAAGCGACGTTAAAACGTTTATATCGCAATAACGATAGAACCGTGACTTTGCTCCCGGCAAATCCGCAGCATCAGGCGCAAACTTACGACTCTGAGCGGGTTGAAATTCAAGGTCTTTATATTGGGCTGTTGAGGCTGACGTAAGCCTGAATCGCAGATTCCTGGGTCAGCCCGGATCACAGATCCAGGAGGGACAGAATTGTGAGCCATAAACGGTAGCCTGGATCACAGATCCAGGAGGGGCAAAATTGGGAGCCATAAACGGTAGCCTGGATCGCAGATCCAGGAGGGACAGAATTGTGAGCCATACAACGGTAGCCTGGATCGCAGATCCAGGAGGGACAAAACTGTGAGCCGCAAATTCCTGGGTCTTTGACCCAGGCTACGGGTTTAGCATAGCGCAGTATATTGCCAGCGAGGATGTGGTATACTTTTTAAATAACTCTCAAAAAGTAAAGGTAAAATTATGAAATGGTTAATTGCCGTTGCCGTCATTGTCATTATCATCATCGCCTATGTGGTTTCAGTTTATAACCGCCTAATTGGCATGATCGAAGCTGTTCGGAATAACGAAAAACAAATCGATATTCAATTAGATCGTCGTTATAAGGTTTTCGAATCTCTGATCAATGTTGTTAGAAAATATATGGATTATGAAAAAACGACGCTGAAAGATGTGGTTGCGCTACGAAATCAAGCCCAAGCAGCGAAAGCATCCGGTGACGACCAAACTAGAATGCAAGCCGAAAATAAAATTTCCGATATTTTAGGTGGTATTAATGTGGTTTTTGAACAATATCCAGATTTGAAAGCCAATCAAAATGCCATGCAATTACAAGAAGAAATTGTCAGCACTGAAAATAAATTAGCCTACTCTAAACAAGCGTATAACGATAGTATCGAAAGATATAATGCAACTAAAAAATCATTCTTCACTCAAATGGTGGTGAATTTCTTCAAGAGTAAATTAGATTTTGATTTCCCATATTGGCAATTATCAGCAGATAAGGTCAAAGAACAAGAAGACTATAAAGTGCAATTGTAATTTTATACTGGCTTTCGTACGAATAGGTTATTAGCATGGCTTCTTTAAACGAATTTCACGTATCTACTGGTGACTGGCGTACATCATTAAAAAGAAATAAAAGACGCACGACTTTTGTTATTGGAACTTTTATTATTATTTATCTCGCTGTAGGCATGCTGGTCGATCTTTTTATGCAATCCGGTCATTATCCCCATGTGCCTTTACATACTATTTTCATTGCTTTAATCACCTTCAAGCTTATTCCATATGCCACGATCATTGTGGGTGTGATTGCTGTGCTCTCACTATGGGTGACGTTTGCATTTTACGACAAGATTATGCTGTCTGGCACCGATTATTTTGAAGTGACACCTGAAACTGCACGCAGTTTAGAAGAGCGGCAACTTTATAATGTAGTTGAAGAAATGAAAGTGGCGGCTGGTTTAAATTACATGCCGCGTGTTTTTATTATCAATGCTGATTATATGAATGCGTTCGCAAGTGGTTACAGCGAAAAATCAGCCATGGTTGCGATTACTCGTGGACTCATGCAGAAATTAAATCGTGATGAATTAACCGCAGTCATGGCGCATGAATTAAGCCATATTCGACACATGGATATCAAATTAACGCTGGTGGCATCAGTGTTAACCAATTTGACGTTAATTATTCTCGATATCTTGTTTTATAGTGCTTTATTTAGTGGTGGGAATGGAGACCGCGAGAGGGGTGGCTCTCGCAATAACTTATTGATCATCATTGTGGTCATTCGATATGTATTGCCGCTGTTAACGATGATTTTAATGCTATTCCTCAGTCGTTCGCGTGAATATATGGCGGATGCAGGGTGCGTGGAATTGATGCGAAACAACGAGCCATTAGCCAAAGCATTATTAAAAATCGAAAATGATCACAAGGAAAATAAAGAAGCGTATGCAGAAGCTTATCAGTCTACCCCGCATGAGGCTGTTCGACGCGAAGCTTATATTTTTGATCCCGTACAACAAGGCATCAGCGGAATCCATAGTCCTTCCGATTTATTGTCAACACACCCTGGGATATTGAAACGTTTGGCTGCAATTGGTATTAAAATAAAAAATCAATAATTCGACTTCATTAAAATAGGAAGCAATCATGAAGATTAAGGTGAGCATGACTGATCCCATGATTACGGATCTTGAAATCCCAGTCATTACCCTGGTTAATTCTAATCTCGATTCCAGCATTAAAAAAATTTCAATATTTTTTCGACAAACCATATTGCATTTAGTCGAAAATGAAGAAGAAGAGTATGCGAAAATTCCCGAGAAGTATAGAGATGTTGCTATGGCGTGTTGGGGACACGATGATAATTTTAGCCAATTATTCAATGATCAGATAATGGGTATTGCAGAGAACACGTATTATTTATTGGATATAACACGCATTAGAGAGACTTGTAAACCGATTAGAATCGCTCTTGGTTTGGATTTTTTAAGTGTGGTTACATTATTACGTTCTCTAGGTGAGAGAAAATTGGCAAACCGCTATCAAAATGCAATTATTAAATTATTTTCAGGTATTTTTGCATATTGTTTTCGTATAACAGCAGATGAAAAGTTGATGGAGATTTTTAGAAAAATCCGAAAACTAGGTTTAATCGAGTTATCAAAGTTTGAAAAGCAGGAGCTGAAATCGCAAAATCCCTGTCTTAAAGGCTTTTATTTTGAAGAGATGAATAAAATACCCTTTATAATTAATTTTTATCATGAGTTTAATACATTATTAGAGGCTATTGAATTTAAAGGAATGGTATATCGTAAAAAGGTTTATAACACGTTACTTTTTAGGCTACCCATACCCGAACTCGTAGAAAAAATAACGTCGGAAATTAATGGTCAAGACGCACCGTCGAGTCTTTATTCAGTGGAGTGGAACCAAAGGGGTAGCATTCGTGTTAGTCAATCTTAATTTCAAACCCGCTTGGTGGCTACCCGGAGGACATCTACAAACTATCGGGCCGAGTTTAATAAAGAGAAAATTTAATATTAAGTTTCAACGTGAACGGTTGTATTTACCCGATGGTGATTTTGTTGATCTCGATTGGACTTTCGGTGATGAAACGGGGCCCATAATAATTATGTTACATGGACTGGAGGGATCGATAAAATCCAGTTATTCAAAAGGCATGTTAAACGCACTAAAAAATAATGGTTTTCGTGCGGTGTTTATGCATTTTAGAGGCTGTAGCGGGGAACACAATCATAGTCAAAAAGCTTATCATGCTGGCGAAACGCATGATTTTAATTATGTGGTACAAACAATTCGCCAACGCTTTCCATCAATACCGCTGGCGGCTATTGGTTATTCATTAGGAGGAAACGTCTTGTTGAAATATTTGGGTGAAACCCAAATGAATAATCCACTGACTTCTGCCGTTGCGATTTCTGTCCCGTTTAAATTAAATCGATTGGCAGATAGAATTCAAAAAGGTTTTTCAGCGGTTTATCAAAGACATTTGTTGTCGCAAATACGTAAAAAAATGTTAGATAAAAATAAATATATTCCTTTTTCTCTTAATCTGAGTAAGCTACATAAGATAAAAACATTTTGGCAATTTGATGGAGAATTTACAGCAAAAATTTATAATTTTAAAGATGCGCATATTTATTATGAAAAATCGAGCTCAGCATATTATTTATCACAGATTAAAAAACCAACCTTAATTATCCATGCGCTCAATGACCCATTTCTTTATGTTGATGCGATTCCAAATCCAAGTGATTTGCCTGATAATGTCCGACTCGAGTTATTTGAAAGTGGAGGGCATATGGGTTTTATTGGTGGTGGACTACCCTGGCGTCCTAAATTCTGGCTCGAAGAAAGAGTTCCCGATTATTTTAAAAAAATACTTGCATAAGGCAGTATTTTAAATTATCAGATTAAATTTTTTAACACAGATTCGAACGTAGTGAATTAGAACTCGTCTTTCTTCTGAATCCAGTTTTCAAATAACTCTTTTTGCATTTTGTTATTTTTGCTTTCGAGATCTTTGATATAACCTTGACAGCGATCAATTTCCTCATTAGCTAATTTTAAAGAGTGTTCGGCGCGTAATAATTTTTCTGCTTTTTCTTTAAAATTAGTTTGCAGTGATTGATTTTCCATTTCAATTTTTTGAAGTTTTTCTTGGAAGCCGTCGTTATTTAGACTCCAGATTTGTTTTTCTTGACGCAAAGTCGCAAGCTCGGTTGAATTTGCAGAATTTTCTTCGCGAAGCATAGTAATTTCTTGTGTGAATTGTTGTTTTTGATAATCGAGCTGTTGTTGCAAATGCGCCACTTGTTGCTCGTAGTCGTTATTGATTTGTTCGATGGTCGCTTTTAATTTTTCAATCAGAGTTTCATTTTTATTATCCGCTTCTGCAAGAGCTGAATCATGCTTTGCTTGGATGGAGTCGATAATTTCTTGTTGGTGTAATAAATCGTGCTGTTGTTTTTCTTGGGTTCGACGTATGTTTTCTAATTCAATTTCAAGTTGCAGTTTATTTTCGTACAGCGAATTTAATTCGTCAGTCTTTAAAATTAATTCTTGTTCTACATTTTTAAATTCACGACCGGCTTCCGTTAATTTGTTATATAAATCTCGGGTTTGGTCGGCGGTATCACGTTTAATAGATTCAATTTCGTGTTTGGTTTGCTCTTTTATAGTTTCACCTAATTGATAGGCCGCCTCGATGATAGGCGCATATAAAGGGTCTAGTTCCAAACCGAATGGTAATTCTCGGCGTGTGCTCTGAGGGTCCTTGAGCTTAACGGCTGCTGACAATAGCATAGAAGTTCCTTCTTGATCGGCATCTTGTTGAGAAATATGTGTATATTCAGCTTTATTCATATTGTTTATTTAAAAGTTAATATTTAAGACTGTTAACTATATCATAAGCTTTTATGCCCTTACAATTTTCTTATAACTTTTTTATTAGATATAAATAGCCTTCGACAGGTTTTCCGAATTGGTGCCTTAAAATAGTCTTATTTACTTCGATTACTTCAAAATTAAAATCAGAAGCTAATGAATTAATGTAATTTTTTGCGTGGGCATAGCGCATACTAGTCTGTAAAACGAAGGGAGTTTGTTCGGTATGCTCGATGCTGATTAGCAAAAATCCCCCTATATTTAAGGATTTATTAGTTTTTAGAAAAAATTCCTTCAAATCACCTAAGTATGGCAGCACGTCAGCCGCGATAATTAAATCATAATTATGATACTGATTTAAAGCGTCGAGAATATCTGAATTTTCAAGACGTTGGTAAATCCTTTTATTTGCCGCGATTTTTAACATTTCAGCAGAGAGATCGATACCGATAATCTCTTTTGTTTGGGGTTTGAATTGTTCAGCCATTAGACCAGTTCCACAACCTAAATCCAGAATTCGCAAACTATGATCCATGGGGTTAATGAGACTCATAAAAAGCTTATGCAGCTCAGCTGGAACATTATAACGTAAGTATTCTTTCAAATGATTTTCATAGGAGGGGGCATATTGATCGAACAGGTGGCTCGTATATTCAATGGGTGATCGCGCCGGAATTTCATCTTGGGTTAGCGCATGCAAGATGTATTTAACTTCATTATTGTTGGGGTCGATGCTAAGTGCTTGTTGATAATGTTTGATAGCGGCTTCGGTATTATTATTTTTTAAATACAGTGCGGCGATATTCAAATGCGAACTCAAATGATTTGCATCTAATTGTAATAATTGCTGAAAATATTCGATAGCTTCAGCATGGCGTTGTTGGTCAGATAGAATGACTCCAAGATTATATAAACTTTCGAGATGAGGCCCATGCATTAATTGCCGTAAATAATGGACCTTTGCCTCAGAACGTTCCCCTTTGAGAAAATAGGCTGTAGCAAGGTGAAATTCACCCTCTTCAATATGTGGATTAAGCTCTAAGGCCTTTTGAAAATGGAGTATCGCCAAATCGTATTCTTCTAATTTATAGTACGCAAGGCCTAATCCCTGGTGATTGTTGGGATTATTAGGCTGTTTTTGATTATATTTTTCAAATTGTTCGACGGCTTCCGAAAATTTTTCTTGATCTAAACGCAGTTGTCCTAATTGATAAAGCGCTTCTAAATGCTCTGGATTTAGAGCAAAAATTTCATTTAAAAACTTTTCAGCAGCGAAAAAATCTTTTTCCTTTAAGAAAAGCCAGACTAAATTGACGCGAGGTCCGGTGAGATTCGCATCCAGCTGAAGGGCTCTTGCGTAGCATTCTTGTGCTTTCAATTTATCTTGTAATCGAAAATAACAATTTCCTAAATTAGCCCAAGCAATAGCGTAGTCTGGACATTTATCAATGGCTTGTTGAAAAACTTGCATCGCTTCTTTTTCTTTGCCTTCTTTAGAATAGATATTTCCAAGTGAATTATAAAAAGAGCCTTGGTCTGGTAATCGTTTGATAGCTTTTTTAAGTAAGGTAATGGCTTTCTGTGGCTGATTCATTTGCCAATGAATTAAGGCCATCACGTTAGTAAGAACAATGCTACCTGGATTTTCCTGAGCAAGTGCTTGATATATTTCAAGTGCTTCAGCGAGTTTTCCCTCTCGATGCAAAGTGGATGCTAGTTCTATTCGTTCTTCGGGATTCGTAGCCATTCTTAATTGCTTCACTTAATTGATACACTGCCATCGCATAATTAATTCGGGGATTATAACGCATTATGCTATGAAAGTTAGCAAAGGTTAACCAATAATTTGCCGAACCGGGGTTTCCGGCTAATTGAATGATAGCCGCTTTTTCTCGCGATTCTTTTGATCCTGGAAGTGAGATGCCTAAGGCCCGTAATTTCTTGATACTATACTGCGGTTGTGCAGAAGTAGAGACAAGATAAGCAGGCACTTTGCGAGCGGTTAATGTTTCCGCTACAGGTTTTCCAGCTTGCCAACCCATATGATTTAAATAATTCGCAATACTCAAAATTGCATCCCCTGGATGATTTAATAAATTAGAGCCCGCTTCATGCGAATTTACCACCGCGTATTTGCGATAACTGCTTGGCATAAATTGTGGAATACCTAATGCACCGGCATACGATCCACGCATACTTAACGGAGAAATTTTACGCTCTCGAGTTAGTAACAAAAATTCAGTTAATTCTTGTCGGAAAAATTGTGCGCGTGCAGGATAATAAAAACTAAGTGTAGTTAGCGCATCCATCGTTGAGAAATTTCCGGTGATTTTGCCGTATTGAGTTTCCACGCCGATAATTGCAATAATAATTTGGGCGGGCACACCATATCGATGTTCTGCAATTTGTAATTCACGCTGGTGTTGTTTCCAGAATGCAACACCCTCAGCGACGCGCTGGGGGTTGAGAAAAATACTGCGATATTTGAACCAAGGTTTTTTTTCTGATGGATGAGAAATATGTCGCACGACATCTAAATTAAAATGCGACTGTAAAAAAAGCGTCGCTAGTTCACCTTCATTAAAATGATAGTGGACCGATAAATTTTTAATATATTCACGAATGCTGGGGGGTAAGTTATGAATATTGTGAGCGTAGGCTGAAGATGATAAGCCCAAAGCAATTAAACCAGAAAATAGGAATTTTTTAATTTTTCCTGCGATCATTATAAAATCTCCGTATAAGACATTAAGCCGGATTGCATTATACCAATGTTAAGACCCCTTAAGTTTCCGTCTGAATTTACTTCGCACGGAAATACAAACAGGATATACCCATCGCGTCTTTCATTTCAAAGTTGAAAAAGGGAAGGTTCAACTAGACCATAATTTTCTATGAGTATGAATAGACATTATCATACCAAAAGAAGCCATCAGTGTAAGCATGGAACTGCCACCATAGCTAATTAAAGGTAACGGAACGCCCACTACTGGCAAAATGCCAATGACCATTCCAATATTGATAAACGCTGAAGTGAAAAAAGTCAGACACAAACTGCCAGAAAGTAAACGAGTAAAATTATTTTGTGCATTTATGCTGATGTACAAGCAACGCGATAAAATAGCGAGAACCAATAGAATAATAAAAAGACAACCTAACAAACCGAATTCTTCGCCAGCGACAGCATAAATAAAATCGGTAGCATGCGCCGGTAAAAACTGTAAATGCGATTGCGTGCCATGTAAAAAGCCTTTCCCTAAGAAACCACCAGAGCCCAATGCGATTTTAGATTGAATAATATGATAACCCGTACCTAACGGATTACGTTCTGGATTTAATAGCGTTAATACTCGATCTTTTTGATATTGATGCATGAAATACCACAGAATAGGCGTACTCAAAATTCCCACGCTAAACAAAGTGATTAGTAATCGAATACTCAGTCCCGCCAAGATCAGAATAAATATACCTGAAAGAAGTACTAAAATAGCCGTACCCAGATCTGGTTGCTTAGCAATAAGAACGAACGGAACAAATAAAATTAATACGGTAATCGCAATGGTCTTAAAATTTGGGGGAAGAGACTTATCGCTTAGATAATACGACAACATCAACGGCATCGCGAGTTTCATAAATTCCGAAGGTTGAAAAATAAAACCCGCCAAATCCATCCAACGTTTGCCACCGTGATGAAATTTCGCGACGAGTAAAACTAAAAATAACAGTGCGACAATCATTACAAAAAACCAAGGCGCCCAGCGGTAAAAATAGGAAGGAGGGATTTTAGCGAATACGAGCATGACGCCAAATGCAAAAACCATTCGCAGCATTTGTTTAGCGACCATATTGAAATTGGAATTGCTGGCGCTGTAGAGTATGAGAATCCCGACTACGCCCAATAAAATCAATAAGAAAAATAACGGCGGATCGATATGCCAAAATTGCCAACGTAATTTTTGCAATCGGCGTTTGCGTCTTTGTTCATAGCTATAAGCGTTTTGTATTTCAGTCATGATGATTAAGTTCAAAATAATAATTAATTAATTGTCCCGCAATTTTATCGGCTTTCGCACTGTGCTCGATAACAATAGCAATCACAACTTGCGGATTTTCCACGGGTGCGAAGGCAATAAATAAATGATTGTTGCGTAATTGTTTGGGGAGATTCAGATTATCGTTATCCTCATCGCGATTATGTCCATATACTTGTGCGGTTCCTGTTTTGCCGGCGATGGTATAACCGGCGTGTATACCAAAATAATGTGCCGTACCTTCGCGACTATTAATCACCGCTTGCATCGCTTCAGAAACTACTTGCCAAGCGTTAGGATTGAAATGTAATGCCGGATTTAAGAGGGGTTGGGTATATTGCGCGCCACCATTTTCATCCACGGTTTTTAACAATAAATGTGGCACGTAACTTTTTCCTTGATTAGCTAAGACCGCTGTCGCTTGTGCAAGTTGAATTGGTGTGGCTAGCATAAAACCCTGGCCGATACCCGTTAAAATGGTATCACCAGTAAACCAACGTGCTGCTTGTGCTTTGCGCTTCCATTCTGGAGTGGGTACTAAACCAAGTTGTTCATTGGGTAAATCAATATTGGTCTTTTGACCGAAACCAAATTGCATTAAATCATCGCTTAATTGTTCGATACCCATTTGCGAACTCAAGGTCCAAAAGAAAGTATCACACGAAACTTCAATGGCACGTGATATATTTACCCATCCATGTCCCCAACGTTTCCAATCGTGATAAATATGTTGTACGTTGGGAAGTTGAAACCATCCGGGATCGAAAATACGATAATTGGTATTAATAACTCCGTCATTTAAAGCTGAAAGCGCGATAAAAGGTTTTACAGTAGAAGCTGCCGGGAATTGCCCTTGAGTCACGCGATTAAATAGCGGATGATCGGGTGATTTTAATAGATTTTGGTAATCCGTCTGACTTATTCCGCGAACAAATAAGTTGGGGTCAAAACTGGGATGACTGACTAGCGCTAAAACTTCACCATTGTTCGGTTGCATTATCACAACCGAACCATTTTCATTGGCTAATAATTCATGGGCTTTTGCTTGCAAACGACTATCAATGGTTAAATAAACATTTTTGCCTGCTTGCGGAGGAATTCTTTTTAAAATTCGCACTACATGACCTGTGGCATTAATTTCAGCTTGTTCGGATCCCACTACGCCATGCAAGTCTTTTTCATAATATTTTTCAATACCATTTTTTCCGATATCGTCTGATGCGTCATAATTATTATTATCTAGGGTGAGTAAATCATTTTGATTAATACGTCCCACATAACCAACGACTTCACTGATTAAATCTTTCATGGGATAAAAGCGAGTTTCGCGCGCTTGAATAATGACACCAGGAAATAAATGCTGATTTACATAAAAACGCGCAATTTCTGCTTCGCCGAGTTTCATTTTTAGAGGAATCGGTTCAAATTGACGGTATTGATTGCGTATGCGATTAAATTGCTTAATATCGTCATCGTTAATCGAAACATATTTCTGGAGTGCTTGAATTGTGTCGGGAATTTTTTTGATTTTTTCTGGAATGATATCTAATGAATAAACCGGCATATTTTTCGCTAGTAAAATGCCGTTACGATCGTAAATTAATCCGCGCGAAGGTCCTACCGGAATAATACTTAATAAATTTTGGCGAGATAAAGTAGAATAAAATTGATGTTGAAATACTTGCAAATAAGTAAGACGAATTAATAATAATCCACTAAAAATAAATGCGACGATCAATGCGGCAATAGCACGTCGCTTGAATAGCGATGATTCCTTGATATGTTTGTTAAGCGCAGAATTATTTTCCATGGACTTATCGATGATACGGGTGATGCGACATTATACTCCATGCGCGGTAAATTTGCTCGGCAATTACAACGCGAACGAGGGGATGGGGTAAGGTTAATGTAGACAAGGACCATTTGAGTTCTGCCTGCTGCAAACACGCACTAGAGAGGCCCTCGGGTCCGCCAATCAAGAGGCTCACATCTTGGCTCTCTCCATGATACTTTCCTAATTGTTGTGTGAGCTCTAACGTTGAAAACGCTTTACCCGTTCTCTCTAACGCAATCGTTTTATTATGGGCAGGGATTGCATTTAACAGCAGTTCGCCTTCTTGTTCTATCAAATGTGGTGAGAGTGTCTTACCACGTTTTAGTGCGGGAATTTCAATAAGATGAAGTTGAAATTCTTTGGGGAGCCGTTTGGCATATTCTTCATAGCCTTCATTTACCCATGCAGGCATTTTGGTGCCAATCGCAACAAGATTAATTTTCATGCCGCTTTCTGACTTCCTCAGTCATTGCCCATAGCTTTTCCAGATCGTAGAATTCACGTGCTTCGGGTGACATGATATGCACGACGATGTCGGCTAAATCGATTAGGATCCAGTCGGAGCTGGGATAACCTTCAACGCCAAGTAGGGGTACGCCTTCTGCTTTCATGGCCTGCATTAATTTATCCGCCATGGTAGCTCCGTGACGTGTACTGGTCGCGGTACAGATGATAACGCGATCGGTAATCGAAGTCAGTTGGGTAACGTCTAAGTCGCTGATATCTACGGCTTTATGGTCATTTAAAACATTAAGCGCTAAAGTTCTGATGCCGGTTGAATCTAACATAGTATTTGCTTCATCCAAAATGCAAAATCATAACGAGATTTAACCTTTTCAGCAACACTGAGGATGCGTGCATTTAAACGGGTTTTTGGGGGCGTAAAAGAAGTCCGAGTAAAAGAGCAATAATGCTGATTAAAGTGCAAAACCAATAAGCCCAATGATAGCCATTTAGGAAACTGAGTTTAAAATAATTAAAAACTACCTGGGGGTTTGGAATTGAAAGATGTTTTAAAATTTGCAGCGCCTGATCGGGATCAGACAAAAGTCTTCTTATTTGCGAATGTTGACCTTCCTTCAGAATAATATGATTTTGGTGGAAATAGTGTGACATCGTTGCATGTTCACCGAGATGAAAAATAACGGTCGATAGCGCAAGAAAAATAGCTCCACTTAAGTTCCATAAGGTAAAAATGGTTCCAATCGCAGTGCCTGTCTCAGCCGCATCGACTGTGTTAGTGATGGCCGTGATACCGCCTGCATTGGCAATTCCCCAAGTGTAACCCATCAATATCATGGCCAATAAAATAATAATAATGGATGTGCCGCTGTGAAAAAAAACATGGATAAATGCTGAAATAGCCGTGGCTGCAATGCCAAAAACTAATAATTGATACACACTAAATAATTTCAGCAGCTTTGCCAGCATCAAAGAAATAATCACCTGAATAACGGTTACGCTTAATAAGGTTAATCCTACATAAAATGCGCTTTGATCACGAATTAATTTAAAATACAACGGGTCAAAAAACACAAAAACGTAACTGACAATACCTGCGGCAATACAAGTTATTGCGGAAAGCGTAGCTAATTTATTTTTAAAAAGTTGTAAATCTAACAGCGGATTTGTTACTTTATTTTCAACGTACACGAGCAATATTAAACAAATAATTCCAATCACTATTAATGCAATAGAAGTGCCATTCCAATCGTTTTCTTGGCCATAGATAATTCCATACACCAGACACCCGAGGCCCACGACTAATAAAAAGAATCCCCACCAATCAATTTTAATTTTGCTATCGGGCTTAGGTGAGGGTTTTAAAGTAAAACAACTCATGAAAAAACCAACGATGATAAAGGGAAGATTAACCCAAAATACCCAACGCCAATTAAATAAAGTAATTAAAACACCACCTAAAAACGGCCCAATCGATAATCCGAGACCATTAAACGCACTAAATATACTAATCGCTTGAGTTTGTTGCGATGGTGGAAAAGCTTGCGGCAATAAAGTCACACCAACGGTAAAGATAATCGAACCAGAAAAAGCCTGAATTCCTCGAAAGAAAATTAAAATAAAAATATTCTGAGAAGTTGCAGCACCAATAGCCGCGATCGTGAATAATATAAACCCAAAATAAAATATGCGTTTTCGACCCCAAATGTCGCCTGCGCGGCCGGCGACAATCATAAACATGCATTGAATCATCGCCATGATATTTAAAAGCCATTGCAATTCATTTACAGTGGCCTGCAGATCTCTTTGAATAAATGGCAATGCTGTTGTGACGATGGTGTAATCTAAAAAAGAAGTAAATGAGAGTAGACAAAGACCGATTAATGCTAACCATTTGTGTGGATAATTTTCTGTGGCATCCATGTGCTATGCGCCTTTCCGTAGCGATTGTTGAGGCCTTTTCGTTTCCCGGATAAGTTGATCCGGGAAATGGTCCTCAGTCAACGTAGCCCGGATCGTTGATCCGGGAAATAAGAACCTGAATCGGTGCTCCATGCCGTAGCCCGGATCGTTGATCCGGGAAATAAGAACCTGAATCGGTGCTCCATGCCGTAGCCCGGATCGTTGATCCGGGAAATAAAATCCTGAATCAATGATCCAGGCTACGCCGCATAGAAAAAGGAGTCAAGTACGTTATTGAGGTAATACCATATATAAAACAGGCGGTTGTGTGTTGTGCCACGAATCACAACATTATCCGTGGCACAACACCTCTGAATATTGATTTGTTGTGCCACGGATAGTAACATTATTCGTGGCACAACAAACATAGGTTCATTCAATGAATATCCCTTTAATCGGCAGGGAGCCTGAACAAGAAATTTTACGAGATTTTTTCGACTCAAGTCGTCCGGAATTCTTAGCTATCTATGGTCGAAGAAGGATCGGTAAGACATATTTAATTAAACAATTTTTTAATAAGATAGAATGCATATTTTTCACTGTTACCGGTGTGAAAGACGGCAAGGTGAGCTTACAGCTCAAGCGTTTCATTAAAGAAATAGAGACAGTATTTTATAAAGGCACGGAAATTAAAGAAGGTAAAAATTGGTTTGAAGCTTTCGATTCTTTGACTGAAGCTATAGAAAAATTTACCTTAAGAGAACAAAGGATCGTTTTATTTTTTGATGAATTTCCTTGGATGGCAACGCACCGTTCTGGTTTATTGCAAGCACTTGAATATTTTTGGAATCATAAATGGTCTAATGATTCTAGGATCAAATTAATTATTTGTGGTTCTTCTGCTTCATGGATTATTAACAAAATTATTAATAATAAAGGTGGTTTGCATAATCGCATCACTAGAAAAATTAAGTTGATGCCATTTGACCTCGAAGAAACTAATTTATTTTTACAAGCTCGAGACATTAAACTTAATTACAAACAAATCACACAATTATATATGGTAACTGGTGGTATACCTTATTATTTATTAAACTTGAAAACGGGATTTTCTTCTACTCAACTCATCGAGCAGCTCGCTTTTCAACACAATAGTTTGCTCTTGAAGGAATTTGATAATCTTTTTGCATCTTTATTTAATAATGCGGATGATTATGTCGACTTATTACGTGTTATTGCTAAAAACAGATATGGTATTACTCAAAAAGAACTAATCAAAGGGTCAAGAAAAATCTCGCGAGGAGGTGGGGCTGTTAGAAAATTAATAGAACTAGAGGAGGCTGGGTTTATTATCAGCTTTACACCTCACTTGCACTATAAACGGGGTATTTATTATCGTCTTATTGATGAATACACTTTATTTTATTTTGATTGGATAGAGCCGGTCAGAAACACATTACAGAAAGAATCTTTAGAGGCAGGTTATTGGTCTGTCAAGCAAAATTCTCCGAAGTGGCATAGTTGGGCTGGCTATGCGTTTGAGGCCATATGTTATAAACATTTAAGATTAATTAGAAAAAAATTAAATATTAGTCCTGCATCTATTTCGAATGGCTGGCGACATGTGCCGACAGCAAAATCTAAAGAACGCGGTGCTCAAATTGATTTACTCTTTGATCGAGATGATGACACAATTACATTATGTGAAATCAAATATACTCATGAACCATTTATAATTGATAAAGAATTTGCGGAAAATTTGAAAAGAAAAATAGATGTTTTTAAGAAAAAAACTCGGACTAAAAAACAACTCTTTTTAGCAATGATTTCAGCAAACGATATTAAGAAAACAATTTATTCTGAGGAAATGATAACTGGGGTAGTAGTACTTGAGGATTTTTTTAGAAAAAAGTAGGTAATATGGAAGTTAAACAGAAGTTTAGTATTTTTTATTAAGCTAAGTCTCTGATTGAGTTTAGATAAACCACACTCCAGAACCTAATGGTTTGTTGTATATTTATAATAACAAGCGAGGAAAAGTATATGTTGGCGCGCGTTGGGTATTTTTCAAGTTTAGCTATTGGAATCATTATGTTATTAGGTGCTGCAACTCCGCCGTCCGTAACACCTCCAACTGCTCCCCCTAAAGCTACCCCACCTCAAATTCTGAAATTTATTTTTGTAAATCAAACCCCTTTCACGCTAGTTATTTTACGCAAAGATTTAGACCCCTCTTGCGGAAAGTGGATGACACGTCCGAACATGCATTTATTTTCACATCATGCCAGTCAACTACCTGCGGTTGCTCCTGATATTAATCAAAAAGGGCAAACCCAAATCACGCAAGTTATCGATGTTTCAAAATGCAATAATCAAATCGATATTCATACTAAGTTTATTATTCCTGAAGCACAGCAAGGCCAACAACCTCCTTATATCAGTTTGACTTGTTTGCCGAAGTCGAGTTGTGTGATGACCCCGTATAATTTTCCGATTATGATTAATGGCAAAAAAGTTAATTTTATTCCGGGTAATATTCAAAATAATATTATGACGGGGACATTTACTTTGGGCCAATAACTTAAAGGAACACTGTGTTAATCCAGGATGAAGATTCACATCGCATGCTCGCAGGTTACTTTTCTATCCAAGGTGGATTTAAAGACCATCTTTTTCAGTAAGTCCGCATAAATAAATGGTTCACAGTTACGTTACAGCTATTTTTACCTCTACTCCAAAATAGCCAGGTACAGCAAGCCAACTTTGGCTATATATTACTTATGTTTTTACGATGGTTTTTTCAATCTTCGGAAAAGAAAAAATAAACTCGATAAATTCACCTTCAACGGAATGACAAGTGATATCTCCCCCAAATAGCTGCATCGTTTGCTTAATCGAAACTAAACCCAGCCCCGTGCCTTCCTGTTTATTCGTTTTGTACCCAGAAAAAAATTGTTTTACGATTTCGGGTGACGCCCCTCCAGCCGTATCTTTAAAACGTACTAGATTATTTTGTTCAGCTGATTCACTAGAAATATAGATTTTTCCTTTTCCATTTTTTTCAATTTGATATAACGAATTTTTAATTAAATTATAAAAAGCGTAAGTTAATAAAACATCATTACCTAAAAAAGCGAAACCTTTATCCAGTTTACATTCTATTAATGACTTTTGGTGATCATCAGCATACGGATAATCTTTTAAGGCTCTCCCGATAATAATATTAATCCAACAAATTTCTAAGTCATCCCGATTTATTTCCCCACTGACCAATTTGCTTAACATTTTTAAAGTCGAGCTGATAAATTCATTTAATTTAATCATTTCAGCTTCAAAGGTCTCGGGAATTTCCTGCAAGTAATTGTATTCTCTGGTACTAATCGTTTCCATTTCCAAGTTATTTTCTTCGGCTTTTTTATAACCGTCTAAAACGATCGGTATTAAATCTTCTAAATTTTCGCTCTTACGCATTAATATAGATAACGGTGTTCGTATGTCGTGTGCTATTCTGCCTGCGACTACAGTGACCGCGAGACGTAAGTTTTCTTCTAATTGTGCTTTTGTCTTCGCTTCTGCAGCTTCTAATAATGCTTTCTCTAATAATGCATTCTTTTCACGTTCTTCCGCACGCTTTTCCTCGGTAACATCGATAGCCACCCCTAATATGCCAGCAACATGCCCCGTTTTATCTCGCAATTGTGTCTTCTCTGTTCTTACAATCATATAATTACCGTCTGATCTCATAATTGGAATCTTGTGCTCGGTAATTTTCGCTTCGCCACTTTTCATTACTTCCTGATCATCATGTTGGAAAGATTCTGCTTCTGTTGCTCCCCATTTTAGCTCCTTATCTGTCTTACCTAAAAGCTCCTGAGAGGATAAACCAGAAAGTAATACAACATTTTTATTAAAACCCATATATTGAAATTTTGTATTCTTCCAATAAATTAAACCGGGTAAATTATATAAAATATCGTCAGCGGAAATAGAATCTTCTCCCACGTATTCAATATTTTTTGTAGTTAATTTTAAATCGATAACTTCAACATAACTGCTTACTATATTAATAGTCCCGTCATTATCAACAACAGGCTTTTTATTAACTAAATATAAACGAAAACTATCCGTAAATAATCGTTCATACATCTGAAGGAAAGTTTTATTTTTAAAAATTAATTGATCGGTTGAGTTGATAATATCTGCTTGTTCTTTCCAAGGTAAATCAATATCTTTTTTTCCTATTATCGCATCCGATCTAGGTAAATTTGCCATCTTTGCAAAATATTCGTTGCATCCCAGGTAGACGCCTTTTTCATTCTTCCAACATAAACCAATGTTTATTGTTTCATACATTTCTTTTAATAGATTCTTCGTAGCCATAGATTACCGTCCTATCCATCCTGACCTCTAGGGGTCAATGATCGCAAACTTAAAGTTACCAGGATTGAGTTAAAGAAAAAACCCTACAATGAGATTGTTACTAACGATTCAATCATTACGATGCACGCAAAATAAACAGATAGGGTTAAGCCGACCGCTAAAAGGCCGCTTCTCAGAAATAATGGGATTTATGTGAAAATAATTTCGGCTAATCTTGCATAAACCGTGTTTTCCGCTGTCTACATAGTAAGGCGGACACCGATTAAAAATGCAGCATTTATGACGCCATAGAGCTCCTTTCAACTTTCTGATGGTCCAATCAAATTGATAATTGGGCCGTTGTATCCCGCCCCAATAGTTGTTTCATGACAGCGTGTGATTTATCACTATTTTCTATATACAATTTAGGTGCTGAAATTTTTACAACAGTGATACTATGATTTATTTTACACTCATCAGACGTTATTGGCATATGAGTAAGATTATTAAATACACTGATAATATCAGGAAAAGCAGCCAATTTTTTATTATTAATGAGTAATTCATAAAATTCATTCATTGCGCGTAACTCAATAATGTTACTGTTGAATGTATCTGCGAGAAGAATTTTTGAGTACATAAATCCATTTTTATTTATTTTTTTATTTTCTATAATTTCTCCTTGTGCAATAATCTCAGCCTCATGATAAGGGGAAAATTCTTTTATATAATCCAATAAACTTCCTATATCCGACGCGGATTTTATATTCTCTCGGGCCCAATGACCTATTTTTGCTGATATGGTCAAAGAGTTTCGATTACAGACCTTTTTAATAAGCCCTACCGATGCAGGGTACATAAAAGTAGAAATGATCCCGGTGTCTGCACAAATTGAACGGAAAAATCTTTCAGCTTTTTTGGGCGTGGTATAGATTGAGATGTAATCATCGTCTCGTGTAAGACAATAAAACTGAAATTTTTGATCTGACTCAGAGCAAAGACTGATGCCTGTGAGATCTAAAGTTGGCACTGCGCGTCCGCACATGTCTACATCGACAATCGGAAGCTGCATGCTAGATGCAATTTTAAATGGCAAAAGACTATTAACTGCTCCTGTTTCCAGTGGCATAATTCCCACAATGTTGCTAACCAAATCTTTTTTAATGAAATCAATAAATTTGGGATTTTCAGGCACTACAGTTTCTGTGTCGCCCATATCTTCTGATCCCATGGCAGCGTAACATACAATTAAATCATCGTCGTTGAGCTCATCAATATTAATAACTTTAACATTATCAAGACCAGCTTCTTTTATAGTGCTTGTTATAGTATTTGCGATATCGAAACCTAATTTCACCGGGCCACCACCTCCAGAACCCAAAATAGCACTACCGATTGCAACATCTTTTAAATTAATTCCGTTAGCAGGTGAGCTATTGATTTTATTTTCATTTGAAGAAATAGATTCTTCTTGAAAAAATATTTTGAAATTCTGATGGGTTTGTCGAAGATCGTTTAATAAAGCTGTTGCATCATTATTTGCAAGCCGGACTATCAGTGGAACAGTTAACATATCCTGAGTTTCTGGAAGATATTGATTAACTGCAATACCATGCAATCCATGACTACGATAAGAAGATAATCCCTGTATACGTTCCAGCCCAGTAATGTGATCTACTATACCGTCTCGATAATTATGACACATCGCCACGGCTAATCGATTAGTAAATTCAATTGAAAATTTTTCTTTAATTGTTCCAGTTAGATAAATATCAATTAACTGCTGATATATATTAACATTGGAATTCTCACAGATAAATTCCGGAACTTTGCATCCTGCTAGTCTTCCTGCAATTTCAATGGGTAAAATACTATCGGTATCATGATCCCACATCATCTCACAATGTGCAGCGCCGTAATTGATATCTACAGCCTTAACGCATTTAACAGCAAATTTTGATAGACGATCGACAATTTTTTTGTCGGTAATTTGAAGGATATTATTATAAAGCACTTTACCTTTGCTGTTTAGTGTTTTGGTATATGCCCATATATCAGTTGGGTAAACGCCATTTTTATCACTAATTAAATTTACAAAATATTCTATTCCAGAAATAAACGTTTCGATTACAGCATAATTGGTTTTTTCTTTAAATATATTTTTTTTCATGAGAATTGTATTCAGCGCTGATTTTGCCTCTGATAAAGTATGGCAAACAAAAACCATATTGTTACCTGCTCCACGTGGTGTTTTAATCACTACAGGAAAGGATTGTTCCTGTAGAAACGTTTCTAGTTCTGAAAACGATCGGCATTGAGCAAATTTGAAATGTTTTGGCAAGAGTTCTGCAGCTTTAAATGCTTTGCGCATTTCATACTTATCTCTTCGATTCAAACTTGTTTTGGTTGAGTTTCCGACTAGATTGAGCTTCTCCGCAATGATATCGGCGATTTCGATCGAAGTTTCCCATGCAGGAATTATGCCTGAAATATTATGAGATTTGAGCGTTTCAATTATTTCATTTAAATTACTGCGATCTTGTTTTAGATACAAAGTAGGGTAATTTTTTTCTTTGGGATTAAGCTCTTGCAGCAGTTTTTTTCTCACTGTATAAAGTTGTATTATTGAGAGACCTTTGTTTTTGCATTCTTGGATATACGGTTTCCCAGAGCCTAATGGATCTACAATACAAACTGTAGTCATAATTTAATTACCTCGTTATACTTCGCTTACATAAAATCTAAAAAACGCTGCATAAAATCGGAAAATCCATTAAGTCCTTGAAATTCATTAAAAATGCACTTTCGGTTACAAGTTTAAGTTTTCAAAATAAGTAGAGGAAACTCGCGCTACAAGAATGGGTTGTTGGCTTTTCATATACCCACTCGAGATTTTTTCTAGATTTATCATAGGCTTATGTACGTTAAAACTGTTTAAAAATTGATCAGAAGCTATATATAAACATATTTTGCACTCTTGAGTCAATCCAAATTTCTTAGGTTAAGATTTGTGCTTAAAAGAGAAGGCCGATTTTCTATGTTAATTTAGCTTTTGATACAGAGTCGAGTAGATGAGAAGGGTTGCTGCAAGTAATAAATAAGCGAGAGAAAAAAACCTAAACTTGCTTGCATCCGCGTAAATATATTACGTTGACATCTTTGCAATGATTATTCTCTCCGCGTTTTTTCTTCACTTTGCGGGCTTTGTGTTATCTATATTCTTTTCTCTCGACTGGGCACCGCCTCACCGATAGAGTCGATGCTCAGCAATGTATTCTGCCACGGCAGGGGGAACAATATGATCTATACTTTTTTCTTCGGTTAAATTTTCGCGAATTTGTGTCGCAGAAGTTTCTTGTCCTGGAATCATTAATGTGTAAATTAATCCGTGCGGAGTATGTTTTAATTCTTGAATATCTGAAGTGGAGTGGGCGAGATACCAATTATGTAAAGGACTATAATCATCGACTTTATAGTTGGGGCGATGAACTACAATCAAATGACAATAATCTATAATTTCCTGCCAGTCGTGCCATTGCTCGAAGAAATTAAAACTATCCATTCCTAAAATAAAATATAAACGCGAAGCAGGATTAAATAATTGTTTTAAAGTATCGATAGTATAGGAAGGTCCGGTGCGATTCAATTCTAGTAAATTTAATTGAAACTTGGGGTTTTGTTGAATAGCCAATTTCACCATGGCGACACGGTCTTCTACCGAAGTATTAGGTAAAGTTCGATGTGGTGGCGTGGGGCACGGAATAAATTGAATTTGATCCAGCTCTAATTTTTGTAAAACGGTTTCGGCAATATACAAATGCGAATTATGAATAGGATCAAAAGTCCCGCCTAAAATTCCAATTTCAAGTTTTTTTTGTATTGTCATAGTGCATGCATCGAGTGATTAGCAAAGCTAAGAATTAAAGTTTCCAACGCTTCCCAGGGTTTACCTCTGCGAGCCCCTTTTATAATTCTATCTGTTTTTTCTGCGACAGATAATAATCGATGTAGTTTTTCAATGGAAGTTTTTGACAAAGCTTGCTTCAGTAATGCGCGTCGAGACTGCCATTGTCGCTGCAATAATTCAGCGAGCGGAATGCCATTTTGTTGTTGCTGCAACAAATTTAATAGCTCGCGAATTTCTCGTGTAATAGCCCATAAAATGAGAGTGGGCTCGGTGCCGCTATCTTTTAATCCATGCATACAGCGTAATGCAGCGGAAATTTGATTGGCTAACATGTGATTTCCAAGATCAAAAATATTAAATTGCGCACTGTCATGAATCACATTCATGAGCGCGGAAGGATCGATCTTTTGTTGCGGATAGAGTAATTTTAATTTTTCAATTGCTTGCTGCGTCGCCACTAAATTACCTTCGGTTAATTCTGCGAGCAGTAAAATACTTTCTTTGGTAAAAGTTAATTGTGCCTGTTGCGCTCGGGTAGCAATCCATTGCGGTAATTCTCCTTTGCTCACGGGTCGAATATCAACGGCAAGACCTTTTGCGTCGATAGCTTGATACCATTTTGTTTTTTGTTGAGCGCTGGTTAATTTGGCAGTGATGAGTAATAAAATTTTATCTTGCGCTGGATTTTCTAAATATTGAATTAAAACTTGCGTGACTTCTTTATCAAATTTAGCGTTGGGATAATTTAGTTCGTGTAAGCTATTTTCGCTAAAAAGCTGATAATTTTGGAGAGAGCCAAAATATTCTTTCCAATCAAATCCTGACGCAATGTGCGTGGTCACGCGTTCGCTAAAACCTTTTTCTTGAGCGGCATGGCGTAAAGCTGCACGGGCTTCTTGCTGCAATAAAATAACGTCGCCTGCTAATAAATAAATGGGCTTTAAAGGTTGAGATGATTTTAAATGCGAATAAAGCTGCGCTAAAGTGGCTGTCATGGCATAGCCTTTTGTGTGGGATGCAGAGCATTTTCAATGGCTTGCTGCACCGAAATACTGGTTAGTAAGTCATAAATACTACTTACAATTTGATTGACTAAAGCCTTACGGATGCCTGGCGGTGGCACGGGAGTTCCTGTTTGATTGACATTGTAAGTTAATGTGAGATTTGTGGTCATTAAATTATTCAGAATAACTTGATGATTGTTCGTCATCAGTAAAACATTCACGGTGAGTGTATAAGCGTAACTGGTTGCACTGGTGCTCGCAAATGCGACTGGCATAACGGCTGTAAAATGGCTGTCGGTTAATTTTAGAATTAATGGCGCCTCATTTAAAGATGGAGTGATATTGACACAAGCGGCACGCAGGTCACGCTTTAATTCTTCGGAAATACCGTTATAAACATTATCCGCTTGAAAATACAAAGTGTGTAGGGCGGGTGGGAAATCACCTGCTCCACGCAAATGAAATCCACAACTTTCTATCATCAATGGCAGCAGTAAGATCCAGCAAGCGATCAAAAATTTAATAAATTTATTCATCTTCTAAACTACAATATTAATGAGTTTTCCAGGAACGATGACAATTTTTTTAATACTTTTATCGCCTAAATGCCGTTGAATATTTTCTTGTTGTAATACCATTTCTTCGATTTGTTTATTATCACTTTCATGTGAAACGGTAATTTGACCACGCAATTTTCCATTGATTTGTACGATTAAATCAATCAAATTCGTTTGCGTAGCTTTAGAGCTTGGTTTTGGCCAGCTGGATTTTAAAATATCTTCGCCAAAATCTAATTCTTGCCATAATGCATGCGTAATATGCGGTGTGATGGGAGCTAATAAACGCAAAATAATACTCAAACCCTCGGTGATTAAACGTGCTTGATCCGGATTTTTGGCATTTAGTTTAATAATTAAATTCAACATAATCATCGTTGCTGAAACAACAGTATTAAACTGATTGCGTCCAAAATCCTGATTCGCTTGTCTTAACGTGGTATGGAGTTGTTTGCGAATCGAAAGCAATTCCGCATCATCAAATTGATGCGATAATGCTTGCTGATTTAATTGAATGACAACAGGCTTCACTTCTTCTGCAAAATTCCATAAACGCCGTAAAAAACGATAAGCACCTTCCACACCACTATCCGACCATTCCAGAGACTGGTCGGGAGGAGCTGCAAACATCGAAAATAAGCGTACGGTATCTGCCCCGTATTTTTTAATGAGCGGTTGAGGCTGTACGACATTGCCTTTTGATTTTGACATTTTTACACCGTCTTTGAGCACCATGCCCTGCGTTAATAAACGTGTAAACGGTTCGTTGCTATTTAATAATTCTTCGTCACGCAGTAATTTATGCATAAAACGCGCATATAAAAGATGTAAAACGGCATGTTCAATTCCACCGATATATTGATCTACCGGTGTCCAATATTTTGCGCGATCGTCCAGCATCGTTTGATCTTGGTCCGGACAGCAATATCGTGCGTAATACCACGAAGATTCGACAAAAGTGTCCATGGTATCCGTTTCTCGCGTAGCCGCTTTTCCGCATTGTGGACACTTGGTGCGATAAAAATTACGATCTTTTGCTAACGGTGATCCGTGTCCAGTGGGGATAATATCTAACGGTAATTTAACGGGTAAATCTTCTTCGGGTACGGGAACCGTACCGCATTCTTTACAATAAATGATGGGAATCGGTGTTCCCCAATAACGTTGGCGTGAAATACCCCAGTCACGCAAACGAAAATGAATTTGACGCTCACCCCTTTTATTTTGTATGAGATAATCAGCAATCGTGTTGAATGCTTCAGCCGAAGTTAATTGATTAAATTCACCGGAATCGAATAAAATTCCAGGATCGGTATACGCTTTTTTAGTGTAATCCCAGGTTGATTTACCCGCGGAAGCGATTACTGGAACAATGGGTAATTGATATTTTGTTGCAAATTCATGATCGCGTTCGTCATGAGCAGGGACTGCCATTACAGCACCTGTGCCATATTCCATTAAAACGAAATTGGTAATCCAAATCGGTAATTCTTTTTTGGTAATTGGGTGAATGGCATAAAATCCAGAAAAAATGCCTAGTTTTTCTTGTGTTGCAATATCGGCTTCGGCGACTCGCGTATGTTGGCATTGTTCTAGAAATTTCGCGATTTTTTTATCTTTATTCGCAGCTTTTTTAGCAATTGGATGTTCGAAGGCGATGCCGACATAAGTGGCACCCATTAAAGTATCTGGACGTGTGGTAAATATTTCGAGAAATTCAGCATCATCGTTAGCGAGATTAAATAAAATTTGCAAGCCTTCTGAGCGACCGATCCAATTACGCTGCATCGTAACGACTTGTTCCGGCCACTGAGTTAAAGATTGCAGACCTTCCAATAATTCATCCGCATAATCCGTTATTTTAAAAAACCATTGAGAAATTTCGCGACGTTCGACTGGTGCGCCTGAACGCCAGCCTTTGCCATCGATAACCTGTTCGTTGGCTAAGACAGTACCGTCGACCGGATCCCAATTTACCACGGCATTTTTTTTATAAGCTAAGCCTTTTTGATAAAGTTTCAAAAACAGCCATTGTTCCCAGTGATAATATTCGGGTTTACAAGTCGTAATTTCTCGACTCCAATCGTAGGCATAACCCAGTTGTTTGAATTGTTTGCGCATTTTCGCAATATTTTTTTCGGTCCATTCGTGTGGTGAAAGTTCCCGTTGAATAGCTGCATTTTCTGCAGGTAAACCAAAGGCGTCCCATCCCATCGGTTGCAGTACATTTTTCCCCAACATAATTTGATAACGACTAATCACATCACCAATGGTGTAATTGCGCACGTGTCCCATATGCAATTCGCCACTAGGATAAGGCAGCATCGATAAGCAATAAAATTTTTCTTTACTGAGGTCTTCTCTGACCTCAAAGGAATGGCGATCTTGCCAATATTTCTGTGCGGCTTGTTCGATTACTTCAGGTTGATAAGCAGTGTTCATAGCTGACGAAATTCCTTAAATGCTAAAAAAAAGAAGCCATGTCGCTAAAAGCGACGGAAAGTTTTTAGGATACTCTACTCTTTGAAATCTGCAAGAGCCAGCCTGGTTTCACCTTATTTTACGATGAGATTATGCAATTCCAGGACAAGCGTTTGACACGCTGGATTTAATCTTTGAAAATGCAGTTTTTAAGGAATCTGAGTCTTTGGCATAAAACACTTCTTCTTCGATCCCATTGGCGTTAAAATATACACCACATAAATCATAGGTTGGCGAAGATATGCAGAGCAAGACTGATCACAAAAAGGACAGGGATATGGTAATGTTTAATCGATTACGGGAGAAACCGCTCAATTCAGTTCAACGCTATCGCATAGGGCAACGGCTGCCGATCAGAACTGCGAACGCGCTTCTCAATGACAAACGCTATGCTTTTTATATCGAACAAGTTAAACGTCTAACCCAATTACCCAACGAGCATTTCGAACATTTTTATCTGGCTTTTATTGAACGTTTTGCGGAATTTGTGCAAGTCATTCCAGAAACCCGTGATGCTCCCCTTGGAACTTTATTGAGTAGTGGGTTACTTCGAGGTCTGAACACTTTAGATGTGTTTGTTACTCAATTCGGTGACCCCACGCCACTCGAACGTTATGCGTTATTTACTGCGTGTGTGTTGCGAGATATCGGTCGGGTAATAACGCAACAAAAGATTTTTATTACCGGTGAAACTGGTATCACCGTAAAACATTGGCAGCCTTTTTGTGGTCCAATGACCGAGGAAATTGAAGGGGATTCATTTAAAATTATTCCGCTATCAACTACATTTGAACGTCTGAATCGGAGCGTACGACTGACTTTAGCGCGGCAAGTCATGGGTGAGAATGGCTTTTTGGCGATCGCGAGCGATTTACGTTTGTTTATGGAATGGTTGGAAGCCCTCGAGGAAGAGGATGAGGATGGTAACGGTCGGTTGGTTTGTGCCATTAAATTATATCGTCGAGAGGGCGGTGGTTTAATGGATGGTTTACCGTTAGCCGCAATTGAAATTTTAGATTCACCCGATACGGAACATGCAGATGTTTTTTATACTTGGTTAATTACCGGATTAGAAGATGGTAGCATTAAAACTAATACTTCAGACTCTCTTGTGCATTTAACCGAGCTGGGTGTTTTTGTAGAAATGCCCGGGATTTTTAAACAATTTACGGATTTATATAATGTTCCAGTCAACCAATTTGTATTATTTACGCAGATTGGTAATTTACTCGGTGTGCCAGCACAAGGTGGTGATGACCATCACCATACGCAATTATTCGGTAAACAAAAACAATTACTTTCTGACTATCCCGATGCAAATGGAATAAAAAGTGGTTTGCCTGGATTATTGACTGGTAAACAAAGCGTTTTACGCGAAGGTGTTTTATTGGATGTAAACACGGTATTTATTAATAAAAGTCCGCCTGATATTACGCCGTACATTAAAACTAGCGCTAAATCATCGTATGCGTCATTATCACAATATAATCAAGTGACAAAACCGAACCATACATTGCGGATTCGTGGATGATTAATTTGATTCTTGCCTTGCATGCGGAAGCCAAACCGATATTAAATTGTTTTCGTTTGAAAAAAGATGTAGCTTCACGTGCATTTGAAATTTTTAGTAATTCCGATCGTTCCATTAATTTAATAGTGGCAGGAATTGGTAAAATCAACACGGCAGCGACAGTTAGTTATTTACATCAGTATTCACAGGCTAATTCAGCGACGGCTTATTTAAATTTGGGAATAGCAGGTAGTTGCCATTTTTCTGTTGGAACTATAGTTGCAGCAGAGAAAATTACCGACGTTGTTATGCTTAAAAATTATTATCCAGCAGTTTATTTAGCAAAACAAATTGTTCACACCACGGTAAATACCTTTGATCGTCCACAACTTCAATATCCCGAAGTCGGTGTAATAGATATGGAAGCTTCCGCTTTTATTCAAGTTGCCATGCGATTTGTTAATCTCGAATTCATTCAATGCGCTAAAATCATTTCCGATTGTAATTCCAACGATTTACAACAATTAACTGCAGGTCGCGTCGAACAGTTGATTGCCAGTCAATTGCCTCTTATTAAAATACTCGTAGATTATTTAATGAATTTATCGTTGACTGAATCAAATGCGATAAATAATACGATTGAAAATGTGAATCCAGAGCAATTCCAAAAAATGTGGCATTTCACACACAATGAATTATTCCAATTGCAGCAATTATTACGCCGGTGGAAAATCTTAGAATCAGGTGATGCTTTTACTTTTTGTCAGGATGCCAAAGTTGCGCGAGAAGTGATATTTAAATTAAAGAACCATCTGCAACAGTCAAACTTTTATTAGGAGTTCTATGCAGATTATTTATGTAGAGCACGCTATCAAAAATCATCCGCGTACCCAACGAATTTTAGCGCGTTTCGGCCAAGAAACTCATATTATCGAATGCGTTAATTACCGCGAGGTTTTTAATCCTAAAGCACAGAATTTTCGTCTGCAAAAACAAAAGCCAGCATTAATTTTGGCGTACAAACCAGGTAATCGTGTATTACCTACACCGGAAGGTTTTGGTATTGGTGGTCAGCAAAATTATTATTTTTCACATATGCTGAATTGCATTTATGATTGCCGTTATTGTTTTTTGCAGGGACTCTATCAAAGTGCAAATTATGTCGTGTTTGTTAATTATGAAGATTTTATGCAAGAAATTGCAGATTGTGTTCAAGCGGCAAAAGAAAATATTTATTTCTTTTCAGGATATGACGGAGACTCTTTGGCATATGAACCGGTAACGGGGTTTTTACAAGATTTTTTGCCTTTTTTTGCCAAATATCCAATGGGCATTTTGGAGTTAAGAACAAAATCAGCTAACGTCAAAGCCTTATTGCAACACAGGGCACTACCAAACGTAATTGCAGCTTTCAGTTTTACACCCCAAGAAATATCAACGTCAGTAGAGCATAAAGTCCCCTCCGTTGTTAAACGCATAAAAGCAATGCAGGAGTTGGCTGCAGAGGGTTGGTCATTAGGTTTACGTTTTGATCCGCTGATTTATGCCGCGGATTTTATCCGTTATTATCACAATTTAATTGACCATATTTTTCAAGTAGTACCACCTACGGCTATACATTCGGTTAGTGTAGGATCGCTACGTTTTCCCGTTAAAATGTACCATAAATTAGTACACTTATATCCGGATGAGAAATTATTAGCGCATCCTTTGGAACGTGTAAAAAATAATTTCGCGTATCATTCAGATCTAGAATCCGAAATGAAACAAATCGTTTTAAAGCATTTAGGAAGGTATCTTCCGAAAACAATTTTATTTGAGTGTCAGTCGAAATGAAAAAAATATTAATTACGGGGTCAAGTAAGGGCATCGGTAAAGCCTGTACTTTAAAGTTATTAGGAGAGGGCTATCAAATAATTGGAATAGCTCGCACACATGAGAAATTCAATCATTATTACCCTTACCATATTGATTTAGCAGCTATGCATTTGCTAGAGTCTCATTTTAAGAAAATTGCTGCTGAACACCCCGATATACAAGCTATCGTTTGTTCTGCAGGTTATGGACAGTTCGTTGAATTAGAACAGTTTTCGTATGCGCAAATGCAAGCAATATTAAATGTTAATTTTTTAAGTCAAGCATTATTAATTAAAACATTTTTACCGATGCTTAAAAAAACCGCGCAAGCAAAAATTATTTTACTGGGTTCTGAGTGTGCACTGGAGGGCCAGAAAAAAGGATCGATGTATTGCGCTAGTAAATTTGCTTTACGTGGTTTTGCGCAAAGCTTACAGCAAGAATGTCGTAGTTCCAATTTGGCGATTACATTAATTAATTCTGGCATGGTCAGAACCACATTTTTTGATGAATTAGATTTTCAACCGGGAAATGAAGAGGGTAATGCAATCCTGCCAGAGCAAATTGCAGAAACGATTTCAATGCTTTTAAAGTTAGAAAATAATTGTGTCATGCAAGAAATAAATTGTCAGCCTATGAAAAAAGTATTACAAAAAAATGTTCGAGTAAGTAAATTAAATAAGATAACTACTGAAGATTAATCACTCATTGAAAGCCTTACTCCTGATAAATAGCAAATCATGTAGTTTCATGATATGAGTATGGATTGAAGTGGGGAATCCTTAAATGGGAGATTGCAATGGGTGAAAATGTACGCTTACGTTTATCTGATCAGGTGAGTAATGTACGGTTAACAGATCAGTTAGCTACAGAAGATGCGCGCGCTCAATTAAAACTTAATGCAAAACACGCCACTGAAGGCGGTCGTATTTTCAATAATATTGAAACACCTCTCTTTCTCAAAACTTTTTCTGCAAGTTATCTTGCTTTTGAAAAACTTGATGCACAGAATCAAGATCAATTAAGGGAAGCCATCGAAACATTCAATAATGAAATGAGTGAGGAAAATAAGAAAAAAGATTATGAACTTAGATATTATGAAGCTAAGCTCATCGCTTTTGGATGTCGGGAGTTTGTAAATTTTGTTAAAATTGCTTCTACTATAGCCTATTTCCAAATTATTGGCCCCAATGATCGTATACGTCCTAAACTTTTAATTCGTTTGAAAGATGCTGGAATTGAAAAACAAGAGTCTGAAGCGTTTGCATTTGATTTGATATGTTCTTATTACAATAATGTGATTATTGCTTATGCTTATGAAGAAATAAGAAAAAAAAATTTTCTTCCAGAAGTTGAAACTATTATTACGGCCTACGCCAATAAATTTTTGAGTTTATATGGCTCTCTGGATAATTTACGTGATGGAGTGATATCTAAAGTTGATAGCAAGGAATTAGATGTTTTCAAAGGCTTGGATGATTTTCTGTATAAGCTAGAGGTTGATTGTGGTTCGGATCTTTACTGCCCGTCAGTAAGAAAGAAAGCAAGGGAATTGATCGAAATTATAAGAGAAATTCGTGGGAGGATGGATGAAAAATTCTTAATTGAATTTGTTCAAGGAGCTATACAAATTATCGAACATCCTGGTAACCAAGAGTATTGGACAGTATTTTTGGGGTTAATTTCTCAATCTAAAACGCACGTACCCATGTCATATGAACATAAGCTTGCGTTATTGGGCGTAGGAGTATTAGCAGCAACGATTGTCATTGTTGCAATAGGATTAACGGTAGTCACTTTTGGAGGGTCGTTATATGCCGGATTAGTTGCTGTAGGATTATTCATGAAAATTTTATCTATCTCTTCATCGGGTGGAGCATTTGCTTTGGGTGTAGGAACCCTTATTTTTGCTACTTCATATAAAGATTTGCGATTACGCGAAAAGACCAACGCACTTTTTTGCGAAGCTTCGAGTAATGAGGCGCTAAACTATTTTATCAAACATAATCCGTCATAAACATAACCCTTAATCATTTTTCTACGTACTTATTCTTGATATAATTTTTCTTCGCTGCAATTGGGTACAAGAGGAATTCATAATGCCAACCGTGATTGAGGACTATCAATTAGCCACAAATGAATTAGAAGAAAAATATAAAAAATTATTATTACAAAGAATGCAGTTGGGAGATAAGCTAAAGATTTTAAAGCAATCACTGGCAAGTCAATCACCGTTGGATTCTTCAGCTTTAACTTTAGAACGAGCAAAAATTTTGCGCGAAGGCATTTTCAGCCTAAGAAATAAAAAAAAACAAATTGGTCTAGAATTAGATACACTTGCTGAAGAGTTGCGCGTACGCGAGAAAACGAATCTTAAGAATACTTCTTCTCGTCAACTCACACTTTCTAGTAGTAATCTCGCTTCTTTTACTTCTTTACTGCCTTATATTTTTCTCATGTCCGAAATAGAAGAAAAGATTAAATTGCAACAAACGATTAGAAAAAATATTAACGACTTGCAAAATCGGATTATTGAATTATCAGGAGTTGTGCAGCAAATCAATAAACAAATACCCAAGCCACGGAATGTTATTGAGCGTCTGCTTAAAAAATCAGAGATAAATAATAAGGAACGTAAAATTAAAGAAATTGTTTCTGAGATGGATCATGTTATGGAAGCTTTAACATATCATCAAGGTTTGTTTTCTCACCCCCATGAATTAGATAACTTAATATCGCAAAAACACATCATCGGTGAGCAAATACAAAAAGAAGTTAACGATTGCTCTGTCGCCGAACATCAGCACACATGCATCCCAGTCTGTTAACTTATGGTCGGCTCGTCATAAAATAATAAAGAATTATTAAAATCAGTAGGCAAGTGGATATTAAATATATTCTGCATTTTCGGTAATTCAATAATTGGGTAGAAATTTCTGAGTTCTGCGTTTTTGATAAAAGGAAAAAACTGCGATATTGAAAAAACAGCAAACTAAACCAAAGGCAGCATAAGATGGCATAAGCAACCATTGAGCCTATAACCCAAAGTGCCATCGGATTGTAAGGTTTAATGGCGATAATGGCTAAACCCGTGATAGGTTGTAGCAATAAAGCTATTAGGCTCACAATATCTAAGATTTTAATAGCTTTTTCCGTTAAGAGCTCGGTTAAAAAAATATTTAACGCCAAATAACCGATCAACCATGAAGCGCTAATGATATGGATGACTTTAATCACAAAATAATTCATTCGTTAAAACCATGTATGTTTAGTGACGGCATCTTTAGATATTAAAATTAAAATAACCATCCCGATCAATTGACTTAAATGAAATAAAAAGTTGAGTGATTGGACCGGATTTTTTATTTTTTTGCGTTTAAATATTATATTGTTGAAAATTAGTAAAGTTATTACTGACAATAATCCGTAGGCAGCCTCGATCCATGGTGTATGATAAGTCCATTGATACTCAGGAACGAGTAGCGTTCCGGTGATAAACATAACTACGATGGTGCCCAATAAACAATAATCTATTTTTAATGAAATCTTTAAAAGTATCGAATTATTTTGGCGTAATAAAATAAGATAATTAAACATAAAAATGCCTAATAAAGCAGTACCAAATAATAAGTGTATGCATTTGTACATGGTAATCCAGAGTCATCATTAATAAAAAGCGGTTTATTTGCGATGAATAAATTTGGATTCTCTTGTCTTAAGCTGTGAAGTTACTGTGGTTTTCTCAAATGACTTGAGACAGCTTTCGCAGGAGAATGACGGACTGCTATGATGCCCGTCATCCTACCGCGAAAGTCGTCCTCAGAGCTTTTAAAAAATAGCAAAGTATCACGACTGGAGACGGTAGGATCCAAATTAAAAATCTACAAAAATATGCTTATTAATTATTTTATTAAAGCACTATTCCTAAAATTAACCCTATCACTAACAAAATAATCAGTGGATAAAATCCATAGGTCATAATGGGCGTGTTCCCAACAACAGGATAAACCACACCTGTCAATACATAGAATTGATTTTCCGGCGCTTGTTTTACAATCTGTCCCTTCGGATTAATAATCGCAGTAATTCCTGTGTTACTGTTATAAAGCATGTAGCGTTGGGTTTCGATCGAACGCATTTGTGCCATTTGTAATTGTTGCGAAGAGGCAAGGGAGTTGCCAAACCAGCTATCATCATTAATCGTAATTAACAGCTGACTATTTCTACTATTGGGAATGACCATATGCGGATAAGCCACTTCATAGCAAATAAACGGCGCAATATTGAGATTTTGTGCGGTTAAATGTGGTTGTTTTTTAGGTCCAGGAGATAAGTTTGACATCGGGACTTGAAAATAATCCATGATTTTACCGAAAATTGATCCTAACGGCGTATATTCACCAAACGGCACTAAATGACGTTTATAATAAATTCCCTGACCTTTGCCCACCACCATAATAGCATTAAAAAATTTCGTTAAATCTTGGCTTGCAGCGGGGATTCCAAAAATAATGGCAGTTTTATGTAAGTTTGCCACTTCATTCAACTGAGTAAGAATGGATTTTGCATTTGTTGTTAAAACTGGAATGGAGCCCTCGGGCCATATAATTAAATCATAGCGCCAATCGGGAACGGCGGTCGCATATTTACGAATAGTTTTAACGGCTTCACTCGAAGTCCATTTCAAACTTTGGGGGACATTGCCCTGTACCATCGCAATTGTAATGGGTTTAGATTCCACATGGGTCCATCGCACATAATGCAGCGGTACGGCAATAGCAATCGCAAAAACGATGACGGCAGCACTGGTAATTTTTAATTTAAAATTGTTTTCCAGTAGCATTAACATCACGGCGCCAGAGATCAGTGTCATAATGAGAGAAATTCCATATACACTTAGAATCGGTGCATAACCATTTAATATCGTACTTGTTTGACTGTAACCTAAAATAAGCCAGGGAAATCCAGTAAATAACAAACTGCGTAACCATTCCCAGATGACCCACGTAAATGGAAAAAGCAGTAAACATTTTACATAATCTTTTTTACGTCGTCCGATTAAAGCAAATACGAGACCTTGAGTTGCAAAAAATAAGGCGCAATACACGGTAAAAATGGCAGTAATGGTACCGGCTAAAAAAGGAGGGGCATTTCCGAAAGTGTGAATGCTGATGTAAATCCAAGAAGTGCCAAACCCAAATAATCCTAAACCAAATAATGTGCCACGCCAAAATGCTTGTGCGGGCGTCGCACGTAACCAACAAAATAATAAAACCGCTGGTGCGATAAATCCAATCAACGACCAATTAATCGGTTCAAAGGCTAATACCATCAAACCACCAGCTAAAAAGCACAATATGGGGAGGAGTATGTTCATTGACTTGATTGCTTGAGACGTAAAAGTTGTAATCGACGTTTTGTAGCGGCAATCACTTCAATGGTGAAAGAATCAAATTCAATTTTTTCACCGCGACGTGGCATATGCCCCAATTTTTGCGTAACGAATCCGCCGATCGTATCAAAATCATCATCGCTAATATCGGTATTAAAATACTCGTTAAATTCGTCTATCGGCGTTTGCGCTTTAATGTGATAAGTTTCTGGCGCAATTTTTTTAATATCGGGTTCTTCAACGGCGACATCGGTTTCATCCATAATATTACCGACGATTTGTTCCAACACGTCTTCAATGGTGACTAATCCAGAAACGCCGCCATACTCATCGACAACGATAGCCATATGATAGCGATTAATGCGAAATTCCCGCAGTAAACTGTCAACGCGTTTACTTTCAGGGACAAATACGGCAGGGCGGACTAATTCTTGGATTTGAGTATGCGGACGTTCTTTTTTGTTGAAATAAGTTAATAAATCTTTAGCTAATAGAATACCCAACACCTCATCGCGATTTTCACCGATCACGGGGAAACGCGAATGGGTAGATTCGATGACTAATGGAATCACCTTTTCGGGTGTCGCGTCATATTCCAGGACCACCATCTGGCCGCGTGGAACCATAATGTCGCGTACATGAATCTCAGCAACCTGTAAAACCCCTTTAATCATGATAAATTCATCATTGTTCAATATTTGACGATCTTTGGCGGTATAGAGCAGATCGAGCAATTCATCACGACTGTGGGGTTCTCTATGGATTGCGGTTGCTAGCCGGGATAACCAAGATTTATGGGTGGAATCATTTTCTTCGCTCATGTTTGTCCGCAACGAGAGTGGTTGATTTGTCGCTATTATAACTGGTTTCTTTGCTGATTGAAGCCTGGATAATAAAAATTCAATGGAGGAGGACTCCGGTTGGACCTGCGGCATCAACCGATTGACTCACAACCAATATTTCGTAAAAACTATGATTTCGATGTAATAAAAATAAAACTCTTGAGTCTCGAAATGGTGTGTGTTGCGAAAATGGATTTCATAGAGAACGATTTTGGTGAATAATTTTTTTGTTGGGCTTCGCTTAGGCTCAGCCCAACCTACAGTTTTCAGATTGCGTTTGGCGGCTAATGAGTAACCCCAAATTAGATTATAAATTAAAGAGAAAGTTTTACTGTATTATTTTGTTGATCACGTACATGTGCTTCTATCATATTTTTTATTCCTCTATGATGTGATAATAGTGCAGTTGCAGCAGGTATGGTTAATGCCTTTGCCACTTTCTCAGCTGTGTTAAGATTAAAGGATGCCCTTAAACATAGCGATGCAGAGGAATTATCTTCGTTGTATTCACGTTCTAAATTAAAAATAGGAACAACTTGATGTGCCGCAAAAATTTGAGTTAATGATTCTTGAAATTGCTCTACATCTTGGTTCGTTACGAAATATTCTGGATTAGGATAAGGATGATCGTCAGTGCAATTAGTATTAAAATAGTAATTCAAAATAAAGCTATTAGATTCTTGATTGCCGGTCTGAATAAATATGCGGAATGCGCGGTCAAATTTGGAGGCTTCACCAAAGGTTTTAAACATAATAAATTCTCATTTTTTGTGTATGGTGAAACGCATTATATACAGGATTAACTTTTTCTATAGTTATTTCTGGTGTCAAATAATACTTTTCAGATGAAGTCACCTTTTAAGGTTAAGATTAAATTATTGTAAAGATAGAAAGGGGCTAGGAGCAATCTTAACAAAGTTTCAACGTTCTTTAAATTTTGATAAGATTGTCTTGATACATGAAGTAAAACTTGTTCTGTTAATAATTCTGTAAGAGTATCGGCGGTATTTTAGTTCGAAATAATTAAATTTGTTTATGCTAATAGAGTTGCGGATTTAAAATAGACTAAACTAGTAATATTGTATTGTTGTTGCAGTCTCTTGCGAGGAGCGCAGTGACGTGGCAATTTTGTCAACCTTTGCATTTAGGTTTCTTAGATTGGGCACCTCTAATACGGATTTTTAAAACCTAAATTTTGCAAAATTTGAATTTCTAAATTTTCCATAATTTCTGCTTCGTCATCTTTTTCATGATCGTAGCCTAATAAATGCAAAAATCCGTGAATAATTAAATGTGCCCAGTGTGCTTCTACCGATTTTTGTTGTTCTTGCGCTTCTTCTGCGACAAGATCAGCGCAAATCGCTAAATCACCGAGTGAATCGGCAAGAAATCCGGGTAAGGGTGTGTCGGGAAAAGATAACACATTGGTTGGACCTTTTTTATGGCGATAAGTTGAATTTAGATACGCGCTTTCATCTTTATCGATAATGCGAATCGTTAATTCCATATCGTCCAAATTATTTTTATCTGGAAGATTTTTTTCTGCTTCTGCGAGCCACTTTTCGATTTTTTCTTGCGTGGGTAAATGCGCGCAATCAACCGCATCTTGTATTTCAATATGCATCACTACTCGGCTTCAGCCTCGCCTTCGTAAGCCTCAACAATACGCTGTACGATAGGGTGGCGTACAATGTCGTTGGATTTAAAAAAGGTAAATTGAATACCAGGAATACCTTGCAATAAACTGATCGCATGACGTAATCCAGATTCAATTCTTTTTGGTAAATCGGTTTGAGTAATATCACCGGTAATTGCCGCTTTAGAACCAAATCCGATGCGCGTTAAAAACATTTTCATTTGTTCTTTTGTCGCATTTTGCGCCTCATCTAAAATGGCAAATGCATCAGTTAATGTGCGTCCACGCATATAGGCAAGCGGTGCAATTTCGATGATGCCTTTACTCATCAGATAATTTACTTTTTCAATGCCAACTAATTCAAATAAAGCGTCATATAACGGTCTTAAATAGGGATCAATTTTTTGAGTAATGTCACCGGGTAAATATCCTAAACTTTCGCCGGCTTCCACGGCTGGACGGACTAGCACAATTCGATTGACTTGTTCTTTTTCTAAAGCAGCGACGGCACAGGCAACCGCTAAAAAAGTTTTTCCAGTTCCGGAAGGACCAATGCCAAAATTAATATCGTGTTTTAAAATTGCTTTTAAATAATGTAATTGATTGGGTGTGCGCGGTTTAATTATCGATTTATTGATTTTTAAACTAAACTCTTCAAAGGATTGGGTAACGTGTTTTTCTTTTAGTGCTGAATCCACCGCTTTAATCGTTAACATAACTTGCTGACTGGAAATCGTATCCTGTCGCGCGGCATCGCTATATAAAGTTTCCAAGACTTTGCAGGCCGCATCGACGGATTTAGGGATGCCGATGATTTGAAACTCGCTGCCGCGATTGGAGATTTCTACCCCCAGATTGCGTTCGATATAATGCAGATGGTCGTTAAACTGTCCGCATAGTTTTGCAAGTCTTTGATTGTCTTCAGGAGAAAGAGTTAGATGCCGGGTCGAATGTGGTTGATTCAAAGCATATCCTCAATTAATTTCAACGATTTCACCTCGAAGTGAATTAGGCCTTACTTCTATAATTTTAGTAGAGATCATTTGACCTATCAAATCCGAGTTCCCTTCAAAATTAACGACGCGGTTATTTTCGGTACGACCAGAAAGTTCCTTGGAATTTTTCTTGGATTGGCCCGTGACCAAAATAGTTTGCACCGTGCCTAGCATATTATCGCTAATTTGTTTGGCTTGCAGCAATAATCGATTTTGTAAAATTTGCAGACGAGATTTTTTCATCTCTAATGGAACATCATCAGGTAAAGAAGATGCTGGCGTTCCTGGTCGTTTGCTGTAAATAAAACTAAAAGAAGTGTCGAAGCCGACATCGTGGATTAAATTCATTGTTGCTTCAAAATCTTTATCGGTTTCACCCGGAAATCCCACAATAAAATCCGAAGAAATACTGATATTGGGTCGTATCTTTTTAAGTTTGCGAATTTTAGATTTATATTCTAAGGCGGTGTAATTTCGTTTCATCGCACTTAATATTCGATCCGAACCACTTTGCACGGGTAAATGTAAATGATCTGCTAACTTGGGTTCTTCAGCATAAGCTTGAATTAAATCGTCTGAAAAAGCGGATGGATGTGACGTTGTAAAACGAATGCGTTTAATTTCATCCATAGCGGCAATATAGTGAATTAATGTTGAGAGTTTGGCAATGCTGCCATCATACTTTAATCCGCGATAATCATTCACATTTTGCCCGAGTAAATTAATTTCTTTTACACCTTGTGGAATTAATAACATAATTTCCGCAATAATATCGTCAAACGGCCGACTGATTTCTTCTCCTCGTGTATACGGCACGACGCAAAAAGTACAGTATTTACTGCAGCCTTCCATAATTGAAACAAAAGCACTGGGTCCATCAGCGCGCGGTTCGGGTAAGCGATCGAATTTTTCAATTTCCGGAAATGAAATGTCGACGGCGGATTTTTTTGTTTTGAGGACACTTTCTAGTAATTCGGGTAAGCGATGTAAAGTTTGCGGACCAAAAACAATATCGACAAAGGGCGCACGTTTAATAATGGCATTACCCTCTTGGCTCGCCACACATCCGCCTACTCCAATGATCATGCTGGGTTTATTTTTTTTTAATTCTCGCCAACGCCCTAATTCAGAAAATACTTTTTCTTGTGCTTTTTCCCGGACCGAACAGGTATTTAATAAAACGATATCAGCTAAAGCGGGATCATCCGTTAAAGTCAAACCATGTGATGCGCGCAAGACATCTGCCATTTTTGCAGAGTCGTATTCGTTCATCTGGCAACCGTTGGTTTTGATATAAAGGGTCTTCATGCTTTAGGCCTTGGTGTGAAATGACGCATTTTATTACTTATTGCACAGGTTTGCTAGAGGATAGGGCTTTTGTGCTACAATCACTAGGAATAATACGGGGGTGAAGCATCATATGTTGAATTGCTATACAAAAAAAGACCAGAATTTAGTCAAAATCAAGCCGTTAACCATCGATTGTTTAGAAAAATGGTTGCAGAGCGAATCACCGGAAATACGACAATGGGTTGCCTCGTGTTATTTTTCTGCACGTCCATGTGAATACTGCATGATTCCCGATGCGAAAGGAGATATCAAAACTGTGCTGATTGGAATCGCACATCTCAATGATTTTTGGCCGATCGGCATGCTACCTAAAATTTTACCCAAAAATAATTACGTGATCGATCACACTTTTTTTGACGCCGAACAATATGAGCGTTTATTAATGGCGTGGGGTTTAGGTTCTTATCAATTTAATCGATATCTGATGCAACCAAAACCTACAAGACCGATCGTCGCGCAATTATATATTCCCGAATTCGTCACCGTAGAGAAATTAGAAAATCTCGTTAGCAGCATTTATTTAGTGCGCGATATGATAAATACGCCGGCAGATGATATGGGTCCCGCAGATATTGCAGAAGCTGCGGAAAAAGTAGCATCTGAAAATAAAGCAGATATTAAAATAATTAAAGACACCGCGTTATTAAATAAAGGTTATCCGACAATTTATGCAGTGGGTCGCGCTTGCGAAAAACCACCCCATTTAATTGATCTGCATTGGGGCGACAAAAATGCGCCCAAAATCACATTAGTGGGAAAAGGTGTTTGTTTTGATACGGGTGGTTTAGATTTAAAATCGGCGGCCGGTATGCGATTTATGAAAAAGGATATGGGCGGTGCTGCACATGCGTTAGCTTTAGCGCGCCTAATTATGTTAAACAAGTTGCCTGTACGTTTGCGATTAATTATTCCTGCCGTAGAAAATTCAATTGGAGCTCGCAGTTATCATCCGGGCGATATTATTAAAACCCGCGGTGGCTTTAGCGTTGAAATTCATAATACCGATGCCGAAGGACGTTTAATTTTATGCGATGCGATAGCCGAAGCAGTGAGTGAAAAACCCGATTATTTAATTGATTTTGCCACTTTAACGGGTGCTGCACGCGTGGCTTTAGGCCCTGAATTGGGTGCCATGTTTTGTAATAATGAAAATTTTTCGACAGCGATATTAAATTCTAGCAATAAAGTTTTAGATCCGATATGGCGCTTACCTTTATATAAACCTTATCGCGATTTTTTTAAAAGTGAGATTGCGGATATGGCGAATGCTTCCAATTCAGGCTATGCCGGTGCAATTACTGCAGCTTTATTTTTACAAACTTTCGTGTCTGATGATATCCCTTGGATGCATTTTGATATTAATGCATTTAATGATGAAGCTAAACCGGGCCGTCCCATGGGTGGTGAGGCGCAGACTTTGCGTGCGGTGTTTGATTTTCTGCAGACGAGATATTCGAGTTAATAGAAGATCTTATTGAAAAAATCTCTTGTGAAAAAAATTCGTGCTTCAAAAAAAATTAATTGCAGTTTTCTTATTATTATTTATCGTTGGATCTGCAGCTGCAAAGCCTTGCATTTTTTATCTCGATCACCACACATTTAACTGCACATTTGGTGAATCTGGCGTAAAGATTGATAAAAATGAAGGTGATGGGGCAACGCCTATCGGAGAATTTCAATTGCGTGAAGTGTTCTATCGTGCGGACCGATTTAAACCCGGTGAAATAAACACAAAATTACCGCTTATTCCACTGCAAGTGAATGATGCTTGGTGCGATGATGTTAAGCTAAAACAATATAATCAACACGTAAAATTACCGTTAAATGGGAGCTATGAGCGACTTTGGCGCGATGATCATGTTTACGATATTATTGTGGTGATCGGATATAACGATCGACTCATTACAAAAGGTAAAGGTAGCGCGATATTTTTGCATATCGCGCGTGAAAATTTTTCACCGACCTCAGGTTGTGTGGCGTTAAAGCGCGAAGATCTTTTGCAAGTATTGTCACACTTAACCCCTACTAGCAAAATTCGAATTGATTCGACCGGAGTGGTTAGTTTACATTGAGACCGTATCAAATGCCGCTAGGTTCAGCACGGGTTTTCCATTATAATTCCTCAACTAGCTTGTTATAAGGGAATGCAATGCTTGCCACCATTGTTTGGGTTATTTTTGTCGTCGGTATTTTCACATTAGCTTTTTATCAAACTTCAGCTCGTAACTGGCTTATCGTCTCCGCCGTTTTACTCATTCTCGTTACTGCATTTGCCAACAAGTGGGTGGGGATTGCATTTTGGGTAGTTTGGTTCTTGTCTTTGGTTTTTGTTTCAGCACCGTTTTGGCGACGTAATCTTTTTAGCAAACCCATTTTACATTGGTTTTTGCGTGTACAGCCTAAAATTTCGCATTCAGAACGCGAGGTGTTGGAAGCGGGTGGTATTTGGTGGGAAAAAGAATTTTTTACCGGCAATCCTGATTGGGAAAAACTGCTGCATAGCAATCCCAATCATTTAACCGCTGAAGAACAGGCTTTTTTAGATGGTCCCGTTAAAACCCTTTGCTCGATGTTAAATGATTGGGAGATTACCGAAAAAAATGATCTACCACCTGCGGTTTGGGATTACATCAAACATGAACGCTTTTGGGGTTTAGGTATCGAAAAAAAATATGGCGGTTTAGGCTTTTCCGCATTAATGCATTCTGCGGTTGTGACGCAAATTGCAAGTCGCAGCGCAACGGCGGCATTAACCGTTATGGTTCCGAATGCACTGGGACCTGCTGTTTTTATCGAATATTTTGGTACTCAGCAACAACGCGATTATTATTTACCTCGTTTGGCGAATGGCCAAGATGTTTCTTGTTTTGCTTTAACTTCATTGGTTGCTGGAAGTGATGCGACGAGTATTATTGATAGTGGTGTCGTTTGTCAGGGGCAATACCTTGGAAAAGAAGTGTTGGGTATTTGTCTCAATTTCAGCAAACGCTATATCACATTAGCACCGGTTTCCACTTTAATTGGTTTAGCTTTTCAATTAACGGATCCAGAACATTTGTTAGGAGATAAAGAAAATGTTGGGATTACCTGCGCGCTTATTCCATCTAATTTAAAGGGAGTGAAAATAGGTCCTCGACATAAACCATTAACTTTAGCATTCATGAATGGTCCAATCGAAGGTAAAGATGTTTTTATTCCATTGGATTTAGTGGTGGGTGGTGCTGAAGGTTGTGGTCGCGGATGGAAAATGTTGATGGAATGTTTGGCGTTAGGTCGCGGAATTTCGCTTCCGAGTGTTGCTACTGCAGCGCAACAACTCTGTTTTCGCGCATCCAGTGCATACTCGGTAGTGCGTCATCAATTTAAACGTCCAATCGGGGAATTTGAAGGCATAGCGTTAGAGCTTGCAAAAATTGGCGCTTATTCGTATTTATCTGACGCGACTCGCGTATTTACTTTGCGTGCGATAGATTGTGGGGTGAAACCTTCAATTGCTTCGGCGATTGCAAAATATCATTTAACGGAATTAGCACGTAAATCTGTAAACCATGCGATGGATATTCACGGTGGCAAGGCTATTCAAAATGGTCCTCGCAATTATTTAGCAAATTTATATAATGCGGTTCCCGTTTGTATTACGGTTGAAGGTGCGAATATTCTAACGCGTAATTTAATTATTTTTGGGCAAGGACTCGTGCGCTGTCATCCTTATTTAGCTAAAGAAATGGAAGCTGCGCGTGAGCATGATAACAAAGAACGATTAAAGAAATTCGATAAATTATTATTAAAACATATTGGTTTCACCCTCAGTCGATTTGTGCGAACATTTATTTATGGATTAACCGGCGGATATTTTATTTCCTCCTGTCGGCATGGTGACTTGCGTTATTTTATTCAGCAATTTACTCGAATGAGTGCGGCATTTATTTTTGTAACGGATGTTACGTTATTGGTAATAGGTGCAAAACTTAAATTCAAGGAAGCTTTATCTGCACGTTTCGGCGATATTTTAAGTCATTTATACATGGGTGCTGCGGTTATTCAACATTTTGAGCAGGCGCATGAGCCAGAATTAGAAAATCCATTTTTGCAATGGTCATTAAGTTATTGTTTAGTGAAAATTCAAAATGCGTTCGCGGAAATTCTACAAAATTATCCGCGTAAAGGTTTGGGAAAGCTATTATGGTCGATTGTTTTTCCATATGGAAAAGTTTATCAATCGCCCTCTGATGAATGTAGTTATGAAATTGCGAAATTAATGCAGACTCCTTCTGCATTGCGAGATAAATTAACTCAATATTGCTATGTTGGGGAAAGCCCGGAATCTTTAGCGGTATTAGAAAATGTGTTTGCAAATACTGAACGTGCTAACACCATATTGCAATTAATACCTGGTGCAATGGAAAAAAGCGATCCAGTTATTTTAGAGCTTTTGCAAAAGAAATTGGTGGCTCAGGAATTGAGTCGAGAAGATTTCATTCTCTTAGAAAATTTTTTAAAACAGAGAATGGAAATTATTGAAGTAGATGCTTTTGAAAATGGGAAGGAAGTTAATGAACGCAAAAACAACACAGTCCACACAACCAACTAGTTCGACATCTAATAAAAAAGTCGTTTATATCGTTGATGGTTTACGTACGCCTTTCTTAAAGGCGCGTGGACGCCCAGGGCCTTTTTCTGCGAGTGATCTCGCTGTTACGGCGGGGCGTGCGTTATTATCACGTCAACCATTTCCACCGACCGCCATCGAAGAGACGGTGATCGGTTGTATGATGCCCAGCGAAAACGAAGCGAATATTGGCCGAGTAATTGGCTTACGTTTAGGTTGCGGTGATAACGTGCCAGGTTGGACAGTACAACGAAATTGTGGGTCGGGCATGCAAGCGTTGGATTCAGCGCTTAAAGATATTTTATCCGAGCGGGTCGATTTAGTATTGGCGGGTGGTACGGAAACTATGAGTCATGCACCCATTTTATATAATTCAAAAATGGTAAATTGGTTTTCGAATTTAGCGCGGGCAAAAACACCAATTGAAAAAACCAAGGTGATGTTTAAGATGCCGATGAGCGCGGTATTACATCCGATTATCGCATTAAAATGCGGACTAACCGATCCTTTAACTGGATTGGATATGGGGCAAACCGCAGAAAATCTCGCTTATTTATTTAATATTACGCGCGAAGAAATGGATGAGTTTGCGTTGCGATCACATCAGCGTGTGTTAGCCGCACAAAAAGAAGGGCATTTAAATGAAGTCATTCCCGCTTATGGTGTGGATGGAAAATTATTTCCGCAAGATGATGGTGTGCGTGCAGATACTTCAATGTCAGCATTAGCATCATTAAAACCTTTTTTCGATCGTAAATTTGGTATGGTCACTGCAGGAAATAGTTCGCAAGTATCTGATGGCGCTGCAATGCTCATATTAGCCAGCGAAAAAGCCGTGGAAAAATATAATTTGCCGTGGCTCGCAAAAATCGTTGATGTTAATTGGGGGGCGTTAAATCCGGATGTAATGGGATTAGGTCCTGTGATGGCATCCACACCTTTAATGATTAAACATGATTTGAGTTTTGACGATATCGATTATTGGGAAATTAACGAAGCATTTTCCGCACAAGTACTAGCTTGTGTGAAAGCTTGGCAAGATGAAGCATTTTGTAAGAAAAATTTTGGCTTAGATCGTGCATTCGGCAAATTAAATATGGAAACACTTAATGTGGATGGGGGTGCAGTTGCACTTGGACATCCTGTTGGTGCGAGCGGTGCCAGAATTGTTTTACATCTCGCCCATGTATTACGTCGAAATAATGCAAAACGCGGAATGGCGGCTATTTGCATTGGTGGCGGTCAAGGTGGCGCAATGTTGCTGGAAACAGAATAAAAAAGGATAAAAATCATGAGCGAGCAATCCTATCAAAATTGGCGTTTAGTACAGGGTGAAAATGGAATTCTGTGGCTGTATTTCGATCGTGCCGGAACTTCGGTAAATTCTTTGAGTTTAGAAGTTTTCAACGAATTCGAAAAAGTAATTGAGGACATTGCGCAACGCAACCCATTAGGTGTCATTTTACTTTCCGGTAAGAAAAAAGGTTTTATTGCGGGTGCGGATATCACACAATTTTTAGAATTAAAAACTGAAGAAGACGCATTTAATTTAATTCGTAAAGCTCAATTAGTGTTAGATAAGTTCGAAGCATTACCGATGCCCACGGTCGCGATGATTAGCGGCTTTTGTTTAGGAGGTGGTTGCGAAGTTGCTTTAGCCTGTACTTATCGTGTTGCGGAAGATGTTCCAGACACCCGAATTGGTTTGCCCGAAGTGCGATTAGGAATTCAGCCAGGTTGGGGTGGAACCGTTAGAATGCCAAAATTAATTGGGGCAACCGAAGCGATGAAAATCATGTTGCCAGGTGAAACCGTAGCGGCTAAAAAAGCTGAAAAAATAGGCCTTGTTGATGCTGCGGTGCCGACGCGTTTATTTAAACGCGCAGCAATTTATTACGCTACTCAAAAACCGCCGCGTCATCAACCGAAAGGATTAGCGCGTTTTAGTAATTCTGCAATTATGCGGCCTATTTTAGGAAATATTTTCTTGCGTCAATTAAACAAAAAAGTGCGTGAAGATCATTATCCTGCACCTTATGCCATCGTACGTAATTGGATGAAAGATGGAGTGAGTGATAGTGCTTACTTAGCAGAAGCAAAATCTATCGCGAAATTATTAATTACAGACACCGCACGTAATTTAGTGCGCGTATTCTTTTTGCAAAATCGTTTAAAAGCATTTGCTAAAGCCAGTGATTTCAAACCGAAACATGTGCATGTCATTGGTGCGGGTACCATGGGCGGAGATATTGCAGCTTGGTGTGCCTACAAAGGTTTTACCGTGACTTTGCAAGATCAAACTCCATTGCGAATTGCACCAGCAATTAAGCGTGCTTATGATTTATATAAATATAAGTTACGTAATCCGCGTTTAATTGAAGCGGTGATGGATCGTCTCGAACCGGATATTGAAGGCACTGGAATTAAAAAAGCAGATATCGTGATTGAAGCGATTTTTGAAGACTTAAAAGTAAAACAAGAATTATTTCAAAAAATCGAATCCCAATTAAAACCGGGTGCTGTTTTAGCGACGAATACATCGAGTATTCCATTAGAAGAAATCAGCGCGATATTGCGGGATCCATCACGCTTAGTGGGTATTCACTTTTTTAATCCCGTCGATAAAATGCAATTAGTCGAAGTGGTGCATGCAAAAAATACTTCGCAAGATATGGTGAATCGCGCATTAACTTTTGTAGGTGCGATTAGTCGCTTGCCTCTACCGGTGACAGCAACTCCAGGATTTTTAGTGAACCGCGTTTTAATGCCTTATTTAATGGAGGCTATGCAATTAATTGAAGAAGGTCATTCTCCGCAATCCATCGATAAAGCCGCATTAGATTTTGGTATGCCGATGGGTCCCATTACCTTAGCGGATAAAGTGGGTCTGGACATTTGTCTTTCGGTCGCTAAAATTCTCACGAAATATTATGGTGGTGACATTTCTAAGCGATTAGAACAGATGGTGTCGGAAGGTAAATTGGGTGTGAAGAGCGGGGCAGGGTTTTATCGTTATGATAAAGGCAAAAAAGTTTCTGCGGATGCGACGAATGGCCCCGATCCTGATATCATTGATCGCTTAATACTGCGCATGTTGAATGAAGCGGTGACTTGCTGGCAAGAAAAAACTGTTGCGGATGCTGATTTATTAGATGCCGGGATGATTTTTGGAACAGGCTTTGCGCCATTTCGCGGGGGCCCATTAAATTATGCTAAACATCGTGGCGTGCAGGAAATTGTCGAAAGACTCGATACTTTGCAAGCCAAATATGGTGAACGTTTTAAACCTGCTCCTGCATGGCAAGCTTTTCGGTCTAATAGTGCTGCTGGTACGCCGAAAATAAAATCTGATGCGCCTGTCGAACAACGCAGTGTGAACTAATTAAATTGAACGGCTGTAATCGCTATTTTAGCGATACAGCCGTTCTCCATTATTATCCACGGTACAAAAATGATGACACATTCTAAGCATCCACGTGCGCTCAGCGTGTTTTTTTTCACAGAAATGTGGGAGCGTTACGGATTTTACGTAATTCAATCTTTATTAGCCCTATATTTATCTATGCATTTTGGTTTAGATGATGCAAGAACTTATACGTTAGTGGGTTCTTTTACTGCACTAACCTATATTTCGCCGATTGTGGGCGGATGGATCGCCGATAATTTATTAGGCCAAAAGAATTCAGTTTTATTCGGTGCGATTATTTTATTTATTGCTTATCTGCAATTAGCTTTCGATAAAACACCGCAAAATATGTTAGTCGCATTAGCGATTATTGCGGTCGGTACGGGTTTATTAAAACCAAATATTGCCTCATTATTAGGGCGTCAATATGCGGAAAATGACCCCAAGCGCGATAGTGGTTTTACCATTTATTATTTGGGAATTACGTCAGGCATAATTTTGGGAACGACATTGCCCGATAAAATTCAACAGAACTTGGGTTGGAGCATTTGTTTTTTAAGTGCATCGTTTGGATTATTTCTCGCATGTCTAACTTTTCTGGTGGGAAAAAAAAGATATCATATTCCGGATTACGCGCATATTAAATGGAATCCCATCGTCAATTATATTATGGCGGTTTTAGTCATTTTGGGATTTTTAGTGGCTTCTTATCTTGTGTTAGCCAATGCGGAATTAGCCGATCTATTTTTTACGTTGATTGTAGTTCTAGCGTTGGGCTTTATTTTTGTGGTGGCGTTTCGTGAAGATGGTGTACAAAGAAGAAAAACCTTGGCATTTTTATTGTTGTGCGTAGTATCCATGTTTTTTTGGGCGCTATATTTTCAGATGTTTATGTCCCTGACTTTATTTATTAATCGTGTTGTCGAACCTCGATTTTACGGAATTTTACTCACACCGCCCAATTATGTGACGATTCAAAGTTTGGGAATGTTATTTTTCGGCTATTTTTTACAAAAATTGTGGGCGCGACAGTCATTGGCTAATATTGCTTTTAGCACGAGTGTTAAATTTTCTGCGGCAATGATTTTAATGTTATTGGCTTATCTTTTAATTGTGAGTTCTCTCTCGGATTATCATTCGGCATTAAAAGTTTCACCCGCTTTAATTATTTTGGCTTATTTAGTGATTTCGGCAGCCGAATTAATGTTGTCACCGATTGGATTATCTGCGGTAACACATTTGGTGAGTCCGAATGTCGTTAGCACGATGATGGGAATTTTTTATGTTTCATTGGGCCTCGGCGGATTTTTAGCGGGAAAAATGGCGGAGATTTCTGCGATTACGCCACAAATGCAAGATTTGGGATTAATTAAATTTCAATATTATCAGGCCTTTTTTAGCTTAGCAGCAGTTTTAGCGGTCGCCGTTATTTTTACATTGGTAATTACGGTTGTTATTAAAAGAATGGTGCCGAGTGTGGAAATGGATGCGTCGGTGCTTGAGGTGTAACGCGTCTTCCCGGATCTGCGATCCGGGCTACGCGTTTTTTAATTCGTCACTTTTAAAAAATGCTCGCGATAATAACGCAATTCTGCAATCGAATCGTGAATATCGGCTAACGCTAAGTGTCTGCTTTCTTTCAGCATTTTACGAGAAATCTCGGGGGCCCAGCGGTGCGCTAATATTTTTAACGTGGTGACATCTAAATTACGATAATGAAAATAATTTTGTAATTTAGGCATATGTTTATAGAGAAATCGGCGGTCTTGGCAAATCGTATTACCACACATGGGGGAGGCACTTGGTGGCACGTACCGCATGAGAAATTGAAGCGTCTTCTCTTCAGCTTCTAGTTCGGTCACTTTACTCTGACGCACGCGCTCGACTAAACCTGAGATCGAATGTTGAGTGGTATTCCACTCATCCATTAACTTTAAACGTTCTTCGGGTTGATGAATGGCAAACACGGGACCTTCGGCTAGCACTTCCAGGTTTGAATTGGTGACGACGGTGGCGATCTCAATAATATGGTCATGATCGACATCCAAACCTGTCATTTCGAGATCGATCCAAATCAAATTGTTGTCATCCGGCGTCATACTGAGATTCCTTCAATAGATTAAATGTCGGATAGTATAACAGTAGCTGTTGGCTGTGCTCAGTGATTTTTTACAAGCTTAGAATAGTCTTAAATGATTCATTTTATGGAGAAACTAACTTGACATTTTATGCTCAGAATGGGATTCTTAAGCGGAGGTACCAGCAACGCGAGGTGATATATGAATACAATAAGTCCATTTTCTATTTCTATTGTTGCTGCCTTGACTCTCCAACTCCTTCTGCTGCCGTAAGGCGGAATATGTTTATTTCATCGTTACTTCTTTCACACTCACGAATATTTACGGGATTTGACTCATGCATTTAAAACGATCAATCGGCACATTTTCCTTGTTGTTAGGCGCTTTAGGTGGAATAGTAGGCTCAGGTTGGTTGCTAGGCCCTTTTTTCGCGGCTAAATGCGCGGGACCCGCGGCTATCTTAGCCTGGGTATTGGGCGGCTGCATGATGATGATTATCGCACTCACATTTGCAGAATTAACCAGTAGTTTCCCGTTCACGGGTGGTGCGGTGCGTTTTTTGCAGTTGAGCCACGGCCCTCTCGTTAATTTTGCGATGTCGTGGATTGGGTGGTTAGCCTCCGTTGCAGTTGCACCGATTGAAACGATGGCTTTATTAAATTATGCCGCGATTTATTTGCCGTTTTTAATGCATCAAGTGAATGGCGTTAATTTATTAACGGGAACCGGAGTTTTAGTCGCTGGGATATTATTATTTATTTTATGCGTATTAAATTCAGTGGGTGTGAAATTCTTAGCAAAAACCAATTCTGCGGTCGTGATTTTAAAATTAGCTGTTCCAATCATGACTTTATTTATTTTATTTGCTTTCGCATTTCATCCGCATAATTTAACCGCTTCCGGTTTCGCTCCATTAGGAATAAAAGGCATGTTAGCCGCATTACCTTCAGCTGGAGTGATTTTTTCATTTATTGGATATAGTTCTGCGATTCAATTAGCTGGTGAAACCAAAAATCCACAACGCTCCATTCCCATCGCCATCATCGGTAGTTTAGGCATTTGCATTGTTTTATATGTTTTATTGCAATTAGCTTTTATTGGTGCGTTAGCACCTTCGGCATTTGCCCATGGTTGGGGTCATTTAAATTTTACTGGTGATGCGGGTCCATTTGCCGGAATTGCGGTTGCTATAGGATTAGCTTGGTTAGCCAAAATATTATTTATCGATGCGGCAATTTCACCGTATGGTACCGCACTCATTTATACGGCGGGTTCTGCACGGATGTGTTATGCCTTGGGTCAAGCAGGATTTTTACCACCTGGATTAATGAAAATTAATCGACATGGTATTCCAACCCGGATTGTGGCGCTTAATTTTGTGATCGGATTGTTTTTGTTTTTACCGTTTCCCACTTGGCAAAATATGATGAGCTTTTTAGTGTCGTCATTTGTTTTTGCCTATGCAGTGGGTCCATTATCATTAATTGTTTTACGTAAAACATTGCCTACGCATCCACGACCCTTTCGCGTTCCGGCAGTTAGAATATTCTGTTTATTAGCTTTTTATCTCTGTAATTTAATTATTTATTGGACGGGTTGGCCGATCGTATCGAAAATGTTAATTTTTATTTTATTGGGATATATCGTGCTCGCAATTTATAAAAAAACCAAGCAAGGTCGTTTGTTAAATTTACAATGGAATAAATCTTGGTGGATGTTTTTTTATATCGCCATTATGGGCATGGTGACTTATCTCGGTAGTTTCGGCGGTAAAAATATAATTACTTTTGGCTGGGACTTTTTAGTTTTAGCTTTAATATCTTGGCTCGTATTTGAATTATCGATTCGCTGCGCGCTAGAAGCTGAGGAAACGCACAAACAAATTCAGAATGCCGTAGAATTATCTCATTCATAACAAGGGAATTATCATGTCAGTGTTAAGTCATCTGGATCATGGCTTTGGATCGCATATTCATTCTCGCATGTGGCAGAGCTGGTCTAACGATTCAAATAATCTTTTTTCTGGTGCTTTTCGTGCATTAATCGATATCGCAAAAAAGGGTAATTTAGAAAATTTTTATGTGAGAAAAAAGGATGGCTTGCGTTGGAAAGAAGATCTGCTATTGGTCGGTACATCAATTGGATGGAGCTGGTTGCCTTTAATCGCTAATATTGCAGTTTTGCCTGTTGCACCTGTAGCGACATTTTTATCGGGGATTTATTTATTATCTGCATTGTCCGTACACAACAATTTTGTGGATAATTTTCTGGTAATTGGAAAATCGCTGGCAGTAATGACCGTTGGAACCTTGATCATGACTTTATATTCGATTGGCGATGTTGTGCGAGCAATTCCAGTTGTAGGACATTTATTACGAATGATTTATAAATTATTGGATGGTCAATATAAATTACCCCGTACTCATCATTCCGTTCCTAATGAGCCGGGTGATGTTCCCCCTATTAATAATCCAGTTGTTGATGCTGCTATTTCTTCTGGTGATTCCGCTCCTTTACTCCCATTAACTAATAATCTTTTGCGTCAGGCTTGGGCCATTGCGCAAGTTCGATGGTGGGATAGGGCATTAGCAGAAGTTGCTTATTCTGGTTTTAATCAATTATTTTTTCAGCGACAAAGACAGTTAGCGCAGCCTCTTTCAAAAGCACCAACAGAACAGAATATTGCAGAATATGCAGAAATTTACGATGAGCATCATGCTGCGCTCACTGATATGACTGCAGATTGTGAATTGATTTCATCCGATGATTTAATTTTATTGGCTGATTTTATGAATGCTTTATACGCAGCAAAGCAATGCTCATCACGTGAAAGAAGTAGTTATCTCATTAATGTGCGCTCGTCCGCATTTAAAATCAAAAATATAGATATTTTTGAATGTATCCAAATTGTTAAAGACCAGGAGCTCTTCAAACGCTTAAAAGTTGCATTTGCAACTGAAAATCCTGAAAATTCAAAAGTTGCTACAGCACTGCAGCGGAAGTTAGAAGCTCTAGCTTTAAATTTAAGTTCAGCAAATCAAGAATGTTATCCTGAAAGATCAAGACTATTAGTCGCTCATTAATGCATTTATTTTTTGCTTATCAGTAATTAGATCAGTCAAGCCCTTGATTCAATAGAAGACTTCTTGAGACTTTTACCGTATACCGTATAATTTTATACGGTATACTTTTATACGATATGAGAGACATATTACTTTATTCAATTTTTTATCCCGGCGGCCAATTCATTTGTCTGCCGCCAATTAAATGCAAATGAATATGATAAACCGCTTGTCCACCGCCGCGATTGCAATTTAAAACGAGTCGATAACCGGGTTCCGCTAATCCTAATTTTTTTGCTAATTGTTTTCCGACTTGAACTAATTTTCCTAATAATAATGTGTCATCATCGCTGACATCATTAATCGTTGCGAAATGGCGGCGTGGAATAATTAAAACATGAGTGGGACCTTGTGGCGAAATATCATTAAAAGCGACGACATCGTCATCTTGATAGACGATATCTGATTTAATTTCTCCATTGGCAATTTTGCAAAATAGACAATCCGTCATGCAAAGGTACTCCTGTTAATGATCTGCGTGGATAGCTTTCTCCGATGAAAGTTTTACTGATTTTAAACTCAGTGCAATTGGAATCTGTAATAATAATATAATTGCTAACGTCTTAAAAGCAGCAAGAAATCCTAATATTCCACTTTGAGTAGCAACCGCATTGCTAAGACGCATGACTGCAGTCGCATTCATAGAAGTCAGGTTTTGTGCGTTCAACCACGCGGTGACGTTGGGATTAAATGAAGTAATGTGTGCTGTTAGGTCGTGCCAACTGATTTGTGTAACTTGACTGGCTAGAGTTGTGATTAATGATACCCCGATGGAGGTTCCCAACATTCGTGCATAGCTAAAAAGACCAGAAGCTTCACCGATGTCTTTATTATTTAAGGTCGCGAAAACGTAAGTTGAAAGCGGCACGAAAAAGAAACCCATGCCTAAACCAATAAGACAGTTAGATACAATAAAATATGAAGTGCTCGCATTCAAACTCGCGTGACATTGATGCCACATGCCGATGCTCGCAATCATCAGCGCCGTCATTAAAATATATTTTACTTTCACTTTATACATTAAGCGCGAAGCAATTAGCATGCCTGTGGCGCTCGCAATGCCCAATGGTGCCATTGCCATACCAGCTGCAATCGCACTATAACCAAAATAATTTTCCAACATGATTGGCTGCAGCGTAATAAAACTGAAAATAGTTCCGCAAAATAATAACATCATCAATGAACACAGCATAAAATTGCGGTTTGTATACAGTTTTAATTGAATAATTGGACTTGTGCTTTTTAAGCAACGAACAATTAAATACGTTAAACAGAAAGTAGCAGTAGCCGCTAAAGTCAGAATGTAATTAGATTGAAACCAGCCCTCATCATTACCTTTATCCAGCATAATTTGTAGAGATGCGATGCCAATAATCATTAAAATAAGACCCAGGACATCGATTTTTTGTTTGATTGCTTGGACTTTAGGAATCACCCATCCAATCATAAATAGACTTAACGCGCAGAAAGGTAGATTAATATAAAATACCCAGCGCCATGTTGTGTGTTCGGTAATAAATCCACCGAGTGTGGGTCCAAATACTGGTGCTGCTAAAATTCCTAAACCCCAAATCGCCATCGCTTTTCCTTGCTCTTCGATGGGAAAAGTTTCGCGTAGTAAAGTTTGTGAAATTGGAATTAATGAAGAGCCACAGGCACCTTGAATAATTCGGAAAATCACCATTTCAACTAATGAGTTGGAAATCCCGCAAAATAATGAACTTAACATAAAGCCAGCGGCGCAAATAAATAGGAAGTTTTTGCGTCCGATGACATTACTTAAAAATCCTGTCAGCGGTAAGACAATAGCGGATGCTACAACATAAGAGGTTAAAACCCAGGTAATTTCACCTTGGCTTGCTCCGAGGGATGACATCATGGCAGGTAGTGCTACGTTAACAATCGTTGAGTCTAATACCTCTAAAATGGCGAGCATCATCACCGTGACGATGATCATCCAACGATTGGCATTTGCCGTAGCGGGAGCCGTTAAGGTGATTGTGTTATTCATATGTTTTACGACTGAGTGTCAATCGTCACAGTAGTGCTAGCACCAACCCGTAAAGGTGCATTATTAGAATCTGAAATTAAAATACGAACGGGAAAACGTTGCGTGACTTTAACCCAGTTTCCACTCGCATTTTCTGCGGGTAATAATGAAAAGGTGGTGCCGCTACTTGAACTCAAGCTCATCACTTTACCTTTAAAAATGCGACCCGGATACATGTCTAATTTAATCGTCGCAGTTTGATTTTCACGAATGCGTGCTAAATCGGTTTCTTTAAAATTAGCTTCAATCCACCATAAATTATTTTCAACTAGAGCGGTAATGGGTGAATAAGCACTAACCGATGCACCGGTGCGTAAATCAAAATTTTGAATATAACCATCAGCGGGTGCATAAATTTTAGTGTAAGAAAGATTAAGTTGTGCTTGGGCTAATTCAGCTTGTGCGGTGCGTAATTCAGCATTGGCATTCCCTAATTTACCCCGCTCATTTTGCGATTGACGTAATTGGCTTTTAGCTGAAGCTAATGAAGCGACAGCGACTTTTAAGTTTTTTACTGCATCGTCAGCAGCGGATTTCGAGACATAACCATTTTTCGCTAATGTCAGCGTTCGTTGCGTGCTAACTTGTGTATTTGCTAACTCAGCCTCACTTTGCGTAACGCGTGATTTAGCGGCTTCAACTGCCATTTGCGAAGCTTGGATTTGATCTTTGATATGTTCTAGTTGCGCTTGGGCTTTATCTACGGCTAATTGAAAAGGAGTAGGATCAATCGTCACTAGTAACGTGCCTTTTTTGACAAACTGATTTTCGTTAACGAAAACACTGTCAATTTTGCCTGTAATGCGCGGAGCGATATTCACGACATTCGCTTTAACATAGGCGTCATCGGTAGTGGGGTAGAGTTTTTTATGCTGGAAATACCACATACCCACACCTGCGATTAACGCAAGAATAATCAATGGAAATAATATCTTTAATGTTTTTCTCATAATTGCTCGCTAAGCTCTTTTAAGGATTAGTTCAAATTCTATTAACTGACAGCTCGTAATGCTTCTCTAAGAGAATGCAGTTTAGATCAAAATGTGATCGTTGTCCACATCGAAGCCATTTTTTGCATTAACATTTCTTTATTTGTGCACCTTACATTGTTCCGGCCTAAGAGATTGTTTTAATATATAAAATCTGAATCAAGAGGTAAACCATGTACAATTTCGCTGACATCACCCCCACAAATTTTTTTCAGCATGCCGTGGCATTTTCTGTTCAAAATAAAGACAGTTTTTGCTATTGGTTTGAAAGCATGCTTTATCAAGCCTGCGGGGATTTATTCGATCAACAAGGAGATGTTAAACCCATTTTGATGCGTGCCGATAAAATAAATTCATTATTGCATGCAGGAGATCGTGAGATTATTAAAAAAAGATTGTTGCGGGATTATTGCGAAACGTTGCTGAATGAAAATGTAATGAAGCAAGAGGACTCGTTAATTTTTAGAGAGTTTTGGCATCTTCAATTTGATGCTTTATTGCAGAACTCCATTCCAATCGCCGAATACATGCAAAGGCGTGCAGATCGAGAATGGTCGCGCGTGTGTGAGTTGTGGCGTTGGGTGAAATATTGCGTGGAATATATTATCGAAAAACCATTACGCTTTTGTCAGGCGATCCAATACTTGGGGTACGCGATATTTCATTATTTATCGATTCAGAATAATGCCTATTTTAACATTGATATGTTAGCTGAAATTAATGAAGAATTGGCGCGCACATTGGGACAAATCAACTTAAATAAAAATCAAGCATTGATGTTGGTAAAATTACAAAATGCTTTCGATAATCAGCAAAATCCTTCAACTAGAGCTCCAGAAATAAAATCTTTATTTGCTAAAAATGAAAATATTTCAGAACTTTGTGCTTTGCAATTCACTTTGCTGTCCCAGTTTTTTTTATTTAACGTGAGTATTGATGAGGATTATGCGGCAGATCCAGCCGCGCTACGTCAAAATGATACCACTTCTATTGTCATGCAATTTTTGAGTCACGATCATTTTTATTATTATTTCAATCAGGAAAAACCAGATCATTTAATTCCGCGCATTAAAAAACAGCTTAAATTAATTAAATCTATTTATTCTTCTGAGATGACACCAGAAGACCGTATTGAATTTATGCTGCCATTGCGTCAAATGTTATTGTATTGGTCGGTAAGCAATAAAGATTGTTTACGCCCGCTTATTCCCAAAATAGCCAAAGCGACAGAATGGTTGCATAAACTAGATATTACCTTGAATAATACTGCATTACTGCAGATTTTTGTGACGCGGATTAATGCAGTCACGCCGAATTTGCCGGCGGAAGGTCTGGGTGGGTAGCCTGGATCGAAAATCCAGGATAAATATAAAAAAGCATTTGATGTTTCCGGATCGTTGATTCGGGCTACAGACTTAAACCGCTAACCAATCCACTAAAATAAATCTCAACCCCATCGCTACCACAAATATTCCCACATACAAACTACACCAAAATAAATGCGAGCCTTTACTAAAAGCATTTCTTTTTTCTAGGGGTTTTAAGACAGTTTGGATCACGAGTTCGGCAATTAAGACACCGCCCACGAGATCCAATATTTGATGCACGCGAATGGCTAATACGGTAATCATGGTGAGAATCACGACTAAGAATGCGACCCAATGCAGTTTTTTAATGTAAATCTGCAATAAACGAAAACAAAACCATGTGGCTCCGACATGAAAAGAGGGAAATGAATTCCATATCGATGCTGCTTGATATACAAATAATGTTGCTTTCCCGATCCAACCGTAAGTTAGTAATATCTCTGTTGGAATTCGATGAGTATCTTGATTGGGAATAATAAGCCAAATCGTGAAATTTACCAAAAGAAGGACTAAAAAACCAATATAAATGCGGCGAAATTTAAGGTAATCAGGCCATAATTTAATGACGGCATAGATATATAAAATGACGGGATAGATCCAGTCGAACATGTAGAAGAAAGATAATATCGGGAAGATGGGATAATGAAAATGTCCCGGTAATTCAACAAAACGTTGGTAATTCACTTTTTCTAATGCGGCAAGGTTGCCGATTAAATTGTACCAAATCGATTGCACTGGAAATAAGGTGGCGACTAACAGAATTTCTAAAGCGCTAGCGTGTTTTTCTTGCATTTCTAAAGGATCACTATTTTGAATAAATCCATTTAAGAAAGGTATCTTTATTTGAGCTTAACCCCTGATTTGTCAGCCATTCTTGATAATTACCGAACACCACTTTACCAACGCTATCGTTTGCAATGACGAAATATCGCCAAGAAAATTGCTGCATCGCATTAGTTAATTCAACATTATTTAATAATATTAATGCAATTGCACTTGCGAGACCGCTGCGATCTGCACCCGATTCACAATGAAAAAGAATCGGCTTTTTGGCAGTTCGAATAATGGTAACGAGTTGTTGTAATTTTTGTTGTTCGGGTGCGAATTTAGAAGATAGCGCGATATCGTAGTGTTCAATGTTCAGTTGCTTGCTTAACAAAACTTCTTGACGATACCAAGCGCTTTCCTGATTTTGCCCCCGTAAATTCACGATAGTCTTAATGCCTTTTAAACGCACTAAAATATTTAATGTGGTTGTTGACAGTTGTGCGCTGCGAATGACTTGATTGGGTATGACGACATGGATATTATTCCGAAGAGCGCTAAAAACGATAGCGAAGATAATCAGGATCGTAAGCAGGGGTAACAACCAGCGTGAAAAACGGTTTGTACGAGAGGAAATCCCTTGCTGCATGGTTATCCTTAGGTCTAAATAATTGCAGAATTATTACATAATTGAGGTAGATTGGAAATGGACAAACAAAGCTATTTAATATACATGGGCGTTGATCAATGGCGTTTGCAGATGACGGCAGGTTCACCTCAATTGACAGTTTATTGTTATAATTTGGGTCCACAATCGACTCCGCTCGGTGTATTACTTGCAGAGGCAGGTTTGCAAGACCAGACTGAAATTAATTTAGTGTCTGCGATCGCAAAAGCTTCGCAATTTCCTTATCACGGTGGACTTGAAAACGCATGGTCGGCTGAACAAATATCCTCATCGAGTAGAATTGTGATTTTAATGGGAAACAAAATTGCGGAATTATATTTGGGCCGCAGTATCACGCAAGCGGATTATCATCAGAGCTTGTCCCACACGAACAAACAAATATTTATTACGTATTCTCCTCAACAACTCTTGCAAGATAAAAATCGGAAAGTGGAAACCTGGCAAATTTTACAAATGGCGACTCGCATCATGGAAACGCATGCAAATTCGTGAAATGCAAAAAGCTGATATCGCAGAAGTTGCTCGCATTGCACAAGCGATTATGCCTTTCGCGTGGTCAGAGCTCACGTTTTCTAACTCCATGGGTACGCATTATCACGCTGCAGTTTTAGAAGAAAATCAAAAAATTATTGGATTTGTGATTAGCCGAATTTTATTGCCCGAATGCGAAATTATGAATATTGGAGTACGTGCGGATTATCAGCATCAGGGTTATGGAGAATTATTATTGCAACATGTTATTCAAAAAGCTCAACAAGAAAATGTTAAAAAAATTTGGTTAGAAGTGCGGGTTTCCAATGAGGCGGCATTGGCTTTATATCAAAAATATTTATTTAAAAAAATTCATGTTAGAAAAGATTATTATTCTCGAGAAAAACAACGCGAAGATGCGGTTATTTTGGCACGAATTATCGAATAGTTGTATCCCATATTACATTTAAAATTGATATTTTAGCCTCGAGCGCGTCATCTTTCTGCGAGACCGCTTAAATAATGTGAAAAAAATATTAATTTTTCACGGTCGAGACAGAAAGATCCAAATACTGACTTTTCTCGGTAGAATGATGCGTTAACCGCCCATTGCAGTATGTGATAGAGAAGGTGAGGAGTGTAATCCAATTTCTACGCCAGCTTCCTCAGCACCATGCACCATGTTTTTACAAAATTCGGCAAATCCTGTTTCAGATTTCCCGCTTTGAATCGCTTCAAATGTTGCAAAGGCCTCTTCAGATTTAGCGGTAGCAAAAATTTCGGAATCACGTGATTCTTCCGGTGATGAATTTTCATTTGATTCCTCTTCATCTTCGTCCAATTCTTTTTCTTGTTCTTCTTCTTCAGAGTTGGGATCTTCTAATCGATTTTTTTCTTCATCTAACCATTTTTGTAATTTTTCGACTTCTAGCTGATTTTCAGCTTCTTCTTCGAGTGCAAATTGAAATAAAGGGTTATCGGTACCATTTTGGATGGAAAATTGAATACCGGCTGCGGAAGTTAAATCGGGTTTCTGGTTATTGTTGTTAGTATTGTTTTTTTGTTGTTGTTTTTGTAAAAGTTTATTTAGCGAATCTTTAATGGTAGGTGGCACGTTGCCTAATTTATTAAATATTCTATTCGCTTGTGCTAAATCACCTTTAGCTGCGAGCACCAATGCTTGACGCAATAATGAAAAGTTTGCGCTCGTACGCACTTGTTGTGTGATGTAGTTGCGAACGGCTTGTTCGCGGCCTTTATCAAAAGCTTGATGATGAGTCAGTTTTCGTTCTGCAGTGACTCGCAATTGGGAAAGCGCCATTAATTGCGAATAAATGTCTTTTTGATTGATGCGTAAATCTTGTGCTCTCATATCGCTCGCCCAGTTCCAAAGTTTTGAATTCTATATTATAACGATCAAAAATTAAGGAAATCTTATGAGATTTGGTTAAAAACTGACCCAAAATGAGACAGTTAGCGGCTCCTAAACCAAAGTTCATTACCTATAATTACTGTATAGGTACGTCTAATACGTACGTGATTGAAAAGAGAGTAAATAATTGGGATTGTCGAGATGAATCCTTTTCAGCCACCATGGTGGTTAAAAAATTGTCATCTACAGTCGTGCTTAGGCATGATATTTCGTCCGCGTTTCCAGCAAAAATTAGTCTGGGAAGAGCTCGATTTGCCTGACGGCGATTTTGTGGATTTGTGTTGGGCCGGTGAGCCGGATCGTCCGATCGCGATTTTACTACACGGATTAGAAGGCTCATTTCAGTCGCATTACATGCAGCTTATGATGAAGATGTTAACTGAAAATGGTTGGCAGGTTGTGGTTATGCATTTTCGAACCTGTAGTGGACGCATTAATCGATTAGCACGTAGCTATCATGCGAGCGATACACGCGATTTTGAATATTTACTGGAGGTATTACAAAAACGCTATCCGCATTTGCCTCTGGTTGCGGTTGGGTTTTCACTGGGCGGTAATGTTGTGTTATATCATTTAGCTCATCACAATGACTCACCCTTGCGTGCGAGTGTTGCTGTTTCTATTCCTTTTGAATTTGATAAAACCGCGGATTATATTCCGCCTTTCTATAAATGGGCACTGTTGCGCAGCATGAAATATAAATTGACGCAAAAAATTTTATTGGGACAACCGATTCCCGCGAGCATCGAAGAGATTAAAAGAGTCAGTAATTTTCGAGTATTAGATGAATTAGTAACGGCGCCGTTAAACGGATTTAAAAATGCGAAAGAGTACTATGAGCGTTCGAGCGTGCGTCGTTTATTAAGGAACATTCATCACCCCACATTGATTATTCATTCCAAGGACGACCCCTTTATTCCTAGCAGCTCGATTCCGCATCGCGTGGAATTGTCGGATAGCATTAGTTTTGATTTGTTAGAAAGAGGCGGCCACGTGGGATTTTTACATGGTCCTTACCCGTGGCGATTAGAACGTTGGTTCACTAACCGTATCTTGGATTTTTTACAGAAATCGGTATAGTAAAAAGGGTTTGCGTAAATAGACAAAGGGTTTTGTGTGGTCAGTCTCAATCATATCCGTTATAACGTCCCCGGCATATTATTAAGTGTTAACGAAGGAGGAAACTCAGTTAAGCATTACGCTTCGGGTTTTAGTCACGTCGAAGATAAAACACCCATGATGACCGGTTTATTATTTCAGTGCGGAGTTATTACACGTTTATTTACGATGGGAATTCTGCTGCGCCTCGTCGATAAAGGGGCGTTCGACTTAGATGATCCTCTGGAATGGGTGGCTGCTCAGCATAAACAAGATCGTGGTTTATTGAATATTGTCGTTTCTGAATATCCTTTTTTAAAACCGGTTACCGTCCGTGAATTGTTAGGGAATACCTCGGGTTTACCGGCTTTCGATAAAACCATTGCCTATAATGAAATATTTGTCTCACGACCACGAAAAATTTGGCAAATTGAAAATTATCTCGATGTGATTTCAGGTGTGGACGTACGCTATCAACGTGGATACGAACCCGGTGTGCGAGGTTATTATAGTAATTCTGCAACTAATTATTTTATTGCGGGTTTAGTGATTGAGGCTGTTAGTGGGATTAAGACTTCGGAAAATATGCGAAATTTATTTCAAGAATTTAGGATGAAAAATACCTATTATTTTCCGTATGGTGTGATGGAGACGACGTTAAAGTCACGAATGATGCATGGCTATTTGCCGATTTCACATCCTTTTGCCTCCGCATTTGAACGCTTACCGCAAGTTACTTATAACGATAATAAAGAGTTGCGTGCCTATGATGTTACCGGTCAATATACGGTAAATGGCATGTCCAATAGTGCATCCGTCTCAACGACTACAGATTTAATTGATTGGTTAAAGCAATTATTAAATTGTAAAGTGGTTATTAATAATTATCGCCAAATGGTCACTCCCGTCGCTGTAAAAAAATATAGTGAGGGTGAAAATAATTATTGTTTTGGTTTTTACAAAACGCGACGCAAGGATTACGGCGAAATTATTTGGACCGCAGGCAACGCTCTGGGTTATTCGGTTTTATTGGCGCATGCATTAAATAAAGCAATTACTTTTGCTTTAGTCGTCAATGTCAGTCGAGAATATGTTAGTTTACAAATCGATGGATTAGTTGCGGACGTATTGCAGCAACTGTTGAATTAAATCTTAGTTTTAGAGAATTTTAGTAAGTTAACTGAGAATGTAAATCAAAATTTTGGACCTCAGGCAATCGTCTAAAATAATTTTAATTATTAAACAAAACTAAATATTAATTTAAGAAATTAATATTGTCTGTTTTTCCGACAAATAAAACATTAATAATCGGTTTATTATTGACTTTATAATTCCACTCTTGTACTCTGCATTTACACTTTTAAGTGTGTGGATCGCCTTTCTTAAACGGAACTTTCTATAATTCATCCCTGATGAATTCATCAAATATGGATCGTTAACATTTGTTTTATACATTTGTCTTAAGGTTTGACGTTACGTTGATTCTATCGGTTTGATGGAGCTACCGATTTACTATTCAAGGAAAGTAAATCAACTTTTTTTTAAGGGGTAATTATGAAAAAAGTAGTATTAACAGCTACGACGCTACTCGCGTTAGGTGTGGCGAGTTTTGCAATGGCGGGTGAAGTAGAGCAAATCAGTGCTCCAAGTCATCCTACCGGTGCATATATCGGTGGCGCTTTTGGTTGGGGTGCATTGTCAACACCAAGTTCGATTTTATCCGATGATGTCATCAACTTTTTCGGTATCACCAACATGAAAAACCAAGCAAATGGCGCATCATTTCGCGCTAATGCCGGTTACATGCTTAACGTTAATCCAGCACTAGCATTAGGTGTTGAAGCTGGATATACATATCTACCAGATAGCCAATATTCTTATAATTTCGCTTTCAGCGGTCTTAACGTTGTTACTTATTCTGATTACGTTATTGATGCATTAGCTGTTGGTAAATATTATGTAAACGACCAAGTTAACTTATTTGCTAAAGCGGGTGCTGCGTACGTAAATCAAAAATTCAGACAATTGAATGTTGATACTGATACACCAAACCCAATTAACAGCCACAAATGGATGCCAGAAGTTGCTGTTGGTGCAGGTTATGCATTGACTCAAAATATTGAAGCGAATATCACTTACAGTCATGGATTTGGAAATAAAAATATCCAAAGCAATCCATCTGCTAAAGTGCCTTCATTCAATTCTGTTCTTTTCGGCTTGAATTACAACTTCAACGTTTAATTCTGCAAAAAGCTCCCGGCTGCTAAAGTCGGGGGCTTTTTTATTTTCTCACAATTCTGCAGTTAATCTAGTCATGGCATTCTAGCGTTAAAAAATTAAGAGATATTATTTTTTTATGACTTAAGTCATTTTTAAAGTTCTCCAGGATTTTTTAATGCGGAAAGTAGATTTGGTGGAGTTTTTATCTTTCAGAAATCCCTGACACTACTTTAGCGGAATTGGAACATCATACTTCTTTGGGAGTTGATACAATCCGATTTAGCTTTAACGACGAGTCGGCAAAAATTCTCGATCTTACAAAACCAAGAATAGCTCGAAAATGGAATTATTCTGGAGGTGATATATGTCCAAAATGCAAGGCGAGAATATTTAATATAATTAACGCGACGTTATTTTATTTCAACGATGACGCCATGAAATTAGAGAATAAACATTGTGGGAATGGAGTTAAGTCTTAGGTTTAAATTTTTAAAATTAATCATGAGCCTATAAATCAAGCTGATAAATTTCAATGACTTGAAAATAATTCTTTTCTTATAAAGATTAAAAAATTTGATCCGCGGGTTCAAGAATTACTTGCTAATGATAAGATGCTCGGTCTTGATGAATGTATATTAAACTTAAATATAGTTTTGGAGCTGGAAAATGAAATTGGAGGATTTAATGTGTTTAAATGGCTAAATAAACAAGGTGTTCAAAGTGATAGGGGATTCATAGTTCAGTTTATGTGGAACCTGGTTATAAGTGCGGTGATAAGTTTTGTCTTAGTGTAGAATCAAGTAATTTCAATGCTTGGTCAGACGGAGATTTGATACCGGAAATAAAAAAAGAGAAATTTTGAAAAATTTTGTAGAAGCTATGGAGTTCCAAGGTATAAGTGTCATAATTGAATAAATTTTAAATTTAATATCAATAAATTATATTAATAAAAATTTTAATTCTGAAGAAATGATCTGGTAGTTTATGTTGCATATGCTAGATATCCAGCTCCCGATCTAGATCATATAGTAATTAATTCTAATAAATAAAACCGGATGTAAATTATGCAATATGTATTCGATGGTGAGTTATACAAAATAATTAAAATTACCGGACCACAGCATAATATGTTGGCATTGGGTTTTGGTGAAAGCCTGGCAGCAATTGAAGTGAAAGATTTGAAAAAATCTAAAGATAATGTTATCAATATTTTCCCATTACAAGTTAGAAATCAAGTACTGCGAGGTCTTAACGAGATTAATGAGGAGCTTGGAACTAATTATAAGGTCGTTAAAATTCAATTTGTTAGTTCAGATTCTCCATCCGAAACGATTTATGTTGAACTTTCCAAAGAGATTGTAAAAAGGTTAAATGCTGGTGAAAAATTTACACGCATATAAATTATTATTTCCACAAAAAGATTTAAGTAATCGCTCTTTCGGTTGAAAGAGGGTCATTGGAGAGCGGTAAATCTTGTATATATATTTAGATGAATTTCAAAAATGGAGTGATGGTACTCCTATCTTAAAAACTAGGCAAAAAGAAATTTTACAAAATTTTGTAGACGCAATGAAGTTTCAAGGCGTAGAGGTTTTAATAGATTAATTTTGGGGTTGTTTTTGGGAGAGAGACAGAATACTGAATTTAGCATGTATAGAAAAATTTTTAATACTGGAAAATTTGCAGATTTAAATGTCCCGATGCAAAATAAAGTGATCAAAGCCCTAGTCAAAGAAGGGGGAAAATAATGAAATACCGCGATTGGCTACAGTTTGATAATTCAATTAATAATATTCCATGCCCCAGTTGCACTGAAAAAACTTTGAAATTTCAATTTGTGGGTGAGTGGAGTAGGAAGTTTATATCTATGGTGTAATTCTTGTAAACAGGGCATACAAGTTTCCAGAGTGAATTTGCCTGGTGGAGTTGATGTTTTACCACTTGGCGCAACAAAAGAAGAATTCAGAAAAAAATACCAGAATATAAACTGGTTGATGATTGGCCCCTTCATTCATCTCAAAACAAATTGGGATAAAACCAAAAAATATTACAAAAGTTAAAAATCACATATTTTATGCAAAGCATTTTTAGATCGATGTGGATTATGGAATTCCTGCGGAATTAAGAGTTTTTGATAGCAGTTTGGCGATTGCTAATTCTTGGGCGAGACTTGAATTAGGTAATTTTACTACTGCTAATATCCAATAAAAAGTTACAAAGAAATGAGTGTTGCTGAGTAACAGATAATATAACTACTTGAATAAAGTGAGATAGCATTAGATTTTTAGTTTGAAGATAGATTAAAAATTAAGGTGTGATGGGTGACACAGTTAGATGCACACTTTTTCATAAGCTAAACTGAATGTCCATACTGCTATCCGAGTTGATCTCCATTTCTAACTGTTCATTGATTAGTTTGAGTGAATTTATTGCTGCATCAAGTTGCATCTTGGCGATGGTATATTGAAATTGTGCGGATTCAATATCTTCAATTGAGAGACCAAAAAAAGATTCGCGTGGCTGGTCATAGTTACTATATTTTATTCGATACGAGTCAAGCGTTAGATCATGATTTTTTTGCAATGCAGGTAGATTTGCTTCAAGAATTTCTTTTTCTGATAAAAGCTTTTCTGGATCAAAGTCTTTAATCCTTTTATTATATTGATCTACCTTTTTTTTAATTTCAGTGCATAATTTTTCTCTGTAAATGTGTGAGGTATTAGAAAATAGAGAAAATCTGTGTCTATTGTTGTCTTCATTTCTCATTATATTTCCACCTTTTCATGTATAAGTTCACATCTCTTTAATGAGCAGATTCTAAAAACTAGAATCTGCCTCCTGAAGCAAGTTTGGTTAGTATCTTTTCAAGCTATTACAAGTTCGTCCGTCATGGTACCAAATTATATTCTTGGGGCAAATAGTCCATATAAATTAATTTATTAAATTCAAGCATGAAATTAAAAATTTACTTAATTTATCATTATGTAATAAATGAGATTAGATATTCGAATTGATTAATGTTTTCATTTTGTGTAAGAATATTTTTTAACTAAAATGATCGATTTACTTGGCTCGCGAATTTAATGTAAAATATTTCAACTGCGAAAAATTTTAATTGTCAAATTAAAGCCAAGAGATCTGTTAGTTTAGACATTCCTCTCCCTATATCGCAATCAATAAAACACATCAAAAACAAACTTTCAAATAAAAAATAATTTTCGTCTGTAACTAAGTAGAAAAATAAATGTCATACACAATCAATATTTTTTTACAAACGGGGAAGAAAGGGTGGGCTTGTCATCTAAAGAATTAAAAAATTGTTCTCTTTTATTCATCTTAATATTAATTTATTTATTGGATCGCTTCAGAGAGGGCGATTAAGCCATTTTTAGATTATCAAAATAATCGTTTTATTTGCTGTGATTCCAGTTTAATGTCGTGGTGATTTCCCTACATAAGATTTCATTAATATCTCTTGTTTATAATTGCCTTTAAATATTAGGACGAGGAATGTATGCGATTAACCCACTATGAATTGTTAGGCGTTAAGAACGATGCGAATATTTTCGACATCGAAGAAGCTTATGCTAGATTATCTGCAATTTGGCATCCAGATAATGCTAAAGTTTGGACTGAAGAGAATACCAAGGTTCATATTGTGTATGAGAGGATGAAATTAGCGTACGAGGTTTTAACGAATACAATCGCTCGCAGAGAATATAATGAAATTTTAACAACACCAGCACCAGTAAGCGCTATCAAGCTAGATGAAGATTTTCGAAATATCTATTGGGAGCCTCTTCAAAAATCATACGGGCAATACACGCAACGTTTACAAAACCCCACAATTTTTCTTGCGCATCTTCAAGAGAAAGCAGAAATTGCAAAAAAGCATACAGACTATGTGGGCCATCAACTTACAGGACTTTATTCTGTTGTTGCAAAAATGCAACAACAAAATCAAGTGTTAAGCGCAGAGCTTGCTGCTGTTCAGCATGAAAATGTAAAATTAAAGCAGACCATTCAAACTCAACATAATATCGCAATTATGTTAGTTCAAATGCTAAAGCAAAATCCGCAACCGAATTTATCAAGCCTGACTTCGAATAGTCAATTTTTTTCTGCAAAAGCTATGGATATTTCTACTCCAAAAATTAAACCCGATAACTTAAAAATGATTTATAAAATTGTGGATGAAAATCTTCAATTTTATGAATTTAGATTGATATTTGCAAATGCGGAATCAACAAAAAAATTTCTAGACCAAGCACGCAGCCTCTACGATCACTATCAAAATGAAGGAAATGGTCCACAATTCGTAATAAATTATGATTATAGACTTAATTCATCATCCGCAGTTGACTGTATTTTGCAAATTGCCGTGCATGCTAATTCCGAATTATGTGTCGCGATAAAGAATTCGCCTGCAACTAAAGAGCAATTAATCCTGCATGAAGTCGAGAAATATGTGGATATCACAGACATTCCACAAGAATTTCGTGATGGCCGCAATCGTGAAATTTCTTTAGAAAATTTAATGACTGAATATAAGAGAGCTATGAACCCCTAAGCTTCTGATCTGCTCTATTATGTTGTGACATTTTGGACACAGCAATTTAATACAGCTTGGCCGAAAATATTTTTTTGAAGCTAAAATAATGGCCCATAGAACAAATAAGATTTTTGAATGTTTTTTTGTTTTGGGAAATGGGCCTTGAGGTACGGCAACTGGGCAGCTACCACTTTGTCTCGTCATGCTCATAAAAGATGAATCGAACTAATTTTTGTAAACGAGGTATTAGCGTAAAAGAAACTTTTTTCTATCAGAGGCATCTTAATTTGAAGAAGAGGCAGAATTTACAGTGACTAATATAATTTATGAAATAGTTGATACGGCAAAGAAAAATAAAAAAATGATTGAGCAGTTAAAAGAAAGAGTAACAGAATTCTTACTTAAAAATTAAATCTACATCATTATAGAATTGAAATTGCAATCTAGCATACAATGAATATGAATTTTTTCAAATTGGCTATTCAAGGATTAAAATATGTTTCGTACATATCCAGCTCAGCAAATGCATTTACAAAACATGGTAGATTTACATGGTTTGTCACCTGATCGCTCAAAAGAACTTGTAAACTGGCATCTACAGACTGCGCAAGAAACCAATACCAAATCAATTCGATTTGTTACGGGACGTGGAAATCACATTAATCAACGAGGTGAAAGGGGAACTTTATATCGGAATTTTTTAAATTGGTTAACAGAAGAACACCTTAATATCATTAAATCAGTCAATAAAGGTGATGGATTTTATGACGTTAATATAAAGCCTCGATTTATGAAGAAGCAGTTTGCTATTTCAAACCTTACAGAACAATGGTTACAAGAAAATTTTGGATCTATTCAGACGGAAGCGCTGCAAGGGGGGCACAATTGCCAATTTTTATTAGCCCATTGTCATCAATATGGAATAGGTACAACAGTCAATTTTAAAAAAGCCGTAATCTACTACCATCAAGCAGTGCAGCATAATAATCCCTGCGCACAACATGCTTTAGGTGGTTGTTATTGGCAAGGTCAAGGCGTTCGTCAAAACGACCAAAAAGCCATAGAATTATTTGAAGCGGCGGCAAAACAAAATTTTGCTTGGTCCCTTCATCAGCTGGGAGACATTTTTTATTATGGACAAGGTGTAGAATGTGATTCGATTAAGGCTGCTGAATATTACAAAAAAGCGAGCTATTTAGGATTAGACATTGCAAAACGCAAATTAGCGCATGCCTATTTCGCTGGAAATGGGGTTGAAGAAAATAAGGAAAAAGCATTTTTACTTTATAAAGAAGTTGCTGACAATGGAGATGCGCATTCTGCTTATAACGTCGCGCTTTGTTATGCTGAAGGACATGGTGTAATCGAAAATCCGAAGATGGCTTTTGAGTATGCTAAGCGTTCGGCAGATAGTCAAGATCCAGACGGAGCTTATTTCGCCGCTAGATGTTATCAAACAGGTTACGGTGTTATTCCAGATAGCGAACTTTTTTTAAAATATTTGACTCGCTCTGCTGAACTTAAATTTAAACATGCTCTTTTTCAACTTTCTCTTTATTATGGAGCTCAGGGGGACGAGAAAAAACAGTTGTCTTTTTTAATCGAAGCGGCTGAAATGGGCCATATTATAGCTCAGGCTCTCATGCTTAGTTTTTATAATTTACATTTATCTGCAGACCAGAAATGTAAAATTACACACGATTTTTGGAAACAGGACGATGAAGAATTGCTTTCTATTCTTCATAAATTATATAAATTTACTGTTATGGATGCCTACATTCACCAGGAAAATTTAACTAAAAATCAAAAAAAGAAAATTATTCGATTATTAAAAACCTTAGCTAAAGAAGATGAGCCCTCAGCTTTTTTGCGGCTTGGTATGTGTTATATGGAAAGTGATTTAGTAAAAAAAAATCTTAATCAAGCCGAAATGTATTTGCTAAAAGGCGCAAACTTCAATGATATGAATTGCCATTGTAGTTTAGGTTATTTTTATGAGGAAGGTCAGGCAGGAGCTGTCGATTATCAAAAAGCATTTTATCATCATTCTAAAGCTGCTGAATTAGGTAGCGCTAATAGCCAGCATCAATTGGGCTTGTTTTACCTGAAAGGCCTACATGTTAAAAAAGATTTTGCGTGCGCACGGTTGCACTTTACCCAAGCCGTTGAAGCCGATCAGTCTGAAAAAAGATTTAAAGCTTGTGATTCCTTTTTTCCTCAGCCCCCGGTTTTTCTTCATGCCGCATATTGTTTAGGTGTTTTATTTTTAAAAGGAGATGTTGATACTGCCTTCCCCAGTGATTCAGAAAAAGCAGTTTTTTGGCTTATCCAAGCGAGCAAAGTAGGTCATGAGGAAGCTAGAAGTCTTTTAGCTAAGCTTGAAGTACCCACCGATATAATAAAATTAACTCCCACTTTGTCTCATAGTATTTGGAAAAAACCGCCGGTAAATAAAATGAATTTATTCGATTTATTAAAAGATTTAACAAATAAATTAGATGTGCAGACCGAGTGGAAAATGACGAAAGATGATAAAGCTTGGTGTTTCCTCACGCCTAATGATTTAGGTAAAATAAAAGATTTTGATTTAGACCCTATTGTAATTCGAAAGACGAAGTCTGGGCAGCACATTTTATTATTAGAAAAAGTTTCCTGCCAAAATATTGATATATTTTTTCAAAAAATTCAGGAGCAGTGTACCCTGAAGCTTAATAATTTGACAATATAAAATTATTGTAGTTTGTTTATGTCATGTGCAAAGTGGGGTTTAAATTAAAATAAACACGAGGTGGAATAAGGAGTATTTTTATAAATGAAATTTTCAAATCTCTTTAGATAAAGATAGGTAATTAAAGACTCTTATTGTGACGGAATTTTTTTATGAAGGTTATATTGGGCAAATAAAATGCCGCTTCCAAAACCAAATTCATTTGGAAAAATGAGACCGAGAAATAAATAAAAAGAGCTTTTTGTGAATGAAATTAAGAATAAATTAATCCGAGGAAAATAAAGATGTTTAAGCAGATAACAAAAAAAGCTAAGGAAGCTGACCAAAAGCGTCTTTTGAATGCGGCTGAAAAAGGGGACCTCGATGAAGTTAAAAGACTATTTTTTAAGAGTAATATCGATGTAGATTACGTAAACTCTGTAGGATCAAATGCATTAATTTATGCGGCGGCGCATGGCCAGCTTGAAGTGGTGAAATTTTTGATAGAAGTAGCTAAAGCCAATATAAATATAGAAACAAACCTTCTGGATCTTTATAATCCTTTACGCGCAGCCGCAAGAAATAACCAGTTAGAAGTATTGAAGTACCTTGTTCAAGCTGGTGCTGATATAAACAGGGATAAGACCTTATTACATCCGCCTGTAGATAGAGGTTACTTAGAGGTAATTCAATATTTAGCAGAGCAGTCCCCTGCTCTGATTTATGCAACTGATCCTTATACTGGTCGGACCGCATTCCATATAGCGGCCTACTCAGGACAGCTAACTGTTATTAAGTATTTCATAGAAAACCACCAGATTGACATTAATCAACTAGACGCTCAGCAAAAAAGCGCGTTAGAACTTGCGACAAAGACGCCTGGTAATATAGATACCATAAAAAAATATTATCAGGTCGTAAAATACTTAGCTGAAAACACAAATCTTAATAAAAAAGAATTAGCCACCGCAAAAAATTATCTAGCGACTTACAAAAAATGGGGCCAAATCTCTGATGTAACCTCTTCGGCTGAATCGTTTATTTCTTCTACTTATCCTCCTTCAGTGAAGCCGCAGGGGCCGAGTGCCTTAGATAGTCAAGGCTATGTGATGACGTCATTGGAAATTAATTATAGTGATTTGGAATTAGGTAAAGAGTTAGGGAAAGGAGGCTTTGGTGTCGTATATAAAGGGATTTATCGC